>Ga0209070_100015_pt1 | contig 401017 bp, 354 predicted proteins | sample SynthPrep_5_END__FD_187205 | JGI IMG/M metagenome (GOLD analysis project Ga0209070, IMG submission 187205) | Synthetic microbial communities from Ohio, USA - SynthPrep_5_END_DS10_MetaG (SPAdes) (version 2) | ecosystem: Engineered > Bioreactor > Aerobic > Activated sludge | place: USA: Ohio...
GGCTATGGGTCAGCAACAATTGCGCACGGCTGTCTTGCATCATGTACAGCAGGCGGTCACGCGGGTATTCGATGTCCAGCGGCACATACACGCCACCGGCTTTCATCACCGCAAGGAACGCCACCAGGCTTTCGGCGCTGCGTGGCATGGCAATCGCCACGCGCACTTCCGGGCCGACGCCACGGGCGATCAAGGCATGGGCCAGGCGGTTGGCCTGGCTGTCCAGCTCGCCATAGCTCAGGGTTTGCGCGTCGAATTTGACGGCGATCGCCTGGGGGTTTTCCCTGGCGCGATCGGCTACCAATTCATGCACAAGACGCTCGGCCGAGAAGCCAGCGTCAGTCTGGTTCCACAATCGCAGGATGTGCTGCCGTTCATCCTCGCCCAGCAGGTTCAATTGGCTGATGGGCTGTTGTTGATCGGCAACCATTGCCTGCAACAGGTTCTGCCAATGGCTGCCCATGCGCGCGATGGTCGCAGGTGCAAACAAATCGGTGGCATAACTCAGCGATGCGCCGAGCTGGTTCCCGGACTCCTCGATGTCCAGGATCAGGTCGAAATGCGCGGCGGTTTCATCCCAGGTCACCGGGCTCATGTCCAGCTGCGCCAGGCGCTGCAAATGCTCGCCGGCCAGGCTGATGTGGTGGTTGAACGCGACCTGGAACAAGGGGCTCAAGCTCAGGCTACGCTCGGGTTGCAGGGCCTCGACCAGTTGCTCGAATGGCAAATCCTGATGCGCCTGGGCTTCCAGTGCGCGCTGTTTGACCTGGGTCAATAGCTGCCGGACAGTGGTCTGCCCGTCGACATCGGCCTTGAGCACCTGGGTATTGACGAAGAAGCCGATCAACCGCTCGGTTTCGACCCGGTTACGGTTGGCAATCGGCACACCGACACGAATGTCCTGCTGGCCGCTGTAGCGATGCAACAACGCCTGGTACGAAGCCAGCAGCACCATGAACAGTGTCACACCTTCGCGCTGGGCCAGGGTCTTGAGGCTGTCGACCAGCGTAGTCGGCAGCGCAATATTCAGGCGTGCACCCCGATGGGTCGGCACCGCCGGACGCTGGTGATCGAAAGGCAACTCCAGCACCGGCTGCTCACCGCCCAGCAGGTCACGCCAGTAATCGAGCTGGCGCGCTTTTTCCCCGGCCTCCATCCAGTCACGCTGCCATTTTGCGTAGTCGGCATATTGGATCGGCATCGCCGGCAATTGCAGCGCCTGGCCTTGGCTGTAGGCAGCGTAGAGCTGCACCAGCTCGTCGACCATCACTTGCATGGACCAACCGTCGGAGATGATGTGGTGCTGCACCAGGACCAGCACGTGCTCCTCTGCTGCCAGGCGCAGAAGATTCACACGCATCAGCGGCCCCTGGCGCAGGTCGAAAGGTCGGGCTACCAGCGCTTCAACCCTGGTCTTGAGCTGGGCGTCATCGGTGGGTTCCGACACCAGCTCGATCCGTGCCTGCGGGCTGACCACTTGTACCGTGCGGTCGGCCTCTTGCTGCAAGTGCGTGCGCAGGCTGTCATGGCGCGCTACCAGGGTATCGAAGGCACGTTGCAGGGCCACCTGGTCCAGCGGACCTTTCAAGCGCAGCGCACTGGGCACGTGATAGGCCGAACTGTGCGGGTCCAGCTGCCAGAGAAACCACTGACGCTCCTGGGCGTAGGACAGCAGCAAGGGTTGAGTGCGGTCTGCCGCTACCAGCGCCGGTGCCGAACCCTGGACGTCGCCCAGGCAGCTGACAAAGTCGCCAAGCACAGGCTGTTCAAACAACGTCTTGAGCGCGACTTCGATGCCCAGGCCGTGACGCACCCGAGACACCACCTGCGTGGCGAGCAGCGAATGACCACCCATTTCGAAGAAGTGATCGTTGAGCCCTACCCGCTCGGCGCCCAGCACCTGGGCCCAGATGGCAGCGATGCGTTGCTCCTTCTCAGTCACGGGCGCGACCCATTCGGCCAGCGAATGGCTGGCATCCGGCTTGGGCAGCGCGGCACGATCTACCTTGCCGTTGGGGCTCAGAGGCAGGCGTTCCAGCACCAGTAGATGCGCCGGCACCATGTAGTCCGGCAGCTCCTCGCGCAGCACGGCCTTGAGTTGGATGCGCAGTTCGGCTTGCCGGGATTCGTCGAGCGCTTGAGTGGCCACGACGTAACCCACCAACTGGTTGTCCGCAGCGATGACCAACGCCTCGCGCACACTGACCTGGGCCAGCAGGCGCGCTTCGATTTCGCTCAGTTCGATGCGGAAACCACGGACCTTGACCTGATGGTCGATACGCCCCACGTACTCGATCATGCCATCGGCACGGTAACGGGCCAGGTCACCGGTGCGGTACAGGCGACCAGTGCCGTCGGTGCAAAACGGATCAGGAATGAAACGGTGGGCCGTCAGGTCCGGGCGGTTGAAGTAACCCCGCGCCAGCAACGGGCCGCCGATCACCAACTCGCCCGCCACACCTACCGGCACCGGGTTGAGGTTGGCGTCCAGCAGGTAGATGGCACGGCCATCCAGCACGCGGCCGATCGGCATCATCGACGGCAGGGCTTCACGGCCATCCACATAGGCAGCGCAGTCCAAGGCGGTGGCGGTTACCGTGGCTTCGGTGGGGCCATAGGTGTTGAGCAGGCGCACATGCTCCAAGCCGGCTGCCCGCCAGGCATTCAAGCCTTCCGGCGGCATGGCTTCGCCGCCGATGTGCAGTTGGCGCAGGCGTCCGTAGTCACGCGGGCCCCGGTCGGCAAAGTCGCGCACCAGCAGCAGCCAATAAGCGGTGGTCAGGTCGACCACGGAGATGTCGTGTTCGATCAGCTGTTGATAGAAGGTGTCGCTGTCCCACAGGTCGCCGCCACGCACCACCACTGCAGCGCCGCAGCACAGCGCCGGGTAGAGTTGCTCGACGAAACCATCGAAATTAAAGGTGCCGAACTGCAGCACGCGGTCATGGGCTTGCAACGCAAACAACTCGGTGAAGACTTCCACATGCCGAGCCAGGGCGCCCAGATCGATGCCCACGCCTTTTGGCCGGCCGGTAGAACCGGAGGTGAACATCACGTAGGCCAGGTTGGCTGGCTGCGTGCTGGAAGACGGATTTTCGCTGCTGTAATCGACGAGCCAGTCGACTCCGGTTTCCAGGCAAACGAGGGTCAGATCCTCGCTGAGCGGCAACTGCTCCACCAACGGCTGCTGGGTCAGCAGCAGTTGCAGACCGCTGTCCTCGATCATGCACTGAAGGCGCTCGGCTGGGTATTTCGGGTCCAGCGGCACATAAGCGCCGCCGGCCTTGAGCACCCCCAGCAAGCCGACGATCATCTCCAGAGAGCGGTCCACCGCAACACCCACCAGGGTGTCGGCGCTGACGCCCAACTCGATCAGGCGATGGGCCAGTCGATTGGCGCGCACGTTGAGGTCGGTGTAAGTCATGTGCTGCTGATCCAGGATCAGCGCGGTGTTTTCCGGGTGCAATGCCGCTTGTTGTTCGAAGCGTTGCAATACGCTGGCCTTGGCGGGCTGAGCAACACCCCGCGGGTTCCAGTCTTGCAGCACGCGGGTGTATTCGTGTTCCAGCAGCAACGGCACGGCGCCCAAGGCCTGTTCCGGCGCACTGGCGAATTGCTGTAGCAAGCCCTGCAGGTAGGCGCCGATGTGCTGCACCGCGTCGGCAGCAAACTCGGCTCGCAAGTATTCCAGGTGCAGGCTCAGGTGCTCGCCGCCCTGCACGGTGAGGGTCAATGGGTAATTGGTGCGCTCCTGATGGCTCACAGCACTGAAACGCAAGCCGCTCTCCCCCGACTGCTCCAGGCTCTTGGCCACCGGGAAGTTTTCGAACACGACGAGCGTGTCGAACAGCGCCTCACCGGCCGAGCCGGCCCAACGCTGGATGTCGAACAGCGGCGTGTGTTCGTGGTCACGCATTTCCAGGTTCAATGCCTGAACGCTACGCACCCAATCGCTGACGCTTTGCGCCGGGCTGGCGGCAGCAATCAGCGGCAAGGTGTTGATGAACAGGCCGACCTGCTGCTCGACATTCGCCAGCTGCGCCGGGCGCCCAGATACCGTGACCCCACAGACGACGCTGGACTGACCCGTGTAGCGCTGCAACAGCAACAACCACGCCGATTGCACCAGGGTGTTGAGGGTCACTTGATGGGCACGGGCGAAAGCGGTCAGGCGCTGAGTCTGAATGGCATCCAACTCACACAGGAGTTCGCCGTATTCGTCACCCGTGTGCGCGGCGCTTTTGGCCACAGCACGTGCCAGGTGCGTCGGTTCTTCCAACTGCACCAGGCGCTGGCGCCAGAACGCTTCGCCCACCGCAGGGTCCTGCTGTTGCAGCCAAGCAATGTGCTGGGAAAACGCCGCGGCTACCGGCGGCAGCGCCTGGCCCTTGCAGGCTTGCAGCACTTCATTGAGGACTAGGGCATTACTCCAGCCATCCATCAGGATGTGGTGGCTGGTGTAGATCAAGTGCCAGTGGTCTTCGCTCGTGCGGACCAGCGCCACCCGCAGCAACGGCGGGCTCGCCAGCTCGAAGCCCTGGCGATGGTGCTCGGCGGCCAGGCTGTCGAGGGCCGCCGGCAGATTCGGACGGTCGCGCCAGTCGTATTCGATGAAGGGCAAGCTGACTTGGCGATGCACCACTTGCAGGGCCTGGCCCTGGTCGTCTTGCCAGACAAAGCCGGTGCGCAACATGTCATGCCGTGCCAGCACTTGCTCCCAGGCGCCTTGAAATACTGCAACGTCCATTCCCTGCACGTCGGCGCGCAATTGGCTGACATAGACGTCATCCTCACCTTGCTGGTAGAGGCTGTGGAACAACATGCCCTGCTGCATGGGCGACAGTGGATACAGGTCTTGCACGCTCCGTGCAGGCAGTGCCAGGTCGTCCAGCTGGGCTTGGGTCAGGTGCGCCAGGCTTACATCGGCCGGTGTCAGGCCGCCGTGCTGCGGGTTGAGGCAATGCGCGATCAACGCCAGCAGTTCCTGCTGGTAATCGTCCGCCAGCTGCTGGATGGTTGCTCTGTCGAACATCTCGCGACTGAACCCCCATTGCAGGGCCAATTCGCCGCCATACACCTGCCCTTCCACCGTCAGCCAATTGGCCAGCGGCGCCTCCGGGTCCTGAGCCTGACCGCTGCCCTGGGTCGACGGAACGAACAGCGCCGACTCGTTGAATTGGCGGTCGAACTGGCCCAGGTAGTTGAAGGTGATGCGCGGCGCGGCCAGGCTCGATAGGGCTTCGCGGGCCTCAGGCGTACCGAGGTAGCGCAGCAGGCCGTAGCCGATGCCCTTGTGCGGCACGGCGCGCAGTTGTTCCTTCACCGACTTGATTGCAGCCGACAGCTCGCCATCGGCTTGCAGGCGTACCGGGAACAGGCTGGTGAACCAGCCGACGGTGCGGCTCAGGTCGACGGTATCGAACAGGTCTTCGCGGCCATGGCCTTCCAGCTGGATCAGCGCCGCGGGCTGTTCGCTCCAACGGCTGATGACGCGCGCCAGTGCGGTCAGCAGCAAGTCGTTGACCTGGGTGCGGTAGGCCGCTGGGGCGTCTTGCAGCAGTTGACGGGTCTGTTCGGCACTCAAGCGGATTTCGACTTTGCTGCCCAGGCGGTTTTGCAGACCGCCCTGGGGGTTATCGCACGGCAAATCGGCACTCGCAGTCTGGGCCTGCCAGTACGGCAGTTGGTCATCCAGCGTCTGCGCGTGGGCCTGCAATTGCTGCGCCCACCGCTGGTAGGCGCTGGTCTTGGCCGGCAATGCGACGTTGCGGTAAGCCTGTTGCAGGTCTTCGAGCAGGATGCGCCAGGACACGCCGTCCACCGCCAGGTGATGCACCACCAGCAACAAACGTTGAGCGCCATCGGCCATCGTGACTAAGGCCGCACGCAACAAAGGGCCCTGTCCAAGATCGAGACTGCGCTGGGCCTCGTCGCAGAGTGCGGCCAACTCAGCGTCGTCTGCGACCTGGGTTTGCCACAACCCGGGCGTAGTCACCGACTCGGCATGGGCTTGCTGCCAACCGCCAGCTTGTTGCACAAACCGCAGGCGCAGGGCGTCGTGGTGGTTGATGAGTTGGGTCAAAGCGGCTTCAACGCGCGCAGGCTCCAGGGTTTCCCGTGGCGTCAGCAGCAACGACTGGTTCCAATGCTGGCGCACCGGAATCGCCTGCTCGAAAAAGCTGCGTTGCACGGGCGTGAGGATCACCTCGCCGGTGACCGCCCCCTGGTCGATGACCATCGCCTGCTCGAAGCTTGCCACCAGCGCCAGGCTGCGCACGCTCTGGTACTGGAACAGGTCCCGTGGACTGAGGCGAATACCCGCCTGGCGCGCACGGCTGACTACCTGGATGGAGATGATCGAATCACCGCCCAGCTCGAAAAAGTTGTCTTCCAGGCCGATCTGCGCCACCCCCAGTACATCGCTCCAGATCGCTGCCAAGGCTTTCTGCAGGTCGTTTTCCGGTGCGACATAGGCCTGCTGTGGCGTGGCGTCCGGCACTGGCAAGGCCTTGCGGTCGAGTTTGCCGTTGGCGGTTACCGGCAGCTTGGCCAGGTACACCAGATGGGTCGGCACCATGTATTCCGGCAGGCTGCTGAGCAGCCAGGCCTTGAGATCGACCGGCGTCTGGTCTTCCAGCACCAGGTAGGCCACCAATTGCTTGCCGCCTTGCACCAACACCACGGCTTCGCGCACCGAGGGGTGTTGCATCAGGCGCGTCTCGATTTCACCCAACTCGATACGCAGGCCACGCAGCTTGACTTGATGGTCGAGGCGGCCGAGGTATTCGATGACGCCATTGGCGCGCTGACGCACGCGGTCGCCCGTGCGGTACAGACGCGTGCCGTCACCGAAAGGACTGGGCACAAAACGTTCGGCAGTAAGTGCCGGACGTCGATGGTAACTACGAGCCAGACCAGTGCCGCCCAGGTACAGCTCGCCGCTGACGCCAGCGGGAACCGGATTGAGCTGGGCATCGAGCACGTAGGTGCCGAGGTTGGCGATAGGCCGGCCAATGGGCACGCTGTCGGCGCCTTCGTCGACACAGGTCCAGTGGGTCACGTCGATGGCTGCTTCGGTCGGCCCGTACAAATTGAACAAGCCCGCCTGAGGCAACTTGGCAAATACCTGCAATTGCGCATCCAGCGGCAAGGCTTCGCCACTGCACACGATGCGCTTGAGGCGGGTGCACGCTTGCACTCCCGGCTCATGGATAAACGCCTGGAGCATCGAGGGCACGAAGTGCAAGGTGGTGATGCCGTGCTGCCCAATCGTCTCGATCAGGCGCGCCGGTTCGCGATGCTCGCCGGGCGCTGCGACCACCAGGCGTGCGCCGGTCATCAGCGGCCAGAAGAACTCCCACACCGAAACGTCGAAGCTGAACGGGGTTTTCTGCAGGACCGCATCGCTGGCGTCCAGGCCATAGGCCTGCTGCATCCAGCACAGGCGGTTGACCAGCGCGCGATGGCTGTTGCCGGCGCCCTTGGGCTTGCCGGTGGAGCCCGAGGTGTAGATCACGTAGGCCAGGTTCAGCGCGTGAAGCGTAACGTTTACCGATTCGCGGCTGTAGCCATCGAGCCAGTCGGCAGGCTGGTCCAGGACAATCACTTGAATGCCCTCGGCAGGCAGCACTGGCAACAGGCTGTGCTGGCTGAGCAACAACTGAATGCCGCTGTCCTCGATCATGTAGGCCAGGCGTTCCTGGGGATACTCAGGATCCAACGGAACGTAGGCGCCACCCGCCTTGAGAATGGCCAGCAGACCGACCACCATTTCGATGGAGCGCTCGATGCAGATCCCGACCAGCACGTCCGGACCTACACCCTTCTCGCGCAAGGCATGGGCCAGCTGGTTGGCGCGGGCATTGAGCTGGGCATAGGTCAGCGCTGTGGCGCCGAACAACAGCGCGGGCGCGTCGGGCGTGGCCCGCACCTGGTCTTCGATCAGGTGATGGATGCCGCGCTCGGTCGGGTAAACCTCGGCGGTCTGGTTCCAGGTGTGGACCAGCACTTGCTGCTCATCCGCATCCAGCATCGGCAGTTCACCGATGCGCTGCGTACCGTCGGCCCCCATGGCCTGCAACAGACGCACCCAATGCCCGGCCATGCGCTCGATGGACGCCGCGTCGAACAGGTCATTGGCGTAGGTCAGCGCGGCGTAGAGGGTGCCGGATTTTTCATAGGTATCGAGGGTCAGGTCAAACTGAGTGGTGCGGCCTTGCCACTCCACCAGCGCCAGCTCCAGGCCGGAGGCCGTGCTGACGCTCGCAATGTCGGCCACCACCGGCTGATGGTTGTACATGACCTGGAACAACGGCGTATGGCTGAGGCTGCGTTCGACCTTGAGGGCCTCCACCAGGCGCTCGAACGGCAATTCCTGATGGGCCTGGGCGCCCAGTGCATGCTCCTTGATGCTTTGCAGCAGCTCAGTGACAAGGGTTTGCCCGCTCAGCTCGGTGCGCAGCACTTGGGTATTGACGAAAAAGCCGATCAGCCCTTCGACTTCAGTACGGTTACGGTTGGCGATTGGCACGCCGACGCGGATGTCGCCTTGCCCGGTATAGCGATGCAGCAGCACGTTGAACGCACCGAGCAACAGCATGAACAGGGTAACGTTGTGTTTTTGCGCAACGCTGCGCAGTTGTGCAGCCAGCGCGGGTTCGATCGCGAAGTTATGGCGCGTGCCCCGGTAGCTCGGCATGGCCGGGCGTGGGCGATCCGTGGGCAACTCCAGTACCGGGTGCTCATCGCCCAGGCGCGCGTGCCAATACTCCAATTGTCGAGCCTGCTCACCCGCTTCCAACCAGCGACGTTGCCACAGGGCATAATCGCTGTACTGGATCGGCAAGGCCGGCAGTTGCGGTATTTCATTGCGCTCATGAGCGTCGTAGCAGCGAATGAACTCCTCGATCAGCACGTTCATCGACCAACCATCGGAGACGATGTGGTGCAGGGTCAGCAGCAACACATGCTCCCGCGTGTCGAGCTTGAGCAATTGCACGCGCAGCAACGGGCCGTTTTCCAGGTCGAACGGCAGCAGCGATTGACGGACCGCGGCGTCGTTGACGGCCTGTTCGCGTTCGGCGGTAGCGAGGTGGCTGAAATCGACTTGCTCGACGGCCAATGACGTCGCCGTCGGCACTTGCAACAGGCGCTCGTCGGCCTGGCGCTGGAACACCGTGCGCAGGGTTTCATGCCGCGCGACCAGGCTCGTAAACGCTTGCTCCATCGCTTCCAGGCTCAACGTGCCTTTGAGGCGTACAGCACCGGGCAAGTTGTAGGCGCCACTGGCCGGGTCCAACTGCCAGAGAAACCACATGCGCTGCTGTGCATAGGACAGCGCCTGGCGATCCTCCGCTTCCACCCCTGCCGGAATCGGAAACCGGGAAAAATCCACACCTTCTTTCTGCAAGGCCTGCAGGAACAATTGGCGTTTTTCCAGGGGCAACCCGATAAACCGGCGAGCAAGTTTCAAGGAGTCTTCAGCATTCATTTCTTGGAGTCCGGAGCAATAGGCGGGAAGCACAAAGGCACGTCGTCCCTATAAAACGAACCGGACAGGGAAAAATTAGCGGGGAGTGGAAGGCGTGGAGCGGGGTGTCATCAAGGGTTACATCAATCTCGGCAGAGACACCCGAACCCGAGCTAGCATTGACGAACACCACTTTTTGCAACTACATTTAGTTACACGCAGGGAACGCCGTGTCCAAAAATGAAAAGCTGCTCGCCAAACTGCTCAATGAGCACATGGCATTTACCTGGCCTGAGCTCGTAACGCTGCTGCTACGGCTGGGCTACACACAGATTGAAGGGGCTGGAAGCCGGGTCAAGTTCGACATCGGCGACCCCAGTGCAATGATCACCTTGCACGAGCCTCACCCTGGCAACGAACTGAAACACTACATTCGGCGCCAGATCATTGAGCAATTGAGGTCAGGAGAACTGATTCAGTGAACAACCAACTGAAACACAAAGGCTACATCGGCTCTATCGAAGCCAGCGTCGAAGACAACTGCCTATTCGGCAAGATCCTGTTCATCAAGGCACTGGTGAGCTACGAAGGTAAAACCGTCGCAGAGCTGGACGCTGCATTCCGTGAGGCGGTGGATGACTACCTCACCACTTGCCAGGCCCTCGGGCAGCCACCGGAGAAGCCCTGCAAGGGCTCCTTCAATGTCCGGGTCGGCCATGACTTGCACTTGGCGGCTGCCCTGGCCGCGACCCGCAAAAAAGTGACCCTCAATGACCTGACACGCCAGGCCTTGAATGAGTTTTTACAACATCATGGCAATGACTCATGCCCTGCGGTTAGCTGATTACCCCAAGCGCCGATAACCCAACACTGCCGCCCCCAGCACCACCGCCCCCGCCGCCAACGCCACGTAGAACCCGCTGGTGGCGCCGAAGTGGTCGATCATCCAGCCGGAACTGGCAGCGCCAATGGCCACGCCGATGCTGAGGCCGGTGATCAGCCAGGTCATGCCTTCGGTCAGGCGGCTGGCGGGTACGATCCGCTCCACCAGGGCCATGGACACGATAAGGGTTGGGGCGAAGAACAACCCAGAGATAAAGATCGCCACGGCGAGCCCGGGAATGTTGGTTACCAGAAGCAACGGCAAGGTGGTCACAGCCGTAGCCACGCCACAGAACAGGAACTGCCGAGGCAACGACACCTTGAGTTTCAGGGTACCGAACGCCAGCCCTGCCAGGCACGAGCCAATGGCGTACACCGACAGCACGATACTCGCTGCCGCTGGTTGGCCCTGATGCTGGGCAAACGCGACGCTGACCACGTCCACCACGCCAACAATCACACCCATGGCCAGCAGCAGGATCATCAGGATCAGCACCGAGGGTGACGCAATCAGCCAGCGACCGTGGTGGCCCTGATGTGCATGCACAGGCGGTTCGGTCTCACGCTGCAATACAAAGGTGGTGACACCCACCGCCAGCAACAACGCAGCGACCAGAGGCCCCGCCTCCGGAAACAACACCACGCTCAACCCGACCGAAATCGGCGGGCCGATAATGAAGCACACCTCGTCCAGCACCGACTCCAGGGCAAACGCGGTTTGCAGCTTGGGCTGGCCCCGGTACAACTCGGTCCAGCGCGCCCGCACCATGGCCGACATATTGGGCATGCATCCGGCCAACGCGGCGAACAGGAACAGCAGCCAGTTCGGTGCTTGCAGCCGAGTACACAGCAGCAACATCAACAGCGCCCCGCCGCCAATCAATGCGGCAATCGGCAGCACTCGGCCTTGACTGTACTGGTCCACCAGCCGCGACACCTGCGGCGCACAAAACGCCGTCGCCAAGGCGAACACCGCCGCGACCGAGCCCGCCAGGCCATAGCCGCCATGTACCTGCGAGAGCATGGTGATCAAGCCGATCCCCGTCATTGATACCGGCATGCGCGCAAGCATGCCCGCCAGCACAAAAGCCCGGGCGCCAGGGACTTGGAACAACTCGGCGTAAGGGTTTGCCATCTTGCTCGACCTCTTCATGAATGCCCTGGAACTTGCTATTCACAAGAATCGAGGCAAAATACATACGGTGCGTATGTGACAAATCATGCTTAACATACGCAGCGTATGTCAATCTTTCCCTTGCCGATTGTGAGCCCAACCATGAGCCGTGCCCGTGCCGAAATGATCGAAGACACCCGCGCCCGGCTGATCGCCAGCGCGCGTCAGGCTTTTGCTACACAAGGTTACGCGAATACATCGATGGACGACTTCACCGCCCGTGCCGGTCTGACCCGAGGGGCGCTGTACCATCACTTTGGAGATAAGAAAGGTTTGCTGGCCGCCGTGGTTGGCCAACTCGACAGCGAGATGGATGCGCGTTTGCAGCGCATTTCAGATGAAGCTGAAGACCCCTGGAGCGGCTTTTGCGAATGTTGTCGTGCCTACTTGCGTATGGCACAGGACGACGAAATCCAGCGCATTGTGTTGCAGGATGCGCCGGCCGTCCTGGGCGACACCGGCGCCCAGCAACATTGCGTGGAGTCATTGCGCCAGTTGCTGGAGGCGCTGATGCAGGCCGAGGCGATCCCCTGCGTCCCGAGCCTTGCACTGGCGCAATTGATCAACGGCAGCCTGGTCAGTACCGCCCTGTGGATCGCCCGGGATGAACACCCGGACGAGCGGCTCGAACAAGGCCTGCAAGGTCTTGAACTGCTGCTACGCGGCCTGAGCCTCACACCAACCGCTTGATCTGCTTGTGCCGCCACACCAACCGGTAATACGTAGTCTGCAAGGCCAGCATTGCCAAGTAGGTCACGGGGAACGCCATCCACACGCCTTCCAGGCCAAAATGCGCGTTGAACAGGTACGCCATCGGCAGTTCGACGCAGAGCACGCAGAAAATCGAGATCACCACCGGCATCAGCACCACGCCGCTGGCACGCATGATCCCGCCAACCACCGCCTGGAAGCCAAAAACCAAGATGCTCCACAGCATGATGTGCAGCAGGTGTTCAGCCTTGACCCGTGCCGCATCGTCGGTAATGAACAGCCCGAGCAACCAGTGGGACAACACATAGCCCAACACAATCAGGCCTCCGGTAAGGCACAGGTTGATCAACAAACCGGTGCGCAGAATCGGCCCGATACGCTCTAACCGCCCAGCACCAATCGCCTGCGCACCGAGGATCGAGGCAGTGATGGCGATCGACAACGCCGGGAACTGCACGTAGTTGACGATCTGCGTCACCGCGCCATACGCCGCCGTGGCCTGGGAGCCGTGGCCGTTGACCAGGGCGAGGATGACCAATTCCGACAGTGACAGCACCACCATCTGCAGGCCGGTAGGCAAGCCGATGCGCAGGACTTTGCCGAGAATCACAGGGTCCAGGCGCAAGGCCGCGAGCAGTTCGCGGTCCGGCGCCATCACATGGTTTTTATGCCGAAGGCGCAAGATCAAAAACAGCATGGCCAACGCGTTGCCCACCAGCCCGGCATACACCGCGCTCTGGATGCCCATGGGCGGCAGGCCGATCCAGCCCCCAATCAGTGCCGGCGTGAGCAGCAGGCCGACCAGGGTCGACACCATCAGCGCCAGCAACGGCGAGATCGTGTCGCTGACGCCGCGCAGCAACTGGGTGTAGAGGATGAACACCAGCAACAACGGCATGATCAGCATCATCTTCTGGGCATAGCCAACCGCATCGTCCAGCACATCAACCGGCGTGCCCAACGCCTGCAATGCCGGACGCGCAAACAGACTGCCCAGCACCGCCGCGGTCACCCCCACCAGCGCTCCCAACGTCAGGGTTGCGCCAGTGATCACCTTGACCATCGCCGTTTCCTGCGCCCCCCAGGCCTGGCCGATCAGCACCGAGGCGCCCGCCCCCAGGCCGATCACCAGGGCAATGAAGAAAAACACGATGGGAAACATGCCCGACACCGCCGCCAGCGCCTGGGTGCCGAGCATCTGCCCGACATAGATGCCGTTGAGCGTGCCGGAAAAACTTTGCAGGAAGTTGGACAGCACCATGGGTGCCAGAAAGATCAGGTAGATCTGCCACAACGGCCGTTGTTGAGTGACTTCCATGAGGGTAGGGATCCAGGAATGGTGATCAGACTGGGAACGCGTTGCGCGTCAGCCAAGCCAGGTAGGTTTGCACGTCCACCGGCCAGTGCGCGATCTTGCCGGAAAAGTCCGTTGCGTCAAACGCAAACAGCGCGCGCGAAGCCTCTTCGAAACCGGGCAGGTCGCCGCCGATGGCGCTCATGAAACGATACCCGGCCTCCTTGGCCTGGCGTATCTGATCACGGGAAGCATGGGCAGTGCGAGCTTCATCCACCAGCCGGCGCAACGCCGCCGATGCACCGCCGCGCTGCTGGCCCAGCCATTCCCAATGACGCGGCAATAACGTGACTTCGCGTGCGACCACGCCCAGTTTAGGGCGCCCGACCGAGGGTGCAGCAGGAGGCTCATCGGGTACTTCGGCCTGGAGCGGTTGTGCGGGCGCATAGCCTGCCGGCCAGGGGAAATCGACTTGGAGGCCGGTGGCGTCATCGAATACCAGAAAGCTGCCCGCAGCATGATCAAGACTGGCGAGTGTATCGGCAACGTCGGCGTAGGGACCCGCCGCTACGCGCTGGTGGCCAACGAAGGCAGTGCACGTAGAAAGGTTTTGCGTAGGCATAGCTATTACCCGGATATTAATTGTTTTACCCGGATTATATTAGCCAAAGTTTTAGGAGATGCAAGGACTCTTGTGGTGAAACTCCCAACGGCTCACCCCTGAGCGGCGAACTAAATCGGATAACGTAGGAATCCAGGTTTTATTCCATCAATTCGCTCGATGGCAGAGTCAGTAATTTCTGATTGGACGCGTGACGGGCCTATCGATAGATTCCCCAACGAAGATAGCTTTTAGCCATCACTTTTAACTCCCCTGAATATCGAGCTTTCCATGAAAAAACCTGTCTCGTTGGCGATGCGTATCGGACTGGGCTTTGCGTCCATTCTGTCGTTGCTGGTGTTGGTCACTGCCGTCGGTATTCAACGCGTGGGTTTTATCGACAGCACACTCAAGGACGTGGCCGAAAAAGCCGCCGTGGTGCAGCGCTACGCGATCAACTTCCGTGGCAGCGTGCACAACCGCGCCATCGCCATTCGCGATGCGGTACTGGTCAAGGATGAATCATCGCTCAGCCGTCACCTGGCCGAGATCGACCAGCTCAAGCGCGATTACCAGGACTCCGCAGTGATGATGGATCGCCTGTTCGCCAACACCGTCACAAGCGCTGCCAGCGCCGAAGAATCCCGTCTTTTGGCGGATATCAAAGCCATCGAGACCCAGGCCCTGGCCTCCACCGAGCGGGTGATCAGCCTGCGTCGCAGCAATGACATCGCCGGCGCCCAGGACTTGCTGTTGGCCCAGTCGTCGGCCCATTACACCGAATGGCTCAAGCGCGTGAATGCCCTGATCGACTTCGAAGAAGCCCAGATCAAGCAACGCCTGGACACCGTGCAAGTCGCCGCCGGTAACTTTGCCGTGCTGATGCTGCTGGCCAGCGCCGTGGCAATCATCTTGAGTGTGCTGGTGTCCTTGTTGATCATCCGCAAGGTCAAGGCCACCCTCGGCGCCGAGCCGGAGGACGTCGCCGAGGCGATCCGCCGCCTGGCCAATGGCGACTTGAACCAGCCCATCGAAACCCGCTACCCCGACAGCGTGATGGGTATTTTGAAAAACGCCCTGGCCCGCCTGGGCGACACCATCACCGAAGTGCGCTCAGCAGCCCAGGCCCTGCGTCACTCCTCGGTCACCCTGTTGTCAGTGGCCAGCGACAACCGTCAGCAGATCACCTTGCAGACCAGCGAGGCCCAGCATGTGGCCGCCGCGATTACGCAAATGGCAGCCTCGGTCAGCGAGGTTTCAGGCTACGCCTCTGCCGCGTCCAAGGCGACCATTCTGGCAGACGCAGAAGTCGAGAGCGGCCACCGCTTGGTGGGCGAAGTGACCGTGGCCATCGAGGAGCTGGCAACCATCCTCGACCAGGCCACCAGCCGGGTCAACCAAGTGTCCAGCGACAGTGAAAACATCGAAACCGTGATCGAAGTGATTAACGCCATCGCCGCCCAAACCAACCTGCTGGCACTCAACGCGGCCATCGAAGCCGCCCGGGCGGGTGAACATGGCCGTGGCTTTGCGGTGGTGGCCGATGAAGTACGGTCGCTGGCGACGCGCACCCAGGAGTCCACCCAGGAGATCCGCGACATGATCGGCAAGCTGCAAAGCGGCACCCAGGATGCCGCCGACATCATGCAACGCAGCCGCAGCCTGGCCCAGGTCACCGTGGCGCAGACCCGCGACTCCCAGTTGTCATTGGGCAAGATCAGCCAGGAAGTGGGTGCGATCAATGCGATGAACGCGCAGATCGCCAGTGCTTCGGTACAACAAAGCGCGGCGGCGGAAGAAGTCGCGCAGAACGTCACACGCATCCATAGCTCCACCGTGCAATCGGCGGCGGGCTCCGAGCAAGTGGAGCATTCCAATCAGGAACTGGCGGAGCTGGCGGATCGCTTGAGTACCAAGGTGGCGTTTTTCAACGTGGCCTAGGGGCCGCCGGCCCTCTAGCCTCCCTCGGCCAGGCGACCTTCATGCTCGCCGGCCTGCAGGTGCGCCCCGAGCGCATGCGCAAGAACTTCGACATAACCCAGGGCCTGATCGTCACCGAAGCCGTGAGGCGACCGGAAAGGAAGATCAGCCCCAGCTGAGCCAAGTGGGAGAAAGGGTCGCAACTGGCGATGCAAGGTTGAAGACGCAGCCCACGGCACGGGCTGCATTTTCACTTGCATGCTCAATCAGGTCACTATTTTGCCTGTTTCTCTTTAATCACGTAATTGACATTATCCATATCAAACCTTTCGTCCTCGTAGCCCCTACCGCCCTTATTATTGGTACCTATATCCACTTCTTTCATCAGGCCCGGGCGACGGAGAAGTTCAGCCGCAAGTCGAGATTTATCAGTGGGAGGAGACGCCGCAGCCGCTTCTTTAAGACTATCGAAGCTGATGTAGTCATCTTTGCCCCAATACTGTTTGAATTTATCTTTAAGGGCCTCAAGCAAGTCCACGTCACTCATATTTTCATAATTCAGTGCAGCAGGTTGGTGGGACACCCGCTCAATAGTATCGCGCCCAATCAACCCGTCAGCTTTATCAGCATCGTGGTCGGAATCCAGGTGGCGATTAATCTGCGGCCGACTGAGGATCTCCTTGGCCAACAGGGTCATCCGATCGTCTACGGGGTTGCCAGTCAATGGCCGACCTGCGATTTCACGAAGCGATTGCTGGGTTATCTTGCCATGCTCGTTGGGATTGAAGTAGTCAAAATTATTACCCAACTCTGTCGTCAAATCTGAGTCTTTGGCCTGTTTGAAACCATTCGCGACCTCAGCATTCTGCAGGCTCATGCCGTTCGCTGCCGGTTGATAATTGCGTGCACCATAGTCGCCATATCCATTTTCAACACGACTGCGTTGCATGCCACCGTTAAACCTTGCCGGTCCACCCTGCATGCCACCGTTATACCCTGCTGGTCCACCCTGCATGTACGCTGCCTCCTGGGCCTCGTACGCATAGACCGCCTCATGCGCATCACCCTGGCTGATCAGACCATCTTCATGGCCGCCATGGTTGATACCATCGAGTAAGTTACTCATTCCTGGACGGCTAAGAATCTCCCTTGCCAGCATTGTCATTTGATCGTGAAACGGATCACCGATCAGCGGACGATTGGCAGCATGTTGAAGCGTTTCCTTCGTGACGAAACCGGATTCTCCCTGGAAATAAGGGAAGGCGTTGACAAAGTCTCGCGCAACTAACGAATTGGGGACTGGCCGAGAGGCCTCCATTGAGTTACTCATTGCGGGCTGATAACCAAACCTGGCGCGACCTTCCGACGGGCAAGATTGCGGGTAGTAAGTTTGTGTGGGCTGACCGAAAGGAGTATTTATCATTAAAACACCTCAGATAGTTGATGCAATTAAGCTGACCAACGCCCAAGTCAGCGTTGAATCAACAGCCATCTGTGGCAATTTGTAAAAGGACAGTTCCGTTAAACACGAACAAAAAAATTGATTTTCTGAATAACTAACACGTACCCAGAAAGCCTAGTACTGCCTAAGTAAGCGCCTGATCGTTACCCATTCCACACGCCAGCCGATGGTGCCGGCGATGAGGGATGACAGAGCATTGAATGGAACCTGTGTATGTGCAGTACGGCGGCCAGGTCGGTAACGTGGACCGCCATCGGAACTACCCACCAAAGGTCTGCGAAGGCCTGCGCAATGTCGGATCAAACGGATTGATCCGCGGCCCGATCGCAGCCGCTTCACGCTTGAGCAACTCCACCACCATCGGCAAGCGGCTCGGCCCCAGCCGATCACTGATGGTTGCCACACTCAGCGCCGCCACTGCATGCCCGTCGCGATTGAGGATCGGCACCGCCAACCCCGCCATGCCTTCCAGCACCCCGGTATTGCGTGCCGCATACCCAAGATTGCGCACATTCTCAACTTCCGAGCGCAACAGCACTTCGTCATACAAGTGGAAGTCCTTGAGCCGTGGCAGGTTGAAGCGGATCACCGTCTCGCGCTCTTCCTCCGGCAAGAACGCCAGGATCGCCAGGCTGCCCTGCCCCACGCCCAATGCCACACGCCCGCCGATGTCCCCGGTGAAGGTACGGATCGGGTACGGGCCTTCGCTGCGGTCCAGGCAGATCGCGTCGAAGCCTGAGCGCGCGAGCAAGAACAGCGAATCCCCTAATGACGCACTCAGGCGCAACATACTCGGCCGCACCAGATCACGCAGGTTACCGGTCTTGCCTGCATTCGCCGCGAGCGCGAAGAACTCCAGGCTCAGGCGATAGCGCTTGCTGCGCGCGTCCTGCTCGACCATGCCTTCGTCCATCAGGCTGCGCAGCAGGCGGTGGGTGGTCGGTTGGGACAAGCCAACCTGTTGCGCGAGCTGGGTCACGCGTTCGCCGCCCTCCGGCACGTCACCCAGGGTGCGCAGCAGCGCGAACAGTCGGGACACCCCACCGGGGCCGACTTCTTTGGCGCTATCGTTTCGTTCAGTGGAATCCATAACAACCAATCTCTAAGTAAATTCCGGTGAGTGAATAAATATGAAAATAATAGTCCATTCAGTGAAATACCATCTTCCACCCATCCTAGTCTTCGTCCTAATCTGCGTCCACAGGGGCGACATGAACAACTAACGGCAGCCGACTCAAGATCGAGCGCCAACGCACCGGCAACACTTCATTCGCATCTGCCCAAAACAAAAAAGCGCGTTTCGACGCGACTCAAAAAAAGGTGGAACGCAGACATGGCATTTCTCCAACTCCACGCCTTGAGCAAACGCTACGGCGCCGTCGATGCGGTGGTCGCCACCGACCTTGCAGTGGAAAAAGGCGAGTTCGTTTCCCTGCTCGGCCCGTCGGGCTGCGGCAAGACCACCACCCTGCAAATGATCGCCGGCTTCGTTGACGTCAGCGGCGGGCAGATCCTGCTCGACGGTCGCGATATCACCCATGCCAAGCCCGCCAGCCGTGGCCTGGGCGTGGTGTTCCAGAGCTACGCGCTGTTCCCGCACATGAGCGTGCGCGACAACGTTGCCTTCGGCCTGAAGATGCGCAAAGTGCCGACCGCCGAGATCGCCAGCAAGGTTAAGACGGTATTGGAACTGGTACGCCTGGCGCCGCACGCCGACCGATACCCACGTGAGCTGTCCGGCGGCCAGCGCCAACGTGTGGCCCTGGCCCGCGCCCTGGTGATCGAGCCACCGGTGTTGCTGCTGGATGAGCCGCTGTCCAACCTCGACGCCAACCTGCGTGAAGAAATGCAGTTCGAAATCCGCCGCATCCAGTGCGCCGTGGGCATCACCACCTTGATGGTCACCCACGACCAGGCCGAGGCGCTGTCCATCAGCGACCGCGTGGTGGTGATGCAGGCCGGGCGTGTGACCCAGATCGACGCGCCGTACAAGCTCTACGAACATCCGCGCACACGCTTCATCTCGGACTTCGTCGGCAAGGCCAACCTGTTGCCGGGCGACTATGACCAGCTGGGCACTCCGCAAGTGCGTCACGAAAGCGGTGACGGCGAGCTGACCCTGAGCCTGCGTCCGGAAAAGATCCAACTGGTGGACGCCGGCACCGGCCGACTGCAGGGCAAGGTGCTCGACAGTTACTTTTTTGGTAGCCAATGGCTGTATCGCATCCACACTAGCCTTGGCGAAATCACCGTGGTGCGCAGCAATGACGGCAGCGCGCCGCTCGGTTGCGGGGCGGCGGTGGGCCTGGACTGGCAAGCCAGCCTGCTGCGCGTGTTGGCAGCGGATGAGGTGCGCGCATGAGCCGGGGCTACCTGTTGTCGTTACCCGCCCTGGTGCTGTTTGTCGGGTTGCTGATTCTGCCGCTGGGCCTGACGCTGGTGTTGTCGTTCAACGTGTTCGATTACCAGGTGGGTGTGAAGGCGGATGAATGGACCTTCGCGCATTACCTGTCGTTGTTCAGCGATGCGTACTTCTACGAAATCTTCTGGCGCACCTTCTGGATCAGTGCCTTGGTCACCTTGCTCTGCGTGGTGATCGGCGTGCCCGAGGCGTACATCCTCAGCCGCATGGGTACACCATGGCGCTCGATTTTCCTGATCCTGATCCTCACGCCGCTGCTGATTTCGGTGGTGGTGCGCGCTTTTGGCTGGAGCCTGCTGCTCGGCGCGGACGGGCTGGTGAACCAAGTCATCCAATTCCTTGGCGGGCGCCCGGTGAAGCTGTTGTATACGCCGTTCGCGGTGATCATCGCCCTCGTGCACGTGATGCTGCCGTTCATGATCATCCCCGTGTGGACCTCCCTACAGAAACTCGACCCGTCGGCGGAACAGGCGGCGTTGTCCCTCGGCGCCAGCCAAACCACGGTAATGCGCAGGATTGTATTACCGCAGGTGATGCCCGGCGTGCTGTCCGGCACGCTGATCGTGTTCGGCCTGGCCGCCAGTTCCTTTGCGATCCCCGGCCTGCTCGGCGGACGCCGCCTGAAAATGGTCGCGACCGTGGTGTACGACCAGTACCTCTCGGAACTCAACTGGCCCATGGGCGCGACCATCGCGGTGGTGCTGCTGTTGGTCAATCTGCTGATCATGCTGAGCTGGAACCGCATGGTCGAAGGCCGCTACAAAAAGTCCCTGGGGGTTTAAGCACATGTCCAGAAACGGTCCTTTGGCCCTGGGTTTCCATACCCTGGTGGTGCTGTTCATGATGGCGCCGCTGGTGGTGGTATGTCTGGTGGCCTTCACCCCGGAAAACACCTTGAGCTTGCCCACGTCGGGATTCTCCCTGCGCTGGTTCCGTGCGGTGTTCGAGCGCGCTGACTTTATCCAGGCGTTCTACAACAGCCTGATCCTGGCGTTTACCGCCGCGAGTCTGGCCACCTTGATTGCAGTGCCGGCCGCCTTGGCGATCAGTCGCTATCAGTTTCCGGGGCGCAATTTTTTCAGTGCGTTGTTCCTGTCACCCATCATCATTCCGCACCTGGTGCTCGGCGTGGCGATGTTGCGCCTGTTCGCACTGATGGGCGTGAACGGCAGCTTCACCTGGCTGATGCTGGCTCACGTGGTGATCATCACCCCGTATGTGCTGCGCCTGGTGTTGGCCGCGGCGATCGGGATTGATCGCAGCGCCGAGCAGGCCGCCGAGTCCCTGGGCGCCAGTCGCTTTACGCTGTTTCGCCAGATCACCCTGCCGATGATCCTGCCGGGGGTGGCGGGCGGTTGGTTGCTGGCGTTCATCAACAGTTTCGATGAGGTGACGTTGTCGATCTTCGTCAGCTCGCCGGCGACCCAGACCCTGCCGGTGCGCATGTATGTGTATGCCACCGAATCCATCGACCCGATGATGGCGGCGGTGTCGGCGCTGGTGATTGCACTCACGGCGGCCACCATGATCCTGTTGGACCGGGTCTACGGCCTGGACCGCGTACTGGTAGGGAAACATTGATGGCCCTGTTCAAACGCCTGGCCGAAACCCAACGCCCTGCCCTGGCCTTCACCCTGGATGGGCAACCCGCCAGCGGTTTGCTCGGTGACACCTTGTTGACCGCCGTGCTGACCTGCGCCGAACACCTGCGCGGCAGTGATTTCAGCGCCGAACGACGGGCCGGTTTCTGCCTGATGGGCGCGTGCCAGGATTGTTGGGTGCGACTTGAAGACGGGCGTCGCGTACGCGCCTGTTCGACGCTATTGGAAGAAGGCCAGGCCATCCGCCGCGATCCGGGGCGCCAGTCATGAAGCCTGTGGTGATTGTGGGCGCAGGCCCGGCCGGGATCAGCGCGGCGCGCACGTTGCTCGACCATGGCATCAGACCTTGCCTGGTGGATGAAAGCCTGCGCGGTGGCGGGCAGATTTATCGGCGTCAGCCACAGGGATTTCAACGCACCGCCAAGCAGCTTTACGGATTTGAAGCACGCGAGGCCGAGGCCGTGCACCGCACAATGGATGAACTGGCACCGCTGATCGACTACCGCCCGGAAACCCTGGTGTGGAATGCCGAGGACGGGCGCCTGGATATGCTCAACAACGGCCGCGCAGAAAGCATCGAGTACGCGCAACTCATCGTCGCCACAGGCGCCACTGACCGCATCCTGCCCGTACCGGGCTGGACCCTGCCGGGCGTGTACAGCCTTGGCGCGGCGCAAATCGCTTTGAAGTACCAGGGCTGCGCCATCGGTGAGCGCGTGGCGTTTTGTGGCAGCGGGCCGTTGCTCTATCTGGTCGCCTATCAATACGCCAAGGCTGGGGCCAAGGTGGTGGCGGTGCTCGACAGCGCGCCGTTCAGTGCCCAATGCCGTGCCTTACCAGCGTTGCTCGGACAACCGACGACCTTGGCCAAAGGCTTGTATTACCGCGCCTGGCTGACGGCCCATGGGATTCCCGTGCATCAGGGCGTCACGCTTAAACAGATCGACGGAACGCAACGGGTCAGCGGCATTCAATGGGGTGATCAGACTCTGCCGTGCGACGCCGTGGCTTTTGCCCATGCCCTGCGCAGCGAGACGCAACTGGCGGACTTGCTTGGCTGTGAGTTCACCTGGAATGCCCTTAACCGCGCGTGGCTGCCACAACGGGACAGCGCCGGACGCAGCAGCGTCAACGGCGTGTACCTGGCGGGCGATGGGGCCGGGATCATGGGCGCGGACGCCGCGCAAATGGCCGGTGAACGTGCAGCACTGGCGGTGCTGGAGGACTCGGGTGTTGCCATCGATCAGCGCCGCCCTGCTGTGCTGGAGCAACAATTGGCGGCCATCCAACGCTTTCGTCATGGTTTGGAAACCGCGTTCCCTTTTCCAGAGAACTGGGCAGTCGAAGCCCCCGATGAATTGATCCTCTGTCGCTGCGAAGAAGTCCGCGTCGGCGACGTGCGCGCGGTGGTGGATGAGGGCCACTGGGAGATCAACCGCGTCAAGGCCCAATGTCGGGTCGGCATGGGCCGCTGCCAAGGCCGGATGTGCGGGTTGGCGGCGGCGGAAATTGTCGCAGAGCGCAGTGGCCGGGCCATCGAAAACGTCGGCCGCTTGCGGGGCCAGGCACCAATCAAGCCGCTGCCGTTTGGCGTGGAGGTGCAGCCGTGATTGATGTCATCGTATTGGGCGGCGGGATTGTCGGCGCGTCGGCCGCGCTGATGCTGGCGCAGAAAGGCCAGCGCGTGGCGCTGGTGGAGCGAGATTTCTGCGGCTCACACTCCAGCGGCGTCAACTACGGCGGCGTGCGGCGCCAGGGTCGGCCCTTGCACCAGTTGCCACTGTCGCAGCGTGCCCACCAACTGTGGGCAGACTTGCCGGGATTAATCGGTATCGATGGCGAATACGTGCGTTCCGGGCATTTGAAACTGGCGCGCAGTCACGCAGATTTCGGCGCCTTACAAGCGTATGCCGAGCAGACACAAGGATTTGACTTGAGTTTGCAGTTGCTGGATTACGTCGAGCTGCGCGCGCGATTCCCCTGGGTCGGTGACATCGCCGTCGGTGCCTCGCTGTGCCCGGAAGACGGCCACGCCAACCCCCGCCTGGTGTCGCCCGCCTTTGCCCGCGCGGCGAAACAACGCGGCGCTCACCTGTATGAACAGTCGCTGGTCACGCGTATCGAGCATGACGGCCAGGACTTCCAGGTGCACTGCGCCAACGGTCTGCATCTACAAGCACCGTGGCTGCTCAATTGCGCCGGGGCGTGGGCAGGTGCGGTGGCCGAACAGTTTGGCGAAGCGGTGCCTATGACCTCGGCACACCCGGCGATGCTGGTCACTGAGCCCTTGCCGGTGGTGATGGATGTGAGCACGGGCGTCGAAGGCGGCGGGATCTATGCGCGACAGGTTGCCCGGGGCAATTGCATCCTCGGCGGCGGTCGCGGCTTTGCCCTCGGCCCGCAGCAAGCGCGACCAGGGCAAGCTGCGGTGCTGGAGATTCTGCGCAATGCCGGCGAGCTTTACCCGTTTCTCAAGGGTGCCCAGGCCATCCGCACCTGGAGTGGCACCGAAGGTTACCTCCCCGATCATGAACCGGTGATCGGCCCCAGCAGCACCCAACCCGGCTTGCTCCACGGTTTCGGCTTTGCCGGCGCCGGGTTCCAGCTTGGTCCCGCCGTCGGTGAAGCCCTGGCAGAGATCGTCTGCACCGGTGCCAGCCGCCAACCTATCGAAGCGTTTTCCATCCGTCGTTTCCAAGCCTGAGAGGAAAAACATCCATGAACCCACGTATTGCGCTGTCCTGCTTGTCCCTCGCCCTGCTCGCCTCAACGGCCCACGCCGCGCCCACGCTGTACCTGGGCATGAACGGCGGCACCATGGAACGGGTCTACGCCGACAAGGTGCTGCCCGCGTTCGAAAAGACCAATAACGTCAAGGTGGTGATCGTGCCCGGCACCTCGTCGGACATCCTTGCCAAGGTCCAGGCCAACAAAGACAACCCGCAGATGCACGTGATGTTCCTTGACGACGGCATCATGTACCGCGCAATTTCCATGGGGTTGTGCGACAAGCTGGCGCCAAGCCCGACCCTGGAGCAGATCCCTACCAAGGCGAAGATCAAGGAACAAGCCGTGGCCGTGACCCTCGGCGTCACCGGCCTGGGCTACAACGCCAAGATGTTCAAGGAAAAAGGCTGGGCCGCGCCCACCTCCTGGATGGACCTGGCCGACCCGCGCTTCAAGGACAAAGTGGTGTTCCAGTCCCTGGCCTCCTCCACCTTCGGCCTGCATGGCTTCCTGATGTTCAACCGCATCCAGGGCGGTGACGAAACCAACGTCGACCCGGGCTTCAAGGCCTGGCCAAAAACCGTTGGCCCCAACGTGCTGGAATACATCGCCAGCTCCGCAAAGATCTCCGAAATGGTGCAGACCGACGAAGCCGCGATTTTCCCGCTCACCCCGACCCAAGTCGCCACCCAGAAACTGCTCGGTGTGCCCATGGAATATGCGCAACCCAAGGAGGGTGCGGTGGTGCTGAACGTGGCTGAGTGCGTGATTGCCCGCAACGACCAGCCGGAACTGGCGCAGAAGCTCGCCGCGTTTTTGCTGACCGCCGAAGCCCAGGCCCCGGCGCTGGAAGAAGGCGATCAGATCCCGTCTAACCCGACCACGCCGACCACCGACAAGACCCGCGCCCGGGTAGAAGCGATGCAAGGTTATTTGCAGACCGCTATTTCGATTGATTGGGACCAGGTCAACCAGGCGCGGCCGGAGTGGAATGCACGGTGGAGTCGGTCTATCGAACGTTAATCAAAGGGGAATAATCGGCAGCGCGCGTTTGTGCGCTGTCTTGCTGTACGCGCCCTCGACTACGGTTCTCACCCGCTCGCTCACCGGTTCGCCCATCAGGTAGGCGTCGATTTCTGCGTAAGTGCAGCCGTAAGCGTGTTCATCCAGCTTGCCCGGCACAAGCTCTTCCAGGTCGGCAGTCGGATGTTTGTGCACCAACTTGTCGGGGGCGCCGAGGGCCGTGGCGAGCAGGCGCACCTGGGTTTTGGTCAGGCCCGACAGTGGCGCCAGGTCGCAGGCGCCGTCACCGAACTTGGTGAAAAACCCCATCAACGCCTCGGCGCCGTGGTCAGTGCCGACCACCAGGCCGTTGTGCAGGTTGGCCACGGCGTACTGGGCGATCATCCGTGCGCGTGCCTTGACGTTGCCCTTGATGAAATCGACATGGGTGGCGCTGGCCTCGGTGGCGGTCAGGCTGGCCATGAGTCCGTCGACGCTGGCGGCGATGTTGAGGGTGTCGATCTGGTCCGGGGTGATGAAGTCCAGGGAGGCCTGGGCATCGCTTTCGTCGGCTTGGGTTTTGTAAGGCAGGCGCATGGCGATGAAGCGCGCGGCGTAGTCTTCGTCGCGCAGTTGCTCTACGGCCAACTGGCACAAACGGCCAGCCGTGAGGGAGTCAACGCCACCGCTGATGCCCAGTACCAACGCCTTGCTGCCGGAGCCGAGCAAGGTGGTCTTGATGAAATCTATGCGCCGTTGGATTTCCTTCGACTCACCGCCTTTGACCAGTTGCCGATTGATGTTCAGTTCCTGTGCGATACGTTCTTGCATGTCACACCTCCACGCTGCCAACATTGAACACTTGTGCTGCATACTGCAAAAACGAGGCGTCTTCGCAAACGTTCTTGATCGGGTCATCCGAGAATTTCACCACCGGTTCGCCGTGCACCCGCACCAGTTTCATCACGATGCTCAGCGGTTCGACGCCCTCCACATCGCAGGCCAGGCTGGTACCCATGCCAAAGCCGAATTTGGCCTTGCCACGCACGTGACGCAGGATCGGCAGGCATTTTTCGAAGTTCAGGCCGTCGGAGAACATCAAGTCCTTGGTCATCGGATCGATGCCCAGCTGCTTGTAGCGCGCCAGCACCTTGTCAGCCCAGACGATGGGGTCACCGGAGTCCTGGCGCAGGCCGTCATACAGTTTGGCGAAGTAAAGGTCGAAGTCCTTGAGGAAAAAGTCGGTGCTGATGCAGTCAGTCAGGGCAATGCCGAGACGGCCACGGTATTCGCGCACCCAGTTTTCCAGCGCGGCGTTCTGGCTTTCGCGCAGGCGGCCCAGTTGCTGGTGCACCATCAGCCATTGGTGGGCCATGGTGCCGATCAGCGGCAGGTCGAATTCGTAGGCCAGGTGCGCGTTGCTGGTGCCAACAAACTGGCCGGGGAAGTCGCGGCGCATGATGTCGACCACTTCACGCTGGGCCTTGAACGACAGGCGGCGCCGGGTGGAAAAGTCAGACACACGCAGGTCGGCGAGTTCTTCGCGGCTGAGGTTTTTCTGCAGCCAGTCGAATTTCTGGTAGAGCTTGCGGGTGACATCTTCCAGGGTCACGTCGGGGTATTTGCTGCGGTTACGCAGCTCACTGACCAGGGCCAGGACCGGCTGTTCGAACATGATGCAGTGCAGCATCGGGCCGACCACGCGGATGTTGAGTTGGCCATCGATTTCGCTGACGTGGATGTAGCGCAGGTTGAAGCGGAACAGACCGAGGAATCGCTCGTAGTCCGGGGTGAGGTATTCGCGAAAGCGTGGATTGAACAGAAAGCGCAGCTCACCTTCGCGCATACGCAGGCTGGCGAGTTGCTCCAACTCGGCACGGATTTCGGGAATCAGGTGGCCGAGCTTTTCCTTGGACCGCACGATGAAGTTGTACTCCACATCGACATTGGGGTACTGGTGCAACACGGCCTGCATCATGGTGAAGGTGTAGTAGTCGGTGTCGAGCAACCCCTGGATAACGGGCGTTTCGTAGTCGTAGGCACTTTCCATGGTATGTCTCCTTAACGCGCGGCCATCGCGGCCAGTTCTTCGCGGGTGCTGCTGATGACGGCACCGGCCTTGAGTAACTCGTTGACCGCCTGTACACCGCCCTCCTGCGTAATGCCTCTGCACGCCGGCAAGTGCAGAACCACTTCCAGGCCAGCCTTGAGCAGTTGCAATGCGGTGGTCTTGACGCAGTAGTCCAAAGCCAGGCCGCCGACGATCACGCGGGTCACGCCCTGGGCTTTCAGGTACTCGATCACGCCGGTAGAGAGTTTGTCGTGCAGGTCGTGGTAGCAGGCGCCGTAGGGGTGCAGGTCGGGTTCGACGCCTTTCCAGATGAAGTAGTCGTAGTCATAAGGCGTAGGTAATTCGTCGAGCAAGGTGAAACCCTCGGTGCCGGGTACGCAATGGCTGACCCAGGTCACATCGGCGTGGGTCAGGCCGGTGGCTTGCAGCATCTCGCTGTGCTGCGACACCACCCAGGGCGCATGCGGGGTGTGAGCGTCTTTGCTGCCGACGCGATGGCCCGCCAGACTCGCCATGTAGTTGAGCTCGGCACCAATCTGGTCGCCGCCGGCCACAGGCAATTCGTTGGGGCACAGCGGCGTGAAGCTTTTCTGGGCGTCTACGTCGAATGAAGCGATGGCGGATATCGAGAGGGTCATGGTGGTTCTCCTGTGGCCTGGAAACAAAAGTACACGTCATGTACTTTCATTGCAAGAAACATCTGGTTATCTATCCTGGAGCAAGTCCATGACATATCTGCTCGATTCGTTAGACTGTGTGTCATCGCTGTCTAGAAGGACGTCAACATGCCCCTGAGCCCCTACCTCCACACCGTCGACCTGTGCGTATTGTTTTATTGCCGCGCCTCCGGGGAACTGAAATTGCTGCTGAACAAACGCGACGCCGAGCCCTTCGCCGGGCACTGGGCGCTGCCGGGCGTGGTGGTGAATGGCGGCGTGCAAGATCTGAGCCTCAAGGACGCGGTGGAGCGCTTGCGCGCGAGTGACAAGGTCGGACTTGATCTGGCCTGGAGCGAGCAAGTGGGCACGGTGGGGGATGCGTTTCGTGATCCGCGCTGCTGGTCATCGTCCACTTACTACCTGGCGATCGTGGCGGATGAGGTAGAGCTGGGTGAGCATCAGGCCTGGTTTTCACTGGCGGGGGTGGCGGATGGCAGCATCAAGCTGCCGTTCGATCACAACAGCATCGTGGCCGCCGTGCAGGAACGCTTGTTTTCCAAATCGCTGTACAGCAGCTTGCCGCTGATGTTCCTGGGCGATGAATTCAGCGCGCCGGAAGCGACCACGATCTTTTCCCTGGTGCTGGCGCGGCCGGTATTGAAGACCAGTATTCGCCAGCGCTTGCTGAAGCTGACTGAGGCGGGGTACCTGCGCGAGACGGGGCGCAAGAAGAATGGTGAAGGCGGCAGGCCCCAGGCGACGGTGGAGAAACTGAAGCCTGGGGACATTTATTTCTTTGATCGCAGTTTTGCCGAGTGAACCACCCTCTGTAGGAGCCGGCTTGCCGGCGATGGCGGCCTTGGGCATTGCGCAGTTTTCAAGGGCCTCATCGCCGGCAAGCCGGCTCCTACAAGGTTTTTTCGGTCAGCTCATCCAGTTGCCGCCATCGACGTTGTAAGTCTGGGCCACCACGTAGTCGGACTCTTTCGAGGCCAGGAACACCGCCATCCCGGTCAGATCCTCCGCCGTGCCCATCCGCCCAAATGGTACTTCGCCCCCTACCCGCTTTTTCTTCTCGCCAGGCGCCAACCCTTCATGCTTGGCAAACAATGCATCCACCCCATCCCAATGCTCGCCATCCACCACACCCGGTGCGATGGCGTTGACGTTGATCCCCTGCTTGATCAAATTCAACCCCGCCGATTGCGTCAAACTGATCACCGCCGCCTTGGTCGCGCAGTAGATTGCCACCAACGGCTCGCCGCGGCGTCCGGCCTGGCTGGCCATGTTGATGATCTTGCCGCCATGGCCCTGGCTGATCATCTGCCGTGCGGCGGCCTGCAAGGTGAAGAGCGTGCCGGCGACATTGATCGAGAACAGCCGTTCGTAGCTGTCGCGGGTGATATCGACAATGGGCGCCAGGTCGAACAGCGCGGCGTTGTTGACGAGGATATCCAGCTTGCCAACCTGGGCGACCACTGCGGCAATCGCACCGTCGATGGACGCCTGGTCGGTGACATCCATGGCGACGGCATACGCCTGTGGGCCCAGCTCAGCCGCCGTGGCCTGGGCCCGTTGCAGGTTGATGTCGGCGATGGCCACGGTGGCGCCTTCGGCGATGTAGGCCTGGGCAAAGGCGCGGCCGATGCCACGCGCCGATCCGGTGATCAGCGCGCTCTTGCCTTCAAGTCGTTTCATGAAAAAGTCCTGTTGAAGTTATTTCGGGTAGCCGGCGCGTTTCATTTCGCGCTCGGTGGTGGACTGGGCTTCCAGCAGGGCCTGGTCAACCGACATGCCACCGGTCAGCGCCGCAGAGAACAGCTTGCCGACCGAAGTGCCAATGGCCTGGAACTCGGGAATGGTCACGTACTGGATGCCCACGTACGGCACCGGCTTGGCCGAAGGGTGCGCGGGATCGGCGTGCTTCATCATTTCCAGGGTCACCTGGGCGAATGGGGCAGCCTTCAAGTACGCCTCGCTGTAGGTAGATTGTCGGGTGCCCGGCGGTACGTTGGTGATGCCTTCTTTATCAGCGACCAGCTGGATGTACTCCTTGGACGTCGCCCAACTAATGAAGGCCTTGGCAGCGTCCTTGTGCTTGGACGTGGCCGGAATTGCCAGGGACCAGGCATACAGCCACGAAGAACCTTTATCGGTGACTTCGGTAGGCGCGGCAGCGAAACCGACGCTGTCGGCGACCTTGCTCTGGCTCTTGTCGGTGGTGAAGGAACCGGCGACGCTGGCATCGACCCAGATCGCGCATTTGCCGCTGTTGAACAGCGCCAGGGTTTCGTTGAAACCATTGCTGGACACACCCGGCGGGCCGTATTGCTTGAGGGTGTTGACATAGAAGTTGGCGGCCGCCGTCCACTCGGGGCTGGTCAGCTCGGGCTTCCACTGCTCGTCGAACCAGCGTGCACCAAAGGCATTGGCCATGGTGCTCAGCAAGGCGATGTTCTCGCCCCAGCCGGCCTTGCCGCGCAGGCACATGCCGTATTGGCCCTTGTCCTTGACGGTGAGCTTGGCGGCGAACTCGCCGAGCTGCGTCCAGGTAGGATGCGCGGGCATGCTCAACCCGGCCTGCTTGAACAGGTCGGTGCGGTAGTAGGTGACGGTGCTTTCGCCGTAGAACGGCAAGGCGTACAGGGTGTTGTTGACCGACAGGCCCTGGCGTACCGAGGGGAAGATATCGTCGGCGTCATAATCGGCCGGCAGTTGGGTCAGGGGTTCCAGCCAGTGCTTGGCGCCCCAGAGTGGGGTTTCGTAGGTGCCGATGGTCAGCACGTCGAACTGCCCGCCTTGGGTGGCGATATCGGTGGTGAGGCGCTGGCGCAGCACGTTTTCTTCCAGCACCACCCAGTTGAGCTTGATGTCCGGGTGCTGTGCTTCGAACACCTTGGACAGGCGCTGCATGCGGATCATGTCGCTGTTGTTGACCGTGGCGATGGTCACGGTGTCGGCGGCGTGGCTGGGCATGGCCAGCGTCAGGCTGGAAAGCAGGAACAACGCTTGCGGGAGCTTGGACATAGCGGTTTCTACCTGTTGTTTTTGTTGTTGAGGGCCGATTACAGCAGCTTGGCCAAGCCCCCACAAACGCCTGGAGGATGGGTGACTGATACTTTTTTAACCTGGATATGAACGTTAAAAAAGTATCAGTGCCAGGCAAAACCAGGGGTAGCGCGCCCATGACTGAGGCGCGTATTTTGGAGCGATTCCAAGAATCATAAGAATCCCGCCATGCCCATCAGCCGCGCCAAGCTGTTCGAGCACCGCCCCGCCGAACTCGAAGTGATCCTGCCCGAGCCGGACCACTGCTTCCGCTGGTTCGAACATGACTACCCCTACGACCTGGCGCGCTGGAACCACCATCCCGAATTTGAAATCCATCTGATCCGCCAAGGCAGCGGCAAACTGGTCGCGGGCGACTACATTGGTGCGTTCAGTGCCGGGCATGTGGCGCTGATTGGCCCCGACCTGCCCCATGACTGGATCGGTGAACTCGCCCCCGGCGAATACCTGAGCGGGCGCGACGTGGTGTTGCAATTCGACGGTGCCGCCCTCCTCGCCCTGCGCAAGACCCTGCCGGAACTCGGTGACCTGCAACCGCTGTTCGAGCGTGCCCGGCGCGGGCTGGAATTCACCGGCGACACCGCGTTGCAGGCTGCGCACTTGATGGAAGCCATCGGCGCCGCCCACGGCCTGCAACGCTTGATCCTGTTCCTGCAACTGCTCGACACCCTGAAGAACGCCCCGACACAACAGGCCAAGGCCCTGGCCAGCCCATGCTATGCACCGACGTTGGATGCACGCAGCGCCGAACGTATCAACAAGGCGTTTGACTATCTGATGCGCGAGCTGACCGGCGATGTTCGCCTGTCGGTGATCGCGCAACAGTTGGAGATGAGCGAGCCGGGCTTCTCACGCTTCTTCAAGCGCAACACCGGCCACGGCTTCATCGACCTGATGCGCAAGTTCCGGGTGCAGCGCGCCTGCCGACTGCTGTTGCAAAGCGACATGTCGGTGGCGGATATCTGCTTTGAAGTGGGCTACGCCAACCTGTCGAATTTCAACCGGCACTTCCGTATCGAAATGCACCAGACGCCGAGTGACTATCGACGGGAAACAGCGATGCACCTGTTCCAACACATTGAAAAAATGACACCCAATCAATTCTGACCAAAAGGTCGACTAAATCCCGTTTTTTTCAATTTGATCAACCCATTGAGCAAACTTGGTACAGCCTGTGCAAACGTTTGCGGTACGAACTTGCCTGCCAAGTTCACCCTTACCCGGAGAATCGGGTTCAAACCGCGTACGAATAGGGATTTTCAATGCACTCCACCTCAAGGCGTCCTGCCTCCTTTGGTGTTTCCTTGCTACTGGCCGCCGTTACGGGAGTACTCAGCGCCCCCATTTTGGCGCAGGAAAAACCCGTGGATGACTCAGCACAGGGCGAAACCCTCAGCCCGCAAGCCAGCCCGGCGAAAAAAGGCGCGTACCTGTCGGAATGGTTCAACCAGGACCTGACATTGATTGGCAGCAAAGACATCAGCTTCGGCCCCAAGCCACAGGATGATGTCTACCTGGAATACGAGTACTTCGGCCGCAAAGGGCCGTTCGAGTTGTACGGCTATGTCGACGTGCCGAAGATTCTCACCATCGGTAACAGTAATGACAAAGGCGTGTGGGACCATGGCTCGCCAGTGTTCATGGAGCACGAACCGCGTATCTCCATCGACTACCTGGCGGGCCGTAGCCTGGCCTTCGGCCCGTTCAAGGAATGGTATGTAGCGTTCGACTGGATCTACGACCATGGCAGCCGCAAGGAAAACCGCGCCAACACCTTGTACAGCGGCCTCGGCACCGACATCGACACCCATTCGCGGGTGAACCTGTCGGCCAACTTCTACGGGCGCTACCAGTGGGAAAACTACGGCGCCAGCAATGAATATTCATGGGATGGCTACCGTGCGCAGATGAAGTACATCGTGCCCATCGGCAAATTCGATAACGGCGCCTCGCTGACCTACATCGGCTTCACCAACTACGATTTCGGCTCCGACCTGCACAAGGACAACCCGGCGCGCACCGCCAACTCGCTGGTCGCGACCAATGTGTTGCTGTACTCGTTCACCCACCTGCGTTTCACCCTGGTCGGCCGTTACTTCCATAACGGCGGCAACTGGGAAGACGGCAGTGAGTTGAATTTCGGCGAAGGCAACTTCCGCGCCCGTTCCGACGGCTGGGGTTACTACGCCGGCGTGGGCTACCAATTCTGATAGAGGAGCTTTAGATGAACGCGTTTACACGTTTCTCCATGGCGGTCGGCCTGGCGCTGCTGCCCCACGTGGTGCTGGCCGATACCGCACCGATCAAACCCAAGGTGATGCTGATCACCATGTTCGCCCCTGAGGCGCAAACCTGGATCGATCGCCTGGAGCTCAAGCAGGAAGTCCGCGTCCCAGGGCTGTCCGCCGAATACCCGGTAATCCGCTGCAACACCCAGGACGTGTGCCTGCTGGCCACTGGCATGGGCCAGACCAACGCCGCCGCGTCCACGCTGGCCTTGGCCTTGTCGCCCAAATTCGACCTGCGCCAGAGCTATTTCCTGATCGCCGGGATCGCCGGCATCAGCCCCAAGCACGGCACCATCGGCACCGCAGCCTGGGCCCATTACCTGGTGGAATTCGGCACCCAGTGGGAGCTGGACTCACGGGATGCGCCCAAGGATTGGCCGACGGGCTATATCGGCATCAACACCAAAGGTCCCAACGAAAAACCACCGTTGGACTACAAGACCGAAGTGTTTGAGCTGAACCCCAAGTTGCAGGCCAAGGCGTTTGCCTTGTCACAAAAAGTGGAGCTGACCGAAAGCAAGGAGTCCGCCGCCTGGCGTAAACACTACCCCGCCGCCCCGGCCAATCAACCGCCGGAAGTCACCCGCTGCGACACCCTGGCGGGCAACACCTGGTTTTCCGGTACACGCCTGAGCGAACGCGCCGAAGTCTGGACCAAGTTGCTGACCGACAACAAAGGTGAATACTGCACCACCCAACAGGAAGACAACTCCACCTACGAAGCCCTGCTGCGCGCCAGTCGCGAAGGTCTGGTGGATATCCAGCGCCTGGCGGTGGTGCGTGCAGGCTCGGACTTCGACCGTCCGTACCCTGGCTACAGCGAAGTGGACAACCTGCTGAAGTACGCGGATCAGGGCGGTTTTGTGCCGGCGCTGGAAAACCTGTACCGCACGGGCAACCCGTTGGTACAGGCGATCCTCAAGAATTGGTCGGCGTGGAAGAACGGTGTTCCCGAGGCCTGACCACCAGGATCAAGGCAGGAAGATGATTTTGTCTGCGCTGCCTTGATTCACGGCCTCATAGCACTGCACCCCATCGGCCAGCGCCACTTCATGCAGGCCGGTGGGCAACGGCAACAAGCCCTCATCAAAGAAACGCCCGAACTGCTCCAGCATCACCGCGCATTGCTCGCAGTTGTAGAGCAACGAGTTGATCCCCACCACCGAGCCGCCTTTGCGATACAGCGCCAGCGCCGGCAGTTGTACATGACCGTCCACCGGCGCGGCGATGATCGCGATGCGACCGAACGGCGCCAAACCTGCAACGGCCGCCGGCAGCCAGAAACCGGTGGTGTCGAAGATCACATCAGCGCCGCCCTTGAATACCGCATTGACCTGCGCACCGAGCTCTTCCGGTTTGCCTAAGGTAACCGCTTCACAACCTTGCGCCTGCAATACCTCGGCCTGCTCTGGCCGACGTACAGCGGCCAGCACCTGGGCGCCACGGATTTTTGCCAGGGCCAGGGTGGCGCTGCCGACCGCGCCATTGGCACCGATCACCAACAGGCGCGTGCCTTGGGTCACACCACTGCGCTCGAGGGCGTCCCAGGCGGTGGTATAGGGCACACCGAGGCTGGCGGCCTGGGCAAAACTCAAATGGCTGGGCTTATGCGCCACGCCCTTGGCCGGCACAGTGAGGTACTGGGCGTGGGAACCGTCGGCAAAAAAACCCAGGTCACGGCCAGTGCCCCAAACCTCTTGGCCCAGCAGTTCCTGCGGTCCCTCCACCACCACACCGGCAAAATCACGACCGGGAATGCGCGGCAAAGTGGTGTAGGGAAAGCGACCAAGCACGTTTTTGACGTCACTGGGGTTAAGGCCGGCGGCCTTGACCTGCACCAGTACTTCACCGGCGGCCGGCACCGGGGTGGCGACATCAACGAAGCGCAGGGCGGCGAGGTCGCCGGTGGCGGAAAATTGCAGTGCTTTCATGGCCAATATCCATCGAAGTGAAAAAAGAGATCAGGAGAACCAAGTGCCCACCAGCTGCCGCCCCATGGGCCAGAGCTTTTCACCCAGCAACATGCCCATCAGGCCCACCAGGGCGATGGCCGGCGGTGCGGGCGAACGGAAATCCAAGGCGCCATAGATCACGCCGACAAACAGGCCGATGGCGAGGGAAATCAGGTAGTTCATGGGGGTAGCGCCTTGTGGGTGGATGCGCTCAGTGTAGAGGGCACCTTCCTGAAGCATCGGCCAAGTGCTTCAGAATTTCGGCCAACTCCTCAGCCGATGTACTGCGAAGGCGCTATACCGAGTTCGCGTCGGAACATGTCGCTGAAACTGCTGGGGGAATAGCCGAGGGAGCGTGCGATCGCACTGACTGGCTGGCCCTGGATCAACTCCGCCACCGCCGTGGCCAATTGCACCTGGCGGCGCCATTCGGCAAAGCCCATGCCCAGGTTATTCTGAAACAGCCGCGACAAGGTACGCACACTGGCTCCGGCGGCTTCGGCATGCTGTTCGAAAGCAATCTCCAGCGATGGCGCAGCCATGACCGCCTGGCACGCACTGATCAGTCGACGGTCGGCATCCACCGGCATCGCGATGCGGATCTGCGAGCGGCGCGCCCGCTGCAATTCCAGCAAGGCCAGGCTGACCACGGCGTCGTAATACGCCGCATCGCCGTTATCGCCCTGGTCCACCAGTGTGACGATCAGTTCACGCAGCAACCCACCGACCTCGATCACCTGCACCTGGCTGTCCAATGTGGCCGCCAGTGCCGGACGCAAGTAGATATTGCGCATCTGCAAATCCGACACCACGCGAATTCCGTGTTCCACCCCGGGCGGCAGCCAGACGGCACGCTGCGGCGGCACCACCAGGGCTTCGCGCGGCGTCTCGACCCACATCACGCCGCTCATGGCGTAGAGCAATTGGCCCCAGTCATGGCTATGGGGCTCAACGTACAGTCCACGCGGATAGGTACGCGCCAAGGGCTGCACGGGGACGGCGTGATCACTGAGGTCGGGAGGCGCAGCCAGGGCCATGATGTACACATCAATCAAGGGTGAGCCGCCATGGTAATGACCACCGTTCGACAATCCGAGTGAATTTTTACGGGTCACGCGGATCATTGGCTTATACCGACACAGCTCGGACGCGTGCGCTACAGGCTTGATCAAGGAGAGAGACCATGGATGCAATACTGCCGGTCAACGGCATGGCACGGATCGACTACACCCAGGACACCCTGTTCGGGCCGATTACCCGGCATGTCGAATGCCAAGTGAGCTTGCAACACCAAGCGGGTGGGACGGTACTGAAAGTGTTTCAACCGTTGCCGGACGATCTACGTGACGCGCAGACGGTGGTGTTTGCGCTGGAGGGACGACGTACCCGTGGCGTGGTGAAGCATCGTCGACACCTGGCCGACCATAGCCTGCGGCTCGAACTCGAACGCCAATAATAGGAGCCGGCTGGCCGGCTCCCGCAAACACATCAACCTTTGGCGGATTTGGCACACTCGCACCCGGTTGCCGCCGCACACGGCTCACCATGCGCATGGTGCTCCGCACAGCCCTGACAGCAATAGCCCTTGCCGTCCTTCATTACCGCGTCAGCTCCCAGCACACACTTGCAGTGTGGGCAGGCACAGGTCTTATCTGGCATGGTCAGACTCCTTTTTCTTGGTCGTCCCGGTGCGGCGGGCGCCGGCACCTTAAAGAGTGACTGCGGCCCGTCGGCGATGGTTCAAACCGTCAGTCGGCGCGGGTATTGCTGCGGTACATGAACACCAGGGCCAGGGCCAGGCAGACCATCGCCACAATCCGCGCACCCGACAATTCAATCGCCGGATTGCCCAGCCAACCGAAGTTGTCGATGAGCATGCCCATGCCCAATTGCCCGACGATCACCGCCACCGTCGCTACCGCCGTGCCGACGACAGGCACCGCGCCGACCATCACCATCATGTACACCACTCCGAACAAGGCCCCCGTGAGTTGCCATTTCGGCACATCCAGCAAGCTCACTGCCTGGGCGGGTTCAAAGAACAGGATCAACAACGCAGTGACAATCGCGCCCACTCCAAAAGTCACCAGGCTGCCGCGCAATACACCCACCGTCTGGCCCAGGCGACCATTGATGGCGGCCTGCACACTCAACACCGCACCTGCGGCGACTACTACTACCAGTAACAGAATCAGGTTCATCGCCTTAACCTCGCGCAATCAAAACAAGTGCCACCACAATCAGCGCCAGGGCAATCCAGCGCTCGCCATTGACCCGCTTGCGCGCCGCCCCGAACCAGCCGAAATGATCGATCAGCACGCTCTTGCCGACTTGCCCCGAAAGAATCGCGATCATGGTCATCGCGATGCCGATATGCGGCGTGGCCAGGGTCAGCACCACCACGTAGATCGGCCCCAGCAAACCGCCGATCAACTGCCAGCGCGGCAACTCGGACAACGCCGGGCCCTTTTGCGGGCCACTGAACAGCAGCAGTAGAAACAGGATGGCCGAGCCCACACCAAAGATGCTCAGCGTCGCCCACAAATGCCCCACCTGCACACCCAATGGCCCGAGCAGGCCCGCTTCAACCGACAAACCCATGCCAGCCACGATCACCAGCGGCAAAAGCAGTAGCCGCAGGACGTTTTTTTTCGGCTTGGCTAACGCCACGCCCTCGATGGAACTTGCTTGCATACACCACCTGCACATCTACAAAGGATTGGATGGCGAGCATTATCCGGTGGCCGTCCTGTGCGATAAATGGGAGCATACCAACAACACCTTTGCGCAAAACGCACAGCCTGGAGGCACGATGCAAGGCTTGAATGAACTGAGCTTCAAGGCGCTGCGCCTATTCGTCGCCGTACTGGACTTGGGCAGCTTTTCCGAAGTGGCGCGCCGAGAGGGCCTGGCGCCCTCTTCCATCTCCCGGCAGATCCAACTGATGGAACAGGCCCTCGGCCAGCAACTGCTCTACCGGCACACCCGCGCCGTCAGCCCTACCGAAGCCGGGCGCTTGCTCGGACGACATGCGCGGTTGATGCTGGAACAACTGGAAGCCGCCGGCCAGGCGCTGCAGGAACAGGAAAGCGAACCCAGCGGCCTGGTGCGCATCAATGCGCCGATGGTGTTCGGCCAGCGCCATCTCTCTCCTTGGCTGGGCGAGTTGTGCCGGCGTTACCCGAAGCTGCAACTGGATATCCAGCAAACCGACACCTATGTCGACCCGCTGCAAGACGGCACCGACCTGCTGTTCCGCATCGGCGTGCTCAACGACTCCAGCATGCAGGCGCGCATCTTCGCCCCTCAACGCTTCCGCATCGCCGCCAGCCCGGCCTACCTGGCCCGACACGGCGCACCGCAACATCCTGACGAACTGATCAACCACCAGTGCCTGGCCTACAAAGGCATTACCGGCCAGCAACGCTGGTTTTTCCGCAAGGGCCAGGGCGACTGGACACCTTATAGCGTCAAGGGCCCGATCACCGGCAACCATGCCGACACGCTCACCTACGCCGCCGAGCAGGGGCTGGGGCTGGTGGTGTTTCCGTCGTGGTTGATCGGCGACAGTTTGCGTGCGGGCGCTTTGCGGGCAGTGCTGACGGAGTACGACGTGGCGACAACATTGGAGCCGCAGCAGATTGCGGCACTGTGGCCGGGGAGCCGGCGCTTGTCGCTGAAGGTGCGGACGGTGATTGATTATTTTGTGGAATGTTTTGGAGGGGTGCCGTATTGGGATCGGTGACTTTTCCAAGTCGAGAAGAATGTCGCTATGAAGGAAATTTCCTTACAGAAATAGGTAGGTCCGTTCTGATTTTCCGGGCCAGTATTTCTGGCCTCTGCATGCTGAGGCAGACTCTGACGATATTTTTTTGAGAGAGCTGCAATGGAATTCACTTACCCCAAAAAATCGCGCGCTGCGCGAGCCGCTTCAGTCAGCGGTCTGGCCGTCTTTGATAGTGCACGTAGTTTTGGCTATATTTGGCCAAAATGCGGAGATAACCACATGACAACCGTACCTCTGGGCGAAGCGAAAAATAATCTGTCGAAGCTGGTTGATGAAGCTGCCGCCGGCAAGATCATTACCATTGCCAAACATGGGCGTGCGATGGCTCAGCTGGTGCCCGTCGGCAAATCCAAGGGTCGGAGAATCGGTGCAATGAAGGGCAAGCTCGTCATTCCTGAAGACTTCGATGCACCTTTGCCTGACGGCCTACTGGATGCCTTCGAAGGCAACCGCTTATGAGAATGTTGCTGGATACCCATATTCTGCTTTGGACGCTGAGTGAAGATCCTAAGCTATCCAGCAAAGCCAGGAAGCTGATTGAGAACGCAGCAGAGATTTACATCAGCGCTGCAACATTCTGGGAACTGTCAATTAAGGTCGGCCTGGGGAAACTCACCGTCGATCTGGATGAAATCCGTGAGTACTGCCTGGAAAGCGGATTCGTCGAACTGCCCATCACCTCAGAACATGCGATCGCGGTGAAGGACCTTGAGCACCGTCACAAGGATCCGTTTGATCGGCTCATCGTTGCGACCGCCATCAGCGAGCCCATGAAGCTATTGACCGCCGATCCGCAGGTCGCCCAATACACGTCCCTGGCAATCCTGGTGTGAATCGTCCCGATTGCTTCGTTGTGTCTACCCAAAGACCCACTGCCCAATCAACCAGGCATTCGCCCCACTGATCACCGCGAACAGAAACCACGCCAGCAAGCGTGTGGGTAGGCGATTCACGAACGGCCCCATCAGTTGCTTGTCACCGGTCATGCGGATCAGCGGATACAGCGCGAACGGCAACTGCAGGCTGAGCACCACTTGGCTGAGGATCAGCAATTTGCCGATGGCATCGTCGCCCATCAGCCATACCCCCAGGAACGCAGGGATCAGCGCCAGGCCACGTGTGATCAAACGCCGCTGCCAGCAGGGAATACGCAGGTTGAGGTAGCCCTCCATGATCACCTGCCCGGCGATGGTGCCGGTAAAGGTGGAGCTTTGCCCGGAGGCCAGCAAGGCAATGCCAAACAGAATACTGGCGAAGGCACCACCAACCAGCGGATCAAGCAGGTGGTAGGCATCCTGTATCTCGACCACGTCAGTGTGGCCGGTCTTGTGGAAGGCTGCGGCAGCGAGCACCAGGATCGCGGCGTTGACCAACAGCGCGAGCGCTAGCGAGCCAATGGTGTCGATACGCGCCAACTTGACCGCGTCCTGTTTGCTGGCCAGATCCTTGCCGATCAGCCGGGTTTGCACGATGGAGCTGTGCAGGTAGAGGTTATGAGGCATCACCGTGGCCCCGAGGATGCCGATGGCCAAATACAGTGGTGCAGCATCGCTGATGGCCGACAATGACGGGGTGAAACCACTGAACACGTCCGGCCAGAAAGGTTTGATCAGGACCAGTTCGATGAAGAAACACACGCCGATAGTTGCTACCAGCGCCAGCATAATCGCTTCAAGGCGGCGGAAACCGCGGTTCTGCAAGGCCAGGATCAGCAAGGTATCGAAGGCAGTGATGACAATGCCGGTGGTCAGTGACACCCCCAGCAGCAAGTGAAAGGCCAGGGCACAGCCGAGTACTTCGGCGAGGTCAGTGGCAATGATGGAGATTTCCGCAAGCACCCACTGGGTGCGTGCGGATCGCTTGCTGTAGCGCTCGCGGCACAGTTGCGCCAGGTCTTTTCCGGTGGCAATGCCCAACCGCGAGCACAGGCACTGCACCGCCATTCCCGCCAGGCTGGCCAGCAACACCACGAACAGCAGGTTGTAACCATAGCGTGAGCCGGCCTCGATGGCCGTGGCCCAGTTGCCTGGGTCCATGTAGCCAATGGAGATCAGCAAGCCTGGTCCGGCGAACATCAGCGCGCGCTTGAAGAACGAAGCCTTGGGGTCAACGGCGACGGAACCGGCGACTTCCGGCGGGCAAAAGGGGGCGGTAGCGATTTTTGGCAGGCTGAATTTCACGCGGTATCCCAGGCAAACACACTCGATAGAGACGCAGCTTATCAGTCGGATGCGACCGTGCGCATCACCGTCTCCCGCGGCAAGTCGAACGCTTCGACCACTTGCACCACCAGGTCCATCTCCTGGTTCAGCGCTTCACGCTCCATGCGCTGGCGAATCACACCTATCACCAGCACCGCCAGAGTGGTAATTGAATACGCCGGGCCGGAAAACGCGCGTACCCCGCTCACCAGCAGCATCGCTGCGGCCAGTGCCTGGCCCACCACCGGGATGGCCGTGGCCGCGCCACGACGCAGGATAAACCCGGTCAACCCGGCGAGCGCCGTGCCGCTCAACGCGGTGGTCGCCGATCGGCCGACATCGAAACGGTTGAACAAGCCCTGCTCCTTTTGCGCGGCGGCCTTGAGTTCGGCGTCGAACACCTGGCGGTCGGCGTTGCTGAGTTTGTCCTTGTACTGCTCGATGAGCTTTTCGGCGACCTGGGCTTCAAGGTCGGCCAATTCGACGGTATTGAGCGGCTCATCGAACTTGATACCCAGCCGCTGCACCACATCTTCGGCGATCTGGCGGTAACTCACGCCGTGGCCACGGGCCAGGTTCATAAAGGTATCGCCGCCCATGCGCTGCAACTCGATGGCCAGCTTGAGCGGCTCGCGCACTGTGGCGTCGATAGTCGCACTGCGCTTTTGCGCCATCAGTTCAGCGAGAAACTTCAACTCCTCGGGCCGCGCCTGCACCAGCGCCGGAAACAGCTCCGCGTCCTCTTCGGCAAAACGCACCTGCGGGCTGCGCTGGTCGGAGCGGATCATGCCGCGCCGCTCGTGCAACAGGTCTGTGTACTGCACCACCGTCTGCAACTGCGGCCAGTAGGCGGCATGATCGAAGGTCGCCAAGTGCACGTTGGTGACCTTGGCCTTGAGCGCCGGCGTCACCGGGATCGCATAGCGGCCGATGCAACGCTCGGTATCCGGTTTCAGGGCCAGCGCCCAGTCTTTGCTGGAGTGGCAATTGATCACGCGCCCGTTGAGCGGCGCCGATACATCATCCCACGGGCTCGACGTGCAGATCGCCCCGCCCATCAACAGCAGATTGTCCAATGGCAGTTCACGGGCGGTCTCGGGATTGGCGAGCAGGCTCTTGACCAGAATGCGTGCGCCAAGGGAATGGCCAATCAGGTTGATACGCCGGACTGCCAGGGACTCGCCGTGCAGGTAATTGGCCAATTCGGGCAGCAAGCTCTTGGCGACCTCGTCCACCCGTGCCTCGACGCTTTTGTAGTGATCGAGGAAATACGCAATGGCCTTGCCCACCCCGACAGTCGCCGCGCCCAGGCTGCCGCCGCCCAGCATTGCGCCGATCACATCCTTGAACGGTGCAAACAGGTTTTCCAGGAAATGCCCCGCCGGCCAGAACAGCATCAGGTTGGTGGAGCCTTCGATGCCCGCCAACTGCGCCTTGAAGCTGCCCAGCTGTTGTCGGTTGAAGAACGCCGAATAACCGTGGACATAGAGATTAAGCACATCGCCCTGGGGCTCACCACACATCAAGAACGTGGGCTTGCGGGTGCGGTGCATTTCATCCCACTGGTGCTGCATGGGGCAATGACTCCTGGTGACAAGGGACGGCGATAGTAACAAAGGGCGGGGTTCAACGTCGTACCGCTGGGGGAAAAGGCACCGCATTGGCCTCTTCGTCCTTTCAGAACAGGGAGGCGGCCTTGGACTTGGCTAGGTAACGCGCCGGTGAATCGCCCAGATTGCGGCGGAATACCGAAGTGAACGCGCTGGAACTGCTGAACCCTAACTCGAACGCCACATCGGTGATGGACGAGCCATGACTGAGCCGCGCCGTCGCCTCCAACAGGCACACCTGCTGGCGCCAGGACACAAAGGTCATGCCCGTGCATTCACGGAAGTTACGGGTGAAGGTGCGTCGGCTCATGCTCGACCAGTCGGCCATCTCGCAGATGGAGATCTTCTGCGTCGGGGCTTCGAGGAAGCGCTGACAAGAACGAGCCAGACGTGCTTCGGAGGGCAACGGCGCACTGAGGGGCAACTCGGGCATAGCGCCGATTTCATCGATCAACAGGGTCAGCACGCAGCGATCGCGAACACTGGGCGAGGCCGATGGCCCAATCGCCAGCGCCGCCTCCAGGAGATGGCGCAACAGCGGCGAGACGCCAAATACCTGGCAATAGTCCTGCAACCCTGCGCGCCGGGCCGCGTCGTCGTCCAGGTAAGTATTGAGCATCACCACATCGCCGCGCATGTGCATCTCATGGGAGACGCCGCCTGGCACCCAGATCGCGCGCTGCGGCGGTACGACCCAGTTACCGAGGTCAGTGAACATTTTCAGCGCACCGGTGGACGCATAAGCGAACTGCCCACGGCGATGGGTATGCCGTGGAAACACCGTGCCGGACGGGTACTCGCGCAGCGTCACCACCGCTTCGGGGCTGTCGGGTTCGTACGGGGAATAAGTGAAGGTCGGCGGCATGGCCCGATTTTGTCAAAGTATGACCTGACATAGCAAGCGGGCCACTACTCTGCCACCTAGAATCGTCGCTCCCCAAGTTGGGTTCATCTCGAAGGGATATTCGGAAAATGAGTGTCAAAAACTACTTGGACGTACGAGTAGACGGCGCCGTTCTGATGGTGGGTCTCAACCGCCCGCAGAAGCGAAACGCCATGTCTCTGGAAGTCATGCACGAACTGCGCGATACCTTCACCAATATGCCTGAAGGCATTGGTGCCGCCGTGCTCTACAGCACCAGCCAGCATTTCTGCACGGGGCTGGACTTGTCGGAGATCCGCGACCAATCGGTCATCGACAACGTCCAGGCCTTCCGCGAATGGCACAAAACCTTTGAACTGATCCAGTTCGGCAAGGTGCCCGTCGTCGCCGCCATTACCGGTGCCGCCATCGGTGGTGGCCTGGAAATCGCCACGGCCTGCAGCCTGCGCGTGGTGGATGACAGCGCCTTCTTCTCGCTGCCCGAGGCGATGCGTGGCCTGTACGTCGGCGTCGGCGCCTCGGTGCGCTTCCCGCGCATCGCCGGCATCGCCCTGATGACCGACATGATGCTCACCGGCCGCACGCTCTACGCCAAGGAAAGCTATGAGCGCGGCGTAGCCCAGTACCTGGTGCCGGTCGGCCAGGCGGTACTCAAGGCCACCGAGTTGGCGCACAAGATCGCCGGCAACCTGCCCATGACCAACTACGCGGTAACCCACGTGCTGCCGCGCATTGTCGATCAAAGCCAGCAGGACGGCCTGATGACGGAAGCCTTGATTGCTGCCGTGGTGTCTTCGGATATCCGCACACAGGATCGCCTGGCGGACTTCCTGGATCGCAAGAAGGACAAGATCCAGACCGCGCCAGCGGTGTAACTCCCGGTCGTGAACGTTGCCGAGCGCACCTCGGCAAACCATGGATGGCCTTCACAATCACTATCAACCTGGTGAAACCATGTTTCAGCACAGCACTCAAGACGATCTTTATCGCAGCAATGACGCGACCGATGAACGATTGATCAAAATCGAACGCAGCTGGCACAAACGCGCACAGATCAAGCTCGATTCCCAACGGCCGGATATCCAGCTTGACCTGCAGGCGCCGGACTTTCTCGAGGCCCTGTTACCTTTCGCCCATGATCCGCATTACCAGCACTACCCCCACGCCCTGAAACTGCTGATCCTGTCGGCCGGCTGGGTGATCTATAACCAGAAAACCATCGCCATCGAAACCGAAATCATTTGCCCGTCCTGCATCGACCTGCTGCAGTTGGGCCCGCGCCTGAGCTCCGCCAGCGCCGCGACGATTTCCGAAACCCTGGCGGATGAGGCTTATCACACTCTGTTTTCGATCAACATGTGTGAGCTGGCAATTACCCAGCGCGGCATGCGCATCAAATGGCCGGAGCTGGAACTGACCCGCCACCTGAACCAGGCCCAGGCCACCCTGTCCGAAGCGGATTTCAAGATCTACCGCCTGGCCTTCTCGCTGGTCTCGGAGACATTTATCAGCGACTACCTGGCCGACCTCAGCGACGCGCCGGAGATCCAACCGGTGTTTCGCCATGTGGTGGCCCTGCACAAAAAAGACGAGCTGGTGCACAAGCACATCTTCCCGCTGTTCGTGCAGCAGGTGGTCGGAGACTTCACCGCGCAGCAAACCGCCTTGTTCACCCGCGGCATCGCCAACTCCATCCGGATCTTCCCGATGCGCGAGATTTCGGCGTGGCGAATCATCCTGCCGCAACTGCTCGAAGTGTTCGGCGACCAATCGCTGCTACTACCGACTCAATTTACCGAGACCGGCGAAGCGGACTACTCGGCCATGCCCGAGATTCTCAGCTCCATTGGCATACACCCCGACGCGGTGCTGCCTGAGCTGCCAGTGATGAGCGAACCGGTCACCACCGTTTGAAACCAGCGTGCTGCTGATCAATACAAATTCAATAGAGTAATTGTCATGTGTGGATACATTGGCGTCTTTGCCAAACAACCTCGTGCGTTCAACCCGAACATGTTCGATGCCGCCCTGCGTGCAATCCATCATCGCGGCCCGGACAGCTCCAGCCAATGGTTCGACCCCCAAGGCCAGGCCGCCTTTGGCTATGTGCGCCTGGGACTGGTCGGCCTGGGTAACGGCACCCAGCCTATCGTGGCCGACGAAGGCGACTTGGTGATGATGGTCAACGGCGAGTTCTATGACTATCAACGCATCCGCGCCGAACTGGAGAGCGATGGTTGCCGCTTCAAGACCTCGTCCGACAGCGAAATCGCCATGCACCTGTACCGCCGCCATGGCGTACGCGGCCTCAAGCAACTGCGCGGCGAATTCACCATCCTGATCTTCGATCGCCTGCGCAAAAAGCTGTTTGCCGTGCGTGACCGGGTGGGCGTCAAGCCGCTGTACTACACCGAGCATGAAGGTGCCTGGTACTTCGCCTCCGAAATCAAAGCCTTGCTAGCAGCCGGTGTACCCGCGCAGTGGGACCACGAAGCCTACGCCAATCGCGGTTTCATCCTGCGCGACCGGACTGTGTTCAACAATATTCGCAGCGTGAAACCAGGTTGCTGGATCATCGCCGATGAAAGCGGCCTGCAAACCGAACAGTACTGGGACTGGGACTTCCCGGATGCCCAAGCCACCGAGCAGCGCAGTGAAGCCGAGATGATCGAGTCCCTGCGCAACACCATCGAAGAGTCCGTACGCCTGCGCCTGCATGCCGATGTACCGGTCGGAGTGTGCCTGAGTGGCGGTCTCGACTCGTCGGCCATGCTCGGCATCGCCACCGAGCTGACCGGCCAGCCATTGCAGGCGTTCCACTTGTCGTTCGAAGGTGAGCAGGCCTACGACGAACGCCAGTACGCCGAAGTGGCCGCACGGCATAACCGTGCCCACCTCAATGTGCTGTCGGTGAACTCCTCCGACATGGCGGATAACTTCGAAAATGCCCTGTGGCACGCCGAAATGCCCTTCGCCAACGCTCACAGCGTGGCCAAGTACCTGCTGTGCAAATATGTGCAGAATCAGGGCATGCGCGCCGTACTCACTGGTGAAGGTGCCGACGAAGTCTTCGGCGGCTACCCGCACTATCGTCGCGACATGGTGTTGTACAACCACGAAAACCAGGACCCGACCGCGATCGCCGAACTCAGCCGACGCCTGCATGCCAGCGAAGATCGCTACCTGCCCGGCGGCAAAAATGATGTGAAATGGGTGCAGGACGAACTCGGCCATGGCGTGTCCTGGCTGCAAACCCAGTCGGCGCTGTTCGGCCCCCTGGCGCAGTTGTACAGCGATGACTTCCGTGAGCGTTTCAGCAATACCGATGCCTATCGCGAGTTCTACGATCGCCTGAGCCCACGGGCGCTCAACGGCTGGGAGCCGGTGAACCGTTCGCTGTATATGGTGGCCAAGTCCAGCCTGCCCAACGTGGTGCTCACCTCCCTGGGAGACCGCATGGAAATGGCCGGCAGTCTGGAAGGTCGACCACCGCTGCTCGATCACCAAGTGATTGAGGCCGCGTGCCGCCTGCCAGTGAACATGAAAGTGCGCGGCGCCACCGAGAAATACGCGCTGCGCGAAGCCATGCGCCCTTATGTGCCCCAGGCTGTGCTGGATCGCAAGAAGCAGTACTTCCGCGCCCCGCCGGCATCCGAAAGCCCGCAATCGAAGCTGTATGAAATGATCAACGACGTGTTGAGCGGCCCGGCATTGAATAACGTACCGTTCTTCGACCCGCGTAAAGTACGCGCCTTGCTGGCAACCCTGCCAAGCTTGTCCACCGCCCAACGCGCTTCGGCAGACAACCTGCTGATGGAAATCGCCGGGCTGTGCCTGATGCAAAAACGCTTCGCCTTGAACTGACTTCCCGGCGGCACCTCGCGATCGCGGTGTGCCGCCTGACCCAAGGAGGGTCCATGCTGAAAAAACATCTGTCTCTTGCCGTGCTCGTCACCCTGGTATGGGGCGTCAACTTCCCCATCACCAAACTCGGCCTGCGCGCCATCGACCCGTTTGTACTCACGGGTATCCGCTTCGCCCTTGCCGCCCTGCCGCTGGTGTTCTTTATCAAGCGTCCCGCCGTCAAATTCAGCTACGTGGCCGCCTATGGCTTCATCTTCGGGCTGGGCATGTGGGGCGTGATCAACTATGGCATCCAGGTGGGCGTGAGCCCCGGTATTGCCTCATTGATCATTCAACTCAGCGTGTTCTTCACCATGGGCTGGGGCTTTTTGCTGTTCAAGGAAAAGATCCGTGGCGCGCAGATGCTCGGCGCCGTGCTGGCCTTGATCGGCCTGGCCGGAATCATCTCCACCCAGGAAGGTAACCACGCGGTGCTGGGCGTCATGCTGATCGTGCTCAGCGCGGTGGCCTGGAGCGTGGGCAACGTGATCATCAAGAAATCCGGAGTGAAGGAGATCTTCTCGTTCATGGTGTGGGCCAGCCTGATCCCGCCGATCCCACTGTTCCTCACGGCCTGGTTGATGCACGGCAGCGCCGCGTTCGAAGGTTTGCAGGCCAGCCTCGACCTGACGGCGGTTTTGTCGATCCTGTTCCAAGTGTACCTGGCCACGCACTTTGCCTACTGGGGCTGGAACTCGTTGCTCAAGCTGTACCCGGTTTCCACCGTGGCGCCGCTGTCGTTGCTGATTCCGGTGTTCGGTATCACCAGCTCGATGCTGATTCTGGATGAGCGCATTTCCACGCCGAACCTGATTTCTATCGGGATCATCATCGTCGGACTGGCTGTAGGCCTGTATCGCAGGCCAGCCAACCTCGCGCCCGTGGAACCGCAGCCAATTGTCCACATGGATAGATAGTCATGGCATAAATTCGGTATTTTGTTCGTGTATTGAGTGCTTTAGCTTGGGTCCAGTCCTGTACTGAACCGAAGGAAATACCATGAGCACGCCTGAATTTTTTGTCACTTCCGGCTACGGCGATTACATGCGCGAGCACCTGCATTACTCGCAGGCGGTAAAAATCGGCAATCGCGTGGAAACCTCAGGCCAAGGGGGCTGGGACGATGAGTTCAAGATCCCCGCCGCCCTGGCCGACGAGATCGCCCAGGCGTTTCACAACCTGGAACGCACCCTTGCTACTGCCGGCGCCAGTTGGGAGCACGTGATTCACGTCAACTCCTACCACGTCGGTGGTTTCCCGCCCGAAGTCAACGAAGCGATGGTCAAACACTACCGCCAGTACATGCCCCACCATGCGCCGATCTGGACGCAAGTCGGCGTCGAGGCCCTGGGCCTGCCGACCATGCGCGTGGAAATCCGCGTGACCGCGATTATTCCCTGACCCCGAACCTGCGGATCACCCATTCGACAAACACCTTGAGCCGCGCGCTCTGGTGACGATTGGGTGGATAGAGGATGTGCAGCGGCGTGGCTGGACGCGACCACTGCGGCAGCACACTGACCAATTGGCCGTTGTCCACATAGTACTGAACGATGGCCTTGAAATGCTGCCCGACGCCCAGTCCGGCGAGCAGCATTTCCTTGAGGCCGTTGCCTTCATTGGTGGAATAGGCGCAATCGCCCACTTCGATGCGCCTGTCACCCTGCTCGAAAATCAGTGGTTCCGCTTTACCAGATCCGGCAAAAAAATAGCCGGCCTTGAGGTGGTTGAGCGCCAGATCCTCCGGGGAAAGCGGCACACCTCGGCGCTCCAGGTAATCAGGGGCCGCACAGGTCAAATACTCCAGGTCGGTCACCTTACGCCCGATCATCGCCATGTCATCCAGCTTGCCGGCGCGGATCACGCAGTCCACCCCTTCCCCCACAATGTTCACCGAACGATCACTGATACCCAAGGCAATGGTGATATCGGGATACTCGCGATGAAAATCCACCAGCGCCGGAATCAGCAGGCAATTGGCAAACGACGCAGGCGCATCCACCCGCAGATGCCCGCCGGGCTTGAGGACTTGCCCACGGATGGCGCTATCCACTTCGTCCAATTCTGCGACCAGGCGCCGGGCATGATGGTAATACTCCAACCCCTCGGACGTTGGCGCCAGAGCCCGTGTGGTGCGGTGCATCAGCTGGATGCCGAGGTGCTTCTCAAGGTCGGTGATCAGCTTGCTCACGGTGGAGCGCGGCAGCGTCAACTGGTCGGATGCACGACTGAATGAGCTGGTTTCGACGACGCGAACAAAGGCACGCATGGCGAGAAGTTGGTTCACAAGGATGACCTTCTGGATAGCTGCAACCGCTTTCAGCAGGCGAAATTGTCGATCTTGACCTGACCATCGGGAAACGTGGCAATAATCTCCAACTCGCCGCCCATCGCGCGGATATAGTCGCGCAACGTGCTGATATACATGTCGGTGCGCCGCTCCATCTTGGAGACGGCCGCCTGGTTGATGTTCAGTGCTTTAGCCAGGCTCGCCTGGCTTAACTGCTGGGCTTTGCGCAGCTCATGCAGTGGCATTTCCTGCAGGTGCTGCTGGAACAACAGCTTGGCTTCGGCACGGGATTGCGGCGTCATGCGCGCTTGCAGTTCAGCGAATTTCTTAGGCATGGTGACGACCCTTCCAACCAGAATTCGACCTCACAAAATATTCCACCAAAGGAATAATAAATTCAACCTGTCGAACAGCGTTTTACCTGAGTCTCTACCCACCCCGCTCAAAAACACAATTTTCGAAATGTAAAAAGCGCTCTAATACACCCTTGTTGATTGGTTTTAGAGATCCTGGAGTTCGCAATGCCCCATGAAGGCAACCTGTTACAAGCAGCTGTGGTGTTCCTGCTCGCCGCCGTGCTGACCGTGCCCCTGGCCAAACGCCTGCAACTGGGCGCAGTGCTGGGCTATCTGTTCGCGGGTGTGATTATCGGTCCGTCGGTGCTGGGTTTGGTGGGCAATCCGCAAAGCGTCGCGCAATTTTCCGAGCTGGGCGTGGTGTTGCTGTTGTTCATCATCGGTCTCGAACTGTCGCCCAAGCGGTTGTGGGTGATGCGCAAGGCGGTGTTCGGCGTCGGTCTGGCGCAAGTGCTGCTGACGGGCCTGGTGATGGGCGTGGTGGCTTTGTGGCTGTTTGGCCAGTCGTGGAACAGTGCGATCGTGCTCGGTCTGGGCCTGGCGCTGTCGTCCACCGCGTTTGGCCTGCAGAGCCTGGCCGAGCGCAAGGAGCTGAACCAGCCCCACGGCCGCCTGGCCTTTGCGATTCTGCTGTTTCAGGACATCGCCGCGATCCCGCTGATCGCCATGGTGCCGCTGCTGGCCGGCAGCGATCACCCGACCACCGAAGCCCAGGGCCTGCAGCATGTTTTGCAAATTCTCGGCAGCATCGCGGTGGTGATCATCGGCGGACGCTACCTGTTGCGGCCGGTGTTCCGCATCGTCGCCAAGACCGGGCTGCGCGAAGTGTCCACCGCCACCGCACTGCTGGTGGTGATTGGCACGGCCTGGTTGATGGAGCTGGTGGGCGTGTCCATGGCCCTCGGCGCCTTCCTCGCCGGCCTGCTGCTGGCGGACTCGGAATATCGCCACGAATTGGAATCCCAGATCGAACCGTTCAAGGGCCTGCTGCTGGGCCTGTTCTTTATCAGCGTGGGCATGGGTGCCAACCTCAGCCTGTTGCTCAGCTCGCCGCTGGTGGTGATCGGCCTGACGCTGCTGCTGATTGGCCTGAAACTGCCGCTGCTGTATGCCGTGGGCCGCATGGTCGGTGATCTCAATCGCGAAAGCGCCCTGCGCCTGGGCGTGGTGCTGGCGGCGGGCGGTGAGTTCGCCTTCGTGGTGTTCAAGATCGGCCGCGACCAGGGCCTGTTCGAACCACACCTCTACGACATCCTGGTGCTGACCATCACCCTGTCCATGGCGGTGACACCGTTATTGCTGCTGGTGTGCCCGAAGCTGTTCAAGCCCAAGGTCAAGTCGGTGGAAGTGCCGGAGGAATACCGCACCATTGAAAGCGACGCCCCGCGCGTGGTCATCGCCGGCATGGGCCGTATGGGCCAGATCGTGGCGCGGATCCTGCGTGCGCAGAACATCTCGTTTATCGCCCTGGACACGTCGGTGGAAACCATCGAACTGACCCGCAGCTTCGGCGGCATGCCGGTGTTCTACGGCGACCCGCAACGCCCCGAGATCCTGCACGCGGCCAAAGTCGACCAGGCGGAGTTCTTCGTGATCGCCATGGACGACCCGGAGATCAACATCAAGACCGCCGAACTGGTGCGCAACCTCTACCCGCACATGAAGATCATCGCCCGCGCACGTAACCGCCAACACGTGCATCGCCTGGTGGACCTCGACGCGTCACCGATTCGCGAGACCTTCTACTCCAGCCTGGAAATGAGCCGCCGCACGTTGGTAGGCCTCGGTTTGAGCCAGGCCCAGGCCGACGCGCGCATCACCCGCTTCAAGAACCACGACCTGCAAGTGCTGGCCGCACAACACGCGGTGTACGACGACGCCGCCAAAGTGATGCAAACCGCCCAGGAGGCCCGGGCAGAACTGGCGCGGCTGTTTGAGATGGACCGACTTGAGGAAGAGTCCGACAAGGTGTGAGGCTACGGGTGAACGATTTTGCGAATTTTCTGACAGAATACGGCGCAATTTCGTTCACCCCTGGAGCGCTTCATGGCCACTTTCACCAAGACCGCCGTCCTGCTGGCCCTCGCGTTGGCCGCGGGCAGTGCATTTGCCGCGTCCAAGCCGACCACGCAAACCATCTCCACCTTGGGTGGCAAGTTCACCTTCAACCTGCCCAAAGCCTACGCCGCCGACACCCTGCCGGCTGGCAAGGCCGAGGATGGCACCGCTGACACCCAGGGTACGATGTATGCCAACCAGACCACTAAAAGTGTGGTGATCGTCGCCGAAACCGTGCGTAACGATGGAGTAACCATCGGCGACAACGACGCGCAATTCCTGGACGGCGCCGTGGCCGGGTTCGTCAAGGACCAGAGCGCAGCACTGCCTGACTTCAAGAAACAGAGCGAGAAAAAACTGACGTTCAAAGGCCTCGGCCTGCGCCAGGTGGACAGCACCGCCACCCAAGGCGGCGGCAAAACGCTGAACTCCACGTTCCTCGGTGGTTCGGGTAATCACCTGCTGGTGATCCAGGCGATTTCGCGGGCGGATGATGCCAAGGGGCATGCGGCGTTGGTGAAGCAGATTACCGGCGGCAAATAACCCGATCTACCAAGCAACACATAACCAAAGTGGGAGCGGGCTTGCTCGCGAATGCAGTGTGTCAGTCACCGATGTTTCGACTGACCTACCGCATTCGCGAGCAAGCCCGCTCCCACATTTCTTAACGGTGTTTATTTCAGGCTTTTTTCCAGCCAGGCTTTCAGGTCCTGCACTTCCGCCTCGCTGATGGTATGCGGCATGCCGGGATACCCATGAAACTCCGGCTTCAACCCCAACCCCGTCAACACCTCATTCGCCCGCGTTCCCGACACATAGGGCAGCGCCTGGTCCAAGGTGCCATGGCCGATAAAAATCGCCAATTTGCCCAATGACGCATCCGGCTTCAGTTCAGCCTTGAGCACCGGGAGCACGCTGCCGCTCAACGCCGCAATGCCGCGCAGCAGTTCCGGCCGGCGCAGGCCCACCTCATAGGACATGATCGCCCCCTGGCTGAAACCCACCAGGAACACCCGATCCGGTTGGGTGTGATATTTGGCGGTGGCTTTGCCGACAAAGTCTTCGATCAACTGGGCGCTGCGTTGCAGGTCCGCCGTCTCGCCATCGTAATCGCCGTTGCCGGGTATCTTGGTAAACCAGCGATAACCGTGGGAATCCACTGGCATCGGCGCACGGGCCGACAAGTAAGTCCACGTGGAGGGCAGCGCGTCCTTGATGCCGAACAGATCTTCCTCGTTGCTGCCAAACCCGTGCAGGAAAATCACCAGCGGCTGGTTGCGTGCATCACCCTGGGTTTGTTCCAGGTAAGACAGCGGCAAGTCCGTATGCAACCTCTCGTCGGCATGGGCGGTACCGACGACCAGCGTCAGCGCCAGGGCAACCAGTTTGAGCATAGGGCATCACCTCAGGGTTTACGTAACAGATAAGTGTCCATGATCCAGCCATTGTCCAAGCGCGCCGCCTTGCGCACCCGTTCGATTTCTTCTGCGACTTCGCTGACTTTGCCGCTGATCAGTATCTCATCCGGCGTGCCCAGGTAGGCGCCCCAATAGATCTCCAAGTCCTGGTCCGCCACGCTGCGGTAGGAGTCTTCGGCGTCGAGCATTACAACCAACGTGTCGGCATCACTCGCCTGCCCCGCCGCCAAACGGCGCCCGGTAGTGATCTCAACGGACTTGCCAATACGGTTCAGCGGTACTTTGTGCTGGGCGGCCAAGGCTTGCACACTGGTGATGCCCGGGATCACTTCGAACTCGAACTCACTGCGGCCACTGGCAAGAATCGCCTGCAAGATGCGGATGGTGCTGTCGTACAGCGCAGGGTCGCCCCAGGCGAGGAAAGCGCCCACTTCACCGTCAGCCATTTCTTCGTTGATCATGCGTTCGAAGGTCTGCTGCTTGTCGCGGTTGAGGTCCTGCACGGCGGTGGTGTAGTCGATCTCGCCGCGCACCCGCTCGGGGCAGCTGGCCTCGACGAAACGGTAGCCAGGCTCGGTGATGTAGGTCTCGCAGATCTCGCGACGCAGGTCGATCAACTTGTCTTTGCTCTGGCCCTTGTCCATCAGGAAAAACACGTCGGTGCGGTTGAGCGCCTTCACGGCCTGCATCGTGATGTAGTCAGGGTTGCCGGCGCCAATGCCGATGATCAGGATGCGTTTCATGGGTTGCTCTCATTGCGGGGCGTGGATTTTGCCATGTTCGGGCGGCTAGGCGTGAGTTTCCAGGCGCAGTCGCCAGACGTCGTTGAAGCGCAGCTCAGTGGCGGACAACGGTTCGACGTCGATCAGGTAGAACATCGAGATCGGAAATTCCATGACGTACAGCATTGCCGCACGGATCACGAAGGGATGGGTGATGGCCACGACGTGGCCGGGTTGGGTTTCGAGGGATTTCATCCAACGGCCTACTCGTGCGCAGACTTGGTCCACGGATTCGCCGCCATGCGAGGCACTGGCGCTGTTGCCAAGCCAATCCATCAATTCGTTGCGATCTATCGCGTCGATGTCCTTGCCCTTCCACCGACCAAAGTCAGCATCGCGCAAGGCTTTTTCGACTTGGGGATGCCTGCCGAACAAACCTGCTGTCTGTCGGGTACGCGCCTCGGGACCGCACAATAAGCGCAAGTTTTTCTTGTAGCGGCCGGCAAGGGACAAACCCGCATTTCGCCAATCCATCGCAACGGACTCGTCATCGGGAAAACGCCCCTTTTTTTGCTGGAGAGTCACGGCATGGCAGATAAGTGTCAAACGAGTGGCCGGCATCACAGAGTGCTTCAACGACAAGGATGAGGCCACCAAGACTGGCGCAGTTCTCGCTAGGGCGCAACGCCTTGTGCCAGATAAAGCACCTGGTAACCCGCGCCAGGATATTCGGCGTCCAGCGCCTTGGCGGACAGCGTAAACCGCACCAACCGCCACGCTTGCACATCCAACGCGAGGAACACTGCGAACGTGTCACTGTGCTCAGCCACCTGCTGATTACGCTGTTTCTCCTCGGCCAAGATCGCGGCGCGGTTCGCCCCTGGCGCCAATGCCCACTCCTCGCGATACAAACTCAACGCGCCCTGTGCCGGGCCACGTTGCAGGTCCAACGGCAACCAGCTCTCGATATGTGGGCGGCCAAAGCTGTCGAGCACCTTCTGAAAGCGCTCACCCAGCAGGAAGTCAGCCGCCTGCAGCGGGTCGGCCCAGAGGTAAACCGACGAATACACATTACCCCCGCGCTCCTGGGCGATAAACGCCTTGAACAGCAACCCCTCGGCGTTATCCCACAACGGCCCCAATTGCGCGGCGCGTCGGCGGATCACGCCCATGTCGTAGTCGGCAGGCAAGCGATGTGAATACTGTTTGGCAAACATGGACAAACTCCTGGGCACGTTGAGTGTTTAGCTTGCGCAGCGACGATGATTTCAACAAGATATCAACCGATATAAGTGCGATAAGGATCCAATATGACTGACGCACCCAAACCGCTGGATATCGACACTGTCCAAGCCTTCGTGCTGGTGGCCGATTTCGCCAGCTTCACTCGCGCCGCCGAAGCCCTCGACACCTCCCAGGCAGCGATCAGCCTCAAACTCAAACGCCTGGAAGAACGCCTCGGCTATCGCCTGCTAGAGCGCACGCCACGCCATGTGCGGTTGTCGCCCCAAGGCGAACAATTCATCGTCGCGGCCCGCGCCCTGCTCAATGCCCATGAACGCGCCTTGGGCGATATGAACAGCCACGCGCCGCGACGCCTGGTGATCGGCATCAGTGATCACGTGGCCGGCCCCGACTTGCCGACCTGGCTCAATCGCCTGGCCGCTTACGATCCGTTGGTGATCCTTGAAGTGCGCATCGCCTCCTCCCGCGACCTGGTCGCCGCCTTCGACCGCAGCGAACTTGACGCCGTGATCGTGCGCAACGAGGGCGACCGCCAGGATGGCGACGTGCTGGCGGTGGAACGCTTCGGCTGGTTCGCCGCCCCCACCTGGCAACACAGCCCCGGCACGCCCCTGCGCATGGCCACAATGGCCGCGCCCTGCGGCGTTCGCCACTTGGCCACACGCGCACTGGATGAGGCACGCATCGACTGGACCGAAGTGTTCGTTGGCGGCGGTGTCATGGCCGTGGGCGCCGCCGTCAGCGCCGGATTGGGCGTCGCCGCCCTCGCCCATCGCGTTGCGCCGGCAGGTGCGGTGGAAGTGAGTGAGCAATACGGGTTGCCCGCCTTGCCCGTGAGTGAGGTGGTACTTCACAGCCGCATCACCGATGTGCGCTCACGGGAAACACTGCGTGCCTTGAGCGCGACCTTTCGCGGCGTGCTGCAACGCTAATCAAACCACTCGCGTCGGCCTTCAAAGGTGCCGATGATCAACTCCACAATCATCCGCACCGCCTCCACATCCGCCACCTGCGCATTCACCGCCAGCCACACCTGGCGCTGCATGCTCTCGGCCAACAACCCCGGCAACGCCACCAGGCCCCGGTCAAAACTGCTCATGTAATGTGGCAGCAACCCAATGCACGCACCGCAACGAATCATCTCCAACATCAGCGAATACGCATGCACCTGCACCACCGCCGCCAAGCGCTGCTGCACCACCCGGTTCCACGCCTGCAACGCGCCCACCTGCGCATCAGGCTGCCATTGCACCAGCATGTAGTCGTCGAGGTCTTCGACACTGTCCGGGCGTGTGGTCAACCGCGAATAACGCTTGGCGATATGGGGCAAGTAATGTAGGCGCGCCAGGGCCTGTGGCGGCTCGGTGGCAAAGCTCGGACCAGGCACGGGGCCATCGGTGTCCGACAGCCATAGCACCACATCCACATCCACCGCTTGCAGCGACAACTGGCTGTCGATGGAGATAATCTCCAGGCGCACGCTGGCATTGCGGCGCAACAAAGCGATCAGGTCGCGACCAAGGATGTCGTGCAGGATCGGTTCGGCCACTGCCAGCCGAATCAACGGCTGCTCCGTGACCGGCAAGCGCCGTTCATGGGCCAGGGCAATCAATTGGGCCTGCAACTGCTGGCCATCGCGACTGAGCACCAGACCATTGCCCTGGTAGGTGAACAGCGAATGCCGTAAATGTTCTTCCAACTGCGCCAGGCGCTTGCGCAACAGCGTCGCCTTGATATTCAAGCTGCGCGCCGCCTGCATGAAGCAGCCGCAGCGCGCGCTCACCAGAAAGTAGCGCGCCACCTCCGGCTCGATCTCATGGGCCAGGGCCAGCCAGCTACTGCGTCCCTCGGTGGGGGCGCGATAAGAGGACGGCCCCTGGGGGGCGGACGGTTCTAGAAATGCCATGGGAGACTCCCTGTCTTGTCGGTCTGTGCATCCAATGCGGGTTGACGCGGGTTACTCCAGCACCTTGTTCAGCTCGGCGCCGTCGATACTCAGGGTTGCGGTGTTGAGCATGCCTTCGAGGTACGCCTTGGCGATCTGCTCCTGACGTTGGACACGCAGGGCCTGGGTCAGGCGCTCGCGCAGTTCGTCGAGGGTCGCAGTACGCGCCGGTTGCTGGCCGGTGAGTTTGAGCACATGAAACCCCGCCGCGCTCTGCACCACGTCCGACACGGCGCCGACCTTGAGGCGCGACACGGCATTGCGCACTTCCGGCACCAGCTGTTGCAAGGGTTGCATGCCTGAGTCACCGCCGCGCGCGGCGGAGTCGGTGTCCTGGGAAAACTGCGTGGCCAGGGCGGCGAAATCACCTGGCGCGGCCTGGGCACGACGGCTCAGTTCCTGGGCCTGGCGGCGCACGTTGTCGACGGTTTGCGGGTCATTGGTCGCCAGGAAAATCTGGCTCACCCGGTACAATGGCGGCGTCACCCATTGCGACTTGCCACTGTCGTAGGCCTGCTGCAACTCCGCCGCGCTGGGGTAATCGGCCGGCACCTGGCTGACCGAGAGCATGTAGTCGCGAAACACGATCTGCTCGGCGGCGGCGCGGGTCTGCTGTTCCACGTCCGGGCGCTGGCGCCAGCCCTGGGCGTCGGCCTGTTCGAGCACCGCCTTTTGCGCCAACCGTGAACGAATCCAGGTTTCCAACGCGCCACGGTTACCGCGCAACTGCTCACGGGACTCGGCAGGCAGGCTGGCCAGCACGGTTTTCAGTTCCGTCAGGTCGATCTGCTGATTGCCCAGGCGGGCCACCGCCGGCCCGGCCGATACAGGATTGATCACCGGCGCCGGTTGCTGCGCCGCCACCGGGTCACTGCCCGGCCGCAGGCTCAAGCCCACCGCCACCACCAGCAAGACCAACGCACCCGCGCCGACCATCAAGGTAGGTTTCTTCACAATACCGGCGCCTCGGCTTCAGCCTGCAACTGCGCGGCCTGTTGGCTGTATTCACGCAGGTAAACGATAAATTCCTGTAACAGGCGATCCCACAACTCCAGCTGACTGCGCAGGTGCGTAGCGCCCACGCCCGCCACCACCACGTCCATTTCCATCAACAAAAACTCGCCCTGCACCGACAACCGCGCAAAGCGTCGCGAAGCGTTCCACACCTGCGCCAGACCTTCAGGCAATTCGCCCTGGATGCGCAGCGCACAGCTGTAGGTGAAGTCCACATAGCTGCCCTGCTCCACCGCCGGGTTGCCGAAACGCACGGCAAAACCGATGCCCTGACTGGCGCTGAGCAATTGCACGACGCCGTTCTGTTCGGTCTGGTTGACGCGGTAGCCGGCTTCCTGCAGCAGCTCGGTGAGGCTCTGGGTGGTGACGCTGGAGATCAATTCGTTCATGGTGATTTCTTCCCTGTCGATCAATGATTGGCGGTTGCCTGGGGCGCATCGAAACGGCTTTTGTACAAATCGTCGCCAAAGCCCTGGGCGAGTTCCTCGAACTTGACCCGCGCGCTGCTGGCGAAGGGCTGGCGAATACTCATCACCTCGGCCACGTCGATTTTTTCGTAGGCCGCGAGCAACTGCTGGGCCACGCCGTACATCTGTTGATTCTTGACTGAACATTGCTGCACTTGTGTGTCACGTTCGCTCAGTTGTGCCTGCAAGCGCGCACGCTCGGCCTCTTTGCCCTTGGCCAGCACCAGCAGTTCGTCATAGGCCTTCTTGAACTTGCCGATCTGCTCGTTGCTGGCCGCCACCTGGGCCTGAGCTTGACTGTGCAGGCTCTGTTGCTGGCCGGCCATTTGCTCGGCCACGCCACGCACCTGGGCGAGTTCGGTGGTCAGCTGCTTGATTTGCGCCTGGGCCTGCTTGGCCTGGTTTTCCGCCGCAATCCGCGCGGCGCTGGCCTGGGCCTGTTCGCTTTGCAGGGCCTGCAATTGCTGGGTAGTGCTGCGCAGTTGCGTACGCAGGCGTTCCTCCATGCCTTCAGCCGACGCGCCGGTGGTGACCAGCAGCAGCAACAGCCCGCAGATTCGCGTGTTCATGTGGCATCTCCGTGCGCATCAAAAGCGCGTGTTGAGTTCCAGTTGCATCACATCGACTTCGAACGGCGCGCCATACACTTCAGACGCGCTTAACCAACGCGCACTGGCGTAGATGTTCTTTTCGATGCCGTAGTTGGCGCCAATGAAATACCCCTTGGCGTTGGTGCCGCCCAGGTGGAACGACGAATCGTTGAAGCCGTCAGGCAGTGCGTCAGGCTGGATGTATTTGTAGCCGGCCAACACGTTCCAATCGCCGCGTTTGCGCATTTCCAGCGCGCTGCCGAGGGTGAACGACACCATCAGCGCATTGCCGCCACTTTCAAACTGGCCCTTGCTGTTGATGTTGTTGACGATCTGGCCTTCGCTGCGCTTGAGCATCTCGCCCTTGTCGTAGGCCAGGTTGTGGATGAAGTTGCCTTGGGTGCGCAGCTTGAAATCGCTGGGCAGCTCGGCATCCCAGGCCAGGTTCAGGTCGAGCACATCGAACTTGGATGCCAGGCCGACGAACTGCGGTTGCGGGGTCAGGCCTGGGGTGGCTGGATTCGGCGTAATGTCGCGTAGCAGGAACACGCTGTTGCCCTTTTGCATGAAGGCCAGGCGCGAGCCGTCACTGTCACACGCCGGCTGGCCGGACCACGGCTGGCAAGCGCCGGAGCGTTTACCTTCGATATCGTCAAAGTGGTAGTAGGCCAGCGCGCCCTTCAGGCTGTTTTCGCGGTTGATCTTCCAGTTGGCGCCGATCTGCCCACCAAACAGCCACTTGGTGTCGCTGTCTTCCTTGTCGAAACCGTTGCTGCTGGCCGAGTCGGAGGTGTACTCCACCGGGAACGCGCCCAAGGTGCCGAACAGGCCCCACTGGCTATTGAGCGTATGGTTGAAATTGGCGGCGATACCGTCGAAGTTCAGGTCGCCCGAATACATCATGTCAGTGGAATAGAACGGGTTGGCGAATCGCCCGGCGGTGAGGGTCACGTCCGGCGTGGCCTTCCAACTCAGGTAGCCCTGATCGAGCCAGATGTCTTTCTTGCCAAAGCCGCCGCCCAGGGTCTGGGTGGTGGACACCGGGTTGTTGTCAGAGCCGGTGCCCACACGGATGCCGGCCGTCCAGTCCGGTGACAGCACGGCTTTCATGCCCAGGCGCGCGCGCAGGCGGAACAGGTTTTCGCGGTCCTTGGTGGTGTTGAGCAGCGGCGGCAGCTTGGTGTTGGTGTCTTTGTTGGTGTCGTACGGGCCGCTTTCATTGAGCTTGGCGTAGTCGACGATCTCGTTGCTGTTATTGCCCGAAAAATAGCGCGACTCGTCCCGCAGGCGGATATCGCCATCAAAGCTGATACGCGAGACCCAATCCGGGAAGGTATTGGGCTGGGCCCAGTTTTCCTGCTTGGCGGTGGCCATGACCTCGGCCTTGACCTGATCACGGATCTGATCCTTCACCGCCTGCGGCACGTACTGCACACGCACGTCACCCGGCGCAGCGGCGGGGCCTGCGGCCACCACCGGCGCGGCATTGGCCTGGCGGGCCTGCTGGGCCTCTTTTTCGGCCTGGGCGATCAGGCCGTTGGCGGTGTCCTGGGTCAGCACGCCTTGCTGCACCAATAGGCGGATCAGGTTGATGGTGACGTTTTCCGAGGGTGCGACCGGGGCTGCAGCCGCCTGGCCGACCAGGGTCGCGATGACCATGCCGACCGCCAGGGTCAGTCGATTCACGGGGGAAATCATGTGTACGCAACTCCTGTAAAAAACCGTAAAAAAGGGTTTGTTCAATCCGGACGCCGGCCCTTGAGTGACAGGCGCATGGGCAGCGTCAGCGACGCCGGCGGCTTCTGTGTGGCACGCGGTGCCTGGATCAAGGCGAGCATCTGCGCGTCGGTCTCGGCATCCCCGCTGGACTTGGTCACCAAGGCTTTGGTGACCTGGCCATCGGCGCCCAACCACAGGTCTATCTGTATCGAGAACGCCTTCTTGCGCAGTTCAGGGTCTTCGCGCATCAGTCGCTGATAAGTGCCGGCCAGGTACTGCTTGTAAGTGCCCGTTCCCAACCCACCGCCACCACTGCCGGCCATGCCGCCGCCCTTGCCGGCGCCGATGTTGAAACCGTCGTTGCCGGACTGGGCGTCGCCGTCGATCTGCATCGGGTTGGCCAGGTCTTCGTTAGGCGAAGGCGGCGCTTCCTCGGCCGGCTTGACCTCTTCGGGTTCGGGGCTTGGCACCGGTTCCGGGATTTTTTCTTCGACCTGGGGCTCAGGCTCCTTGGGCTTTTCCGGCGGTGGTGGCGGTGGCGGCGGCAACGGGATAATCGTCGGCACCTTCGGTGCTTCGCGGCGCACGCCACTCATGTCATTGGCCCATTGCCACAAGAACCAGGCCGCCACGGCACCCAGCAACAGGCCCACGCCCCACTTCAACGGGCGCAACGGCGGCTTCTTCTTAATGGGCAAGGGCGCGATCGGGATCTGTGCGGTCATGTCTCAGCCCTGACTCGGTTTGCCGGTAACCAACCCGACCTGGGACAGTTCCAGCCGACGCAGCAGGTCGAGCACTTCGATCACCTTCTGGTACTGCACCATCGCATCGCCACGCACGATCACCGGGAAATCCGGGTTCAGCGCTTTCTCGATGCGCAGGCGTTCTTCCAGCTCGCCGAGGGTCACCGGGTAGGCGTCGAGAAACACCTGGCCACCGTCGTTCACGGAGATGGCCTTGGTCTTGGCCTCCGACAACGACACCGAAGCGCTGGCCTTGGGCAAGTGAATCTGGATGCCCGAGACCTGAGCGGTGGCGGTGAGGATAAACATCACCAGCACCACCATCAGCACGTCCACCAGGGGCGTGATGTTGATACTGTCGACGGCGGCATCATCGTCATCGTCGTGGGAGGTATTTACGGAAGCCATGGCAGATCTCCTCAGGCCGGAACAGCGGCGTGATGGTCACGACGGTGCGCGGCTTCACTGTGCTGGCTCTCGCCGTGCATCTCCGCCAGGCGGGTGATGAACTCGTCGACAAACACACGCATGTCCGCGCTGACTTCCTTGTTGCGCGTGATCAGGCGGTTGTAGCCAAACAGCGCCGGGATCGCGACAAACAGGCCCATGGCCGTGGCCAGCAACGCCGCCGCCATACCGGGAGCAATCGCATTGATGTTCACATCACCGGCCATGGCCGTACCGAGGAACACCACCATGATCCCCAGCACTGTGCCGAGCAGGCCGATATAAGGGCCGCCGGCGATGGCGTTGGACAGGGTCGAGAGCTTGGAGCTGAGCGCCTGGTTTTCGCGGGTGCGCACGCCGTCCATCGAGCAACGGATGGCTTCGATGGTGGCGGCCGAGACCGACGAGGTGTCAGCGCCCTGGGCACGCCGGGTGCGGATCTCCTTGACCGCTACCAGGTACAGGCGCCACAGCGAAGAATGGGCCAGGCGCTCACCCAGTTGGGCGTCGTCGGCGTACATCTCCAGGCGGGTGCCGATTTGTGAGAAGTGCTCGCGGAACACCTCGTTGGCGCTGCTGAGGCGGCTGACCTGACGGTTCTTACGCAGCATGATGACCCACGACTGGAACATCATCGCCACCAGGACCAGGATGATTACCCAGGCATCCACCGGCACCGCGTTGAGCAAGAAGCCCAGGCTGCCGAAACCAAAGCCGGACTGTTCTTCATCCACGCCATAGGCCACCAGTTTCGACTCGGCGCCCTGGGCGCTGGCATCGGCCTGCAACAGTGCCGCCGGACGCGCCACCTTGGACAGGCGCAACTCATCGATGGCCCCGGCGAATGGCAGGTGCGTGGTGCCCGCTTCCGGCAGATCGGCACCAATGGCCAGTTGGGTGTTGAACGCGGGCAAGGCAACGGCCAGGGTGGCAGTCTCGCGGCCATTCACATACAGCGTGACCTTGTCACCCTCAGAGGTGAACGCCAGGTGCTGCCATTGGCCGGGGTTCAAAGGTTGAGTCGACACGGCGCGCTGGCCGTCGATGTCCACGAACGGCATGCCCTGGTTCAGACCCAGCAACAGGCTATGGGCACCATCACGTCGGGCCAGCACGACTTGCTCGCCGCTGGCTTGGTCCAGGCGCAGCCAGGCGCTGAAGGTGAACGCGCCACCCGCAGCGTGTTGCAGCGAAGGGCTGGCCGGCAACATCAGCGGTTGACCGCTGAACTGCAAGGCACGGCCGATCACACCGTCGATGCTCGCACCGGTGGCGTTCAACGCGGTGTTGGCGTAGGCCGTGGTGTCGCGGGCCGGTGTGCCGTTGGCCCCGTCAAAATGGTAGAGCGCGGTGTAGTTCGGGTCGAACGTCAACTGGCCGTTGGCGGTGGCCGGGGCCTTCTGGTTGCCGTAGTACATCCACAGGTCCTGACGCTGACCGCCTTCGACCTTGGGCACATCGACCCAGATCAGCGCCATGCCCATCAATGGGTCGAAGCTCTCGATCTGGTGGTTGAACACGGTTTTTTCATCGGCGCTCACAAAACGCAGGTCGGCGCCGTCATCCTTGACCCCGTCAAAGGTGAAGTTGCCGGTGTGCAAGCGCACCAGCAGCGCGGTACGGCCCAGGGCCTGGTTGATCGCGGCGCCTTGGGCGGTGGTGTCCACCGAAATCTGTTTGCGGTAGTGCCAGTCGTCCTGCCACCAGGCATGGGCGGTGGCCGGGAGCGTGAAGCCCAGGCAGATCAACAGGCTCAGGAATAGGCGTTGCATGGGTGAAGTCTCCGGAAGAAAAAGTCAGAAAGTCGCCTGCACACTGAAGTGCAGTCGCGAGTCCTGTTTCTGGGTGTTCGGTCCATCAAGCAGCGGGTAGCCCCAATCCAGGCTGCCGGACAACCATTTGCTCAAACTGGCGCGGGTGCCCAGGCCGACACTGGCCAGGCTGTATTCGTCTTCTTGCTCGGGCAGCGGATCGTGCAGGCGCATGCGCGCGCCTTCGGCGAACGCGTAGAAGCGCCACTCCTGCACATAACTGCCGAGGAACTTGGCCAGGGACGGCGTGCGCAGTTCCTGGGAGAGCAAGTACCCCTCATCCCCGGTACGCTCCGCCGCCAGGTAGCCGCGCACCGACGTGGCACCGCCGGCGGAATACTGCTCGTTGGACACCAGCGGCCCCGACGCCAACTGGAAGCCGCCCTTGGTCGCCGACTGCCAATCGTTGGCGAAGGTGTAGGTGTAATTCAGGTCGCCCTTGAGCACGGCAAAACTGGCGCTGGCCTTGTAGCGTTTGTATTCGAACTCTTCGGCATCGCTGCCGTAGCCGAAGAAGGCGCGCGTGCCCACTACCAGGTTCAAGCCGAGGCCCAATTGCGATTGTTCGGTATAGCGAAAGCCGTTGTAGCCCAAGGTGAACGGCGCATATTTGAGGGGCACCTGGTCGCTGCTGGAACCGAACTTCATCTGTTCGTCGAAGTCCTTGAAGTCCACGCCAAACGAGAACGAGTTGGCCCAGTTGCCCGCCGCCGGCAGGTTGTAGATGGCCGACACGCCGTAGGAATGCCCTTTGCCCAGCACGTTGCTGCCGCCGATGGTGGCGATGTTGCTGTCGGACTGGTAGCCCGAGAACTGCACGGTCCAGCGCTCGTTAAGCGGGGCGCTGTAGGAGCCCGACCAGACCTTGGCATTCTCGGTGTCCTGGGGCGCGGTGAAGTAGGTCAGGGAAATGCTGTGGCCCAGTTGCCAAAGGTTGTCGTACCCCAGGGTCGCCACCGAGCGCAGTTTCTCGGTGTCGGCGCTGTAGTCGTTGTTCAGGCCGATACTGGCGTGCCAGGGGTTCTGGTCCTCCACCTGCAAATCCACATCCATGGTGCCGGGGCGTTGACCCTCGCGTACCAACGGCGTGACCTGGCGCCCAGCGCCGCGATTGAGGCCCGCCAACTGGGTTTGCACCGTGGCGAAGTCCGGCACCGCGCCCTCCTCCAGGGCCGGCACCTGCTCGCGGATTTCCACTGGCGAATAGTGCTTGGCACCGACCACACGCACCCGGCCGACCTTGGTCTCGCTGACCTGCAGATAGACGATACCGTCATCGACCTTCTGCTCCGGCAACTCGACAAACACCGACTGGTAGCCACGCGACTGGTAGATCTTCTGCAACGCATCGCGCGCGCCTTCGATATCGCCCAAGGTCTTCTGCGGCCCCAGGAACGGATACACCGCCTCCTCGATCGTCGCCGCATCCAGCACCGTATTGCCGCGCACGAAGTACTCGTTGACGTCGACCTTGCGCGCGCCCTCTTCTTCCTCGGCCAACACCGGTTGCGCCAGGCTCCCCAGCGTCACGCAACACAGCGCCAACGTTAATTTGAACAGATGCTCCACACCGCCCCCTGACTGTCTGATTTTGTGCGCCATCGCCGGACGCCCGGCGTGCGGCTGGCTCAATTGCTGGTGATCGAAGTGCTGCCGTGGCGTGCCAGCCAGGTGTGCAACAGGGCGAAGTTCAACGAGAACTCCGGCATGTGCAGCAAGGCGCCACAAAACACGTCACCGATGATTTTCTGGATGAGTTGCACCGCACGCGGGTTGTTGAGCAGCGTGGCGATGTCGCGGGTCAGTACGTGAATGCTCCAGACCTTTTGGTTGAGGTCCAGGCCGACGAACCAGCGGAACAACAGGTTGTAGTTCAGCTGTTCGTGCAGCTGTTGTTCGCTGGGCACCGAGTACAGCAGTTGCAGCAGGAGGATCTGCAGCACGGTGTGCGGGGCGATCGACATTGCGGGTTCGGCGGTGAGCCAGTCGCGATGCTGGTCGAGCACTTCGTCGATCTGTGGGCGCAGCAGCACCAGGGAGTGGCCTGCCGGGATGTAGCTGGACACTTCCTTGCGAGCGCCTTGCCAGTCTTCCTGGGAGACGATCCAGACCCAGGGTGCGCCGTAGCGATAGACCGACACCGGCTTCTTGCGCGCCGCTTCGACGATCTTTGACAGGCGCTGGTCGAGCTCCTGCATGCCCACTTTCGAGTAACGTTCCATAGTTCCCATCGCCCCACTCCTGGCATCCTGCTTGCGGCTGAAAAGCCCAACATTCTGGTGGGCTCAAGCGCGTTACACAGAGGAGACGGGAGTGGCCGGGGACTACCGAACTTTTGTCATGAAAGCTTCATTTTGGATTGGGTGGGGGGCATTTTTTATGGTGTACATATCCGTTATTTAGGTAACGGCTACTTAGGGTTCCGCTCTTACAGCGGCTCACTTTTGGAAAGGCCCAAAAGTAAGCAAAAGGCCTTCGCCCCAACACTCGGCACCTCGCCTAGGCTCGGTGTGCCCGTAATCCGACAGTGATTTGGGGGGCCGCCGCCACGCGCCATCCATGGCGCGGGGCGGCTAAACCGGCATCCCTGCCGGTTTACCCCCCAAATCCCTGCCGAATTCCGGCCAGCGTGTTTAACGGGGCGCCTAAGATCAAGATCAAAAGCAAGAGCACAGCGGCCTGACAGCCGGCTTGAGTGGTGTAGAGCAAAGGCGAAGGCAAACGCGGTCCTGTAGGAGCCGGGGGGACGCCTAGTTCTTGCCGGCGATGGTCTTCAACGATGACGCGGGGAATCAGACAAAACGCGGCGGTCTCACGTTTTTCGCCGGCAAGCCGGCTCCTACAGAAAACGAAAAGCGTATCTACGATGCGAAGCGAGTCGCTCTTGATCTTGATCTGAGGCGCCCCGTCAAACACGCTGGCCGAACGCAGGCTTGAATCCGTGGGTAACCCGGCAGGACGCCGGGTTAGCCGCGCTGGGCCAAGGATGGCCCATCGCGGCGGCCCACGGATTCAAGCCGGAGTGAGGGCACACCGAGCCTAGGCGAGGTGCCGAGTGTTGGGGCAAGAGCGTTTTGCTTACTTTTGCGCTTTTCAAAAGTGAGCCGCTGTAAGAGCGGAACCAATAGTGACCGTTACTCAAATAACGGATATGTACTCAATCAAAACCCCACCCCCTGCAACGGCAACTCATAAGACTTTTTAACCGTCCGAACCACCAACGTAGAAGAATAAGTCCGAATCGGAATATCCCGATAAATCTCCAAAAACCGATAGATATACTCGGTATATTCCGCAGCATCCCGAAACTTCGCCACCATCACAAAATCAAACTCCCCCGTCATCAAGTAGCAGTCCTGAATCTCCGGATGACCAGAAAGTATGTGCTGCATCCTGCGATCAATATCATTGCTATCCCTATCCAACTTGATCAGAAAAAACGCCGTCACCTGGATCCCCAACTTTCGCTCATCCAAGACCGCCACTTTCGCCTTGATAATCCCCGCGCTCTCCATGCGGCGAATCCGCCGGTAACAACTGGTGGACGATAGCCCCACACTGTCACTCAACAACTCCAGGCTCTGGTCGCAATCCTTTTGCAACTTGCCCAGGATTTTCAAATCCATGGCGTCTGTCATCGGTTCCAAATCGTCCTTGAAAATTGCAATGAATCCGTCGCAATGACGGGCCAATTTGCACAAATCCTGCGCAGTGGCTAGTTAACATCGATTCAGCTTAGCAGCCCGGCCAACACCTGGCCTTACGGCGGCATGAGAGGGATCTTATGATAGTCGCGAAACCGACATGGACCGCTGATATCCAAGGACTTTTCAGCGCTCCCTACTGGATACCCGTCAGCCAGCGCGCCGCCGTTGCGGCCACCTGGATCGGCTGCATGAATGCCTACGACGTGTTCCTGGAAGACCCGGCGTCGGTCAAGACCTGGTCGCAGACCATCTACCAGCACCTCGCGTCGCGCAACATGCCGCTGACCACCGACCAGCAGCAATTCTGGCCGATCGATGCCTTGGAAACCTTCCGCCTGTGGGTCAACCAGGGTTGGCGGCTGGACAGCATCTCGCCCTTCGACCCGGCCGAACGCATCCCACCACCGGCGTTGCCGCACCCGGTCAAGCGCGTACGCCAGGACATCCGCTCGCTGAGCGTCGACGAACTGAACCTGTACCGCGCCAAGCTGGATGACGTGATGCATATCGGCGACCCCGACAGCGGTTCGCCCTGGCAGCGTTACGCCTACATCCATACCAACTGGTGCCTGCATTACCAGGAAGCCTTCGCCCTGTGGCATCGCGCCTACCTGCTATATCTGGAAGCGTTGATCGACTGCGCGATCCCTTACTGGGACTGGATGGCCGTGGACGCCAGTATCGACGGCAGCTCCCAGGCCGGCCTGCCCCAAGCGTTCCTCGATGAAACCTATGTGCACCCGCACACCGGTGAAGTGCGGCGTAACCCATTGCGGTATGCGGCGGCCAAGGATGGCTGTTCCAAGGTTTGCGCCACCGCTCCGGTCGGCGACGTGGATTGCCTGTATGTGCAGCGCAACCCGCTGTTCTATACCCAGGGCGAGGCCTTTCGTTTCGAGCGCACCCAACTGTATGGCATGAGCCGGATCTTTCAGCAGCAGGTGGTCGATGCGCTGGCTTTCACCACGTTCAGCCAGCCGCAAGGCGTGCCGGGCTACCCCTGGGCCAACATCACCAGCTTCGACCCGCCGCAACCGAATGACCTGTACCCCAACCGCGCGCTGAATTTCGACGGGCTTTACGAGCAGCCCCACGACAACTATCACGGCTGGATCGGCGGTGACATGGCCGACAACGCCTACACCGCGTTCGACCCGGTGTTCTGCGCCTATCACGCCAATATCGACCGCATGCTGGAGGTCTGGATCCGCGCCAACCCGGCGGCGCAGTACACCACCCAGTGCCTGTTGCAGCCGTTCGCTGGCCATCAGGCCGACGAGGTGAGCTTCACCAGCGCCGACGCTTGGCGCTACACCACCCTCGGCGATATGGCCCAGGACAGCCGGCACATCGGCTACGACTACGGCACCCCGGTGGCCCCGCAGTTTGGCGCGGCGAAAGCTGCGTGCTGCCATCAAAAACCGGCTGCCATCACCGGCCCCTGGGTGGTGTTCGACCATGTGCGCTGCACCCACGACACCTACCTGATCGACGTCTTCCTCAATCAACCCGACGCCACGGCGCAACAGGCGAATGCCGACAACCCGCATTACGTCGGGCGCTTCAGCCGCATCGGCATGGGCCTGGTGGATGACAAGGGACGCTGCATCACCCAAGGCGTCTCCCGCGCCCTGAACGCCGCGCGCAACGTCAAGGCGCTGAACCTCAAACCGACCGATACAGCGCAGTTATCGCTGATCGTGACCCATCCCGATACTGGCCAGGTGTTGACGCCCGATGCGTACGCGCCCCTGCCTGGCTTTATCGCCCAACTGGTGTGGGACGACCCACGCCAAACCTCTGCCGGCCCCGCTCCGGACGCCGGTTGCTGCTCCACCAACACCAATGCTGGAGAACCAACATGAGCACGCCCTTCACCCAATTCACCTCCCCCGCCGAACAAGCCCCCAAGGACTACAACAAGCTGGGCCTGGAGAATCAACTGCCCACCTTCGAAACCAACTGGAACAACAACGTCACCGGCTGGACCCAGATGTCGGTGATCGGCAACCCCTGGTCCAACCTCAACGACGCACCGCGCTCGGGCTACTACAACCCGATCGAAAGCGGCTACGGCACGCAGACGCCAGTGACCATCACCTGGCAGCCCTTCCCCAATCGTCTGTGGACGTTCTTCTACAACAACGGCGCCGCCGTGGTCCCGCAACTGGGCGGCAAGGCCATGACCCTGGACCAGGTGATGCAGTTGACCGACCACGGCCAGATCACCCTCAACAACACCCTCTATTCGCTGTACCCGGACCCCAAGGCGACCCAACTGCAGATCCCCAGCGTGCTGTGCAAGTCCATCAACTGGAACGGCCCCTACGCCGACTTTTCACCCTCGGGCCCACGGGGCTGGCTGGATGAATACTGCGAGTGGTCGATCACCCGCGATCCCGACGGCAACATGCGCAGCATCATGTTCACCAGCGAGAACCCGGCGTACTTCCTGACCATGTGGAACATCGACCCGCAGGCCGTGCTGGGGCTGTACAAAGCCTATGTCGACCCACAGGTGAAGATCGAAGACCTGTACCTGCGCTACACCGCCAACGGCCCGACCGGCAAGGCCGGTGATCCGGTGCTTGACCCCACCACCGGCCAGCCCGCCTACGACACCGTGAACAAATGGAACAGCGGTACCGTGCGCATTCCGGGTGTGTCAGGCGGCGCGATGCACCTGACCTCAGGCCCCAATACCTTGAGTGCCGAGATCTACCTGGCGGCAGCGGCCACCATCCTGCGGCCGATCAAAAGCAGCGGCAACCAACAGAACCTGATCTGCTGCGCCCAATACGGGCAGAACTACCGCAACTCCGATCCGCATATCGGTTTCTCCGCCAACCAGGAAGCCGTCAAAGCCCTGATTTCCTTGACCAACCCCATCGGTCTGTACCTGCAACAACCGAAGTCCTTCAGCACCTGGAAAGGCCCGCAAGGCCAGGATGTGAGCAGCTACTGGCGCATCACCCGTGGCACTGCCGGCACCGGGCCGAACAACTCCGACCAGATCCTGCAGGCCGTCTTCGAAGTGCCGCAAAGCGCGGGGTTCTCGATCAACGACATCACCATCAACGGCACGCCGATCGACTACGTATGGGTGATCGCCAACGAGCTGAATGTGGCCCTGAGCGTAACCCCGGCGCCACTCACCGCCACGCCCCAAGAGTGCGATTGCGTGGCAGCCAACAACACCGATGCGCAACCCTGGCCTGTGCAATTGCTGCCGATTGACCTGTTCTACGGTCAGTCCCCCAGCGACTTGCCGGCCAGTTTTGCGCCCGGCAGCTCGGGCCAGTTCGTGCTGGTGGTGCAAGGCGCTGACCCAAGCACCACGGCGGCAGATGCGCGGGTGCAGTTTTCCAACCCTGGGATCACGGCTCAGGTCACGAAATTCCTGCCGGATGCCTCGGCGATTCCAGGGCAGACCGACAGCGGCGGCACCCAGGGCTACATCATGACCGTCACCGTCAGCAGCAACGCAGCGCCGGGGCTGGTCAGCGTGCGTGCGCTGAACCCCAGCGAAGCCGCCAACCCCAGCGCCACGCAGCATCCGTGGGAAAGCGGCCTGGCGCTGGTGCCTGTCGCCTGAGTACCGCTTGGCCGCCCATGCCTGGCGTGGGCGGTCGCCTCTTGAGTCTTGAGCAAGGAATGCGACCATGAACGGATGGCTTCGCCCGCTGCGCCGGGCACGCTTGAGTGTGTTGTGCTGGATCACCTGCGCCCTTCTTCCCCTGCTGGGCACCACGCCGGCCAATGCGGCCTCGGACGCCCAGAGCTGCGTCAGCCAACTGGTGTTCGATCCCACCAGCGGCGGCTTCCTGCCGGTAAACAACTTCGGCACCGAGCAGGACTTTCTCAACTGTTTCGGCTGGCAGTTGTTCATCGCCATGAACTGGCCGGTCAACCCCGGCTGGCCAGCCAACTCGAGCCTGGCCGGAGAGCCGGACACGCAAAGCACCGTGGCCCAGTTCGGCGTGCCGCCAACGCCCGGCCAGCCCATGAGCAATGCCCCGGTGTGGGCCAGCTACAAGGACGCCAGCGATATCTTCCTGCCCGGTGCGCCCAAGCCCTCCGGTTGGGGCGTGGAAACCCTGGTGCCGTCCAATTGCACCGCCACCGGCAACCTCAAGGCGTTTTCCACGGGCGCACGTAAATTCATTACAGCCACGTCGGAAAGCGCGATCAACCGCAAGCACCGCTTCCACTTATCCAGCGGTACCCAGGTGACGCTGCCCGATTCGATCATGGAAGCTTCCGGCGGCTGGCTCACGGACCAGTCGGGCAACCTGGTGTTTTTCGAGCGCAAGGTCGGCAAGGCCGAGTTTGATTACATCGTCGAAAACGGGCTGTACGACGCCGCCAACCAACTGATCGTGGCGCAGAACAGCGACAACCGGCACCCCGCAGGCCTGTCACTGCCCGCAGGCAAACTGGTGCGCGAGCTGCCGGCCCAGGCGCTGCCCCAAGAAGAACTCGGCGCCCTGGAACTCAAGGCAGCCTGGCGCGTGCTCACCAACAAACCCGAGCTGTACGGGCGTTACCTGACCACCGTCGCCTGGCTGCAGCGCCCCGACACGCTGCAATGCACCCAGGAAGTGGTGGGTCTGGTGGGCCTGCATATCATCAACAAGACACAGACCCAGCCGAACTTCATCTGGACCACCTTCGAGCAGGTCGACAACGTGCCGGACAACGGCACAGCAGGGCCCCAGGGCTACAGTTTCAACAATCCGGCCTGCACGGGTGATGCCTGCACGCCCAACGTTGCACGGGTGCAGTGCGATGCCACCCACACGCCGCCCAACTGCACGCCCCTTGATCAGCCAGTGCAGGCCACGCGACTCAATGCCACGCCCCAGGACCTGCAGGTGCTGAACACGGCGGTGCAGCAGACTTTCGCCCAGAAAACCCAGGGCCAATCAGTGTTCCAGTACTACAAACTGGTGAATGTGCTGTGGTCCAAGACGCCCAACGCGCCCAACGATCCCGGCCCTGGACCCAACGTGCAGGTGCCGCTGTCCTATGGGCCGTTTGTCAGCGACCAGAGTGTCGTTGTCGCCAACACTACGATGGAAACCTACGTGCAGACAGACAACTGCAACGACTGCCATCAGTACGCGGCGATTGCCGGCGGGTCCAAACTGGCGTCGGATTTCTCCTTTCTGTTTGGCAATGCCGACTCGGCGAAGAACACGCGCCTGATCAAACGCATCGAGGCGTTCAAGACCCTCAAGGATGAGCCGTAGCCGCAAGCCAACCACGGGGCGCAATTGTGGGGGCTTGTAGAGGTGAGGGGCTGCTTCGCAGCCCAGCGCGGGGCAAGCCCGCTCACCACAGGTCCTTCTGTAAATCTACAGGCTGATCTGCTTGCGCTCCTCATCCGTCAGCCGCGCCCGCGCCTGTTCACTCAGCGGCCCCGCGCCCAGTACCTGCACCGGGCTGTCGGGGTTGTAGCCGGAGGTTTTCTGCGCTGGCGCAGGTTCCTGTGGCAACGGCTCGCTGCCGAGGCTCAACACCTCAACCGTCATGATCGACGGCCGGCCCTGCTTGGACGCCGCCTGCTGGCTGCGCGCCGCGTCTTCCGCGGCCTGGGACGCCGCCGCCCCGGCCGCGCTGGCTGATGTCATGGCGTTGGTGTTGACCGCGGCAGACACCGGCACCCCGGACGACTTGCCCTGGCTCTGGATGTTCGCTGCGTTCACCACGCGCAAGGCGGCGATGTTGACGTTGCCCGACACACGAATGCCCGCCTCGCCCGCATCGATGGTGCCCAATGGCGCGATCAGGTCGATGTCTCCTGCCGGCACTTCCGGAATCGGGTTGAGCGTGGCGATCCCCGCACCGGTACTCGGCACCGACGGCGACAGGCCCACATTGCCCCAGTTGTCATAGACACGCTTGGGCGGCGTGTACACCACAGTGGTCTTGGAGCCGCGACCGGCGTTGATGTCACCCTCGCTGGTCCAGCCCATGATCGAACCACCGAAGGTGGTCATGATGCGGCTCTGGCCGAGCAGAATGCTGCCCATGGAATACAGCTGGATATCCCCCGCACCTTGAGTGATCACACCCGCCGTCGACGGTGGCGCCTCGCCTTCGATGCCGAAGGTCTGGCTGCCGCCTGGGGTGAGCATCTGGATCGAGCCACCGAAATTGGTGTGCACGCCCGAGCCGCCGAACAGTGTGATGTCGCCTTTGTAGGTAATCGGATTGCCGGCCACGTCCTTGTCGGGGAACAGCGCTGCAATGGCGGCGCGGCCACGCAGGTAGCTGCCCTGGCGCACGCTGCCGTCGGTGTTGTACTCGCGCCCTGCGGCCTTGAGTTCGGCAAAGTACAGGTTGCGGGCAAACACTCGTTGCTGCTCGGCGGGCAGCGCCGCGTAGTAGGCGCGTGCCTGCTCGGTATCGCCAACAAAACCGAAGCGCTCGGCGAGCCAGGTGACCAACTCGTTTTCGTACGTCTTGGCGACCTTATTGCCCTGAATCGACTCGCCAGGCTGCGCCAGGTTGGCGGGGTTCAGGTACGCCTCGACGAAGCGCAGGTAATCCGGCCCGTGGGGGCCGACGCCCGCCTGCATGACGATACTCGCCCCAGGACGGTTGTCCCCGGCCAACAGGGGCCCGAGGCTGGTCACGCTGGACTCGCCCAACGCCCCGGAACCGGTCAGGAGGATATTGCGCCCCGCCGACAGTTCCAGCAGGCCGGGGCCGGCGACCTGGAAGTTGCTGTACAGAATGTCGCGGCCGGCGGACACCACGGAGATGTCGTTGGGGGTGTTGTGAATGATCAGGTTGTCCTGGGGGAACATGGTTAAGCCAGCAGGCGAGCTCTGACCGAAGCGCCGACCGCTGCTGACGATATCCCGTCCCGCCATCATCCATACCGGCCCATTGCCCTCATACCAGGTCTGGCCTTCATGCAAGCTGCCCGCCGTTGTACCGAAGGTGATCACGCGGCCACTGCTGACACCGACCAGATCGCCGTCTCTCGCGTAAAAACGCGCGGGTTCAGCACTGCCACCGGGTGACAGCCCAGCCGTACCCGGCCCGAATACAAACAACGGCTGGCTGCCCGAGTTGCCGTTGGCCGACAGGTTACTGGCCTTCACCGCGTTGCCGATGCGGCCCTGGTACGCCGGATGCCAAGGGGTCGCCATGGTGCTCTGGGCTGTCCCGGATTGGCTGACGGTCATGCCACCGGCGTAGATCGAATCCTGGGCCAGGAACTGCAATTGGCCATTCTCGCCGGGCGCCAACAGCAGTGGGTAAGTGTAGTTGTCGTCGCCATTGGCCTGCGTCTCTGCCGCCTTACCGTAATACAGACTACCGCCGGCTGCCGTGGCCCTGACGATCGATGGATAGACCACCGCCAGGTCGGCCGTCGCGTCGGATCGACTGAAGGGCGTGAGGTTGCCGCCCAAGGAAAACAGGTCGATCGACGTGCCCTTGGTCCACAGTGTGAACCAACTGGTACCGGTGCCCTGTTCAGCCCCTTGAGCGAAGGGGGACAGGTGGGAGAGTACGACTCGCCCAGGGTCTTCGACGTTCTGCACCACCAGGTCACCCAGGGTCTGCAGATTGAACGTCGCATCACCCGGCACCAGGGTCATTCCACCGCGAGCAGCGCCGCGGGTCGCGACCAGTGGATCATAGGCACGGGTTTCGCCGGGGCTCTGGAACCTGGCGATACTGCCATACATCATGTCGACACTGCCCACGGTGGCGCTGCGAAATTGCACGTCACCTCGCAAGTTGACCAGTACACCATCACGATGGTCAGCGGTGCCGGCAACGCTGGCCGGGTTCAGTGCCCCTCCGATGCGCACGCGCAGGTCACCGCCACCGGTCAGCTGCAAACTGCCATCGCTGGCGACCCGGCCCGTACTACCCACAGCCAACACCAGGCCCTGACTATGCGGGTTCGCCTCGACATGGCTGGCGCTGTAGCCCAGCGTGTTCAACACGCCGGCATCGCCGCCGACGTTGACATCCACGTTGCCGCCGCCAAGGGCACCGAAACCGGTGAAACCGAGCATCTTGTCCGCTGCCGTCGTTGCGGTGTAGCTGCCGAAATTGATCCACCAGGCCGTCGGCTGGGCTTGCCCGCCCGTCCCTACGTCGCTGCTGCCCTGGCGCCACAGCCAATTGCCGACGGCAGCGGAGTCCACCCCTGCATCCTTGGGGTTGGGTCGCGCGGGGCTCAACGCGGTGAGGCTGGTGATATGACCGGCCAGGTCCCCTCCGACATTCAGCGTCAGGTTGCCCCCTGCCTCCGGGTACCAGGCCCGATACAGGCTGGTAGGCGAGCCATTGACAAACTTTTCAAAGAAGCTGCCGGGGTCGCTCAGCACCGTTTTACTGGACGGGTCAGTGCCTGTCGGCGTCGCCTTAGGCAGGTTGTAAGGGTCGCCGGCAAAGGTACCGGTCGACGAGGTGCCGGCCGTGTAGACGCCGTACAACGAATCCATGCTCAGGTTGCCCGCACTCAACAATTCCAGGTCGCCGGTGCCGGTGCGGATGACGCTGAATCGCGTGCTGGAAGGTGTGGCGGCGTATTCCTTGTCCGCCTTCAGCAGGCAGAACTCAGGCGCGCTGCCACACACCTCAGCCACAGTCGGGTAATCAATGCTCTGGAAAAACGCATCGGTCATCTCGGTATTGACGACCACAGTGACGCCTTGACTTGCCAACTGATCAACAGCGTATTGGGTGAATACATAGGTGACCTTGGGCTTGCAGTACTCCGGCGTTGCGGCACAGAAGTCCTCGATTGAACCCAGCCCGAAGCCATCGAGTACCGCCTGATCAATCGGGTCGCCTTCCTTGACGACCACACCGGCAAAGCCCATATCAATGACTGCCTGGGCGGTCCAGGTTTGTACGCCTTTGGCAGGTATTTCCTTGGCAAACATGCCGTAGTGGTTATCCGCCAAGTGAATGTCACCACTGCGCGGGTGGGCTTGCAGGATACGGCTGTCAGCCGCCTCGGTATCGGCGCCCGCTACCAGGCGCAACGACCACGATTGAGTGCCTTCGGCCAGCATCGGCGAGATCGCCCACACCTGGCCGGCGCCGCCGGAAACCCCGACGCGCAGTTGCACCGACGTCGCCCCGTTGGGCAGCTTCACATCGGTGCCGGCGGGGATTAGCCCGCCTTTAGGCAAGGCCTTGGTGCCGCTGAGCAGTACGATGTTATTGCTCAGCGTTGCGCCGTGCACCGTGGGCAGCGGCACGCCTTTGGGCCAGATCATGGCTTGCAGGCGGGTGCCCTCGGTCAACAGCGTGCCGGCGCCCAGTTGCGTGCCCGCCACCAGGGTTTGCGCCTGGCTGAGCAAGGTGCCAGCGGCGAACAGCAGGTTGCCGCCAGCATCGCGCACATCCGCCGACAACACGCTACCGGCGGGCACCACCAGGTCCTGAGCCAATGTCGCGGCCACCGGCAAGCGCGTGCCGGCCGCCACGGTCAACCCTTTGATCGGCAGGTCGTAGTTAAGCGTGGCGCCGGCTGGGAAGGCGGTGCCATCGGCGAGGGTCACGCCATTGCCCGGCACCACGATATTTCCGCCACTGAAATCGACACCCGGCAACAGCACCCAGCCTTTGTCATCCTCGGACACCGGCGGCTTGGCGAAACCGTCGTTGATGCTGCCGTAGATATTCAGGTCGCCGCCGGCACGCAGGGTCAGGCTGCCGGACTCGCCGCTGCCATACACCGCGTTGTTCTTCTGGCTGGTGGGGTTGAGGCTGGCGTAGCGATAGCCGGACAGGTCCAGATCGCCTTGCACCACCAGGTCGCCGTCCGGGGTCTTGCTGACGATTTCCACGCCTGGGCGCAGGTGGAAGGCATCGGCATACGTGGCGTTGTTCAACCCGGCGAGTTTGTTTTGCAACAGATCGTTATTGAGCAGCGCGGCATTGATAAAAGCCTCGCTCAAGGCGTGCTTGCCATCCAGGTAGCCTTGGGTGATTTCCTGATACGGCCTGCCGCTGGCGGTCGGGTCGGTTTTCTCCGGGGCATCGTCGTAGGTGGCCATGCCGTTGAGGGTAATCGAGCGCGCGCCCTGAATAGTCAGGCGCCCGCTGGCGTCGATATTGATGTCATTGCTGCTGCCGTCCGGGTTGAACAACCGTGGCGCGTTCAGCTCCAGGGTGCCGCGATTGCGCCCATCGTTGCCGGTCGCGCCGTCGGTGCCGTGGCGCAGGTCGATGCGCACGCCATCGGCCAGGGTCAGTTGGCCGGTGCCGGAGCCCAATACCACCATGGCGCGGTTCGGCGCGTCGATGATCTTGCCGTAGCTGTCCACGCGCAGCTTGCTGCCATGGGCGTCGAGTACCGCCGTGCTGTCCAGGGTCAGGCCATTTTTGCCGGCCAGGTTGATGCTGCCGACCCGCTCGCCGCTGGCGTCCACCAGGCCATTGACGCGCAGGCTGCCGTTGTCCACCGACACGCTGATGGTGCCGGCCTTGAGCCCGTTGCCGATGGTCAGGTCACCCTGCTTGAGCTGGAAGCTGCGCGCGCCGAACACTTCGCCCTGGTTGAGGCGCTGGTTGAGCTCGGCGAACTGTTGGTCGAGGGCGCCGCTGCTGCCCAGGCGTTGCGCCTGGATTTCCACGGTGCCGGCCTGGTATGGCATTGAAGTGCCGCCGGCCAGGTAGTGGCCGCTGCTGCTGCCGAGGATTTTGCCTTGCAGGTCGACGATGCCACCGGCCGCGTCCGTTGCCACGGCACGCAGTTTGCCGGCCTGGTTGTTCTTCGCGGACAGGTCGATGGTCGACCCCGCCGCCTGCAGGATATTGCCGCTGCGGCTGTCCAACAGCACATCGCCGCCCCAACCGTATTGGGTCACGTCGTTGAAGGGAATGGCGCGACCGGCCACGTCGATCAACGCGTCATCGGTCAACACCACATCGCCACGCGCGCTGAGGCTGACTTTGCCGCTAGGCAACACCACCGCGCTGGCCAGCCGAATGCTGTCGCCGTGCAGGGACAGTTCGGCCCCCTGGCCACTGGCCGCACCACGCGGGCCGGCGGACGCGCCGATGTCGATCGCACCGCCCGCCTTGATCACGTTCACCGAGCCAGCTTCACCGGTCATCAACGGCGTGCGGATAGTCAGGTTGCCGCCGCTGTACTGAAAGCCGCTGACCGGGTCGTAGGCGCCCTGGCTCTGGTACACCGACAGGCTGCCCTTATGGTTGGCCGTGATGCGCTCGCTGGCGTTCAGATTGACGTTGGCAAAGCCCAGGGCCAGGCGGTCGAAGCTTTTCACGTTGCTCGGCTGGCCAAAGGCGCCATAACCGAACTCGATCCGCTCGGCGTTGACATCCAGGCGCCCGCTGCCGGTGCCCGCACCACCCTCTACCACCGCGCCCGGAGGCGTGATCGCGCCCAGCCAGATCAGGTTGGCGGTGTGGATCGTCGCCACGTCGTTGGCACCACCGGCACCGTACAGGGCCGGGGTGGACAGCATCAGGTTGCTCAGCAGCGATTTGCCGGTGAGCGGGTCATAAGTGTCGAGTACCGCATTGCCGTAGAAGTTGAACCCGTCGCGGGCCGAGAGCTGCAGGGTTTCCAAGGCAGGTGCGCCGAACTGCGTATCGCCACGCAGCAATCGATCAAGCAGCGCCTGGCTGAGCGTCAGCCCGGCCGGCAAGCGATTCGTCGCCGCCGCTGCGGCCAGGGCGTCGGCGCTGCCCAGGTTGATGGTGCTCACGCCCAGGTTCAGGTGACGGGTGCCGTAACGCACCTGGTCGCCGAGTTGAAAGGTGCTGTCGGTCAGGGCCACGATGCTGCCGTTGGCGTACAGCCCGGTCTGGCCACTGCACGCACCGCTGCTGCAGGCACCGATGTTGATCCCCTGGCTGATCACACTGCCCACCTTGGGCGCACTGATCACGTTGAGCAGGCCATTGGACACCGCCAGCATGTTGGCCACCTGGTAGATATAGCCGTCGCGGGCATCGTAGCTGGCATTACCGCGCCCCAGGGTATTGATCGAAGCACCCTGCTCCACGACGATGGAGCCGGTATCACTCACCAGGAACACTTCCGGCGCGGCAAGGGTTGCGCCATTACGCAAGATCACATTGCTTTGGGCGCGGTTGACCCCGCCCGCCAGGTAAATGAAGTTCCCGGACTGGCCGTACTCCACAGCCGTCATCCCACCCACCATCAGCCGCGAAGCACCCAATGCATTCAGGCTATCGGCGTTGAAGGTGATGCCGGCGAACCCGGCTGTCGCCGCCTGTCCTGCGCCAACCACTTCGATCCCTTGCTGACTGCGGTCGATGACTGCCACCGTGCCGCCATACCCACCCGATGCCGCGCCAAAGCGCCCGATACCCTGGAACGAGAAGGCCTCGGCGCCGTCTCCCGGACGCAGGGCCAGTTTCAAGGTTTTCGCGTCGGCCTCCAGCATCGGCCGTGGCACGCCCAACCTGGCCGCATCGGCCCTGGCGAATTGGGCGTAACTGGTTTCGTTGTATTGGGAATAGCGCCGCAGGGTATCGGCAGAGGTCAGGATCAATTGGCTGGCCACGCTGTTGCTGATCCCGGTATGGGCAATCGACAGGTGCCCGGCAGTGGCCCACGAACCGTTGCGCATCAAGGTGGTCGCGGTGCCGCTGCCCAGCCCGGCCAGGCCGTTGATTTCGACGCGGAAGGCGCCTGGCATCAACGCGTAGGTCGACGGCATCAGCGTGTACGTGCCCGCCGGCAACCCCGGCACACCGGCGCCGATGGTGATCTGCTGACCAACCAATGGCGTCACGGCCCCGCCCTCTCCTGCGACCGGCGCGGCGTCCGGCTGTATCCCCGGCACAATGGCATAGATCGGGTTGGTGGACAGTCCCGGCAGCACGAACCCGCCATTGGCGCCAAATTGCACCAGCGGGCTGTAGCGCGCATCCGTAGAACCACCGCGCCCGGAAACAAAGCCGGCGCCCAACAGATCGCCTCCACCGGACAAGTCCAGGGTGGCGTCCGGCAACACGCTGATCGACTTGCCACCCAGCACGACACCGACATTCAGGTCAACTTCACGGGAGGGCAGCCCTCCCTGACCGATAAATTTTACCGTTTTACCGTTGTACTTGTAGACCTGGCCGTCCAGCGTTCCGCCATAAGGCAGCATCAACCCCTTGCCACTCACCGAGGTCAGGCTGCCGGGCAGCAGTTGCACCACGCTGCTGCCCATGCTGCCGATGTCGATCAACCCCAAGGGCGCGCGTACCACGCCCCCTTGGCGCACGGTGGCCGCGCCCAGTTGCAGGCGGCCGAACGCCGAATACGGGATAGGCGCATCGGCACTGCCCACGCGGCCGATGGTCAGCGTACGCAAGGGGTCAAAGTCCAAGTCAAGGGAGGTGGTGGTCGACTGCCCAAGATAACCGGCGATGACGCGGGCACTGACTTCAGTGGCCGGGTACAGCTGCGCGGCGCGCAAGGTCATATCGCCCTGCGTCAGCAACTGCGTGCTGACACCGGTAATGATGTCGTTCTCGGCTGCTCCGGCGAGAAAACGCAGGTCGCCCTGGCTGGTCAGGTTGACCTGATCGAACCCGCGACGCTCAAGGCTGGCCTGGCTGTTATCTGCCCGGAACAGGCTGCTACGGTTACCGAAGATGACATTGCCACGCACGTCGATCAGGCTGCCGGAGGCATTGAATTGCGCCTCGGTTGCCCGCTGGGACGGGGCCGGCAGCACCGGAATCGGTCGCACATAGAGGTCCTTGCCCGTCTCTTCAGGCGCGAGGAACCCCGCCAGCAGCAAATACGGTGCCGAAAGATTGATGCGCGAGTTGCCCGCTGCGGTTTCGCTGAGGCCGTAACCACGGCTGTACAGGCGCAGGCTCTGGCCCATGTTCAAGGTCACGTCGCCATCAACGCTCAACAGGCCGTTGCTCATCAGCGCCAGGTTATCGAAACCGCCCGCGCTGACTTGATCCACACCCAACCGACCATGCCCGGACTCCAGACTGGCGGCCGCATCTTCCGCGGTGCCGGCCAGCGCCGTCGGCTGATACACCTGACCCAACACCAGCTCACGCACCTTGAGGACGCGGTCAGTGACGGACGCCTTCTGGTAATACGGGGTGTCCAACGCCACATTGAGACTGCCGCCCGCCGCCCCGGCGCCACCGGCCCTGGCGACAAAACTGCCATCCAGGTACAGGCCATTATTCGACGCCAGCGTAATACTGCCGCCATTGCTGGCCGCTTGCACGGCGCCCTGCCCCGCCACGTTTATCAGGGCTTGGGTGCCGGACGCCTCCAGGCGTGCGCCGTTACGCACCACCACGAACAAGTCACTGGCCTTGGCCAGGCCGGTGTTGAGGTCGAACGTGCCGCCAATGTTGATGCTGCCGCCGTCACGCACCAGGCCATAGGTGCGCCCACGGTTGTCCACCGCCGTCGCCGCCCGAGCCGCGACGTCGATCACCGCCTGCTCGCCGACCCAGATCGAGCGGCCATGGCCGATGGCATTCACGGCTTCAGAAGCACCCGTCGTCAAGCCGCCCAGGCTGACACTGCCGCCCCAGGCGTTGAGCGTGCCGTCCAGCGTCAATTGGCCGACGCTGCGCAAGTTGATCGCCTGGCCGGGGTCCACATTGATGACCGCGCCTTGGCCCACAGTGAGCGCCGTGGTCGCCAGTTGCGCGGCGGTGGAATTGACATCGCCGGCGGTAAGGCTCAAGCCGGCGCCACGGCGTTGGGTCAGCACACCTTTGGTGGCGTCTTCCTGATACAGCGGCGGCGTCCAGCGTTCCAGCGCGGTGGCTGGATCGCTACCTGTTGGCATACCCGAGGCTTGAGCACCTAATCGGTAGACCGGCAGGCTGACATCGACCTGAGTACCGTCCGTGACGATCAGCCCTTCATTACCGGTGATGTCGTAGGCCGAGAAGCCCTTATTGAAGAAATCACCCGCCAGTTTCAGGGTGTCGCTGCCCAGCGCGTTGGCGCTTTCGCCGATCTGTACCTTATGCGCCTGCAACGCCAGGGTGCCGCCGCCGTTGACGCCGTAGCCGCGAATATCACCCTCCAGGGCCAGCTCACCGAGGGCGCCCAGGGTCACATTGCCGCCCTTGCCGCCAGTGAGTTTGCCATCCACGCCGAGGGTGGCACCGGAAGACGCATCCACCACACTGCCGGCGGCCAGGTTCACGTTGCTGGAACTGCGCAACGACACCTTGCCACCGTTCACGTACGCCACACCCGCGTTGGCAGCCGGATCCAGCGCCAGGTTGTTCCAGCGGCCACTGGTGTCCAGCTTGACGCCAGCAGCGACGTTCACACTCGAACCACCGGCCAGGATCGTATCCGCCACCGCACCGGCCTTGAGCGGATCGACCTGGCTGAGAATGTTGCCGGCGTTGATACTGCCGCCGTGGGCCGTGAGGTTGGCATTGATCTGCACACCCGGCCCGAACAAGGTGATGTCGCCACCGTCCGCCACACTGAGCGCGCCATTGACGGTCACCTGCTGCTTGGCAGCGACCTTGACCGCGCCCAGCTGATAGCCATTGAGCTGATCGCTGTCGAGCAGGATCTTGCCCTGGCGATCGAGTGGCAGCACGGTGTTGAGGTCCAGGCCGTCGGCGATTTTCTGGGTATTGCTGTCGATCAGCACCTGGTCGGAGGTACCACTGAGGGCGTAGCGCAGCGTGCCGGTGGTTTTGTTGTAGATCGGAATGTATTGGCCAATGATCAGTTGCGCACGCTGGGCCCTGGCTTTCTGGGATTGCTGGTAGCCGTCGAGATTGATGTTGGGTGCCTGGGTCTGGCGGTCACCCTGGAACACATCACTGATCAACTGGCCTTCCAGCACCGCGCTGGACGTGCCGACGACCAGCTTGCCGGCATCGCGGCCCACGGTGTAACCGGCTTCGTAACGACGCTGGGGAGCGATCAGCGGGTTGTAGTAATACTCGGTCTGGCCCCAGCGCGCGCTGTTGTCTTCATAGCCCTTGTAGAAACCGGAGTAGAGAATGTCCCCTGGCGCTTTCGACAGCTCATACAAACGGCCATTCGGGCCCTTGAGCCAGGTCTGCTGGATGTAACCGGCCTGCACATCCACCGTGCCGCCCGACAGGTTGATCTGCGCGCCCTGTTGGGTCACCACCTCCTTGCCGGTAAAGGTCAAGGTGCCGCCCTGGGCCATCCACTCGCCCACCGAGTGGCCCTGGGTGCCGAGGTAACCGCCCACTTCCAGCAAGCCCCCGGCGGTGTACCAGCGATCGGTGGCGTAGCCGTTGGTGCCGGCCGGTACAAACACCAGCTCGCGCAGGTCGACCCACACGTCATTGTTGATCAGTTGCCCGCCGTCGCGGTTGACCGGCGCATCGCGCTGCTCGTTGCCCTGCACGTTGATCTTGATGTTGTTGGCTTCCATCGCCACCTTGACGCCGATGGCACCCGACACGTCGATCATCGCACCATCACGCACCAGGCTGCGCTGGCCGGCGCTGACCGCTACCTGGCCGCCGGTAGCCAACGTGATCGAACCTTTTTGGAAGTCCACGGTGCCGCCGCTGACAATCTCGATGCGCGACTGATCGGTGCGGTCAACCACGGCGCTCAGGTTGTTGAACTGCCCGGTGATCAGGTTGGCAGGCGTGCCGTCGAGCTTGATCAGGCCGTTGTCTTTCTGGCTGTTAAGCGCCGTGCTGCCGCTGGCGTCGAGCAGGATCGCGGTGGTGCTGCCCTCGCCCAGGGTCACGCTGCCGTTGGTGTCGCTGGCGGCGTTGAGCAAGTGAATCGTGCCGCGTGTATCCACCGAGGTGCTGGCCAGGGCCACGCCATTTTGCTGCACCTGGGGACCGGTCAGGGTGATGTCGCCAGTGGAGGCCATGATCAGGCCGCTGTTGGTGACTTTACCGGCGGTGCTGCCAGCCTTGAGGCTGGTCGCCACCTCATTGCCACGAGTAGTGGAACGGTCGTTGCCCGCTGTGCCGGCCCCTTTGCGAATGTAAAAGCTGTCGCCGGCCGCCAGGGTGGTCTGGCCCTTGGCAGTGATGATGGTCCCGGCGTTTTCCACCTCGCTGCCCAGCAGCAAGGCATAGCCGCCTGAGTCCGTGGAAGTGGCGGCAGTGCGTGTCTGGATCAGCGCGCCGCGCTGTACTTCCACCTTGCCCGCCGCGTCGGTGAACGTGGGTTGGGTGCCATTGGTGTCGACATACAAGCCGCGCTGGGTGAACTGGTCATCCGTGATAGTCGCGGCCGCCGCCACCAGGTTACGCACGTTGACCTGGCTGGTGCCGCTGAAGACCACACCGTTACGGTTCATGATCATCACCGTGCCGGCGCCGTTGATCTGGCCCTGAATTTCGCTGGGGCGCGCATTGGGGTCATTGACGCGATTGAGCACGGCCCAGTTGGACTGCTGCTGGAAGTCGACAGTGGTATTGCGCCCGACGTTGAAGGTTTCCCAGTTGAGGATCGCCTTGTCGGCGGTCTGCTCGATGGTCACCGTGGTCTTGCCGCCAGATTGGCTCTGGGTGGGGCCCTTGGCGTTGGTCCAGCCCTGGCTCAGGCTGTTATCGACCTGCAGGCCGCCCTTGCCCAAGCCATCGGGGATGTTCGAGACCTGGCCGAACGCCGCCTGACGCCCCGCCGCTTGCGCCGCCTGCTGGGCCGCAATCGCCGCGACACTGGTGTTCAACGTGCTGATGGAACGCGCCAACTGCTGCTTGACCTGTGCCTGCTGGTTCAGCGAAGGAATCCCCGGGACCTGGCCGGCACCGGTGCGCGCTGCCGTGCTCGCCTGGGACGCGCCCTTGTCGGCAAACCAGCCGGAACTGAACGCCGTGGCCGCTTGGGCATTACCGGCCACCACCAACAAGGCAATGGCCTGGGCCAAAGGCTTGAGGCGCAGGACTGTCACTGGGGCTTTGAGGTTAACCGGTGATTTGCAGCGAACCATCTGGAATCTTCCTTCTTTGTTATCGCGCTGGGGCCAAGACAGGCTCACGTATGAGGGTTAGGCGGTTGGCGAGGCGCGGGACTGAACTTCTGTCACGCAAAGTTCATGCAGGGCTGTTAACGCAAAAAAATCAGCAACGGCACAGGCCGTTGCTGATCGGTGTTGCAGGTCGTTGAAGCGAGGGTTACAGCGGACGACCAATGGCGTTGCAGACGCTGGTGTTGCCGATGCCTTGAGCGTTGGAAGCGGTGGCGAAGGTGTCACGCACGGCTTTTTTCCAGTTGGCTGGCAGCGGTACGAAGCGGTTGTTGCTGATGGCGGTGTCGTTGTTACCGAAAGCACCGTAGTGACGGGCGAAGAAGCCGCGCACTTGGGTGGTCTGGGTAGCGTCGGCGTAGCACTGGCTGAAGATCAGGTTAGTGAAGCCCAGGATCGGGTAGCCGCTGGATGGGTAAGCGAAGGTGGCTGGACCGCTTGCAGTGGCGGCAAATACCGGCACCCAGTTGTCCGGGTTGGTCGCGTCGATGAACGAGCCGTCCGCACGGGCTTCGGTTGGCGCTGGAACCAGGCCGATCGCAGCCGATACGTTGGCAGGTGCTGGGGAAACACCGCCAACCTTGGCCACTTTGGTGGCGTCATCCAGACCGGCCAGGGTGGGCGCAGCGTAATCCGGGCTCATGTAGGTGATACGGCCTTCAACGGCGTTCAGTGCATCCATCACGCCCTGGCTGCCAGTGGCGGCTACAGCCGTCGATGGCAGACCACCGCCGTAGCTCGAGGAGAAGGTGGTAGTCACTGCGAAAGGCTTGGCTTCGGTGCATTTGGCATTCAGAAAGCGCGTGAACAGCTCAGTGGTGCCGCTGGACTCGCTGCGGTACACCAGGGCGATCGTGCCAGTGCGGCCGGAGTTGGTGATCTGGTTCCAGTTGGTCAAACGACCGGAGAACACGCCGCACAGTTGGTCAACGCTCAGGTCAACCGCGTTGGTGCCGGCCTTGTTGAACGGAATGGCAACCGAAGTGGCTACCGAAGGCACTTGGATCAGTTTGCCCCAGGCCGGTTGCTTGGCAGAAGCATAGGTCGACAGCTCGGTAGCGGTCAGCTTCGAGTCGCTGCCAGCCCAATGCACGTTCTTGTTAGTCACGCCAGCCACGAACTTGGTGTAATCGTTGGTCAGGAATGCAGCCTTGCCGTTGCCGCTGCCCACGCCGATGTACGGAGCGAAGCCAGTGGTGAGTACACCAGCGGTTTGATACAGCGGCTGTGGCAGGGTTGCGCCGCCGCCGTTGATGTCAGCCATTGCAGCCTGGGCCGAGCACAGTGCGGCGAGGGTCACGGATACCGCGAGAACGTTGCGCTTAAACATGAAGAATCTCCTTTCGTCGTGTTTGTACGTTTGGGGTAGAGGGCTCTTGCATGACGCCATGGCTTCTGCCCCAAGCCCTTTTGCGGGGGTGGCCAGGGGTTAAAACCATGGGAGAGAAAGTCGCAGTTTCCGATGACGGTTATGGGAAAAAACCTCGGGAGGAACACCTTGATTTCTAAAAAGATTCTCGGGTGTTTTGGTCACGGTTTTGAGCGGTTTCGGCGCAGGTGACAGCGAGGTTTCAGCAGCCATGGCTGGAGGCCGCACAGGGTGTGAAAATATGACGCAATAAGGAACCCGAGGTCGGTCGGGTGAGCTAGGTGACCAGTTGATTTATTTCAATGATCGGCAACAGCACCGCCATGACAATCACCAGCACCACCGCGCCCATCACCACGATCATCAGCGGCTCCAGCAACGCGGTCATGCCCATGGCGCGGCGTTCGATATCCCGCGATAAAGTCTGCGCCGCACGCTCTAGCATCGGTGGCAGCGAGCCGGTTTTTTCGCCACTGGCGATCAGGTGGATCAACACCGGCGGGAACACCTTCTCCACCGCCAACGCTGGGGCCAGGTTGACGCCCTCGCGCACCTTGGCGGTGGCGTCATTGACGCACTGGCTCAGGCGATCATTGGACAGGGTCTGCCGCGCCGCTTCCAGGGCGCGCAACAGCGGCACCCCGGCACCGCCGAGAATCGCCAGGGTCGAGGCAAACCGCGCGGTGTTCAGGCCCAGCACAAAACGCCCGATCAGCGGCAGGCGCAACACCCGGCTATGCCAACTCAAACGCGCCACCGGGTTGCGCAAATACAGGCGCCAGCTCCAGAAACCGCCGACGATCCCGGCAAAACACAGCCAGCCCCAGGCGCGGATAAAGTCACTGGCGTTGAGCATCGCCAACGTCAGCCCCGGCAGATCCTGGCGCGCCTGGGAAAACGCACTGACTACCTGCGGCACCACGTAGCTCAGCAGGAAAATCACAATACCAATGGACACCAGCCCCACCACGCCGGGGTAGATAAACGCAGTAAGAATCTTGCCACGCAGGTTGTTGCGTTCCTCGATGTAGTCGGCCAGGCGCTCCATCACCTGGGCCAGGTCGCCGGACTCCTCCCCCGCCGCGATCAACGCGCGATAAATCGACGGAAAATCCCGTGGCCGCGCCGCCAACGCATCCGCCAGGCGCATGCCGCCGCGTACGTCGGCGCGCACAGCGGCCAGGGTCTGGGCAATGTGTTTTTTCTCGGCCTGCTCCACCGTGGCACTCAAGGCCGCTTCCAACGGTAGGCTGGCGCCCAACAGGCTCGCCAGTTGCCGCGTGGCCCAGGCCAGGTCGTTGTCCGACAGTTTGGCGGTGAACAGGCTGCTGCCCGCCGCTGTTTGCTGATTGCCTTCGATCTGCACCAGCAGTGCGGTCAAGCCCCGGCTGCGCAGGCTGGCAAATGCCGCGCTCTGGCTATCGGCCTCCACATGCCCGGCCTCGACTTTGCCGCTGGCATCGGCGGCTTCATAGCGATAGCGATTCATCAGGCGTCCCGTGTCACACGCAGGATTTCTTCAGGCGCAGTGGCGCCGCTGCGCACCCAGCGCTCGCCGTCTTCACGCATGCTGAACATCCCGGCACGGCGCGCGGCCAGGCGCAGGTCCTGCTCGTTGGCGCCCTGATGGATCAAACTGCGTACATCGTCATCGACGCAAAACAACTCATGGATACCCGTACGACCGCTGTAGCCGATCTGATTACACTGCGCACACCCGACCGGGCGCCACGTGCCAGGCGCAGCCGGGTCCTCCTGCTTGCAGTGCGGGCACAGGCGGCGCACCAGACGCTGGGCCAACACGCCGAGTAACGACGAGGCCAGCAGGAACGGTTCGACGCCCATATCGATCAGGCGGTTGACCGCCGACACTGCATCGTTGGTGTGCAAGGTTGCCAGCACCAGGTGACCGGTGAGCGAGGCCTGTACGGCGATTTGTGCGGTCTCCAGGTCACGGATTTCACCGATCATGATGATGTCCGGGTCCTGGCGCAGGATCGCCCGCAGCGCCAGGCCGAAGGTCATGTCGATCTTGGCGTTGACCTGGATCTGGCTGATGCCCGGCAGGTCGTATTCCACCGGGTCTTCTACGGTGAGGATATTGCTGGTACTCGCGTCCAGCCGCGCCAAGGCCGCATACAGGCTGGTGGTCTTGCCGCTGCCGGTGGGGCCGGTGACCAGCACGATGCCGTGGGGTTGGCGGATCAGCGTATCCAGGCGTGCCAGCAATTGCGGCTCCATGCCCAGGGTCTCCAACTGCAAGCGCCCGGCTTGTTTGTCTAGCAGGCGCATGACGACTCTTTCGCCATGGCCGGTGGGTACCGTGGACACGCGAATGTCGATGGGCCGCCCGGCTACGCGCAGGGCGATACGGCCATCCTGGGGCAGGCGTTTTTCGGCGATATCGAGTTGGGCCATGATTTTGATCCGCGAGACCAGCGCGCCGTGCAACGCTTTGCGGGGTGAAACCACGTCACGCAGGGTGCCGTCGACGCGGTAGCGCACGACGGAGTGGGTTTCGTAGGGTTCGATATGGATGTCGCTGGCTTCGTCGCGGGCGGCTTGGGTCAGCAAGGCGTTGATCATGCGGATTACCGGGGCGCCGTCCTGGGTGTCGAGCAGGTCGGTGACTTCGGGCATGTCTTGCATGAGGCGGTCGAGGTCGACTTCGTTTTCGGCGGCGCCCACTACAGCGGCGGCGCTGCCGGTGTCGGCGTAGGCGCTGGTGAGCAGGCCGTCGAGTTCGTCGTCGCGGACCTGTTCGAGGTGGGTTTGGCCGAATTGGCGGTGGACTTCGCTGATGGACCAGCCGGGGGTTGAGGGGCACACGGTTAGTAGCATGCCCTCGGCGCTGGGGCGCAGGAGGATGCGTTGGGATTTGGCCCAGGCGTACGGGAGTAGGCTCATTGGGTTGGACCTGTTTTTAGGTGTACATATCCGTTTTTTGGGTAACGGCGACTATTGGTTCCGCCCTTACGGCGGCTCACTTTTGAAAAGCGCAAAAGTAAGCAAAACGCTCTTGCCCCAACACTCGGCACCTCGCCTAGGCTCGGTGTGCCCGTAATCCGACAGTGATTTGGGGGGCCGCCGCCACGCGCCATCCATGGCGCGGGGCGGCTAAACCGGCATCCCTGCCGGTTTACCCCCCAAATCCCTGCCGAATTCCGGCCAGCGTGTTTGACGGGGCGCCTAAGGTCAAAATCAAAAGCAAGAGCACAGCGGCCTGACAGCCGGCTTGAGTGGTGTGAAGCAAAGGCAAGGGCAAACGCGGTCGTGTAGGAGCCGGCTTGCCGGCGATGGTCCTTAACGGTGACGCGGGAACATCTGGATGATCGCGGCGTTCTCGCGTTTTTCGCCGGCAAGCCGGCTCCTACAGAAGACGAAAATCGTATCCACGATGCGAAGCGAGCCGCTTTTGCTCTTGCTTTTGCTTTTGACCTTAGGCGCCCCGTAAAACCACGCTGGCCGAACGCAGGCTTGAATCCGTGGGTAACCCGGCAGGACGCCGGGTTAGCCGCACTGGGCCATGGATGGCCCATTGCGGCGGCCCACGGATTCAAGCCGGAGTGAGGGCACACCGAGCCTAGGCGAGGTGCCGAGTGGTGGGGCGAAGGCCTTTTGGTTACTTTTGGGCCTTTCCAAAAGTGACCCGCTGTAAGAGCTGAACCATAAGTAGCCGTTACCGCAGCAACGGATATGTACCCGGCGCTCACTGCGGCACCGCCCTGATCACCGCCCGAGGCCCCTGCTGCTGCCCCCCAGGAATCGCCTTCTCCACCGAAGGCAACTGCGGCGCCTGCACATCCGGCATCGCCCAACTATGCTCCGGCTGCAACCCCCCTTGCGCCCGCCGCATAAACTCATACCGATTCAACGTAATACTGCGCCCCGCCCCACTGTCCCGAATAATGTAAGGCCGCAAAAACACCATCAGATTGGTCTTGTTCACACTGCGCTTTTCATTCCTGAACAACGCCCCCAACCCTGGAATATCCGACAACCAAGGCACCGCATCATTACTCTGGCTATACCCATCCTGCAGCAACCCGCCGAGCACCATGATCTGCCCGTCATCCAGCAAAATACTGGTATCGATCGCCCGCTTGTTGGTCACCGTCCCTGCCTCCACCGACGCCCGCGTATCCACCGTACTGACCTCCTGGTAGATATCCAGCTTCACCGTACCGCCCTCGGAAATCTGTGGCCGCACATTCAGCTTCAACCCCACCTCCTCACGCTGCACCGTCTGGAACGGGTTGTTGCTGGTGCCCCCGCCGCCAGTCACATAACTGCCGGTGACAAACGGAATCGTCTGCCCCACAAAAATGCTCGCCGCTTCGTTGTCCAGCGTCAGCAGGTTCGGCGTCGACAACACGTTGGTGCCACCCTTGCTCTTCAACGCACGCGCCAACACCTTGAGGTCGAGCACCTTGCCGATACCGGGAATATCCACCGTACCGTTGACCAAGCCCACGTTCAGCCCCTTGGGCAACACGTCGATACTGGTGGGGCTACCCGGCTTGCCATTTACGCCGCTGCCGCCGAGATTCACGCCACCAAACCCACCCTTGCCACCGAGATTGCCGGCCTGCCACTGCACGCCAAACTCAGTGGCATCGTCTTCGCCAACTTCCACGATCAAGCTTTCGATCACCACCTGGGCGCGGCGCTGGTCGAGCATGTCGATGACTTCACGCAGGTTGCGGTACAGCGGGTCCGGTGCAGAGATCAGCAAGGTGTTGGTAGTGGCGTCGGCCTGGATGGTCACACCCCCGGCGCTGAACGCGGTGTCCTGGTCTTTGGAGGTACCACTGGCAGTGTCGGTTGAACCCGTGGATTGACCGTAACCGGATTGCACACCACTGCCGGTGGGTGTGCCGCTGCTGTTTTGCGCGTTGCCCGCGCCTTGGCTGTTCTTGCCATTGCCGCCCATGGCGCTGAGCTTGCCACGCGCGTCGTCGCTGACGCCGGAATCGCTTTCGCCGGTCAATAACCCGCGCAGCGATTGCGCCAATTTGCCCGCCTGGGCGTTGCGCAGGTACACCACGTGCATGTTGCTGGGGTTGCTCTGGGCGTTGTCGAGTTTGTAGATCAGGTTGCGCGCCAGCTCGGTGCGCTCCGGGCTGCCGGAGCGGATGATGATCGAGTTGGAGCGCGGGTCGCCGATCACGTTGATCCTCTGGGTCTGGTCGGCGCCCTGGGTTTCCAGCAGTTCGGAGACCATGGCGGCGATGTCCACGGCGATGCCGTTCTGCACCATCACCACGTCGGTGTCGATAGCGCTGGGCGTGTCGATGCCGTTGATGATCTGCGCCACCCGCGCCAGGTTTTCCGCGTAGTCGGTGATGACGATGCTGTTGTTGCCGGGGTAGGCGTTGATCGGGTTGTTCGGCGACACGATGGGCCGCAGCACCGGGATCAGGTTCACCGCGTTCTCATATTGCAGACGGAAGGTGCGGGTCTGCATGCCGCTGCTGCCGGCGCTGTAGATCGGCCCACCGAGCAATTTGGCATCGGCTTCGGGCACCACCTGGGCCACGCCGCCGACGTCAACCACGCTGAAGCCCTGCATGCGCAGCGCCGCCAGCAGCATGTCGTAGGCCTGATGCGCCGGCACCTGGCCTTCGCTGACCAGGGTGAGGTTGCCCTTCACACGCGGGTCCACCAGGAATTGCTGGCCGGTGGCGCGGGACAGTGCGCGTACCACCGCCTGGATATCGGCGTCGACGAAGTTGAGCTGGACGGGCTGGTCACCCAACGGGTTGCGTGCCTTGACCACCGCCGGGGCATGGCCGCGTGCGCTGTTGGTGACCCGGTGTTGTACGGGAGCTTTGGGGACGGGTTCGCGCAGACGATCTTGCAGGGTCTCGCCGTTGCTACGCGTCTCGGCAAGTGGTTGGCCGAGCTCGCTGTCCACCAGCAACGGCTTGGGCGCCTGCTGGCTGCTGCACGCACTCAGGGCCAGCACCAGCAGCGGCGCGACCAGACGAAACGGGGGAACTGACCACTTCATGAAGCTTCCTTAGCGCCAAGCGCCTGATCCATGCGAACGGTCCCGGACACAGTGCCGGCCGAGTTGTCGACGGTGTCGAGGGTGCGCTGCAATCGCGCCTCGGACACCTCCAGGGAAAACGAACGGGTATTGCCCAGCAACCAACCCACCACGGCATCGGCCGGCGCGTTGTCGAAGGTCAGCCGCCAACCCGTGGGTTCCAGCGCCTGCAACTGGTAATGGCCTTGCAGACCCGCGCCATCCAAGGTCTGGCGCAGGGTGGCTTCGTCACCCTGACGGGGCGCGGCGACATCCTGCAACAGCACCTGCAAGGCTGCGGCCTGGGCGCGCAGCTTGGGGGTTTCGGCCTGCCAGTAATCGATCTTCTTCAGCGCGGGCTGCACCAGCACCAGCCAGGTCAGCAAGCTCGCCAGCACCAGCCCGGCACCACCGAGCAAGCGTTTTTCGCGCAGGGCCAGGCCGTTCCAGAACACCTGGGCCTGGCTGCGCACTCGCTGTACTTTATTCATCGCCGGCTCCTGGCTTCTCTGCGGCCTGGGCCGGGGCAATCGTCCAGGCATGCTCATCGCGGCTGGCGGTAAACCCGGCCTGGGCCAGCGCCGCCTGCCATTCACCCTCGGCGGCCGGGTTACGACTGTCGGCGAGCAATGCCACATGCAGACGCCCCTGCTCAAAGCTCAAGTTGTCGACGCTGCCGACCATGAATGGCAGGTTGCTGCCGGCCAGTTGCAGCAGGCTGGTAAAGCGTTGGCCGGGGTCGGCGGCCGCACCGGTCTGGCGGGCGGCCAATTGCTGTCGGGCTTGCTGCAGGGGGTTGAGCACCACTGGCAACTCAGGAAACGCTTGACGCACCTGTTGGCTCATCAAGGCTTTAAGGCGTTGGCCGTCCTCTACCTGACGTGCGGCGTACAGGTTGAGGCCGAAGGTCCAAATGGCGGTGGCGAGCGCGACACAGGCCAGCGCCCGGCCCCATCCAACAGTCGAAGGCTGGATGAGACCGCCGTGCAAGCCCCAAGTGGGTACAGGCCCACTCCAACGCTGCGCCGCGTCTACCAGTTGCACATCCAGCGCCTGCAAGCCGAGTGGGTGCACCGCGCCTTGTTGCAGGCTGTCACGTGTCAACAGATAGCCGTCATCCAACGCAGCAGCACCCACCGGCAAGGCATAAGGCGCCGGGTACAGACCGCGTAGTTTGATTGGCAATTGCGCGAGCCGCGCCAACCCGGCCTTGGGCACCCACGCGACGTGCACGCGCCCGTCGTTTTCGCGCGGGCCGTGGGCCACCTGCATCTGTTCGACCGGGCCGAGGATCAGCGCCTGCGCCGCGCAGGCCACCGCCGCCGCCGTTTTCGCGGCGGGTAGCGGTGGCAGCTCCAGGCTGGTGAGCAGGCTGTCGCGCGGGTGCAGGAAACAGTCGATTGCCTGGCGGGATGTAGCCAATTGCGTCAGGCTTTCGTACCCCTCTTCAATGACTGCGCCACGCTCCAACCAGGCAAATCTGACCCTGCTGTCAGCGGTCAATTGATCCAGGGGCGGCAAGCCGATGCGCAGGCGTTTCATACGCCCACCCGCGACCAGATGACCCGCGGCTGACGGTCTTCCGGGCGATGCAACAACGCGTCGATCGTCACCCGCCGCTGCTCGCGCCGGGCCTGACCCTGCACGCGAAACCATTCACTGGTGATGCCCACCTGGACTGTGTCCACCGCCACTTGGGGCAGCCGCAGGCGATTGACAAAATCCCCACGGTTGATGAACCACTGCCCACTGTCGCGCTCGGCCACCAGCCCGTGGGCCTGGGACAGGCTGAGCTGCGGAACCACCGCGCTGAGCACTTCGGCGCTGGCGGTGTTGCCGTTGATCCAGGTCTGGCCGGGCAACACGCTGATGTAGGCCTGCATGCGCTGCAACATGACGGGGTTGAGGCCTTCAATTCCACTCAGGTCATCCAGGCTGCGTAGCATCGGGTATTTGGCGGGCGGTTCATAAGAGGCAATCACCCGCTGGCTTATGCGCCGACTCACGGCCGGATCGACGCCGATCAGCCGGCACAGCCGCTCGAAACTCTGTAACTGTTCGGCATCCACCTGCTGGCGATTGACCAGGTTGCGCAGGTTGAACTTGCCCTGCTCGTCCTCGATCCGGCCCTCAAAGTCGCCCCTTTGAGGGCGGGCCCAAAGCTGGTCGAGGCGGGTCAGCACGTCCTTCTGGCGTGCGTCCCAGAGCATCTGTCGGCTGCGCTCAAGGCCACCCTGCAACAACCACTGGCCCTGGATGCGCAGCTGCTCGGCTTCCAGGCCGCGGGTGAACACGGTCTGGCGCGTGAGCATGGCGCCGGCCAACACCGCGACCACCGCAGCGATCAGCAAGGCGCTGATAATCGCCATGCCGCGCTGCTTCGCCGCTGGGGGCGAATACCGTTTCATAATGGGCCTTACAGCTGCCAGGAGCCGATATCGGCATTCACACCCTCGCCATCCGGCTGGCCATCGGCACCGAGGGAGAACACATCGACCTCACCGTTGGCGCCTGGGTTAAGGTAGTGATAAGGGTTGCCCCACGGGTCGTTGGGCAACCGCTCCAGGTAGGCGCGCCAGTTGCTGTTCTTCGCGTCCGCCGGGCGCTCCACCAGCACTTTCAGACCTTGGTTCATGTTCGGGTAGGTACCGTGGTCGAGCCGATAGAGTTTCAGCGCCTGCATCAACCCACCGATGTCCTGCTTGGCCGCCGTGGCCCTTGCCTGGTCCGGCCGATCCAGCACCTTGGGCACCACCATGGCGGCCAGGATCCCGAGGATGACCACCACCACCATGATCTCGATCAAGGTGAAGCCACGCTGCCCGCGAGGGCCTGGCAATGGGGACGTTAGGCGCGCGATATCCATCTCGACATTCCTTGGCTTGAGTGCAATTCGTGGCGCAGTGTTGCAAGAACACATGTCAGTCGTATTGAAAATCCTCGGGAGTTTCGGTCGCCAATCGGTCAACTGCCGGCGCTAGTCTGCGGGCCTGTTTCCCGGCTTTGAGAGCACCATGTACGGCCGTCGCAAGGAGCAAGGTTTTACCCTGATCGAGGTGCTGGTGGCGCTGGCGATCATCTCCGTGGCCATGGCCGCCGCCGTACGCGTGGCCGGGCTGATGACCCAGAGCAACGGCTTGCTGCGGGATAAATCGATCGCGTTGCTGGCGGCGCAGAGTCGCCTGGCGGAACTGCGCCTGGAAGGCCACTTGCGCAGCGGCAAGAAGACCTTCGAGTGCGATCAGGGCCGCCTGAAACTGCGTTGCGAGCAGACCATCAACGCCGATGGCCGCCTGTTTCAGGTCAACCTGCAGGTGCTCGACGCCAGCCGCGAAGCGCCACCCCTGGCGCGGCTGGACACCCAGGTCATGGCCGAGTGAGCAGCGGCAGCGCAGGGCCGTCCGGCAACTTGTCGAGGTTGACGCGCAGCTTCTCGCCACCGCGCTCGATCTCGACTCCATCGCCTTCGATGGCCGTCAACCGCACGCCGGGGCTGAGCCGCTCGCCCAATAGAAAGCTGCGCGGCGGTCCGTCGTTGAGACTGAGGATCGCCACCGCACCACGGGCGCCCGCCAGCACACCCGTGACCTTCACCTGCAGCGCCGTCGGCGCATTGGAAAACCATTGCAGCGCCGGGTTATCGCTGCGCGCCGCGAGTGCCTGGGGCGTGGCTTGGGGCGTGTGGGATTCTGCCGTGGTAAGCAGCAGCGGCGTCCATACCGCCACGCCCGCCAGGGCGGCCAGCACACCCAGCGCCTGCACGCCGTGGGCCAGGGTGAAACGATGGGCAAATGCCATGGGGAGGACCTCCTGTTTGTCCGTCGCACCAGCCTACAGATCAATTCGCACGCTTTTATTTCACAGACTCCCCAGTTCTCCAGGAAGCCCGCGATGAAACAGCAAGGTTTCACCCTGATCGAGCTAATGGTGGTGCTGGTGATCATCGGCATCGCCAGCGCCGCCATCAGCCTCACGATCAAACCCGACCCACTGCACCTGCTGCGCAAAGACGCCGAGCGCCTGAGCCAGTTGCTGCAAGTCGCCCAGGCCGAAGCCCACGCCGACGGCCGTCCCATCACCTGGCGTGCGGATGCCAAGGGCTTTGGCTTCAACCGCCGCAGCGATGATGGGAGGAGCGTGGAGTCTTTCCAGGGCGACACCCAACTGCGGCCGCGCCTCTGGGAAAGCACGCCCATGCAGATCAACATCGAACCCCGGCAAACCCTGGTGCTCAATGCCGAATGGATCAACCCACCGCTGCGGGTGGTGCTGTCCGACGGGCAACACAGCCTCAGCCTGCAACGCGACGCCGCCGGCTTGATGCGCGTAGTGAGTCAACCATGAACACCTCCCAGCAAGGCTTCACCCTGATCGAAGTGATGGTGGCGATCATGCTCATGGCGGTGGTCAGTCTGATCGCCTGGCGCGGGCTGGACAGCGTGACGCGCGCTGATCAGCATTTGCAGGCGAGCAGTGAGCAGACGGAGGTGCTGCTGCGGGCACTGAACCAGATGCAGCGCGACATCAGCTTGCGCGCCAGTGTTGAGCTGGTTGCCACCGATGTGTCGCAAGACGAGGCACCCAAAACCGAAGGGCTGGCCGCCGTGACCGTGCGCAGCTCCGACAGCAAGGGCTTCAGGCTGGACGTGATCCGCAGCGCTCCGACGGCCGGGGATGGGCTGCAACGCGTGCGCTGGTGGCTCAAGGGCGACTCGTTGTACCGCGCCGCCGCCCCGACGCGGGACCGATACCCGCTGCCGGCGGCCAAGGATGGGGTGGTGGTGTTGACCGGTGTGAGTGACCTGCAGGTGCGAGTGTGGGACGCAGACAAGGGATGGCGACAATTGAGCGGAAATCGTCGGGAGGATCCGCTGGGACTGGAAATCAGTCTGGTGCGGCAGACGCCTCAGGGCGTGGAAAAATATCGGCAGGTGGTGGGGCCGTTGGGGTCGATGAATTAACTCAACAACACCACCCCACCCGGCAACTCCGTGCACTTCGCCCCGTATGCATCGCGAATCAACAACGCCACGCCCGCCAGTTGCTGCAGACTGAACCGTGCCTGCACCCGGCGCTGTCCCAGTTGCTTGTTAAGCAATACAAGCATCCCAGGTCGGTACCGGTTGATCTCATCCACCACCGTCGCCAACGTGGCGTTGTTGAACACCAGCACCTGTTCACGCCAGGCCACGACTGCCTGGGTGTCGACTGTCGTCACCTCACTGAAACCGGCAGTGCTGTAGGTCAATTGCCGGCCACTGCCCAGGCTCATGCTGTTGCCGGCAGCGTCCACCGACAGCGACCCTTCGATACAGGTGACACACACGGTGTGATCGGTATGCCGCACGTTGAACCGCGCCTGCGCCGCGCTCACCCAACCCTCGCCGGCCTGGACCTTGAGCGGTTGGGCAACGTGGGCGAGCACTTCGACTTCGCCTTCAAGCAGTTCAATGCCCTGCCCCACCCGGCTGATGCGGGTCTGGGTGTTGAGCTCCAAGCTGATCCCCTCGCTTAACAGCACCTGGCGCTGCTCACCGACTTCAGTGTGATAGTCCGCGGTAAGCCCGGCAAAGCCACCCGGCACGCCGACGCGCACCATCACCACCGCGGCCGAAGCGGCAATCGCGCCGCCCAGGAACGCCCGTCGACCAAAGCTGCGCGGTTGCGCCACCTGGTCGAGGGCCGGTGTGAGGTTTTGCCACAGCACCTTGGCCTGCTCGAATGCCTGGGCATGCTCCGGGCTCTGCGCGCACCAGGCCTTGAGCGCCTTGGCATCGGCCACGGTGGCGCGGCCCGAGGTCAGCAGGAGCAGCCAATCGCGGGCTTCATCGTGCAGGGGACTGGCGGCGGATGGCCGGGCGTTGGGGAAGCTGAAAATATTCAAGCGCGCACGTACTCACGGATTTATCAGGGACTCGACACTAAGACGGTTTTCCGGCCCCGGGACCGAACCGCTGAATCACTTTTCTTTCGAGGCGCTTGGCACAGTGGCCCAGGGCGGCCTTGATTTCCTTCTCGACCATGCGCGTGGAGATGCCGAAACGCTGGGAAATCTCAAGGTGCGGCGCCTCTTCCAGGCGCGCGGCGATGAGAATTTTGCGGCGGCGTGCCGGCAGTTCGTAAAGCGCCTTGACCAAGGATTGGATCTCTTTCTGGCCGCCCACCACCCGCGACGGGTCCTGGGCTTCGTCGGCGCTTTGCAGCAGTTCTTCCACTTCGCTGCCGGTGAGCAGTCGCGCATCGGCCTGGCGGCGGTCAGCGGCGATGTTCAGGGCCATGCGGTACAGGTAGGCGTTGGGCTGTTGCAGGTTGGGCGGCACGTCCATGCGGTCGACCCGCAGGTAGGTTTCGTGCAGCACGTCGTTGGCCAGGTCTTCCGAGCCCAGGCGCTTGCGCAAACGCACCTTGAAGTCTTCGTAGGAGGCCAGGAACAAGCTGACCATCGTACTGTGCCCGGTATTTTTCATCCGCCCCAGGTTCCTTTCGCTGCTGTGCATTCCATGCGTGTTCCTGTTGTGTCAGGCATCAGAAGTAAAGTCACCGGTTGGCGCAGTGAACTCGGCGCCGGGCGTTGGACCCGGGCTGCGCTCAGGCTGCGCACCAGTGCTTCATCGCGTTGTTCATCGCCGGTAGAACTGACCAACCGGCTGTGTTCAATCACCCCGTCCGGGTTGACCCACACCTGCACCAATGCCCGAAAACTGCCGGGCCGGGTCAGCGGCGAGCGGCACAGGCTGGTCTCGATGGCTTGCTGCAATGCCGTCGCGTAGCTGTTGTTGATCCGCGCGGCGCTGCGTGTCGCCGCCCCCTTTGTGGGCGGTGGCTGGCTGACCTGCGGGGTCTGCAAGGTAAACGCATCGCTGCGTGCATAACGTGCCATCAGGCCACTCCCTGTCAGCAACATCGCCAGTGCTTCTTGCGCCGTAAAGCGTCCGCGTACCCCGATGGAGCGCCGGCCCCGCGTCAACTCGCGGTCCACCAGCACCGCCATCCCGGTGGCGCGGCTGTAGGCTTGCAGTGCATGTTCCAGGTCTTGCGCCGGCAGGTTCAACGACAGCAGCTGTGACTCTGCCTGCGCCGTACGACCGCCGGCCAACAGCAACAGCAAGACCAGGGCGCACATGACGCGCCTCCAGACTCCCTGTTCACCCCCTGCTCTGCATCGCTGCACGGCCGACGCGCCCTAGAAAACCGTCATCCTGAGGCCAGTTTATGAACCTGATGTTACGGTGATAGCAAAAAAAACATCACGGTGATGAGAAGCCCGCTGCACTAGACTTGCACGTCATGACGGGCCACTTCTGGGCCTCGCCAGGAGGCCACTGATGAAATCTTTACCGACCCTTGCCGCGTTGTTGCTGAGTGCCGCCTTGCCTTGGCTGGCTCACGCCGACGGCTGCCCAGAAGTCACGGTGGATGGCTACAAGGCCCCCGACTATGGTTGCCTGAGCCAACAGATGGGCAATGCCACGAACGCGGCCAAGGCGGCGAAGAAGAACCGTGAGGCGCAGGACATTTCCATCGAGAAAAGGCTGCCAAACGCCCTGGGGCTGTCGACGCCCGCGGCGACCGGTGTGCGCATGGGCAATACCTTCGGTACCTCGGTAAAACCGCAGCGACCTTGAAACGCTCAACCAAGCACGTGCATACAATCGGCCCCACAGCCCCGCCCCTAAGATCGTGACTTTCGATCACGCTTAAAAGTGCTGGAGAGTGGGCATGTGTAAACGAGTGAAGGTTTCCCTGGCACTGACATTGCTGGCCGCGCAGATAATGGGCAGTGCCTTTGCGGCAACACCCGCGGTGGCCGTGGCGCCCCAGTACGACACCAGCCACGTCTATGTGGCACCGGCGGAGGTCGACCGATTTGCCCAGAGTTTCCTGGCCACCTTCGGCGGCAAAAGCACAGACCAAGTGGTGGTGAATGTACTGCCGGTGCCAAGCAGCACCACCTCGCAATTGCTGCAGACTCCAGCGGGCACGGTGTCGTTGTTTGGTTTCACCACGCCGATCCCGCATCCATTTGGCCAAGAGCGCAACGGTTACCTGGTCAAGGACATGGACGCCGCCCTCAAGGCCGCCCGGGAAAACGGCGCGGCGGTGATCGTCAACGACTTCCCCGACCCGATCGGGCGTGACGCGGTGGTGCAATGGCCAGGCGGCGTCAACATGCAGCTTTACTGGCACACTAAGACCCCTGAATACGCAGCGTTCCAGACCGTACCGGAAAACCGTGTGTACCTCAGCGCAGAGCGTGCCGATACGTTCATCAAATCGTTCCTCGGTTTCTCCCACGGTAAAGTCCTGGTCGATGACAAACACGCGCCTGGCGTCGATATCGGTCAAGCCAAAGGCAGTTATCGTCGTGTCGACATCGAGTCGCCATTCGGGCGCATGGCAGTGTTGGTCACCAACGGCCAACTGCCCTACCCGTTCGGCCACGAGACCACCGGCTATCAAGTGGCTGACCTGAAGGCTACCCTGGGCAAGGCCACCGGCTCTGGCGCCAAAGTGCTGGTGCCCGCGTTCGACAGCAAAGGCCGTCGCAGTGCGTTGGTCGAATTCCCAGGCGGCTACGTCGCAGAGATCCATCAACTCATCGCAGTAAAATGACCCGTCGCACAGGCTGGGGCCTGGCCGTGCTGTGGCCGCTGCTCGCCGGCAGCGTCCACGCCGACGAGCAAGCGACGCGTCCGGCCATCAAGGCCAACCGCTGGCAGGAGGATTGGTCGGTACTGCAGGACCCGGCGCTGCGCACGCAGCCGCTGGACAGCTTGAAGTACATCCCGTTGTCGAGCGCCGACCCGTTGACCTATCTGTCCCTGGGCGCAACCTTGCGCGAGCGTTTCGAAATGAACGACGCCAGCGGCTTCGGCGTACGCAACGTGAAACGTGACCGCTACCTGATCCAGCGTTTTCAGGTGCATGCCGACCTGCACCTGAACGAAAACTGGCGGGTATTCACCCAACTCGAAGATGTGCGTGCCTACGATAAAACCACGATTGGCGGCGCCGACCAGAACCGGGTTGACCTGCGACTGGCCTTTGCCGAATACGTGAATACCTTCAGCAGCGGTACACTCAAGGCCCGTGTCGGGCGCCAGGATTTCGCCTTCGACCTGCAGCGTTTCATCTCATCACGGGACGGGCCGAATGTGCGGCAATCCTTCGATGCGCTGTGGGCCGACTGGGAAACATCCAATTGGCGCTTCATCGGGATTGCCAGCCAGCCGGTGCAGTATCAGGACGGTCGGCACTTCGACGACAAATCCAACAGCGACGCGCGTTTCCATATGGTCCGCGTGGAACGGCTGGTGGGCGGCAAGAACGAGCTGTCGGCCTACTACGGCGTGTATGAACGCAGCGCGGCGCACTACCTGGACGCGGACGGTGACGAAACCCGACACTTGATCGACGCACGCCTGGGCGGCGCGGCCATGGGTTTTGACTGGGACATCGAAGCGATGCTGCAAAGCGGCTCGGTGGGCAACAAGGACATCCGCGCCTGGGCTGGGGGAAGCCGCACCGGCTACACCTTCGACAGCCTGGCCTGGAAACCGCGCGTGGGCCTGCAACTGGACATCGCCTCCGGCGATCGTAAAACCGGGGATGGCACCGTCGGTACGTTCAATCCGCTGTTCCCCAACGGTTACTACTTTTCTCTGGCGGGCTACACCGGCTACAGCAACCTGATTCACGTCAAACCGTCAATCACAGTCAAACCGATCGACAAGCTCAGCGTGCAAACCGCGATCGGCCTGCTCTGGCGTCAAACCATCAGCGACGCAGTGTACACCCAGCCCAATCTGCCGGTCGCCGGCACCGCTGGCAGAGGTGATCGCTGGACCGGCGCCTATGCGCAACTGCGCACCGATTATGTGTTCAGCCCCAACCTCACTGGCGCCGTCGAAGCCGTCCATTACGATGTAGGTCAGACCCTGCGCGGTGCTGGCGGCGATGACAGCAACTACCTGGGCGTCGAGCTTAAATTCAGCTGGTAGAGCCAACCCAGCACACCCGTACAAGCCCTGTATACGCCTTAGCCCAAATAGTGAAGCTACGCTTTTTTCACCTGACCCAAGGAGTTTTCCATGAGCACATTCGTTGCCAAAGACGGTACCCAGATCTACTTCAAGGACTGGGGCAGCGGTAAGCCCGTGTTGTTCAGCCATGGCTGGCCGCTGGATGCCGACATGTGGGAATACCAGATGGAATACCTGAGCAGCCGCGGCTTTCGCACCATCGCATTCGACCGCCGTGGTTTTGGCCGGTCAGACCAGCCGTGGACCGGCAACGACTACGACACCTTCGCCGACGATATCGCCCAGTTGATCGAGCACCTGGACCTCAAGGACGTGACCCTGGTGGGCTTCTCCATGGGTGGCGGCGACGTGGCGCGCTACATCGCACGCCATGGCAGCGCGCGCGTGGCCGGCCTGGTGTTGCTGGGCGCGGTGACGCCGCTGTTTGGTCAGAAACCGGACTACCCGCAAGGCGTCCCGGCTGAAGTGTTCGCCGGCATCAAGGCCGGGCTGCTGAAGGACCGTGCGCAATTCATCAGTGATTTCAACGCACCGTTCTATGGCACCAACAAAGGCCAGGTTGTCTCAGAGGGTGTGCTGACCCAAACCTTGCAGGTAGCGTTGCTGGCGTCCCTCAAATCGACCGTCGACTGCGTCACCGTATTCTCCGAAACCGACTTCCGCCCGGACATGACCAAGATCGACGTGCCGACCCTGGTGATCCACGGCGATGGCGATCAGATAGTACCGTTCGAGACAACCGGCAAAGTGGCCGCTGCCTCGATCAAGGGTGCCGAGTTGAAAGTCTACAAGGATGCCCCCCACGGGTTTGCCGTGACCCATGCGCAGCAGTTGAATGAAGACCTGCTGGCGTTCCTGAACCGCTGAAACACCTAAACCCTCCTCTCCTTATTTGGCCGGGCTTGCCCGGCCTTTTTTTGCTCAAGAGAAACGCTGAGGCAGTACCAGACGCCCTGGCCCGCTGATCAGCACCGTGGTGAAAATGATCAACAGCAGCCAACCGAACTGCGCCTCGAACAGCGTCCACTCCGGGTGCACCACCAGCAAGGCAATCAGCAGCACACACAGGATCGGCAGGCACGCCAGACGCACCAGCACGCCGGCAATGATCAGCAGCGGGCACAGCACTTCAGCAAATATCGCCAACATTAGCGTGGCCGAAGCGCCCAGATGAAACGGATCTTCGATCAGCTTCAATTGCTCGTTGTAACTCAGCAGCTTGGGCAAACCATGTACCCACAACAGGAACAACGCTCCGCTGACCCGCAGAAACAGCAGCCCCAAGTCCTGACATTTTGATTCGTTCATGCGTACGCTCGGTAGGTCGACATAAACATCGATTGTGTCGGCCGAGGCGCCCTCACGCTTGCAAGTCTGTGCTGACCTCACTCCCCGACGCCGGCAAACGCCGCGACGATTTCATCGATCACCACCCGCACCCGTGCGGTGTGGCGCAGGTCGGCGTGGGTCACCAGCCACACGTCGTACGGCAGTGGCCGGGAGCGCTCGGGCCACAGGCGCACCAGCCCGTCACGCTCACCCGTGCACACCGGGATTTCGCCTATGCCGATGCCGGCAGCGATCGAGCGGCGCACCAGCAAACTGGAACTCAAGGCAGCAACAATGCGCCCTCGGCCCAGAGGCTCGGAAACCAGGGTCAGCTCTTTCTTGCTTTGTAGGTGAGGCTGGTAGACCACCAGGTCATGCCCCTCGAACAGGCTGCCCGGTTCAGGCACGCCGTGGCGGTCAATGTAGTCCTGGGAGGCAAACAGGCCCAACGGCCAACGGGCGATGCGACGGGCGATCAGGTCGGGGTTATCCGGACGCTGGTTGCGCACAGCGATGTCGGCCTCACGCTTGGCCAGGCTGAGCATTTGGGTGGAAGCGTCCAGTTGCACGCGCACGTCGGGGTGTTTGTCGTGCAGGCGAGCGATGGACGGAATCAGGAAGTCGATGGCCAGGGAATCGGTGGTGCTGACGCGCACGGTGCCCGTTAAACGATCATCCAGGCCTTGAACCTGGCGCTCAAGGTCGAGGGCTGAACGCTCCATTTTCTCCACCGACAGCAATGCAGCCTCGCCCACGGCCGTCAGCGCGTAGCCCTCGGACGTGCGCAGGAACAAGGTGGCGCCCAGGGACTTTTCCAGGGCGTTGACCCGCCGGCCGACGGTGGCCTGATCCACGCCCAATACCCGTGCGGCGCCGCGCAATGTGGACTCCCGGCACACCGCCAGGAACACCCGTGCATCGTCCCAGTTCATTGCGTCCTCCACTGCTGCATATATGCATTTATGTGCTGCTGAATCGCAGCATTATTGCATCATGCGACGTTGCTATCCTGTCGACCATGGAAATATCCAAGATGACCCTGCTGCACGGTTTCATTTGAATCAACCGTCGCGCAGCGTGGTCCCACTTCATACGCTCACCGCAACAGGACCCGCAAAATGCCCCTGCCTACCGACATGACCCTGATTGAAATCACCACCCCTGGCGGCCCCGAGGTGCTCAAGCCGCGCCAGGTGCCATTGCCCTCCCCGGTAGCCGGTGAAATCCTGATCCGCGTGCACGCCGCCGGCGTCAACCGCCCGGACGCTTTGCAACGCGCCGGCAAGTACCCGATGAAACCCGGCATGAGCCCAATCCCCGGCCTGGAAGTGGCAGGTGAAGTGGTAGCGCTGGGCGATGGCGTGACCGAGTACGCCGTCGGTGACAAGGTTTGCGCCCTCACCAATGGCGGTGGTTACGCCCAATACTGCGCAGTGCCCGCCAGCCAGGCGTTGCCGGTTCCCGAAGGCATGGACTGGATTCAAGCGGCGGCCATCCCGGAAACCTTCTTTACCGTGTGGGCCAACCTGTTCGGCATCGGCGGCGCCCACAAGGGCCAGCGGGTGCTGATCCACGGCGGCACCAGTGGAATCGGCACCACCGCGCTGATGCTATGCCGCGAGTTCGGCATCCAGGCGTTTGCCACTGCCGGCAGCGAAGAAAAATGTGCGGCCATTCGTGCCCTGGGCGCAGAAGCAATCAACTATCGCGAACAGGATTTCGCCCAGGTGATCGGTGATCAAGGGGTGAATGTGATCCTCGACATCATGGGAGCCTCCTACATCAACAACAACCTCAAGGCGCTGGCGATGGACGGCCGTCTGGTAATGCTGGGGTTCCTCGGCGGTGCCAAGGCCAATGAGGTGGACTTGCTGACCATCCTAGGCAAACGCGCAATCGTCACCGGTTCACTGCTGCGCGCACGGACCAAGGACGAAAAAGCCGCAATCGCCGACCAACTGCGCGAGCATGTATGGCCAGTGCTGTCAGCCGGGCGCTGCCTGCCGATGATCGACCAGGTGTTCGATTACACCCAGGCCGATCAGGCGCATGCGCGGATGGAAGGTGGGGATCATATTGGCAAGATTGTGTTGCGGGTTGCCTGATTATCCGGCGTAAACCGGGTAATCGATGTAGCCCTCTGCACCACCGCCGTACATGCCCTCTACCCGCAGCGGATTCAACGGCCACCCATTGAACAGCCGCTGCGGTAGATCCGGATTGGCAATGAACGGCCGCCCGAACGCGATCAAATCCGCCAGCCCCGCCTCTATCCATCGCGCACCGCGTTCAGCGGTGTAGCGGCCGGCGTAGATGATCCGTCCGCTGAACGTCTCGCGCACTGCACGGCGGAAGGTTTCAGGCAGGTCGGGGGCGTTGTCCCAGTCGGCTTCGGCAATGGAGACGTAGGCGATGCCCGACGCTTCCAGCACCTTGATGGCTTCGATGTAGGTATGGTGCGGGTCGTCTTCCACCAGGCCGATGTACACGCGGTCCTGATCGGTGCCACTGAACAACGGCGAGAAGCGCACGCCCAGGCGTTCCGGCCCGACCACGGCGCTCACCGCCTCAACAATCTCACGCAGAAAACGCAGGCGATTTTCCAACGAACCACCGTACTCATCGTCACGTTGATTGGCATGGGCCGAGATGAACTGGTTCACCAGGTAGCCATTGGCCGAATGGATCTCCACCCCGTCAAACCCGGCATCCAGCGCATTGCGTGCAGCCTGGGCGTAGTGCCCGACCAGCTCCTTGACCTCCTGCGTGGTCAATGCACGTGGCACGGGCGGCTGTTTCAACTCACCCTCGCCCGGCGCCGTTTCGATAAAGGCTTTGGCTTGCAGGGCCTGGAGGGCAGACGGTGCGATTGGCGCCGCCCCTTCTGGCTGCAAGGCGTTATGCGACACCCGACCGACATGCCACAACTGGGCAAAGATCACCCCGCCCTCGGCATGCACCGCGTCGGTGACCTTGCGCCAACCGTCGATCTGCGCCGGGGTGTAGATGCCCGGTGTCCAGGCGTAGCCCTGGCCCCGTGGCTCTATCTGCGTGCCCTCGCTGACCATGAAACCGGCACTGGCCCGCTGGCGGTAATACTCGGCCATCAAGTCGGTCGCGATATCACCCGGTTGGGCGCTGCGCTGGCGCGTCAATGGCGGCAAGACAATACGGTTGTTCAGCGTATGGTGACCCAGCTTTATTGGGGTACTTAAAACATTGTCAGTCATCTAATCATTTCCAAATTCTGGACGTGCTAAAGCATTGGCGACTTATAAAAGTCGCCAATGAACTCAGCGGTTTATTTAATTAAGCGGTCAGTTTCAGCAAGGCTTTAGCGACATCACTGGAACTGCCAGGATTTTGCCCAGTCACCAACAAGCCATCGGTAATGACAAAGGACTGCCAGTCAGCGCCTTTCTCATAGAGGCCGCCCAGCTTCTTGAATTCATCTTCCACCAGAAACGGCACCACATCGGTCAGTTCCACCGCCGCCTCTTCCGAGTTGGAGAACCCGGTGACGCGACGCCCCTTGACCAACGGTTCACCATTCACCGCCTTGACGTGACGCAGCGCGCCCGGTGCGTGGCAGACAAAGCCGATGGGCTTATCAGCACGCTCGAAGGACTCGATCAGCGCGATCGACACCGGCGATTCGGCCAGGTCCCACAGCGGGCCGTGGCCGCCTGGGTAGAACACAGTGTCGAAATCGTCGGCGTTGACCGAGTCCAGTTTCACCGTGGTCGCCAGGGCTTGCTGGGCGGCAGGATCGGCGGCAAAGCGCTGAGTCTGTTCGGTCTGGAAGTCCGGTTGGTCACTCACCGGGTCCAGCGGCGGCTGGCCGCCGGCCGGTGAAGCCAGTACGATCTCGGCGCCGGCGTCCTTGAACGCGTAATAGGGTGCGGCAAACTCTTCGAGCCAGAAGCCGGTCTTGCGGCCGGTATCGCCAAGCTGGTCGTGAGAGGTCAGTACCATTAATACTTTCATTTTCCAGTGCCTCGATAGGTGTGAATGTCAGTTTCTTCCGGCTGACCCAACAACTGTCGGGTCAACCCCAACGCCTCATCAAAAGGCGCCGTAGTACGGGTGATCTTGCTCATGACGCTGGTCCCCAACCACAACGCATACAGGCGCCGCGCCAGGCTGTCCGGGTGTTGCGTAATCGCTACCGAGCCGTCTTCGACGCCCTGCTGCAAGGCCTCGGCCAGCAACCCGATGGTGCGTGCAGTGCCACGTTGCAGGGCCAGGCGCATCGGCTCTGAAAGGTCTGACACCTCCGCACCGAGTTTGACGGCAAGGCATTTGCCCGCGTCGGTGCAGCCGGTCTGGTTGTCGATCCAGCATTGCCAATAAGCCATCAACTTGGCGTGCTGGGTTAAACCCGGCAGGTCGAACAGTTGCTGCATGCCGTGCACATAGTTGTCGAAGTAGTGGTCGAGCAATACAACGCCGAACGCATCTTTGGAGGTGAAGTAGTGATAAAACGAACCTTTGGGTACGTCGGCGGCTTGCAGTATTTCGTTCAGGCCCACCGCAGAAAATCCTTTGCGGCCAACAATCAATTGCGCCGTATCAAGAATGCTCTGGCGCACAGTTTTAGTTTCGTTGCTCATCGGATTAGACCAGTCGTCTAGTTCGTTGAGGGAATGTTAGGAGCCTGGTCAGGCTCGCACAATGTCAGATCCGCAAGGATTTCGGACATCCGCCAAAGTCGGTTGCCGTTTTCCCGGCAGCCGCCGACAATCCCTGCTCCCCCCACCCGGAGACATGCGATGCACAGCGTTGCGCTGATGGTTTACCCGAACTTCCAGTCCCTGAGCCTCAGCCTGGGCTCGGTGTTCGAGTGCGCGAACCTGCTGCGCGGCGAACCGGCCTATGAGTTTCACCTAGTGTCTGAGAGCGGCGGCGCGGTGATGACGTCCCAGGGCTTTTCGGTGAACACCATGCCGATCCGGCCGGAGGGCTACGACACGCTGATCGTCAGCGGCTACCTAGAGTTCCGCCTGCCGGAGGCCAACCTGCTGGAACTGGTCAAGGCCGCCTCCGCCCAGTCGCGACGCGTCGCCTCGTTGTGCATGGGCATCTTCGTGCTGGCCGAAGCGGGCTTGCTGGCAGGTAAGCGCACCACCACCCACTGGATTCACGCGCCAGCCTTTCGCAAGCGCTATCCGGACATTCATTTGGAAGAAGACAAGCTGTTCGTGGTGGACGGCCAGGTGTGGACCGGTGCCGGCATGAGTGCCGGGGTGGACCTGGCTTTGGCGATGGTGGAAAACGACCTGGGCAGTGATCTGGCCCGGCGCATTGCGCGCAAACTGGTGATCGCCCAACGCCGGGGCAGTGAACAGTCGCAGTTGTCGGCGCTGCTGGAGCTGGACCCCAAGTCGGACCGCGTGCAACTGGCCCTGGCCTATGCCCGTGAGAACCTGACCCACGACTTGTCGGTAGACGCCCTGGCCGATGTCGCCCGCCTCAGCCCGCGCCAGTTCAGTCGGGTGTTCCGGGAAGAGACCGGACAAACACCGGCCAAGGCCATCGAGTCGCTGCGGGTAGAAGCGGCACGGGCGATGATGGAAACCAGTCGCCACCCGGTCGAGGTGGTCGCCCGCGAAACCGGGTTTGGTGATCGCGAACGTATGCGCCAGGCATTTTTAAGGGCGTTCGGGCAGCCGCCGCAGGTGATGCAGCAGGCGTTTAATGCAGTGCCGCCCGCGTAATCAGGTAACTCACCAACTGCGGCTCATCCTCCAGCTCAATCGTTTGCACCGGACGCGGCAGGTTATCCAGCACCGTGCGCCAGAACGCTTGGGACACTTCGTCCTGATCATAGAAGCGCACCAGCCAATCGGCCTCGCCGCTGCACAGCACCTGGCTGGCGATGGCGCGGCCAATGCCTTTGCGGCGGTAACGCTTGAGGACGAACAAGTCGGCCAACTCCAGGGCGTCAATGCCCGGCAGCTCGCTGCCTTCGATCAACAGGAAGCCAGCGATATAGCCGTCCACCAACAGCAGGTTGGCGCTCCATTGCGGGTCCTGCCAGTAGCGGACCAGGTGTTCGTCATGGATGTAGAAACGCCCATCGGCCTCGACATCTTCCTGTTCCCAGTCAGAGGATTCATAGGCGTAGTACTGGTAAAGATTGCGGATCAGCTCGGCGTGCTCCGGGCCGGTCTGGATCAATTCGACGGTGACTTCGGGCATGAGACTCTCGGTGAAAAAACACAGGGCGCCATTGTTCACAAAACCGGTGGGCAGGCCAAGAGAGCGGCCAACCTTTCTACTTGCTGAACCGATTGCAAATAGGTGTTGCCTCTACCAAAACCTTGAAACATTTCGAATAAACTCCGCGAAATTGCCGCTCTCTTTCGAGGACACGTATTTTGACAAACGCCTGTACCGCCGGCCTGGACGTGGGTTTTGCCTCCCTGGACTACCTGCAAATCTTCATCCTGGGCGTGATCCAGGGCATTACCGAGCTGCTGCCGGTGTCGTCCACCGCCCATATGCGCGTAGTACCCGCCCTGCTCGGCTGGCAGGACCCCGGTTCAGCATTCTCCGCGGCGATGCAGTTGGCGGCGCTGGCGGCAGTGGTCAGTTACTTCTGGCGAGATGTGCGCCAGGTGACCACCGGCAGCATCGACGCCGTGCGCAGGGGTGACTACAACGATCGCTGGTTCAAGCTGGCGGTGGCGATTGTGCTGGCGACCATCCCCATCGGCATCGCCGGCCTGGCGCTGTCTTCGACCCTGAACGCGTGCAACTCGCCGTTGCGCGGGTTGATGGTGATCGGTATTTCCTGCGTGGTGATGGCCGTGCTGCTGGCGGTGGCCGAAGTGCGCGCACGCCACACCCGCGAGGTGAGCGAGATGCGCCTGCGGGATGCGTTGATCGTTGGCGTTGCGCAGATTGGTGCGCTGATTCCAGGGGTTTCGCGTTCCGGTTCTACGTTGACCGCCGCACTGTTCCTCAACTTCAAGCGTGAGGAAGCCGCACGATTCTCCTTCCTGCTCGGCTTGCCCGCCATCGCCCTCGCTGGCTTGAAGGAACTGTGGGTGCTGCTGCACGCCGACATGCCCGCCCATGCCTGGCCGCATTTGCTGTTCGGCCTGGTGGTCGCGAGCATCTCGGCGTTTTTTGCGATCTGGGGCCTGATGAAGTTCCTGGAGCGGTTCTCCACCTGGCCGTTCGTGATCTATCGCGCGTTGCTGGGGATTTTCCTGATCGTAGCCGTCAGCACCGGCTTACTGTAGGAGCGAGCTTGCTCGCGAAGAATGCACAGGCGCCGCAGCAAACCCGCAAGCCCGCGTTATCATTGACGACCTTCGCGAGCAAGCTCGCTCCTACAGTTTGCGCTCGGCCAGTTCTTCCAACAGATCGGCCGAAGGCACGAAAAACAGGCCGCCGGTGACCGCCGTGCTGAAATCCAGCAGGCGGTCATAGTTGCCGACCGGACGGCCGACGAACATGTTTTCCAGCATCAACTCCAGAGGCTCCGGCGAACGTGCATAGCCGATAAAATAGGTGCCGAACTCACCGGCGCCAGGGCGGCCGAAAGGCATGTTGTCGCGCAGGATCTTTACTTCATCGCCGTTCTTGTCGGTGATGACTGTCAGCGCACTGTGGGAATTGCTTGGTTTGGTCTCTTCGTCCAATTCAATATCCGACAGCTTGGTCCGCCCGATCACCTTCTCCTGGGCCTCCACCGTCAGGCTGTTCCAGGCTGTCATGTTGTGCAGGTACTTCTGCACCAGCACGTAGCTGCCGCCGCGAAATTCGCTGTCCTCATCACCGACAATGGTGAACCCTTCGGCCTTGCGCCCCACCGGGTTCTCGGTGCCGTCGACAAAGCCGATGATGCTGCGCATGTCGAAATAGCGGAAACCCTGGACCTCATCCACCACCTTGACGCTGTCGCCCAGGGCCGCCATCACGTGGGTGGCCAGTTCAAAGCACAAGTCCATCTGTTCGGCGCGGATATGCAGCAGGATATCCCCCGGTGTCGACACGGCTTTGCGCCCTTCCACGCCGAATTCACGGAACGGATGCAGCGCTGCCGGGCGCGGTGCGCCGAACAGCCGGTCCCACGCGTCCGAGCCAAACCCGCAGACGCAGGTCAGATTGCCCGCCGGCACGCGCTTGCCCACCGAACGCACCAAGCCGGCGATGTCCGCGCACCAGCCACGCACCGTGTCTTCACTGCCGGGGGCAACGGTGGCAACCATGAAAATCGCGCTGCTGGTGATGGGATGGCAGACGGACTGCGGCTCAAGGGGCGGCTGAACGGAGGATGGTGTCATGGTGATAGTCCAGGCTAAGGGGCGAAATTCAACCCGCGCAGATTAGCAGATCATGCCTGACAGCTCTCCCACACGTCGCGAATCAGCGCCTGCATCTTCAGCGCTTCGGCCCAGCGATCGCTGATTTCGCGGCCGTCCGCACCGGTAATCGCATAGGGCGGCGGCCCCAGTTCGCAGGTAAAGGACAGGCTCTGTGACATGTCGGGCCGGGCCAACCAGTCTTCGATCCCGTAGCGCCACCACTGGGTAAAACGCTGTACCCAGGCTTGGTGTTGGGGGAAGTCCAGGGAGACCTGCACCTGTTCGCTGCTGGCGACACGGCCGTGGAACCCCCAGCTGTGGCGCAAAATCGTGCGGATATGGTCGTCGTCTTCAGGCGCGCCGGGCTCAGGCAGTTCACGCCCGACCACGTAGTGGGACAGGTCGGCCAGCAGTTTCAAATCCGGCATTTGCGCCAGCAGATCGAGGGTGAACAGCAGGTCGTTGGTGAGGCGATAACGGTGGGTTTCCAGCAACACCGGAAAGTCCACCTGCTCGGCCAGGCGTTGCCAGCCTTCGATCAACCGGGCCGCCTCGGATTGAGTGCGCGGGCGTACGTCGGCTTGCAGGGTGAGGTGGTGGCAGCCATAGCGGCTGATCACATCCAGCGCCGCGGCCAGGTCATCCACCGATTGCGGGAACAATTGGCCCTCGATCTGCAAGCCTCTTGAGCTAGCCGCCGCGTGCAAACGCGCGACGTCAGCAGGCTGCCAGTAATGATCGGTAATGCCGTCAAAACCGGCGGCCTGGATACGGTCGAGTTGGGCGTCAAGGGCGCCAGGTTCGGTTTGCATCGCCCACAGGGATTGGAACACCAGGAATTGGCGCATATCAGCCTCGCAGCAGGGGTTTGAGGGACAGCTCGGGGTTGGCCAGGCTGGCGGGATCAAGAGGGATCCGGGCGCTGATCAGGCGCTCGCAAAGCTTGATGTCCTTGGCCACGCTGTTGCCCGGCGCCCAACCACAGGCGCCTTGTAAACGATGATCGGCATCGAGGTAAAACAGCAACAGGCCGCCGCTCGGTAATGGGCGGTTGACCACTGTCGGTGTGATTACGCCCACGGTCTGCAAACCCCAGTCGAACTGATCGGACCAGAAACCGGGCAGCGCCTCGAACGGCACTTCGCGCCCCAGCAGATTCAGCGCCGCATGCCGGCCCTGGGCTTCGGCATTGCGCCAGGTTTCCTGGCGCTGATAGAGACCGTCGAGGCGAAACTCACACACATCACCAGCGGCATAGATGTTCGGCGCGCTGGTACGCAGGCACGCATCAACACGAATGCCCTGGCCCACCTCCAGCCCTGCTGCCGCCGCCAGTTCGATGTTGGGTTGCATGCCGATGCCGACCACGACGAGGTCGCAGGGCAAGCGTTGCCCTTCTACCAACAGCACGGCATCGGCCTGGATTGACTCCAGCGCCACATTCAAACGCACCTCCACACCGTGCTCGCGGTGCAGATCCAGCAGCGCCTGGGAGATTACCGGCGGCAGCACACGCCCCGCCAGGCGCGGCCCGGCTTCCAACACCGTCACTTCACAGCCCAGGCCACGGGCCGTCGCCGCCACTTCCAGGCCGATAAAACCACCACCCACCACCACCAATCGCGTGCCGGGGCGTAAAGCACTGCGCAAGGCCAGCGCTTCATCATGGGTTCGTAGGTAAAGCACATTGGCCTGTTCCTGGGGCAATCGCCGCGCCCGGCCGCCGGTGGCCAATAGCAGACCAGCGTAAGGCAGCCACTGGCCGTCGGCGAGTTGCAGCCGATCTGGCTGCCGCTCCAGTCGAGTCACCGGGTTACCCGCGATGTGCTCGATGCCCAGCTCGGCCAGTCGCGCGCTGTCGCACAAGCTGTATCCGGCCAGATCCGCCGTGCCTTGCAACAGGCCTTTGGACAACGGCGGGCGCTCATAGGGCAAGTGCACTTCATCACCAATCAGGATCAGGCGGCCGGTATAACCTTCTTCGCGCAGGGTCAGCGCCGCCCGGCCACCGGCATGACCGGCCCCGACGATAATCAACGGAGCGTTCATCATCAGGCCGTGACAGCGAGCAACACCCGCCCCGCTTCGACCCGCACCGGGTAGGTCTTGAGGTTGACGCACACCGGCGCGCCGAGGGCCTTGCCCGTACGATAATCAAAACGCCCGTTGTGCTTGGGGCACTCGATCACGTGGTCCATCACCAGGCCGTCGGCCAGGTGGATTTTCTCGTGGGTGCACAGGCCGGCGGTGGCGAAGAATTCATTCTCGGCCGAGCGGTACAGCGCGTAGGTGTGCGGGCCGTGGTCGAAGCGCAGCACGTCTTCTTCGTCTATTTCGCCCACGGCGCAGACGTCGATCCATTGATCGTTCATGGTGTTTCTCTCCTATTACCTGGCGACTTTCCCACCTTGTGGTGAGCGAGCTTGTCGAACCGTCGCACCGTCACGCTGGGCTGCGAAGCAGCCCCAAAATCGGCGGCACAGTTTTGTCTGAAAGAACGCGGTGGATTTACTGGGGCTGCTGCGCACCCCAGCGCGAGCAAGCTCGCTCACTACAGTGGGTCGGGCGCTGGATGAAGTAGCTCGGATCGCGGCGCTGCTTCCAGATCGTCGGCAGGATTTCCTTGTACGCCTCGAACAGGTTGGCGTACGGCGGCGGGCAGTCGCTGCGGATCTCTTCGTGCAGTTGCGCCAGGGCGTGGTACGGCACCATCGGGTACATGTGGTGTTCGAGGTGGTAGTTCATGTCCATGTAGATAAAGCGCAGCACGCGGTTCATGTAGATGGTGCGGCAGTTGCTGCGGTGGTCCAGCACGTCTTCCGCCAGGCCGACGTGCTGGGTAAGGCCGAAGATATAGCCGAGCCAGGCACCGTAGAGGCTCGGCAGACCAATCAGCATCAGCGGTAGCCAGCTGTGCAGGTACAACGCGGTGCCAATCACCACCGCATAAATACCGACCCAGATCCGTGCCGCGCGAAACACCTTGGGCCATTCGGATTCGGGGATGAAGTCGGCTTCTTGGGCGCTCATCTTGCCAATGACATGCCGCGCCACACCGCTGAAGGTTTTCCAGGCCAGGGGCAGGTTGAACAGGCTCAAGAACATCATCAAAAAGCTTGGCGGACGCGGCTCGACGATCTCCGGGTCGCGGCCGACCACGATGGTGTCGGTGTGGTGACGGGCATGGCTCCAGCGCCACACGTGGGGTTCGAAGATGCACATGAAGCTGGCGACCTGATACAGCCCGTCGTTCATCCAGCGGGTCTTGAACGCGGTGCCGTGGCCGGTTTCGTGCCAACGCGGATTGGATGCAGTGCCGTAGAGCACGCCATAGGCGAGGAAAAACGGCACACAGGCCCAGGTGCCCCAGAACCAGTAGCCACCAAAACCGGTGACCAACAGTGCGAGCACCCAGATGGCCGTGTCGAGCAAGGCCGGGCCGTCGCGGCGCTGCATCAGTTCTTTCATGCGTTTGCGCGAGATGGGCGACTGGTACCAACTGGCCGAGACCAGGCCCTTTTCAGCCGCGCGGGCGGCTTCGGGGCCGGTGAGGCTGTAATCGCGCCGGGCGGTGTGAGCGGTGTGTTCAGGCATTGTTATTGTTCTCCGCAAGCGGGTGGTTTCAGGTGCTGTGTGAAACCCACCTTAGAGAACCAATCTTTCACCCTCAATGCCTTGAATCCATTCCCTATCAAGCTATCATCCAGGCCCAGCGGGGCTTGATAGTTTTCTATCAAGACGCTCAAAGGGGCCTGTCATGAACAACAATAAACGCCCAACCATCGCCACCGTCGCCGCCCAGGCGGGGCTCAGCGTGGCCACCGTCGACCGCGTGTTGAACGCACGTGCGCCGGTCAATCCCGAGACCGCCGAGCAGGTGTTCCAGGCGGCCGAAGCCGTGGGGTATTTCGCGGCGCGGTTGATCGGCCAGCGCATTCGCGAACGCCGGCCGACCTATCGTTTCGGCATCCTGTTGCTGGCCACCGCCCAGGCGTTCTATGCCAGCCTGGCGCAAGCCATCAACGCCGCCGCCGAACAGCATGCCGGTGCCAACCTGACGTGCCAGTTCGAGTACATCGTCGATCGCACGCCCAGCGCCATTGTCGCGCAGATCGAACAACTGGCCGTGCAATGCGACGGCCTCGCGGTGGTCAGCTTTGCCCATCCGCTGATCAACGCCTGCCTCAAGCAGATCCGCGAAGCCGGTGTCCCCGTGGTTGCCCTGCTCTCGGATATCCACGAACAGGCCGAAGAACCCTACGTCGGCCAGGACAACCATGTGGTCGGCCGCACCATGGGCTGGCTGCTCGCCCGCACCTGCGGCGCTCGCAAAGGCAGCGTGGGCATCCTGCTCGGCGGCCATCGGTTTCTCGGCCACCAGGCGCGGGTCGAAGGCCTGCACAGCTACCTGGCCGAGCACGCGCCGGGGCTCAAACCGTTGGAACCGCTGATCAACCTGGACAACTGCGACATCACCGAAGAAGCCACCCTCGACCTGATCAGCCGCCACAGCGACCTGCGCGGATTATGCGTGGTGGGCGGCGGCGGCGACGGCATCATCAGCGCCTTGGCGCAGCTGCCCAAGCGGCCGGCGTTGTGTTGCATCCTGCAGGAGTCGACCGCGCTGTCACGTCAGGCACTGGGCCAGGGGTTGATCGATGTGGTGATGGATTCGCAACCGGGGCAGACGGCGACGGCGTTGGTGCGGTTGATGGTGGAGTTGCAGAGTGCAGAGGGGTTCGATCCGGTGCGGCAGCGGGTGTATGTGCCACCGCAGATTGTGACGTCGGAAAATAGGGGCAGCTGACGCACAAATCAACCTGTAGGCGCCGGCTTGCCGGCGCCTACAGAGATTTGCGGAAATCTGCAGCACTCAAGCCGAACCGACTCATCTTGTTGTACAGCCCACCCCGCGACACGTTGAGCTGCCGCGCAGCCAGACGAATGTTACCGCCGGTGCTGTTGAGCGCGGCGACGATGGCGTGCATTTCGTGGCTGCTCAGGTCCTGGGCGGGCGGCGCTTCGTGGGCGCGCAGCGGGGTGCGTTGGCGGCTTTCCAGCGGCAGATCAACCGGTTCGATCAGTTCTCCCATCGCCAGGTTGGTCGCCCGTTCGATGCTGTTTTCCAGCTCGCGCACGTTGCCCGGCCAGCCGTAGGCCGACAGCAGCGCCATCGCCTCCGGCGAAAAGCCCTGCACCGATTTACGCAACGAGCGCGCGCAGCGGGCGAGAAAATGCTGCGCCAGCAGCGCAATGTCTTCACGGCGCATGCGCAGCGGTGGCACGGTCAGGTTCAGCACGTTGAGGCGGTAGTAGAGGTCTTCACGAAACGCGCCTTCCGCGACCGCCTGGCTGAGGTTGCGGTGGGTGGCGGCGATGATGCGCACGTTCACTTGCCGCGAGTTTTTCGCGCCCACGCGGGTGATTTCACCCTCCTGCAACACCCGCAGCAGGCTGACCTGGGCATCGAAGGACATGTCACCAATCTCATCGAGAAAGATGGTACCGCCATCCGCCAGTTCGAACTTGCCCGCCGAGCCGCCACGGCTGGCGCCGGTGAACGCGCCTTCGACGTGGCCGAACAGCTCGCTTTGCACCAGGTCTCGTGGAATCGCGCCGCAGTTGACCGCCACAAACGGGCCGTTGCAGCGCTCGCTGCCATTGTGGATGGCCTGGGCGAACAGCTCCTTGCCGGTGCCGCTTTCGCCAAGGATCAGGGTGGTGGAGTCGCTGCGGCTGGCGATGCGTCCAAGGTGCAGCGCGTCCTGGATCGCTCGCGAGCTGCCCTGGATGGTGTCGAAGGTGTAGCTGGCCTGGGTGCCGATGATGCGTCGGGTGATTTCGCGAATGCGGCGGTTTTCGCGCAGTGACACGATCACACCGCCCTGCTCCAGCGGGCACACCGAGACCAGGCAGGCGAGTTGGCTGCGGTTGTGCAGGAGGAAGGTGCAGTCGAGGTCGCGTACGGGTGCGCCAAGGGCGTCACTCAGTTCGCTACGGCCCAGTTGCTGGAACGGCTGCCCGATCAGCTCCAGCCCGACGCCAAACAGCTGCCGGGCATAGCGGTTGAGCGCCTTGATGCAGCCGCGTTCGTCCAGCACCACCAGGCCTTCGTTGAGCACTTCGAGGACAGTCTGCTGTTCTTCCAACAGCCCTTGCAGGGCCATCTGCCGCGATACCGCGTCGGCTGCGGCCTGCACCGTGCCGAGGGTATGGAAGTGAAACCAGCCGGGCTCGGCGGTCAGCGTCAGCATGGCCACGGTCTGGCCCTGGGCATTCTTGATCGGCGCGGCGGCGCAATGCATACGGCGCTGACGCAGGCCGATGCCGAAGTTCTCCTCAGCCAGCACGTACACCAGGTGATCCTCGGCCAGCGCCAGGCCGGTGCAGTTGGTGCCTTGCACCGATTCCAGCAGACGACTGCCCACCGGAGTGATGTCCAGCCCACAGAAATACAGGGTGGTACCGTCGGCATCGGTGAGGTTGATATGGCCGCGCGGGTTGTAGGCCAGCAAGCCATGCATGACCTGCGCAGCCGCCTCGATCAGCACGCGGTGGGTGGCCTGGGTGGCGGCCAGCGTGTGGGCGCCAACGAAGCGGTACGTATTGTCGGCCGGGTCGATACCGGCCTGGACGCTGCGCCGCCAAGAATCCCAGATCACTTGGCGCACGTGCGTCGGGCGGTCGACCTGGCCGGCCAGGCAGTCGCGCCAAGCCTGTTCCAGTGCGACAACCGGGCCATCATTCAGCGCGGCAGGCCCCAGGGCCGTGAGGTAGTCGAGGTCTTGCACGCTGAACGCCATGCTCATTGGGCGGTATCCATGTTCATGTTTTTGACATGTCAGTATAGGCATGTCATCAAAATGAACACTTTTTGTTTATAGATAATTATTAATCGTTATTTATCAACACGTTAAAAAATGGCACAAGCTTTGCTCTCACCCCTTTGCCATCAGGAGCGTCCTGCGGCCAATAACAACAAGGGGTTATTTCATGAGTACACAGAACATCCGCCTGGGCTTGATCGGTGCCGGCCGCATGGGCAGCTTCCACGGCCTGACCGCCGCGCGGCATATCCCCGGTGCCAGCCTGGCAGCGATTGCCGACCCAACGCCAGGCCAGGCCGCCCGCCTCGCCGCTGAACTGGGCGTGAGCAAGGTCTACACCGACCCGCAGCAGTTGCTCGACGACCCGGACATCGACGGGGTGCTGATCGCCGCCCCCGCCCGCAGCCACGCAGAGCTGGTGATCAGCGCCGCCCGCGCCGGCAAGGGCATCTTCTGCGAAAAACCCATGGCCATCACCCTCGAGGAAGCCGACCGCGCTATCGCTGCTGCGGCCGATGCGCGAGTGCCGCTGCAAGTCGGGTTCAACCGGCGCTTCGCCAAGAGCTTTCGCACCGCGCACCTCGATGTCGCCGCCGGCCGCATCGGCACCCCGCAGTTGCTGCGCTCGCTGACCCGCGACCCGGCACTGAACAACCCGGCCAAGTCGCCGCAATGGGTGATCTTCCTGGAAACCCTGATCCACGACTTCGACACCCTGCGCTACCTCAACCCTGGCGCGGAGGCGGTGCAGGTCTACGTGATGGCCGACGCATTGATCGCGCCCGAATACAAAAGCAAAGGCTTCCTCGACACCGCCGCGGTCGCGATCCGCTTCGACAACGGCGCCATCGCCACCGCCGAGGCCAACTTCCAGGCTGTGTATGGCTACGACGTGCGCGGCGAAGTGTTCGGCAGCGCCGGCATGCTCAGCATGGGCAGCCTCAACGATTCCGACCTGGTGCGCTACCTGGCCCAGGGCATCCAGGCCGACACCCAGCGCCTGGACACCGACCTGTTGCGCGACGCCTATATCGCCGAGCTCAACCACTTCGTCGACTGCCTGCGCAGCGGCGCCAAGCCCCTGGCCAGCGGCGAAGACGCGCGTGCGGCATTGGCGATTGCCCGCGCCTGCATCGAGTCATTCGAAACCGGCAAGGCGGTGGCCGTATGAGCCCCTTCAAGCTGGCTGTCAGCGCGGAGATGGTGTTTCTCGACCTGCCCTTTGTCGAGCGCGTACAGCGCATTCATGCGCTGGGCTTCAGTGCCGAAATCTGGAACTGGACAGACAAGGACATCGCCGCCCTGGTCGCTACCGGCGCCGACTTCACCTCCATGACCGGCTACATCAGCGGTACCCTCACCGACCCCGGCGGTATCCGCCAACTGCTCGACAGCGCCCGCGAATCCTTAGGGGTCGCCGAACGACTGAATTGCCCCAGCCTCAACCTGCACGGCACCGGCCTGGGTGACGGCGGCCTGCCCGTACAACCGGTGAGCCAGACCACCGGACGCATGTGGCTGAGCGCATGCAAGACCCTGGAAAAAATCGCCCGCTTGGGGGAAGACGCCGGTCGTGTGTTCCTGCTGGAAAACCTCAACACGGCAGTTGACCACCCTGGCACCCCCTTCGCCCGCGCCGACGATACCCTGGCGCTGATCGAGGCCGTGGGCAGCCCGTACCTGAAGATGAATTTGGACCTGTACCACGCGCAGATCTGCGAAGGAAATTTGATCGAACTGATCCAGCGCGCCGGCAGCGCCATCGGTGAAATCCAAGTGGCCGATGTACCAGGTCGCAAGGAGCCTGGCACCGGTGAAATCCACTACCCGGCCATTGCCAAAGCCTTGCACGCCATAGGCTACAGCGGCGTGGTCGGCCTGGAAGGCTGGGCCAGCGGCGACAGCGAGCTGGCCCTGGCGCGTTTCCGCCAGGCGTTCACCCTATAACAATAAAAGGATCACCCTTATGAATCGCTATTCGTTGTTTGCTGCCACCTTGTTGCTGCTGTTCAGCCAATGGACCTTCGCGGCTTATCGCATCGGCGTGAGCATTGCCCGGGTCGACGACAACTTCATGACCTACGTGCGCACCGGCCTGGAAGCGGCCGCCAAGCAGCAGGATGTGCAGATCCAGTTCGAAGACGCCCAGGGCGACGTGGTGCGCCAGCTTAATCAGGTCGAAGGCTTCCTCAACCAGAAGGTCGACGCGGTGATCGTACTGCCGGTGGACACCGCCGCCACCGCCAACATGACCCGTGCTGCCGTGGCGGCCAAGACGCCGCTGGTGTACGTCAACCGTCACCCGGACGAACGCACCCTGCCCAAGGGCGTGGTCACCGTGGCCTCCAACGACATCGAGGCCGGGCAGTTGCAGATGCGCTACCTGGCGGAAAAACTCGGCGGCAAGGGCAATGTGGCGATCATCATGGGCGACCTTGCGCAGAACGCCACCCATGACCGCACCGAGGGCGCCAAACAGGTGCTCAAGGAGTTTCCCGGTATCAAGATGGTCGAGCAGCAAAGCGCCGAATGGCAACGCAGCAAGGGCATGGACCTGACCAGCAACTGGCTGCTGGCAGGCACGCAGTTCGATGCCATCGTAGCCAACAACGATGAAATGGCGATTGGCGCGGCCATGGCTTTGCAGCAGGCGGGAAAAACCAAGGGTGAAGTGGCGATTGTGGGTATCGATGGCTTGCCCGATGGGCTGGCAGCGATCAAGCGGGGGTTGCTGACGGCGTCGGTATTCCAGGACCCGAAAGCCCAGGCGACCCAGGCCGTGCAGGCGGCGGTGCGAATGATCAAGGGCGAGGCGATTGAGTCGGAAGTGTGGGTGCCGTTTGAACTGATCAAGCCGGAGCAGGTGGCAGTGTTTGAGCAGCGCTACAAGTAGAGTGAAATACACAAATCCAAATGTGGGAGCGGGCTTGCTCGCGATTGCGGTGGATCAGCCAATGAATCTGTTGACTGACACTCCGCATTCGCGAGCAAGCCCGCTCCCACCTTTCTTACCGCGTCAGGCCTTTAGTCCAGGTCGCTGGCGTCATGCCGCTCGGCCAATTGCTCATGGGGCTCACCGGACACCCGATTCACCCGCCGGCCGCGCTGCACCGCCGGCCGCGCTTCGATCGCGTCTGCCCAGCGCAATACGTGCTTGTACTCATGCACCGACAGGAACTCCGCCGCGCCATACAAGCGACCTTTGACCAGCCCGCCATACCACGGCCAGATGGCGATATCGGCGATGGTGTATTCATCTCCCGCGATGTATTCGCTCACTGCCAGGCGCTGGTCGAGCACGTCCAGCTGACGCTTGGTTTCCATGGCGAAGCGGTTGATCGCGTACTCCATCTTGCTCGGCGCATAGGCATAAAAATGCCCGAACCCACCGCCCAGATACGGCGCGCTGCCCATCTGCCAGAACAGCCACGACAGGCATTCGGCACGGGCCGCAGGCTCGGTGGGGAAGAACGCACCGAACTTCTCGGCCAGGTACTGCAGGATCGCCCCCGACTCGAATACGCGAATCGGCGTGGCGCCGCTGCGATCCAACAGCGCCGGAATCTTGGAGTTCGGATTCACCCCCACAAAGCCGCTGCCGAACTGGTCGCCGTCGCCGATCTTGATCAGCCAGGCGTCATATTCCGCACCGCTGTGACCCAGCGCCAGCAACTCCTCCAGCAGGATCGTGACTTTCTGGCCATTAGGCGTGGCCAGGGAATACAGCTGCAGCGGGTGCTTGCCTACCGGCAGTTCCTGGTCATGGGTCGCACCGGCAATCGGGCGGTTGATGCTGGCGAAGGTGCCGCCATTTTCGGCGTCCCAGGTCCACACTTTCGGGGGTACGTAATCGGTCATGCTGACGGCTCCAGAGGCGTTTGCGATCGGCGAAGCGCTCCAGACTAAACCAAAGGTTGATGGCTCGTCACACAGTGAATGCCACCACCTTGCGGTCCGGGTAGAGCCGGGCCAGCAGGTCCAGTGCCTTGCGGTCCGCTACCGGGTCGCCAAACTTTGAAGCGATCACCGCACCGTTTATCACGAAGTAATTGATGTAGCCCGCCGCAAAATCCGGATTGCCCTTGCTGAGTTCGGCCTCGACCTCGGCCTTGCTCCAGTCCGGGTTACGGTTGCGATTGATCTAGCTGCTTTCGGTCATGATACCGGTGCCCAGGCCGTCAACCTCAATCCCGCCGCCCTCGCCCACCCGTTCGCTGCGAACAGGCCGGGCGCTGGTTTCCTCGGCGATCTGGGCCGCCAGCAGCGCATCCTCGTCGTGCTGCTTGTTGGGGATTGGTTTGGTCAGCCAGTTGCTGCCCCACCTGGACACCTAGCTCACAGGTGCAGCGCCACGCCCATGCCTGCCTCGGTGCGTGGCACCTGTACCCGCAGCGCAATCAACAAGGCAGCCAACAGCATCAGTACACCCGCGCCCAGAAACACCCCGCTGATGCCACTGAGACTGAACATCGCGCCTCCTCCGGCCGCGCCCGCTGCAATGGCGGACTGCACCGAAGCCACGACCATGCCACCGGCACTCTCAGCCTGGTCCGGCACGGCGCGGGCCACCCAGTTCGACCATGCCACGGGCACCCCGCCAAAGGCCATGCCCCACAGCGCCAGCAGCAACGCCTGGCCTGGGAGAGAGACTGGCAGCAACACCAGGGCCAGCGCCGCGACGCCCACTAATACCGGCATCAGTACCAAGGTGCCACGTGGATAACGCACCAGCATCCAACCGGCCAGCAGCGTGCCGACGAAGTTGGCTGCGCCGAACCCCAGCAGCATCAACGCCAACCCTTCTGTCCCCACCCCCGTGGTGCTTTCCAGGAAGGGTCGGATGTAGGTGAACAGCGCAAAGTGCCCGGTGTGAACCAGCACGCAGCCAAACATGCCGATGGCGATGCCTGGACGCAGCAGCACATCCAGTACCGTGCGCAAGCGTGCAGTCCCCGAGGGCGCCAGGCGGGGCAGCGTGAACAGTTGGAACGCCAGCGTCACTGCACCGACGGCGGCGGCGGCAACGAACGCACTGCGCCAGCCATACAGACCACCGAGGTAGCTGCCCAGCGGCACAGCAACCACCGTGCCCACCGCAATACCACTGAAGATGATCGACAGCGCGCGGGGCAGCAGCGCCGCTGGCACCAGGCGCATCGCCACGGCGGCGGCCATGCTCCAGAAACCGCCCAGGGCAACGCCCAGCAGGATACGCATCAGCAGTAATACCGCCAGGCTTGAAGAGAACGCCACCAACAGGTTTGACGCAATCATCAGCAGGGAGAAACCCAGTAGCACCACGCGTCGGTCGATCCCACGCGTGAGGCCGGGCACCAGCAGCCCGGCAAACAACGCCACCACTGCCGTCACCGTCACGGCTTGGCCGGCCAGCGCCTCGGACACTCCCAGGTCCATCGCCATTGGCGTCAACAAGCTTGCCGGCAGGTATTCCGCCGTCAACAAGCCGAATACCCCCATGGCCAGGGAAAACACCGCCATCCAGGCGGGCGCATCGGGCTCAACTTGGGCAGAGTGAGCGGCTTGGGCTACACAATCATTCATCACACGACATCCTCGGAAAATTAGCGCGACGGCCAGTCTAGGTTCGCCCATCCGGATGATCTATGATGCAGACCCTTGAGTTTTTGACCAAAACCCCGAACATGACAACAGTCGCCCCTTTCAATCAGTCCTCCGGCCTTATCGACGAGCTGCTGCGCGGCATGCGCCTGAGCGGGGTGCAGTACCGACGCATCCAGGCCGGACCGAGCTTCGGCATGGGCTTTGAGGCCAAACCCGGACACGCCTACTTCCACTTCCTGGCCGCAGGGACGGCCACCCTGCGAACCGACGACGGCGGCCTGTTTGAGTTATCGGCGGGCAATGCGGTGTTCATCTCCCACGGCGGCGCCCATGCGCTGTCCTCCGATGCGGACAGGCCTGTGCAGGACATCGATGGCTTTGGCGCGACCGCGTTGGGCGATACCGTCTGCGCCGTGGATGCGTCCCCCGATACGCCCCCCTGCACCTTGCTGTTCAGCGCCTGCATGGCGTTCGAACTCGGCAGTCTCCAGGGGCTCGGCAGTCTGATGCCGGCCTTGATGCTGATCGATGCCCAGGGCCAGCGGTACCCCGGCCTGATGCCGATCCTGGCGGTGATGGAGCGTGAAGTGTCTGCTGCCCGCATCGGCTACTCCGGCATCCTCGCGCGCCTGGCCGATGTGGTCGCCGCCATGATCGTGCGGGGCTGGGTGGAATGTGCCTGCGGTAATGCATCAGGATTGGTGGCGGCGCTGCGCGACACGCGACTGGCCGGTGCCCTGCTCGTCCTGCATCAGGACCCGGGTCGCGATTGGAGCGTGGCCGAATTGGCGGCGCATTGTCATGCTTCCCGTTCGGTGTTCGCCGAGCGCTTCCAGGCCACCCTGGGCATCCCGCCCCTGCGCTACGTGACGGAGTTGCGCATGCGCCTGGCCAGCCAGTGGCTGACCCTGGAGCGATTGCCTATCGAAGAAGTGGCGCTGCGCCTGGGCTATACCTCCCAGGCAGCGTTCAGCCGTGCGTTCAAGCGTATTACCGGCCATCCGCCGGGGGCCAGCCGCCAGCGCAGCCGGAGCCCGGCATGAACGAGCGCCTCGAAGACATCCTGGCCGACGCCGGCGTTCAGGTGGTTTTTTCGAGGACCCAATAATCGGCGGTGTCGACGTTGATATAGTTACCGCGCTCGATACGCATGACCACACGCACCTTGCCGTCCTCGGCCAAACGCTCGACGTACTCGACAAAAGGTTCATGGTCCAGGTAACTCTGGCGCGTACTGACAATCAGGTAGCCAGAACTGCGCGCGACACGCAGCAGTTCGTCCAGTGCGGTGACGGCCACATGTCCGTCGATGAACACGCCGCAACAGACCACCAGGTCATAGCGATCATCCGCGATGGCAGGGTTGCGCACGTTCAAGTCGACATCAGCCGTAAGCTGACTGTATGCGTTGGTCTTGCGTGCCTGCTCGACCATGCCGGCGGACAGGTCGACGCCATCGATCTCGCCGTAGCCGATCCCGGCCAGTTGCTCTCCCACCAACCCGGTACCACACCCGGCATCGAGAATCCGCGCACTGTGTGGCCGCCCCGATTTGACCAACGCGTGGGCCACCACATCCAGCAATTTTGCACAAACCCAGTGACCGACATACTTCTCACCAAAAGCGGTGTCTACGTAGCCTTGCGCCCATTCATCGTAGAAGGCCCGCAGCACCTCCTTTTCACCATTGAGCCGGTGGGATGCGGTCACCAATGCACTTTCCTCTGCCGTGTGTTTCATTGTCGATCCTCGATTGATGTCACGTGGGGAAATAAGCCTCAGCCCGCAAGCCGTTGGCTGCGCGCAATACCGGCGCGGAAACAGTCGGACAACGTCAAGCCTTCGCCTACGGCGTCCAGCAATGCTTCCGTCACGCCACCTGGCGTGGTGGCGCTGTGCAGGTAGTCGCGCCGGGCACGGTCATCCAGCCCCCGGGGCCTTACGGCGTTGGCCCACGCAATCACCTTGCCCCAGGGCGGCAGGTTGCACGCTGTGGCGCCCCTGGCAATGGCTTCCTGGGACACCTTGACGGCCAGGCTCTCGCAGTAGGTCAAAACAATCGGCAGGCAGGGGCCATAGACGGTAAAGGCGTCGAATTCAGCTTCCGATGGCAGGTTGATCAGTTCGATTCCCAGCCGGCGCAGCAACCCATCAACCAGGGCCGAATCGGCGCCATAACGCGCGCCGATGGCACAGGCGCCAGCAATCGTATCCGGTGCGCTGACCATGACACGGACGATCTGGGGAGGCGGCTGGAACAGGGACTTGATGCGCTCAACCGGCAAACCAGCGATAAACGAGACCAGCACAGTGCCGCTCTTGAGCTGCAGCCCGCTCAACGCCCGGTAGTCCTGAGGCCTTACGGTCAGCAGGATCAACTGCGACTCATCGACGACTCGCCGGTTGTCGGCATATCGGTCTTCCAGCCCGGCCTTCTTGAGCCTGCCCCGCGCAGCGCTGGAATGCCGATTGCTGAGCAACAGGTTGGCCCTGGGTAAGCCGGCGGCAATCAGCCCTTGGGCCAGGGCGACCCCCAAGTGGCCCGAGCCGACAATGCCGATGCGGGTGGACAACACTGTCTTGCAGTCATTCATATCCATAGCGACTTGACCCTTGACCGTTGGAAACAGCGGCATCACGCCTCGGATACCAGGCGCGAAGTCGCTCCTGCGCGGCGCACGCTCAGGACCTCCAGCACGCTCACACCCAGGATGCCAATCAGGACCAGCAGGGCTCCGCACACGAACCACAGGTCCAACGCATCGTTGAGGACCACCACCCCCAGTGCCACGCCTGCCACCGGCGTCAACAGCTGCAGCACGGACAGGCGTGACGCAAGGTATTTGGTCAGCAGCCAATACCAGCCCAGGAAGGTCCCCAGGACCAGAACCAGGGTCTGGAAGGTCAGGTTCGCGACCACCGCACCGTCGATTTCAAAGGTGGAGTGGCCCATGAAAAAGGTCAGCGGAAAGATCAACAGCGTCGCGATACTCACCTGGTAAAACAGGGTTTTCTCCGGTCGCGCACTGGCGAGCGTCGACGTACGCACTGCAATGGTGGTGGCCCCCCAAGCGGCTCCGGACAGCAGCCCGAGCCCATCCCCCAGCAGCGTGTTGCCTTGGGCACCGTCGCCCCGCCCCATGAAGGTAATGACGATGCCAAGGAATGCCAGCACCACGAAACACCATTGGCTGCCACTGAGACGTTCCTCCTCGCGCAGGAAATGCAGGCCGAAACTCGCAAACAAGGGGCCGGTGTACAGAAACACGGTGATATGGCTGGCACTGCTGTAGCGCAAGCCTTCAGCGATGAAGATCGATTCCAGAGCTACCAGGATTCCGACCACGATACCCGCGCCGACGGTGTTATCGCTGAACAGCCCGGCACCCTGGCGATACCACAGGTAACCCCCCAGGATCAGCGCGGAAATGGCATATCGAATTGTCAATTGCATCAGCGGATCGAGCTGCGGCGCGGCCAGTTTGATCAATACCTGCTGCCCTCCCCATAACAGGCACAGGACCATCATCGTGGACACGGAAAAGACATCGAGGGATTTGCGTGTGTCGAGCATCGTCATAGACCTTGAGCCACGGCATTGAAAAACATAGGTTCAAGGCTATGCGCATCACCTCTGGCAAGTAATCGATTTTTTGCTAAGGTGCTTGCATGAAACTCAACCTGGAAAAACCTCACCGCCTCCCTTCCCTCAGCGCCTTGCGTGCGTTCGAAGCCGCCTCACGCTGCCGCACGCTCACCGAAGCCGCCCAGGAGTTGTGCGTGACCGTGGGCGCAGTGAGCCGGCAGATCCGCCAATTGGAGGATGACCTGGGGCTGAGCCTCTTTCATCGCACCGCTAACGGCGTAACCCTCAATGAGTCGGGGCAGCGCCTGGCCCGTGACGTGTCCAAGGCCTTCTCGCTGCTGCTCAAGGCCACTCAGGACATGCGCCCGCAGACCGGTGCCAGCATCGTGTTGACTTGCACGGTATCCATCACCAGTCACTGGTTGAGCAAGCGGTTGCCGGCCATCACCGCGTATGCTGGCGGTAACCTTGCATTGACGATCGACCCGAGTTCCGAAGTGCGCAACCTCGACCATGGCGATGCCGATCTGGCGATTCGCTACTGCCCGCGCGAACTTGTGTTGAGCCATTCGGCGTTGCTGCTGCAGGACCGCTACTTCCCCGTTTGCAGCCCTGCCTACCTGAACAGCCTTGGGCCTGTCGACGAACCGCTGGACCTGGTGGGTGCGCGGCTGGTCCAGTCACCCTGGTACCACGACGATCGCTTGGGCAATGCCACTTGGGACGACTGGTTCACGGCGATTGCCAAGTGCGATACGCAGACGACGGCAGCGCTTTCCTTCAGCGGTGTGGGCTATGCCATGCATGAAGTGGCGCAGAACGGCGGGGTAATGATCGGCAGTTCTGCGCTGCTGCAAGACGAATTGGCCGACGGGCGCCTGGTAGCCGTGTTCGGCGACCGCCATCAACTCACCTCCCCCTACGAATACAGGCTGGTCTGGACGCAATCGGCACACCAGTCGCATGATCAGCAGTACCTGATCAATGGCCTGCTGCGCGCCGCCGGACAACCTTCGGCCTTTGCGCCGGGTAGGGTCTACGCCCCGGGATAGGCCCCACCGTCCATATTGATGACCGCCCCCGACAAATAGGATGCTCTTGGACTGGCCAGGAACAACGCCAGATCGGCCACTTCCCCCGCGCGGGCAAACCTGCCCATCGGGATCGATGCCTGCTGTCGCGCCAGGGTCTGCTCAAGGCTTTCGCCGCTGCGTTGAGCCATGCGTTCCAGGGTCGCCTGGGTACGGGGCGTCAGGGTAAACCCAGGGTTGATCACGTTGATACGGATGCCTTGGCAGCCATAAGCCTGCGCCAACCCCTGTGACGTGAGGATCAACGCTGCATTGGCTGCACCGCCGGCGAGATGCTCGGGCATTGCCACCCGGCCACCGATGCCGACGATATTGACCACCGCCCGCAGCGACGGCTGCGCCTGGCCAAGAAAATGGGCAAGCACCGCATGCTGGGTGTTGATGTAAGGGCAGAACTTGGCGCTGAACGCCTCCAAGTAATGGGCCGGAGTAAGTTGACTCACCGGGTGTCTCGCAGCGGCACCGGCACTGTTGACCAGCACGTTGATGGCGCCATGGCGCGCGCTGATTGCGTCAATGACCGCTTGAGCCTGATCGGCGTCTGACAGGTCGCCGGCAAAAGGATGCACGTGCAGGCCCGCTTCCTCGCACACGCGTTGCGCCTGCTCAAGCCGCTGATGTGACCTCGAAACAATTGCCACCCGCGCGCCTTCGGCGGCGAAAGCCTGGGCGCAGGCCAGGCCAATGCCTGAGCTACCGCCCGCGACCACTACCAGGCGTTGTTGCAAAAACAGATCCATTCGGGCGGGGCCTCCTTCAGGCGTTTTTTCTCAGCTGGTCAAGATAACGCTCCACTTCCCCGGACAGCCAATGGGAGAATTCGCGCTGCTTGTCTTCCGAACTTTCCCTGGGTGGCCACACCAGCCAATACGGATAGGCATAGGGCGCACTCACATCGCACAACTGGACCAACTCTCCGCGCTCGATAGCGTCATGCACCAGACTGCGCCGCTCCAGCGTGATGCCCTGCCCCAGGCGGACCGCCTCCAAGACCAGATTGGAGTCGTTGCTGCACAACCCCTTGCGTTCGTTGCCCATTTCAACACCCGCGGCCTCGCACCAGGGCAACCATGATTCAGTGTTGTAGATGATCTCGCTGTCGATGACCTCTTGCGGTGTTTGCGGCAGGCGCCCGCTATTGAAGTGGGGGGCGGCGACGACGACGACTTCATCGTGGAACAACAGCTTCTGCTCGACCCCTTCCCAATCCCCCTTGCCCATACGGATACCGATATCCACCGATTCCTGATGCAAGTTGGAGATGGTCAAGCTGGCTTGCAGACGAATGCTGATATGAGGGTAAAGCTGCTGAAAACGTGGTAGGCGCGGTAACAGCCAGGACCGGCCAAACGACGGCAATACCGCCACCACCAACTCCCCCATCTTGGGCTGTGCCTGGATCAATCGCGTGGCTTCGGCGATATCGCCCAAGGCTTTTCGGATCTGCAACGCGTACAGCCGCCCATCCTCGCTGACACGCAAGCCCCGCCCTTCACGCACGAACAGGGTCAAGCCGACAATCTCTTCCAGCACCTTGATCTGCTGGCTGATGGCTGAATGGGTAACGTGCAATTCCTTGGCTGCCAGGGTGACGCTCCCCAACCTGGAAGTGGCTTCAAAACTGCGCAGGCAGGTCAACGGGGGGAATGCACTCATGTAAGCTAAACTAACCTATTGTGGTAAAAATTATCGATACTTTGAGGGCTACACTCAGGATAAAGTAACCTCAAATTAACAATCCTGCCAGCTGCAGGCGTCTTTTCGTTCCACCGTCACCTCGCGAACCGCGGAGCGTCTTCGATGAAAACCACGATCATGGAACAGAGCGTCTCGACCGCCCGTATCACTCAGGCTCCGCAGGTATTGCTGGCGAAAATGGCGTTGGGCCGACATTCCCTGAAATGGCTGGTGACCAAGGATCAACTACTCTCTTTCTGGTTGGAACAGCAAGCCTATGTCGTCGCGCTGAAAGGGCGTCATTGGATGACGTCCCAAGGTACCGATGTCTGCCTGGAACCCGGGGATTTCACCTGTCTTGCCCCGGGCCTGATTCTGCTGGAGGGCGACGGGGAAATCGCGCTGTTCCTGGCCGCCGACGAGGCCAGTCCTCGCGTGCGCGGGTTGCTCCTGGATCTCTACAAATACCTCAAGCATCCCCACTGCACTTTGAAAATTACCCTGACGTAAATGGAGGCTTCATGAAACTGGTTGGCATGCTGGACTCGCCCTACGTGCGCCGCGTCGCAATCTCCCTGGACCTGTATGGCGTCGACTTTGAGCATCAGCCGCTCTCGGTATTCAGCACCTACGAGCGATTTGCCCAAATCAATCCGGTCGTCAAGGCGCCCTCCCTGGTGCTGGACGATTCAACCGTGTTGATGGACTCAAGCCTGATCCTCGAATACTTCGAAGCGCTGGCGCCGGCCGACAGGAAGCTTTTGCCCGATCGCGCCAGCGAGCGCGCCCAGGACCTGCAATTGATCGGGCTCGCACTGGCCGCCTGTGAAAAAACCGTACAGATTGTGTACGAGCATAATCTGCGCCCCGCCGAAAAGCTCCACAAGCCCTGGCTCGACCGGGTAACCGGCCAATTACTGGCAGCCTACTCGACCCTGGAAAAACGCCTGGCCCACGCGTCCGACGAAAAGCTGACTCAAGGCGCCATTACCGCTGCGGTGGCGTGGTCGTTCAGCCAGTTCACGGTCGCCTCAGTGGTCAAAGCCGAGTCCTTCCCGTACCTGCAGCGTCACGCCAAGCGCTTGGAGGAACTCCCGGCCTTCATGCAATACCCCATCCAATAAACTGGCTCAAACGCCACGCGAGCCGGTCCCCACCGGCTCCTCGCCCTGCGCCCACATGAACGCCGCCTATGTACACCGTATTTTTTTCACCTACCGCCAACGGTTATAAAATCCTGCTGATGCTTGAGGCCCTGGCGGTCAATTACGACATCTGCCACATCAACCTCGCCCGCGATGAGCAGCACCTTCCCGCGTATCTGCAGCTGAACCCGCACGCGAAGATTCCGGTGCTGCTCGACCACGACACCCAGCAAGTGGTGGTGGAGTCGGCGGCGGTGCTGCTCTACCTGGCGGACAAGCACGCCCGTTTTCGCGGGACGTCGCCCGAGCAGCGCTGGCAGGTGGTGCAATGGCTGATCTGGCAAGTCAGCAGCCTGGGACCGATGGCCGGCCAGAATTATCACTTCCACCATCAGGCTTCCCAACCCGAGGCATACTCGGCCAACCGTTATCTGAACCAGACCCGCACGCTGTTCCAGGTATTCGAGCAAGCCATCGCCGGGCGCGCGTTTATCTGCGGCGAATTTTCCATCGCCGACATGGCGATTTATCCCTGGCTGCGGCTGCACAAGGTGCTGCACATCAGCCTGGAGGCGCTACCTCACACCGTGCAGTACCTGCAGCACATGGCCCAACGGGACGATGTTCGACGCGCCTATGATGCAGGCGCGCCGTATCATGAGCGCACGCACGGCGACGTCGACAAGCTTACGGCCATTGCCGATCGCCGCGCGACGGGCTAGACCGCCGTGGCGTACTTGCCTGCATGAAAGATCAGCGGGTTGCCTTCATTGAGTGTGAAGCTGATGACTTCGCCGATGAAAATCCAATGATCGCCACCGTCGAACTCATTGCGCTTGATGCATTCGAACTGAGCAATCGCGCCATCGATCAACGGCAGCTGGTTTTCGCTGATTGCGTAGGGCACCTGGCTGAACTTGTCAGCGGTCGGCGTGGCAAAACGGTCGCTCAGCAGTTGTTGCTCATGGGCCAGTACATTGATCGCGAAGCCATCCGCCGCCTGGAATGCACGAGCGGTGTAAGATTCCTTGCGCAGGCTCCACAAGACCAGGGCCGGCTCCAATGACACCGAATTGAAGCTGCTGACCGTCAGCCCGGCAGGCGCGCCTCGATCATCCAGGGTTGTGACAACGGTGACCCCCGTGGCGTACTTGCCGTAGGCGTTACGCAACGCGCGCGTGTCCATCTGTTTTTCAAGCGTCTGCATTTCCCTGTCCACCTTTTCAGAGTTGGCCAACCACGGTGTGGTTGTCGATTGTCGTCAAGCATGCCGCCAGTATCTCCAGACCTTCGAGCAACACGGGCCGGGGAATGGTCAGTGGCATGAGAAATCGGATGACATTGCCGTATTGCCCGCACGCCAGCAGGAGCAAGCCGCGCTCGCGCGCGCATTGGATCAGTTGCCGGGCCAGGCGCGCAGAAGGTACACGGTGCGCCGCATCTTCAAACAGCTCCAGGGCAACCATCGCCCCCAGGCCGCGGATACGGCAATGGATACCAAGGGCGCCGGTGATTTCCTTGAGGTTGTCGCGCAGATCCTCGCCCAGTTCGCGGGCGACGTTGAGCAACCCTTGCTCATCGAATACCCGCAGGACGGCCAATGCAGCCGAGCAGGCCAGCGGGTTCCCGGCGTAGGTGCCACCGAGGCCGCCGGGCAGGGGCGCATCCATGATTTCAGCCTTGCCGGTCACGCCGGATAACGGCAGCCCGCCGGCAATCGACTTGCCGAACACAATCAAGTCGGCATGGACGCCCATTTGCTCCATCGCGAAAAAACTGCCGGTACGCCCCGCGCCACACTGTATTTCATCCGCGACCAGCACAATGCCATGCTGGTCGCACAAGGCGCGTAGCGCCACCATGAACGCCACAGGGGCTGCGACAAATCCCCCTTCACCCTGAACCGGCTCAATAACGATGGCAGCGATATCTTCCGGTGCGGCGTCGCTGCTGAAGATCCGGTAAATGCTGTTCATCGCCTCGACTACCGAAACGCCGGCGTCCGCATCCGGGAACATCGCCCGATAGACACCACCGGGCATCAGTCCCATGCCCTGGGCATAGGGGTTGACCTTGGCGGTCATCGCCAGGGTCATCAGCGTTCGGCCGTGATAGGCGCCGGTGAACACAATCACACCCGTACGGCGTGTGTGTACGCGGGCGATTTTCAATGCGCTTTCTACCGCCTCAGAACCTGTGGTCAGCAGCAGCGTCTTCTTGGCAAAATCGCCCGGCACCCTCGCGTTGATCGCTTCACACACCGCGATATAGCTCTCATAGGGCACCGCCGCAAAACACGTATGGGAAAACTGCTGCAATTGCGCCTGCACTGCGTCAACCACCTGCGGGTGCAGGTGACCGGTATTGAGCGCTGCAATCCCGCCGCAGAAATCCACGTAGCGCCGCCCTTCGACATCCCATAGCAGCGCATTGTCGGCACGCTCCACGTACACGGCATGGGCCTGGTTGACGCCCCGGGCGACTGCCTGGGTGCGTCGCTGCGCCAATGCCTGGGTTGTATCTTGCATACCCTTGCCCTCTCGTAGACGACAGTCAAAGCGGCTCCAGCCTTCACCGGAGCCGCATGCAGTGGGGGAACTCAGCGGGCCCGATAGGCTTGCAGCGCTGCATCTGCCTCGGCAGCCAGCTGCAGGCGGTCGCCGTAACGGTAGCTGTCGAGGAAGTCGAACTTGACCGGTGCATTGCCGCGATCAAATCGTGCCTTGAGCCCGCCCGGTGCATCATTGGCCCACTTGAGCAACGAATCGGCAAACTCCTGGCTCGCGCGGGAGATGAAGCGGTTGGAGAAGTCGGCGAAATCGATCGGCAAATGCTCGCGCTGCTCTTCGAACAAGCGCTGCAATACCTCGATGGTCTGCGCTTCGCTCTGCTGGCCGGCACGGTAGGCTTCCATGGCGGTGCAGGCGGCCTCAAACAGCGCTTCGTAATACGGGCTCTCGATCGACAGGTGCCCAGCATAGGTTGCCGTCTCGAACGCCTGTTCCAACGCCTCGTTATCGCCGGTCTTGAGGTAGTCGGAGAGAATCTTGCGAAACCGCAGCACGCCAATGTAACTGCCACTGATCCACACCCTGAACCACGCATTCCAGAGTGGGAAGCTGTCGAACGCGGTAAAGGAGTTGGCCACCAGGCGGTCGTTCACTTTCACCACTTCCAGGCTGTAATCCTGATATGAGAGAAAGTCCTCCTTGCGCCAGACGTCAGTCTGGACCGCCTTGAGGATCTTCGGTGCCACCCGCGCAATCGACTCGAAGGTATTGACCAGGCCACGAGAAAACAAGGGGTCGACAAAACCCACTGCATGCCCGAGCAAGCAGTAACGGTCCCCCACGCTTTCGCGGCTGGTGTAGTTGAGTCGGGGGGCTACGGTCCATTCGCGCACCCTGGCCGCGCCCTCGAAATGCCGGGCAACGGAGGGGTGATCGTCAAGAAACTGCTTGAACTCCACCTCTGGATCACCAGCAGGACCATGCTCGTCGATATCCAACTGCAGCCCGATGCTGCATAGCGGGTTGGTAGAGTGAGGATGATTGTTGAACGGGATGATCCACAGCCATCCGCCCTTGAACATATGGTGCAACGTGCTTTGCGCCAGGGGTGTAGGCGAACCGGAAGCCTGGGTCGACGCGATGACCTCTTCGTAGAGCTTTACCCCGGTCATATGCGTGAAGATCGACCGGGTACGCGCCTGCATTTCCCGGGCGCCCTGGCGTAGCTGGTACTTGTCGGCGATGGGCGAACGGTAACCCGCCGCGTCCACCACGTAGCGTGCACTGAGCTGTTCGCGGCCCAGGTTCAGGATCATGCCGTCGGCGGTTTCTTCAATATCCTGAATCCGCGCTTGTTGCTTGATGGTCGCGCCGAGCCTGGCGGCCAGGGCCAGGTAATAGGCGTCCACATCCTGCCGGAACAGATGGGCCTCGGGGGCGATAACCGGAGTGGACACCACATCCAGCGGGTTATGTTCCTGGTGTTTGCCGTTCCAGGCAAAACTGAACGCCAACTTGATCCCGGCCGATGAGGAACCCACATGCTTGATCAGCGAATTGAGTTCGCCGGGGTAGGCCAACTCCGGTATGGCGTAACGGTTGGCCAGGATTTTCAACAGCACAGCGCTCTCGGGCACCATCGATTCGCCCACTGCAAAACGCGGATGGGTGCCGGCGTCGATGATGACCACGCTCACACCTTCCTTGGCCAGGATAGCGCCCAACATGGTTCCGGCAATGCCACTGCCAATGATGGCTACGTCGTAAGTGTTTTCCATGACAACCTCGATCGGTGGTTATTGATTCAGTGAAAGTGCGCACTTGCGCGCTGTAGGAGTTCGGTGCTGACCTGAAGTACCTCGACGCTGTCCGTCTGGGCCTCGACCAGAAACAGATAGTCGGCCTGGCCCGTGGCTAGCCAATAGTCGGCCAAGCCTCGGGCAATGGCTTGGACGTCACGTCCAGGCATGGTCAGGACCAGCGTCGGTCCCTGGAAGCCATAGCGTGTGCAACAGATGGAGGTCGCCGCTCCGGCATTGGCGTTGATAAAGTCCGAGGGCGAAACACGGTCCTTGCTGGCCAGGCCTTCGACGATCTTGTCGGTGGTGGTCTTGGGATAAGCGTTGCCGTAATAAATGAACCCCACCTGAGCACGCACCGGGTCGAGGCGTTCGCGGTATTTGAGGTACAGCTCGCTGACGCTGGACAGCACGCTGTAGACCGACGGGTCAGCGCTTTTGAGGCCTTTGCGCAAGCCTTCATCAAGATCGTTGTAAGTGAAGTTGCTGGCATGAGCACGATCCAGGATTTTCATGAGACCCTCCTTGAAGTGACTTAGCTGTAGCGTTGGAACACAAGGCTGGTATTGAACCCGCCAAAGCCGATGGTGAGGCTCAGGCCGATCTGCGCCTGTGCCTGCAATGCCGTGCCGACGGGCAAGCGGAAATCCAGGTTCGCGATTGGCGTCTCAAGCCCGTGGATGGGCGGCACGACTCCGGTCTGCAGGCTCTTGACCAAGGCAATCGCCTCCAACGCCCCCGTTGCGCCCAATGTGTGGCCAAAGGCGCCTTTCGTGGCAAAGACGATGGGCTGGTAGCCGCTGAAGTAATCGGCATAGGCTGCGCTTTCCACCCGGTCATTGGTCAGGGTTCCCGAGCCATGGGCATTGACCAGGCCGATCTGGTTACGGTGAATCCCCGCCTCCTCCAGAGACCGGTCCAAGGCCAGGCGAATACCCGTGCCTTGCTCGTCCGGCGCAGTCAGCCCGGCGGCATCGTTGGCCGAGCCACAGCCCAGCAGATAGGCATAGGGCTTGCGCGCCTCCTGCCCTTGACGCTCCAGCACCAGGAACCCCGCGCCCTCCCCCAGCAGCGTGCCGTCGTGATGCTGGTCGAACGCCCGCAGTCGAGTCGCCGACATGGTGCCCAACGCGGTATGGGCCAGGCGTTTGGAGCGGCCGAGGATATCCGCACCGCCACAGACACAGGTGTCGGCCAACCCGGCTCGGATCAGGTAAGCCCCCAGCATCAGCGCATCCGAGCCCGACGAGCACGCGGTGGACAGCGCCAACGGCTGCAAACCGAGTTGCTGCGCGGTGGTCACTACCCATTCATGCAGCGGATCTTGGTGAAACGCCAGGCTGTCCAGACGATACCCAAGGCTGGTGCCGGCAATCAGAAACTGCCGGGGGTTTTGCCCGCTGACGGCCACTCGGGCATCGTCCAATGCCGCCTTGGCCGTGCGTTGCGTCAGATCCAGCAGCCGTGCCTTCGGCTCGGCGATGTCGCTGTCCGGCAGGAAGCCTGCCAGCGTGTTCTTGAGCGGATATTCGACGGGCAGATCACGTATGCCTGTCTGACCTTCTACCAGCCGCTCCCATACGGTCTGCAATTGAGACCCTAACGCGGTGGTCCATCCGAGACCTGTCACTACAACCTTGTTCATAGTGCCTCCAGCAGAAAAATCGGGAGTCGCCTCAGCCGTAGACCCGTTGAAATTCGTCAACCGGCTTGTCGTGCACTGGCGAGGGATAGTAGTTATCAAGCAACTCGCCCGAGACCAGCTCGATGCGCCGGGCAAACGGCTCGCTTTGCAGCCAGCGGTCGCTGTGGATGAAGGTTTCGTCGATATCGGCGGCATTGAAGCCCGGCAACTGCGATGGTTCGACGATCTTGCGGCGCTTCTTGTCCAGTACCTGGGCATAGGCCGAAGCATCGAAGTAGCGGATACGGTTGTCCTGTATCAGCGCGTTGATGCAGTGCCAGCGCTGTGGCAGGTACAGATAGTTGACGAAGATGTTCCTCACCGCGTAGACCTTCTGGCCGAGCAACTGGCTGACGAGCACGCCCGCCACGTTGGCCATTTCCGAGCAGAAACACGGCAACCGCGGCCCCTCGTCGAGCATGGCGTTGAGGTAGTCCAGGGGGCTGATCGCGGGAATCACCACGTCCCGATAGTGCTCATAGCGCTGGATGCAGGCTTCCCACTGGCTCGGGTCGAACTTCAACTTGACCACATTGGGCGGGTAGGTCTCGAACTGGTCGGACTCCTGCAGCACATGGCACATGTACCGGGGAATCAACGCCATGACATCCTCCAGTGAGGACAACGCGTAGCGATTGATCACTTCGCGGGCCGCAGCCGTAAGCTGTTCATTCATAGCAGTCACCTACTTGTAATTGACGATGGAGCCGGCGTCCTGAAAGACCAGGTCAATGCGGCCGGGGCGCTCGTAGCGCTTGAGCAGTTTCAATATGTGTTGCTTGAACGAAGGGCCGTCGCAGGACGGCACGATGGACTGATCGAGCGTTACTTCCAGCTCGAATCCCGCCAGCGCCTGATGTGTCGGCTTGACCAGCGTTCGGCAACTGATGACCCCTGGCAGCGTGCGGCAGATGTGCTTGATCGCCCCAAGGTTGACCTTCTCATCGTTGATCACCAGGAAGTCCGATTTACGCCCTTTGAAAAACAGATATCCCTGCGCGTCCTGGGTAAAAATATCGCCGGTGCGCAACCATGTCGTCCCGTCGATATCGACCAGAGGCGATTTCGCGCTGCGCCCGATTTTGCTGAGCAGCAACGTATTGGATGACACCAGCAACTCCCCTTGCCAAGGGCTCTCGGACAGCCAGTCGAGCCTCACTTGGGTGCCCGCCAACGGTAGCCCCACCGAGGCATACCGGGCAGGGTCGACGCGGTGGGCGGCCAACGTCGACACGCGGGGCCCGGCTTCGGTGATGCCGTACGTCAGATACAGCTCCAATTGCGGGTTTGCTTGCAGGCAACGTTGCACCTGCTCCGCCGGTACGTGGTCGCCCCCCACGCTCAATACGCGCAACCCAGGCGGTAAGCCGGACGGTTCGCAGGCATTGATCTGACGCAACAGCACCGGTGTCAGCGAACTGACCGTGATGCGATGCGCGGCGATATCGCGGGTGTATTGCGGCAGTAAAAAGGGCGGACCGCTGATGACCAACTGGGCGTCCAGCGTCAGGGTCGCAATGGCTTGGGCCACCAGTGCCGTCGAGTAATACAACGGCAGATTGACCAGCACCCGATCCTCTTTACGCAGCCCGATGCTGTGGGCATGTCGCAGGCCATTGGCTTGCAACGATTCGAACCGGTGCACGCAACCGCTGCTGAACGACGCTGAAGTGCCTGATGTGGTGATGATGACCTCACCAGGTCGCGTCGACGGCATACGCGGCGCATCGAAAATCAGCACACTCCAGCGACCGATGAGTTCAGCCCGTGCGCCTGGCCCATGGGGAATACCATCAATGCGCAGACTCGACTTCACCAACGCCGCGGCCTGGAAATCCTCGATGATCTGCCCAAACCGCTCAGCCGGGGTAGTCGGCGCAATCAACGCCGGTACCAGGCCGCTGTTGAGCACAGCGAAAAACATGTGCAGTACATCGATCGTGTTCGGCAAGGCGATGACCACGACGTGTCCGGGCTGCAGCGGACTGGTTTGCCAGAACCTCAGGTAGTCCGTGTAAGTGTCAGTCGCTGTGCAATGATCGCCTACGGATGAGGTGGCCGAAATATTCAACAGTTTATCGGCAGGAAAGAACTCCCTGCTTCGTTCGATTGACACAAGGCTATTCATTTCAATGAGCCTCAAGCTTGTTGACAATAAAGTCAGACAGGGTCTTGCAATTAAAGAAGTTGTCGGGCCCGAACTCTTCTTCACTGATCTTAATCTTGAATTCTTCTTCGCATTGAAAACGCAGTTCGATAAAACCAATCGAGTCCACGCCCACTTCCGAGGAGAACCCCGCCTCCTCTTTTATGTGCGACTCCGGGATATCCAGGTCCAACTTTTCGGAAACAATTTTCTTCAGAATCGCGATAACTTCTTGCCGGGTATGTACGCTCATGGAAACCTCGCTTTTATCAAAGGAAACAACGGGTATTACAGGTCAGTGAGAACTTCGCGTTTGCAGCATTTCTTTCGAAAGAAATACATGGGGATCCGGGCGTAACAGACGCCGGACCAAGGGTGTCGTCGTTGCAGTAATAATCAGCGCCATGAACACCAGGATGGTGTAGGCATCGATCGAGATCAGTTTGAGTTCCAGGCCAATCGCCAGGATGATCAGCTCCATCAACCCACGGGTATTCATCAGGGCGCCGACAATGGCCGAATCGGTCCGTTGCAGACCGCTGACACGCGCCCCCAGATAGGCGCCACCGAACTTGCCAACAAACGCACACACCAGGAATACGCCGAGCCAGATCAGGTTTTCCTGACTGCCAAGGCTGGCGAACGAGGTTTTGATCCCGGCGTAGGCGAAAAATACCGGCAACAGGACAAAGTTCAGAAACCCTTCCACCTGGTTACGCCAATAGTGAGTGAATTCAGGCACCTTCTTCATCATCAAGCCGGCGAGCAGCGCTCCGATTGCACAGTGCAGGCCCAACCAGTCAGTGACCCAGGCACACAGCAATACGTAGCTGATCACCATGGGCATGATCGCCGCGTGCTCGTCCCGCGCCTGGGCGCGGCGGATAAAGGGGATGACCAGGTAGCGTGTCAGGCCATAGAAACCGACGAATGCCACCAACAGTTGCGCAGCGAAATAGCGAGCATCGAGGGGATTGCCATCCACTCGGGAGCAAAACACTATCGCGCCCAATATCACCCAGCCCACTACGTCGGTGATCACAGCCGCACGCAATGTGACGTGGGCCACCAGCGTTTCCTGCAAGGCGAGGCTCTGGACGATCCGCGTCATGACCGGCACCGCAGACACTGCCAACGCAACACCGCAGAACCAGGCGAACCCCCATTTCGAATAGGTCGGCGCCAAGTGTTCATGGGCAACCAGTGCCACGCCTACGCCCAAGGCAAAGGGCAAAACCAGCCCGAGCAGGGCAATCGCCAAGGCGGCGAAACGCCCCTGTGCCGATGCTTCGGGGTGCCGTTGATTGATGTGCACACCGACTTGGAACATCAGGAAGATCAGCCCCAGGTCGGCAACATGCGCCAACCACCCGATGTGCTGGGTTTCAAACAGGCCCACGGACTGACCAAGGGATGATTCCAGGCGCCCGAACACCGTTGGCCCGAGCACGATACCCGCGGTTATCTCGCCCACCACGCGACATTGTCCAAGGCGCTCAGCCAGCCAACCAAATAGGTGACAAGCAAGTAATATAACGGCCAGTTGTATGAAAAACATAGTGAAGTACCCATGCAGTACAACGATTGAAAGAGCCACACAAGACACCGAACTTCAGGCATGCCTTCGGCATCCAGGCACGGTTTAAACCCACCCGCCACACAGTCATTGGCAGTACAGCAGTCCATCCATCTATAAAACTTAGCGATGCGTGCGCAGTTTACTTATCAACACTATCGGCAATCGAAAGTTCGACAACTGCGCGCGCGCCAGGCGAACGCATCAAGTAGTTGGCAGCGCCGCCCGTCAACGCAAGTAAAAGACTCGTCCAACAAATACCGGCCCAGCCGAAATAAGCATGAATGACCGGCGCAGCTATCGACCCTATGGCGCCGCAGCCGTAATAAAAAAACATATAAAGTGCAAACAGGCTATTGCGCTGGAGCGGATCTATTTTCAGCACGGTCGTTTGATTGGCGACTTGGGCGCTGAAGCAACCCAAGTCAAACAGCACCACTCCCGCGACAATCGCGAGCAGAGAATAGGGAAATACCAGCAACACAAGCACGCCCAGTCCGGTCATGCCGAAGCCGGCGCCAATCACCTGTCGGCTTCCCCACTTGTCTGCCCATTTTCCGGCCGGCCGAGCCATCAACAATCCTGCCAGCCCGGCCAGGCCGAGCATGCCTGCCTGTGAAGGGCTCAACGACATGGGTGCGCTGCTGACGTGGAGCATCAATGCGACCCACAACAAGCTGAAAATCAAAAACCAACAGCCTCCCAATAACGTAGCCCGGCGTAATGCCTCGTGGCGCATGAACAGAGGCGCAAGGCCGAGGAGCAATTGCCGATAACTGGCACTGCGCCGGGTTTCGATATAGGGCAACACCGCTCGACTGGCCAAGGCCAGCAGCAGCATCAGCAGCCCCACCACCACGAGCATCCCACGCCAGCCAAATTGATCAGCCAGAACACCGCCCATGAACCGCGCCAGCAGAATACCGGCGGCGATACCGGCACCCACCAGCCCGACCGTGCTGCCCTTCGGGTCAATCTGAAAGCCTAGGGCGTTGAGCTGCACCGCATTGGTGGCCATGGCGCCAATCACGGCACCGAGGCCGATCATGTACAACAGGTGCGTGCCGCATGCCGCCAGCAACAATGCCAAGCCCAACACCAGAAATTGAAGACTGACCACGCTGCGCTTGTTCCGCGAATCGCCAAGGGGCACCAGCAGCATGATCCCCAGCATGTATCCAACCTGGGTACTGCCGGCGATCAAGCCGGTGGCCGACACGGGGATGTTCAACGAGACCGCGATGGCCGGCAGCACAGGCTGCAATACGTAATTGTTGGCGATGGACAACCCTGCGGCGACAGCCACAAACCCCGTGACGAATCGCGTGTCGGATAGGCTCATATCAACGCTCTCCGTCAACGATTCCGTTGGGCAACCACTTCAATGCCCACCAGCATTTGCGGCTCGGCGAAAGGCAGCACATGCAACAGCGTGAACGCCGGCCGGATATCACGAAAGAAGGCGCCATGGACCTCGGCCGCCTGCCGCCACTCCGTCAATTGCGTCAGGTACATGCGGCTTTGCACCACGTCTGTGAGGGCGAAACCGGCGTCCTGCAGGATGCGGCTGATCTTTTCCAGGATGACGCGAGTCTGCTCGGCGACATTGGACGCGACGATGATTCCGTCGGGCCCGAGTGCGCCCGTCTTGGATATGTATAGGGTGTCATCCACTTGAACCGCCCGGGAAAACCCGAACACTTCCTCCCAGCTGGAGCCCGATGAATACCTTTCGCGCATAGTTCATCTCCTTATGAAACGGGGCCTGATGCGGCTTAGGTATGGAGCAGTGATCTTTCGGATCCAATGATCAAAACCATACGCCCGACGCCTTGGCGATGTCTAGGTTCAAGAACGCATATAGTTAACCTAAACTACCAATACGAACGATATAGACCGTTTAAAATACGATTAAATTTAAGTAAAACTACACTGTCAGTTAACATCCACTACCAGATCGAAGCGCCTTCATCGGCAAAATTGTCTTGATTTCAAGCTGTTGGCCGACAGCTCGACTGATCGGTCCGAAGGGCACCCGAATGCTCACTGTCGCGCCTGACCATTCGTCGGCTAACGCATATTGGCGGGAGGGGGGAGGAGTTTATGCACAAGCGAGTTGACAGACTGCTCCTGCGCAAGAGCAGTCCATTGAAGTCGACATTCGGATGGAGGGTGCGACGCGTTTAAACCCAACCGCCATCCACAATAAAGTTCTGCGCCGAACACATCGCCGAGGCATCGGAGGCGAGAAACAACGCCATATTGGCGATGTGCTCCGGCAGCACGCTGCCCGGCAAACACTGGCTGCGACTGATCAGTTCCTTGGCCGCATCGTCGACCCACATCGCCAGTTGTTTTTCCGTCATCACCCAACCCGGCACCAGCGTATTCACGCGGATCCGGTTCGGCCCCAGCTCTCGGGCCAGGGCGCGGGTCATGCCGTGGGCGGCGGCCTTGCTGGCGGCGTACACCGGGTAGCCGGCGGAAGCCATCATCCAGCCGACGGAGCCGAGGTTGATGATCGCCCCGCCGCCCGCGTTTTTCATCATCGGCACCACGGCCTTGGCGGCGAAGAAGGCGTGCTTGAGGTTGACGGAGATGAGCCGGTCGAACATTTCCGAGTCGACTTCTTCCAAGCTGTGGCGTACGTCATTAGCGGCATTGTTCACCAGCACCGTGATCGGTCCCAGGGAGTGTTCGAAGCGTGTGATGGCGGCCTTGTAGGCGATCTCGTCGGTGATGTCGCAGTTCACGAATTCCACCGTGTGCCCTCGCGAACTCAGCAAAGCCGCCAGGCGTTCGCCCTGGCTTTGCGCGCGGTCGACAAAGCCGACCTTGGCACCTTGCGCAGCGAAGGCGCGCACCATGAATTCGCCAATGCCTGAGGCGCCTCCAGAGATCAGGACCGTCTTGCCTTCGAGGTCGGGGTAAACAGCGTGCTGGCGGGTCATAAAAGCTTGCCTCATTTAATTAGTCTTATTTTATTTTGCAAAAATGGCGTTAAAGGCTATAAATTCGCTGCTCTATCGACAAAATATCGCACATTAGTAGAACTATTCCACTCAAAACAACAAAAGGAAGTTCGATCATGAAGCACCCTCGATACCTGCTGTCGGGCCTGGCGATGTCCATGCTGATCGCCAGCGGCGGCACCCAGGCCGCAGGCCTCACCAGTGAGCACAAGCCCTTCGGTAAAACCAATGACGGCACTGCCGTCGAACAGTACATCCTGCGCAACAGCCACGGCATGCAAGCCACGGTGATCACCTATGGCGGCGTGCTGCAGTCGCTCAAGGTGCCGGACAAACACGGCAAGGTCGAAGACGTGGTGCTGGGCTTCGACGACGTGCAGGGCTATCAAAGCGGCACTGCATTCTTCGGCGCGACCATCGGGCGCTTCGGCAATCGCCTGGCCGGCGGCGCCTTTGAGCTCGACGGCAAACGCTACCAGGTGCCGCTCAACGACGGCCCCAATTCGCTGCACGGCGGCGCCCAGGGCTTCGACAAACACGTGTGGAAAGCCACGCCCGTCAAGGCCAAGGACTCGGTGGGCGTGACCCTCACCTACCTGTCCAAGGACGGTGAAATGGGCTTCCCCGGCAACCTGAAGACGGAGGTCACCTACCGCCTCAACGACAACAATGAACTGCACATCGACTACAAGGCCACCACCGACAAACCCACGGTGCTCAACCTCACCAACCACAGCTACTTCAACCTGGCCGGCGCGGGCAATGGCGACATCCTCAAGCAGGTTGCCACGTTGCACGCCAGCCATTACACACCGGTGAATGCCACCTTGATCCCTACCGGCGAACTGGCGCCCGTCAAGGGCTCGCCGATGGACTTCCTGAAACCGACGCCCATCGGCCAGCACATCAAGGACGATCACCCGCAGCTCAAGTTTGCCGAGCCGAAGCAGGGTGGATTTGATTTCAACTGGGCGCTGGATAACAAAGGTGATGTGAAGCAGCTTGCGGCCGAGGTGCATGATCCTGAGTCGGGGCGGCGCTTGCAGCTGTTTACCACGGAACCTGGGGTGCAGTTTTATACCAGCAACTTCCTGGATGGGTCGGTGAAAGGCAAGGCTGGGAAGACCTATCTGCACTGGAGCGGTTTTACGCTGGAGACCCAGCATTTTCCGGACGCGCCTAATCAGCCGAAGTTCGCGTCTACCCGCCTGAATCCAGGGCAGACCTACACCCAGAACACCGTCTTCAAATTCTCCACCGATTAAACCTGTGGGAGCGGGCTTGCTCGCGAATGCGCCGTGTCAGTCAACTCATTCGGGTCTGACACTCCGTATTCGCGAGCAAGCCCGCTCCCACATTCAGTCTTCACAGGGCATGACTCAGCGTTGTTTCATGCGGTCGATGACCACGGCCAGCAGCAGGATTGAGCCGCGAATAACATATTGATAGAACGTGTCGATGTTCTTCAGGTTCATCGCATTCTCGATGATCGCCAAAATCAGCACTCCGGCGATCACATGGCGGATCATCCCTACCCCGCCACTCAACGAAACCCCGCCCAGCACGCACGCCGAAATCACCGTCAGCTCAAAGCCCTGGCCAATCATCGGCTGGCCGGAGGTCATGCGCGACGCCAAGATCACCCCGGCCAACGCCCCGATCACCCCGTGCACGGCAAAGATCAGGATCTTGGTGCGGTCCACATTCACGCCTGCCAGCAACGCCGCTTCCGGGTTGCCGCCGATGGCCATGGTGTTGCGCCCGTAGGTGGTGTAGTTGAGCAGCCAGCCGAAGAACAGGAAGCACAAAATGGTGATCAGGATCGGCACCGGCACGCCAAACAACTGGCCGTTACCGAAGACAAAGAACTGATTCTGGGACACGCCCACCGCCTTGCCGTTGGCAAAGATGTACGCCAGGCCACGCACGATCTGCATGGTCGCCAGCGTGGTAATCAGCGCATTGACCCGCAGCTTGGCGATCACGATGCCGTTGATCAGCCCCACCATCAGGCCCATCAGCAACGCGGCGCCAATGCCGAGCATGACGCTGTCGGTGTCGCGCATCACAATCGCCGCCACCACCCCGGCGCAGGCGATGACCGAGCCCACCGACAGGTCGAAGTGCCCCGACGCCAGGCAGAACAGCATGGTGCACGCAGCAATGCCCACGGTGGAAATCGCCAGGCCAAGCCCGCGCATGTTCAACGGTGAAAGGAAGTTGTCGATCAGCAAAGCGCACAGCAAAAAGATACTCACGGCGGCCAGCAGCATCGCCCAGTTGTCCAGCAATGCGCGCAGGTCCAGAGGCTTGCGCGCGGTGGGCAGCACGTTGTGTTGAGTGGTCATAATCGTCTCTCAGTTCGCCAGGCTGCGCGGCAAGGCCAATTGCAGCAGGTTGGATTCAGTCGCGTGTTCGCGGGTTTGTTCGCCGCGCAGCGCGCCTTCGCACAGCACCAGGATGCGGTCGGCGATGCCCATCACTTCCATGAGGTCGCTGGACACCACGATCACCGCAATGCCTTGAGCAGCGAGGTTATGGATGATCTGGTAGATCTCGGCCTTGGCGCCGATATCGATGCCACGGGTGGGCTCGTCCAACAGCAACACTTTCATCGGCATCGACAGCCAGCGGCCAAGAATGGCTTTTTGCTGGTTGCCGCCGGAGAGGTACATGATTTTTTGCGCAGCGGTGGGCGTCTTGACCTTCATGGCCTTGATCTGCTGGTCGGCGTTGCCCTGCTCCCAGCCGTCGCGCAGCAGCCAGCCAAACGTGGAATGGGCGCCCCGCGCGCTGATATTGATGTTCTCGGCGACGCTGGACAGCGGAATGATGCCCTCCTTCTTGCGGTCTTCCGGGCACAACAGCACGCCGGCGGCGATAGCATCCCGTGGTGACTGCAGATGCAGCGGCTCGCCGCAGAGTTGCAGTTGCCCGGCGCTGACACGCTCCAGGCCGCTAAGCAGACGGAACAGCTCCGTGCGCCCAGCCCCCACCAGTCCGAACAGGCCGAGAATCTCGCCCTTGCGCACGTTGAAGCTGATCGGCTCGCGCAGGCCGGGCCCCAGCAGGCTGTCGACCTTGAGCGCTACCTCGCCGTGCTCACGCGGGCGGTAGTCGTAGATGTCCTGGATATCGCGACCGACCATGCAGGTCACCAATTGATCATGGGTCAGCGCACTCATGTCGTCGAAGGTGCGCACATAACGGCCGTCCTTGAACACCGTCACCGCGTTGCAGATACGGAACACTTCCTCCATGCGATGCGACACGTAGAGCACCACTTTGCCCTCATCCCGCAGACGCGCGATGATCGCCATCAAGCGGTCGATTTCCCGCGCCGACAAGCTGCTGGTGGGCTCATCAAACGCAATTACATGGGCGCCACGGGACAGCGCCTTGGCGATTTCCACCAGTTGGCGCTGGCCCAGGGACAGGCGCCCGAGCTTTTCGGCCGGATCGATTTCATCCGCCAACCCCTTGAGGCAAGCGAGGGCCTGCTTGCGCAGGAGCCCTCGGTTGACCACGCCGAAACGCGCCGGCAAGTGCCCGAGGAACAGGTTTTCGGCCACGCTCATTTCCGGCACCAGGTGCAATTCCTGATGGATCACTGCCACGCCGCTGGCGATGCTGTCGGCGGCATTCTTGAAGGCCATGACCTGCTCGCCGATCTGCAGCGTGCCGCTGTTGGGGATGTAGGCGCCGCCGAGGATCTTCAGCAGCGTAGACTTGCCCGCACCGTTCTCGCCCATCAACGCGTGCACCTGTCCTGGGTGGGCGCTGAAGCTGATGCCATCCAGCGCCTTGACCCCCGGAAAGGTTTTGCCGATGCCGTCAAATCGCAAGGCGGCAGCGGTCATTGCCACAGCCCGATCTTGGTCAGTTCAGCCTGGAAGTTTTCACGGGTGATCAGGGTGACCTCGTCCATGGCCGTGTACTTCGCCGGTTCAGTGCCTTTAGTGACCCACTCGTACATCATCAGCGCGGTGTTGTAGCCCTCAATGTGCGGGCTCGGCAGCATCGAGCCGAAGAAGCCGCTGCTCGGTTTTTTCAGTTCGCCGATGGCGTCGGTGCCATTGATGCCGATGCCAATCACGTTGGCCGCCTTGAAGCCGGCGCTTTCAGTCGCGCGCACGCCGCCGAGCACGGTGTTGTCGTTCATGCCGCCGATGATCAGGTTTTTCGCACCGCTGGGCAGTTTCACCAAGGCCGAGTTCGTCGCGTCCATGGAGCCTGGGACATCCAGGGTCTTGGCCGCCGTAAACAAGATGTGATCCTTGGGAATGCCGGCTTCTTCCAGGGATTTGACCGAGCCATCGGTGCGCTTCTTACCGGTGTCGAGCTCGTTGAAGGTATTGATCACCGCATAGGTGTCCTTCCAGTCCCAGCCGCGTTTTTTCGCTTCGGCGGCCATGGCGGCGCCCTGCTTCTGGCCCACTTCAAAGGCGGCCATGCCCAGGTACGGCACGTCTTCCATGAAGTTGCCTTTGGCATCGACGAAACGGTCATCCACCGCGATGACTTTCAAACCATTGGCCTTGGCTTTGGCGACGATGGCCGGGCCGAGGGACACGTCCGGCGGGCAGATCACAAAGCCCTTGGCGCCGTTGGCGGCCAGGCTGTCGATGGCCGAGAGGGTTTTCTCACCGTCGGGCACGGCGATCTTGATCACGGTGAAGCCATGTTCCTTGCCGGCTTTCTCGGCAAAGGCCCACTCGGTCTGGAACCACGGCTCCTCGGCCTGCTTGACCAGGAAACCGATCTTCACTTCTTCAGCGGCCAGCAACAGCCCGCTCAAGCTCATGGCCGAGACCGCCACAGCGGCGCAGCACAGGGAACGCAAACCACGACGACGATTCATACGGGTGACTCCTTGTTGTTGTTTTTAAAGGGGGACTTATCCGGCAAAGCGGTGACAGGGTTTGCCTGGCACGTCGACCTCGATGGCCAATACCGCACCATCCAGGGGGTGATCCAAAGGGCTGGCGGCACTGGTGATATAGAGGGTGGTGAGGTTCGGCCCACCAAACACGCAACTGGTGGGGCGGCTGACGGGCAGCTCGATGATGCGGTCCACTTCGCCGTCGGGCGTGAGACGCAACAGGCAACTGCCGTCCCAGCGGGCGTTCCAGAGATAGCCGTCAACGTCCATGGCCGAGCCATCCGGCCCGCCGCGTTCGTGGGGGCCGAACCAGCGTTGCGCGGGATCGAGCTGGCCGTCCGCTTGAATTCCATACCGGTACAGCGTGCCATCCAGGCTGTCGCCAAAGTGCACGTGGCGGCCGTCGTCGCTCCACAGCAAGGTATTGGGAATGCCCAGACCACTGAGCAACGGCGTCACCTGCGCATCGGCATCGATACGGAACAGGCCGCCGGAACGCCGGATGACGGGCAGGTCTTCGCCCCGCTCGCCGATGTTGTTCTGCATGGTCCCCAGCCACAGGCGGCCCTGGGCATCGCAGCGCGCTTCATTGCCACGGTTGCCCGGTTGCGGGTCCGCGACGCACAGCAGGGTCAGGGCTTCGGTGGCCAGGTCAAGGCGATACACGCCGCTGCTCAAGGTCACCAACGCATCGCCGCTTTCACACGGGATGAACGCCGAGACATGCTCGGGCAACTGCCACACCTGCAATTGCCCGTCCATCAGGCGCAGCGCCTGTTTACCGGCGATATTGACCCAGTACAGCGCCTGAGTGGGCGCGTCCCAGAACGGACCTTCGCCCAGCTGCGCACGGTGCGGGGTAACGGCAATACACGACATGATGCCTCCTGGATTGTTGTTGTTCTCAGGTGCGCGTTACAGCGGGTCGCGAGATGGCGTGCCATCCACCAGCCGCTGGATACGCAACGGGTTGGCGTTTTTCAACGCTTCGGGCAGCAGGCTATCAGGGTAATTCTGGAAGCACACGGGGCGCAGGAAACGGTCGATGGCCAAGGTGCCGACCGAGGTGCCGCGGGCGTCCGACGTCGCGGGGTACGGCCCGCCGTGCACCATCGAATCGCAGACCTCCACGCCGGTCGGGTAACCGTTGAGCAGGATGCGGCCGACCTTCTGTTCCAGCAGCGGCGTGAGTTCGGTGAACTGTTGCAGGTCAGCCGGCTCGCCAATGATCGTGGCGGTGAGTTGACCGTGCAGCCCCTGCAAAGCCGCGCTGAGCTGGGCCTGGTCGGCGACTTCGACAAACACGGTGGTAGGACCGAAGACTTCTTCCTGCAGCACTTCATCGCCGTCGATCAACAGGCTTGCGTCGGCCGTGAACAACTGCGGTTGCGCTTGGTTGCCGGCCTGTTGGCGGCCCGCCAGGTGCTGGATGCCCGGATGTGCCAGAAGTTTTTCCAGGCCCTTGCCATAGCTGCCCAGGGTGCCGGCGTTGAGCATGGTCTGTGCCGGTTGGTCGCCGATCAGTTGCGCGACTTGCTGGGTGAACGCGGTGAATTCAGGCGAGGCGATGCCAATCACCAGCCCGGGGTTGGTGCAGAACTGGCCGCAGCCTTGGACTACCGAGGCAGTCAGGTCGCGTGCCACGCTTTCGGCCCGTGCAGTTAATGCCTGAGGCAGCACGATCACCGGGTTGATGCTCGACATCTCGGCAAACACCGGGATCGGCTGCGGGCGCGCTGCCGCCATGTCGCACAACGCACGGCCGCCTTTGAGCGAACCGGTAAAGCCCACCGCCTGGATCGCCGGGTGCTTGACCAGCGCTTCGCCGACGCCGCCACCGAAGATCATATTGAACACACCGGCGGGCATCTCGGTAGTTTCGGCCGCACGGATGATTGCATCGGCAACACACTCGGCCGTCGCCATGTGCCCGCTGTGGGCTTTGAACACCACCGGGCAGCCTGCCGCCAGCGCGGCGGCGGTGTCGCCGCCCGCCGTGGAGAACGCCAAGGGAAAGTTGCTCGCACCAAACACGGCCACCGGCCCCAAGCCGATGCGGTATTGACGCAAATCCGGGCGCGGCAGGGGCTGGCGATCAGGCAGCGCTTTGTCGATGCGCGCGCCGTAGAAATCACCGCGACGCAACACGTTGGCGAACAGGCGCATCTGGCCACTGGTACGCCCGCGCTCACCCTTGATACGCGCGGCGGGCAAGGCGGTTTCGCGGCAGACCAGCTCGACAAACTCATCGCCCAACGCATCCAGTTCATCGGCTATCGCATCCAGGAACTGCGCACGACGTGCCGCACTCAACGCACGGTACTCTGGATAAGCCTGCGCGGCAGCCTTGGCGGCGGCATCGACTTCCTGTGGCGTGGCCTGGTAGAACACCTGGGGCAAGGCTTCGCCAGTGGTGGCGTCGACGCTTTGCAAGGTGATGCTGCCGTTGGCGCTGCGTTGGCCGCCGATGTAGTTGTGGCCGAGGAACGAGGTCATAGGGTTCTCCTTTAAAGGGTGATGACGTTGCCGGGTTCGAAGGCCGCATCGCTGCTGCCGACACGGTTGACCAGCGGCGCGCCGAACTCGGCCTGGCTGATCTCGAACACATCGCCCGGCTGGGTGCGGATACCGTCAGCGAATGACAGGGTCGCGGTGCCGAAGAAGTGGACGTGCACATCGCCCGGCTTGAGGAACTGGCGGTACTTGAAGTGGTGGTATTCGAGGTTTTCCAGGCTGTGGCACATGTTGGCTTCGCCGCTGAGGAATTCGTTCTGCCAGATCACTTCGCCCTCGCGCAGAATGCGGCTGGTGCCCGCCAGGTGTTGGGGCAACTCGCCCACGCGCAACTCAGGGCCATAGCTGCAACTGCGCAACTTGGAATGGGCCAGGTACAGGTAGTTCTTGCGTTCCATGACGTGATCGGAGAACTCGTTGCCCACCGCGAAACCAACGCGATAGGGCTTGCTGTCCGGGCCGATGACGTAGAGGCCGCCGATTTCCGGTTCTTCGCCGGCATCTTCCGCGAAGGGAGGCGACGGGAAGGCCGCGCCGGGGCGCACCACAATGCTGCCGTCGCCCTTGTAGAACCACTCCGGTTGTACGCCCGCCTGGCCGGACTCTGGCTTGCCGCCCTCCACGCCCCATTTGAAGATGCGCATGGTGTCGGTCAACGCAGTGTCATCCCCGGCCTGGTGCATCTTGTCCCGCGCCGAGGCGCTGCCCAGGTGGGTCAGTCCAGTGCCGCTGATCAGCATGTGAGCCGGGTCCGGGTGGTCCAGTGGCGGCAGGATTTTCAGGTCGGCCAGCAAGGTGGCGTAGTCATAGCTGTCGCCCAGGCCCAGGCTGTCCACCTGTTGCGCCAGGCCGACACCGGCTTCGATCGCAGCCAGGGCCAGTTCGCGCACAGTGCGGGCGCTGTTGACCTCACGCACTTTGCTGCCTTCTACCACGCCGACGCGGCGCTCACCGTTACGCAATTCGAACTGAACTAAACGCATGCCATTTCTCCTGAATCAAGTACGTGTAGCGCCACGGGCACTGGCGGCAAATTGGTCGGCAGGCAGCACGTGCTTGCGCTCCAGCTGGCGGTAGACCACACCCGTCAGCAGCAAGCCAAACACCATCACTGCGGACAAAAAGTACAAGCCCGACGCCAGGTTGCCGGTGTATTCCTTGAGCGCGCCGATCACGAACGGGCCGATATAGCCGCCGAGGTTGCCCACCGAGTTGATCAACGCGATACCTGCCGCCGCACTGGCACCGGCAAAGAACCGTCCCGGTAAAGTCCAGAACACCGCCGTGCAGGAAAACAGCGCGAACGCCGCCAGGCACAGCGCGGCCATTTGCAGCACCGGCACGCTGAGCCAGGCGCTGCAGAACAGGCCGATGGCGCCCAGCACGTAGAGCACGGCGAGATGGCCGTAGCGGTCATTCAAACGGTCGGAACTGCGCGGGATGATCAGCAGGCCGATGATGCCGAAGATGTACGGCACGGCAGAGATGAAACCAGTGGTAAGGTCGCTGCCGCCGAACTGTTTGATCAGGGTCGGCAGCCACAGGCCCAGGCCATAAATGCTCAAGGTCACCGGCAGGTAGAACAGCGCCAGCAGCAGCACGCGCTTGTCTTTCAAGGCATGCAGCGGGTTGCCGTGGCGGGTCTGGCCGTAGGCTTGCAGGTCTTTGGCAAGCTCACCGGTCAGCCAGGTTTTCTCGTCCTCGCTCATCCAGTTGACCTGCTTGGGGCCGTCCGGCAGGTAGCGCAGCACCGGCCAGGTGAGCAGGATCGCCGGGGTGCCGATCACGATAAACAGCCACTGCCAGCCATGCAGACCAAGAATGCCGTCCATGCCCAGCAAACCGCCGGACACCGGGCCAGTGATCATCATCGCGATAGGTTGGGACAGGATGAACAGCCCGAGGATCTTGCCGCGATGGCGCACCGGGAACCACTGGGTGATGTAGTAGAGAACGCCCGGAAAGAACCCCGCCTCCGCCGCGCCGAGCAAAAAGCGCATCACGTAGAAGCTGTGCGGCCCCTGCACGAAGGCCATGCCGATGGTGATGGTGCCCCAGGTGATCATGATCCGCGCAAACCAGCGCCGCGCGCCAAAGCGATCAAGCATCAGGTTGCTGGGGATCTCGAAGAGAAAGTAGCCAATGAAGAACAACCCCGCACCCAGGCCATAGGCGGCGTCGCCAATGCCGACGTCGGCGCCCATGTGCAACTTGGCGAAACCCACGGCGGAGCGGTCCACGTAGGCGATCAGGTACAGCAGGATCAGGAAGGGAATCAGTTTCAGCGTGATGCGCCGAATAAGCCGCAGTTCCTGGCTCATGGGGTCGATCTCCGATTGTTGTTTTTATAGAAGCTCGGGGGACGCCTCTCGCGAAAATCCGCCAGGGTCATACCTCAGTTAAGACGGACTATATAGTATGACTATTTGCAAAACAACTCTTCCAAAGCAGCGTTTTTGCGCTTATGTTTAAGCACGCATAGAACATATAGTCATACAATAAGAGAATCGATCATGTCTGATAAAAAGCCCGGCCTACGCTCCGCCCAGTGGTTTGGTACTGCCGACAAGAACGGCTTTATGTACCGCAGCTGGATGAAGAACCAGGGCATTGCCGACCATCAGTTCCATGGCAAACCGATCATCGGCATCTGCAACACCTGGTCGGAGCTGACGCCGTGCAACGCGCATTTCCGCCAGATTGCCGAGCACGTCAAACGCGGCGTGATCGAGGCCGGTGGTTTCCCGGTGGAATTTCCGGTGTTCTCCAATGGCGAATCGAACCTACGCCCCACCGCCATGCTCACGCGCAACCTGGCGAGCATGGACGTGGAGGAAGCGATTCGTGGCAACCCGATTGACGGCGTGGTGCTGCTGACCGGCTGCGACAAAACCACCCCTGCGCTGCTGATGGGTGCGGCCAGCTGCGACGTGCCGGCCATCGTCGTGACCGGCGGGCCGATGCTCAACGGCAAGCACAAAGGCCAGGACATCGGCTCGGGCACCGTGGTGTGGCAGCTCAGCGAACAGGTCAAGGCCGGCACCATTACCCTGGACGATTTCCTCGCGGCCGAGGGCGGCATGTCGCGCTCGGCCGGCACCTGCAACACCATGGGCACTGCGTCGACCATGGCCTGCATGGCCGAGGCACTGGGCACTTCCCTGCCCCACAACGCGGCGATTCCGGCGGTGGATGCACGACGTTATGTGCTGGCGCATATGTCCGGCATGCGCGCGGTGGAGATGGTGCGCGAAGACTTGAAGCTGTCGAAGATCCTCACTAAAGAAGCGTTCGAAAACGCGATCCGCGTGAATGCCGCCATTGGCGGTTCGACCAACGCTGTGATCCATTTGAAGGCCATCGCCGGACGCATAGGCGTCGAACTCGACCTGGATGACTGGACCCGCATCGGCCGTGGCATGCCAACCATCGTCGATTTGCAGCCGTCGGGGCGCTTCCTGATGGAAGAGTTCTACTATGCCGGCGGCCTGCCTGCCGTACTCCGCCGCCTCGGTGAAGCCAACCTGATCCCCCATCCGAACGCACTGACCGTCAACGGTAAATCCCTGGGTGAAAACACCCAGGACTCACCGATCTACGGCCAGGACGAGGTGATCCGCACCCTCGACAACCCGATCCGCGCCGACGGCGGCATCTGCGTGCTGCGCGGCAACCTGGCGCCGCTCGGTGCAGTCCTCAAGCCGTCCGCCGCCAGCCCTGAACTGATGCAGCACCGAGGCCGCGCCGTGGTGTTCGAGAACTTCGACATGTACAAGGCACGCATCAACGACCCGGAACTGGACGTCGACGCCAACTCGATCCTGGTCATGAAAAACTGCGGCCCCAAGGGTTACCCAGGCATGGCCGAAGTCGGCAACATGGGCTTGCCCGCCAAGCTGCTGGCCCAAGGCGTAACGGATATGGTGCGGATCTCCGACGCGCGCATGAGCGGCACGGCCTACGGCACGGTGGTGTTGCACGTGGCGCCGGAGGCGGCGGCCGGTGGGCCGCTGGCCACGGTCAAGGAAGGTGACTGGATCGAACTGGACTGCGCCAACGGCCGCCTGCACCTGGACATCCCCGACGCAGAACTGGCGGCACGCATGGCCGACCTGGCGCCACCCGAGAAGCTGATTGTCGGCGGCTATCGCCAGCTGTACATCGACCATGTGCTGCAGGCCGACCAAGGCTGTGACTTTGACTTCCTGGTGGGTTGCCGTGGGGCGGAAGTCCCAAGGCATTCCCACTAATTGGGATGCTATGATGCCGCGTCTTTAAGCCAGAGCCTCCCTGTCGTCATGGATCACCAGCCGCCCAAGCCGCGCAAGAGCCAGCATGCCCAGATCGTTCAGGATTTGGGCATGCACATCGTTTCCGGTCGCTTCAAGCCTGAAGAACGGTTGCCCATGGAGGCCACGCTCTGCGAAGAGTACAAGGTCAGCCGCTCGGTGTTGCGTGAGGCTACCCGCGTGCTCAGCGCCAAGGGCCTGGTGTATTCCAAGCCCCGGGTGGGCGCCGTGGTGCGGCCGCGCTTGAAATGGCACCTGCTCGACCCGGACGTGCTGTCCTGGTTGATGCAATCCACGCCGCACAGCGAGTTCTTCAACACCCTGGCCGGGGTGCGGCGCATCCTCGAACCGGAAATCGCCGCCATGGCTGCGACCACTGCCACCGACGAAGACATCGCCACCATCGAGCAAGCCTACCTGGGCATGGAAACCGCGCAGACCCACGAACAGCTGCTGCAGGCCGACCTGGACTTCCACCGCGCGATTGCCGACGCCACCCGCAACGACCTGCTGGCCTACATGTGCAACATGCTGTCGCTGCCGTTGCGCGAGTCGATCAACATCACCAACCGCCGCCCGGACATCCAGGGCCTGAGCCTGCCCCGGCACAAAGCGATCCTTACCGCAATCCAGAACCGTGATGCCCTGGGTGCGCGGCATGCGTCGCTGGTGCAACTGGATGACACGCGGGTGGCGCTGGATACGGTGATGAATGTGCTCACGCCGCTCTGACCCCCAGGCCAAAACCACGCGCTATCAGGTGAACACCGCTCCCACAGGTTTACCTGTGGGAGCCTTATAGTGTGTAGGCGATCCCGACCTGAACGGTGCGGGGTTCGCCTGGGTAGGCATATACATTGCCGAACGCTCCCTCTTCATACTCGCGATTGAACAGGTTTTTCACGTCCAGGTTCAGCCGTACCTTGTCGTTGACCTTGTAGTAGCTGAGCAGGTCGACCACGGTGTAGGTGGCCATCGAGAACGGCGTATTGGAGGTCTGGCCAACGCGCTCGGCGACGTACTTGCCACCAGCGCCAAGCCCCAGGCCCTTGAGAGCGCCGTCTTGGAACTCATAGACGTTGAGTAGGCTGAAGCTGTTGCGCGGGATGTTGGCCAAACGTGAGCCAGTGCGGATGGTGTTGTCCTTTGTGACTTCAGCATCCACATAGGCATAGCCGCCGATCACGCGCCACTCGGGGGTGATGTTGCCGGCGACGTTGAGGTCGAAACCTCGACTGCGCACCTGACCGGCAGCGACACTGAAGGTTGAGTCAACTGGGTCGGTAGTGAGCACGTTTTTCTTCTCGATCTGGTAGATCGCCGCGTCGACACTGAGTTGGCGATCCAGCGCTTCCCACTTGATGCCCATCTCGTAGGACTTGCCCTTCTCCGGTTCAAAACCACCGCCTTGACGGCTGGCACCGGTGTTGGGCTTGAACGAACGGGCCGCGTCCGCGTACACCGCGATGGTGTCGGTGAGGTCGTAGATCACACCCATGCGCGGGGTGACTTCGTTATCGCTGGCTTCCCAGCTTTTACCGCCTGGCACGTAGGTGTGGTAATCGTGTTCGAAGCGCTCGAAGCGTGCACCAGCCAGCACTTTGAGGCGCTCGGTCAGGGCGACCTGGTCCTGGACGAAGGCGGCGTAGGTCTTGAGGTTTTCTTTGTCGTGGGTCGGCGTGCGTGTGAGCGCCGGGCGTGGCTGGCCGTAGACCGGGTTGAAGATATCGATGGGGTAGGCACCCACCGCGCCACTGGAACGCTGGATGATCGACTTGTAGTCGTAGTCTTCGAACTCGACGCCGGTGAGCAGCGTGTGGTCGAAACCGCCGGTGGAAAAATGCCCGGTGAGGTTTAGCTGAGTGTCCTTGTCGGTCCACTCCAGCTTGCGGTAGTTGAAGTTGCGACCCAGGGTGCGACCGTCAGCGGCCAGGCCGTTGGCTTCGATGGCATTGCCTTGCAGGGTGCCGTCGAGCCATTGGAAACCGCCGCCCAGGGTCCAGTTTTCATTGAGCAGGTGCTCGAAACGCAACTGGGCCATGCTGTTGTCGTTGTGCAGTTTGCCGGCGTCTTTTTCACCCCAGAAGGTATCGCGCGAAGGCGTGCCTTTTTGATTGGGGTAACGCGTCAAGCCACGGTCCAACGGGTGATTGTTGCGCATGAAGTCACCTTCGAAGATCACCTTGGTGTCGTCGGTGGCCTGCCAGGTGATCACCGGGGTCACGCCGTAGCGCTCGGTTTCTACGTGATCACGAAAGGTATCGCCGCCCTCGCCCACCACGTTCAAGCGATAGGCCAGGCGACCGTCTTCATCCAGCGGGCCGGACGCGTCGAGGGTGGCGCGCTGCATGCCCTGGTCATCCAGTTGGCTGCCGAGGGTCACCGTCGGCTCGGCCAGCGGTTGCTTGGAGACCACGTTGAAGGTGCCGCCGGGATCGCCACGCCCGTAGAGCATGGTTGCCGGGCCGCGCAGCACTTCCAGGCGCTCGATGGTGTTGGCGTCGGGCATGTTCGGGTAGCCGCGGTTGATCGGGAAACCATTGCGGTAGAACTCGCCGGTAGTAAAGCCGCGCACGGTGAAGGTGGTGAGCCCCTGCCCGCCGAAGTTGTTGGCACGGCCGACGCCGCCGGCGTAGTCCAGCGCGTCCTGCAAGCGGGTGGCGCCGATATCCTCGACCACCGCCTTGGACACCACGCTGATGGACTGCGGAGTTTCATGGATCGAGGTATCGGTACGCGTCGCACTCGCCGAGCGGGTGGCGTGGTAGCCCTGCACCGGGCCCTGAGCGGTTTCGTAGTCGGCTGCGCCAGTGATGCTGGTGGTTTGCAGCTCGATCGCGGCTTTTTCAACCGGTTCGACCTCCGCCCAGCTCAATGGGGAAAACGCCTGAAGCACACACACGGAAAGCAGGGTACGACGCATGAAGGATAAACCTAGTGAAAGAGCCAGACAGGACGGCATAACTGCCAATTATTGTGGCGCGCATGATAGGTCATATCATTACCGTTTGGCATCTATTCTCATTAACCACTTATCGAGTGACCGCGTTGTATCAACGCACGGCAAAAACAGCGCAAAAAAAAGCCACTCTCACGAGTGGCTTTTGTCACGCCATGACCGCCTTAGCGATAACGTTCCAACCAATGCGCATAAGGTGCAGGCAAGGTCCACGACGACTTCTCGACGCCCAACTCCTTGGCCGCGAAGTACGCCCAATGCGGGTCAGCCAAGTGCGCACGCCCCACCGAAACCAGGTCCAGGTGCCCGGCTTGCAAGGCGCCTTCCGCCAGTTGCGGCGTGCCAAAACCCCATGCCGATGTCACCGGAATGCCGGCTTCACGACGCACGCGCTCAGCGATCGGACCCATGAATGCCGGGCCCCATGGGATATTGGCCTCTGGGATGGTGAAGCCGACGCTGACACTTAGCAGGTCCAGGCCACCGGCCTTGAAACGACGGGCCAGTTCGATGGATTCGGTGAGGGTCTGCTCGTCGCGGCCGTCATACTCGATCACGCCGAAACGCGCGGTGAGCGGCAGGTTTTCCGGCCAGACTTCACGCACGGCGGCCAGGGTTTCCAGGAGGAATCGGCTGCGGTTGTCAAAGCTTCCGCCGTAGGCGTCGGTGCGCTGGTTGGAGTGCTCCGAAAAGAAGCTCTGGCCCAGGTAGCCGTGGGCGAAGTGCAGTTCGATCCACTCGAAACCGGCATCACGCGCGCGGCGCGCAGCGTCGACGAAGTCCTGGCGCACGCGTGCGATGTCGTCCAGGGTCATGGCGCGCGGTACTTGCGGCAGATTGGCACCGAAGGCGATTGCCGACGGTGCGATGGTTTCCCAACGGCGTGCATCGGACGCGGCCATATGGTCGTCACCTTCCCACGGGCGGTTGGCGCTGGCCTTGCGGCCGGCGTGGCCGATCTGGATGCCCGGCACCGAACCGGCAGCCTTGATGGCCTGGACCATCGGCACAAACGCCTCGGCGTGGGCATCGCTCCAGAGCCCGGCGCAGCCTGGAGTGATACGCCCTTCCGGCGCCACGGCGGTGGCTTCGACCACTACCAGGCCAGCCCCGCCACGGGCCATGCTGGCCAAGTGCACCAGGTGCCAATCGTTGACGATGCCGTCATCGGCCATGTACTGACACATCGGCGGAATAGCGATGCGATTGCGCAGGGTGACGTCTTTGAGTGTGAACGGTTCGAACAATGCGGACATGTTGACTCCAGCCAGTGGGTGGTTGATTCGATAGTTCGATGGTAATCGAACTATGGTATTCAACGATAGCCCCCTGTTATGATTCATTTCATGCGAGCCTTCAAACACCCCCCTCTTCAAGACCTGACTCTCGAGCGCCTGCTGTACGCCCTGAGTGATCCGGTGCGCCTGGAAATCGTGCGTTGCCTGGCAGGCGTGCCCGAAGCCACCTGCGGTGAGTTGGACGGCGGCCGGCCGAAGTCGAGCATGTCCCATCATTTTCGCGTGTTGCGCGATGCCGGGTTGGTGCAGACCCGCAGTGTGGGCACCACGCATATGAATTCATTGCGCGGCGAATTGCTTGAGGAACGCTTTCCCGGTTTACTCGGGTGCATCCTCGCCCAGCACTGAACCAAAATCAGGCTAGCGGATCGCCTTCGCCTTGCTCGACGTGCCGGCTCGGCATACCACCCAATTTGATTGCACCAATACGCCCTTGCAGTTGGTCGACAAACCGCTGCGCCTCCAGACGCGTGTTGAACATCATGCTCAAGTCACCCAGCCGTAGCAGACAACCTTCGGGTGAGTCCACGTCTTCCAATTCGATCTTCATACGTCCTCGCTTATTCAACCGCCGCAGGCAAGCGCGGCCGCACAGGTTTGCCATCCAGATGCACGCAATCCTTGCCGTTGCGCTTGGATTCATAGAGATTGCGATCGGCGCATTTGAGTACCGCAGACAGCTCGGCACCCGCCGTAAAGCGCGTCATGCCCGCACTGCAGGTGTAGTCATGGGGCGGCGCGACACTGCAGCGAATGGCATGCAGCAGGCGTAGCGCATAATCGGTCGCCGTGTGGGGGTCATCACAGACCAGTAATACGCCGAACTCCTCGCCGCCGATCCTGCCGAAACTGTGGCTGCCTCGGGTGGATTTAAGGCACGCGGCCATCGCACAGAGAATACTGTCGCCAACGTCATGCCCGAACTGGTCATTCTTCAACTTGAAACTGTCGATATCCAACATCATGAAATAGCCGGTATGACCGGCTGCAATCAGTTTGGCGAAACTTTCCATAAAGGCGCGCCGGTTCAATAGGGACGTCAGGTGGTCAGTGTGTGCCAGTTCGCGGAACTCACTTTCAACCAGCAGCACGGAGCGCAAGTTCTTCAAGTAAGAGAAATTCAGGATGAAGCCAATAGGCACTGATGACAGGCAAAATATGAACAGGTAAACCTCGACGTCAGCGTAAATACCTATCTGGATATTTGGCCACATCACCCACCAGACCAACGCTGCACATATCAGGAAATCCTGGGGCGTGATAAAGAGTACTGCGCTGCTGAGCACCAGCGTCAACGCCAGCGGCAAGGCAAATACCTGCAGTTCGAAGTTGGTGTGCAACACATAGGCGAATCCAACAGCCAGCAACACCATGTAGGCCACGCCAAGCAGTCGCCACAGGTAGAAGTGGGTCACCGTGCGGTGAAGCTGGCAGACCACCAGCAGGCCCAGCGTGACCATCAGCTTGTCCAGCCCAAACTTCATCAACGGATCAATCAGCAACACGCCCAACCAAGCGATAATCCCGATGATTTCAGCCTGCAAGATCGCCGGTGACAATAGCCTTTGCATCCGTGGCCTAAGCTTCAAATTAGCCGGCATTCGTTCATTCCCTGTACATGAGTTGCCTAATGACTGTCGGTATGACCCGATTGGAGACTGTGCAGGCTGATCGCAAATGAATAGGCCATGAAGCGTCTAACCAACACGACAAACGGCGGCAGCACTTCCAGTTGTGTCTTGGAATGAATTTTGAAATATCCCCTGTCGACCCCCTCCCGAACCAGGCGAATTACATGCGTCTTGGAGACCGATAATTTCTCGGCAAGTGAAAGATAGGAAGAAGACCGGAAACTCGCGCCGGTGTTATCCAGCGCACACGCGTCGTTATAGATAGCCAACATCAACAAGTGACCGGCATCTCGATTGACCAACCAATAACAATCCGGCAACAACTGATCCAGGGTCGAGTTACCCTCAAGGATCTTCGTAAAACCTTTGAAATAAACGGCCAGAAAATCACGGTCATCCACCCCATCCAAATGCCGAATCATCGTATTTTCCGGATAGAGCGTGCCCAGCGGCTGAACGACGGAAGTGAGCATCGCCCGCACTTCCTGGCACGCCTGGGACGACGGGCTGAAAACGCGGAAACGGCTATCCTCCGGGTGTCCCGCCACTTTCATGAACCCCAAGGCCCTGAACAGCAGGAAAATCGACTCCAGGCCGTTCCTCGAGCAAAACCCGCGCGCCACACACAATGCTTTCACTTCGGAAAGTAACGGCTCCGGCCTGGAAAAATAGGCACTTAATAGTGCAAAAGACACCATCAAACGATTGAACTTCAACGCCGTCTTGTAGAAAAACGGTCTTTTCGAATAGGGCTTCAGCAGCAGTGTGTAATGCGTGCGAATGCACGCCTCAAATTCCACATGGCATTCGGCTACGCGTGCCGAATGCTCCAGCGCCAACTTCAACGAACGACCACACATGAGAAAGAGCCCTGATCAAACAACCTGAATTCATTGATATCAATTGCACTCTTTATGCAACCAGGTCTCACAACAACTCACGTCAGAATAAAAGCCACTAATGGCGTTTTGCCTCGAAGTGCAATCTATCGTGATTAGAGTAAGGGACCCCATCGCTACCAAAATTGTTCCAATGGCCCGTAGCAACTGGGCGACCAGCAAAACTCTTGTGACATTTACTTACATATCGAAAGCGCACTCGAAAGCCAGGCGGTTTAAGCCAAATCCAGCCAAGTTGACTTAAACGTTTCAGTCTGCGGGGCGAACCTTACCCACCAGACGGCGTCCGAGCTAAGGCACTGTTGCTTACCGCTCGCCGCGAGGTCTTCGTTTGAAAGCTGCCATCCTCAAAAAGTACCGCCTGATCATCAAGACCATGGGCTACGTGGGCTGGGCGCTGTTCTGGCTGTTGCTGTGGGACGTCGCCGTCACCGTGGACTTCATGCTGTTTCTCACCGCCAAGATCAATTTACCGCTGATGCCCCTGACCCTGCTGGGTTCGGCGCTGGTGGTGCTGATCAGTTTCCGTAACAGCAGCGCCTACAATCGGTGGTGGGAAGCACGCACGCTGTGGGGCGCGATGGTTAATAACTCGCGCAGTTTTGCCCGTCAGGTATTGACGCTGCTGGACGACCCTGATGGCGAAGTCAACCCGGTCAAGGCCACCCTGTTGCGCCGCCATGTGGCATACGTGAACTGCCTGGCCGCCCACCTCAAGGGCCAGCCATGCCCTGAAGAAGTCCGCGCCTTCATTCCCAGCGAAGAGTTCGCGCGCAATGGCGCGACCAACAACTTCGCCAACGACATCCTCACCGGCTCTGCCGCGCTGTTGGCCAAGGAATACAAGGCCGGCCACCTCGACAGCATCCGCCTGGCGCGGCTGGAGTCGACCCTGGTTGACTTGTCCAACGCCCAGGGCGGCATGGAGAGGATCGCCAACACCCCACTGCCCTACCCCTACGTGTATTTCCCGCGCCTGTTTATCTCGCTGTTTTGCCTGATCGTGCCGGTGGGCCTGGTGGAGTCCTTGGGCTGGTTCACCCCGCTGGCCTCGACGGTGGTGGGTTTCATGCTGCTGGCCATCGAGCGCATTGGCACCGATTTGCAAAGCCCGTTCAACTCCAGCGAACACCAGATCCAGATGGAAACCATCTGCGAAACCATCGAGAAAAACCTGCAGTCGATGCAGCGTGATGCGCTGGGTGGCGAGCGTATCGGTTAAACCCTCCTTTGGCCCTCAAGTGCGTGCTCCCGCAGTCGATACACAGGGAGTACGCATGGGCCACACCCACCTCAAAACAACACATGCGACGCTCGACGCCACTGTTTTCCCCTTGCCAAAAATTATAAATACCCGCGGGTGAAGTCATGAATATCAAGCAAAAGCTGACCTGGGCGTTTGCCGCCATCGCGTGCGTCCCGGTTATTTTGGTCGCGGTACTGGTTGTGCTGAATCTGCGCGAGGGGGCCCAGGCCAATTTCCTCGACAGCAGCGGCCGTGAGATCCGCCAGATCGACAATGGCATGAAGCAGTTCTTCGACGGCATCAGCCAAAACGTCGACTATGTGGCCAAGGACCCGCGCGTTGTCGCGGCCAAAGACCTCAAGAGCTACGCCGGGGCCGACGCAGCCCAAATCCCCCTCACCCCCACCAATAAAGAACTGCTGGAAATTTTCGACCAGTTCGCCAAGAGCCATCCGAGCACCGCCTACCTGTCCCTGGGCTTGAAAGACGGCGGCTACGCCAGTTGGCCCGACGACACCAAACTCAACAATTACGACCCACGCGTACGCCCCTGGTACCAAGCAGCCATCGCCGCGCCGGGCAAGACCGTGCGCACCGGCGCCTACTATTGGGCGCCGGACGATGTGACGCTGATCGGCACCGTACACACCGTCGCCGACGCCACCGGGAATATCCTCGGCGTGGTCGGCCTGGACGTGTCGCTCAAGCAGCTCACCGAACTGGTGCGCAACATCAAGCTCGGTGACAGCGGCTACCTGATGCTAGTGGAAGCCAACGGCAACGTGCTGGTTGACCCCAGCGATGCCAAGCACAACTTCAAACCCCTGGCCGACCTGGGCCCGAACTACGCCGAACTGGCCAAGCGCGGCGACGGCGTGACCCGGATCGAGATCGATGGCGTGGCCTACATGGCCAATATGGTCAGCTCCAAAGACCTGGGCTGGCGTTTTATCGGCCTGATCAAGCGTGACGAAGTCATGGCCGGCGCCACCCGTCTGACCTGGTTGATCGCGGCCATTGCCGCCGTATTGGCGTTGGTGTTCGCGGTGGTCGGCGCCAGCTTTGCCAGCGTCATCGTACGGCCGATTCGCGGCGTGGCCGACGGCCTGCAAGAGATCGCCGAAGGTGAAGGCGACCTGACCCGTCAGCTCAAGGTACAAGGCAAGGACGAAACCGCCAGCCTGGCCGGCTGGTTCAACCAGTTCCTGAGCATGATCGCCCAGTTGGTGCAGCGTATCGGCAACGCCTCGTCGGACCTGCAGACCGCCGCCGCCGACACCAGCCAAGTCGCCAACAACATGAACCAGGCCGCCGGCCGACAACGCGAAGCCGTGGAGCTGGTAAGCACCGCGTTCAACGAAATGGTGGCCACCGCCAACGAAGTCGCCCGTTCTTGCAGCGCCGCCGCCACCAGTGCCGACGAAGGCTACCGCGACGTGCACGACGGCCAGCACCACATCGGTGAAGCCACCGGCAGCGTGCTCAAGCTCAGCGAAGACCTGCAGAAGTCGACCCAGACCATGCAGTTGCTGGAGCAGGACAGCAAAAACATCAACACCATCCTCGACACCATCCGTTCGATTGCCGAACAGACCAACCTGCTGGCGCTGAACGCGGCGATCGAGGCGGCGCGCGCTGGGGACCAAGGCCGAGGTTTCGCCGTGGTCGCCGACGAAGTCCGCGCCCTCGCCCGCCGTACCGCAGACTCCACCGGCGAGATCGACAGCCTGCTCGGCAACCTCGCTCGTCGCACCCAGGAAGTGACGCAGCAGATGCAAGGCAGTCTCCTGGTGTCCCACACCAGCGTGGAACGTATCCAGCAGGCCCGCGACAGCTTCGACAAGATCCGCGGCTCGGTGGACTCGATCCGCGACCAGAATACCCAGATCGCCACCGCCGCCGAGGAACAGCACCAAGTGGCCGAGGAGATCAACCGCCACATCGCGCAAATCCATGCCGACGCGCAACTGGTCGAAGGCTTTGCCCACTCGGCGCAGACCGGGTCAGGTCGTTTGACGGATATTTCGGCTCAGCTCAAGGGGTTGGTGGGGCGGTTCAAGTTTTAACAGGCCAGCGAGTGCGCAGAGCCACAATTTATCGCGAGCGGACTTGCTGTAGTGAGCGGGGCAAGCCCGATCACTACAAGTTGCGTGCGCCTTTAAGTATCACATCAGACCCTAGGCGACATTTAGCCACACGCCATCATCGCAGCACCTGTAATAGTCTATTGCAGGACTCTAATGTACTAACCAGTTACTTATCTTGCTAAAATCGCGTCTTTGCCCTCTCACATTCGAGTCCTTTCGACATGAAACGAGCATCGCGCGCCGCTGGCGCCTCTAGATTCTTACTGCTGGGCCTGGGCGTGATCATCGCCCTGCTCGGCCTCGCGCTCGCCATTGGCGGCGTCAAACTGGTCAGTCTGGGAGGTTCCTGGTACTTCCTGATCGGCGGCGCAATCATGGCGATCGCCGGGCTGTTGATCGCCGGCCGCAAGCCGGCCGGTGCGTGGTTGTTCGCAGCCTTCCTGATCGGCACGGCCATTTGGGCCGTGGCGGATGTGGGCCTGGTATTCTGGCCATTGTTCTCCCGCGTATTCATGTTTGCGGCCATTGGCATGGTGGTGGCGCTGGTGTACCCGTTGCTCGTCAACCGGCCTGCACGGGGCGCCTATGCGGTGGCTGCCGTACTGGCGGTGGGCGTAGCAGTCGCGGCAGGCAATATGTTCGTCGCCCACCCAAGCGTGGCACCGACCGGCGCCGGCCCTGGCATCACCCCGGTGGCTGCAGCGGATGCGCAGAAAGACTGGGCGCACTACGGCAACACCGAAGGTGGCAGCCGCTTTGCCGCGCTGGACCAGATCAACCGTGACACGGTCAACAAGCTCAAAGTGGCCTGGACCTATCACACCGGTGATGTAGCCATCAGCGACGGCAACGGTGCCGAAGACCAACTGACGCCCCTGCAGATCGGTAACAAGGTGTTCATCTGCACGCCGCACAACAACCTGATCGCCCTGGACGCCGACACCGGCAAAGAGCTGTGGAAGAACGAGGTCAACGCCAAATCGGCGGTCTGGCAGCGTTGCCGTGGCATGGCGTATTTCGACGCCACCGCGCCGATTGCCCAGCCGACCCAGCCCAACAGCTCGCCGATCACGGCCGCCAGCGTTCCGGCCGGTGCGCAGTGCCAGCGCCGTCTGCTGACCAACACCATCGATGCGCGCCTGATCGCCGTGGACGCCGACACCGGCAAGTTCTGCGAAGACTTCGGCACCCACGGCCAAGTGGATTTGAAAGCCGGCCTGGGTAACGTGCCGGACAGCTACTACCAACTGTCCTCGGCACCGCTGATGGCCGGCACCACCGTAGTGGTAGGCGGCCGCGTGGCCGACAACGTGCAAACCGACATGCCGGGCGGTGTGATCCGTGGCTTCGACGTGATCACCGGCCAGATGCGCTGGGCTTTCGACCCGGGCAACCCGGAAGACAAAAAAGCCCCGGCCGACGGCAGCACCTATGTGCGCAGCACCCCGAACAGCTGGGCGCCGATGTCCTATGACCCGCTGATGAACACCGTGTTCTTGCCGATGGGCAGCTCGTCCACCGACATCTACGGCGTGGAACGCACCCAGCTCAACCACAAATACGGCGCGTCGGTATTGGCGCTGGACGCCTCCACCGGTACCGAAAAGTGGGTGTACCAGACCGTCCACAATGACCTGTGGGACTTCGACCTGCCGATGCAGCCAAGCCTGATCGACTTCACGCCACCGGGCAGCGATAAAGCCGTGCCTGCGGTAGTGATCGGCACCAAGGCCGGGCAGATCTACGTGCTCGACCGCGCCACCGGCAAACCGCTGACTGACGTGCAGGAAGTCCCAGTCAAGGCCGCCAACATCCCTAACGAACCCTACTCCCGGACCCAGCCAAAATCAGTCGGCATGCCGCAGATTGGCGCGCAAACCCTGACTGAATCGGACATGTGGGGCGCCACGCCTTTTGACCAATTGCTGTGCCGCATCGACTTCAAGGGCATGCGCTACGACGGCCTGTACACCGCGCCGGGAACCGATAAATCCCTGAGTTTCCCAGGCTCCCTGGGCGGTATGAACTGGGGCAGCATTTCCACCGACCCAGTACACGGTTTTATCTTCGTCAATGACATGCGCCTGGGCCTGTGGATCCAGATGGTGCCGTCGCAGAACAAGGCCCAGGCCGCGTCCGGTGGCGAAGCGCTGAACACCGGCATGGGCGCCGTGCCGCTCAAGGGCACGCCGTATGCCGTGAACAAGAACCGCTTCCTGTCGGTGGCCGGCATTCCGTGCCAGGCGCCGCCGTTCGGCACCCTGACCGCGATCGACATGAAGACGCAAAAGGTCGCCTGGCAAGTGCCGGTCGGCACTGTTGAGGACACCGGTCCGCTGGGGATCCGCATGCACCTGCCGATCAAGATCGGTCTGCCGACCCTCGGCGGCACCTTGTCGACCCAGGGCGGCCTGATCTTCATCGCCGGCACCCAGGATTTCTACCTGCGCGCCTTTAACAGCGGCAACGGTGATGAAGTCTGGAAAGCCCGCCTGCCCGTGGGCAGCCAAGGTGGCCCGATGACTTACGTGTCGCCGAAAACCGGCAAGCAATACATCGTCATCACCGCCGGCGGCGCACGCCAGTCCACCGACCGTGGCGACTACGTGATCGCCTACGCCCTGCCATAACCCCCTGTTCGCGCGGCGCCTCCCTCCGGCGCCGCGCCTTCTGTCTGGAAGAACCCGCATGACCCCCACTTCTCCTATTCCCCTTGGGCGCCTGTTGCTGGGCCTGGCCCTGGGCGCCGCACTGCCCGTGCAAGCCGATGACACCACCCTGACCGGCGACTGGGGCGGCCTGCGCCGTGAACTCGACGCACAAGGCATCCGCTTTACCGGCGACTACAGCGGCGAAACCGCCTACAACGCTCACGGCGGCCAGCACCGTTCGGCGCGTTACTCGCAGAACCTCAAGCTGGGCGTGCAGTTCGACCTGGGCAAGCTGTATGGCTTCAATAATGGCGATCGCATTCAGGTCACTATCAACGACCGTCGTGGCAATAGCGCTTCCGAGGATTTGGTGGGCAATCGCCTGCCAATCCAGGAAAACTACGGCGGCCTCTACACGCGCCTGACCGAGCTGAGTTACGAGCGCACCCTGTTTACCCCGGCACTCAACGTCAAGCTCGGCTATATGGCCATGGGCAACGACCTCGGCGGCCTGGACAGCGGGATCCTGTGCAACTTCATGAACGCCGGTTTCTGCGGGCACCCGCTGAATATGTCCGGCGGCAGTGGCTGGACCAACTACCCGAATGCGCGCCTGGGTGCGCGGGTGAAATACGACTTCGCCCCCAACTGGCAACTGCGCGTCGCCGCGTTCAACGTGGACCCGGAAAGCAACGGCAATTCCAGCCGCGCCTGGAAGCTGAGCCCCAAACACACTACCGGCACCGTGGTGCCGATCGAGCTGGTGTACAAACACGCGGGCAACCTGCCGGGTGAATACAAGCTGGGCTATTACTACGACAGCTCCGACGTGAAACGCATCGGCAGCAGCAAGGAGGTCAGCGGTCGCGGCGGCCACTACCTGCTGATCGACCAAGCCGTTTGGGCTTCCGACTCCTCCGCTGGCCGCGTGCTGCACGCCTTCGGCCAATACTCCGCCGCCAGTGAAGCGGCCTCGCCGTTCAGCAAATGGTATGGCGCGGGCGTGGTGCTGTACAAACCGTTCGAAGGCCGGCCGCGTGACACCCTGGCGCTGGGTTATGGTCGCGCCGTGCCCAACCCCCGCAGCCGCGAGGTGCAGGAATTGGCCGCGTTCAACGCCGGAAACGACTACCCCAACCTGAACAATGCAGAACAGCTGATCGAACTCAGCTACGGCTACCAGGCCACGCCCTGGCTGACCCTGCGCCCGGATGTGCAATACATCCTCGAACCGGGGGCGTTCTCAGGCGAGAACATCGACAACGCGCTGGTGCTGGGCTTGCAAGTCAAGGCCGTGTTCTAGGCCTCACTCTGCTGATACTCGCGTGGCGTACATCCAAACTCGCGGCGGAACACCGTGTGCAGGTACTGCGCGGATTTGAAGCCGCAGCTTTGCGCAATATCGGCAATCGCCAGGGCCTGATTCTGCAGGCCCTTGGCGGCCGCGGCGAGTTTGAAGCGCAGGATCTCGTCATGCACGCTGCACCCGCGTTCCTTGCGAAAATGCGACTCCAGGGATGAACGCGATATCCCCACGTACCCCGCCACTTGGGCTGTCTTGATCCCTTGGCACGCGTACTGACGGATAAACAACAACGCCTGCATCACATACGGATTGCCCAAGGGCTGATGCAGGCTGGACGCTTGCACATTGATTGCCTCCGGCGGCACCAGGATCTGCTCCGCCTTACAAGGCTTGCCGTGCAACATCTGATGCAGCAACGCGGCGGCGGTACGGCCCATGGTTTCCGTACCCTGGATCACCGAACTCAACGGCACCCGTGTGAGGGTTCGGGTCAGCGGATCATTGTCGATGCCGATCAGCGCCACCTCTTCCGGCACGGCAATCCCTGCCGTGAGACACGCTTGCAGCAACTGCCGCGCGCGGGCGTCGGTGACGGCGATGATGCCGATGGGTTTTGGCAGGCTGTGCAGCCAGGCGATTTGCTGTTCGACAGCGCTGTCCCACAGCGGCGCACTGGTGCCCAGCCCACGATAGACCTCGACCTGCAAACCGTCCCGTTGCAGCAGGCGGCGAAAGGCTTTTTCACGCTCCTGGGCCCAGCGATTGGCCTGGGCTTCAGGCAGGCTGAAACAGGCAAACCGGGTCAGGCCGGCCTCGATCAAATGTTCGTAGGCCAACTTGATCAACGCATAGTTGTCCGTGGCCACGTAGGGAATGCCCTTGGGATAGGCGCGCGCATCCTCGTAAGAACCCCCAACCGCCACCACCGGCACCTTGCTCCCGGCCAGCGCCTCGCCAATCAGCGGGTCGTCGAAGTCGGCAATGATGCCATCGCCCTGCCAGCGCTCGATGCCTTTGAGGCGACACAGAAAGTCTTCTTCCAGAAACAAGTCCCAGGAGGCGCGAGTGCTGCTCAGGTAATTGCCGATGCCGGCGATGATGCCACGGTCGTAGATTTTGCTGCCGTTGAACAGCAAGGCAATGCGGTGCACGGGCGGTAGGGTTTTCATTGTTGTTGTCCTGGGCCGATCAAAACAGACTAGTCCCTGCCACGCAAAATCGCACCGTCTCTTGGTGATTTTCGTAATCGGCAGGCCGCACGCCGTTGCTAGTATCGAGCCACCGCCAAGAACAATAAGGAAAACGCCATGCCGTACTTCCCCGGTGTCGAGAAAGTTCGCTTCGAAGGCCCCAATAGCGATGCCCCCCTCGCCTTTCGCCATTACGACGCCAACAAGCTCATCCTCGGCAAACCCATGCGCGAACACTTGCGCATGGCGGCCTGTTATTGGCACACCTTCGTCTGGCCGGGGGCGGATATGTTTGGGGTGGGCACCTTCAAGCGGCCGTGGCAGCGCAGCGGCGACCCGATGGAATTGGCCATCGGCAAGGCAGACGCCGCCTTCGAATTTTTCTCCAAGCTGGGCATCGACTACTACAGCTTTCACGACACGGACGTCGCCCCCGAAGGCAGCTCGCTCAAGGAATACCGCCACCACTTTGCGCAGATGGTCGATCACCTGGAGCGCCATCAGGAACAGACCGGGATCAAGCTTCTTTGGGGCACTGCCAACTGCTTCAGCAACCCGCGCTTTGCCGCCGGCGCCGCCAGTAACCCGGACCCGGAGGTGTTTGCCTACGCCGCTGCCCAAGTTTTCAGCGCGATGAATGCGACCCTGCGGCTCAAGGGCGCCAACTATGTGCTGTGGGGTGGCCGCGAAGGTTATGAAACCCTGCTCAACACCGACCTCAAGCGCGAGCGCGAACAACTCGGGCGCTTCATGCGCATGGTGGTGGAACACAAGTATAAGATCGGCTTCAAGGGCGACCTGCTGATCGAACCCAAGCCCCAGGAACCGACCAAGCACCAATACGATTACGACAGCGCCACGGTGTTTGGCTTCCTGCATGAATACGGCCTGGAACAGGAGATCAAGGTAAACATCGAGGCCAACCACGCGACCCTGGCCGGGCACAGCTTTCATCATGAGATTGCCACCGCCGTGTCCCTGGGGATCTTCGGCAGTATCGACGCCAACCGAGGCGACCCGCAGAACGGCTGGGATACCGACCAGTTCCCCAACAGCGTCGAAGAGATGACCCTGGCCACCTATGAAATCCTCAGGGCTGGCGGTTTTAAGAACGGCGGCTATAACTTCGACTCCAAGGTGCGTCGCCAGAGCCTGGACGATGTGGACTTGTTCCACGGGCATGTGGCGGCCATGGATGTGCTGGCCCTGGCACTGGAACGCGCGGCGGCGATGGTCGAGAACGACCGGTTGCAGCAGTTCAAGGACCAACGTTATGCCGGCTGGCAGCAACCGTTGGGCCAGGCCGTGCTGGCGGGTGAGTTCAGCCTGGAATCACTGGCTGAGCATGCGTTTGCCCAGGAGCTGAACCCGCAGGCGGTGAGTGGTCGGCAGGAAATGCTTGAAGGTGTTGTGAATCGGTTTATCTACCGCTAGCACTGTGGCGAGCGGGCTTGCTTGTGGGGTTGGCTTGTATGTGGGGTGTTGGCTTGTTTGTGGTGAGCGGGCTTGCCCCGCGCTGGGGCGCGTAGCGGCCCCACTGCAGGCGATGTGTTTTTACCTGACACTCTGAGGTGCCTGGTTTTGGGGCTGCTTCGCAGCCCAGCGCGGGGCAAGCCCGCTCACCACAGCAAGCCCGCTCACCACGGATACAGTGTTTGTCTAGAGTCTTCCAACAACAATAAAAGGACGCACAATCATGAAACGTACACTCATCGCCACTGCCCTGGCCCTGCTCGCCCTGCCAGTCATGGCCGACTCAGCCCACCCGAAAATCGGCTTTTCCATCGACGACCTGCGCCTGGAACGCTGGTCCCGCGACCGCGACTACTTCGTCGCAGCTGCAGAAAAACTCGACGCCAAGGTCTTCGTGCAATCGGCCGATGCCAACGAGCAGAAGCAGATCTCGCAGATTGAAAACCTGATTTCCCGTGGCGTCGACGTGATCGTCATCGTGCCGTTCAACGCCACCGTGCTCACCAACGCCGTCGCAGAAGCCAAGAAAGCCGGGATCAAGGTAGTGTCCTACGACCGCCTGATTCTCAACGCGGACATCGACGCCTACATCTCCTTCGATAACGAAAAAGTCGGCGAAATGCAGGCCAGCGGCGTGTTGCAAGCGGCGCCCAAGGGCAACTACTTCCTGCTCGGCGGCGCGCCCACCGATAACAACGCCAAGGTGCTCCGCGAAGGCCAGATGAAGGTGCTGCAACCGGCCATCGACAAGGGCGATATCAAGGTGGTCGGCCAGCAGTGGGTCAAGGAGTGGAACCCCACCGAAGCCCTGAGCATCGTCGAAAACGCCCTGACCCGGAACAACAACAAAATCGACGCCATCGTCGCCTCCAACGACGCCACCGCTGGCGGTGCGATCCAGGCCCTGGCCGCGCAGAAACTGGCGGGCAAGGTGCCGATCTCCGGGCAGGACGCCGACCTGGCCGCGATCAAGCGCGTGATCGACGGCACCCAAACCATGACGGTGTACAAGCCGCTCAAGCTGATCGCCACCGAAGCCGCCAAGCTCTCGGTGCAACTGGCGCGTAACGAGAAGCCGACCTACAGCTCGCAGTACGACAACGGCAGCAAGAAGGTCGACACCATCCTGCTCACGCCTACCCCGCTGACCAAAGCCAATATCGATCTGTTGGAGAAAGACGGGTTCTATACCAAAGAGCAGATTGCCGGGCAGTGACCGCCATGTCCGACTACCTGCTGCAAATGAACGGCATCGTCAAAACCTTTGGCGGTGTCAACGCCCTCAACGGCATCGACATCAAGGTACGGCCGGGGGAATGCGTCGGCCTGTGCGGCGAGAACGGCGCCGGTAAATCAACCCTGATGAAGGTGCTGTCGGCGGTTTATCCGTACGGCACCTGGGACGGTGAAATCCTCTGGGACGGGCAGCCGCTCGAGGCTCAGTCGATCAGCGAGACCGAGGCGGCGGGGATCGTGATCATTCACCAGGAACTGACCCTGGTGCCTGACTTGTCGGTGGCCGAAAACATCTTCATGGGCCACGAACTGACCTTGCCGGGTGGGCGCATGAACTACCCGGCGATGATCCACCGCGCCGAAGCCTTGATGCGCGAGCTCAAGGTACCGGACATGAACGTCGCGCTGCCGGTGTCGCAGTACGGCGGCGGCTACCAGCAATTGGTGGAAATCGCCAAGGCCCTGAATAAACAGGCGCGCCTGTTGATTCTCGATGAGCCCTCCTCGGCCCTGACGCGCTCTGAAATCGAAGTACTGCTGGACATCATCCGCGGCCTCAAGGCCAAGGGCGTGGCCTGCGTGTACATCTCCCACAAGCTCGATGAAGTGGCGGCGGTGTGCGACACCATTGCGGTGATCCGCGATGGCAAGCACATCGCGACCACGGCCATGGCCGACATGGACATCGCGCAGATCATCACCCAGATGGTCGGCCGCGAGATGAGCAACCTCTACCCCACCGAGCCGCATGACGTAGGCGAGGTGATTTTCGAGGCGCGCAACGTCACCTGCTATGACGTCGACAACCCCAAGCGCAAGCGTGTGGACGACATTTCCTTCGTGCTCAAACGCGGGGAAATCCTCGGCATTGCCGGGTTGGTGGGCGCCGGGCGTACGGAACTGGTGTCGGCACTGTTCGGCGCCTACCCAGGGCGCTACAGCGCCGAGGTGTGGTTGGACGGCCAGGTGATCGACACACGCACGCCGCTCAAATCCATCCGCGCCGGGCTGTGCATGGTGCCCGAGGACCGCAAGCGCCAGGGCATCATTCCCGATCTGGGCGTGGGCCAGAACATCACCCTGGCGGTGCTCGATACCTATGCGCACATGACGCGTATCGATGCCGAAGCCGAACTGGGCAGCATCGACCAGCAGATCGCACGCATGCACCTGAAGACCTCCAGCCCGTTTTTGCCGATCACCAGCCTGTCCGGGGGTAATCAGCAAAAGGCCGTGCTGGCGAAAATGCTGATGGCCAAGCCCAAGGTGTTGATCCTCGACGAACCCACGCGCGGCGTGGACGTGGGCGCCAAATATGAGATCTACAAGTTGATGAACGCCCTGGCGGCCGAAGGGGTGTCAATCATCATGGTGTCCTCGGAGCTGGCCGAAGTACTCGGGGTCTCCGACCGCGTGCTGGTGATCGGCGAAGGCCTGCTGCGCGGTGATTTCGTCAACAACGGCCTCACCCAGGAACAGGTGCTCGCGGCTGCGCTCAGCCATAACAATAATGATCGGAAGACCGCGTAGATGAATCAGCTCAAACAGCTGTTTACCCGCTACAAAATGCTCGCCCTGGTGATCGCCGTAGCGGTGATCTGGCTGTTTTTCAGCTGGCAGACCGAGGGCGGGTTTCTCACACCACGTAACCTGTCCAACCTGCTGCGGCAGATGTCGATCACCGGGATATTGGCGTGCGGCATGGTACTGGTGATCATCAGCGGCGAGATTGATTTGTCAGTGGGGTCATTGCTCGGGTTGCTGGGCGGGTTGGCGGCGATCCTTGATGTGGTTTATCACGTGCCGCTGCTGGCCAACCTGAGCCTGGTGGCGTTGTGTGGGCTGATGATCGGCGTGGCCAACGGATACATGACCGCGTACCTGCGGATTCCTTCGTTTATCGTTGGCTTGGGTGGAATGCTGGCATTTCGCGGGATTCTGCTGGGGATCACGGGCGGTACCACCATCGCGCCGGTTTCGCCGTCGCTGGTGTATGTGGGCCAGGGGTATCTGCCGCATTCGGTGGGTATTGGGCTCGGCGTCTTGTTGTTTGCACTGACGCTGTTCCTCACATGGAAACAACGACGCAATCGCGCGCTGCATGGTCTTGCGGCACATTCCCTCGTGCGTGATCTGGTCCGCGTGGTACTTATCGGCGCCGTGCTGGCCGGGTTCGTCACCACGCTCAACAGTTACGACGGCATTCCCGTCCCCGTCTTGCTTCTACTCGTGCTTCTGGGCGTATTCAGCTACGTCACCAGCCAGACCGTGTTCGGCCGCCGCGTCTACGCGGTGGGCAGCAACATGGAAGCCACGCGCCTGTCGGGCATCAACGTGCAGGCGGTGAAGCTGTGGATCTTCGGCATCATGGGCGTGATGTGCGCCCTCGCCGGCCTGGTCAACACCGCCCGCCTCGCTGCCGGTTCGCCGTCGGCGGGGAATATGGGCGAGCTGGATGCCATCGCTGCGTGTTTTATCGGCGGCACGTCCATGCGTGGCGGCTCGGGCACGGTGTACGGCGCGTTGTTGGGCGCGCTGGTGATTACCAGCCTGGACAATGGCATGTCGATGCTGGATGTGGACAGTTACTGGCAGATGATTGTGAAGGGCAGCATTCTGGTGTTGGCGGTGTGGGTGGATGTGAGTACGCGGACAGGTCGTCGGTAACGGTCCGGAAAAACACCGAAGCTCCCACATTGAGAGGTGGCGTTAGCGGCATTTGGTCATGGTTTGAGAAGCGCCAGCAAGGCGTGTCGCGTTTAATTGCAGGACGTTTCCTAGACAATCTTTGTCGCCTTGTGCCTGCAGGAATCAATGGCGAGCCTGCGATCCACCCTCGCGCGCCTGAAGCCATCAACAGCGCAGGCATAAAAAACAGGCGTAAAAAAGCCACTCCGAAGAGTGGCTTTTTAGTGAGTTACTGGCTCAACACAACATCGCGCATCGCCGGGATGTAACCGTAGTCGTAAGCCTCCTGCACAAACGAGCGATCGCCTTTCAATACAATCCTCACGGTGGGTGCTTCGGTGCCGCCGATGCGGTAGTCATCGCCGCTGGTGGGCACGCTGTCGATAAACGAGGTCACCAGGCCATTGGGCATCACGCAATGGGAATACGTCTGGAATGGCTGCGAAGGCGGATTGCCAAGCACCAGACCGGAAGCGTTCATCAGCGTATAGGGACCAAACAGGTGATCACTGACAAACCCATAAACGCCATCCGGGCCGGTCACGCCGTCCGCGTAAGTGAATTTGTGGCTGATGGTGAACAGGTAATACTTGTCGTCCTGGAACACATAGTGCGGACGCTCGGTCTGGTCGTTGACCCCCACGGCAGTGACCAGGGGCGGCAGAATTTCCCACTCGTCACCGTTAAGGTCTTTGGCCACGGCGATGCCGATGCAGCCAACCTGATAACGTGCCCCGCCGACATCTTCATGCCCTGGCGGCACCAGGCCTATTTCATTCGGGCCCACTTCGTGAGTCCCGCGCTCGCCGGCAACGTTGCCTTCAAACACCATGTACAACTTGCCATCTTTGGGATCGATAAAGGGGCTGGGATCGCGAAAGTTCCAGGTCGAATTTTGCGCTTCGGTTTGGTAATAGATGCCGTCGGCATCAAACAGTGATTTGACCTGATCAAAGCCCTGCAGGGTAACGCCGGTATCCGACGTAACCACTTGGCCCCTGACTTTGGCAATGGTGGCGCCCGGTGTGACGCAGGTGTAGTACAGGTCGATATCACCGTTGTTATTCAGCAGGATCGGTGTGCCTGCCCATTCACGCGTGGTCGGCGAAACCCCTTCGGCCATGACCCGGCCGCCGAAGATCCAGTCCTTGCCGGTGCGCGAGTACCAATAGCAGATACGCGCATGGCCATGGCGGTCTTCCCAATCGCGCTTGATGTCGTAGCGGCCATCGGCGTTGATGAATTGTGGGTCATGGGGACGACGGTCGGCGGTCAGGGTGAAGATCACCGACCAGCCATTGACCGATACCACTGTGCCATCCAGTTCACGCAAGGGCATGGTGTCCCAGATAAAGACCGTGTCACTCATGACAGGAAAGTCAGGACTCACTAACGGCTGTGTTGTCGTCGGGTCATTCTCATTAACTTTCAGCGCATCGGCCCGTGTCCAGCGAGTGGGTGTGTGATTCGCGTGTTTCATGATGATGTCCTTTTGCTGACGCTTAAGTGACAAGCGAAGATTAAATAGCACATGACAGCCAACAACTTAATAGTGGCTGAAAGAGCAAGAGATAGTTGGCTCTGCAAGTGCGAAATAAGGTTTAACATGGAAACCTACCTGTCGCAACATGAAGAATTATTTAGATTACAAAGGCCATCACTGTATTTATATCCTTGATATAAATACAATGGCACCCGTATTAAATGATCGCTAAGTAGAAAGCTAGCTAATCAACTACCAAAGATCAGGGCTACCGACTGGGCGCCGGCATTCTTCTGGGTAAAGTCCTTGGCTTGTGCGGCGGTCTTCAAGGTATAGCCATAGTTGGAAAGGGCCGTCCATTGCGCTTTAGGCGACTTCTGATTGGTGATCGGCGGGACACTGTTGGTATCGGTGAACGTGCCAGTGCCTTTGTCGTCCAACATGCCTTTATTTTGGCTGCCTTCGCCAAAGTAGTTACTTTCAGAAAGGATATTGGCGTTTTGTGCCAGGGTAAAACCGAGGTGGAAGTTATTGATGTAGTTGTTGTACACATGAAAATAACCGTAACGCATCAAGCCAGGCGCACGCACTTCCATGTTGTCGAAGCGGTTATGGCACAGCGTCAGGCGCGGATAACCATTAAACTCTGCTTTATTATCATCCGCCGGGTGGCCGAAGATCAGGCCATACTTGTGGCTGCCAAAGAAACAGTTGCTGATGGTGGCATAATCGGCCTTTTCACCGATATACAGCAGTTTATCTTCACTGCCGTCAGTGGTGGACCAGCTGTGCCCGACGAAAGAGCAATGGTCAATCCAATACTTGCTGCCGTAGTTCAAGTAGACCTGAATATCGTCATTGGCCTTGATATTTGCCGAATGCTTGAAGATAAGATTCTGCAGAATAATGTTCTGCGACTGCGCCGTTGCACGCAGGTGAATATTCTCCAGGGTGCGGTTCTGGAACGAGCCAATCAGGGTCTTGTTGGCGCCCATGTTGACTTTAGTCAGGCTCGACGCCGAGATATTACTGTTGATCACCAGTACCCGTGGGGTGGTATCGCCGATATTAGCCTTGAGTTGATCGAGTGTGGTGATACTGACCACAGGGCCGGACCAGCCACCTGTCACTTTTGCCGCTTGGGCGAAACCGGTCAAACCGGTGAGTTTGCTTTCTGGATAGGACATGAGTTCCCTCTCTATCAATAAAATGGCTCGGTAAGACGAGCCTGTGCATCAAGTTAATCCGTTAACTTGCACACAGTGTTTGGCAGGACTGAGGTTGCCGGGTGTTGGTCGATCAGCGCTTAAACACTGTGTTTATGTACAGTATTCTCGATTCACCGGATCGTCAACCCTTACGCAGCCAAAAAATGTGGGAGGGGGCAAGCCCCCTCCCACATTTACCCTGCTGTGTTCTTTTGGCCGTTACTTGGACACAGGCATCGCAAACTCCGCGCCCTGCTCGATGCTCTCCGACCAGCGCTGCATGATCGACTTCTGCTTGGTGTAGAAGCGCACGCCCTCAGTGCCGTAGGCATGCATGTCGCCGAACAGACTCTTCTTCCAGCCGCCGAACCCGTGCCATGCCATCGGCACCGGGATCGGTACGTTGATGCCGACCATGCCCACTTCAATCCGTCGTGCAAACTCGCGGGCGATATTGCCGTCGCGGGTGAAGCAGCTCACGCCATTGCCGAATTCGTGGTCGTTGACCAGCTTGATCGCTTCGCCGAAGTCATTCACGCGCACGCAGGCCAGCACCGGGCCGAAGATTTCTTCGCGGTAGATGCTCATCTCTTTGGTCACGTGATCAAACAAAGTCGCGCCAAGCCAGAAGCCGTTTTCCAGGCCCGCTTCGGTGGGCACGTAGTCGCGCCCGTCGAGCAGCAGTTGCGCGCCGGCCTGTACGCCTTGTTCGATGTAGCCGCTGATACGCTCCAGCGCCGCGCGGGATACGATCGGGCCCATTTCGGCCTTAAGGTCGCGGCCGTCGGTGATGCGCAGTTGCTTGGCACGCTCGGTCAAGGCGGCGATGACTCTGTCACCCACATCGCCCACCAGCACGGCGACGGAGATGGCCATGCAGCGTTCGCCGGCACTGCCGTAGGCGGCGCCCATCAGGGCGTCGACGGTTTTTTCGATATCCGCGTCGGGCATCACCACCATGTGGTTTTTGGCGCCGCCCAGGCCTTGCACGCGCTTGCCATTGCGCGCGCCGGTCTCGTAGATGTATTGGGCAATCGGGGTAGAGCCAACGAAGCTCACGGCCTTGACGTCCGGGTGTTCGATCAGCGCATCAACCGATTCCTTGTCGCCCTGCACCACGTTGAACACGCCTTTGGGCAAGCCGGCTTCGCGCAGCAGTTCGGCCATGAAAAGCGACGCGCTTGGGTCGGTCGGGCTTGGCTTGAGGATGAAGGTATTGCCCGCCGCGATGGCGATCGGGTACATCCACATTGGCACCATCACCGGGAAGTTGAACGGTGTAACACCGGCCACAACGCCGAGCGGTTGGCGCATCGTCCAGTTGTCCATGCCACGGGAAACCTGGTCGGAGTGTTCGCCCTTGAGCAGGTTGGGAATGCCGCAGGCAAATTCGAGAATGTCGATGCCACGGTCGACTTCACCCTGGGCGTCGGTAAAGACCTTGCCGTGCTCGGCGACGATGATGCGCGCCAGGTCATCCTTGCGTGCACGCAGCAGGTGCAGGTATTCGAACAACACGCGGGCGCGGCGGATGGGTGGAGTGTCGGCCCAGTCGGCGAAGGCAGCCTGGGCAGCGGCCACGGCTTCGGAGACAGTTTGGCGGCTGGCCAGGGCGACGCGGCCAGTCTTTTCGCCGGTGGCCGGGTTGTAGACGTCCTGATAGCGATCATCGCGGCTCACGCGCTGGTCGTTGATGTAGTGCTCGATTGTGGTTGTCATGGCAGTAAATCCCAGGTGGGTAGCGTTGGGACACACCATAGGCTTCCGATTTGTTCCAAACCAGAGCAGAATCCAGAACTTATTGTCCATTAATGCGAACAATACAATTATGGAAAAAACTGAGATCGAAGGGCTGTGGACCCATATTCACTGGCTGTCGGTGCTGGAAGAACAAGGCACCTACACCGCCGCTGCCGCGCGTCTGGGCGTCAGTAAGTCCGCCGTGAGCCAGCGCATTTCTGACCTGGAAAAAGCCACCGGGACGCGGTTGGTAACGCGGACCACACGCAGCGTCAGGCTGACCGATGCGGGGTTGTCGCTGACCCGTGAAGTGCGCAGCGCCTACAAGCAAATCGCCCGCAGCTTCTCGTCTGTGCGCGACTCGGTCGGAGAGATTCGCGGGCTGGTGCGGCTGACGGCGCCCGTGGCGTTTGCCCGTCAGCAATTGGTGCCGCATCTGTCGGAGTTTTTGCAACAGTACCCGCAGGTGCGCATCCAACTGGATGTGTCGGACGCCCTGAGTTCTCTGGCCGCCGAAGGGTACGACCTGGCCGTGCGCCACGGTTTCCAGGTGCCGGAAACCCATGTGGCCTGGAAGCTGTGCGACACCGGCTCGGTGCTGGTCGCCACCCAGGATTACCTGCAGCGCCACGGCGAACCGCGCGAACCCGGTGAGCTGTCCACCCACAACTGTCTGTTCTACCCACGAGGCACCGATCAGCCTGCCTGGACCTTCGAACGCGGCACTAAACACGTCGAACGCCTCACCGTGCCCATCGCCGGCAGCTTCGCCACCAATAACAGTGAAGCCCTGCGCGATTCGGCGCTCAACCACCTGGGCATCGCCCTGCTGCCGGACTTCAGCGCCCATGCCGCCCTATCCAGCGGCAAGTTGGTGCAGGTGCTCAAGGGCTGGACGCTCAAGGGGGCGTTTGCCGATGAGATCTATTTGATCCGACCGTACTCGCCGCATGTGCCGAAGGCGGTGAGTGAGCTGGTCAGTTACTTGAAGGGGAAATTGTCCGGCGGGTTTCAATACAAAACCCACTAATGGCCTGGTCAAATCAACTTTAAGTGGATCTTTTTAAGGAACCAATTGGCCCGTAGGATTCTCTTGCGGCCACAACACTCCAGGCCGTTGCAGCTCCATCTCAAGGGCTCCCGTGCGGGGAGTATTGATCATCATGAACTGGAACATCGTCCCCTCCACCGCCTTTCAAACCACCGCTGCGGTGATGTCCGCCATTGCCCTGCTCGGCTGCCAGCCACCCACGCGGGCTGACTTCATCAAGTACCCGTCGTTGCAGCAACGCTGGTCGATGATCTGCGACCCGCGCAGCAACCTCGCCGAGGCAAATGTGCAGGGCTGCCAGAATTTCCATGAGTGGCAAGCAGCCAGCCGCGGACCGGTGCTGGGCAATCTGATGAATCAGAACCTGGGTAAGTAAGGCGTCAGCTTTTTTCTCGCAGGATATTGCTCGGCAGAACTAAAAGTCCATAATGGACAAATTAGTTTATCCGTGGAGACACCGATGTCCAGCACACCCCATGTGATCCATCAGGCCCAAGCCCGCGAGTTGCTCGGTCAAATCGATGTACCGCAGATCCTGCGCAAACTGTTCCGTGACCTGGCAACCGGGCAAGCGGTGCAGCCGGCGCAACAACTCGTGGAGTTCCCGCAAGCGGCGGGCGACTTCATCAACTACCTGGGCGTACTGGCCGAGGATGGGGTGTACGGTGTCAAGACTTCGCCCTACATCGTGCGTGAACAAGGCCCGCTGGTGACGGCCTGGACCTTGCTGATGTCGATGCAGACCGGCCAACCATTGCTGTTGTGCGATGCGGGCGAACTGACTACGGCACGTACTGCGGCAACGACTGCACTGGCGGTGGATGCATTGGCGCCTTTGGCAGCGCGACGATTGGCGATCATCGGCAGTGGCAAGGTGGCCCAGGCGCACCTGCACTATGTGAAAGGCTTCAGGGATTGGCAGAGTATCAGTGTGTTTTCGCCAAGCCTGGTCAATGCATCCGCCGATGCTATCGCACACATCAAGCATCTGGACCCACGGGTAAACATCACTCACAGCTGCGAGGCGGCGGTGGCCGATGCAGACGTGATCCTGCTGTGCACGTCGTCGGCCACGCCGGTGCTCGATCCGGCGTGCCTGAGCAAACCGGCGCTGATCACGTCGATCAGCACCAACGCTCCGCGTGCCCATGAGGTCTCGCCGCAAAGTCTCGGCGCGATGCAGGTATTCTGCGACTATCGCCGTACTACCCCAGGCGCGGCGGGTGAAATGCTGATCGCCGCTGAACAACACGGCTGGGACCCGCGCACCGTGGCTGGTGACCTACCCGAATTACTCAGCGAACAGGTGCAGCGTCCGTCCTACGACTGCCACGTATTCTTCCGTTCCATAGGCCTGGGCCTGGAAGACATCGCCCTGGCCAATGCACTCTGGAGACAGTTATGAGCCACGCAGACTTCATCATCATCGGCGGCGGCATTGCCGGCGCGTCCACGGGGTTCTGGTTGTCGCAGCACGGCAAGGTGTTGGTGCTGGAGCGCGAAAACCACCCGGCCTATCACTCCACCGGGCGCTCAGCCGCGCTGTACACCGCCGCCTATGGCACCCCGCAGGTACGCGCGTTGACCCTGGCCAGCCGAGATTTTTTCGACAACCCGCCCGCCGGTTTCTGTGAACACCCGCTGCTGACGCCACGGGGCGAAATGACCGTGGATTTCATTGGCGATGCGGCCGAGTTGAACGCCCAGTACTTGAGCGCCAAGGCCACCGTGTCGCAGGTGCAATTGCTCAGCGCCGACGAAGCCTGTGGAAAATTGCCGATCCTGCGCCGCGAAAAAGTCCACGGGGCGCTGTATGACCCCACCGCCAGCGACATCGATACCGACGCCCTGCACCAGGGCTATCTGCGTGGCATCCGCCGCAACGGCGGCGAAGTGCGCACCGGCAGTCATGTGCTCGGTTTGAGCCGCGACGCCGACGGCATCTGGCACGTGCAAACCCAAGATACAACCCATACCGCGCACGTCATCATCAACGCTGCCGGGGCCTGGGCCGACCATATCGGCGGGCTCGCCGGCGCCGCATCTATCGGCTTGCAGCCCAAGCGGCGCTCGGCGTTCATCTTCGCCGGTCCCGAAGGCATCGACAGCCACCATTGGCCAATGCTGGTGGCACTGGACGAATCCTTCTACATGAAACCCGACGCTGGCATGTTCCTCGGCTCACCGGCCAATGCCGATCCCGTGGAACCCCAGGATATCCAGCCCGAAGAACTGGACATCGCCATGGGCATCTACCAGATCGAAGAAGCCACCACCCTGACCATCCGCCGCCCGACCCGTACCTGGGCCGGCCTGCGCAGCTTTGTGCACGACGGTGATCTGCTCTCGGGTTTCGACCCGATGATACCGGGCCTGTTTTGGGTAGCGGCACAAGGCGGCTATGGCATCCAGACCTCGCCGGCCATGGGCCAGGCCAGTGCTGCATTGGTGCGTGGCGCGCCGCTGCCGGAGGCTCTGACGCAGTTCGGCCTCGACGCTGGTATGCTCTCCCCTGCCCGCCTGGAGCCCCATTGATGAACACCGCTGAACAAGACAAGGTCATGCAGAACTTCCGTGCGATGGCTGACGCCATCGCCACCCTGTTCTTCCCCCACGCTGAAGCGGTGTTGCATGACCTGCGCTCGCAAAAAGTCGATTACATCGCCAACAATCTGTCCAAGCGCAGCATCGGTGATGACTCGGCGCTGGAGGACATGCTCAGTGATGACGTCAGCGATGTGAACATAGGCCCGTACGAAAAGCTCAACTGGGACGGTCAGAAAATCCGCAGCCTGAGTACCGTGCTGCATGACCACAAAGGTCGTCGGCTGGCGGTGCTGTGCATCAACCTGAATATCTCACTGTTTGAAAATGCCAAGGCGGCGCTGGACCTGTTCCTGTCGCCGAGCAAACTGATCCCGCAACCGGACTCGCTGTTTCGCGATGACTGGCAGGAGCGCATCAACACATTTCTGCATGCGTGGATGCGCGAGCGTCAGTTGAGCCTGAACCTGCTGACCCGTGACCACAAGCGTGAGCTGGTGCTGGCGCTGCACGCCGAAGGGGCGTTCAAGGGCAAGAGCGCCTCGAACTATGTGGCCAATGTGCTGGGCATGGGGCGGGCGACGGTCTACAAACACCTGAAAGAGTTGAAGGGCTGATCGACTTACCCCTTGTAGGAGCGAGCTTGCTCGCGAAAAAGTCACTGACGACGCGTTAAGCCATAATGAACGCGTTATCGTTAGCGTTTTTCGCGAGCAAGCTCGCTCCTACAGGGGGCAATCAATCGCCGTAGATGTCGGACTTGAAGTACTGCTGCGAGATCTTCTGGTACTCACCACTGGCACGAATGCCATCGATGGCCTCGTTCAACTCGCTGACCAACTCGGTATTACCCTTGCGCACCGCAATCCCTGCACCCTCGCCCACGTATTTCGGGTCCTTGAGTTCCGGACCGACAAACGCGTAGCCCTTGCCCCGTGGCATTTGCAAAAAGTCGTTCAGGGGGATGGTGTCGGCAAAGATCGCATCCAGCCGCCCGGCCGCCAGGTCCATGTAGATCTCTTCGTTATTGCTGTAGCGCTTGACGTTGATGCCCTTGGGCTCGAACACCTCGGTGGCATACCGGTCGGTGGTGGTGGCGCGCTGTACGCCGATGGTCTTGCCCTTGAGGCTGGCATATTGGTCATCTACCACGGCGCCTTCCTTCATCACCAGCCGCGATGAGGTGAAGTAATACTTGTGGGTGAAATCCACCGACTTCTTACGGTCTTCATTGATGGTCATGGACGACAACGCCATGTCGATTTTCTTCACCTTGAGCGAAGGAATCAGGCCGTCGAACTCGCCTTCAACCCATACACACTTGACCTTCATCTGCGCGCACAGCGCATTACCGATGTCGTAGTCGAAGCCGACGATCTTGCCTTCTTCCGTCTTGGACGCGAACGGCGGGTAAGCCGCCTCAATGCCGATGCGCAGGGTTTTCTCGGCGGCCATCAAATGGCTGGAGGCAAGTAAGCCTAGGGCCAATGCGGTGATAAAGGGGCGCTTCTTCATGGAGTGTTCTCGCAAGTTGTTGTTGGTTTGGCAAGCCTGAAGAAAGAGATGAAGCCAGTTTTTTGTACTTATAATTCCATATTGGACTTTTACGTCTTTATCGTCAATCACCCTGCTTGGCGGTTCAACACCCATGACTTTTTTGCACAACGCAACGGTGTTTTTGAGCGTTCTGCTCTGATTTCTGCGTGCCTATACTCGGTCCAGCTTCTCGGTTCAGCCGAGGCAAAGTCCCACAACAATAATTAAGGACAGCCACCATGACCCAGCCCTTCCTGGCCGCTCGGGATTTTCTGCTCGCTCACCGCACCGACTACGCCACCGCCGTACGGGATTTCCGTTGGCCGCAACTGGGCGAATTCAACTGGGCCTTGGACTATTTCGACGCCATGGCTGAGGGTAATGCGGCGGATGCGCTGTGGATCGTAGAGGAAGACAACAGCGGGCAGCGCTACAGCTTCCAGCAACTGGCTACGCGCTCCAACCAGGTGGCCAACCACCTGCGCGCCCTCGGCGTGCGCCGGGGTGATCGTGTGTTGTTGATGCTCGGCAATGATGTGGCGTTGTGGGACACCATGCTTGCCGCATTCAAGCTCGGCGCGGTGGTCATCCCGGCCACAGCGTTGTTGAACCCCGATGACCTGCGCGACCGCATCGAGCGCGGGCAGGTTCGTCACCTGGTGGTGGGTGAAGCACATGTGCACAAGTTCGCCGGGCTGGCGGACGGTTGCAGCCGCGTCTGTGTGGGGTCTGCCCCTGCCGGTTGGGTCGCGCACAACGCGGCCTTTGAATACCCCGAGCAGTTCGAGGCCGAAGGCCGCACCCTGGCCACCGATCCGATGCTGCTGTATTTCACGTCCGGCACCACGTCCAAGCCGAAGATGGTGCTGCACAGCCACCAGAGCTACCCCGTCGGCCACCTGTCGACCATGTACTGGATCGGCCTGCAACCGGGCGACCTGCACCTGAATATCTCATCACCGGGTTGGGCCAAGCACGCATGGAGTTGCCTGTTCGCCCCGTGGAATGCCGGCGCGTGCATCTTTATCCATAACGTCGCGCGGTTCAGCGCGCCGGCCTTGCTCAGTGCGTTGGAACGCTACGGCGTGACCAGCCTGTGTGCGCCGCCCACGGTATGGCGCATGCTGATCCAAGAGGATCTCGCCAGCTACAAATCACGCTTGAGCCTGCGCGAACTGGTAGGCGCCGGTGAGCCGCTGAACCCGGAAATCATCGAACAGATCCAGCATGCCTGGGGCCTGCCGTTGCGTGATGGCTTCGGCCAATCGGAAACCACTGCCCTGGTGGGCAACACGCCCGGCCAGGTGCTCAAGCCCGGTTCCATGGGCCGCCCGTTGCCGGGCTATCAGGTTGCGCTGCTCGACCCGGATGGCAATCCTGGTACTGAAGGCGAAGTCGCCCTGCCCCTGGACGCTCGTCCGCTCGGCCTGATGCTCTGTTATGAGGACAGCCCGGAGAAAACCGCCGAGGTCATGCGTGACGGCTACTACCGCACCGGCGACACCGCGCAGATCGACGCCGACGGCTACATCACCTTCGTCGGTCGCGCCGACGATGTGTTCAAGGCCTCCGACTACCGCATCAGCCCATTCGAACTGGAAAGCGCCTTGATTGAACACCCGGCGGTCATGGAAGTGGCCGTGGTGCCGAGCCCCGATCCGTTGCGCCTGGCGGTGCCGAAGGCGTTCCTGATCCTGGCCCACGACGCAGCGGGCAGCCAGGAACTGGCCCGGCACATCCTCGCCTTCGCCCGCGAAAATCTCGCCCCTTACAAGCGGGTGCGACGCATCGAGTTTGTCAGCGAGCTGCCCAAGACCATCTCCGGAAAAATCCGCCGCGTGGAGCTGCGGCAGATGGAGGTGGTGCGGCGCCAAAGCGACACACGCGGTGAACAGGAGTATTTCGAAGAGGACTTTGCCTGACCGGTCAGAAGTCCACCGTGGCCGACAGCTGCAAGGTGCGCGGGTAACCCGGCGAGAAGGCGCCGTACGAGGCCACGCCCGACCAGTACTCACGGTCAAACACGTTCTGTACGGTCGCGCGGAAGGTCGTTGGCCGGCCTTCGATCTTGGTCGCATAACGCGCGCCGGCATCGATGCGCGTCCATGAATCCAGTTCCTGGGTATTGGCCTGGCTGACGTACTGGCTATCGGTGTAGATCGCACCGCCGGTGAGGGTGAAGCCTTCCAGCCACGGCGTGTCCCACTCGGCCCAGAGGTTGGCCTGGATATCCGGCACGCCTACCGGTTTATTGCCACGGTTGGCGGCAGTCGCGGACCGGGTCAGCTCGCCATCGAGGAAGGTCACGCCGCCCATCAAGCGAGTGCCGGGCGCCACTTCGCCGAACATGCTCAGTTCGAGGCCTCGGTTACGCTGTTCGGCCTGTACTGAATACACACCGTTGGCGCCCAATTCGCCGCTGGGCTTTTCAATCTGGAACAGCGCCACGGTGGTCACGAAGGTGCCGTGCTCATACTTCACGCCAAGTTCGTGCTGCTTGGACTCGTAAGGTGCAAACGTCTCGCCGGCATTGGCAGCGGTACCGGGGGCGATATCACCTTTGCTTAGGCCTTCAACATAGTTGTAGTAGAGCGACACATCCTCCCAGGGCTTGAGCACCACCCCCACCAACGGCGTGGTGGCGTTGTCTTTGTAGCGCGAGCTGACCACACCGGTGGCGCTGTAGTTGCGCGACTCGATGTCCTGGCGGCGCACGCCCAACGTCAGCTGAATGCGGTCATCCAGAATCCCCAAGGTGTCGGTCAGCGCCACGCCGGACAGTTCCGATTCGGAAATGCGCAGCACCTTCGGCGTGTTGATCGATTGCTTGGGCGTGTCGACCGGATGGTAGATGTTGGAGCGGATCTCCGTGCCGTTGGTGATGCCCCGCGACAGTTCATCTTGGTAACGGGTCGCCATCAATGTGGTGGTGTGGGTGACCGGCCCCGTGGCGAACAGCCCGCGCAGGCCCACGTCAGCGGTCGAGCGGTCGACGTTGAATTTATAGTAGCCCGGGATATTGCTGGTGTCGCCGGCGTCATTGAGGATGCGCGGCACCTGGTCGGACATGCGTTTCACATCCGACTTGCCGCCACCGGCATGGACGAACACGGTCAGGTTGTCGTTGAGGTCGTATTCGCCGCCGAGCAAGGCCGATTGCTCCTTGGTATCGGACCAACCCCATTTCTGCGGCAGGCTGGTGCGGCCATTCGGCGCGGACGGAACTTCTACTCCTGGCGCAATGGTGAAGGGCCGCGAGGCGCCCTCCCAGCTTTCCTTCTGGCTGATGTAGTCGAGGTTCAGGCGCAGGCGCTCACCGCGATAATCCAGGGCAATGGCGCCGATACCGACGTCGCGGTTCTGGTTGTCCACGGCGGTATCGCCGCCCTGCAGGCTGCCGTTGAAGCGCACGCCAAACTGGTTTTCGTCACCGAAGCGTCGGCTGATATCCAGGTGACCGCCCACTTGGGAGTCCGAAGCGTAGCTGCCGGTGAAGCGCGTCAAATCCTGGTCCAGCGGGCGCTTGGGCACGATGTTGATCACCCCGCCCACGCCGCTGTTCGGTGAAATCCCGTACATCAACGCGCCCGGTCCCTTGAGCACTTCGACGCGCTCAGCGTACTCGGTAAACGCCCGGTAGTTGGGCGCCACGCCGTACACACCGTCGTAGGCCAACTCGCCCAGGTTGCCCTCGCCGATGGCAAAGCCCCGGATGAAAAACGAATCGACAATACCGCCAGTCTGGCCGGTTGAGCGCACCGAAGGATCCCGCTCCAACGCATCGGCCACGGTCACCGTTTGCAGGTCGGCCAGGGTCTTGGCGGTGTAGCTGGTGACGCTGAACGGCGTGTCCATCACGTCCTTGTTGCCCAGCATGCCCAAACGCGCGCCACGGGCGACCTGGCCACCGGCGAGTACCTCCGGCAAGTCGGTGGGGCCGTGGTAAACGGCGTTGACGTTCGTCGCGTCAAGGGTCAGGCTTTGCGCGCTGTCGTCGGTCGACGCCTGGGTGGCAGCCCAGGCGTTGGTGCTAGCGGCGGCGAGCATCAGGGCAGTACGGACAGCGAGGGTTAACCGGCTGGCAACGGGCATGGCATCAGGGTCCTTTCATCGTGAGAAATGAGCATTACCCCTGATGCCAGCCGACGCGGGAAAAAGTATCAGCGTCCCGCACGTTTTTTTACCGAGACCGACTCATGCCAACCACCCGTGTCCTGATTTACCTGCTGTTCACGATCCAACTTGTGTCGATGGGCGCCATGGAAATGAGCGGCCCATTCTGGCCCTTGCACCTGCGCGGGCTGACCGATTCCGACACCCTGTTCAGCTTCGCCAGCATCGCGGTGTACGTGGGGCCGATGCTTGGCATCCTGCTGACCAGTGCGTTCTGGGGCCGTATCGGTGATCGCTACGGCCACAAGCTGATGATGATCCGCGCACTGGTCGGGCTCACCTTGACCCAACTGGGACTCGCGCTGTTCAGCGACCTTTGGACCATCCTGATCCTGCGCTTCCTGCAGGGTGCATGCGCCGGGTACATCGCCCCGGCGCAGGCGTATGGGGTGAGCATAGAGGCGCATTCGCGGCGGGCGCGGCTGTTTGCGCTTTTGCAGATTTCCACCAATGTCGGCTCATTGCTGGGCGCGGTGGTGGGCGGCTTGATCCTCGACCATGCGACGTTCTTCTGGATCAACCTCAGCGCCGCCGCACTCTGCGCGGTGTGCACGCTGGTGGCGGCGGTGACTTTGCCGGATGTTGCGCCGGTCAAGAAAACCGCGTCCGCTGACAAGGGTGGTGTGTGGCAAGGGTCTGCGTTACTGCCGCTGCTGAGCGTGATGGGCATTCTGCTGCTCGCGCGAATGCTGCCGCAGACTTCGTTCTCGCTTTATGTGAGCAGCACCTTCGCCGTGAGCAACGCGGTGGTGGGCCTGTGCTACGGCTTGCTGGCGCTGGGGTTTATCCTGTCGGCCACGGCTTGGTCGCGGCATTTCGAGGGCCGTACGCAAGCCGACACGCTACGGCGCATCGCTTACGTGGTGCTCGGTTGCATTGCCCTCACCGGCCTGGCCGGGGTCACCCGCGAACCTGTGGTGTTTGTGTGCACCTACTTCATCTGGGGCGTGCTGTTGGGCGCGACCACCCCGGTGCTGACGGCGCTGATCTCCAAGACCGTCGATAGCTCCCGTCAGGGCCATGTGCTGGGCCTCGCCCAAGGCACCGCGCAGTTCGCCTCGATTGCCGGCATCTGCCTCGGCGGGTTGCTCAGCCAGGTGTATGGCCTGGCGTACACCTACCTGTTCGTGTGCCTGGCGTACGCGTTGGCCTGGGTTGCGATTCTCGCGTTGCGTTCCCACAGGGTTGTCCCTTAGCATTGGGAATACTTCTCAATTGCACGGATCCGCGCCATGAGCGAAATCCTTACCGCCGATAACCAGCAGCACCTGCGCGCGATCGAGGCCCTATACAGCGGCCATCACGGTTGGCTGTACGCCACGCTCAAGCGCAAACTCGGCAACGCCATGGACGCGGCCGACCTGGCCCAGGACACCTTCACGCGCATCCTCGCCTCCCAGGTCACGGTGATCGACCAGCCACGGGCGTACCTGAGCTGTGTGGCCAAGGGCATCCTGGTCAACTGGTATCAGCGCAAGGCGTTGGAACGCGCTTACCTGGAGGCGCTCGCCAGCGTGCCGCCCCATGAAGTGCCTTCGCCGGAAGCGCATTTTGTGGTGCTGGAGACCCTGCACGAGATCGACGCGATGCTCGACGCCCTGCCGTCACTGGCCAAGCGGGCGTTCCTGCTGTCGCAACTCAACGGCCTCAAATACCAGGACATCGCCGAGCAACTGGGCGTATCGCTGATCACCGTCAAACGCTACATGAAACAGGCTTTTGTGCAGTGCCTGATGCTGGTGGAATAAGTGCTCAGCCTGCGCAAGCAACCCCCGTTAGCCCCCGAAGTCCTCGAAGAAGCCGCCGAGTGGCTGATGCGCTTGAGCGAAGGCGGCCTCAGCGACCACGAACGCGCCGAATGGGAGCGCTGGAAAGCCAGCAGCCCCGAGCGTGATCGCGCCTGGGCCCGTGCGCAGTTGCTGCAAAGCAAGTTGGACGGCCTGCCGCCGGCCCTGGCCATGTCGGCACTGGATCGGCCGAGCCACCCGGAACGCCGTGCAGCCCTGGGCAAGCTGGCCCTGCTGCTGGCGATGATGCCGGTCGGCTGGGGCAGTTGGAAACTGGCGCACACCCAGCAGTGGACCGCCGACTACCGCACCCGCGTGGGCGAGCGTCGCGAATGGGTCCTGGCCGACGGCTCGCGCATCACCCTCAATACCGACTCCGCCATCGACGTGCTGTTCGACAGCCAGCAACGCCTAGTGCACTTGCGCGAAGGTGAAATCCTGGTGCAGACCGCCCAGGATGCATCCCGCCCGTTCCTTGTCAGCACCGGCCAGGGCCGCATGCAAGCCCTGGGCACGCGTTTTACCGTGCGCGAATTGAACTCACGTACCCACCTGGCCGTGCTCGAAGGCGCCGTCAAAGTAATGCTGGCCGACAACCGCCAGGTGGCGCCGTTGGTGGTCAACGCCGGGCAACGCATGGATTTTTCCGCGCAGACCTTTGGCTCGCTCACCCCCACCGACCGCAATGTTGGGGCCTGGACCCAAGGCATGCTGATGGCCGACAAGATGCGCCTGGCGGATTTCGTCGCCGAGCTGACCCGCTATCGCCGAGGCTTCGTGCGCTATGACCCGACGATTGCCGAGCTGCGCATTTCCGGCGCCTTCCCCATCAGCGATACCCAACGCACCTTGAACATGCTGGTGCAGACCTACCCAGTGCTCGTCAGCGGCCACTTGAACGGCTATTGGGTCACCCTGTCGCCCGCCTGAGCGGGCGCGAAAAATAAAACACCGCTCGGGTGATACTTTTTCCGATCTCGACTGGCACACACAGGAACCCCCCTTTTCCTCTCGTCCACAGGGCTCCCTTTGATACTTGTGATTCGCAGCGCGCTGCTCAGCCTGGCCCTGGCCAGCGCCGCCATGGCCGCGCAGTTGGATGCGGTCGCGGTCCGTGCCTACCAGATCGCGCCAGGCCCGCTCGGCGCCACGCTGTCGAGCTTTGCCGTGGACGCGGGCATCGCCCTGTCGTTTGTCCCGGCCCTCACCGAAGGCCTGACCAGCCCTGGGCTGTCCGGTACTTACTCAACCCAGGAAGCCGTCACCCGCCTGTTGGCCGGCAGCGGCCTGGACATGGTGTTGCGCAGCGACGGCACCTACACGCTGGTGCAGCGCCAAGTCACCCTCTCGGACACCACGGTCAGTGGCGTCGAGCTACGCGCCAATAGCCTGCCACCGTTGTATTCAGGCGGCCAAGTGGCCGTCGGCGGGCGACTGGGCATGCTCGGTAATGCGGATGTGATGGACGCACCGTTCAGCGTCAGCACCTACACCGCCTCGTTGATCAAGGACCAGCAAGCCACCACCGTGGGCGATCTGCTGGAACGCGACTCCTCGGTGCGTTCCACCGGGCAGACCGGCGGCATTGTCGACTCGTTTTTCATCCGTGGGTTTCCGGTGGGCGAAGGCAACCTCGGCGAATTGGCGTTCGACGGCGTGTACGGCGTGGCCTCCAACTACCGGGTGTTCACCGAATACGCCGAACGTATCGAAGTGGTGAAAGGCCCCGGCGCGCTGCTCTACGGCATGTCACCCAACAGCGCGGTGGGCGGAGTGATCAACGTGGTGCCCAAGCGCTCGCTCGAGGAAGACCTGACCCGCTACACCGCCAGCTATGCCCAGGATGCGCACGTCGGTAACCGGATCGACATCAGCCGCCGTTTTGGCGGGGAACGCCGCTTTGGTATGCGTCTCAACGGCGGCGTGCAACAAGGCGACACGGTGATCGACAAGCAATCCCGTGAAGTCGGCATCGGTGCGCTGTCCCTGGATTACCAGGGCGACAGCCTGCGGACCAGCCTGGACCTGATTTCCCAGGAAGAAACCTTCGACGCCGCGTCCCGACCGTTCCTGATCGCCTCCGGCGTAAAGATTCCCGACGCCGCCAATGGCCGTACCAACGTCAGCCAGGACTGGGGCTGGTCGCGCACCCGGGACAAATCCGCCCTGCTCAGTGGCGAGTACGACCTCACCGACAACTTGACGGTGTTTGCCCATGCCGGTGGCGGCAAATCGGCGGTGGCGCGCCTGTCCGACCAGACGCCAAGCATTGTCAACACGGCCGGCGACACCTCATCGATCCCCGGTTATTACCGCTTCGAAGTGCAGCGCTACACGGTGGATGCCGGTGCGCGCCTGCGCTTCGACACGGGGCCGATCAGCCACAGCGGTACCCTGCAAGTCACCCGCTATCGCGATGAGCTGTCACGCGGGATAATCTCCGGCGCGCCGGTGCTGTCGAATATCTACCACCCGGTCGAGCGCCCCAAACCCTCCATCGCCAAGCCGGACGCGCCGAAAGTCTCCGCCACCGAGTTATCCGGCGCGGCCATTGCTGACACCCTGTCGATACTCGACCAACGCGTGCAGGTCACCGTGGGCTTGCGCAAACAGAACATCCAGTCCCATAACTACAACGCCGCCGGTGCCGTGACCACGGCCTACGACGCGAGCAAGACCACGCCGCTGTTCGGCGCGGTGGTCAAGCCCTGGGAGCATGTGGCGTTCTACTACAACTACCTCGAGGGCCTGAGCAAGGGCGATGTGGCACCGTCCAATGCGGCCAACGCTGGGGAGATCTTCGCGCCTTACGTTTCCAGGCAGCATGAAGTCGGGGTGAAGCTCGATTACGGCACCTTCATGTCGACGCTGGCGCTGTTCCAGATCCAGAAACCCACGGGTGAACTGGCCCTGGGACGCTTCTCGGTGCAAGGCGAACAACGCAATCGCGGCCTGGAACTGAGCCTGTTTGGCGAAGTCGCCCCAGGCACGCGCCTGCTCGGTGGCGTGACCCTGCTGGATGCACAGCTCACCAAAACCAGCATCGCCGCCAACCAGGGCAACACCCCGGTGGGCGTGCCCGAAGTGCAAGCCAACCTCTGGGCCGAATGGGACACCCCGTGGGTCGAAGGGCTGACGTTGACCAGCGGCGCGATCTATACCGCCAGCCAGTACGTCAACCAGGCCAACACCCAACAGCTGGATGCCTGGACCCGCTTCGATGTCGGCGCGCGCTACAGCACGCGCATCGCCGAGCGTCCGACCACCTTCCGCGCCACGGTGCAGAACCTGTTCGACCGCGAATACTGGTCCGGTGTGGCCTCCTACGGCGCGTTTTCCCAGGGTTCGCCACGCACCCTCCTCCTGTCGGCCACGGTCGACTTCTGATACCTGCAAGGGCTCACATGATGCGTTCGATTGTTCGATGCGGCCACGTTTTGGCGGCGCTGTTGTTCACCGGGTTGCTGGGCACGCCTGCGCTGGCGGCGCCCACCACCGTCACCGATTTGCTCGGGCGCCAGGTCAAGGTCAATCTGCCGGTGCAGCGGGTGATTCTGGGCGAAGGCCGCCAGTTGTACCTGGTGGCGGCGCTGGATACGCAAAACCCCATCGAGCGCATCGTCGGCTGGCGCAAGGACCTGATCCAGTCCGACCCGGACACCTACAACGCCTACCTGCGCAAATTCCCCGAGATCGCCAACATCCCCACCTTCGGCGGTTTTGAAGACGGCACCTTCGACATCGAACAAGCGATTTCCCTGCGGCCCGACGTGATCATCCTCAATATCGAGGCGCAACACGCCACCGATGACGCGCGCTACATCGAGAAGCTCGACGCCCTGAGCATTCCGGTGGTGTACGTGGACTTTCGCAACCAGCCCATGACTAATACCGAACCGACCATGCGCCTGTTCGGCCAGTTGTTCGGCAAAGAAGACCGGGCCGAGGCGTTTATCACGTTCCGCAACCAGCAGATCCGCCGTGTGACCGAGGTGATTGCCGCGCAGCAGCCCAAGCGCCCCGACGTGTTCATCGAGCGCATCGGCGGCTACACCGACGATTGTTGCCTGAGTTTCGGCGATGAGAACTTCGGGCTTTTTGTCGAGATGGCCGGCGGTAACAACATCGCCAAAACCATCATCCCCAGCACTTTCGGGCAACTGAATCCTGAGCAGGTGATCGTGGCCAATCCGGACCAGGTGGTCGTCACCAGCGCCAACTGGGAGGCTTTCGCGCCGGGCGGCCATTGGGTCGGCGTCGGCCCTGGCGCAGACATGGACCAAGCCCGGCATAAGCTGGCGTGGTACACCCAACGCCCGGCCTACGCCGGGATCAAGGCCCAGCAGACCCAGGCCTTCCACGCGATCTGGCATCAGTTCTACAACAGCCCGTATCAGTTCGTGGCGATCCAGCAATTGGCCAAATGGTTTCACCCGACGCTGTTTGCCGACCTCGACCCGGAAGCCGCGTTTCGCGAGTTGCATGAACGATTCCTGCCGGTGCCCTACGCGCCTGGTTACTTCGTGAGCCTCAAGCCATGACCGCCTACCGTCAACTGGTGCTGCGCAAACGCCTGATCCTGGCCATCCTGACCCTGCTGTTGCTGTGCAGTGTGTTGCTGGATTTGGCCCTCGGCCCGGCGCGCTACAGCCTCAGTGAAGTGCTCGGCGCCCTGCTGTCGCCGGACAGCGCGGCGCCCCAGGTGCGCGTGGTGATGTGGGATATCCGCCTGCCGGTCGCGCTGATGGCTGTGGCGGTCGGCGCGGCGTTATCCCTGGCCGGGGCGCAGATGCAGACGATCCTCAACAACCCGTTGGCCAGCCCGTTCACCCTGGGGCTTTCCGCCGCCGCCAGCTTTGGCGCGGCCATGGGATTGGCCTTTGGCGTGGCACTGTTTCCGCTGGCGGCGCAGTACATGGTGCCGGTCAACGCGTTCATCATGGCGATGCTGTGCGCACTGCTGATCCACTTCCTGAGCCTGCGCCGTGGCGTCACCGCCGAAACCATCGTGCTGCTCGGCATTGCCCTGGTCTTTACCTTCAACGCGCTGTTGGCGCTGGTGCAGTTTTTCGCCACCGAGCAAGCCGTGGCGGCCGTGGTGTTCTGGACCATGGGCAGCCTGACCAAGGCCACCTGGCCTAAGTTGGGCGTGATCTGCCTGGTGATCCTGATCACCCTGCCGATCTTCGCCAAACGTGCCTGGGCCCTGACCGCCCTGCGCCTGGGCGACGACAAGGCCGCCAGTTTCGGTATCAACGTGCGCAGCCTGCGTTTCCAGACGCTGATCATGGTCAGCCTGCTCGCCTCGTTCCCGGTGGCCTTTGTCGGCACCATCGGCTTTATCGGCTTGGTCGGCCCGCACATCGCCCGCATGCTGATTGGCGAAGACCAACGCTTCTTCCTGCCCGCCTCGCTGCTCACCGGCGCGTTGATTCTGTCGGCCAGTTCGGTGGTCAGCAAAACCCTGATCCCCGGTGCGATTTTCCCGATTGGTGTGGTCACCTCACTGATCGGCGTGCCGTTCTTTATCTCCCTGATCCTGAGCGGGAAGAAAAACTCATGGTAAGCATTCAGTTGCAGGATCTCGGCGCCAGCTACGGCCAACGCAGCATCATCAGCGGCGTGTCCACGGCCCGCTTTGTCGGCGGCCAGGTGGTGGCGGTGGTCGGGCCCAACGCGGCGGGCAAGTCCACCTTGTTCAAGCGCATCGCCGGGTTGATCGACGGGCCGGGCCAGGTGATCCTCCAAGGTTCGACAAAGGGCTCCCAAGCCATCAGCTACATGCCCCAGGGCCTGAATGCCAGTGCGCGGTTGACCGTGTACGAATCGGTGTTGCTGGCACGCAAGCAACTGTCCCCCGCCTGGGCCGTGCAGGATGACGAACTGGCACTGGTCGAGGAAATGCTGGCAGCCCTGGGCATCACCGGATTGTCCATGCGCAACCTCGGCGAACTCAGTGGCGGCCAGCAACAGTTAGTGTCCATCGCCCAGACGCTGGTACGCGAACCCGACGTGCTGCTGATGGACGAGCCCACCAGTGCCCTCGACATGCATCGGCAGGTGCAGGTGCTGAACTTCATGCAGGCCCTGGCACGCAAGCGCCAGGTGATCGTGTTTATCGCCCTGCATGACCTCAACCAGGCGCTGCGTTTTGCCGACCAGGTGCTGGTGATCGCCGACGGCACCGCCCAGGGAAGCGGGCCGTGCCATCAGGTGATCAATGCGCGGATGCTGCGCGAGGTGTACAAGGTCGAGGCGCGCATCGAGCGATGCAGTCGGGGCCAGCCTCACATTTTGATCGACGACATCGTCTGACTGGCCCATTTCTCTTGAATACTTGCCTGATCCTCCGACTTATCGACTAACGGATAGATAGCCCTTGTGCACTGGTCTAGAGTTCGTCGATAAGCGGCCAGTGCATTGACTATCAAAAAGGCCGCACCTACCGTTGATCAGCAGGTGAGCCATGGAATTACGAATCAACCAAAAGGCCTATCAGGTCGATGCCGACGCGGACACGCCATTGCTGTGGGTGATCCGCGATGACCTGGGCCTGACCGGCACCAAGTACGGCTGCGGCCTGGCCCAGTGCGGCGCCTGTTCGGTGCTGGTGGATGGCAATGTGGTGCGCTCCTGTGTCACGCCAGTGGCCGCCTTGGTCGGGCGTGAGATCACCACCATCGAGGCAATTGAAAGCGATGAAGTGGGCAAGCGTGTGGTCGCGACCTGGGTCGAGCATCAGGTCGCGCAATGCGGCTATTGCCAGTCCGGGCAGGTGATGGCGGCCACTGCGCTGCTCAAGCACACCCCCGCGCCCAGCAAGGCGCAGATCGAGGCGGCGATGATCAACCTGTGCCGCTGCGGCACCTATAACGCCATACACGCGGCCGTCGACGCCCTGGCCAAACAGGAGGGCGCTTGATGAGCATCCTCAACGAACTGCTGGATGCACCGGTCAACCTGTCGCGCCGCCGTTTTCTGGCGAGCACGGCCGTGGGTGCACTGGTCATTGGTTTTGGCCTGCCACTGGGCTCGGGCCGGGTGCAAGCCGCCACCGCCGCTGAACGCGGCACCCAGGTGCCGGCGTTCCTGGAGATTCGCCCCGACGGCACAGTGCGCCTGCTCAGCCCGTTCATGGAAGGCGGACAAGGCACCCACACCGCCATGGCGCAGATCGTCGGCGAAGAACTGGATGCCGACCCCGCCACTTTCATCGTCGAAGCCGCCCCGCCCGGCGAGGCCTATGTGGTGATGGAGAACGGTATGCGCATCACCGGCGGCAGCATGTCGGTGCGCATGAGCTACCCGACCATGCGTCGCCTTGGTGCCCTGGCCCGGGCGATGCTGCTGCAGGCTGGCGCTAAACAATTGGGCGTGCCGGTTGGCGAACTGACCACCCAGCCCGGCCGCGTGGTGCATGCGGCGTCCGGACGTTCGCTGGGTTATGGCGAACTGGCCAGCAGCGCGCTCGACATGCCCGTACCAGATCCCGCCAGCATCACCCTGCGCGACCCGAGCCAGTTCCGCTGGATCGGCAAGCCGGTCAAGCGCCTGGATGCTTACGACAAATCCACCGGCAAGGCGCTCTACAGCATCGACCTGAAAGTCGATGACATGCTCCACGCGGCGGTACAACATGCGCCACGCCTGGGCATGACCGTCGGCAGCCTGCGCAACCAGCCTCAGGTCGAAGGCATGAAAGGCGTACATTCGGTGCACGTGTTGCCTGGCGCGGTGGCGGTGGTGGCTGAACGTTGGTGGCACGCCAAGCGTGCGGTTGAAGCGATCCAGGTCGACTGGCAGGAAGCGGCCGCCGACTCGACATTGCGCGTCATGCCAGCGGACTTTTCCAGCGACAAGCACTTCGACTTTCTCGCTGCCCAGCAAGGCCCGGTCCGCGACGACGAGAACGAAGGAGACGTCGCCGCCGCGCTGAAAGGTGGCAAGACCCAGCTCGAGGCGACGTATCACAACCAATACCTCAACCACGGCCAACTGGAGCCGCCGTCAGCCCTGGCGCGCTTCAACCCGGATGGCAGCCTGGACATCTGGCTGCCCAACCAGGCGCCGGACATGTTCCGCGCCGACATCGCCAAGCGCACCGGCCTCGACCCTGCGCAAATCAACCTGCACTCGCCGCTGCTCGGTGGCTTTTTCGGCCGGCACTTCCTGTATGACTCGGCCAACCCCTACCCGCAGGCCATTGCATTGGCCAAGGCGGTGGGCCGTCCGGTCAAGCTGATCTGGAGTCGCGAAGAAGAATTCTTGCGCGATGTGCTGCGCCCAGTGGCAGTGGTCAAGTTCCGCGCCGCGCTGGATGACAAAGGCTTGCCGGTCGCCATTGAAGCCGTCAGTGCGACCGAAGGCCCGACCGAAGCCCTCGCTGGCAAACAGGGCGATAAAATCGACCCCACGGCGGTTGAAGGGTTATCGGGCAAGTCCTACGCCATCCCCAACAAACGCATCGCGCAGATCTATGTCAAAGGCGCGCCCATGCTCGGTTACTGGCGCTCGGTGGGCAATTCGCTCAACGACTTTTTCTACGAGTCGTTCCTGGATGAGCTGGCGGACAAGGGCGGGCATGATCCCTATGAGCTGCGCCTGCACCTGCTGCGCGACAACCCACGGCTGACCACCTTGCTGCAAGCGGCGGGTGAACTGTCCGGTGGCTGGAAGCGCGGCCCCTTCACTGCCGAGGATGGCACTCGACGCGCACGTGGCGTGGCCATGGCCTCGCCATTCGGTTCCCACACGGCGGCGATCGCTGAGGTGTCCATCGAGAACGGCAAGGTCAAGGTGCACGATATCTGGCAAGCCATCGACCCCGGCAGCATCGTCAACCCGGCGATTGTCGAGGCCCAGGTCAATGGCGCCGTGGCGTTGGGCTTGTCCCAGACCTTGCTGGAGGAAGCGGTGTACGTGGACGGCAAGCCACGGGCGCGCAACTACGACTTGTATCCGATCCTGGGGCCCGCGCAGATGGCACGGGTGCATGTACGGATAGTCGAGAGTGGCGAAAAGATGGGCGGTATCGGCGAGCCGCCGTTGCCCGCCGTGGCTCCGGCCGTGGCCAACGCGGTGGCGCAATTGACAGGCCAGCGCGTGCGCAGCCTGCCCTTGAGCCGACACACTTTTAGCTGACCTTCAGGAAACGCCCATGAACAACCGTCGATTCGCAAGAACCGCAGGCTGGCTGGCGCTGCCCTGCCTGGTCGCCGCAGGCCTGCTGGCCTGGTACGTCACCCGTGAACCGGCTACGCCGTTCGAACAGGAACAGGCCGGAGCCCGCTTCGAGCCCGCCTTGGTCAGCCGTGGCGAGTATGTCGCCCGCCTCAGCGATTGCGTGGCCTGCCACAGTCTGGCGGGCAAGGCGCCGTTCGCCGGGGGCCTGGAAATGGCTACACCGCTGGGAGCGATCCACGCCACCAACATCACACCGGACAAACAGACAGGCATCGGCACTTACAGCCTGGCCGATTTCGACCGTGCGGTGCGCCATGGTGTGGCACCGGGTGGCCGCCGGTTGTACCCGGCCATGCCCTACCCGTCCTACGTGAAACTCAGCGATGACGACATCAAAGCGCTGTACGCGTTTTTCATGCAGGGCATAAAACCGGCCAACCAACCGAACATTCCCAGTGATATTCCCTGGCCGCTGAACATGCGCTGGCCCATCGCCCTGTGGAACGGCGTGTTCGCGCCCACCGCGACTTACGCGGCCAAGCCCAATCAGGACGCCCTGTGGAACCGTGGTGCCTACATCGTCCAAGGCCCCGGCCACTGCGGCAGTTGCCACACGCCCCGCGGCCTGGCCTTCAATGAAAAAGCCCTGGATGAATCCGGCGCACCGTTCCTTGCCGGCGCGCTGCTCGACGGCTGGTATGCGCCGAGTCTGCGCCAGGACCCCAACACCGGATTGGGCCGCTGGACTGAGCCGCAGATCGTGCAGTTCCTCAAGACCGGACGCAACGCCCATGCGGTGGTCTACGGTTCGATGACCGAGGCTTTCAACAACTCCACGCAGTTCATGCAGGACGAGGACCTGGCGGCCATCGCCCGCTATCTCAAGTCATTGCCCGGCGACCCGCAGCGCGACGGCGCACCCTGGCAGTATCAGGCGGTGGCGGCGGTTCAAGACGCCCCCGGCGCCCACACTTACGCCACCCGTTGCGCCTCTTGCCATGGTCTCGACGGCAAGGGCCAGCCCGAGTGGATGCCGCCCCTGGCCGGCGCCACGTCAGCACTGGCGAAAGAAAGCGCCTCGGCGATCAACATCACCCTCAACGGCTCGCAACGCGTGGTAGCGGCCGGCGTGCCGGATGCCTACCGTATGCCGGCCTTCCGTGAGCAATTGTCCGACGCGGAAATCGCCGATGTACTGACTTACGTGCGCAGCACCTGGGGCAATAACGGTGGCACGGTGGATGCCAACGCGGTGGGCAAGTTGCGCGGGCACACTGATCCGGCGAGCAGCAGCCCGATCATCCTGCACATGCGCTGAGTTCAGGGCTTCAGGTTTTTCACGCTGGCAAACGTTGCCTCTCCCCGCGCCTGCTCCAATACGTTCATGGGCGCGGGCGTAGGCAACGCATGCATCACCGGCTTGAGCACGATGGATCGCTCGCTGTCGGTGACGGAGCGCTCGTCGCTGGGCGGCACACCGAAGTATTCGCGGTAGCACTTGGAGAAGTGCGGCGTGGACACAAAGCCGCAGAGCACGGCCAGTTCCACGATGGAAATGGGCGTCTGCTTGAGCAACTGCCGCGCCCGGATCAGCCGCAGCCTGAGGTAGTAGCGCGATGGCGAACAGTGCAGGTATTTCTGGAACATGCGCTCAAGCTGGCGACGCGACAACGCGACATACGCAGCCAGCTCATCCAGGTTGATCGGTTCCTCCAGGTTGGCCTCCATCAACGCGACGATTTCCTGCAGCTTGGGCTGCTGGGTGCCGAGCATGTGCTTGAGTGGCACGCGCTGATGGTCCTGCTCGTTGCGGATGCGCTCGTACACAAACATGTCGGAGATGGCCGCCGACAGCTCATGCCCGTGATCACGGCCGATCAGGTGCAACATCATGTCCAGAGGCGCCGTGCCGCCCGAGCTGGTGAGACGGTCGCGGTCGAGGCTGAACAGGCTGGAACTGACCGTCACCCGTGGAAACGCCTCCTGCATGGCCGCCAACCATTCCCAGTGCACGCTGCATTCATAGCCATCCAGCAAACCGGCGCGCGCCAACACAAAGCTACCGGTACAGATACCGCCCAGTCGCTTGGCGTAACGCGCCTGGCTGCGCAACCACTTGACCAGCTCACCCGTCACGGTGCCCTGGATGCCGATGCCACCGCAGACAATCACAATGTCGGCGGACGGCACGCTGAGAATCGAACCGTCCGGCGTGATGGGCACGCCGTCACTGGCCCACACGGGATTGCCGTCCGGGCTCGCGGTGTGCCATTTGTAGAGTTCCTGGCCCGAGAGCTGGTTGGCCATGCGCAAGGGCTCGACCGCCGAGGCCAGTGACATCAGGGTGAACTGGTCCAGCAGCAAGAACACGATGCTGCTTACGGGGCGGCCACTCATGGCGGTGAGGCTGCGGCCACTGGTTTTTGCGTGCGTTCGGGCTGCCGCGCGGTGAGCAAGCCGACCAGGGAAATCATCAGGGCCAGGCCGATGGTCGATGACACTTCAAAACGGTGTTCAGGCGTGACCAGCATCACCGTCAATGCGGCACAGATGAACGCAATGACCAGCCAGGTCAGCCAGGGAAACAGCCACATCTGGAAAGTCAGCGTGACGTTGCGCTGTCGCAGGATCTTGCGCATGCGCAACTGCGACACGGCGATCACCAGGTACACCAGCAAGGCAATGGCGCCCGAACTGGCCAGCAGAAACTGGAACAACCCGGCCGGCGCGAAGTAACTGAACAGGGTCACGCCTGCGCCCAGGATGGTGCTGGCAATCACCGCGGCCCTCGGCACGCTGGCCGCCGAGGTCTTCTTCATCAACGTGGGGGCATCCCCGCGCTTGCCCAGGGAAAACAGCATGCGCGAGGCAATGTAGATGGAGGAGTTCATGCAACTGGCCACAGCGATCAACACCACCCCATCAACCAGCAGCTTGGCGTGGGGAATGTTCATCAGCTCCAGGGCGCGCTGATAGGAGCCTACCGAGGCGAGTAACGGGTCATTCCACGGCACTACGGAAATCACCACGAAGATCGACAACAGGTAGAACACACCAATGCGCCACATCACCGAGCGCGTGGCCCGGGCGATGTTCTGCGCCGGGTTACTGGACTCAGCCGCCGCGATGGTGACCGCCTCGGTGCCGATAAAACTGAACATGATGGTGATAAAGGCCCCAACCACCGCCGACAGTCCGTTGGGCGCGAAACCGCCGTGTTCCTCCATCAACCGGCTCAACCCACTGACCTCGCGCTCGGGAATCCAACCCATCAGCACCGCAAAGCCCAAGCCGATGAAGCCGATGATCGCGATCACCTTGGCCATGGCGAACCAGAACTCGAACTCGCCGTACTTGGACACGCTGAACAGATTGGTGACCACCAACAAAAAGATCGACAACAAGGCAAACAGCCAAGCGTCGATCTGCGGGAACCACTGGTTGAGAATATGCCCGGCGGCCAGGGCCTCGATGGGGATCACCAGCACCCAGAACCACCAGTACAACCAACCGATGGTGAAGCCGGCCCAGCGCCCGATGGCCTGGTCGGCATAGGTCGAGAAAGACCCGGTATCGGGGTTGGCCACCGCCATCTCCCCGAGCATGCGCATGACCAGCACCACCAGCGTGCCAGAGAACAGATAAGCCAGCAGCACCGCCGGCCCCGCCGCCGCAATCGCATGCCCGGAACCGACAAACAACCCCGCGCCGATAATGCCTGCAATGGAAAGCATGGTCACATGACGCGGCTTGAAGCCTTGCGCCAACTGGCCGTTGGAATCGTTGGAATTCAGGCTATTCATTGTTTTTGTTGTTCTCGGTGATCGACGTCAAGGTGTACTGACTGAAGAGTCAGGCGATCATCATTTCTTAATGATGGGTCACCTTACGCGGCCTGAGTTCATCAAAAATAGCCTGGGAGCGGCGGGAGTTGGTCTGATATCGACATTAGGCTGGGCAAAAACCAGAAGGCAACGTTGGAAAGGAATGGTGTTTCCAGGTCAGCAACCCATGGAGTAGGCTCTGTCAAAGCAGTACTCCAACATTGGCAGGACGCTTGCAATGCCTAACGACAGCAACTACGCGAAAGATCCCATTCGCCAAGCCACACCCGACGACGTGCGTGCCCTGATCCAACTGGACACCTACGCAACCGCCCACACCCATCGCCGCGTGTTCATCCATGATGCCGTGGTTCGCCAACAATGCCTGGTTGCCGTCGACACCGCTGGCCGATGCGCCGGTTACCTGGTGCTGACCCATGACTTTTTCGATCATGGCTTTGTGGCGCTGGTCGTCGTGTCGCCGGCGCATCAGCGTCAAGGTGTGGCGCTGCGGTTGCTGGCGGCGGCGCAGGCGGCATGCAAGACGCCCAAGCTGTTTGCTTCGACCAATGCGTCAAACACCGCAGCCCAGGCGCTGTTTGCAAAGGCTGGATTCGCGCCGAGCGGGCAGATCGACAACCTGGACGACCACGACGCTGAGCAGGTGTATGTGAAATTCATCCACCCCCTGTGATTGCGTTCCCCATCGGCTCCACGCCCTCTCCATCGAACCTCCCGTAAAACTCCACCCCCCTTGTGCACACTGGCGCCTCCCAAAACAGCGATAACGTTTTAGAGGTCTCCATGCTCCGAATTCTTGCGACTAGCCTCCTGCTGATGTCGGCGCCCACGGCGATTGCAACGCCGCTCACGGCAGAACAGCTTTCGGCCATCGACCGTTATGTAACCTCGCAAATGGCCCGACAGCAGTTGCCGGGGCTTGCCCTCGGTGTGTATCGAAACGGCCACACCGTATTCGCCAAAGGCTATGGACTGGCGAATGTGGAACTCAACGTGCCCATGAGCGCGGACAGCGTTTTGCAATCCGGCTCGGTGGGCAAGTCCTTTACCGCAACGGCCGTCATGATGCTGGTGGAACAAGGCAGGGTTGGCCTGGATGACAGCATCCGGCAGTATTTTCCCGAAGCGCCGGCCAGTTGGGCGCCAATTACAGTAGCCAACCTGCTGTCCCACACGTCCGGGCTGTCGGCCTATGACACGCCTGCGCTGCAAAAACCCGGCGCACCGCTGGATATCCGCCAGGACTTTACCGACGCCCAACTGACGGTGGCCATTGCCAAACTGCCGATCAACTTCAAGGCGGGCGAAGGCTGGGCGTACGAAAACACCAACTTCGTATTGCTCGGCATCCTGATCCATCGCGTCAGCGGGCAGCCCTATGGCGAGTTTCTCCAGCAACGTATTTTCACACCGTTGGGCATGACCTCGTCGCGCGTCATCTCAGACCTCGACCTTGTGCCCAACCGTGTCTCGGGTTACGAAAAGGTGGACGGTGTGTTGAGGAACCAGGAATGGGTCTCGCCGACGTTCAACGCCACCGCAGACGGCACGCTCTACTTCAGCGTGCGCGACCTGGAGCGCTGGGACCGTGCCCTTTACGATGAAACTCTGCTGAAAAAAGCCTCATTGAGAAAAATGTGGACGCCCTACCCCTACGCCGGCAAACAGCGTGCGCAAGGCTATGGTTTCGGTTGGGAAATTCGCACGATCAACGGGCACCCCGTGGTCGAGCACGGCGGCTCCTGGCAAGGCTTTACCTCGTCTATCTCGCGCTACCTCGACGACAGGCTGACGGTGGTGGTACTGACCAACCTGGATGCCGAGCACAGCTACCCGGAAGTCATCGGGCGTGACGTGGCGGGTTTGATCGAGCCTGGCCTAAATGAGCATGGCCGGAAAAAAACGTCCCTCTCCATCATTCCTCCACAAAACCTCCCATGAATGCGCACGTTGGCTGTGCACAATCAGGTTCATCACAGTGCCCCATCGAACGGGTCACGCGGAGAGCCCAATGATTCCAGCCCTGTACGTCGCAAAAACCGGCTTGTCGGCCCAGGACACCCAGCTGACGACCATTTCCAATAACCTGGCGAACGTCTCGACCACCGGTTTCAAACGCGATCGTGCCGAGTTCCAGGATTTGCTCTATCAAATCAAGCGCCAGCCGGGCGCGCAATCGACGCAAGACAGTGCGTTTCCGTCGGGCCTGCAACTCGGCACCGGCGTGCAGATCGTCGGCACCCAGAAGAACTTCAGCGCCGGCAGCCTGCAGACCACCGGGCAACCGCTGGACCTGGCCGTGAATGGCCGGGGGTTTTTCCAGGTGCTGCAACCGGACGGCACCCTCGGCTATACCCGTGACGGCACCTTTCATCTGAACGCCAATGGCCAGGTGGTCACCGCCAGCGGGTTCGCCCTGGAGCCGGCCGTTGTGGTGCCGGACAACGCCAAGACCTTCACCGTCGGCCAGGACGGCACGGTGTCCATCACTGTGGCCGGCAACCCCGCGACGCAAGTCATCGGCAACCTGCAGACCGCCGACTTCATCAACCCGGCGGGTTTGCAGGCAATCGGCAACAACCTGTTCCTGGAAACCGCGTCCAGTGGAGCGCCCCAAGTCGGCATGCCGGGGCTCAACGGCTTTGGCACCACGTTGCAACGCTCCCTGGAGACTTCGAACGTGAGCACGGTTGAAGAGATGGTCAACATGATCACCACGCAACGGGCCTATGAGATGAATTCCAAAGTGATGGCCACCGCCAACCAGATGTTGGGCGCACTCACCCAGAAGCTATGATCAACACATGACAGCGTGGGCCATGGAGCGGCAATCACGACAAGGCCTATTCACCGAGCAGACTATGAACGATTACCCCGTCGCATCAACATCCCGGCCCAACAGCATCCGAGAGAACCAGGCCTTGGTGCTGATCGCGGAAGACGAGCCCGAGATTGCGGATATCCTGATCGCCTATCTCAAGCGCAGCGGCTTTCGCACCGCCCACGCCCTTGATGGCCGGCACGCGCTGGAACTGCACCTGAGCCTCAAGCCAGACCTGATGCTGCTGGATGTGCTGATGCCCCATGTCGATGGCTGGCAAGTCCTGGCCGAAGTGCGCCATCGCGGCAACACTCCAGTGATCATGCTGACCGCGCAGGACCAGGACATGGACAAGTTGATGGGTTTGCGTATCGGTGCCGATGACTACATCGTCAAGCCATTCAACCCGGCCGAGGTGGTGGCACGTACCCAGGCGGTTCTGCGGCGCTCCGTCAACTACAAATCCGGTGTCGGCGCCAGCGTGTTGCGCGTGGATGGGTTTGAAATCGATATCGAAAGCCATCAGGTCACGGTGAACATCGAAGGCACCACGTTGCCGCTGCTGCTGACCGTCACCGAGTTCAGATTGCTGGCGCAGTTGGCCCGAGCGCCGAAACGCGTGTTCAGCCGCGCAGAATTGTTGTCGCTGTGCTCGCCGGAGAGCGACAGCCTGGAACGCACGGTCGACAGCCATATCAGTAAGTTGCGCCGCAAGATCGAAGACCTCGGGCTGCAAGGCGTGCCGGCGAGCATTCGCGGGGTGGGTTATCGGTTCGGGAGTGGCGCGTGAAACTATTCAATGGCTTGAGCCGCCAGATCATCTTGTCCATGTCGGTCGTGGTGCTGTGCGTGATCGCCTTGGCGGTGATCGGCTCCTATGTGTTCTACGCCCTGCTCTGGACCTACTGGCCACTTACGGACGAGCAGGTCGATGAATGGATGCCGGCCAATGCCGAATGGGCGTGGATGGGCTTGACCACCTGCGTCAGCCTGGCGGTGGGCGCACTCGTGGCCACCAAGTTATCCCGTCGCATCCTGATGCCCTTGAACTCGGTGGCCGAAAACCTGCGCAAACTGGCGGACGGCGACCTCGATGTGCAAGCCGTGGCCGGCGACGAGTCCATCGGTGAGGCGGCTATTTTGGTGAATGACTTCAACAGCATGGCCCAACGTTTGAAACGCATGGCGCAGGAGCAGGCGTTCTGGAACGCGGCGATTGCCCACGAACTGCGCACGCCGCTGACCATCTTGCGGGGGCGCCTGCAAGGTTTGGCCGAGGGCGTATTCGAGCCGGACACAGCGCAGTTCTACAGCCTGCTCGGGCAGGTCGAAGGGCTGGCGCGGATGATCGAGGACCTGCGCGTGGTGGGTCTGGGTGACAGCGGCTACCTCGAAGTCAACGTGCAAGAGGCCGACCTCGCCGCAGGGGTTGAGGACGATGTGCGGCTGTTCGAACCGAGCCTGGCCGCTGCTGGTTTTACCCTGCAACTGGACCTGCAACGCCGCATTCTGCGCTGCGATCCCGCGCGTATCCGCCAGGCCTTGCTGGCCCTGCTGGACAACGTGCGTCGGCACGCGACACCGGGCAACGTCAACGTGCACCTGAGCACGCGTGATGGCGTTCATTACCTGAGGGTACGCGACGACGGCCCAGGCATTGATGAGGACTTTGCAACGCACCTTTTCGAAGCCTTTCAACGCGGCGAAAACTCTCGCTCACGCGCCCAGGGTGGCAGTGGCTTGGGCCTGGCGGTGGTGCGTGCGATTGCCATTGCCCACGGCGGCGCGGTGACGTGTCGAAAAATGGAAAACGGCGGAACGCTGTTTGAACTCAGCTGGAACCTTTGAGTAAACCAGGCCCCGCCATGTGCATCTTGTCCATGATGTTCAAAAAAAACCAACGCTATCGATGCTTTGTCTTATTGAACGCCGAGCATGTTTGCATTGCGTTCAAAAGCTGCGTTGCAACGCCTCGAAACGGGCATTGGATAGAAGTTGAACGTATCAACCTGTCGTGGCTGGGGCATCCCGTCCCCAGCCGTGCCCGGATATCTTAACGAGTGTGAACATGAGCCCTTCCCTATCACTCCTCGAAGAGTCGCTGCGACTGCACACGGCCCGCCTGAAACGACTGCAAAGGTTCTGGGTGCCGCTGCAACAGCGCGCGCCAAAGTGGGTGCTGGCGCTGTGGATCATCGGCGTTTTCGTGTCACTGGCGACGCAATGCTGGTGCCATTGGTTCGTGACCGCGCCGCTGATCTGCGTGTTGATCGTCGCAGAAATCGTGATCGACGAGGCGCAGATGACACTTCAGTTGCGCACCGATGCCGTTCGCGATTCGCTGCGCGCAGCGCGTGGCGGCTATTCATATGCCTGATATCGTGGTGAACGGGCTTGCCCCGCTCACCACAACAAGCCCGCTCACCACAATTGCTCGGAAACCTTGAGCAGAAGGCTATGCCTACCGGGAAACCAATCCCGGATTGAACATCCCCTCAAAACGCACCTTGTTCGCCGCGTAATACGCCGCCACCGCCTTGTCTGCCGTACTCTCCCGCGCCTGCATCATCAGCGCTTCGAGGTCGGCCTGAGGGACGGAGAAATGCGCAAAGAAGTACGCCACCTCGGGGTGTTGCTGGCTGAAGCCTTTACGGGCCATGGCGTGGATCTGCTCCGCGCCGCCGAAAACCTGCTTGGGATCATCCAGATAGCGCAGCGACCATTTGGAGAACATCCAATGCGGGCTCCAGGCGTTGACCAATGACCACTTGTCGCGCTTGAGGTTGCGGTCCAGCTCGTTGAGCATGCCGCTTTCCGAAGACCCCACCAGTTTGTAGCCCCTCAGCTTGTAATCCTCAATCGCCTTGACGGTGAGCTTGTACTGGCCGTTGCCGACTTCGGAGGTAAAGATCTTGCCGTCGAACTTCTCGCGGATCCCGGGTTTGTTCAGGTCTTCCACGCTGGAGACTTCCGCCACCGGCACCGAAGTGGGTACAGCCATGCCGATTCGCCCTTCATACAGCACGCCAAGGTCTTCAAGCCGGTCCTTGTACTTGTCGTAGAACGCCTTGTGAGTGCTGGGCAGCCAGACCATCGGGATCAGGTCGATATTGCCGTTGGCCAGCGCCTGGAACTGGATGCCGATGTCGGCCATCACCAGCTTGACCGGTTGCTTGAGATGTTCCTGCAAGGCCGTACTGGCGAGCTTGACGGTGATTTCCGTGTCGGACCAGTTCACCCAACCGATGCGGACCGGTGGTATCTCCTCTGCGTGGGTCACCGCCGCACTGGCGCCCAGCGCGAGGCCTAGCAGGTAGGCACAGGCTTTTTTCCGATAGTGCACACGAGCATTCATCAGACGTTCTCCTAAGGGATTAGGCCGATCTTAGCGACGACTGCAGCGCATCGCAATAAAAATGTACATGCCTGTAGAGCATTATTGACACCCATGTACATTTATCCTAGTTTCAGATCGCCGAGCCTGATGATGCCCACTACGGAGCACCGAATAATGTCCAGCGATCCCCTGCTGCAGCCCTACAAAATCAAGCACCTGACCCTGCGCAATCGCATCATGACCACGGCCCACGAACCGGCCTATCCGGTGGACGGCATGCCGCAGGCGTTGTACCGCGCCTACCACGTCGAACGCGCCAAGGCCGGCGTGGCCTTGACCATGACTGCAGGCTCCGCCGCCGTATCGCGGGACAGCCCGCCGGTGTTCAATAATGTGCTGGCGTACAAAGATGAAGTGGTCGGCTGGTTGAAAGACCTGACCGATGAGTGCCACGAACACGGCGCCGCAGTGATGATCCAGCTGACGCACCTGGGCCGACGCACACGCTGGGACAAGGCCGACTGGCTGCCCGTGGTCTCGCCGTCACACCGTCGTGAAGCGTCACACCGCTCCTTCCCGAAGAAGATGGAAGACTGGGACATCGAGCGGATCATCAAGGACTACGTCGACGCCGCCGAGCGCATGAAAGCCGCCGGGTTGGATGGCCTGGAACTGCAAGCCTACGGCCATTTGATGGATCAGTTCTGGTCACCGCTGACCAACGAGCTGGACGGCCCTTACGGTGGTTCGTTGGAAAACCGCATGCGCTTTACCTTCGACGTCCTGCGCGGCATTCGCCAGCGCGTCGGTGAAGAATTCCTGCTAGGCGTGCGCTACACCGGCGACGAAACCGTGCCGGGTGGATTCACCGCCAGCGAAGGCCTGCAGGTTTCGCACATGCTCAAGGACAGTGGGCTGGTGGACTTTCTCAACGTGGTACGTGGGCATATCGATACCGATGCAGGGCTGACCGACGTGATTCCGATCCAGGGCATGCGCAACTCGCCGCACCTGGATTTCGCCGGCGAAATCCGTGCGTCCACCGGCTTCCCCACCTTCCATGCGGCGAAAATCCCGGACGTCGCCACCGCACGCTACGCCATTGCGTCGGGCAAGGTGGACATGGTCGGCATGACCCGCGCTCATATGACCGACCCGCATATCGTGCGCAAGATCATCGAGCGCCGTGAAGAAGACATTCGCCCCTGCGTCGGCGCCAACTACTGCCTGGACCGCATCTACCAGGGCGGCGCCGCCTACTGTATCCACAACGCGGCCACCGGCCGTGAAACCAGCATGCCCCATGACATTCCCAAGGCAGCGGTGAAGCGCAAAGTGCTGATCATCGGCACGGGCCCTGCCGGGCTGGAAGCGGGCAGGGTTGCCGGCGAGCGCGGGCATGATGTGACAGTACTGGAAGCGGCGGACCGGCCCGGCGGGCAAATCCGCCTGACCGCCCTGAGTGAGCGGCGTCGCGAGATGATCGGCATCATCGACTGGCGCATGGCCCAGTGCGAACGCCTTGGCGTGAAATTCCACTTCAACACCTGGGCCGAGGCCGAGACGGTGCTGGCCCATGAGCCGGACGTGGTGATCGTCGCTACCGGCGGCATGCCGCACACAGAGGTGCTGGCTCAGGGCAATGAATGGGTGGTGTCGACCTGGGACATTATTTCCGGCGACGTCAAACCGGGGCGCCATGTGTTGATCTTCGACGATGCCGGCGACCATGCCGCGCTGCAAGCCGCCGAGGTGATTGCGCAAAGTGGCGCCAGCGTCGAAATCGTCACCCCGGACCGTGCGTTCGCCCCGGAAGTCATGGCCATGAACCTGGTGCCCTACATGCGCAGCCTGCAGGACCTGGATGTGACCTTTACCGTGACCTATCGGGTCGAGTCGGTGGAGAAACGCGACGGTCGCTTGCTCGCCCGCTTTGGCAGTGACTACGGCGCGGTGCACAAGCAACGGGTAGTCGACCAGGTGGTGGTCAACCATGGCACGATTCCCCTGGATGACCTGTACTTCGACTTGCGCAAGCATTCCAGTAATGGCGGCGCGGTTGAGCAGCAGGATTTGATTGCAGGGAACGCGCAGAACATCGTGACCAACCCTGAAGGTTGCTTCCAACTGTTCCGGATCGGCGATGCAGTGGCCGCACGCAACACCCATGCGGCGATCTACGATGCGTTGCGGTTGGTCAAGGACCTTTAAAAACGCTCAAACACCCCCGGTGTGGTTTCGGCATAGCCAAACGCCCCATAGAAGCGGTCCAGTTCGCGCCGCTTCAAGGCCTTGCCGGTGAACACGCTGACATACTGGGGAATACGCCGGAACCGCACCACCACCTCTTCGGCGGTGTTCATCGAGATATAGCCGATCTGCGTCAGGTAGATGGTCCGGGCACGCACATCAGCCGCCTCTTCATCGTAGCCAAAACGTCGGAACATCCCGGTCAGGGCATTGATGCGGGTGTCGTCAGCCTGCGCGATTTCTGCCGCGACTTCCGCCGATTGCATCGCCCAACTGCGTACGGCAAATTCGAATTGTGAGTCGAACAGCTCCGGGTTCAGCCAGCATTCGAAGACGTTGAGAATAGCCTCGGAAATACTCTCGGCATAGCGGTCGCACTGGTGCACCAGGTTGCCGGTGTTCTTGTCGCGCCATCGGGTCAACAACGCAGCAAGCAGTTGCTCCCGATCTTCGAAAAACCAATAGAAACTGGTGCGTGACAAGCCAAGCTGCTTGGCCAGGGGCATCACGCGCACGGCGTCGATACCGGACTCTTTCAGGGCCGCGTAGGCTGCGTCCAGCCACACATCGACCGAGCCGCGCCAGCCTGTGTCCTGGTTCTTGCCTCGCGGTTTTGCGGGTTGCGACATCCTTGGGTCACCTTTACCTGGGAATTGCCGGTCACTCTACACGCCCAAGCAGGACAGCGCACAGAGAGTGTACAGCGACGTACATTTTACCCTTGGCCACCGCGCTCAACGCCACTCAACTCGGCTGCGGATGAAGACTTGATCCAGCGGGTGATCAATGCCAGGGAGCCGGGCGCATAAGCATGACGCCCCAGCCCTGCGAACAGATACTCTTTCCATACGGGCCACTGCGTTACCAATTGATAATTGAACAGGCTAGCCCTTAACAAGCTGTGAGTTGCGTTGGGGATCACTACCGTTTGTCTTTGCCTGATGCCTGCAAATAGATCCCGGTAGAGACGCGAGTCCTCGGAAGTATCGACGTTCAAGTCCAGCGCCCCCCAGATCGCCAAGACCGGCCCCTTCATGGTCTTCAATGCCGCCGTCACATCTTCGTTGTAGTTTTTCTGGACGAAGTTGAAATGGGCCGCGTCCATGTGGGGAAAAAGGTCAGGGTTGTAGGTTTGATCCGACGCGCCGAAAACCCGGTCGTTCTTCGCATATTCGACCTTCACGGCTGCGTCGATTTCATCCTGGGTCCGCCCTTCATCTGCCATTCGTACCCGCGTGTAGTACATGCCTTGTCGGCGCCAGTTCACGGCTGCGCCGACAATCACCGAAAAACCGGGGTCTCCTTCACTGGCGGCGCGTGGAATCACCCAGCCGCCTTGGGAAAAACCCAGAAACCCGACCTTATCGGCTACAACGCCCTTTTGCTCACGCACCAGGGCAAGTGCAGCCAGGGCTTCCGTGGCGCGGTCCGACATCGACTGGTTGAGCCAATTCCCCGTGCTCTGCCCGACCCCCTGTTTGTCCCACGTGAAAACGCCTATTCCAGCGTCGAGCAAACTGTTGATGAGCGGGAAATAGCCGTCGGACGCAAAACGGTCCATGGGCCCATCCCCATGAATGATCAGGACGATGGGCCCCGCTTGCACATCGGGAGGCAATGCCAGCGTCCCAACCAACTGCGCCCCTCCTGAGCGAAACGTCAGCGTCGAAACCCGGGCATTGCTGAACGCCATATCGGACAGATTCTGCAGAACGAAAACAGTCAAGCCCAGCAGCACTGCGCAGATACCCGCGACGCCAAACATCACAACCTTCTTATGCATCCTGATCGCTACCCTGTCTGTCGGCCGAGCCACAGGGGCATGCGCCCCTGCTCGTCATGCGGTCAATAAAACTCATCCAGCAAACAGTAGAACGCTATGCGTCGATGATCCGGCTCCACGCCATAGGCCCTGAAAAACGGAGCGACCCAGGCGGCCCCACAGTTACGCTCAATACTTCGGGCGGCCAGCGCAAGATCCTGATAGATGTCACTGATACCGAGCCGACCGCAGTCGATGTAGCCGGTAAAACGGCTGCCTTCCATCATGAAGTTGGGCAGGCAGGCATCGCCGTGGGTGACCGCAAGATCTTGGACCTTGGGACGTGACGCCAACAATTCTGCAAAGGCTTCGGCAGCAGTCCGGCCTGTTCGATCATCGTCAAAATCGTCCTCGTCAACGAGGCCAGCAAGCATTCGGCTCCTGGCGATGGCTATGCGCTGCTCCAACGAGTGATCAAAGGGACATAGCTCAACAGGCACCTGATGCAGCGCGCGCAAGGCTGTTGCGAGGATGCTGATGAGCTCGGATGGAGACACGCTGGCGCAATCGGACAGATCCTTTCCGGGAACAGCCGTCATCAGCAACCAATGCCGATCACGTTCCGTCGTGGCATCAAGCACTGTCGGCCCAGGCAAGTTCAGCCCGTTCATCCAACCCAGTCGCTCAATCTCTTGCGGCAGCTCGCTGTGTACGCCAATAGGCTCGGACTTAACGAACAGGTCCTGCGCACCGGCACCGCGAACGCGAAAAACCTCGGCCCCGGATTCGCCAACCGTTTGACGCTCGATCGTCGCCCCACCGAACTGCCGGGACCACTGGGAAGGAAAGTTCATCAGCGCTTTACTCTCTTATCAACAAAAGCAGCCATCGTCATTACCAGCCCCCCTTCCTTGCGAGACAACATTCTTCACCAGCATCGATAAGACAGGAATTCAGGTATCGGCTCATGGGCCGACTCCAGGTGGTAAGTGATGGGGTTGAAGAAAAGCGTACCCGGTATGAGGCAGACGGCAGCACCCGGTTTGCTGTTCTAAAGAAAACGCAAATTAGCACTTTGTTTTTTGGATAATCCACACGCTAAAGGTAAAGAGTTGTGAAAGAGTTCCCCTCGGTTTCACATCCCGCGTGGAGCCGCACGCGTATCGGGAGCAAGCAGGCTCACTGCCGAATCATGCTACTGACCTTCAATTGTCCTTTAGCGTCGCTGCACGCCCTACCCCAACTCACGCCTGAGCTGCTCTCGATCCAACGCCCCATCCCAGCGTGCAATAAACAGCGTGGCAACGCCGTTGCCGATCACGTTGATCAGCGCGCCGCCTTCCGAGATAAATCGGTAAACGCCCAACACCAGCACCAACCCCGCCGCAGGAATTACATCGATCGAACCGAGGGTGGCGGCCAGGGTGATGAACGCGCCGCCGGTCACACTCGCCGCGCCTTTGGAGGTCAGCAGCAGGATCAACAGCAAGGTCACTTGGTGATACAGCGACACATCGATGTCCAGAGCCTGGGCAATGAAGATCGCCAGCACCGTCATGTTGATGCAGCTGCCGTCCAGGTTGAAGCAATAACCGGACGGCACGACCAGGCCGACAGTGGACTTCTCACAACCGAGTTTTTCCAGCTTGCCCATCAGGCGCGGCAAGGCGGATTCCGAGGATGAGGTGCCCAGCACCAACACCAGTTCTTCACGGATGTACTTGAGGAACTTCCACAGGCTGAAACCGGCCAATCGCGCGACCACGTTCAACACCACGAACACAAACACCAACCCAGTGAGGTAGTAGCACACCAGCAGGTTGACGTACGCCCCCAGCGACTGCACGCCGTATTTGCCGACGGTGAATGCCATGCCACCAAACGCTCCCAGCGGCGCCAGGTACATAACGATCTTGAGCATGCGGAAGAACGCCTTGGCCACCAGATCGATGGTGTTCAGCAAGGGTTTACCGGTATCGCCTAGTAGCTGCAGACCGAACGCAAACAACACCGAGATGAACAGCACCTGGAGGATGTCGCCGTCGGTAAACGCGCCGAACACCGTACTGGGCACGATATGCGTGAGGAACCCGACCACGCTCTGATCGTGGGCCGCCTTGGTGTAACCGGCAATAGCCGATGCATCCAGGCTTGCCGGATCGATATGCATGCCCGCGCCCGGCTTGAGCAGGTTGACACCCATCAGGCCGACAACCAGCGCAATGGTCGTCAGCACTTCAAAGTAGACCAGGGATTTGAAGCCGATGCGGCCGATGCGCTTGAGGTCCTGCATGCCGGCGATGCCGCTGACCACCGTGCAGAAGATGATCGGCGCGATCAGCATCTTGATCAGCTTGATGAAGGTGTCGCCCAAAGGCTTCATCTGTTCGCCCAGGTTTGGGCTGAAATGGCCGAGGATCACCCCCAGCACAATGGCCGCGAGGACTTGCACATACAGGTGCCGGTAGAACGGTGTGCGCTGTGGCAGCGCTTGGATCGACGAGCTGATTGTTTTTGTCATGGCTCTGCCTATGGATTATGTGAGGGGCGTCGCTGGCGTTTCAGGTCACCACGTTGATCGGTTTGTTGGCGGCGAATGCCTCGATGTTGGCCAGCAGCACCGCCTTGAGGCGCGCGACGCTGCTTTGACTGGCCCAGGCGACGTGGGGGGTGATCAGCAAATTGGGGTGATCACAGTGCAGCAACGGGTGGTCGGGTTGCGGCGGTTCCACGTGCAGCACATCCAGTGCAGCGCCGCCCAATTGGCCGCTGGCGAGACCGGCGAGGACGGCGTTTTCGTCCACCAATGCACCGCGTGCGGTATTGATCAACAAGGCGCCGGGTTTCATCCGCGCGATTTCGACGGTGCCGATCAGATAACGGGTCTGGGGTGTCAGCGGGCAATGCAGGGTCAGTGCATCGGCCTTGGCCAGCACCTCCTCGAACGCCACGTAACCCGCCCTCACCTGCTGCGCGCCACGGTGTTCGGCAAACATCACACTGATGTCCAAGGCCTTGGCCAGGCGCGCGACGCGACTGCCGATATCGCCGCGACCGACGATGCCCAGGGTCGAGCCTTGCAGGTCCTGGATCGGTGCGCCGTGTACGCAGAAGTGCGAAGACTGTGGCCACAGAAGCGCCGAGGCAGCGCGGTACGCCATCAAGTGACGACGCAGCGCAAACAGCGAACCGATCACCGACTCCGCCACGCTGACCGCGCTGTAGGCCGGCACGTTGCACACCGTCACGCCCTGATCACGGCAGGCGACGAGGTCCACGCAATCGTAGCCGGTCGCCGCCACGCAGATCAGCTTCAGGCGGGGCAATTGCTCCAGGGTGACGCGGTCCAGGCGTACCTTGTTGGTGATCGCAACGTCGGCGTCTGCCAGGGCTTCGAGTACGTGATCGGGGCTGGTGTGTTCACGCTCGGTCCAGTGGCTGGCTTGGACGGGACGCGCCAACGGGGACGGCAGGCTCGCGCCGTCGAGAAACACGATATTCATGCAGCTACCTGCTGGGAAATTTCGATGAGGTTCAGATCGGGGTCACGCACATACACCGAGCGAATCGGACCGGTTGCACCGGTACGCAGCACCGGGCCTTCGATGATCGGCCAGGTTTCAGCCTTCAAATGGGCGATCACTGCTTCCAGGGGAATGCTAGCGATAAAGCACAGGTCCAGCGCCCCAGGCACTGGCAGGTGGGCCTTGGGCTCGAACTCATGCCCACGCTCATGCACGTTGATTTTCTGACTGCCAAAACGCAAGGCGACGCGGCCATTGCCAAAGGTCTCCAGGCGCATGCCCATGACGCGGGTGTAGAAGTCTTTGCAGGCGGTCAGGTCGATAGTGGTAAGGACCAGGTGGTCGAGATGATCAATCATGATGGGCTACCGGTTGGGTCAGGGTGTGTACGTGTTCGGGAATGGGGTGCAGGTCCAGGCGTTTGCCGGCCTTGAGGATCTGGCTGGGGGTGGCATGGCCGATCAGACCGGGTAACCGGGCAGAGGCGGCCAGTACGCGGTCCAGCTGCAGGCCGGTGTCATAACCCATCAAGTCGAGCATGTGCACCAGGTCTTCCATGCACACGTTGCCGCTGGCGCCGGGTGCATAGGGGCAACCACCGAGGCCGCCAAGCGAAGCGTCGAAACGGTCGATTCCGGCCTGCAACGCCGCCAGCGTATTGGCCAGGGCCATGCCTCGGGTGTTGTGGAAATGCAAGGTCAGTTGCAGCTCGGGAAAGCGCTCGCGCACCTGCCGCGACAGCGCTTCCACCTGTGTGGGATAGGCCATGCCGGTGGTGTCGCACAGCGTGATGCCGCGCACGCCCAGCCTGGCAAAACGTTCGACCCATCCCAGCACATCGTCTGCCGGCACATCACCCTGCATCGGGCAGCCAAACACCGTGGACAACGACACATTGACCGCCACCGGCCCGCGCCCAATCACTCCCACCACGTCCCGAAGCTGAGCGAACGACTGCTCGCGGGTCATGCGCAGGTTGGAGCGGTTATGCGGCTCGCTCACCGACATCACCAGGTTGGCCTCATCGATGCCACAACCCAGCGCCCGTTCGGCACCGCGCACGTTGGGCACCAGCACCGTGTACTCCACGCCCTTTTGACGATGGATCCCGGCCATCACGGCCTCGGCATCGCGCAACGCAGGGATGGCCTTGGGTGAGGTAAACGAAGTCACTTCGATCTTGGCGTAGCCGCACTGGCTCAGTTCGTCGATCAACGCGATTTTCTGTTCGGTGTCGATAAAAGTCTTTTCGTTCTGGAAGCCGTCACGGGTCGCGACCTCCTGCAGGTACAGGCGTTTCATAGCGTTACTCCTTGATTCAGATCAGGCCGCGAGTGCGCCAGGCTTCACGGGTCGGCGCGTCGATACCGATGCCGTCGAGCACCGCATCGGTGTGCTGCCCAAGGGTGGGCGCGCGCGAGTGCACGCGACCGGGTGTCGCCGTCAACTTGGGCACGATGCCGGGTAAGATGACGGCGGTGCCGTCGTCCAACTGGCTGGCGAGCAGCATGTCGCGGGCCTGGTAATGGGGGTCGGCGGCAATGTCCGCGGCGTCGTAGATCTTGCCGGAGGGGATGTTCGCGTCCTGCAGCGCGGCCAGCACCGCATCGAGGTTTCTTTCGGCGGTCCAGGTGGAAATCGCTGCATCGATGCGCGCCACATGGCGCACACGACCATCGTTCTGCGTCAGTTCCGGGTCGTCGGCCAGGTCCAGACGCTCGATCTTTTCCATCAGGCGCCGGAAGATGCTGTCACCGTTGCCTGCAATCAAGGCGTACTTTCCATCCTTGCAACGATAGGCATTGGTCGGCGCGATGCCTGGCAGGCTGCTACCGGCCGGTTCGCGCACGCTGCCGAACACCGAGTACTCGGGAATCAGGCTTTCCATCATGTTGAAAACCGACTCATACAAGGCCACATCCACCTGCTGGCCAGCACCGCGATTCTGCTCGCGATGACGCAAGGCAAGCAGCACACCGATCACGCCGTGCAGTGCGGAAAGCGAGTCGCCTATCGACACTCCCACCCGCACCGGCGTGCGCCCCGGTTCACCGGAGAGATGGCGCAGGCCGCCCATGGCTTCACCGATTACACCAAAGCCTGGCAAGTCGCGATAAGGCCCGGTCTGGCCGTAGCCGGAGACCCGCAGCATCACCAGACCAGGGTTGATTGATGACAGCTCATCCCAGCCAAGGCCCCATTTCTCAAGGGTTCCAGGGCGGAAGTTTTCAATCAGGATATCGGCGTCCTTGACCAGTCGCTTGACCACCTCGCGGGCTTCGACCTGGCGCAGGTCAAGGGTGACAGACTGCTTGTTGCGCGACTGTGCGGCCCACCACACCGACGTACCGTCGTGCAGCAAACGCCATTTACGCAGAGGATCGCCGGTGATGGGGGGTTCGATCTTGATCACTTCGGCGCCGAACTCGGCGAGGATCTTGGCGGCGAAAGGTCCGGCAATCAGTTGGCCCATTTCGACCACCTTGATGCCTTCCAGGGGTAGGCTCATGACGTTGTCCGTTCTTGTTGGAGGTGATGGCCGGATAATCCCTCCAAAAACAGGCCGTGAGAATGTCAAAGATTTCCACTACTCTTTCCTGATGGGAAACACGGAGATGGAAGTGATCAATCTACTGCAATTGGATCTGGCCTCCCTACGCCTGCTGGTGCTGGCCGCCAAAACAGAAAATCTCACCCAGGCCGCCAACAGCGCACACATGACCGTTTCCGCCGCGAGCAAACGGTTGGCCGAACTCGAACGCGTCACCCACTGCACCCTGTTCACCCGCGTCCCCCGTGGCCTGCAATTGACCCCGGCAGGACGTGGCCTGGCCGAACATGCGCGCACCCTGCTGGACGTGGCCCAGCAAATGGCCCATGACGCCAACGACTACGCCAAGGGTGTGCGCGGCCACGTGCGGTTGTTTGCCAATACATCGGCGGTGATCCAGTTCCTGCCGGCGGACCTGGCGAGTTTCCTGGCCGCCAACCCGCACGTGCGTATCGAATTGGAAGAAGCACTCAGCGATCGCACCATTCACGCCGTGGAAAACGGCGAGGCCGAGATCGGCATCTTTGCCGACAACGTGCCCGCTCCCGGCTTGCACACGCAGCCCTATCGACGTGACCGGCTGGTGGTGCTGGTGCCGCAAACCCATCTATTGGCACAGCGTTCAAGCGTAACGCTGGCCGACACCCTGGACTTTGACTATGTCGCCTTGAACCAAGGCAGCTCGCTGCTGAGGCGTATCAACGATGCCGCCGCCAGCACTGGCAAGCGCCTCAAGGTGCGTATCCAGGTCAGCAGCTTTGATGGGATTTGCCGGATGATTGAAGCGGGGCTGGGGATCGGCATACTGCCGCTGGGGTCGGTGCATTCCGAGTTGCTGGCGTCCAAGCTGCGGGCGATACCGCTTGAAGGAGAGTGGGCGTCGCGGACCTTGTATGTCGGCGTGGCGGACGCGACGCGCCTGTCGCCAGAGGCGGCGAACCTGTATCGCTATTTGAGCAATCTGGAGGTTGCACTCGCGTAGAAGCCTTGATTGGCGGTGACGGCAGGTCAATAGCGGTGAGGATAGGTTGCCAATTGTGTAGACGAAGGCACTTCAAGGCCTCATTTGCTGAATCGCAGGCAAAAAAAAGCCACTCGTTAGAGTGGCTTTTTCTTTGTGTTTGGAGCGGGAAACGAGACTCGAACTCGCGACCCCGACCTTGGCAAGGTCGTGCTCTACCAACTGAGCTATTCCCGCGTCTTGGTGATGCGCATTCTATAGAATTATCGGAACCCGTCAACCCTTTGATTCAAAAAAGTTTTATTTCTTTTCAACGGTAGTGCGCAGATGCGGCCAGGCAGCGCGTAAATACTGGAGCATGGACCACAAGGTCAGGCCAGCGGCGATCAGCAGCAAGGCGTAGCCAGTCAGGACCCAGAAGGAGAAGTCCGACGGGTTGGCCAGCAGGATAACCAGCGCAAGCATTTGCGCGGCGGTTTTCCACTTGCCCATGTTGGACACGGCTACGTGAGCGCGGGCGCCGATTTCGGCCATCCATTCACGCAGGGCCGAGACGACGATCTCGCGACCGATGATCACGGCGGCTGGCAATGTCAGCCACAGGTTGCCGTGTTCTTGCACCAGTAGAACCAACGCGACGGCCACCATGAGCTTGTCGGCCACCGGGTCCAGGAACGCGCCGAACGGCGTGCTCTGCTCCAGGCGACGGGCCAGGTAGCCGTCGAGCCAGTCGGTGGCGGCCGCGAAGGCGAACACGGAACTGGAGGCCGCATAGCTCCATTCGTACGGCAAATAGAACAACAGAATGAAAATCGGGATAAGCAGGACGCGTAGAACGGTGATCAGATTAGGGATATTCATCGGCACAACTGGCTACGAGGTGGAAAGGCATTCTATTCGCTGTGCAGATTCGCATAAATCAACTCAGCGAGCTTTTTACTGATACCGGGTGCTTTGGCTATTTCGTCAATGCTGGCACGGGATAGCTCTTGCAAGCCACCAAAATGTTTAAGCAAGTCGCGTCGTCGTGTCGGCCCGACCCCCGCCACCCCTTCCAGGGTTGAGGTTCGTCGGGTTTTGCCACGCCGGGCACGGTGGCCGGTAATGGCGAAACGGTGGGCTTCGTCACGGATCTGTTGGATCAGGTGCAGCGCAGGTGAGTCGCCCTTCAAGGTGAACTCATGGGCGGCATCATTCAAGTACAACGTCTCGAAACCGGCCTTGCGCGTGGCGCCCTTGGCCACGCCGAGCAGGATCAGATCCGGCACCGCCAGCTCGTTGAGCACGTCGCGGGCCATGGACAACTGCCCCTTGCCGCCGTCCACCAACAGGATATCCGGCAGTTTGCCCTCGCCGTCCTTCAGTTTGCTGAAGCGCCGTGTCAGGGCCTGGTGCATGGCGGCATAGTCATCGCCGGCGGTGACGCCTTCGATGTTATAGCGCCGATAATCGGATTTGATCGGCCCTTCCGGCCCGAACACCACACAGGACGCCACGGTGGCTTCGCCGCTGGAGTGGCTGATGTCATAGCACTCCAGGCGCTGCGGCGGCTCGTCCAGGTTGAGGACTTCGGCCAGGGCATCGAAGCGCGCGGCGACGTGCTGTCGATTGGCCAGGCGCGCACCCAGAGCCTGTTCGGCATTGGTCACGGCCAGTTGTTGCCAGCGCGCGCGGGTGCCGCGTACACGGTGGCTGATATCCAACTCGCGGCCGCGCAGTTCGTGGATCGCCTCGATCAGCGTGGGGAAATCTTCATGCACCACGTTGACGATCAGCTCCGACGGCAAATCGCGTTCGGGACTGCTGACGTAGTACTGGCCAAGGAAAGCTGCCATGACTTCGGCCACTTCCTCATCTATACCTGTCTGCGGGAAGAAGTTCTTGCTGCCCAACACCCGCCCGCCACGCACGCTGATCAGGTGCACACAGGCGCCGCCCGGGTTGACGAAGGCCGCAATCACGTCGACGTCGCCGGTGCCGCCTTCCATGCTCTGCTGGTCCTGCACGCGGCGCAGCAGCGAAATCTGGTCACGCAGCTCGGCGGCGCGCTCGAAGTCCAGGGTGCTGGCGGCCTGCTCCATGGCGCCGGAGAGCTCATCGGTCAAGGCATTGCTGCGGCCTTCAAGGAACATCACCGAATGGCGTACATCCTCGGCGTACTCCGCCGGTTCGACCAGGCCCACACAAGGCGCCTTGCAACGCTTGATCTGGTATTGCAGGCAAGGCCGTGTGCGGTTCTTGTAGAAACTGTCTTCGCACTGGCGCACAAAAAATGTCTTTTGCAGCAGGCTCAGGCTTTCGCGGATCGCGCCCGCACTGGGATAGGGTCCGAAATACTTGCCCTTCTGCTTCTTCGCGCCACGGTGAATGCTCAGCCGCGGGAAGTTGCCGTCGGATAAAAACACATAGGGGTAGGATTTATCGTCTCGCAGCAGGATGTTGTAGGGCGGCCGCCACTCCTTGATCAGCGTCTGCTCAAGCAGCAGCGCTTCGGTCTCATTGGCGGTGATGGTGGTTTCGACCTGAGCGATACGCGCCACCAGCGCAGCGGTTTTCGGCGCGAGACCGGTCTTGCGAAAGTAGCTCGCCAGACGGTTCTTCAGGTTCTTGGCTTTGCCGACATACAGCAGGCGCGCCTCGCTGTCGAACATGCGGTACACGCCGGGGCGGCCGCTGCAGGTCGAGAGAAAGGCACTGGGATCAAACGGCGTGGTCATGTCAGGCGCTGGCGTCCACCATGCCGTGGCGCACCGCGAGCAGGGTCAATTCAACATCACTGCTGATGGCGAGCTTCTCGAAAATGCGATAGCGGTAGGTGTTGACGGTCTTGGGCGACAGGCACAGTTTGTCAGAGATGCTCTGCACCTTCTGGCAGCCGACGATCATCAAGGCAATCTGGATTTCCCGCTCCGACAACGCATCGAACGGTGAGTCGCTGACGGGCTGGAAGGATTTGATGGCCAATTGCTGGGCAATCTGCGGGCTGATGTAACGCTGGCCGGCAAACACCAGGCGAATGGCTTGCACCATCTCCGCCAGGCCTGCGCCCTTGGTCAGGTAACCCGCCGCCCCTGCCTGCAACAAGCGCGTCGGGAACGGGTCTTCTTCACACACAGTGACCACCACGACTTTGATGTCCGGATGGCTGCGCAACAATTTGGTCGTGGCACCAAGACCGCCTATACCGGGCATCTTGACGTCCATCAGCACCACATCGGGTTTCAACTCCCGAGCCTTGATCAGGGACTCTTCCCCGGACTCGGCCTGGCCGACTACTTGCAGGCCATCGATGTCAGCCAGCATTCGTGTAATGCCTGTACGAACGAGATCATGGTCATCGACTACTAGCACCCTAATCAAGCAGACACCTCGCGATATGGTCTTATAGGTTGCTGAACACCTTAGCAAAAAACCAAGGCGCAGACCTAGCTGCAAGCGTCATATATATAGTGTTTGAACACACAGTAGCCGCCCACCGAGAAGTGGACGGCTCTATTTACTGGGCAGCGGGTCAGGAATCCTGGGGCTGCGGCTTGGTTTTTCCATTATGCGCAAAAGAAAGAATGCTCGGCCAGGGTCGAGGTCAAACGGCGGATAGCGTCTTGGTCCTCCTTGAACATGGCGCGGTAGTCCGCCAGGACTTTCTCTTCAATCTGGCTCAGACTTTCCAATTGAATCGGGGTTGCCGTACCCGTCAACACGTACAACACATCCACACCTATTTGTGCCACAAGAGACAAGTAGTCCGCCCTAGGTGCCCGTCCCCCACTTTCGTATTTCACTTGTGCATTGGCTTCAACACCACCTATTTCACCAAAAACCCTTTGCGACAGGCCAAGCCGTTCTCTTTCTTGCCTCAAGCGCGAGCCTATTCCACTCATTTGAATGCCTTTCCAAATTTTTCACACTCATACAGGTAGTTAGTTCCAGCGTACGCCCATGAACATGACGTTGAAACGACGTAGGAAGGTCGCCTCCTTGACCAATATGCGCTGATTGGAATGGGCCACAGAAATTAGCTGGATGGGCAGGCACGTTCCATGCGCCAGAAGCAATCCTCCTCACCGACAATGCTCAAGCCCCTGCGCTGATAAAGCCTTCTGGCCGGATTGGTCTTGAATACGGTCAAACGCAACAGACCCAACGCCTGCGCCTTGGACGCCATCTGCTCCAACACCCAGCTGCCTGCGCCAAGTCCGCGGCAGGCCTGGAGCATGTGCAGCTCGCGAATATAGAGCGCGCGGCTATCGCGGCTCAGGCTGACAAAGCCCATCACTACATCGTCATTGCAGATCAGCCAGTTTTCACGGCCGCCCCAAGCGACGTCGAAGCCATCGTTGGACCACATCAGGTCGTATTGCTGGTAGTAGCGGCTCATGGCCTCGAAGGTCAGGCTTCTGGCGAATGGCAGGTCCCGATCAGTTGCCGCGCGCAGTTGGAACGCCATGTTAGACAGCCACCACTTGCCCAGCCCACTGCCCACCCTCACGACGGGCAATCACCAGCGAGTCGCCGACACCGGAGGCGGCGGCGACTAAACCGCCATCAGCCGCCCAGATAGCGCTGCGACCAGCGCAGACATAGCCACCGGATGGACCACCATGGTTGGCCATCAACACCAGCAGCCCATGTTCGGCCGCATAGCCTTGGAGCAATGTGCTATCGGTCGCGTAGCCGCCCTCGCTGATCAGCACACCCGCGGCATAAATCGTAGCACCCGCCTCAGCCGCCCGACGTGGATGGCTGGCATGGGAGAAGTCCGCGCATACCGCCAAAGCTATCCGATCATCCCCCCACTCCAAGGCCGAACCGCCCTGCCCTGGGACAAACGCAACCTCTTCGCCAGGGTGCAGGTGCTGTTTGGTGTAGATCGCCAGCGAGCCATCCCCCCCTAGCACCAGTGCGCCGATCAACACGCCCAAGCCAGGCGCCAGGCGGATAGGCATGCCCACCACCGCCGTCAACCGCAGCTCCTGCGCCATTTCGCGCAGCGGCTTCAAGCCCCTGTCGCCTGGCTCAATCGCTAACCCGGCCGCCAGGGACGGTTCATAACCTGTCAACGAAAGCTCTGGAAACACCAGCAACTGCACACCCTGCTTGGCCGCCGCACGCATGAACACCAGGTGCCGCTCAATATTGGCCGGCAGATTGCCCGCGATAGAAACGGATTGTGCAGCAGCAATGGTCAAGGCGGTCATGGTCGCGTTCCAGCAATCATTGTCAGAGTGTGACCAGCATATCGGCACTCTCCCATAGCCGTAAGTCCCCCACGACGATAGAAATTTCTGATTGAAACCACCCGTGCGCGTCGAGTAAGCTCTGCCCATCATTTGGAGACACACCATGTTGCAACTCACCCACATTCAGGTTTGCTCTGCTGCCAGCGCCCCGCGCTCGGTGTCGGCTACCCGTGTGAACGGTTCGAGCGCACTGGTCAGCTTTTATTTTGGGTATTGGTTTAGCCACTGGCGCGCCTGATACCTGAAATCGGCGCCCACTACTCAAGGGGTCGCCTACCAGAGAAATCTAACCCCCGGTCGGCTCCCCGACCGGGGGTTTTGTTTTTTCAGCCTCTAAAACTTTTTGAAGAACACTTAAAGGACACACGACATGAACTACGCCACCTATTACCGCTACGACACTTCCACTGCATGGCGATTTAGCCAGCTCCGCTCGGGACAGCCTGCCGCCTCCGATCGGTCACCTCTTGGTGGCAAGCCAACACACGTAGCCAATACGGCCAATTGTCGAACACCCCAGTAGGGCAGAGCGCGCGGGAACAGCCCGCCGCATGCCCAGGAAGCCTTGAACATGAATTCTGCCACCGCCGCTCTGCCGATTTCTGCACTGACCAGCGCCAATGAAGCCCTGACCCAGCGCCTGCCCAGCGCCCTTGAGCTCAAGCACCAACTGCCTCTCAGCCCGTTCCTCAACGAACAAGTCCACGCCCATCGCCAAGCCGTGCGCGCCATCCTCAATGGCGGAGATTCCCGCTTGCTGGTGATTGTCGGCCCGTGCTCGATTCACGACCCTGAGTCGGCCATGGAATACGCACGCAACCTGAAGAAACTCGCGCTGGAAGTCAGCGACCAGATGCTGCTGGTGATCCGCGCCTACGTCGAAAAACCGCGCACCACCATCGGCTGGAAAGGCCTGGCCTACGATCCTCATTTGGACGGCAGCGATGACATGGCCGCCGGCCTCACCCTGTCCCGCGAACTGATGCGCGAAATGCTGCGCCTCGGCCTGCCGGTCGCCACTGAGCTGCTGCAACCTATGGCAGCCGGCTACTTCGATGACCTGCTCAGTTGGGTCGCGATTGGCGCGCGCACCACCGAATCGCAGATCCACCGCGAAATGGCCAGCGGCCTGGGCATGCCCGTGGGCTTCAAGAACGGCACCGACGGCGGCGTCGCGATTGCCTGTGACGCGATGCGCTCGGCATCCTACCCGCACCGTCACTTCGGCGTCGACAGCCAGGGCCACCCGGCGATCATCCAGACCCCAGGCAACCCCGACACGCACTTGGTGCTGCGCGGCGGGCACCGTGGGCCGAACTACGATGCGCAAAGCGTGGCGCAGGTGAAGCACGACCTGGCCAAGTCCAAGGTAGCGGCGCGGATCATGGTCGATTGCAGCCACGCCAACAGCGGCAAAGACCCATTGCGCCAACCGGCGGTGTTCAACGAGGTGCTGGAACAGCGGTTGCAGGGCGACACCTCGCTGATCGGCATGATGCTCGAAAGCCACCTGTTCGAAGGCTGCCAGCCGTTGAGTGCGTCGATGAAGTACGGCGTGTCAGTGACCGATGGTTGCCTGGGTTGGGATGGCACCGAGCAACTGCTGCGCCGTGCTGCCGAGCGTCTCCGCGCACGCTGACCTCTGGTGCTGACCTTTGTAGGAGCTGGCTTGCCAGCGATAGCGGTGCATCAGCTACAAATTTGTTGCCTGACACACCGCTATCGCCGGCAAGCCGGCTCCTACAGTTGGACGTTGTTGAGCTCAGCGAAGCGGATAAAGCGCCTCATCAAACTGCTCAAGCTTCGGAAACACCAAGGGCTGCTCATCCGCCAGCCCTTGCAGCCGTTGCGCATACCCCACCAGGAAATCCTGCCGGGCCTCGGCGCTGATGTATGGCACATGCCACGCCACAAACGGCGCCAGCACGTCATACCCCACATACGCCAGCGTGCCGCGCAGAATTGGCCGCAACATGTCCTCCAGCGGTCCATGAATCGCGCCCTCGCCAAACATATGCTCGCGCCCGCCCAGGGTCACCGTGACCATCGCCCGCTTGCCCGCCAGGCCGCCTTGATCGTAAAAGCGCTTGCCGCCGTAACACACGCCCGACACCAGCACCCGGTCAATCCAGCCCTTGAGCATGGCCGGTGCGGAGAACCAGAAGATCGGAAAGTTGAGGATCAGCAGATCTGCCCACAACAGCTTGTCCAACTCGCCCTGGATATCCGCGGCGATCGACTGCTTCTTCACCCCCAGCCGCTGCTCCAGGGCATACACCAGGTACTCGGGATTTTCCCGCGATGAAAAGTCCGCCGCCGACGCCACCGGGTTCCACTGCATGGCGTACAAATCGCTGACCTTTACCTCATGCCCCTGGCCTTCCAGCGTGGCCACCGCCTGATCGCGCAAGGCAGCGGTGAATGACTGCGGCTCGGGGTGCGCGTGAACAATCAAAACCTTCATACAAACTCCTCAAACGGTGTGCGCCGCCCGTTGGGCCAGCAAATGATCGAGCCAGTCGGGGTCCATCTCGGGCTCCGATGAAAACAGCAGGCCGGTGTAGTCCTGGTACGGCGGGGTAAAAATCGCGCTGCGAGTGCCCTGGTCCACCACCCTGCCCCGCTGCATCACCACCACTTCGTCGGCGATGGCGCGCACGGTGGCGACGTCATGGGTGATAAACAAGTAGCCCACGCCCAGTTGCTGCTGGAGGCGGTTGAGCAACTTCAGCACGCCCTCCGCCACCAGTTGATCGAGGGCCGATGTGACTTCATCACAGATGATCAGTTGCGGGTCAGCTGCCAAGGCGCGGGCAATGCAGATACGCTGTTTCTGGCCACCGGACAGTTCCCTCGGTTGGCGCTCCATGAACACCGCCGGATCCAACTCGATCATCTCCAGCAACTCGGCGACACGAGCGCGCATCGCCTTGCCCTTGAGCCCCAGGTAAAACGTCAGCGGCCGGCCAATGATGTCGACGATGCGCTGGCGCGGGTTCAGCGCGGTGTCGGGGATCTGGTAGATCATCTGGATCCGCCGCAATTGCTCCTTGCTGCGCTGACGAAAGTCGACCGGCAACGCCTCGCCGTCGTACAGCACTTGCCCCGCCGTGGCCGGCAACAGTCCGGTAATCAACCGCGCCGTGGAGCTCTTGCCGCTGCCCGACTCGCCGATCACCGCCAGGGTCTGGCCGCGATAGAGCTTCATCGACACGTCATGCAGCACCGGCTGATGCCCATAACTGGCGCTCACTTGGCACACCTCCAGCAGTGGTCGTTCCTGCGTCGAACAGGCCTTGGGCTCGGTGCGAAAACTGCGCACCGCCCACAGGGATTTGGTGTAGTCCTGCTGCGGCTGGCTGAGCATGCTGCGGGTGTCGGCCTCTTCTACCAACTTACCGTGGCGCAGCACCATGATACGGTCGGCCATCTGCGCCACCACCGCCAGGTCGTGGCTGATGTACAGCGCGGCACTGCCGTAGGTTTTCACCGCATCGCGGATCGCCGCCAGCACTTCTATCTGGGTGGTCACGTCGAGGGCCGTGGTGGGCTCGTCAAAGATGATCAGGTCCGGGTGGCAAGCCATGGCCATCGCGGTCATGACACGCTGCAACTGCCCGCCGGAGACTTGATGAGGATAACGCTGGCCAATGGTTTCCGGGTTGGGCAGGCGCAGCACGCGATACAACTCCACCGCCTCACGCTCGGCCTGGGCGCGATCGATACCGCCGTTGATCACCGCCGTTTCCACATGCTGATCGATCAGGCGATGCGCCGGGTTGAACGACGCCGCCGCGCTCTGCGCTACATAGGCAATGCGCAGGCCACGCAGCTTGCGCAGCGCCTCGGGCTTGGCCTGCAGCAATTGGATGCCATCAAAACACACCGAGCCGCCAATGATGCGGCAACCGTCCCGCGCATACCCCATCGCCGCCAGCCCCAGGGTGGATTTGCCCGCCCCCGACTCGCCGATCAAACCCAGCACTTCACCGCGTTGCAAGGTCAGGTCGATGCCCTTGATCAGCGGGTGCCAGGCGTCTTCGTAATGCCCTTCGATCTGCAGGTTGCGGATTTCCAGCAATGGCTTGTCCATCCTTCAACACTCCTTCAGGCCGCTGGATTTGTGCAGCATCCAGTCGACGACAAAATTCACGCTGACGGTGATCAACGCCACCGCCAGGGCCGGCAGCAACGGGCTGATGTCGCCGAAAGTGATCAACACCGCGTTGTCACGCACCATGCTCCCCCAGTCGGCAGTGGGCGGCTGAATGCCCAGGCCAAGAAACGACAACGCGCTGATAAACAAGAACACAAAACAGAAGCGCAGGCCGAATTCGGCAATCAGCGGCGCGGCAGCGTTGGGCAACACTTCACGGGTGACCAGCCACCACAGACCTTCGCCGCGCAGGCGGGCGGCTTCGACAAAGTCCTGCACCACCACGGTCATTGCCACCGCACGGGACAGGCGAAACACCCGTGTCGAATCCAGCAATGCAATCACCAGCACCAGTGACGTGGCGTTGGTGCCCACCACGCTGAGGATCAGCAAGGCGAAGATCAGTTGCGGGATCGCCATCAGCACATCCACCACCCGCGACAAACCCTGGTCGATCCAGCCACCCTTGATGGCCGCCACCAAGCCGCTCAAGCCACCCAGCAAAAACGCTAGCGTAGTCGTCAGGAAAGCAATGCCCAGCGTGTTGCGCGCGCCGTACACCAAACGGCTGAACATATCGCGCCCCAGGTTATCGGTGCCCAGCAGGAACTGGCCGCTCCAGGGCGCAAAGCCCTCGCCCACTACCTGGGTTTCGCCATAGGGCGCCAGCAACGGCGCGAACACAGCCACCGCGATGTACAACAGAATAATCAGCAAGCCGAACTTGGCGCTCAACGGCGCACGGGCCACTTGGCTCAGCAGGTTCATGGGCTACCCCTTGGGATGCATCAGGCGTGGGTTGCTGGCGATGGACAACACGTCCGCCCCGGTATTGAGCAAGATGTAAGTGGCGGCAAAGATCAGGCTGCACGCCTGCACCACCGGGATGTCGCGCTTGGATACCGAGTCCACCAGCAACTGGCCCAGGCCCGGATAGACGAACACCACTTCGACCACCACCACCCCCACCACCAGATAGGCCAGGTTCAGCGCGATCACGTTGACGATCGGCGCCAGCGCGTTGGGCAGCGCATGCCGCCAGATAATCCGCGACTGACGGATGCCCTTCAGGCGAGCCATTTCGATATAGGGGCTGGCAAGCAGGTTGATCAGGGACGCGCGGGTCATGCGCATCATCTGCGCGATCACCACCAGGCTCAGGGTCGCCACCGGCAGTACCGAGCGTTCCAGGAGCGTGCCAAAGGTGGCATCCGGCGCCAGGTTGGACAGGCTGGGGAACCAGCCGAGTTTCACCGAGAACACCAGGATTAGCAGGTAGGCGACGAAGAACTCCGGAAACGACACGGCGCTCAACGCCGAGGTATTGAGCAGCCGATCGAACCAGCTGTTGCGGTACAGCGCCGCCAGCATGCCCAGCACCAGCGCCGTGGGCACCGAGACCAACGCCGCCAATGCAGCCAGGCTCAGGGTGTTGCCCAATCGCGCGCCGATCAGCTCGGCGATGGGCCGTTGATTGGCCAGCGACGCCCCCAGGTCACCGTGCAGCAGGCGCAGCAACCAGTGCGCAAAGCGCGTGAACGGCGGCAGATCCAGGCCCAGCTGCGCGCGAAACGCCGCCACGGTTTCCGGCGTGGCGGACTGACCGAGCATGGCCTGGGCAATATCCCCCGGCAGCATGCCCACGGCGAGAAAGATGATCACCGACACGGCGAACAACGACAGCACACCCAGGGCCAGGCGTTGCAGGACCAACTTCAACAAGCTATTCATCGTGCGATTCCTTGACTGGGCACGCGTTCAAAGACATCACCGCCCTAATGTAGGAGCTGGCTTGCCAGCGATGCGGCCAGCGGCATCACCGCCAGCCTCCGGTCCGCCATCGCCGGCAAGCCGGCTCCTACAAGGGTCAGGCCTGCCACCACCGCTCGATCAACCGCAGCCCATCCAACTCACCATAGGGCGCGGTCAGCGGCCCGTGGTTGACCTTGTTCGAACGCGCCGCCACGGAGCTGGCAAACAGCGGCACAATCGCGCCACCGTCATCCCGGCACAGAGCCTGCATTTCGTTGTACATCTCCTGGCGCAACGGCGCGTTCATCTCGCCACGGGCGGCGTTGAGCAGTTGGTTGAAGCGCGGGTTGTCCCAGTGGGTTTCATTCCACGCCGCGCCTTTGGCGTAGCCGATGCTGAACATGCGGTCGGCGGTCAGGCTGCTGTACCAGAACGAAGTGGTGAACGGCTGCTTCATCCAGACGTTGGAGAAGAACCCATCGGCCGGTTCACGCACCACATCGATGTCGATACCCGCTTGGCGTGCCTGCTCCTTGAACAATACCGAGGCGTCCACCGCACCGGTGTAGGCCGCGTCAGAAGCTTGCAGGCGCACCTTGAGCGACTCCACACCGGCCTTGCGCAGGTAGAAGCGCGACTTGTCCGGGTCGTAGGCGCGCTGCTCCAGTGCCGCGTTGATAAAACGACTGCCGGGCTGGATCGGGTGGTCGTTGCCCACCAGGCCGTAGCCGTGCAGTACCGAAGCCAACAGCGTCTCACGGTTGATCGCGTGCTTCATGGCCATGCGGATGTCGTTGTTCTTGAACTCGTTGCTGTCGCACAGCATCGGGAAGGTGTAGTGCTGGGCGCCTTTGGTTTCCTCGATCACCAGCGCTGGATTGCGCTTGAGCAAGGCCACGGTCTTCAGGTCGACCTTGTTGATCACATCCACCTGGCCGGTGACCAGCGCATTGACCCGCGCGGCGCCGTCGGCGATGGCAAGCAATTCGGCACTGGCGAAGTGCGCGCGGTCGGGTTTCCAGTAGTCGGGGTTGCGTTCAAGGTCCATCCGCACGCCGGGTTCGAAGCTTTTCAGGCGATAGCCACTGGTGCCCACGCCGGCTTGCCAGTCAGCCACGCCGTCCTTGGCGGGCATGATCACCAGGTGGTAATCGGCGACAACGTAGGCGAAGTCGGCATTGCCTGAATGCAGTTCGAACACCACCGCATCGCTGCCCTTGGCGCTCACACTGGCGACATCACCCAGCACGGTCTTGGCGGCCGAGGTGGACTTGGCGTCCAGGTGATGGTTGATCGAGGCCACCACGTCTTCGGCGGTCAGACTTTTACCGTTATGAAAGGTTACGCCAGGGCGCAGGTGGAAGGTCCACACCCGAGCATCCGGCGTGGACTCAAAGCGCTCGGCCAGTTCGGGAATCGCGCTGCCGTCCACCGCGATTTCCGTAAGGGTGTTGTACACCGCCGAGAAACCGACAAAGGTGAAGGTATCGACCCAGGACCCCGGATCGCGGGAATCGGTGGTGCTGCCACCGGCCAGGCCCAGGCGCAGCACGCCGCCGGGTCTGGGCGTGGCGTCTGCGGCAAACGCCTGCAACGGCAAGCCCATGGAAAACGCCGCGGCCACCGCGCCAGCCACGGCGCTGTGTTTGAGGAAGTCGCGGCGGTGCATCGCTTGAGTCATTTTGTTGTTGTTTTCGCTCATGGTCTTGTCTCTCTAAAGGTCAACAGGCACAGGCATGTTTCAACTCGATCAAGGTCACGCCATTGCGTTTGAAAGCGTTGCGCAGGTCCGTCTGCAATTCATCCAGGTTGCGGGGCTGGTTCACGGCGCAACCGAACGCCTGGGCGAACAGCGCGAAATCCGGGTTGCGCGGCAACACGCCGATGGGTTCAATGTCAAGGTTGAGCATGTCATCGCGGATTTGACCGAGGGCGTCGTTGTTCCACAACAGCACCACCAACGGGCTGTCCAGCTCTTCGACGGCAGTGGCCAGTTCCTGGGCGGTGTAGAGGAAACCACCGTCGCCCACCAGCACCAAACCCGGCCGTTGTGGCGCGCCGAACTTGGCGCCGATGCCTGCGGGCAAGCCGTAACCCAAGGTGCCGTAGCCGGTGGGATGCAACCAGCTGCGCGGCGCACGGCTGCGGTAGACGTAATTACCGGTGTAGGCCAGTTGGGTCATGTCGCTGCTGATGAACGCATTAGCCGGAAGTTCGGCTTCGATACGGTCGAGAATGGCTTGGTGGATGGACTGCAACGGCCCGTGTCCCAACTCGACCGCCTGCAGCAATGCCGCCACTGACGCGATGGCGGCGTCAGCGTTGCGGGATGTGGCCGGGAGGCGCTCCAGCAAGGCCAGCACGGTCTGCTGTGCATCGCCTTTAAGTGCCACGGCACAGGGATAGAAGTCATTGAACTTGCGCACGTCGATATCCACCCGCAACAGCTCGCCGTTGAGGGGCAAACGCTCACGCCAATAGTCGGTGTCGGCCATTTCCGTGCCCACCGCCAGCACCACATCCGCTTCGCTGATCAGTTGCCAGCCAGGTTCGACGCAGAGGGTGGAACCGGCATTCAGCGGGTCGTTGATGGGCAACAAACCCTTGCCGGCCACGCTGGTGAAGCACGGCGCCGCCAACTGGGCGCTCAACCGTTGCAAAGCCTCGCCCGCCGCCAATGCACCGCCACCGGCAATGATCATGGGCCGCTTGGCTGACGCGAGTTTGGCCACGGCCTGCTCCAAGGCTTCAGCCGACGGCAAGCCGCGACCAGGGCGGCGCACTACCTCGCTGCTCCAGTCCCGCTGGATCGGCGCGGCCAACACGTCCAGCGGCACCGAGATATGCACCGGACGGGGTCGCTCGCTGTCGAACACCGCGTAGGCGCGGGCGACCAATTCAGGCAAATCCTCGGTGCTCAGTGCCACCGCCGAAAACGCGGTGATCGGCGCCGTGATGGCGCGCTGGTCCTGGGTCTCATGCAGGATGCCCCAACCTTTGCCGAGGCTGGCGGTACTGTTGACGCTCGAAATCACCAGCATCGGAATCGAATCAGCGTACGCCTGGCCAATAGCGGTGGCGGCATTGGTCACGCCGGGACCGGTGATCACAAAACACACCCCCGGCTTGCCGCTGACTCGCGCGTAGCCGTCAGCCATAAAGCCGGCACCTTGCTCATGCCGTGTGAGCACATGGCGAATACCGCTGCCGGGCAGGCCGCGATACAGCTCCAGGGTGTGCACACCGGGGATACCGAACACCGTGTCGACGCCATAATTGGCCAGCAACCGCACCAGGGCCTGCCCGCCGGTCAGGGTTTTATCGTGCATGTTCATCTCCTAGACGGATCATTGCATCGACCGCCGTGGCGCCCTGGGCATTGACCAATAATGGGTTCACATCCAGCTCCAGCAACTGCCCGGCGTTGGCGCAGGCGTAGTCCGCCACGGCACGGATCGCGGCGACCAGTGCATCCATATTCGCCACTTCCCGCCCGCGAAAACCTTGCAGCAATGCTGCGCTGCGCAGGCTGAGCAAGGCGTTGCGGATCGCGCTGTCGGTGGTCGGCAACAACAGGCTGCGGCTGTCCTTGAGCAGTTCCACCAGGATCCCGCCGGCGCCGATGACCAGGGCCAGGCCGAAGTCGTTTTCGCGCTTGATGCCCACGATCAACTCGGCCAATGGCGGTGTAGCCATGGACTCCAGCAGCAATTGATCGAAGACGACATGCGGCGCATAAGTCCAAATATGCTCGCGCATCTGCTCAAGTGCGCTGGTCAGGGCCATGCCGTTTTGCAGGTTCAACACCACGGCACCGGCCTCGGTCTTATGCGGCAACTGTGCGCTGACCGCCTTGAGCACCAAGGGATAGCCCAGCAACTCTGCATCGTTGAGCGCCCTTCCCGGCGTACTCAGCACGCCGGCCGGTGTGGTCAGGCCGAATGCACGCAGGGCTTGCTTGGAGGCCCACTCGTCCAGGGCCCCGCCGCTGTCGTCCAGGGCTTTTGGGCACAAGGGCTCGAGGATCGACTCGCCTCGCTCCAGCAACACGCGACGGTTGTTCTGGTAATCGGCAATCCGCCCCCAAGCCGCCAATGCATCCTCTACGCCTTGCAGCGCAGCGATTCCCTGAGCATGCAGGCGCTCGCGGGCATGGGCCGGCAAGAGTTCGGGAAACGCCGAGGTGACAAATCCGGTCTTGCCATGCCGGCCGAGCGCGGCGCAGAACAGCGTTAGCAGCAAGTCGCACTCCTTGCGCTCGCCGGTGAATTCAGCCGGGTAATCCAGCACCAGCATGGCCGCATCGGCATCGGTTCGCAGGGCGGTGTCGAGCATGGCGTTGAGGGCTTCACGGTCGCCCCAGATGGCGGTGGTGAAATCCAGCGGGTTGACCAGGTTCGCGTAGCTGGGCAGCACCTGGGCCAGTTCAACGCGTTGCTCTTCGTCCAGTTTCGGCAAGGCCAGATGATTGCGTTCGGCATAATCGGCAATCAAGCCCGCATCGCCACCCGAACAGGCCAATGCAATCAAGCGATTGCCCGCCGGCAGATTGCCGCACGCCGCAGCTTTGAGGGTTTCGACAAAACTCACTGGCCCGCTGACGCGAATCACGCCCAGTCGCGCAAACAGGCTGTCGTACAGCGCGTCGGAGCCAGACAACGAACTGGTGTGACTCAAGGCCAGCTCGGCACCGATCTGCGACACGCCGGTTTTCAGCGCGATGATCGGAATGCCTTTCTCCAGGGCCTTATGCGCTGCTCGGGCAAACCCCGGCACATTCTTCAAGCCTTCCAGGTGCAGGCCGATGGCGGTGACGCGTGGTTCATCAAGCAACACATCCATCAGTTCGGCAACGCCCAGTTGCGCCTGGTTACCGACCGAGGCCATGTAGGCCACCGGCAGCGAACGGTCGCTCATCGACAGGTTGTAGGCGAAGTTGCCACTCTGGGTGAGCACCGCCACGCCCTTCTCCACCGACTTGCCGCCGTGGGCCACCGGCCACAGCGCCGAGCTGTGCAGGTAATCCAGCAAGCCGTAGCAGTTGGGGCCAAGCAAGGCCATGTCGCCCGCCGCCTTTAAGAGCTGCTGCTGCATGGCGGCGCCGCTGGCACCGGTTTCGGCAAAACCGGAGGCGTAGCAAATCGCGCCACCGGTGCCCATAGCGGCCAGTTCAGCGACGCAGGTCAGCGTCAATTCACGGTTGGTGGCGATAAACACCGCATCCGGCCCACACGGTAAATCGGCCACGCGACGCACACAGGGGATGCCATCGAGGCTGTCATATTGCGGGTTGACCAGCCACATCGGACCGGTAAAACCACCGTCGGCACAGCGCTTGAGCGCGCGCGCCATGCTGCGTCCGCCAACGAATGCCAGGTGCCGGGGCGCCAGCAGACGCTTGAGGTTGTCGCGAATAGCCTGGGACATACGCTCTCCTCGCCGCTTAACGCAACAGTGGCCGCAACAGTTCACGGGCGATGATATGGCGCTGGATTTCCGATGTGCCTTCCCAGATCCGCTCGATCCGTGCGTTGCGCCAGATGCGCTCGACCGGCCCTTCATCCATCAAGCCCATGCCGCCGAAAATCTGCACGGCTTCGTCAGCGACCTTGCCCAGGGTTTCACTGGCAAACAGCTTGGCCATGCCAGCCTCGCCATCGGTCATGTTGCCTTGGTCCATTTTCCAGGCGGTGTGCAGGGTCAGCAGTTCAGCCGCGCGAATCTGCGTGGCCATGTCGGCCAACTTGAAACTCACGCCTTGGTAGCTGCCGATCGGCTGGCCGAACTGTTTGCGGTCCGCCGCCCATCGCAACGACACATCCAGCGCGCGCTGCGCCTGGCCGACGCAGTTGGCGGCCACCATCACACGGCCAGCGGTGAGCCAGGCGTTGGCCACTTCCCAGCCTTTGCCCACTTCGCCCAGTACCTTGGACGCCGGTACGCGGCAGTCGTCAAAGAACATTTCGTAGGTGTGATAACCCCGGTTGCTCACGCACTTGGGGCCACGGCGGATGGTCATGCCAGGCGTCCCCCGATCCACCAGGAACGAAGTCACCGCGTTGCGCTGTCGACCGTTGTGTTCGTAGGTATCAGTGACCGCAAACACGATGGCGAAATCGGCGTGCCCGGCGTGGCTGATGAAGTGTTTGCTGCCGTTGATCACGAAGTCATCGCCACTGCGCACGGCGCGGGTCTTGATGGCATTGGCGTCGGAACCGGCGCCGGGTTCGGTCAAGGCAAAACAGTCGATTTTCTTGCCTTGCACGCAGGGCAACAGGTAGTCGCCAATCTGCGAGCCGGTGCACGCCATCAGGATCTTGGACGGCCGCGCGACAAACACATGCAGCGCCCACGAGACTTTGGACAACTCCCGCTCGATCAGCGCCTGGGACAGGTAGTCCAGGCCACCGCCGCCCACTTCTTCCGGCATGTTGAAGGCATAGAACCCAGCGGCAATCGCCTTATCGCGAATCTGCGCAGCCAACTCGGACGAGACCTCATCGGCACGGTCCACCGCCTCTTCATGGGGCAACAATTCCTTGGCAACAAAACTGCGTACAGCGTCCACCAACATGTCTTGTTCTTGGCTGAGTTGGAAATTCATGGCGCTACCTGTTCGGGGTGTTGTTGTTATTTGCCGGAGAAATTCGGGAGGCGTTTTTCCAGGGAGGCGCGCAAGGCTTCGGCGCCATCGGCACTGCGTCCGCACAACAAGCCAGCGGCCAGTTCGGCCTGCAGTTGCTCGGGCAGGCTGCGGTCGGCGCCTTCACGGATCAGGGTCTTGGTCTGGGCGAACGCGAAGGTCGGACCGTTGGCCAGGCGCGTGGCGAGTTCGGTGGTGTGGGCGTGCAGTTGATCATCCGCAACCACCTCTGCGACAAGGCCGGCGGCCAGGGCGCGGTCGGCGCTCCACAGTTCGTCAAGGAACAGCAGGCGCTTGGCTTGTTCGCTGCCGATCAGGCGCGGCAAGTGCCAACTGGCACCGGCGTCGGGCGAGTAGGCCATGCCTGTGTAGCCGGCTTTGAAGCGCGCCGATTGGGCGGCGACGCGCAAGTCGCAACACAGGGTCAGGTCCATGCCCGCCCCGACGGCGGTGCCGTTGATGGCGGCAATCGTGGGTTTGTCGAGGGTGTGCAGGCGAGTCATCAAGGCGTGGGCGGTTTCGGTCCAGCCATAGGTTTCGAGGGCGCCACGGGCTTCGGCATCAGCCCACTCGGCCAGGTCGGCCCCGGCGCAAAAGCTGCGTCCGTTGCCGGTCAATACCACCACGCGTACAGCGGGGTCAGTGTTGAAGGCGTCGAGCAAGGCGTGCAGGTGCTTGAGGGTGGGAATGTCCAAGGCGTTGCGCTGCGGGCCACGGTTGAGGGTGATCCAGGCAACGCCAGCTTGCACATGAGTAAGCACGGGCGAATCGGTAGTCATGGCTTCCTCGAATTATTTTAGTTGGCTTGAGGGGTGCGACATGAGGCGATACTAAACAAGTGTTCAGTAAGAAGGCAATCGGCAAACCGCAAATATTTTCAGAAGGGGAAATGGCCGACCTGAACCTTGCGTTCAGGCGGCTGCAGAAGACTCAGGGTTTGAGCTGATAACGCTGGCGGCCACCGGCCTGCAGGCCATCGACCCAGGCTTCGCAGATCTGGATACCCTGCTGCGGCGTGAACGTGCCGGGGTTGAGCCCCGACTCCAGCCACAACCCGTCGAGCAGTGCGCTCAGGCCGATGGCGGCCAGATCGGCGTCGAAGTGCTTCCAGCCCTCCTCCTTGGCCATGTCGGTCAGCGCCGAACGCATGATGGTGCGGTATTCGCCATAGGAGTGTTCGTGAGCCCGGTTGATCGCCGGCGCGGTCTTGACCGCGCCCCAGAACACCAACCAGGCGTCCAGCAGGTGCGGGTCGAGCAATTCGGCGGAAAATGAGCCACGGAACAACGCCGACAGGCGCTCCCGAGGGTTCGGCGGCGCCTTCGCCATGGTTTCGCGCAGCAGGCTCATGACCTGGTCGGTGATGGTGCGGTAGGCCTCCGCCACCAGCTCATCCTTGCCCGAATAGTGATGGCTGATCAACCCCACTGACACCCCGGCCTCGGCGCTGATCTTGCGGATCGACGCCCCCTGGAAACCATCACGCTTGAGACACGTGAGCGTGGCCTGGACCAGATTGGCCTTGCGCACTTCCGGGTCCATCCGGGAAAAACGGGATTCCTGGGTCATGCGGCAAATTCCTACGATTGAGTCGGCATCACGACTCTACCTCAGTCGCGATAGCCCGGCGACACCCGATCCAGCATCCGCAGCAACGCCGCCCAGGCCAGTTGCATGGCGTCCAGGTCGACCAACTCACCCTCTTCCAGCGGACGGCCAGGGTTGTTGAATTGCTGTTCGGTGTAGGCGCAGACCTCGTCAGACGGCAGCACCAGCTTGCCGCACGCCTGGGCGGCAATCTGGATATCGCAGGCCTTCTCCAGGTAATACATGCGCAGGAACGCCTGGCTGACCGTCTCACCCACCGTCAGCAAACCATGGTTGCGCAGCATCAGCACCGGCTTGTCGCCCAGGTCCCGCACCAGCCGCTGCTGCTCATCCATGTCCAGGGCCACACCTTCGTAATCGTGGTAGGCCACCTTGCCGTAGAACTCCATGGAGATCTGGTTCACCGGTAACAACCCGCACTCCAAGGCCGCCACTGCACAGCCTGCGCGGGTGTGGGTGTGCAGCACGCACTGAGCGTCTTCGCGGGCGCCATGAATCGCACTGTGAATCACGAAGCCCGCCGGGTTGACCGCATACGCCGAGGGCTCCACGGCGTGACCGTCCAGGCCGATCTTCACCAGGCTCGAGGCGGTGATTTCGTCGAACATCAGCCCGTAGGGATTGATCAGGAAGTGATGCTCGGGCCCAGGAATGCGCACCGAAATATGCGTGAAAATCAGATCACTCATGCGGTAGTGCGCGATCAATCGATAGCACGCGGCGAGCTGTTCACGCAGCTGCTGTTCGATGGAGTGAGTCATTTTTATTCTCCAGGCAGGGGGGGTGGTGAGGGCGACGCTAATCCAGTCAATAGTAAAAAAACAAGTTGATTTTTTACTGACGCTCACCTCCTATAGAAAAATAACAATAACAGCGCCTGGAGTATCCGCACCATGTCGCACCCGACCTTTCCCCACCTGTTCGAACCGCTGGAGCTGCGTGGCAAACGTCTGAAAAACCGCATCATGTCCAGCGGGCACGATACGTCGATGCCTACCGATAATCGGGTCAATGCGCAGTTGATCGCCTATCACCGTGCTCGCGCCGAGGGCGGTGTGGGGCTGATCGTGTTACAGGTAGCCGGGGTGCATGACAGTGCGCGCTATACCTCCCATGTGCTGATGGCGACCGAAGACGGCTGCATTGACAGCTACCGCGAATTGGCCGAGACCTGCCATGCCCACGGTACCGTGGTGCTGTCGCAGATCTTCCATCCGGGCCGGGAAATCATGGAGTCGGCCGATGGCCTGCTGGCCGTGGCGTACTCGGCGTCAGGGGTGCCGAATGAACGCTTTCGCGTGATGCCACGAGCGCTGGACCAGGCGATGATCAACGAGATCGTCGCGGGTTATGCCTCGGCTGCCAGACGCTTGCATGAGGCCGGGATCGATGGGGTGGAAGTGGTTGCCAGCCATGGGTATCTGCCGGCGCAGTTTCTCAATCCTCGGGTAAACCGGCGTACCGATGATTACAACGGTTCTCTGGAACATCGGTTGAAGTTCTTGAGGGAAATCATCGAAGCCGTAAGGGCCGCCACCGACGAACAGTTCATTATCGGGCTGCGCATTTCTGCCGATGAACGCGACGCCGAAGGCCTCACTGAAAACGAGTCGCTTGAAGCCGTTCAACACCTGCAAACCCAGCTGGATTACGTGCATATCGTCGCGGGCACATCAGCGTCCCTGGGCGGCGCAGTCCACATCGTGCCGCCCATGGCGATTGCCGCCGCGTACCTCGCCAACGAGGCGGCGACGTTCAAGGCCAGCCTGTCGATTCCGCTATTCGTCACTGGGCGAATCAATCAACCCCAGGAAGCCGAACTGATATTGGCGCGGGGCCAGGCCGATGTCTGCGGCATGACGCGTGCGTTGATCTGCGACCCGCTGATGCCGGCCAAGACTCTTGAGGGCCGTGCCGAAGACGTGCGGGCTTGCATCGCCTGCAATCAAGCCTGCATCGGTCATTTTCACAAGGGGCTGCCGATCTCCTGTATCCAGCATCCCGAGACTGGCCGCGAGTTGGTGTTTGGTGAGTTGCAACAGGCAGTGAAACCCAAACGCATCATGGTGGTGGGCGGTGGCCCGGCGGGCATGAAAGCAGCGGCAGTCGCCGCGAAACGCGGGCATGCGGTAACGCTGTACGAAGCCAGCGGTCAACTCGGCGGGCAAGTGTTGCTGGCCCAACTGCTACCACGGCGCAGCGAATTCGGCGGGGCCAGTACCAACCTGCAACGTGAAATGGAACTGGCGGGGGTACGGGTGGTGCGCCATACCCGGGTTGATCGTAAATGGGTGGAACAGGAACAGCCCGATCACGTCATCATTGCCACCGGCGCCGAGCCTTATTGGCCAGCCTTCGAACAGGGTGGCGAGCTTCAGGTGGTGGACGCGTGGCAGGTGCTGCGCGAGCAGCTCACGTTGGGCCGCTCGGTGGTGGTGGTCGATTGGCGTTGCGACTGGATCGGCCCCGGTATTGCTGAGCGCCTTATGCGCGCCGGCCATCAGGTGCAACTGGCGGTCAATGGCACCCACTGTGGGGAAAACCTGCCGCTGTATGTACGCGATCAACTGGCGGGCGAACTGCATCGGCTGGGCATCCCGATCATCCCTTACGCCCGCCTCTATGGCTGCGATGACACCACGGTCTACTTGCAACACACCGCCAGCGGCGAGCCGATGCTGTTGGAAAATATCGACACGCTGGTGTTGTGCCAAGGCCACCAGCCGGTAGACACTCTGGGCGCGGAGCTGCAAGGCTTGGTGCCCTTTGATCGTATCGGCGACTGCCTGGCCCCGCGCACCGCCGAAGAAGCGATCTACGAAGGACTCAAAGTGGCGTGGAACCTGTGACAGACAATCCCCAGCAACTGTTTCTCGGCACGCGCATTCGTGGGCTGCGCAAGGCGCGTGGCCTGACCCTCACGGCCCTGGCGCAGGCCAGCGAATTGACGGCCGGCTACCTCAGCCAGTTGGAGCGTAACCTGGCGTATCCATCGATTCCCGCATTGTTCAATATTGCCCGCAGCCTGGGCGTGACCATCCAGTGGTTCTTCGCCAGCGAAACCGTAGCCGCTGTCGAGGACGAAGGCTATGTCGTGCGCAAAGGCAACCGCCAGAGCATTCATTACGAGGACGGCATCGTCGACCAATTGCTGACGCCGTTGCCCAACCACCAACTGGAAATGCTCCAATCAAGCTTCCCGCCGGGTACGTATAGCCAGCAGAACTACAGCCATGAAGGCGAAGAAGCGGGATACGTACTGAGCGGCCAGTTCGAGTTGTGGGTAAGTGAGCGACACTTCCTGCTGCAGGCCGGTGACAGTTTCAGCTTCGCCAGCCGTGAGCCCCATCGATACGGCAATCCTGGCAAGGTAGAAACCGTGGTGATCTGGGTAATTACACCGCCGACATTTTAGGCAGCTCATACAAATGGAGACGTTTCCTACGGGAACTGGCGACAGTGGCAACGCGGCCATCAATGGTTAGGGTCCCTTTCCCTTGCTATAAAAATGGCTACTTCTCTTCGAGGGTGTAGCCATGTCGTTATTGCATTTGCTGTTTGGGAAGCCGACCCAGGATGAGTGGGAGCGTGCGAAAGAGGTCAAGTCCCGTAAAACCTGGAAAGTCGTATACGGAGGCATCGGCTTGGATGCCGCCGAAGTCTTGGAGTCACAGGGTTACAAGGACGCCCTGCACCAAGTACGCAAAATGGAGGCTGATCATTCATGGGCTTGCTGATCATCGTCCCATTACTGGTCAGCGGATACATGGTCTGCATCAGGCACCCCTTCTTCTATGTGCGCCTGCACCGTTTCCAAGGGCAACTGCTCTATTTGCAGGTGGCCAGAATGGGGATGGCTTGCCTGATTGTCTCGACCCTCCTGACCGCAGCCGTCCTGGCAGTGTCAAAGCAGGCGGTCCCGATCATGGGTCATGTCATTGCAACAGACTACAGCAGCTACTTGGGCACGCTATTGGTGCAACTTGATATTGCCAACGGAAAAAACGGCACTCTATGGGTTTTCCTGATACAGGTCGGGCTGACGGCCCTGGTTATGCCTTTCTTCTGGTCAGCGTTCTATGTGGGCGCGAAGAAGAAAATATTGCAGCTGGAAACAGACGTCCAGCTCCACTCGCTGCTGGCGCTGGGTGTCCTTGAGGGTACACCTTTCAGAGTTTTGCTGAGAGAGTCCATCGCGCAGTGCCGGCCGTGCATGTTCAGCTTGAACGATCGCAAGGTCTATGTCGGAATCGTACTGTTCGCCGGCACACCGACCGAGTCCGAAGGTGTCGATCATGCCTTCACGCTAATCCCCCTACTCAGCGGTTACCGAGACAAGGACACACTAGAGGTCACGCTGAATACTCACTACTCAAATGCAGCCACCCCGCCGCCCATCACACTGATCCAGGAAAATGTCGTTTCCGCCACACAGTTCGACTTCACGATCTGGAACGCGGTCCACACCCGCAAAAACCGCAAGCCGCGACAGGGCGAGTTCCATCAACACCGCCCCGCGCGTCCGATGCACGCTGAAAGCCTCTGCGCCTGAGGCTCCAACGTCAGTCAAACTTCCAGTTCAACCTGACGCGAAACATCTGCCCATCGTTATTGAACTTGGAATCATAGCCAGTCCCTGCTCCACCGATGCCCGGAATCACCGCGACGTTCAGCTTGTCTTCACCCAGGTCGTAGTACAGGTATTCGGTCTTGAACGACAGGTTCTTGGGGATGGCCTGTTCGATACCAGCTCCCACCGTATAACCCATCTTGAAATGGCTCTGGTCGTCGCTGAACTGGGTATTGCCTGTGGGGCCGAACATGTCGACGTTCTGGCTGGTTTCGCCATAGGCCAGACCAGCCGTGCCGTAGACCAGGGTGTGGTCGAACGCATAACCGAAGCAACCGCGCAGGGTCCCAAGGTACTTGATCTTAGATTCGAATTTGTTGTTCAGCGCTAGGTGGGTATTGAGTTGGGCGGTGCGGATGCCGCGCCGCCCCCTTGCTGGCAAGTAAAGCCTGAGAATCCTGGATGACGGAGTTGACGAACGGTCATGCGAATGTTCAGATGCCGCCCTGTTTCAGGTGCCCCCTGCCGCCGTGCTTGGGGTGAAACGGGAAACCGGTACGCTCTTTGAGCCAGTCCGGTGCTGCCCCCGCAACGGTATTCGCGTGACCCCTTCGACACACCACTGTGGCCTGCGCGCCATGGGAAGGTGAAGGGATCCATACGCGAGAGCCCGGAGACCGGCCTGGAATTTCTGTTAGGCAAACTCCTGCGGTGGGCGGGCATGGGCCGGTGTCGGCGTGTGCGCGATGCCTTCTCCTGCGTGCTTCTGCGAAGATACTTTCGAGAAGACTATGATTCGACGTTCCCTGATCCCTTTGTTCGGCTCGCTGTTCAGCCCCCTGTTGCTGGCCGACGACAACACCCTGGTACTCAACCAGCAGATCGTCTCCGCCCCCTCCGTGGAATCCACCACCGTCGCCGCCATGGCCCAGTACGGCAGCAAAGTGGAGATCGTCACCCGCGAACAGATCGAACGCGCCGGCCCCGCCGCCGACGTGACGCGGGTGATGCAGATGTTCATCCCCGGCCTCTACGTGGCGCCGAAAAACGGCCCATTCGACTACGGCACCTATTCCCTGCTGGGCGGGCGCAACGATGACACGCTGATCCTGCTCGACGGCGTACGCCTGAACAACCGCCTGTATGGCGGCCTGTACCTCGACACGCTGCCGGCCAACGCCATCGAGCGCATCGAAGTGCTCAAGGGCGGCCAGAGCCTGCTGTTCGGCACCCAGGCGGTATCGGGGGTAATCAACATCGTCACGCGCAGCCCGCAGACCCGCGAGACGTCCGGTGAAGTGAACCTGGGAGTCGATACCTTCGGCGGCACCACCGGCGATGCGCGGGTCGAGAAGATCTTCACCAACGGTTGGGGAGACCTCGGCCTGCTGGCGTATGTCAGCCGCAACGCCTCCGAAGGCTACCAGCCGTTTCGCAACAGCGACTACAGCGGCCGCGTCAGCGACAAAAAACGCTCGTACGAAGTGACCACCTTAGGCACCAAGGCCATCCAGTCGTTTGGCGATGACTCGCGCCTGGAGCTGTTCTACCAATATGCCGATGCCAACCTTGATTTCGCGCGGCCGGTAAACAACTACAAGACCACCAACGACCGCGTGCAACAGATCGCCACGGCCACTTTCGAACAGGCGATCAACGAGCGCTTGAGCTACTTCGTCAAGGGCCATATCAACGATTGGGACACGCGTTATACACGGATCGACAACACCGCGAGTGGCGGCCGCAATGTGCGCAATCACAATGACTACTGGGGCTTTACCGATTGGGGCGTGCAGGCCGAAGGCAAGGCTGAATTGCCAGGCGGCCATGTGCTGGTGGTGGGCAGCGACAACCAGTGGTTCAAGGGTCAGGACGATGTACTGGTGATCGACGACAACAAGGCCCAGGCCCATGCGCTGTATACGCAGTTGCGGCCACAGATCGACGCATTGCCCAATTGGCACCCCAGCATCGGCGTGCGCCATGAAGCCATGAGCGGCGGCGACAGCGCAACCGTCGGCATGCTCACCTCCCTCTACGACCTCAACGACCACTGGACCCTGCGCGGCCAATACGGTACGGCCTACAAACTGCCCAACGCCGAGCAGTTGTTCGTCAACGAGCCAGGCGACGAAATCGGCAACCGCAACCTCAAGCCGGAGAAAAGCCGCAACGCCGAGCTGGGTATCGATTACAAAGGGTTGCTGGCCGAGCGTGATTTCAGCGCCAGCGTCACGCTGTTCAAACGCAAGATCACCGACCTGATCACGCTTGACGATGTGCAGTGGGTCAACGGCCAGGGCCAGATCCAGATGCGCGGCTTCGAGGCCGACGCCAAGCTTGCACTCGACGACCAGTGGAGCCTGCAAGCCGACATGACGCGCAACCTCACCGAGTCCCGCACCGGGGTCACTATCAACGACATTCCGAGCTTTTTCGCCCGTTCACGGATCGGTTTCGAATCGGAAAATCGCTTATGGGGCGCAGGTACTGCGATCCGCTATATCCGCGACATCACCAGCTCGAAAAAAGTCGAATACGGCCACTACTCCGTGGTGGACGCCGATGCCTATCGCTACCTCGACACCGCCCACCAGCACCGCCTGAGCGTGTTGGTGGAAAACCTGTTCGACCGCGACTACGTCACCAGCCGCGCCAGCAACGTCGATAACCTCGGCCGCCCGTTCACATCGCAGGTGCGTTACACGTATCGTTTCTGATGACTGAGATCACCAAAATCGACGGGGTGGACTTCCATCCCGACTGGTCTCGCATGCCGGACCACGCCCGCCATGTATTCCTGTGCACCGGCCCGCGCTGTACGCAGCGCGGCGCCTTGCAACTGTGGAAAACCCTGCGCCGCCGGTTGCTGGAACATGAACACATCGAAGTGCCCGGTGGCGTGCTGCTGACGCGCACCCATTGCCAGTTCCCGTGCAACCTCGGGCCGGTACTCACGGTATATCCCGAACGCTGCTGGTATGGCGTGCGCAACAAGGCCGATGTGCTGCGCCTGGTGGATGTGCACCTGGTGAGTGGCGATGTGGTGCAAGACCTGCTGATCAAGGACCTACCATGAGAAAAACCTGGTTATTGCCAGTCGCGCTGTTCTGCTGCACACCGGCGCTGGCAGACAGTTATCGCAACTGCGCCCAGGATTGGAGCGTGCCCCCGTCACCGCCTTCGCGCATCGTGGCACTCAACCAGCACGCCGCCGATCTGCTGCTAGCGCTGGATGCCGGGCCTTCGCTGGTGGGTGTCGCGTATCTGGACGACAACGGCATTGCACACCGGCATGGCGAGTACTTTGACGTGCCGGTCATCGCGACGAAATACCCGTCCAGCGAAGTGCTGTATGCGCAACGTCCGGACATGGTGGTGGGCGGCTTTGCCAGTGCGTTCGGTGATGGGGTCACCTCCCGCACCGGGATGGCAAACAACAGAGTGGCGTCCTACCTGCTGGAGTCCGCCTGCGCGGGTCACTCCCTGGATTATTTTGGACATATCCGCCAGGACCTGTTTACCCTCGGCGCCCTCCTGCACAAAAACCAGCGCGCTCAAATGCTGAGCGATGCGTTGGATGCTGACCTGGCACACGCCCACGCGCTGATCGGGGATGCCCGTCCGCTGTCGGTGTTTTACCTGGACAATGAAGTGGGGGGACTCGATAGCGAAGGTCAACGGGGTTTTGTCACCACCTTGCTGGCAGCTTCCGGTGCACGCAATGTACTGGCCGATATCCCGTTGTCACGGGTGACCGTCAGCAATGAAACTCTGTTGGCCAAGGACCCGGACGTGATCCTGCTGGCCGACGCGCTGTGGTCACCGGCCAGCCGCAAGCGGCAGTTGCTGAACAGCGACCCGGTGCTTTCGAAGCTGCGTGCCGTGCGCGAGAACCGCCTGATCGACATTCCCTTCACCCACGTGGTGCCCAACATGGGGAGCGGTCAGGTGGTTCTGTCATTGACACAGCGGTTCAAGGCGCTGGCAATTCGTGACCAGCGGTAAAGAGTCCTTTTCGGATTCGGCGGTTTTTCCGAAGGAACGACGGGCGGATACTCGACTCCATTGTTCACACCCCTTCAGGAGTTACTGATGTCTATCCCAACGCACAGTATCCCGGCCTTCGGCCTCGGCACTTTCCGCCTGCAAGGCCAGGTGGTGATCGATTCCGTCAGCACCGGCCTGGAACTGGGCTACCGTGTGATCGACACCGCGCAGATCTACGAGAACGAAGCCGACGTCGGCCAGGCAATTGCCGACAGCGGCGTGCCGCGTGACCAGTTGTTCATCACCAGCAAGATCTGGATCGCCAACTTCGCCGAAGGCCAGCTGATTCCAAGCCTGCGCGAAAGTCTGGGCAAACTGAGGACCGACTACCTGGACTTGACCCTGATCCACTGGCCCTCGCCGGACGACCAGGTGCCTGTTGCCGAATTCATGGGCCAGTTGCTGGAAGCCAAGCGCCTGGGACTGACCCGCCAGATCGGCATTTCCAACTTCACCGTCGACTTGATGAAACAAGCGATTGCAGCCGTTGGCGCCGAAAACATCGCCACCAACCAGGTCGAACTGCACCCCTACCTGCAAAACCGCAAGGTCGTGGACTTCGCCACCGCCAACGGCATTCAGATCACGTCGTACATGACGCTGGCCTACGGCGAAGTGCTCAAGGACCCGGTGATCCAGCAAATCGCCGAACGCCATCAGGCGACCCCAGCGCAAGTGACGCTGGCCTGGGCCATGCAATTGGGCTACGCAGTCATCCCGTCGTCAACCAAGCGCACCAACCTGGAAAGTAACCTCAAGGCCCTGCAACTGACCTTGAGTACTGCCGACATGGCACAGATTGCCGAGCTGGAACGCGGCCATCGCCTGACCAGCCCCAAGGGTATCGCACCGAAATGGGATTAACCCCCGGCTGCTGGCTGGGATAACTCGCGCAACCACGGCAACACCCGCAGGCCGGCAGTGGCTGCGGGTGGGTCAATGATGTCCATGAAGTGTTCAAGGTTGACGTTGTCAGGCACGCCGGGCAGCCGCACCAGCACCGCCGGCGTTACGTCAGCGCGGGTACTCAGGTCCAAATGATCGTAGACCAGCACGTGGTGCGCCTGGGGTTGAGACCCGCAAGCATGAGCCGTCAGCCCCGCATTGATGATCAGCACATCAAAGGGCAGAGCCGGGATAGCGGTGAGCAACTGGGCCTCTTCAACGGTTTCCACCGGTACGATCCGGAAGTACCCCAGCCGATTGAGCATTTTCTCGATATACAAACGTTGCAGGTGTTGTTCATCGGCAATCAGGATGGTCAGTGCTTTGTTTGGCATGGCGAATCCCTGGGCAGGCAGCGCTCGTCAGTGAACGAGCCCCATTTTCCAGACATACCCCGAAGACAAAATCAGGTTTATTCCTACTCCATGTAGGAATTCTCCCAAACCCACCGAATAGACATCCACTTCAGTCAAGTCTGCTTGATGCGTTCGCTCAAGTTATGATGCAAGCTATCAATGGCGTGGCCAATGGCTTCAACCGAAGCCGCCAATGCATCACGGTCCCCCCTTTCACACACGCCCTCCAGCGCCTCACAACAAGCGACCAGCGCCGCCGCCTTGACCATGCGAGCGCCACCTTTGACCCGATGGGCCAGGTCATGCAACTTGCCAAAGTCCGCGTGTTCTTGCAGCGCCGATAGCAGCAAGCGGTCCACCGCGAGGCTACCGAGCAATGGTGTCAGCAACTCATTGAGCCCGGCAGTATCATCGCCTGTCAGAGCGACTAGCGTACTCAAGTCACATACCGGCACGCCCTCTTTCACCACCGCTGCCGCGGTGCGCGACGCCAACGCCGTGCGCAGATCATCCAGGCCGGTCGGTTTGAAGAGACAACCGTCCATGCCCGCCTGCCGGCAGCGCTCGGTCTCCTCCGGTTGCGCGTTGGCGGTAAACCCCAGTAGCAGACACGGCATCAGGCCACGCTGACGCTCCTGGGCACGGATATCACGTGCCAATGTGTAGCCATCCTTGAGTGGCATATTGCAGTCGGTGATGACGCCATCAAACTGCCCGGCCTGCCACAGGGCAAAGCCCTCAGCGCCGTCCTCGGCTGTGACGATGTGATGTCCCAGGAAGCTCAGTTGTCGAGTCAACAGCAAGCGATTGGCCGGGTAATCATCGACCACAAGGAGGTTCAATGCAGGTGTCGCAGGCGCAGGTTTAACAGGTAAAGAAAGCGCCGTTTCGGTGGTCAACGCCAGCGCCAACGTCACGTCCACTCGCGTCCCCTTGCCCTGCACACTGCTCAAATGCAATTGGCCGCCCATCATCTCGCACAGGTTGCGGCTGATCACCAACCCAAGGCCGGAGCCACTGCGCGCCGATTGGTCGTTGTTGCTGCCTTGGAAAAACGGATTGAACAAGCGCTGCTGATCTTCGGCACTGATGCCAATCCCCGTATCTTCCACAAGCAACCGGAGGTTCAAGTGGTCACCGACCAATGCCGGTGTGCTCTGAGCGCCCAGACGCACCTGCCCGGTGGCGGTGAACTTGATGGCATTGCCCAGCAGGTTGGACACCACTTGCTTGAAACGCAAAGGGTCGATCAGCACCGTTCGATCGATCAGCGGATCAAGCTCGACTTGCAGCTGCAGCCCCTTATCCCGAGCCAACCCCTCGAAAACGCGCGCCACGGAGGCCAACAACTCATGGAGATTGGCCTGCTCCAGGCTCAAGGACAGGTGGCCGGTTTCAATCCGTGCAATGTCCAGGATATCGCCGATCAACTCCAGCATGCTCCGGGACGCCATCGACGCCACCTCTAGCGCGTCCTGATCGACACGGCCCTGCTCGGCGTTTTTCAAGGCCAACTCAAGCATACCGATCACCGCATTCATCGGTGTGCGAATCTCATGGCTCATGGTCGCCAGGAAGGTGGTCTTGGCACGGTTGGCGGCGTCGGCTTCCTCCTTGGCTTCCTGCAACTGGCCAAGCAGGCGCTGGCGCTCGCTGACATCCACCCAGCCGGCGATCATGCCCACGACGCTGCCATTACTGTCACGGTACGGCAGCATCCACTGGTAAATGGTCAACACACCACCTGGCACCTTGAGTACGCGATCCTGGATCTGCGGCTCGCCCCGCTCCATCAGGTCCAGGTAATCGGCATGGAACGACTGGGCCTGCGGCGGGTTGCCCGTGTCGGTTTGCACCACAGTCTTGCCGATCACGTCCTCCAACCTGAAGCCAAACACATCAAGGTAAGCGTTGTTACAGGCCATTAACCGGCCCTGGCGATCGCGCACGTAAATCGGATGGGGTGTGCCGTCGATCAGCACGCTCATGAATCGCATCTGGTCGCTCAAGGCCCGCTCTGCCTGGGCGCGCTTGCGTATCAGGTTGCGCAGGTAGAGCCCCCAACCCAGCGTCACCAGCAGCAGTAACGCGGCCAGACCAAACCCCTGGATGATCACATTGCGGTGGCTGCTCCAATAGCTGTCTTCGATGATGATCTCGCTGCGCCAACGGTTGGTCAGTTCGTCCATTTCTTCAGGCGTGATACTCAACAACGCCTTCTCGAGAATTGAATACAGCTCCAGTTGGCTGCGGTTGACACCGAAGGCAATGCGCGCCGGTTCCGTGCCGATCGTGGTGGTGATACGCAGACGGTCTCGATAATTGCGCGCAATCATGTAGCGTGCGCTGATCAACGAAACAATAGTCGCATCGACACTCCCCTTGGCGACCAGGTCCATGGCGGCCTCAGGGTTCTCGACGTCGACAAACTTGATACCTGGATAATCCCGGGCTATCTGTGCACCGAGGCTGTTGCCGCCAATGAACGCCAGCCGTTTTCCGGGCATGTCTTCCAGGGTGAGCAGCCGTTCATCACTGGCACGCGCCACCAGCACGTAGGGGTTGGACAGGTAAGGTCGGGTGAAACGGACTTTTTCGGCACGCTCGACGCTAGGCGTAATGACCGCAAGCATGTCCACTTGCCCGCTGCTGACCTCATCAATTTGCCGAGGTAAAGAATTGCTGTGGACCATCTCGAACTTCAAACCCGTGCGCAAGCTGATCCGCGACAACACCTCATCGCTCAGCCCCGCGAATTGCCCCTGCTCATTCAGGAATGACAGCGGCATGAACTTGTCGAGCACCGCGACCTTTACCCGAGGATGCTTCTCCAGCCAACGCTGCTCACCGTCGCTCAGGCGCAACCGGTCGGCCTCCAGGAAGCCACTGTCTCCGGCACTCCAGCGGCGCAGGATGCTCATTTGCTGGTTGGCCGGGATCACGGCCAGCGCTGCGTTGATGATATTCAGCAGGCGGATGTTATCTCCGGAGAAAGCGAACCCGAACGGGTTGACCTCCAGCCCGGAAAAATCGGCCACGCGCACATTATTGAGGTGATTCTTTTGGATCAGATAACGGGTACTGATGACGTCGCCCAGGTACACATCCGCCTGGCCAAACGCGACGGCGCCGATGGCTTGGTGGGTCGAACCGTACAACATCAGTTGCGCCGCTGGGTAATAGGCTTGCACCGCGTCAGGCTGCATGTAGTGGTAGAGCATCGCCACGCGTTTGCCGGCCAGGTCGGGGCTCAGTAAATGACTGTCACCCGCGCGGGTTACCAGCACAGGTTGATCATTGGCGTAGGAACGAGACAGTATCAGGCCCTTGTCGGCGGCTTCGTAGCCATTGGCCGACCCGACTAAATCCACTTCTCCCAGCTTGAGTGCCTCGATCACCTCATCGCGGGTGTCATAGCGTCGAACTTCAATGGGCACGCTTAAGATAAGGCTGATCAACCACGCGTAGTCAGCGGTGATACCTTCAAAATCATTGTTGTTGCTAAGGTCGAAAGGCGCGTAGTCCGGCGCCGACACCCCCATCACCAACGTGCGCCGCTGGCGTAACCAGCGCCAGTCGCTTTCATCAAGCGCCACGCCTGGGTTCTCAAGAGTGGCGTGACCGAGGAGTCGTAGGGAGTGCGGCTCATCCAGGGCCATCGCTGCATGGGAAAACAACCCGATCAGCAGGACAGCCGTGAATCTCAACAGCCGGGAGGTGGTCATTTCAGATCAGATGATTGCGCTGGGCGAACTTGGACAGGTGCACTACCGAAGACATACGCAGCTTCTCCTTGAGTCGCGTCTTGTAGGTGCTGATGGTTTTGTGGCTCAGCAGCATATCCTCGGCGATTTCCTTATTGCTCAGGCCCAGAGCCAGCTTTTGCAGCACCGTCAATTCGCGGTCCGACAGCGCTTCGACCAGTTCTTGCTCGGTGGTCTGCAAATCGTCACGGCGCACTGAACTGTTGGCCACGCTGGGGAAGCAGCTGTAGCCGGAGCGGATCGCCCTGATCGCCTTTTGCAACTCGTCCAGTTCACCCGTCTTGGCCACGAAGCCCATGGCCCCGGCGCGCATGCAGCGGGTGGAGAAGAACACCGCCAGGTAGGAGGTCAGCACAAGGATCTTGCATGGCAGCTCCAACGCCTTGATCCGGCTGATCACCTCCAGCCCGCCAAGCTTGGGCATGGCCAGGTCGAGGATGATCAGGTCCGGGCGCTGCTCACGCGCGCACTGCATGGCGTCGGCGCCGTTGCCCGCTTCATAGATTTCACCAAAGCCTTCTTGCTTCAACAGGTACTTCACGGTGGCACGGATAAAAGGGTGATCATCCACAATTAAAGCTTTGCTCATAAGACTCCCCCGAGGGATCAGTACGCTTACATATCACACGGGACCCATCTACCTGTGAAAAGTAACAGTTCCGACAAACGGTACTGATTACTCTGCATGACACTTCAGGTAGGACAGACCCCTCCTTTTGATAGAACACTGTCAATACGTTGAGCTGCGCCTTGGTTTCTAAGGCGCAAGGGCGCAACCTTAACAACGGTGTGGCTTATCAAATGAAGGGATAGTCTCGATTGCTTGTAGGACTTTTCCTCGTAACAGCATAGTCAGCTTTGCGCGGGACAATCCCAGACAGCCGGGGATTACTCGGTAGTACTTGGGCTCCAGAACGCTTGCACCACCAGGGTCGACATCGAAATTCGCGCCACCAGCGCGTCCAGTTCGTCACCGTCCACCGACGTCACGGCCAAGGTGGCTTCGATCTCCACTTCTTCCGTGCCAAAGGGACGCACGTCCACATCGCTGGCCGGGTAGTTGCAACGTGCCAGCTCCGCTTCCAGCAAAGCCAGTACGGCTTTCTGCTGGGTACGCCGGGCGATCACATACAAGATGTTGGTGACCTCTGCCGACACCACGTCCAACGGCTGACGGTTGATGTTGTTGACAATCGGTCGCAGCAAGGTGTTTGCCGCAAGCACAAACAGCGTGCCAAGCAGCGCTTCGAGCACTAGGTCGGCCCCCGCGCAGGCGCCCACCGCCGCCGATGCCCAGAGGGTGGCCGCCGTATTGAGCCCACGCACGTTGCCCTCTTCACGCATGATCACACCGGCACCGAGAAAGCCGATGCCCGAGACCACATAGGCCACCACCCGCACCGCGCCTTCCGCGCCGCCGAGTCGGCTAGCCATGTCGACGAAAATCGCCGCGCCCACTGCCACCAGCACGTTGGTGCGCAGGCCCGCCGTACGCTGGCGGTATTGACGTTCGAAACCGATCAAGCCGCCGAGGACAAAGGCCGCAGTGAGGCTGACCAGAGTGTCGACCAGAGATTCAAGGTTGATGTTGTTGATTGCTTGCATAGGAAATCTTCCCTGTTCATTGCCAGCCAAACTTACGGATGTAGTAGCCCTTCACCGCCTGGGTCAGCGCCATATACGCCAGCAGAATCACCGGCAGGAACACGAAGTACAGCGACGGCAGCGCCTGCAACTTGAAGTAATGCGCCAGCGGCCCCATCGGCAGGAAAATCCCCACGGCCATGATCACGCCGGTCATCACCATCAACGGCATCGCCGCACGGCTTTGCAGGAACGGGATTTTCGGGGTGCGGATCATGTGCACGATCAGCGTCTGGGTCAGCAACCCCACCACGAACCAGCCAGACTGGAACAGGGTCTGGTGGTCGGGAGTATTGGCGTCAAAGACGTACCACATGAGTGCGAACGTGGTGATGTCAAAGATCGAACTGATCGGCCCGAAAAACAGCATGAAACGACCGACATCTCCTGGCTGCCAGCGCTGGGGTTTACTCAGCATCTCGTCGTCGACGTTATCGAACGGGATCGCAATCTGCGAAATGTCATACAGCAGGTTTTGCACCAGCAGATGCATTGGCAGCATCGGCAGGAACGGAATGAACGCGCTGGCCACCAGCACCGAGAACACGTTGCCGAAGTTGGAGCTGGCAGTCATTTTGATGTACTTGAGCATGTTGGCGAAGGTGCGACGGCCTTCCAGCACACCCTCCTCCAGAATCATCAGGCTCTTTTCCAGCAGGATGATGTCGGCAGCTTCCTTGGCGATATCCACCGCGCTGTCTACCGAAATACCGATATCGGCGGTCCGTAGCGCCGGCGCATCGTTGATACCATCGCCCATGAAGCCGACCACATGCCCATTGGCCTTGAGCAAGCGCACGATGCGTTCCTTGTGGCTTGGCGTCAGCTTGGCGAACACATTGGTAGTTTCCACGGCCTTGGCCAGTTCGGCGTCGGTCATGTCCTCAATGTCGTTGCCCATCAGCAGACCCTGTTGCTCCAGGCCCACTTCGCGGCAGATCTTGGCGGTGACCAGTTCGTTGTCGCCGGTCAGCACTTTCACTGCCACGCCATGGGCCTTGAGGGCTTTGAGCGCAGGCGCGGTGCTTTCCTTGGGTGGGTCGAGGAACGCGACGTAACCGATCAGCGTGAGGTTATTCTCATCCGCCAGGCTGTAGGTGTCACGCCCCGGCGCCATCGGTTGCGCGGCCACGGCGACCACGCGCAGGCCTTCTTCATTGAACGCGGCGGTGACCTGACGGATACGTGCCAACAGGTCATCGGTCAGTGCTTCATTGACGTCGCCATGGCGCACGTTGTTGCACACCGACAGAATCTCCTCCACGGCACCCTTGCAGATCAACAGGTGCGGCTGGCCCTGCTCGGCGACCACCACGGACATGCGGCGGCGGTTGAAGTCGAACGGGATCTCATCGACCTTCTGGAACGCCGTGCCGACTTTCAGCTCGCGATGTACCTCCACATGCTCCAGTACCGCCACGTCCAGCAGGTTTTTCAGGCCGGTCTGGTAGTAGCTGTTGAGGTAGGCCATTTCCAGCACGTCATCGGACTCTTCACCCCATACGTCCACATGACGCGCCAGGAAAATCTTGTCCTGCGTCAGGGTGCCGGTCTTGTCGGTGCACAGCACGTCCATGGCGCCGAAGTTCTGGATCGCGTCCAGGCGCTTGACGATGACTTTTTTACGCGACAGAAACACCGCGCCCTTGGCCAGGGTGGACGTGACAATCATCGGCAACATTTCCGGGGTCAGGCCCACGGCAATCGACAGCGCGAACAGCAGTGCCTCGGTCCAGTCGCCCTTGGTGAAACCGTTGATGAACAGCACCAGCGGCGCCATCACGAACATGAAGCGGATCAGCAACCAGCTGACCTTGTTGACGCCATGCTGGAAAGAGGTGGTGGCGCGATCAGTCGCGGTCACGCGCTGGGCCAAGGCGCCGAAATAGGTGCTGTTGCCGGTGGTCAGGATCACCGCCGTCGCCGCGCCGGACACCACGTTGGTGCCCATGAACAGGATGTTCTCCAGGTCCAGCGGGTTGCGGGTCTTGGCGTCCTGCTGCTGGGCGAACTTCTCCACCGGCATCGATTCACCGGTCATTGCCGCCTGGCTGACAAACAGGTCCTTAGCGCTGAGTACGCGGCAATCGGCGGGGATCATGTCCCCAGCGGACAGTACGATCAGGTCGCCCGGCACCAGTTGTTTGATTGGCAGTTCGATGCGCTTGGCTTCATCGCGGCGCAGCACCGTAGCGGTGTTGCTCACCATGGCTTTCAGCGCATCGGCCGCCTTGTTGGACTTGGCCTCCTGCCAGAAACGCAGCAGCGTCGACAGCACCACCATGGAGAAAATCACCGTGGCGGCCTTCATGTCTTCGGTCAGCCAGGAGATCACCGCCAGCAAGGTCAGCAGCAGGTTGAACGGGTTTTTGTAGCAGTGCCACAGGTGCACCCACCATGGCAGCGGTTGCTCATGCTCGACTTCGTTGAGGCCATATTGCACGCGCAGGGCATCGGCTTCCTGAGTCGTCAAACCTTCGGAATGGCTGCCCAGGGTGCCGAGCAATTGCACCGCACTGCTGTTGGCCGAGACCACCAGGGTTTGCGCCAGGGTCGGCGGCACTTCGCGGCTGACGCTGGCGTCGGTCACGGTGTCGAGCATCGCCAGGCGGCGGAAATGCCGGGCGATGTGCCGGGTCCGCAGGAAGCCGGCAAAGAACTCTTTCAACAGAGTCAGGTTCATGGTGTTACTCCTGCGCGAGGAAAAAACCGTCGTGCAGGTACCGCCGTCTGCACCGCGCCCGTTTTATAGGCACAGCCAGCTTGGCCCGCCTGTCGTAAAAGACAGGCGCGTCCGTAGCATCCCGAGGTGAGGCGGGTGCTGGTCAGCGTCGATGAGAGGGATTCGGGCAGGTGCCAGGACTGGCGCTGCCGGGATGCCGCTTCTCGCTTTTAGTGGCGAGACAACGGCATCGGAAAAATGCGCGTTACCTTGCCAAGCCTGTGCCGGTTACCGAAACCGGCCGACTACTGTCACTCGAACAAGTACCCACTGAGGGTCTCCGCTATTGATGAAAACGCGCGAAGCTTACGCCCCGATGATGAGAGAGTAAACCGTAGGAAAGTTTCCGTATGGGGAATAAGAAGATTCTTCAGGATGGGTTCAGGAAGGTGCATCCACTTGATCTCGCGGCACCAACGTCAGGTAATCACCCACCTGCCCACCTGCCAGGGCCTTGACCTGAATCGATACGCTGTTCACCTGACGCCCCATCGTGATCCCTTCGCGGGTGCGTACCTGCACATAGCCAAGCTTAGGCCAGAAACGTTCGGCCTTGGCATTGCCGATGACTACCGTCAAACGCAGCCATTGAGCGCCGCTGCCCGCAGCCCAAGCCTCAAGATCCGCGTGCAGCCGCTGCGCCAACCCAGTGCCATGCAAGCGTGCATCCACCAGCAACAGCCCGATGTGCCAAACACCAACAGCCAGCAAGTCCGCCGCAATGTTCACCACCGCCACCAGCTGGTGTTCCAGATCGCGGTAACCCAGCCAATACATCCGACTGCACGCCCACCCTGCGGGCAACTGTCCCTGCAATTCCTCATGCGCTTCGGTCGCAGTGGCCGGTTCGCCGTTGACCGCGATGAAGTAATCCGGCGCCCGCTCAAAAAACCGCTGCAACTCGACCTCATCGCGATTACCCAGTTCAACGACCTGAATGCCCACGACAGAACACGCCGGCAACCCGTGTGAATCAACTTCCATGTCCATCGTTCTCAATCGTCCCGCGTCAGCACTTCCAGCAACTCAATCTCAAAACGCAGGTTGCTGTTGGGCTTGATATGCGCGCCCATCGACCGCTCGCCATAGGCCAGATGCGCCGGCACGAACAGGCTGCGCACACCGCCTACCTGCATGCCCATCAAGCCCTTATCCCAGCCCTTGATCACACGCCCGGTGCCAATCACACACTGGAACGGCTTGCCGCGCTCCCAAGAGGAGTCGAACACCGTGCCGTCTTCCAGGGTGCCGGTGTATTGGGTGGTGATCAGCGCGCCTTTAACCACGGCTTTGCCGGTGCCGGGGCGGATGTCGGTGATTTGGAGTTCTTCGGGGCTCATGGGGAATCCGTTGGATAGATAGTGTTTGCTTGAGTTGTGTTTCGCAGATAGGGCATTAAATCCAAGTCGACAATCGCCCAGAATCCACCGGAAAAATCAGGATTATTCAGGTGGACATCAATCGCTAAAACTTGCGGAAGCTGTTCTTGATCGGCAATCACCCCTTCAAGGTGCAACGCCAAGGCCTCGCGGACATTATGCAGCGCTTCGGAAAAAGACCTTCCCGCAGAGAAACACCCCGGCACGTCAGGAATGGTCACGCCGTAGTCCGAGTCCGCGTCCTTGTGTACTACCACAGGAAACTTCATTTTTCCTCCTCTGGATAAGCCCTTGAGGGTCATTCAGCCGAATCATTATTTGAGCCTTACTGTTTTTTTACCAGCGTGCTAATCACCTCCGCACAGAATGTGGGTGCGCAAGCAAGAAAAGAGCAGTGACATTTCCCTTTATCTCGCAGGACGTTTCCGAGAGAATCCCAACCGCTTGCGCCGCTCAAATCACGTGGCTAGTCGTCGTCGGTCACTGCCCATTCAGTGACCGGGTTTAGTAACCCACGATGTGATTAGGCGCCAAGCGCCCCCTTATGCAAGGCGCCTTTTTTCGGCCCTGCGTTATGGTGGCCGTGCGCAGGGCACCTTCGGGTGCGCCGGGTCCTAATCACCGGTCTACTAACCTGCGTACGACCGCCACCCTGTTTAGTAGCGCAGGTATCGGCTCTCTAACGTTGATTAGGAGTTGAACCCATGGACAAACCTGTCCCCGCGCCACCCGCTTCAGAACTGCAATTCTTCACCACCACCCCAGACCTCAGCTTCGAAGACGCCCTGGCCCATGCCAGCAGCGTGTTGCGTTGTGCCGCCGTTGCGGCGCAAACGGCCGGGGATCAACTGGAAGGGACTTCACGCACGTTGGTGCTGTCGGTCATGCACCTGGTGGACATGGCCAGTGTGATGGTGGATCGGTCGCTGGAGTGTATGCAGCCGAGCTAATACAATGTCGCTCAGAGTGAGGGAGCATGCTCCCCACTTTAATCGCTTGCACTGCCCCTACGAAAAAATACGAATTTACTGTGCCAAAATCCAACGCTAGCCTATTTCTGGCTAGCAACACTCACGGTCATCCTGCTCCGAGTCCATTTACTCTGAACTGGGAATATCAGAATGACCATCGGTTCCAACTTCAATTACCCCGCAGACACAGCCCAACACCCCCATCGAAAAAAGCGATCCAACAAGAGCAAATGGGCAGCCAGGTTCCCTAATCCACCTGATTTACGTTTCGACTACCGCGCGCTCGTGGAGCAGGTCAATGGAATTGCCCAGGCTACTGAACCCCACCATAAAATATGCATTATTGGCGCTGGCATTACGGGCTTAACAACGGCACGTGAACTTCACCGGTGCGGCTTCACAGATATTACGTTAATTGAAAAGTCAAAGCGTATTGGCGGCAGGCACCTCACCGCTCTTGGGAATCACAATACCAACACCGTAGGCAGACCGCCTTTCGAGATGGGCGCAATGAGAATGCCGTTCTTCAACACATCAGACGAACCGCCTAAAGATGGGCGTTCACTCATGGCCTATTACGCTAACGAATTCGAACTGCGCCACACAGACTTCCCCAATCCAGGCAGCCCTGCGGTGCGATCCACAGGTATATTTCTACGAGAAGGAAGCGTCGATGACAGCGCAGAACCCACCATGCTTATCTGGAAAAACACGGATGGAAAAACGCCGCCTCCAGGTCAAACACTGGGCAATGTTTTCGCAAAATGGAAAGCCTTCGCCGAGCGCATGACGTTGATCGTCTCCGAACATTACGGTACTGAAGGCTGGGAGAACATGTGGAATTTAATAGTCAAAAAATACGAAAGTGTTTCCTTCCGCGACTTGGTCCAAATGCCAAGCATCGGTAGCTGGCAATCAAGTGACCCTGGAAACTTCGGTGGCATGGGCATGACTGCACAGGAATCCGCGGTTTTCTACGCCATCGGCATTGGTGATGGCAGTTGGGGAGCCTTCTATGACGTGTGTTCACTTTACCCTCTGCGCACGGCGATATTTGGATTCAGCAGTCATCTGCAATTAATCCACGGGCGTGTGAACGCGGACGGCACACCGATGGTGTCGCCTTACTTAGACCATCCCGAGCCCTTGGATTCGAGAGGTCTAGCTTTTAACAAACCCAACTACATCGGACTTGGATCCCTGGCCGAATCCATACTCTTTATCAAGCCCGAAGACACACATGACTCTTTATACGAGCACCTCATAAAAACTCACTCCGGGCTCATGACCCATTGTGCAGTAACAAAGATCAAGAAACAGAAAAACGGGAAAACACGAGTCTATTTCGACTGGAACATCACACAAAAAGAAAACGTAAAAAAAGAATTCATCGATTATGACTCCGTAGTGATGACACTACCTTCATGGCTGATCGAAACGCAAATATCAATTGAAAACTTCAACCCGGAAATGCTCCCCTTTGAAATCATAGACGCCTACAAAACAGCTCATTGGGAAACCAGCTGCAAAGTGTACGCGCCACTTAAAAAAACGTTTCTCTCTCACAATAAAAAAATCCCTCAAGCCATCGTGACGGATAGCTTGGTTCATGATGTATATACCTACCGCTACAACCCTAACAATACCTACGACTGCATTCTTCTCAGCTACACATGGGAAGACGACGCCACAAAGCTATCGGTATTCACCGATGAAGAACTCGTTGATAGGTGCATCGAAGACCTCGACAGAATCCTTTTGAAATCTACCAATATCAAAGAAAAAATATCACCCTACATCGGTCGTAATCACGCGGTAGTTCAACGATGGATGAATGATAAAAACTCGCTTGGCTGCGCAAAGCTTTATCGTGCAGGTACTTATTACGACGCCATGAAACTACTGAAATACAATCGAGACTTTTCTCACAAGTCAGGCTTGTACCTCTGTGGTGAATCCTTCTCTGTCGATGCGGGCTGGACGGAGCCCTGCTTCAGGGGAGCAATCGATACCGTGATAAACATTTGTAATAGAACGCAAGCCGCTTTCAACGGAGGTTTCACTATGGACGACTACCCAACCTATAAAGCCGAACCATAAAAGAAAAAGACTACAACGTAACGGGAATCACCTGACTTTTAATTGAACACTTGCTCGCCTCTTATAAACGCCCAACCGAATCACGGTTGTATAACAATAAGAGGTCACCGCCATGAGCGAACCAGCAAGCCCCGCACGCGTAGCCGTCATCCAACTGGACCCTCAGGTTGGCGTGAACAACCGAGCCAACAATCTGCGTCAAAGTCTTGCACTGGCGACAGAAGCGGCAAACGGTGGAGCGAACCTGATCGTACTGCCCGAGCTTACCAATTGTGGGTATTTCTTCAGCAGTCGCCAGGACGCCTTTGATCATGCCGAACTGGTTCCAGGCGGCGAAAGTGTGCAGGCGTGGATAGATTTTGCCTGTAAGCACCAGGTGTACCTGGTGGCAGGCCTGTGTGAAATAGACGGTATGCAGTTGTTCAATACAGCGGTGCTGCTAGGCCCCGACGGGTTTATCGGCAAATACCGCAAGGCGCATCTATGGAACCTGGAAAAGCTCTGGTTCACACCTGGTGATACCGGATTTCCAGTATTTGAAACCCCGATAGGCCGTATTGGCCTGCTGATTTGTTGGGATATCTGGTTCCCGGAGGTGCCACGTATCCTCAGCCAGCAGGGCGCCGATATTATTTGCAGCCTGAACAATTGGGTGTGGACGCCACCGCCGCTGTTCGATGAGGCAGGCAAATGCATGGCGTCGTACCTGACGATGACCGCCGCCCACGTCAATAACGTGTTTATCGCTGCCGCCAGCCGCATTGGCGAAGAGCGGGAAGCGCGTTACCTCGGATGCTCGTTGATTGCCGGAACCAACGGCTGGCCGATTGGCGCGGTAGCTTCAGCCAATCGTCAGGAAATCCTGTTCGCCGACATTGATATCACCAGCGCCCGCAGTGCTCCGATCTGGAACAGCCTCAATGACCTGCAGCGTGATCGACGCAATGATCTCTACGATCAAATGCTCGGCTACTCCCAACACCCTGCCCTTCCGCGCTGATCAGAGGGTGTGCTATGAAAACACTCATTACCGAAACAAGGTCCAACCGGTCCAGGGCAGATCTCACCGTCCTGATACTGGGGTTAGCCAGTGTGCTACTGGTGCTGTGGGTGGCGCTCAGCAACCAATGGTCCTGGCCAGGCTACGCCGAGATGGTCGCAAGCCTTCCCCACCCTGTTGCCTGGCTACGGTGGATAGTCGGGGATATCAGTGAAGTAGCCTTCTACAAGCACGAACTGGCATCGCTCGGTTTGTTGGGCGGCGCCTACCTGGCATGGTGGGCAAGCAAGCACGGTAAAGCCTGGCAGGGATTTTCTATTTCCTACGGAACAGGGTTATGGCCTTGGTTGGTAACCAGTTCACTGCTGGGGTTAATGCTGAGCAATCTACTGTGGGGCTGGAGCGTCACCGCACAGACGTGGCAACCAACGTTTGCGGCATTCGTCTCGTTACCAGCAGCCATGGTGCTGATGTTCGGCGGCGGCTGGAAAGTTGCCGTAAACGGTGCAGTGTTGGGCGCATTGCTGGTGACCCCCATTTGCCTGCTGATCGTGAACTTCGTGTGCGTTCCACTGGGTCTTCCAGTAGTGATCGGCAATGTGGTGGGCATGGCGATCGGCAGTGTCATTGCATTTGTAGCGTGTCGTCGAGTGCCGTCGCTGGTGAGTTCTGATTACACAGCCCCCGCCAAGCCGGCACCCGCGAAGCCGCCCACTTACGGTATCGCCTGGGGCCTGCGTCGGGTGTTGGCAGATTTCTCCGAAGCGCCATTTTTCGGAAACGAACTCGCGAGTCTCGGGTTGCTGGCAGGTGTGTTGGTGGCCTATGCACTGAACCCGATCAGCCCGGCGTATGGATCTGGCCTGGTTTTGCACCTGCTCGCGGCCCAGGCGCTAACATCGGCTCTGGGCGTCGTGATCTGGCGAAAACAGTGGATGAAACGAGGATGGTTTCCGACCTACGTTCCACTGGTCTCTGCAGTGCCAGCAGCTGTATTAACCCATGGTGGTAGTTGGACAGTCATCGGTTCAAGTGCTCTGCTTGGGGCTCTGGTCGCGCCGCCACTAGCCTGTGCGATTGCGGGCCGCTTGCCCGCACACTTTCACCCGTACATTGGCAATGTCACCTCAATGGCGTTGAGTACGTTGATGATAGTGCCTTTGGTGGGTTGGTTGATCGAGATGTAGCCCTTGCCCCACGCTGTATTCCTTATGCAGCGTGGGAACAGCTTTTCCCCCTTACAGCCAATGCCAAAACCGACTCCAAAACCCCCGCCCCAAATCATCCTTGCACCGCGCATACTGCGCCGCATACAGCTGTGAACGCGCCTGCACCTTGCTCGCCACCGGCGGCAGCCAGGCCTTGGCGGCGTAGGTGCGTTGGCGGTAGCCGCCCCAGCCTTCGTGGTAGTTCAGGTACTGGCCGTAGGCGTCGTATTTGTAGACGCCGTTGACGGTGTAGGTCTTGTCCATGTACCAACCGACAAAGTCGATGGCGTCGTCGAAGTCCTGGCGACTGGCGCCGCTGCGGCCGGTGCTCTTGCGGTAGTCGTTCCACACTTCGTCCTTGGCCTGGGCGTAGCCGGCGGCGGTGGAAACGCGGCCCCAGGGGATGATCCACAGCAGGTATTTGCGGGGGGCCAGGGCGTCCTGGCGGAAGCCGGACTCCTGGTACATGATGGCGAACGGCACCTGAATCGGCACGCCCCAGCGTTTTTGCGTGACGTTGGCGGCGTCGTACCAGTCGTCCTTTTCGCGGAAGATACCGCAGAGGTCATTGGGCGTGCGTGGCGGCGAGGTGCCGCACGCCGCCAACAGGGAGGTGAGTAGTAAAAGTCCGACGGCTTTGGCTGCGCTCAAGGGGCACCTTTGCGAGATACGCGTAAAAAGACCGGCATTTTACGCGTTCATTGAGGTGAGTGCCGATGTGTCATCCAGTTGTTTTGATAACGGCGGTGACCTCCAATTCCAGCATTCCGCCGCTGGGCAACCCCGCCACGCCGACCGCCGAACGTGCATGCCGGCCCTGCTCGCCAAACACATCAATCAACACCTGGGAAGCGCCGTCGACCACGTTGGAAAAGCGCTGGAAACCCTCGCCGCCAAACACAAACCCTCGTACAAACAGAATGCGCTCGACGTTCTCCAACCCTACCACCTGATCCAGCACGCTCAACGTGCGCAACGCGCAGGTTTGACCGGCCTGTGTCACCCGCGCTGGCGAGGTCTGGTCCGTCACCGGTCCGCTGATCACGCCATCGCCCAGCCGGCACACTTGTCCACTCACATAGGCCACACCCGCATGAATCGTCACCGGCACATAGTCACCCTTGGGGCCTGGCGCCTCGGGCAGTTGCAAGCCCAAGGCGGCGATACGCTCGCGAATACTCATGCGGGCTCCTCGACAAACGCCACATGCCCGCCCAACCAGCACCCCTGCACCTGCCCTGCCGCATCGTGACGAAAGCGCAGGGAAATCTGCGAAGGCCGGCCCATTGCGCGGCCCTGGCGGATGTACACCGGACGATCGTCAGCGGCCACCAAGCCAGTTTCCAGCAGGCCAAAAGACAAGGCCGCGGCGGCGATGCCGGTGGCGGCGTCTTCCGGGTAACCCGAAGACTTCGGGAACTGTCGCGCATCAAACTGGCGACCTTCAAGGTCCGACGGCGCGTAGGGATACAACCCCGTGGAACCAATGCGCTCGCACAGTTGCTCCATGCGGCGGAAGTCCGGCTTGAGGCTGTCCAGCACGGCCACGCTCTTCAGCGCGATCAGGGTCTTGACCCGGCTGGTGCGGGCGTTCTGGATCGGCAACGGCGCCAGTTCATTGGACGTGATGCCCAACACCGACAGAATTTCGGCCTCCACCTGCGGGTCGCTCAAGGTTTCAACCTGCCCTTTGGGTTGGCTGATTTCGACTTGAACGTGCGGCGTGCCGGCATTGGTAATCCGTGCATCAACCCGCCCGCTCAACGTCCACAGCGCCAGGCGCTCCTTGTGCAGCATGCCCAATTGATCCAGCAGCCAAATGGCGCCGACGGTGGCATGGCCGCACATTTCCATCTCATGGTTGGGCACCCAGAAACGCAGGGCAAAATCGAAATCGCTGCCGGCCGGTGCGGCAAACACAAAGCCGCATTCATGACCGTAATCGCGGGCGACTTGCTGCATATCGGCATCACTCATGCCGTCGGCCAGCGCCACGGTGGGCGCCGGGTTGCCGCCACGCGCGGTGGCGGGAAAGACATTGACCAGATGAACCTCGGGCGTCATTTCGCCTCTCCCTTGAGGGTGGAAACAGTTGGCGCCACCGCGTCGACGATGGTGTTGGTGTAGACCTGCTGCGGGTCGAGTGTCACCGGGTCATTCTCGACGGCGTTCATGAAACTGATGTTCTTCTCGACGCCGTCTTTTTCGATACGCGGCGTGGCCGGATAGGACGGCAACGAAGCCGTCCAGGCGGCGTCGAAGATCGCCGCATCGGTGTGGGCGAAGTACGGACGCACCGACTCGCGGGCCTTGTCCGGTTCGCTGGCGATCAGGTGTTCGGCTTTCCAGATAGCGCGCACCAGTTTCTCGGCGGTGGCCTTGTTGCTGCTCAACCAGTCCTCGCGGGCGATCATCGCGGTGAACAGGAAGCCGTCCAAGGGTCTGTATTCGCCCTTGGCCAGGTCCATCAGCACAAACCCGCCCTGCTGCGCCGCCGTGGTGACGGTGGGCGGCGACAGCGAGAAACCGTTGATGCTGCCCTGGGAAAACGCCGCCAGCATGTTCGGCGCACCGCCGATGGGCATGATGGTGAAGTCCTTATCCGGGTTCAGGCCGGCGTCCTTGGCCAGGTAGCGCACCAACATGTCGGTGGTGCTGCCGGGGCCAGTAACGCCGATCTTCAAGCCCTTGAGGGCCTCGGCACGCGCCGAGATGGGCGACGCGGCCGACACACCGGCTTTGCGCGCCGACTCGCCGTCGATCACCACGGTGCTGCCGAACTGGGTCTGCACGGCGGCAAACGCCTGCACGTTCTGGCCTTTGGACCGCGCGCGCACTGCGACCGCAGGCAAACCAACATAGGCATCGGCATCGCGACCGAGCACGGCCGTCAACGCCGCCGAGCCACCTTTTTGAAACACGATCACTTCAACATTCAGGCCTTCTTCGGCGAAGTAGCCCTGTTTCTGCGCGACGTAGATCGGCACATACAGGAAGCCTTCGCTGGGGAACGCCAGGGTGACCTTGGTGAAGTCCTGGGCCTGGGCGGCGGGCAGGAAGGCAGCGCACAACAGACCGACAATCACAAGACGCTTATGCATGATCAAGCTCCAAACCAGAGGGGGTTAAACCGCGACTTCACGTTCCGCTTCATTGGCTTTCCACGGCATCAGCTTGCTTTCGGCCACCTTCACCGCCGTGTTCAGGATCAGCGCCAAAACAATGATCCCAACCAAAGCGGCAAACACGCCGGCGGTGTCGAACTGCGAGGCCGCATCCGATAGCAGATAACCCAGCCCACGGTTGGCCGCGATGATCTCGCCCACCAGCGCGCCGATCAGCGCATAAGGCACCGACAACCGCAGGCCGGTGAACACCCAGGTGAAGGCCGAGGGGATCACCACCATGGTCAGCAGGTCACGTTCCTTGGCGCCCATCAAGCGCAGGATGGTCAGTTGCTCGCGGGACACGTTGCGCACGCCGCTGTAGGTGTTGAGGAACACCAGGAAGAACACCACCGCGGCGGTGAGGATGACTTTCATCGGCAAACCGATACCGAACCAGAGGATGAACAGCGGCGCCAGCGCCACTTTCGGCAGGCTGTAGAAGGCCGTCAAAAACGGATCGAGGATGTCGGCCAGCAACTTGGCGCGACCCAGTACAAGGCCTGCGATCAAACCTGCGAGAGAGCCGATGAAAAAGCCCAGCACCGCCTCCAGGGTGGTGATGCCGGCATGGTAGAAAAATACGCCATTGAGCAGGATTTTCCACAGGCTCTGGCCCACGGCCGAAGGGCGGCTGATGAAGAATTCCGCGCCAAACCAGCGCGACACGCCTTCCCACAACAGCATGAGGAACACCAGGAACAGCAAGCGATAAACCCGAATCATACGACCTCCAGCGAGTGAGCCAATGAAGAAGGGTCAGCGGCGCAGGCAACGTCGGGCGCCAGGCGTTTCCACAGTTCGGCGCAGAGTTCCACGTAGCGTGCGTCCGAGCGCAGTTGCACCAGGTTGCGTTCACCGCTCAGCGGGATATCGAGCACATGGTCGATGGTGCCGGGGCGACCGGCGAACATCACGCAGCGGTCGGCGAGCGCAATGGCTTCGTCGACGTCATGGGTGACGAACAGCACGGTCTTGTTGAGCTTGCGGCACAGGCGCAGCAGTTCGGTCTGCAGCGTCAGACGCATTTGCGCATCGAGGGCGCCGAAGGGCTCGTCCATCAGCAGGGTTTCCGGGTCGCTGGCCATCAAGCGCGCCATGGCCGCGCGTTTGCGCATGCCGCCGGAAAGCTGGTTGGGGTAGCTTTCGCCGAAACCGGTGAGGCCTACCAGCGCCATCAGCTCTTCGACCCGTGCTTCGATCTCGGCCTTGGGCACGCGGCGAATCTGCAGCGGCACCGCGATGTTGCCCGCCACCGTGCGCCAAGGCAGCAAGTGATCGGCCTGGGTCATGTAGCCGACCCGGGTGTTCACGCCTTTGACTTCAACGCCGTCGTAGTGCACTTCGCCGACCGTGGGGCCGAACAGCCCGGCGGTCATGTTGAGCAAGGTGGACTTGCCGCAGCCCGACGGGCCGACTAGGGTGATGATTTCGCCGCGCTGGACCTCCAGCGACACATTGCGCACGGCCACAAATTGGCGGCCCTCGACGTTGAAGCTTTTTTGCACGCCTGAAAATCGGATAAAGGGTTTTGCGCTCACCGCCCCTCCTCGTCCGGTACGCCGGACTTGTCTGTTGTTGGTGAGCAGAGGATGAAGGGATGACAGATTTGTGGCGCACGGGATCGGGCCGGATCATGCGCGGGATCGGGACACCGGTGATTGGGGTTGCGCCAGGAGGAACCGACTCGAATGTGGGAGCTGGCTTGCCTGCGAAGGCGGCCTACCAGACAACCACTACCTAACTGTCACACCGCAATCTAACTGTAGGAGCTGGCTTGCCAGCGATAGCGGCCTGACAGCCGACCACAATCTAATTGTCACACCGCAATCCAAATGTGGGAGCTGGCTTGCCTGCGAAGGCGGCCTGACAGCCGACCTGGATGTTGGATCTGATCGGGCACATATCCGTTATTTAGGTAACGGCCACTTATGGTTCCGCCCTTACGGCGGGTCACTTTTGGAAACGAGCCCGGAATGCCGGCCCAGCCAAAAGTAACCAAAAGGGCTCTTGCCCCAACACTCGGTATCTCGCCTAGGCTCGGTATGCCCGTAATCCGACAGGGATTTGGGGGGCCGCCTGAGATCAAAAGCCAGATCAAAATCACGATCACGATCAAGAACGGCTCGCTTCGCATTGTGGTTTGTGCTGGTGTCAGCTACGGCGCCATTCATCCGGGGAGATGCCCAACACCCGGCGGAACACATGGGCCAGGTGCGATGGCGATTCGTAGCCGACGTTGTTGGCGATCTCCAGCACTGACAGGCGTGTATGCCGAAGCAGGGTCTGCGCCCGTTCCAGGCGCAGCCGTTGCACATAGGCCAACACCGTCTCACCGGTGTGCTGCGCAAACAGCCGGGTCAGGTGTCGGCGGGACAGATGGAACACTGCCGCAATGTCATCCAGCCCTGGCGCATGCTCGAGATTGCCTTCCACGTAGGCTTTCACATCGCGCACCAACATGGCGCCATGGCGCTCGGTGGAAGAGCGTTGCAGGCTCGGCTGACTGAGGGAGATCGCCAGGCATTCGAGCAACAACAGGTGATCGGCCTGGGCCAGTTGGCGGCGGCGATCTACGTAGGGGTCGGGTTGGCTGAAGGCTTTTTTCGCCAGCAATAAATGGTGCAGCGGCGCGGAGGTTTGCCAGATGCCCAGGGTGGGCACGCGCAGCAGGCGGTTGGCGTCACCGGACAGGTCACGCAGGGCGTAGCGCATGTAGTCAGGGTCGACGTAGAACGCCAGGTGGCCCTGGCTCGCCGTGAGTGATGAGGAAGAATGGCTGCATTGCGGCGGCACCAGCACGAACTGGCGGTCGATCACCGAGGTGCTGCGCCCGCTGTCTTCGTCCTTGAAGCGCAGCAAGCCATGCTCGGGCACCATGAGCATGAACTCGTCATGGGCATGGGCACCGGTTTCATAGGCGCCATTGGAATTGAAGACGCTGTAGATATCACGCATCGCCAGGCACTGCCGGTGGGTATTGAAATGCTGACACTAGCATGTTTGATGCCAGTGAAAAGCAGCGTCCCTGCTGCAAGCATTGTTAAGCCAACGGCACTCGGCGCGTGGTCAGGGCCATCCGCCCTACCAGGAAGCTCAAGGCCGCGCCCAACAACAGCATGGCCAAGGTGCTCCAGGCCGCACGGGAGAGCTGTTTGGCCGCGACTTCGCCGGCTTCACGGGCTTTCTGCTCGGCCTGTTGCTTTAGTTCATCAACCTTCTGCATGGCCTGCTGATAGGCCTGGGCGTAGTTGTCGACGATCTGGGTAGCTTCTTCCTTGCTCTTGCCGGTGCGGGCCGCAACGATATTGACCAACGCGTCTTTGTCCGCTGCATTCAGCGCGGGCTCACCGGAAGCCTTGACGCGTTCGAACCATTGCTTCAACGCATCGCCAGCCTGGGCAGGGTTGCTGGCTGCGGCGGTCGCCGACTGCTTGCCATCGGCAGCGGCCTGGTCGGTTTTCTGTTCGACGTTGGCCGGGTCCAGTTCAGGCTTGCCACTTTGCTTGAGCAAGGTGTCCAGCTCGCCTTGCAGGCTGTTCCAGTCCAGTTGGATGCCCTGCTCGTTCAACTGCTGCTTGACGCTGTCGCCAATGCCCGGTGCTACCGCGGCAATGCCGCTGCCGGCAGCCGACAGGCCTTTACCTACCACATTGCCGGCGGTGCCGACGACACTGGCGGCCAAGCCCGCCAGCAGCCAGGTGGTGAGCAGCGTGGTGAGGGTCCAGGTCAGTACGCCGTGCAGGCCGCCGCGATCAGGGGCCGTGCGGCCGGCCACAAAGGCGCCGAGGCCAACAGAGACCAGGGTCGAGACAAACAGCCAGATCCCGGCGCCCGTGCCGAACCCACTCAAAGGGTTGCCGGCTTGCATGGGGTCGACGGCGCTGGCGCCGATGGCGGTGCCCAACACACTCAGCACCAGGTAACTCACCAGGGCAATTGCACTCCCGGCCAGTACCGCACTCCAGGACACGCGAAACGGCGAACGGTTGGTTTCATAGACAGGGGTCATGATTGATCCTTTTTGCGTTATTGACCGCCTCAGTCTGGCGAGCCAAGTACCGCTCGTCCCCGCGCAAATGCACCGGGATGAATAGTGCATTTGCACCCCACCCCAGGCAATTGGTCTGCACTATCCTGAAGCCCCGGTGTCGTAATTCCACGCGTCTAAAACCCGGAGAAACCATGACCCAGGATGTCCTCGCCAAAGAAACCAACCGCCGCCAACTGCAGCAGATTGTCTCCGGGGTATCCGACGGCATCATCCTAGCGGAAGTCGACCAAACCATCCTCTGGGCCAACGAAGCTGCGCTGAACATGCACGGCATCGATGACGTCGCTGCACTGGGTGCCAATACCCAGGCCTACGCCGAACGATTTGCCCTGCGCTATCGCAACAACCACCCGGTGCTGTTGGAGAACTACCCCCTCGCCCGCGTCGCCGCTGGCGAAGAGTTCAGTGACGTGGTGGTGGAAGTTTCCCCCACCGAGGACGCCGACAGAACCTGGGTCCATCGCCTGCGCAGCCTGGTGATCAGTGACTCCCACGGTGAGCCGGAATTGCTGGTGCTGATCCTCAGCGACGCCACCGAATGGGCCAGCGCCGAACAACGCTTCGAAAGAACCTTCAACGCCAACCCGGCGCCGGCGGTGATCTGTCGCCTGAGTGACTTGCGTTACATCAAGGTGAACCAGGGCTTTCTGGAGATGACCGGCTACAACCGCGACCAGGTCATCGGTAAATCCGTCTATGAGCTGGACGTGCTGGAACAGGCCGAGCGCAAGGACCTGGCCATCCAGCGCCTGGGCGAAGGTGCGACCATCCCGCAGATGCAGGCCGAGCTGCGCCTGCCTGAGGGCGGCAGCAAACTGGTGATCGTCGCGGGACAACCGCTGGACATGAACGAAGAGGACTGCATGCTGTTCTCCTTCATGGACCTGGAGCCGCGCCGAAAGGCGGAAATCGCCCTGCGCCAGAGTGAGGAGCGCTTCGCCAAATCGTTCCGCCTGACGCCCGTGCCAACCCTGGTGTGTAGCGCCGCCAACCGCCAGGTGGTGGACATCAACGAAGCCTTCATGAGCATCACCGGCTATACCAGCGAGGAGCTGATCGGCAAGTCCATCGAAGACATCGACTTTATCGACAGCCCGCAGGCGGCCGCGCAATTGTTCGCCAACCTGGAAAAAGCCGGCAACCTCGACGGCCAGGACCTCAAAGTGCGCAAGAAAGGCAACGAGGTGATCGACTGCGTGGTCTCCGCCGACACGGTGATCATCCAGGATGTGCCCTGCTATCTGCTGGTGATGATGAACATCACCGAACGCAAACGCTCGGAGCTGGAACTGGTGGCGGCCATCGAAGAAGTGATGCAGGACGCCTCCTGGTTCAGCCAGACCCTTATCGAAAAACTGGCCAACGCCAAGAGCGTCAACAGCCCCAGCCAACCCAATGTCGCCTTCACCGACCTCACCGCCCGGGAGCGCGATGTGCTGGGGCTGATCTGCGAAGGCTTGGCTGACAAGGAGATCGCTTCGCGCTTGAAACTGGCGCCCAACACGGTGCGTAACCATGTGGCCACGGTGTACTCGAAACTGGGAGTGCACAGCCGCAGTGCGGCCATCGTCTGGGCCCGTGAACGCGGGCTGTTTGCCGGGGAATTGCGCCTCAAGAAATAGACCGTGGAAGTACAAATGCACTAGTGCACTTAGTGCGAATTCGCCTTATTGCAGCGGGCAGCACGCCATAACCTTCAAGCATCGAACTTAGGCCTGAAGGAACCCGCATGTTTACCCTCTCTCAACTGCGAAATTGCATCGAAGAAGGCCTGTCGCCGCTGACGTGTGAATTCACCCTGTGCCGGGACGCGTCCCTGACCCTCAAGGTCTACGACGCCGAGACCGGCCGTGTGGATCTGGTGGTGACCGGGATCAGCACCAACCGACTGCAGACCCCGCAAGAAGTCGAAAAGATGGTGGAAGAATTGCGCTACGAACTGCAGAGCAACACCATGGGCAAGCTCACGCTGGATGACTTGCCTTCAACGACGCACCAATGAAATAGAATATCCCGCCTGCGACGATGAACGCCCCCAGCATGTAGAACATGTAGTAGGCCGGCAGGCTGGCCAGTACCAGCCCACACAACACCGGCCCCAACGCGGCACCCAGGTTGGACAGGTTCTGCGCCCCGTAGTACATGCCGCGCAGGTGGTCCGGGGCGATGCGGTCGATAAACATGTACTCGGCCGGAAACACGATGATCTCCCCCACCGTGAACACCACCATCGCCAGCACCCACCACAACACGCTGGTGGACAGCGCGAACCCGACGATTCCCAGCATGAACATGCCCAGCCCCGCGATCAGCCATTGGCCCAGGTAGCGATGCGAAATACGCCGCCCGATCACGTACTGCAAGGCAATCACCAGCACCGCGTTGGTGGTCAGCACGGCGCTGACCACGGTGTAGGTGTATTCGGCTGTGGTGGTGGTCACCAGGTATTGCGACAGCCACGCGGTGAACTGGCCGAAGACCACCGCACTGAGCACGCCGCCGAGGGTGAAGCAGACCAGGCGGTGATCCCTTAAGAGCACCCGCCCGACGGCGAGGAATGGCACCGGCTTTTGCGTGGCATCCACGGTGGTCAGGGTGCGGTCGCCCCAGCGCCAATACAGCAGGAAAAAGCCCACCCCCAACAGCGCCGAGAGGATGAACGGCAAGCTGATATCCAACTTGGCAATCATCGCCCCGAAAAAAGGCCCCACGGCATAACCGACATTGGTCAGGGTGTACTTGATGGAAAACACTTCGCTGCGCGCCTCTTCGGGCAACAGGCTGGCAAAGCCGGCTTTGACGGCGATATCGATCACCGCGTACGCGAGGTTGATCAGGATCAGGCAGGCATAGAACACCCAGAAATGCTGCACCAGCACCGTGCCGATAAAGCCCAGTACAAACAGCGCACTCAGCCCCAGCAACAACCGGTAGCTGTTGATGCGGTCGACAAGGAAACCGCCATACACGCTGAGCAACGAGCCGACGATCAGCGAGCTGCCGATGACCAGGCCAACCTGGGTGATGTCGAGGGCAAAGCGGTGGGTAAGGTAAATCACCAGGTAGGGAAAGGTGATGGCCTTGGCCAGCGTCAGCATGAGCGTGGCCGAAAGCAGCAGGTTTACGGTGCGGGGGTAGTTTCTTATTGTGGCAAGCATCCTGCTCTCGATCGTTGAAGGTAACGCGGCGTCTATGGCCGGTTACCTTAACCCAGGGCAGGCACTACCGACACGGTCATTTCTTGACGGGGGTGATCTCGAGAATGGTGCCGTTGGTGGTCTTGAGCAGCACGAATTTATCGCCTACCCGCGTCCATTGGCTGTCTTCCTCAGGCTGCTTGAGGCCGCGCTTTTTCCAGTCGCTGACCGCCGATTCCTTGCGCATCAGCATGTCCGGCGCACGGTCACCCTCTTTCAGGTCACGGGTGTTGATGTTCGAAGGTTGCACGGTTTCCTGGGGGGTGTCACCGGCCTGCACGATAAAGCTGGCGGTGGACAAGCTTGTGGCGACCAGCAGGCTGGCAATCAGGGATTTGGCTTTCATGGGTGCTCCTTCAATGAATGATGCGTACCCAGGTTCGGACCGCTGCGATGCGTGATCATTCCATCGGGCCTCTCACTGCCCCAATGGGTTGGGGCCGCTTCGCGGCCCAGCGGGAACAAGCCACCTCGCCACCGCAATGGCTAATCAACTGCCAAGGGTGTGCCTTGATGGAACACCATCTGCCACTGCCCTTCTTCTGCCCGCCATACCGAGCTGCGCAACGAGGTCCCGACTCCGTTCCGGTGACAGCGATAGGTGACCAACGCTACATGCTCGCTCAGCATTTTCACCACGAACTCGGTCATGCTGCGCGCAGAAAACACCTCATCCTGCAGCCCGTCGATCACCTCGGCCTTGCTGCCCCACACATGGCCGCTGGCGCCGAACTCAACAAAATCATCGGCCAGCAATCGTGCCAACCGCCTTGTATCCGAACGGGTCGCGCTTTGCTGTAGTGCCTGTTCCAGCCCGAACAAGTGCGCGTGTAAATCCATGCTCATTGCCTCCATGAAATAAATCCTGTAATTTTTCATGAAATTTATCGAAATAAATTTCATGACCCCACAAGAAGAACTCGCCACCCTCGCCGCACTCATCCACGACCTGCGCAAGCACAAGAAGCTCACCCTCGCGCAGTTGGCGCAAAAAATCGAGCGCTCGGTGGGTTTCCTGTCCCAGGTCGAGCGCGGTTTGTCCCGCCCGACCGTGGCGGATTTGACCGCCATCAGCCACGCCCTCGACGTGCCCACCACCTATTTCTACAGCCAGCCCAAACCCAAGGCCGTGGACTGGATCACCCGCCCCAACGAGCGGCGCACGGTGTATTACGCCAATGGCATCACCGACATCCTCGTCTCACCGAGCATGAATGGCGCCTTTTCGATGCTCGACAGCCTGTTGGCCCCTGGTGCCAACAGCGGTGAACAAACCATGAGCGATCGCGCCGAACAAGCCGGTTTTGTGCTGGAAGGCGAGTTGACTTTGTGGGTTGAAGGTGAGGCCGACTCGGTCACCCTCGGCCCAGGCGACAGTTTCCACCTGGCCAGCTTCGCCCATTGCCGCTACGCCAACCTGACCGACCTGCCCGCCCGCGTGTTGTGGGTTTACAACTAGGAGTTGCACCCGTGAAAAGCCATGCCTCCACGTTACTGGCCGAAGTACGGACCTTTCGCCAGAACCATCCCGATGTGCGCTACGTCGACCTGATCGCCCTGGACATTCCCGGGCACTTCTACGGCAAGCGCTACCCCATCGAGATGCTGGAAAAAGTCGCCGCCGGCAGCCCGCTGAAGCTACCGCAGAACGCCGTGCTGCTGGGGGTTCAGGGCGGGTTGTTCAAGATTGGTGATTACTGCTTCAACGACGGTGACCCGGATGCCAACCGTCGTCTGGTGCCAGGCACGCTCAAGCCGGTGAGCTGGGAGTCGCAGCCCCTCGGCCAGATGCTGATCACCTCGGACGGCACCGAAGCGCCCATCGAATTCGAACCCCGCGAAGTGCTGGCCAAGGTGCTCGAGCGCCTCCAGCACAAGGGCATCCACCCGGTGGTGGCGTTTGAACTGGAGTTCTACCTGTTCGACAAAAAGCTCGACAACGGCCTGCCACAATTCGCCCGTGACCCACTGAGCGATGACGCCGACGACCAGCCCAACTTGCATATCGAACGGCTTTCGCGCTTCGGCGAAGTGCTCGACGATATGGCGCAAACCGCCAAGGACCTGGGCATCGACATCACGGTGATCACTGCCGAGATCGGCCCCGGCCAGTTCGAGATCAACTTCGGCCACCTCGACGATGGCATGCGCGCCGCCGACTGGGCCGCCCTGTTCTGCCGCAGCACCCGTGGCGTGGCGCTCAAGCACGGTTACCGCGCCAGCTTCATGGCCAAGCCGTACCTGCAATACCCCGGCAGCGGCATGCATGTGCATGTCAGCCTGTACGACGGCGCTGGCAATAACCTGCTGGCGGCGCACCAGCAGCAACCGCTGCGGCACGCTGTGGCCGGCTGCCTGGAATTGTTGCCCCATTGCATGCCGATCTTCTCGCCCAACCACAACGCCTTCCGCCGCCTGGGCGGTACGGTCAACGCCGCTACCCGTGCCAGTTGGGGCTTTGAAGACCGTGACGCGTGCGTGCGCATTCCCGAGTCCGACCCACGCAACCTGCGCATCGAGCACCGGCTGGCCAGTGCCGATGCCAACCCGTACCTGGTGCTGGCGGCGATCCTCGTCGGCCTGGAACACGGCCTTGAAGCCAAGCGCGAACCCATCGCCCCGCTGAACGAGGACCGCAGCAGCGGCACCGACTTCCCCCTGGAAATGCTCGACGCGGTACGTGCCATGCAGCATCAACCGGTATTGCGCGATAAGCTGGGCGCCGAATTTGTCGACGTGTACTGCGAAAACAAACGCCAGGACCACCTGGCCTTCCAACAAGAGATCAACGCGCGGGAATACCGCTGGTTTCTCTAACCGCCACTTTCTCTAACCGCCACCGGAATCACCGATGACCGACCAAAGCGCCCCGGCCCTTAAGGAAATCTTCAACGTCGAACGCCTGCAACACATCGCCGATGAAATGACAGCGGTGTACCCGGCGTTCGACGCCAAGGGCTTCCTCAAGCACGCCAAGGCCGGGTTGGCCGAGTTGTCGGTGATGCAGCGCATGGCGCGGGTCAGCGAAAGCCTGCACGCGGTGATCCCGCTGGATTATCCGCAGACCCTCAAGCTGCTGCATGCACTGGCGCCGCGCCTGAACAGCGCGTTTGTCAGCCTGTTCCTGCCGCATTTCGTGGCAAGTTACGGGTTGCACGACTTCAAGCGCTCCATGGCAGCTCTTAAATACTTCACCACCTTTGGTTCCGCCGAATTCGCCATCCGCCACTTTCTGCTGCACGACTTCCCGCGCACGCTGGCGGTGATGCAAACCTGGTCGCTGGATGACAACGAACACGTGCGCCGCCTGGCCAGCGAAGGTTCACGTCCGCGCCTGCCTTGGTCATTCCGTTTGGCCGAAGTGCAGGCCAACCCCGAGCTGTGTGCGTCGATCCTCGACAACCTCAAGGCCGATAACAGCCTCTACGTACGCAAGTCCGTGGCCAACCACCTCAATGACATCACCAAGGACCACCCGGAATGGGTGCTCAGTCTGATCGAAGGTTGGAACCTGGATAACCCGCACACCGCGTGGATCGCCCGCCACGCCCTGCGCAGCCTGATCAAGCAAGGCAACACCCGCGCGCTGACGATCATGGGTGCGGGCGCCAAGGCCGAGGTGAAGATCCACCACCTACAGGTCACGCCGGCGGTGATCAACCTGGGCGACCGCATCAACCTGTCGTTCAGCCTGGAGTCCACCGCCACTACCCCGCAGAAACTGGTGGTGGACTACGCCATCGACTACGTGAAAAGCGCCGGCCACAGTGCCGCAAAGGTGTTCAAGCTCAAGGCGTTTACTCTCGGCGCTGGCGAACTTCACAGCATCCGACGTGAGCAACATATCCGCGAGTTGACCACGCGTAAGCATTACCCCGGCAAGCATGTCGTCCATGTGTTGATCAACGGCGAGAGGCTTGCCAGCGCCGACTTCGAACTGCGAAACGACTGACACAAATCAAAGAAAAGGCTCTAGAACGGGCCTTTCAGCCACATAAATTGTCGAACAATCCTGGCTTTCTCAGTTGCGATCCATTATCATCCAGCGCCTTCTCGCTACCCACCGGGTAGCTGTTTCAATGTGTCACCCGAGGCGCCCATGTACCGTTTTTCGTTTCACCGTCCCCTGATTGCCATCAGCCTGGGGCTTGTTGCTCCTGGCGTGTTTGCCGCGCTGCAACCCCTGGCCGAAGCACCACTGGCCAGCGACACCGAGCTGCACTGCCACTTCAACCGCGACGCCAGTACCGACTGCACCACCACCTACCGCTATACGATCCTCAAGCCGAGCGGCCGCGAAATGCTCTCGCGTATCGACTTCGATTATTCCGAAGGCGACACCTTTGAAGTGATCAGCGCGCAGTCCACCCAGCCCGGCGCCAAGCCAGTGGCGCTGGATGCGACGCAGATCGACACCCGCACCGCGCCCAATCCGGACCAGGGCTTCAGCCGCAACAAACAGACCTCGCTGGCCTTCCCCAACCTGCGCGTCGGCACGCAGATTCGCTACACCGTAAGCGAGCACCACGCCGCCAAACCCTTGATGACCCAGTTTCACTACGTGCTCAAATTCGGCGCCAGCCCGGCGCGGCGCGACCGGTTCAAGGCGCGTTTTACTGCCGAGCGCCCCATCCAGTGGCGCAGCGAACTGTTCGAGGGTTTCAGCGTAACGCCGTCGCAGAATGGCAAGACCCTGGACGTGGTGCAAAAGGCCCCGACCTACCTCAACTACATCAACGAAGCCTCCAACGCCGCGTTGCTGCGCATCCCGCGTATCGAGATAGGCAGCGCCCTGGAGCGCCAAGCGTACTTCGGTGCGTTCGCGCAGCGCTACAACCAGATCCTCGGTGCCAACCTGCCGCCACAAGGTGCTGCTGCCGTGGTTGCCGTGCGCGGTTTGGCGCCGGCCGAACAGGTCGCGGCATTGATGCAGCACATCAACGATCACTATCGCTACCTGGGTGATTGGCGGGCGACAGAGCGCGGCTACGTGCCCTTCAACCTCGCTGAAATCGAACAACACGGTTATGGCGACTGCAAGGACCTGGCAATCCTGCTGACCGCCTTGCTCAAGGCCAGTGGCATCAAGGCCGAGACCGCCTGGGTCAGCCGGGGCGATGTGGTCGAGTCGCTACTGATCCCCGGCACCCAGGCGCCGAACCACGCCATCGTGCGCGCCGAAGTGGACGGCCAGGTGTGGTGGCTCGACCCGACCAACCCGGTGTTCGCCCCCGGCCAGGTCATGCCCGATATCCAGGACCGCTGGGTGCTGGTCAACGACGCCCAGGGTCAGGTGCGCGAGGAACATATCCCGCTGGAACGCCCCGAAACCACCCTGCGCCTGGACAAACAGGTGCACTACGACAAACAAGGCGACGGCGCGACCCAGGCCACGATCACCTTCAGTCGCCTGCCGCTGATGCAGCTGAGCGTCGCCGACCGCCAGCAAGGCAGCACCGCCACCGACCAGGACATCTGCGCCAACTTCGGCAACGAGATCAGCGACTGCCAGATCACTCGCCCTGCCACCGGCTTTGTGGTGCATGACGGCTATACCGTCACGGCCAAAATGACTGATCAGCGTGCGCTGGAAAAGCTGGCGAATGACTACGTATATAGCGATGAATCGCTCAAGGGTCGTTGGGATGGTTTTATCAACTACCGCCGCCAAGGGCAGCAGGCCGAGCTTGATCTGGGCAACCCGCAAACCCATGACTACAGCATCACCCTGAGCGGCGGGCGGATGGAAAAAACCATCCCGGGTTGCCAGGTGCGGTCGCCGTGGTATGACTTGGACCTGCAGGGTTCGCAGGAGAATGGTGGGCTGCGTTATCACTATCGCCTGAGCCAGAAGGTGCGTTGGTTGAGCCGTGATGAGATTGTCAGCAAGGCGTTCGGGAAAATGATCGAGGATGCACGGGCTTGCGCGGAGCAGGTGCATCAGGTGGTGAAACTCTAACCCCTCTGTTGGGCAGGCCTGGCATCAGGCCTCGCCCAACAACAACCCCTGCTCCCGCGCGCACAACTCCACCACGTAATCCCACAACACCCGCAGCCGCACCGATTTGTGCAACTCCCGGCGCGAGCTGATCCAGTAACTGCGCTGGATCCCCTCCCCCGGCAGCAACGGCACCAGTTCCGGGTCGCCGGCCGCCATGAAGCACGGCAACACCGCGATCCCCAACCCGGAGCGCGCGGCTTGGTGCTGGGCAATCACGCTGGTGCTGTGGAACACCACCTTGGGGTTGCGGCAGAAGCTGCTGAGGAATTTGAGTTCCTGGCTGAACAGCAAGTCGTCCACGTAATCGATCCACGCGTGCGCGGCGAGGTCTTCGCGCTTTTCGATCGGTGGGTTGCGGTCCAGATAGGCACGGCTGGCGTAGAGGGCCAGGCGGTAGTCGGTGAGTTTGCGGGTGACCAGTTGATCGACGCTGGGGCGTTCGAGGTGGATGCTGATCTCCGCTTCGCGGTTGAGAATGCTGACAAAGCGTGGCACCGCCACCAATTCCACTTCCAGCCCGGGGTAGCGATCAAATAGCCCACCCATCCGACTGGCCAGGAACATCACGCCCAAGCCTTCGGCCACGCCGAGGCGGATCTTGCCCAAGGGCGCGGCGGAGTGGGTCAGTTCGTCTTCGGCCAACAGCGCGACGTTTTCCATGGCTTCGGCGTGCTTGAGCAGCGCTTCGCCGGCCGGCGTCAGTTCGTAGCCCTGGGCATGCTGCACGAACAGAGCGGTGCCAAGGCTTTTCTCGATCGCCTCGATATGCCGGGCCACGGTGGCATGCGTGGTTTTCAGACGTTGCGCGGCGGTGAGCAAGCGGCCGCTGCGCTGCAGCTCCAGAAAATACCGCAGGTCGTTCCAGTCGAACATGACGCCTCCCTCACTTGGACATAAATACTGTCTAAAGCTGTACCCGGTACCTGTGGTGAGCGAGCTTGCTCGCGCTGGGCTGCGCAGCAGCCCCAAAACCGGAAGCCTCGTTGCATCTGAAAAACCGCGTTTGCATGCAGGAGGGGCCGCTTCGCGCCCCAGCGCGAGCAAGCTCGCTCACTACATTGAGCAAAGCCCCAAGGGTCATGCTGTTTAAAAACGCACAGCAGCTGGGTAAAAACTAACATTTTTAAGACGAAAACTAACAACTAGGATGGAGCCAATAAGAAAAACAAGCGAGGCCTCAGATGCCCATTGCAACTGCTGAATACGATTACATCGTCGTAGGCGCCGGCCCCGCGGGCTGCCTACTGGCCAATCGACTGTCCGCCAACCCTGCCCACCGCGTGCTGCTGCTTGAAGCCGGCGGCCGTGACAACTACCCCTGGATCCACATTCCCGTCGGCTACCTGTTCTGCATCGGCAACCCACGCACCGACTGGTGTTTCAAGACCGAAGCCCAGGAAGGCCTGCAAGGCCGTGCGCTGAGTTACCCACGGGGCAAGGTGCTGGGCGGTTGCTCCTCCATCAACGGCATGATCTACATGCGCGGCCAGGCTCAGGATTACGACGGCTGGGCCGCAGAAGGCAATGCGGGTTGGGCCTGGAAAGACGTGCTGCCGCTGTTCAAGCAGAGTGAAAACCATTTTGCCGGCGGCTCGGAATTCCACAGCGATGGCGGTGAATGGCGCGTCGAACAGCAACGCCTGCACTGGCCGATCCTCGATGCCTTCCGTGATGCGGCCGCGCAAAGTGGTATTGCCAACATCAATGACTTCAACCAGGGCGACAATGAAGGCTGCGGCTACTTCCAGGTCAACCAGAAGGCCGGCGTGCGCTGGAATGCGGCCAAGGCGTTCCTCAAGCCGGTCCGTCAACGCCCCAACCTGACAGTATTGACCGAAGTGGAGGTCGACCGCGTACTGCTGGAAAACGGCCGCGCCTCCCAGGTAATCGGACGCCAGCAGGGCCAGCAACTGAGTTGGAAGGCACGCAAGGAGATCGTCCTGTGCGCCGGCTCCGTGGGGTCGCCAGGCATCTTGCAGCGTTCGGGAATCGGTCCATCCAGTGTGCTCAACCCCCTGGGCATCGACGTACTGCACGAACTGCCGGGCGTTGGTGGCAACTTGCAGGACCACCTGCAACTGCGGCTGATCTACAAACTGGAAAACGCCCGCACCCTCAACCAGATCGCCGGCACGCTATGGGGCAAGATGGGCATGGGCCTGCGCTACCTGTATGACCGCAGCGGCCCATTGTCGATGGCGCCCAGCCAGCTCGGCGCATTTGCCCGCTCGGGTCCGGAACAGACCTCGGCCAACCTCGAATACCACGTGCAGCCGCTGTCACTTGAGCGTTTCGGCGAACCGCTGCACGCATTCCCGGCGTTTACCGCATCGGTCTGCGACTTGCGCCCGCAAAGTCGCGGACGCATCGACATTCGCTCGGCCAACCCAGCGGATGCACCGCTGATCCGCCCCAATTACCTCAGCCATCCGGAAGATTTGCGGGTGGCCGCTGATGCGATCCGCCTGACACGCCGTATCGTCGCCGCCCCGGCGCTGAGCCAGTTCAAGCCAGTGGAATACCTGCCAGGCGATTCGCTGCAAACCGAAGACGAATTGCATGAAGCCGCCGCGCGTATCGGTACTACTATCTTTCATCCGGTTGGCACATGCCGCATGGGCAGCGATAAAGACGCGGTGGTGGATGCGCAACTGCGGGTGCATGGCGTGCCTGGCTTGCGCATTGCCGATGCATCGGTCATGCCGCGCATCACGTCCGGCAACACCTGTTCACCTACGCTGATGATCGCGGAGAAGGCCGCGCAGCTGATCCTTTCGCCGAATACAAGGAGTCTCGCCCCGGAGAAAGAACTGGTTCATGCAATCTGAATAGCGGCGCCAGACCTGGCGCCGACAGTGGAACAACAATAAATAATCACTGTGAGGGCTACCCGATGTCAGAACATGCTCAACCCCTGGGTTCGGCGGTCAACACCGTCATCACCCGCAACGACTCAAAGAAGGTCATCTTCGCCTCGTCCCTGGGGACGGTGTTCGAATGGTATGACTTCTTCCTCTACGGCGCCCTCGCGGCGGTGATCAGCAAGCAGTTCTTTGCTGGGGTCAACGACACCACGGCGTTCATCTTTGCCTTGATGGCCTTTGCGGCCGGCTTTGTGGTGCGACCGTTCGGCGCGCTGGTGTTTGGACGCTTGGGCGACATGATCGGGCGCAAATACACCTTCCTCGTCACTATCATCTTGATGGGCGTGGCGACTTTCTGTGTCGGGCTATTGCCGACCTACGCCAGCATCGGCATTGCGGCACCGATCATCCTGATCGTGCTGCGCATGCTGCAAGGCCTGGCGCTGGGCGGTGAATACGGCGGCGCAGCGACCTACGTGGCGGAACATGCGCCCGCCGGCAAACGCGGCTTCCACACCAGCTGGATTCAATCCACCGCGACCCTCGGCCTGCTGCTGTCACTGCTGGTGGTGCTGGCCTGCCGTTACTTCACCGGTGACCAGTTCGAAGTGTGGGGCTGGCGCATTCCGTTCCTGTTCTCCATCGTGCTGCTGGGTATTTCCACCTGGATTCGCATGAGCCTGCATGAGTCGCCGGCGTTCCTGAAAATGAAAGAGGAAGGCAAGTCCAGCAAGTCGCCGATCCGCGATTCGTTTGGTAAATGGGAAAACCTCAAGATCGTGCTTATCGCCCTGTTCAGCATCAACGGCGGCCAGGCGGTGACCTTCTACGCGGCGCAGTTCTATGTGCTGTTCTTCCTCACCCAGTTCCTGAAAATGGACCCGGCCCTGGCCAACATGCTGCTGATCATCAGCGTGGTGATCGGCGCGCCGTTCTTTATCTTCTTTGGCTGGCTGTCGGACAAGGTGGGCCGCAAGCCGGTGCTGATGCTCGGCCTGCTGCTGGCGACCGCGCTGTACTTCCCGATCTTCAAGAGCCTGGCGCACTACACCAACCCGGCGATGGACCAGGCCAGTCACCAGGCCCCGATCACCGTGCTGGCCGACCCGGCCACTTGCACCTTCCAGTTCGATCCGGTGGGCAAGGCCAAATTCGACAGCCCGTGCGACAAGGTCAAGACCTTCCTGGTCAAGCAGGGCCTGCCCTACAGCAGCGCCGCCGCACCGGCCGGCAGCCCGGTGCAGGTGAGCGTAGGTGACGTACGCATCGACGGGTTTGACGAAAAAGCCCTGCGTGGCGCCGTGACCCTGGCCGGTTACCCGTCTTCGGCGGATGTGGCGCAGGTCAACAAGACCATGGTGGTGGTGCTGATCGTGGCGCTGATCCTGATTGCCGCCATGTGCTATGGCCCCCTGGCTGCGTTGATGGTGGAGTTGTTCCCGACCCGCATCCGCTACACCTCGATGTCCCTGCCCTACCACATCGGTAACGGCTGGTTTGGCGGGTTCTTGCCGACCGTGTCGTTCGCGCTGGTGGTGTACACCGGCGATATCTTCTACGGCCTGTGGTATCCGGTGGTGGTGACCGGGGTGAGCCTGATCGTGGGGCTGTTCTGCCTGAAAGAAACACGGCACGTGGATATTGATAACAACTGACTGAAGGCGCCCCTTTCCCTTGCCGGACGGGGGCGCACACAAATTGCTGTATATCCATACACATAATAGTTGATCAAATCCCTTCTTTTGCCCATTCTGCTCTTCATTCAATAGCGTAACGAACGGGCTGAGCATGCGGCTGTACCTCTGTGAAAAACCCTCCCAGGCCAAAGATATCGCGGCCGTGCTCGGCGCCAGCCGCCGTGGCGACGGGTGCTGGCTGGGCAATGGGGTCACGGTCACCTGGTGCATCGGCCATCTGCTCGAAACCGCCCCACCCGACGCCTACGACGCCAAGTACAAACGCTGGGTGCTGGCCGACCTGCCCATCGTCCCGGAAAAATGGAAGATGCGCGTCAAGCCCAAGACCGCCAGCCAGTTCAAGGCGGTCAAGCGTTTGCTGGGAGAAGCCCAAGAACTGGTGATCGCCACCGACGCCGATCGCGAAGGCGAGATGATCGCCCGCGAGCTGGTGGAACATTGCCGCTATCGCGGGCCGATCCAGCGTCTGTGGCTGTCGGCCCTCGACGATGCCTCCATTCGCAAGGCCCTGGCGGCACTCAAGCCCGGCGCCGAGACCTTCAGCCTGTACCACTCGGCCCTGGGCCGTTCCCGCGCCGACTGGCTTATCGGCATGAACATGAGTCGTTTGTTTACCTTGTTGGGGCGCCAATCCGGTTACCAAGGCGTCTTGCCCGTGGGACGGGTGCAAACGCCGACCTTGCGCCTGGTGGTGGACCGCGACCGCAGCATTGCCGATTTTGTGCCGGTGGCGTACTGGGCGATCGATGTCGATCTGCGCCACGAACGCATGACGTTCACCGCCCAGTGGCGTGCGGCCGAGGATGCCTGTGATGACCAGGGCCGGTGCCTCAACCCGCAACTGGCACGAGACGCAGCCGATGCCATGGCCAATGCCGCCATCGCACGGCTGGTGAAACTGCGTACCGAGCGCATGCGCGAAGTCGCTCCCCTGCCCTTTGACCTGGGCACCCTGCAGGAAATCTGCTCGAAGAAACTGGGGCTCGGCGCGCAGGAAACCCTGGATATCGCCCAATCGCTGTATGAAACCCACAAAGCCATCACCTACCCGCGCAGCGATTGCGGCTACCTGCCACTGAGCCAGCACAGTGACGCGCCGAAGATTCTTGCTGCGCTGGGGCGCGCTGATGCAGCCGTAAACGAGCTGATGCCACATATCGACCCGCAACGCCGCTCACGGGCGTGGAACGATGCCAAGGTCAGCGCCCACCACGGCATCATCCCGACCGGCGCCGGCAAGGATGTCGGGCAACTCACCGGCAAGCACCGTGCGGTCTACACCTTGATTCGTGCACGCTACCTGGCGCAGTTCCTGCCCAACCATGAATACGACCGCACCCAGGCGGATTTCGACTGCGCGGGGCAAGCGTTGCGCACGGTGGGCAAAGTGGTGATCGACCCGGGCTGGAAACGCGCCTTGCCCGAAGCCTTGGTGCCAGCCAAAGGGCGTGAAGCGCCAGCCCCACAAGCGTTGCCGGCATTGGTACAGGACCAGGACTATGCCGTGGCCAAGGTCAACCTCAAGGACCTGTGGACCCAACCGCCCAAGCCCTTTACCGAAGGCGACCTGATCAAGGCGATGAAAAACGTCGCCAAGCTGGTGGAAGACCCGCTGCTCAAGCAAAAGCTCAAGGACACCACCGGCATCGGCACCGAAGCCACCCGCGCCGGCATCATCCAGGGCCTGTTGGACCGTGGCTACCTGGTGAAGAACGGTAAGGCGCTGTCGGCCACCCCGGCAGCGTTCAGCCTGATCGACGCCGTGCCTCGCGCTATCGCAGACCCCGGCACCACGGCAATCTGGGAGCAGGCGCTGGATATGGTGCAAAGCGGTGAAATGAGCCTGGAGGAATTCGTGGCCAAACAGGCGGCCTGGATGAGCAAGCAAGTGGCACGTTGCAATGGCATGCGCATGACCATCACCGGCCCGGCCAGCCCGGCAGGCAGGCCGAGGCGCCGCGCCGTGGAAAAAGAAACGCAAGAGCGCGCCACGCAAGACTGCAGCCAGCCCTAAACGGACGAAAAAGCCGACAACTGCGGGGTAAATCGCGAAAAAAACCGGCGAATGACGTTTTTCGACGGGTTTAACGCCGCTTTGGACCTTGCCGCCGCGCGGGCCGTCTAGGATTCTGTAAGGGGAGCCTGACTAACCAACAAAAACCGGAGTGGCCGCCATGAAAACCGTTGCAGAAGTGCTCAAAGCCAAGGACAAGAAAAACCAGGAAGTCCATGTCATCAAACACGACCACACCGTGTTTGAAGCACTGGTCAGGATGTCGGAGAAAAACGTCGGGGCCTTGCCGGTCGTCCAGGATGACGTGGTGGTAGGCATCATCAGCGAGCGTGATTACGCCCGCAAAATCATGCTCAAGGGGCTATCGTCGGTCACCACAAAGGTGCATGAGGTGATGAGCTCTCCGGTGATCACCGTCGACACCCATAAAAAGGTGGATGAGTGCATGAACATCATGACCGACAGTCACCTGCGCCACCTGCCGGTGGTCGAAGACGGCAAACTGTTGGGCCTGCTCTCCATCGGTGACTTGGTAAAAGAAGCCATTGCCGACCAGGCTGACCTGATCAAACAGCTGGAGCAGTACATCCGCGGCGAATAGGGGAACCCATGCTCGACATGCTGGAACATCAAGAGGACCACCTCGACACCCTGTACCGGGCCATGGCAGACCGGCGTTTTCTGGTGTTGACCGGTGCCGGGATCAGCACGTCGTCGGGCATTCCCGATTATCGCGACAGCGAAGGCGTGCGTCGGGGCAAGGCGCCAATGATGTACCAGGAATTCCTCGCCACCCCGCAAGCGCGGCGCCGTTATTGGGCGCGGGCGATGCTGGGGTGGCCAAGGGTCCGCATTGCACAACCGAACAAGGCGCACCTGGCCCTGGCGACGCTACAACAGCGCGAGCGCATCAGTGGGTTGATCACCCAGAACGTCGACACCCTGCATGATCAGGCCGGCAGCCATGACGTGATCGAACTGCACGGCAGCCTGCACCGGGTGCTGTGCCTGGATTGCCAATTGCGCAGCCAGCGTGACGCAATCCAGCGACAGATGGAAATCGACAACCCCTATTTGGCGCAGGTCCACGCGGTGCAGGCGCCGGATGGCGACACGTTGCTCGACCCTGCTTTGGAAGAACACTTCCAGGTCCCCCGCTGCCCCCATTGCGATGGCGAACGCTTGAAGCCGGATGTCGTGTTTTTTGGCGAGAACGTAGCGCCAGCAACAGCAGCCAGGGCGATGGCTGCGGTAGAGCATGCCGAGGGTTTGCTGGTGGTGGGCTCGTCGCTGATGGCTTATTCGGCGTTCCGCCTGTGCAAGGCCGTGGTCGAACAGGGCAAACCCGTCATTGCCATCAACTTGGGCAAGACCCGGGGGGATGATCTGTTACAGGTGAAGATCGAAGCTGAATGCGAGCGCTTGTTGCCCTTGCTGGCTGAGCGATTAGCCTGATATCCGCCTGACTTGCACCTCCAGAAAATGACGCCCAAGTCACGTTTTCCCGCATTCTCCCTTCACCACGGCGATTTATGTAGTGATCAAAAATAATCACTACATAACCGTTGACGTAACCTTTTTGTCCTTGCATTATCGAGACGTCTCCCGGATCGGGAGCGTTGGCAACAAGCGTTTTGAACAAGCTCGTCTGACCGCCGAGCTGTTTTTTCCGGATGTGCACTGCCCACAAGGCGGATTGATGAAGCTGACCGGCCCGCAGGGCTCGGTACAAGACGCTCAAATGCGGCTTGTCTTCGTTATGAAAGCATTGCGTAGCAGTTCATCAGCAAGACTACATGCATCAGGTTCAAGACCCTGCCCGTATTCGGCAGACAGTCGCCGACGCCCGGTTTTCGCAACCGGAGACAACTAAAGATGTTTTAACGAACTAACTGATAGATCGCCAACTGGTCAAGGGGCTTACACATGAATCTGAACAACCAACCAACTATCGATGAATTGGCTGAGATGTTCGCAGCGCAGAAAGACACACTCGACGACCATATCCTGTGGATTGGCAAATCGGGCGAAGTCCAAATCGACTGCCTGGCGCCCCACACCGAAGAAGCCGAGTTCGACCGCAATAACCGTGAATTGGCGGCGCGCCTGAAGATGTACCGTCGCGGCCAGGGTTATGTCGGCAAGAAAGCGGCGGCCGATCGCAACTTTATCGAGCAGGTCTTCCACACACTTAATACCGAATGGCAGAACCTCAAAGGCCAATCGCACGTTAAAGTGATTGATAGATACTGCTGATAAATACTAATTAGCTTATTAAGTCCGCTCGGTTAGCCGAGCGGGCTTTTTTATTGCCATTATTCTTTTTTATCGACGCAAATTTGCCGGCGACGCATTCCTTAGGACACCGCCGTGCCCAAGACCGCTATCGTCGGCAAGCCGGTTCCTACAGGGTCAACGTGGGAAGCGGCCTTTTGCCGCTTCATCCCGGAAAATATCAAACAATACTTGCGCCGCTGCCGAGAGCTCATGTCCTGGCTTGGTCAGCACACCAATCGGCCGTTCGATCACCGGATCGCTCAAGGTAATGCAATGGGCGCCCGCCTCCTCCATTTGCCGTGCGCACAACGCTGGCACCGCGCTGACACCCAAACCACTCGCGACCATCTTGCCCACTGTCGCCAGTTGATGGCTTTCCAGGGCGACCGGCAACTTCATCTGTAAAGCGCCCAAGTGTTCTTCCAGCATCACCCGTACCGTCGACGGCCGTTGCAACGTGATAAACGGCTGCTCCAGCAAGGTTATCCAATCGATTTCGGCGCAGGCAGCCAAGGGCGAATCACCCGGCACCACGGCGATGAAGCGATCGAGGTACAACGGCGTAAACGCCAGTGATGAGCCTTCAGCAGGCTCAAACGCCACGCCCAGCTCCACCTGCCGGTCGCGCACCATCTCCAGCACTTGCTCATTGATCAAGTCATGCACGGTCACATTCACCTGCGGGTAACGCGCGCGGAATATCTTCAGGATCGGTGGCAGCAAATTGCCCGCAAACGATGGCATCGCCGCGACCGTGACTCGCCCGCGTTGCAGGGTGAAACGCTGGCGCAGTTCGTCTTCGGCGTTGTCCCAGTCGGCAATCAGCCGGCGCGCCAGGGGCAGCAGGGATTCGCCCTCAGGCGTCAGGGCAACGTTGCGTGTATTGCGGCTGAACAGGCGCCCACCCAGGCCTTCCTCCAGCCCCTTTATGGTCAGGCTCAGCGCCGATTGGGAAAGGTGCAGGCGCTCGCAGGCGGCGGCAAAACTCAGGCTCTGGGCCACGGCGAGAAACGCGCGCATCTGTTTAACTGTCATGACGCTACTCCAAATGGCCGGGCGACTATGCTGTTTTTTAAATCAATCAACCTTAAAAAACAACTTAACAAATCAATCAGCCGGAGCAACACTCGACTCATTGGCTGGCCCACAAACAATAAAAGAGGTGCATATGGCAGGTTTCGATAAACGCGTGGCGTCCTACGAGGAAGCACTGGCAGGCCTGGAAGACGGCATGACCGTACTCTCCGGCGGTTTTGGCCTGTGCGGCATTCCGGAAAACCTCATCGCCGAGATCAAGCGCAAAGGCACCCGCGACCTGACCGTGGTTTCCAACAACTGTGGCGTCGACGGTTTCGGCCTGGGCGTGTTGCTGGAAGAAAAACAGATCAGCAAGGTAATCGCTTCCTACGTCGGTGAAAACGCCCTGTTCGAGAAGCAATTGCTCAGCGGCGAAATCGAAGTGGTGCTGACCCCTCAAGGCACCCTGGCCGAAAAAATGCGCGCTGGCGGCGCCGGCATCCCTGCGTTCTTCACCGCGACCGGCGTCGGCACCCCGGTGGCCGAAGGCAAGGAAACCCGCGAATTCAACGGTCGTCCGTACCTGATGGAAGAATCCATCACCGGCGACTTCGCCATCGTCAAAGGCTGGAAAGCCGACCACTTCGGCAACGTCATCTATCGCCACACCGCCCAGAACTTCAACCCGTTGGCCGCCACCGCCGGCAAGATTACCGTGGTCGAAGTGGAAGAAATCGTCGAACCGGGCGAGCTGGACCCGGCGCAGATCCACACCCCTGGCATCTACGTCGACCGGATCATCTGCGGCACGTTCGAGAAGCGCATCGAACAGCGCACCGTGCGCAAATAATCCGCCCCCAGCCCGAACAATAAGGACACATAAAAATGGCTCTTACCCGCGAACAAATGGCTCAACGCGTCGCCCGCGAAATGCAGGACGGCTTCTACGTCAACCTCGGCATCGGCATTCCGACCCTGGTGGCCAACTACATCCCCGAAGGCATGGAAGTGATGCTGCAATCGGAAAACGGCCTGCTGGGCATGGGCCCTTTTCCTACCGAAGAAACCATTGATGCCGACATGATCAACGCCGGCAAACAAACAGTCACCGCGCGCATCGGCGCGTCGATCTTCTCCTCCGCCGAGTCCTTCGCGATGATCCGTGGCGGCCACGTCGACCTCACCGTGCTTGGCGCGTTTGAGGTGGACGTACAAGGCAATATCGCCTCATGGATGATCCCCGGCAAGCTGGTCAAAGGCATGGGCGGCGCCATGGACCTGGTGGCCGGTGCGGAAAACATCATCGTGATCATGACCCACGCGTCCAAGGACGGTGAGTCCAAGTTGCTCAGCCAGTGCAGCCTGCCGCTGACCGGCGCCAACTGCATCAAGCGTGTATTGACCGACCTGGCCTACCTGGAAATCGAAAATGGCGCTTTTGTCCTCAAGGAACGCGCACCTGGCGTCAGCGTTGAGGAGATTGTGAGCAAGACCGCCGGTAAACTGATCGTCCCGGACCACGTTCCAGAAATGCACTTCCAGTGAGGACAGATTCCATGCAAGACGTCGTGATTGTTGCTGCCACCCGCACCGCCGTGGGCAGCTTCCAGGGTTCGCTGGCGAACATTCCGGCACCGGAACTGGGCGCTGCCGTGATCCGTCGCCTGTTGGAACAGACTGGCCTCGACCCGGCCCAAGTGGATGAAGTGATCCTCGGCCAGGTACTCACCGCAGGCAGCGGCCAAAACCCGGCGCGCCAGGCCTCGATCCTCGCCGGCCTGCCTCACGCGGTGCCCAGCCTGACCTTGAACAAGGTCTGCGGCTCCGGCCTCAAGGCCCTGCACCTGGGCGCCCAGGCCATCCGTTGCGGCGACGCCGAAGTGATCATCGCCGGCGGCATGGAAAACATGAGCCTGGCCCCGTATGTACTGCCCGCCGCACGCACCGGTTTGCGCATGGGCCACGCGAAGATGATCGACAGCATGATCACCGACGGTTTGTGGGATGCGTTCAACGACTACCATATGGGCATCACCGCCGAGAACCTGGTGGACAAGTACGGCATCAGCCGTGAAGCCCAGGACGCGTTCGCTGCGGCGTCTCAGCAAAAAGCCGCTGCTGCTATTGAAGCAGGCCGCTTTGTCGATGAGATCACCCCGATCCTGATTCCCCAGCGTAAAGGCGATCCAGTGCCCTTCGCCGTAGATGAACAGCCTCGCGCCGGCACCACTGCCGAGTCCCTGGCCAAACTGAAACCGGCGTTCAAGAAAGACGGCAGCGTCACCGCCGGCAACGCCTCCAGCCTCAACGACGGTGCCGCCGCCGTGCTGCTGATGAGCGCCGACAAGGCCAAGGCCCTTGGGCTGCCGGTACTGGCGCGTATTGCCAGCTACGCCAACGCGGGCGTCGACCCAGCCATCATGGGCATTGGCCCGGTCTCGGCCACCCGCCGCTGCCTGGACAAAGCCGGCTGGAGCCTGGGCGACCTGGACCTGATCGAAGCCAACGAAGCCTTCGCCGCACAATCCCTGGCGGTGGGCAAAGAGCTGGAATGGGATGCAGAGAAGGTCAACGTCAACGGCGGCGCCATCGCCATCGGCCACCCAATCGGCGCGTCAGGCTGCCGCGTGCTGGTGACGCTTCTGCATGAAATGATCAAGCGTGATGCCAAGAAAGGTTTGGCAACGCTGTGCATCGGTGGCGGCCAGGGTGTCGCGCTGACGCTCGAACGCAACTGATTCAAAGAGCAACACGGAAAAGGCCTGGTTCCACGAAAACCAGGCCTTTTCTTAATGCGTTCTATCTGAAAAACGCAGTTCAAATGTGGGAGCGGGCTTGCTCGCTCCCACATTTGATCTTTATTGCCTGTCGGATTGGGGCACCGCAAACACCGCATTCGCCCGCGCCACCACCTTCTCCCCCACCTGCAAGCTCACCGTGGCAAACGCCATCTGCCGCCCCCGCTTGTGATGCTCCAACCGCACCACAATCCACTCCCCGACCTGCACCGCCCCCAGGTAATCCAAGGTCATGCTCGCAGTAATCAACGGCAGTGGCGGCTCGCTGGAAAAGGCCATCGCGTAACCCATGCCGATGTCCGCCAGGGTCGCCAGCACGCCCCCATGCACGGTGCCGCGTCCATTGGCGTGGCGATTGTCGGCACGCAGGCCGATCTCCAGTTGCAGGCCCTCCCCTCGGCAATAGGCCGGGCCGAGCAGATCCAGCAATGGACTGCTGCGGGGCAATGACACAAAACCTTCAGGTACGGCGTGAGTGATCATGGCGGATTCTTCCCTGGAGTGAAGGTTGAGATGTACGCCTGGCCGCAAGCAGCGGCCATTACCATCTACCGCGCAAATCCCCCGCGATGCTTTGCGTTAATCCACCAGACCCGCTTTAATCGCCGCATCCACTCCCTCAAGGAACTGCAATGCGCCACCCGGACGGCAAATCCCTCGCACTTCGTGCCCCTCTTTTGACACTGCTCGCCGGCTTGGCCCTGGTTGGCTGCTCGCCCAGTGACCACTCGCGCGCACGGGTGATCAACGGCGAACAAAGCCGTGCCGGCGCGCAATTGGCCTACGAACACGAACTGAGTCTGGCCCTTCCCGGCGCTTTGCTTTCACCGCGCATGCAGGCCACTCGCGAAGCCTGCGAAACCGCGCGTTTTGGCGCCTGCAATATCCTCGGCATCACCGAAAACGACAGCGGCGGCCAGATCATCCTGCGCATCGCGCCGACCGGCGTGGAACCGATGGTCACGATGGCTGCTGAAGGTGGCAAACTCGGCCAGCGCATCACCACCGCTGAAGACCTGGCCGATGCCGTTGCCGATGTGCGCCGTCGCCAGGACCGTCTGCAAGCCCAGCAGCTACGCCTCGACGAACTGGCCAAACGCAAGGACATCACCGTCAGTGACCTGATTGCCTTAAGCAAGGAACAGGCGGGCATTGAAAACGAGCTGCAGGAACTGGCACAGGTTGCCGCCGGCCAGCAACGCCGCGTCGATACCAACCGTGTGACCCTGAACTTCCGCTCCTCCGACGGTGCAAACCAGCAGTCGAGGTTCAGCCGCATGCTCAGCAGCTTGGGCGACAACCTGGTGGACGGCACTGCCGACGCCCTGGAGCGGTCGGCCTATGTACTGCCGTTCGTGATCCTGGCGTTTCCGGTGGTGTGGTTGTGGGTGTGGCTGTGGCGCCGCTTTGTTGTGAAGAGCCGCCCTGTGGTGAGCGGGCTTGTCCCGCGCTTAGGTGCGAAGCACCCCCAGAATGAGCCGCAGAGTGACACCTGAAAGTCCTCAGTGTCTTTGATTGGGGCTGCTACGCACCCCAGCGCGGGACAAGCCCGCTCACCACAAAGCTGATCAGCGCTTCATGCACCGCTGATAACGTTCATTCACCCGCTTGGCGAACCAGGCGGTAGTGAGATTGCGGGTGATTTTGGGGCTCTTGAGCACGATGCCCGGCAGGATCGCCCGTGGCATCGGTTTGCCCGCGGCCTTGTCGGCCAGGGCAAACACGCGCTTGTAGAGGGTGGTGTCTTCAAAGTCCAGTTGCTCGCCTTGCTCCAACTGGCTGCGGATGCTGGGGTTGCGCATGTCCAGCTTCGCACCCAATGACCGCACCGCCAGCTCGGTAGTGCCCGGCAGCAGTGAACCGTAGCGAATCAGATCTCCATCCAAGGCCAGGTCGGTGCCCGAGGCACGGCTGACGGCAGCCTGGAACGCGGCATTGCGGCTGGCGTACCAGCCGGCATTGAAGTCGGCAAACCGGTACAACGGCTGGTCATAGTTAACCGGATAACCGAGCAAATGCGCGATACCGAAGTACATGCCGCCCCGGCGGGTGAACACTTCGCGGCGAATGCTGCCGTCCACCGTGTAGGGATAACCTCGCGCTTGTTTCTGCGCAAAGTCGATACTCACCTGCATCGGCCCTGCGGTATGCACCGGGTTGAAGCCACCAAACAGGGTCTTGCCTAGGGGCACCATGCTGATGAAGTCATCGAAGATGCCACTCAGGTCTTTCTCCGTACGTGCAGCGCCCAGGCGATCGGCGTAAGTCTTGCCGGTGGGCGAACGCAGTTGCAGTGCGCTGCGGACCACAAACGCCGGCACATGGACTTTTCCGGCGCGCCGCAGGATTTCATCCTGGGCGATCTTGCCCATGTTCGGCACGGGTGGGTCCACTTGGTAAGTGGACTCCTGCTCGGTCACCGCCAGCACCGCGCAGATGTTTTCCGTGCTGGGGTAGATTTTCTGGGTATCGAAGGCGGTGTAGATGTCCTGGGCCCACCCCTTGCGATCAGACACCTGGGCCGGTAGCAACTGCACGATCTGCGCCTTCACCTCGGCTTCGCCGCGCTCCGGCTGTTGCGGGTTGCGTGTGGTGGAGCAACCGGCCAGTACCAGTAAAGTGGTAAAGCACAGGATCAGGCGGCTTGGGTACATGGAGCTTCCTTGGGTGGCGGCGGGCCGGGGCATTGCAGATATCGACCGGTAAGTCTAACCAGGGTTCGCCCACCTTGCGCGCTCGCCAGTGACCCGAAAAATGTGACAGGATCGGTCATCGACCATTCGTACACGGAGTTTGAATGCCATGCTCAGCCTGAACTTCCTGATTACCTGCCTGATTGTCGTATTGATTCCCGGCACCGGCGTGATATTCACGGTGTCCACCGGCCTCACCGCCGGCAAGCGCGCCAGTGTATTCGCAGCGTTGGGCTGTACCGCCGGGATCATCCCGCATTTGCTGGCGTCTGTTCTCGGCCTGTCCGCCCTGCTTCACACCAGCGCATTGGCATTCGACATGCTCAAGTACGCAGGCGTCGCCTACCTGCTGTACGTAGCGTATGCCACCTGGCGCGATCGTTCGGCCTTTGCGGTCAGCGAAACACCGACGCTCTCCAGCGCATGGACCCTGATGTCGCGCGGCTTGTTGATGAACATTCTCAACCCGAAGCTGACCATTTTCTTCCTGGCCTTCCTGCCCCAGTTCGTCACGCCTGGTAGCACGGCGCCAGCCCTGCAAATGCTGGTGCTGAGCGCTGTATTCATGGCAATGACATTTGCGGTGTTCGTGGTGTATGGCCTGCTGGCCAACGTATTTCGCCGCGCGGTGATCGAATCACCACGGGTACAGAACTGGCTGCGCCGCAGCTTTGCGGCAGCCTTTGCGGGGCTGGGGTTGAACCTGGCGTTTGCGCAACGCTGACACCACACAAAACTGTAGGAGCTGGCTTGCCAGCGATAGCATCACCTCGGTTTTACTGAAAGACCGAGGTGCCTGTATCGCCGGCAAGCCAGCTCCTCCAGTGGAGGCAGGTTTAGATCCCAGCCAACGCCAAATCCATCGCAAAGTAGGTGAAGATCAAGTCCGCCCCCGCGCGCTTGATCGAGCCCAATGCCTCGCGCACCACACGGTCCTCATCAATCGCACCCGCCTGGGCACCGAATTTGATCATCGCGTATTCGCCGCTGACCTGGTACGCCGCCACCGGCAGGCGCGAGGCTTCGCGGATGTCGCGGATGATGTCGAGGTAGGCACCGGCAGGCTTGACCATCAGCGCATCCGCGCCTTCCTGTTCGTCCAGCAACGATTCGCGCACCGCTTCGCGGCGGTTCATCGGGTTCATCTGGTAGCTTTTACGGTCGCCCTTGAGCGCGCTGCCGCCGGCTTCACGGAACGGGCCGTAGAGGGCCGAGGCGAATTTGGTCGAGTACGCCATGATCGGGATATGAGTGAAACCGGCATCATCCAGGGCGCGGCGAATCGCCTGAACCTGGCCGTCCATCGCCGCCGAGGGTGCGATGACATCGGCACCCGCTCGGGCAGCGGCCACGGCTTGCTTGCCGAGGTTGACCAGGGTCGCGTCGTTGTCGACATGGGCACCGTGCATCACGCCACAGTGGCCATGATCGGTGTATTCGCAGAAGCAGGTGTCGGACATCACGATCATTTCCGGCACGGCGTCCTTGATGATCGAGGACATGCGCGAGACCAGGCCACGTTCCTTCCAAGTGTCGCTACCGCTGGCGTCCAAGTGGTGGGACACGCCAAAAGTCATCACCGACTTGATGCCGGCGCGGGCATAGCGCTCGATCTCGCCGGCCAGTTTCTTCTCAGGGATACGCAACACACCGGGCATGCTGGTGATGGGCACGAAATCGTCGATTTCTTCTTCGACGAAGATCGGCAGTACCAGATCGTTGAGGGTGAATTCGCTTTCCTGGAACAAACCACGCAGCTCCGGGGAGCGGCGCAGGCGGCGTGGGCGGGTTTGGGGGAACTGGCTGGTCATGGCTTTCCTATCAGAAGGCAGAAATCTTTGGGGCAGAAGGCAGAAATCTTTGGGGCGAAAGCTTATGCCCCTTGGCCCCGGCAGCACAAACGCCAAGGGGCCAATAGTGTATTGCGCCGCCCGTAACAATGCATTGATCTAGAGCTGCAATCGCCCTTCGATACACACCGCAACAGCGCCACCGACCCAGATTTCATCGCCCTCACGCTCAACACGAATCCGCCCTGCCCGTCCGATGGCCGTGCCCTGGCTAACCACATAGCACTCAGGCGCCAGGCCTTCGGCCAGCAGCCATTGGGCAACGCCAGCGTTCAGGCTGCCGGTGGCCGGGTCTTCTTGGGCGCCATCGCCCGCGATGAAGGCGCGGACTTCAAACTGTGCGTCCACATCATCCTGCGTGGGATCGCAGGGGGCGATCACGCCCACCGCCAAACCCAGCAGTTGCGAATAGTCCGGTTGTAGAGCCAGCACTTGATTGCGATCCGACAGCATCACTGCCAGCCAGCCCGCGCCGTTGTCGACCCATTGGCTGCGCACAATGGCTTCAGGCGCCAAACCCAGCGCCAGACGCACGCGCTCGATCAACAAGGCCTCCACCGGCCCGGAGCGCAATAACGGCGGCGCGATAAATGCCAGCTCATCGCCCTGGCGACGGATACGCACCAGGCCGATTTCGCACTCCTGGATGATCTCCTCGCCTTGCGCAATCCCGCCGGCCTTCAGCCACGCGTGGCAACTGCCCAGCGTCGGGTGCCCGGCGAACGGCAGCTCCGTCAAGGTGGTAAAGATTCGCACCCGGTAGTCGGCCCTGGGATCACGCGGCGTCAGCAAAAACGTGGTTTCGCTGAGGTTGGTCCAGTTGGCGAAGTCCGCCATCTGCTGATCCGTCAGGCTGTCAGCACCGAACACCACCGCCAGCGGGTTGCCTTTAAGCGGCACGCTGCTGAAGACGTCCAGTTGCTTGAAATCAAAAGTCGGCATGCTTCAACTCGGAATATTAAGGCCACGGATCACTGCCGGCCGGGCGACGAAACCGTCCAGCGCGCGCAGCACATTAGGGAAGTCGGCGATGCCCACCAGGTCACCGGACTCGTAGAAGCCGATCAGGTTGCGGATCCACGGGAAGGTCGCGATGTCGGCGATGCTGTACTCGTCGCCCATGATCCATGTGCGGCCCAGCAGGCGTTTCTCCAGCACGTCGAGCAAGCGCCGGGATTCGGCGGCGTAGCGGTCACGGGGACGCTTGTCTTCGTAGGCCTTGCCGGCGAATTTATTGAAGAACCCCAACTGGCCAAACATCGGCCCGATGCCGCCCATCTGGAACATCAGCCACTGGATCGTTTCATAGCGGGTGGCCGGATCTTCGGAGAGCAACTGGCTGGTTTTCTCCGCCAGATAGATCAGGATCGCGCCGGACTCGAACAGCGCCAGTGGCGAACCGCCAGGGCCATTGGGGTCGATGATCGCGGGGATCTTGTTGTTGGGATTCAGGGACAGGAACTCGGGCGACAACTGGTCCTGGGTCTCGAAGCTGACTTTGTGGGCTTCATAGGGCAGCCCCAGCTCTTCGAGCATGATCGAGACTTTTACCCCATTGGGCGTCGGCAGCGAGTAAAGCTGCAAGCGTTCGGGGTGCTGCGCGGGCCATTTGCTGTTGATCGGGAAAGCGGCGAGTGGGTTCATCGTAAGTCCCTGTTCAGAAAGTCCCCATCATAGCTATCACTACGGTGCCCTGCATGGGTCATCAATACGCAACAACCGCTGGCTATTATCCCGCATGGGCGAACCAATAGGCCCGAGGGCACTCTTAAGTGCACTCAAACGGTGAATGGAGGCAACACGTTTTATTGACAGGGAACACCGCAGGACGCTGGATGCGTCACTGGGCCGGGCTTGTCCGCCTTAATCCGATGCACTGAAGACTCGACACTAATGATTATCAAGCCTCTGTGCCTTGCGCTACGCCTGAAACGATATTCATACATCATGTTGCCGCTGCTGCTCGTAGGCGGTGCTATCGGCCTGACCCTGGAGTCGCGCGTCAGCAGCGCCGAGCCGGTGGACGGCGTACAAACCCTGGTGTTCCTGCGCCATGGCGAAAAACCCGCCGGCGGCTTGGGCCAGCTCAACTGCCAGGGCCTCAACCGAGCGATGAACCTGGCCACCCTGCTCCCGGAAAAATTCGGCAAGGCCAACTTCGTGTTCGCCGCCAACCCGACACGGAATGTGGAAGAAGGCGAACTGGACAATTCCTACAGCTACATTCGCCCGTTGATGACCATCACCCCCAGCGCCATCAAATTGGGCCTGCCGGTGAACATCAAGTTTTCGGCGAACGATACCCACGACCTCGCTGACGAGTTGGTGGAGGACAAGTACCACAACTCCATCATCTACACCGCCTGGTCCCACGGCTATCTGCCGGAGCTGATCAACAGGGTGGCGAGCGAAGCGTCGGGCGAAAAGCACACCATCACCGATGACTGGTCCGGCAGCGACTACGACACGCTCTACGTGCTGACCCTGACCTGGCATAACGGCAAGGCCTCGCTGCTGAGCCGCAACTACAAGCAAGGCTTGAACGACGGCGACAAAAGCTGCCCCGAACCGACGCAGGTGAGTGCCGATAGCTGACAGCGTATGATGCGCCGCTATCGACTCACCTGCGGATCATCACCATGCCTGACCTCACGTCCTCCCAACCCAATCGGGGCTGGTCCTTCTGGTGGAAACCTGCGCTGTTCCTGCTGGTTGCCTGCGTCGGCCTTTACTATGTGAAGTGGTCGCCCTACTACCTCAAGGCTTTCGTTGCCGCCGACAACCACAGTATCGGCACCTCGATCCTCAACGATCAACAAAGCGCGCCTTTGGCAGCGGCACTCGCCTACGCCCAGGTGTATTTCCTGGCGATCTGGAAAGCCGCCGTGCTGGCGGTGATCCTCGGCTCGCTCCTGCAAGTGCTGATTCCACGGGATTGGCTGCTGCGTCTGTTTGGACGTGCCGGGCTTGCCTCGACGTTGCGCGGCGGGCTGTTCGCGTTGCCGGGCATGATGTGCAGCTGCTGCGCGGCACCGGTCGCGGCGGGCATGCGCCGCCAGCGGGTATCGGTGGGCGCGGCGTTGGCGTTCTGGATCGCCAACCCGGTACTGAATCCGGCGACCCTGGTGTTCATGGGCTTTGTGCTGGGCTGGGGCTTCACCGCACTCAGGCTGGTGGCGGGCATTGTGCTTGTCGTCGGAGTGTCGCTGGTGGCACAGCGTATTGCCGGTCCGGAGCAGGTACCGGAAGCGGCGCTGGATGCGGTGGCCGAAGCCAGCATTGGCGAGTCGCAGCCGTTCTTGAGTCGTTGGCTGCGCACTTTGTGGCAGCTGTTCTGGAGCACGATTCCGATCTACATCCTGGCGGTATTGATACTGGGCGCGGCGCGGGTCTGGCTGTTTCCCCATGTGGACGGCGCCATGACCAACAGCCTGGTGTGGCTGGTGCCGCTGGCGATTGTCGGCACGTTGTTCGTGATTCCCACCGCCGCAGAGATCCCTATCGTACAAACCATGATGGCCCTGGGCATGGGCACTGGCCCAGCGGTGGCGCTGCTGATGACCTTACCCAGCGTGAGCCTGCCGTCACTGCTGATGCTGCGCAAGGATTTCGATACGCGGGTGCTGGTGACGGTGGCCGGGCTGACAATCCTGGTGGGGGTGGCCTGCGGCTTGATCGGCGCCGCTATCCTTTAGCCTGGGCGCGCTCGCGCAGATACGCCACCACGGCGCCCTGCTCGCCGGCAAACTCGATACGTGCGCCTTTGCTTTCACGTTGGAAGGCGTACATCGGGTCGTAATATTCCCGCAAAAGCCCTTCGATCCAGGCCCGGTGCAGGTCTACGGCGCCGCTGTGGGCCTGTTCTACCAGGGCGTCCTGCAGGATCGCCTGCAACCGCTGGTAACGCTCACCGCCCAGGCGCTTGTGGATATTGGCCAGGCTCTGGGTCAGGCGCTCGGCGAACAACGCCTGGCCGCGCTCGCCAAACACCTCGACGAATTCCGCACACAAGTCCACGACGTAAGCTTGCAGGATCCGTTCGACCCGGCCTGCCACGCTGTCTTCCAACCACACCATCGGGAACGACTGCATACCCTTGTGCAACGGCAGTGGCAACGCGCAACTGCCGATCATGCGGCTTTCGTCCTCGACCACAAACTGCTCGATACCGGCGGCGCGTTTCTTCAGCAGGTCCACCGCCAGGCGGTTTTCGAAATCGATGTTGGACGGCTGCGCCGTGGCGCGCTTGCCGAAGCTGGAACCACGATGGTTGGCGTGGCCTTCCAGGTCCAGGGCATTGCGCAATTGACCGAGCACCTCGGTCTTGCCGGTGCCGGTCATGCCGCCCAGCAATACAAAATCACACTGGGCCGCAGCCTGCTCAACGGTCTCCAGCAAAAAGCTGCGCATGGCCTTATAGCCACCGCCCACACGCGGGTACTCGATACCCGCCTCGGTCTTTAGCCACTGCTGCACGATCTGCGAACGCAGCCCTCCACGGAAACAGTAGAGGTAGCCATCGGGGTTGGCCTGGGCGAAACGCGCCCAGTGTTCGATGCGCTCGGCCTTGATTGCGCCGGACACCAGTTCATGTCCGAGCACGATGGCCGCCTGCTGGCCTTGCTGTTTGTAGCAGGTGCCGACCCGCTGGCGCTCGTCATCGGTCATCAGCGGTAGATTGACTACACCTGGAAAGGCGCCTTTGACGAACTCGACCGGCGCGCGGGTATCCATCATCGGCCGGTCGTTGAGAAAGATGTCGCGGTAGTCGGTGATATCAGTCGCCATCAAATCACCTCAACCGCGTGGGTCTGTCGCTCGACCAGTTCGCCGATAGGTTTCAGGACCAGGCCCAGTTCAGCCGCCACAGTGTGGAATTCGGCATCGCCCTCGGGCGTGACGGCGATCAACAGGCCGCCGCTGGTCTGCGGGTCGCACAGCACACGCTTGTGCAGCTCCTGAAGACGTCCGAGTTTGCTTGAATAGCTGTCGAAGTTGCGCAACGTACCGCCGGGCATGCAGCCCTGATCCAGATAATCTTCGATCCCGGCTAAGCGAGGGACATTGTTGTACTCGATGCGCGCCGTCAGGCCGCTGCCATCGGCCATTTCCACCAAGTGGCCCAACAGCCCGAAACCGGTGACATCGGTCATCGCCGTCACCCCCGCCAACTTGCCGAAACGACTGCCGGGCTTGTTCAGGGTGCACATCCAGTCCCGGGCCAGGCCGATATCTGCTTCGCGCAATTTGCCCTTCTTCTCGGCGGTTGTGAGGATGCCGATGCCCAGAGGCTTGGTCAGGTACAGCCGGCAACCGGCGCTGGCCGTGTCGTTGCGCTTCATATGGCGCTTTTGCACGAGGCCGGTCACTGCCAGCCCGAAGATGGGCTCCGGGGCATCGATCGAGTGGCCGCCCGCCAGGGGAATACCGGCTTCGTCGCACACGGAACGGCCGCCACGGATCACCTCGCGGGCAATCTCCGGCGCCAGCACATTCACCGGCCAACCCAGAATGGCGATGGCCATCAACGGATCGCCGCCCATGGCGTAGATGTCACTGATGGCGTTGGTGGCGGCAATCCGGCCGAAATCGAAGGGGTCATCGACAATCGGCATGAAAAAGTCGGTGGTGGAGACCACGCCGCGCTCATCGTCAATGGCGTACACCGCCGCATCGTCGCGTGAAGCGTTGCCCACCCACAGCTTGGGGTCGAGGTGCTGTGCGCCGCTACCGGCAAGGATCACCTCCAATACCTGGGGCGATATCTTGCAGCCACACCCCGCGCCGTGACTGTACTGGGTAAGACGAATCGGCTCGTTCATGTAGGACCTCACGCTATCAAGTGCGCGAATTCTAACAGACAGCAAAAGGCCGGCTGGACTCTTGTGAGCACAGCCGGCCTTTTGGTTTCAGCCGTTATTGCCGGGCAGCAAGCAAACGCTTGTGACGGTTACGACGGGCAATGTTCAAACATTCGATCGCCGCCGAGAACGCCATGGCCGCATACACGTAGCCTTTAGGCACATGGGCGCCGAAGCCTTCGGCGATCAACGTCATGCCGATCATGATCAGGAAGCCCAGGGCCAACATCACCACGGTCGGGTTGTCGTTGATGAACTTGGCCAGCGGTTCGGCCGCCACCAGCATCACGATCACCGAAGTCACTACGGCAATGATCATGATCGGCAAGTGCTCAGTCATGCCCACAGCGGTGATGATGCTGTCGATGGAGAACACTAGGTCAAGCAACAGGATCTGGCCGATGGCCGCGGCAAAACCGATGGCCACGACGTTGCCGGCGCTGGTTTCCTTCTCTTCCGGCTCCGGGTCCATGCTGTGATGGATCTCGGTGGTTGCCTTCCACACCAGGAACAGACCACCGGCGATCAGGATCATGTCCTTCCACGAAAACGCCTGGCCAAACACTTCGAATACCGGTGCGGTCAACTGCACGATGAACGCGATGGTGCTCAGCAGGCCCAGACGCAACACCAACGCCATGCTGATACCGATGCGTCGTGCCTTGGCCCGATGCTGCTCCGGCAGCTTGTTGGTGAGGATCGAAATGAAGATCAGGTTATCGATGCCCAGCACGATCTCCATGACGATCAAGGTCGCCAGGGCAACCCAGGCGGTGGGGCTGGCGGCCAGTTGTAAAAGGTAATCCATAGGTCAGTCCTGACGTTCTTCGTAAATATAAAGGGCGGGAAATTAGGCTTCTTTGCTGTTCGATTCGCTTTCTTTGTCTTCCTGATCATCCTTGTTCTGCGGGTTGATCAGGCCGTTTGTCGCTTCACTCAATGCCTGCTCGGCCGCCTTGTGCGTGTCATCGATGGCTTGCTTGGCCGATTCGGTGGCCTTGCCCAGCACCTGCTGCGCGCTTTTCTCGACCTGATCGCAGCCGCTGATCACTACCAATGTAAGCGCAAGCAACGATGCCTTGCCCAGGGAATTGAGTTTCATGATGTCTTCCTCGTTAGAACCATTGGGTCCAAATAGTGGCCCCGCGATAGCGAGGCATTCTATGCAGGTGAACAGTTCAGGAAAATTCGTATTTTTCTCGAGTATACTTCGGCTTTTACGAAGTTATGGTCGTCATGCTCAATTACCGACAACTGCACTACTTCTGGGTGGTGGCCAAGACTGGCAGCATCGTGCGTGCGTGTGAGCAGCTTAACCTCACGCCCCAGACCATCAGCGGGCAGATCAGCCTGTTGGAGCAAACCTTTGGTATCGCGCTGTTTCAGCGTGTCGGCCGTCAGTTGGAGTTGACTGAAGCCGGGCGCCAGGCCCTGCCCTACGCCGAGCAGATGTTCCAGACCGGCAATGAATTGGAGGCCATGCTGCGCGCGCAGCCCGATGAACAGCAGATTCTGTTCCGTGTCGGCGTGGCGGATGTGGTGCCCAAATCCATCGTTTACCGACTGATCGCACCGACCATGGAGTTGAGCGAACCGATCCGCATCACCTGCCGCGAAGACAAGCTCGAACGCCTGCTGGCAGACCTGGCCATCCAGCGCCTGGACCTGGTGATTTCTGACAGCCCCATGCCAACGCACCTGGACATCAGGGGCTACAGCCAGAAGTTGGGAGAATGCGGTATCAGCTTTTTCGCCACCCAAGCGCTGGCCGACGCATATGGCGGGGATTTCCCGCAGTGCCTGCACGGCGCGCCGCTATTGATCCCAGGGGCGGAAACCGTGGTCCGCAGCCGTTTGCAGCGCTGGTTCGCCGAACAGCAGATCCAGCCGAAGATCATCGGTGAGTTCGATGACAGCGCCTTGATGCAGGCCTTCGGCCAATCCGGCAGCGGGATTTTTATCGCCCCCAGCGTGATTGCCGATGAGGTGGTGCGCCAGTACGGCGTGGCGCTGATTGGCCAGACTGTGGCGGTGACCGAGTCGTTCTACGCGATCTCGGTGGAACGCAAGGTCAAGCACCCCGGCATCGTGGCGATTACCGAAGGCGCTCGACGGGAGTTGTTTACCACCCTGCCCTGACGGTTCAAGCCTGGGAGGCGACCGGGTGCTTGGCAGTCATCAACCACAACGCCAGCAGGATCGACACCAGGATAAACCCGGACGCAGCAAAGCCCAGGCTGCCCAGGCCGAGGGTGTCGATCACATGGCCACCTACCAGGGCGCCCAGGCCGATGCCCAGGTTGGCCCCGGCGATGTTCAGCGACGCGCCAAATGCCGGCGCATGGGGCGCGGCTTTCATCAAGCGCACATGGCTGACCAGAAACATCGCCGCCTGGGTCACGCCCCACACGGCCATCGCCGCCGCCAGGCCAATGGTGGAATGGATCGCCGGTACCAACGCCACCATGCCCGCAATCATGAAGCCGCAGAACACCATCGACGCGATCAACGGGTGGCGATCCACCGCACGCCCGCCCAACGAATTGCCAATCAGCCCGACCGCACCGAAGCCCATCAGGCACCAGCCCACCAACGTACCGTCGAAACCGGCCAGTCGCTCGAGAATATCCGCCAAATAGGTGTACGCCGTGAACATGCCGCTGAACACCAGGATCGACAGCAGGATATGGCCCTGCATCAGCGGGTTACGCAGGATCTTGAACTGCGAGCGCAGCGTCACTTGATCGTTCTTCGGCTGGGTCACCGGCAGGTAGATAAACAGCAACAAGGCCTTGGCCAATGCCACCACCGCAAGGATGGCAAACGCGCTGCGCCAGCCGAACATATCGGAAATCAGCGTGCCCACCGGAATGCCGAACACCGTGGCGCAGACGATGCCGAAGCCGATCTTCTCAATAGCGCGCCCGGCGAATTCGGGGCCGACGATGTCCACCGCCGTTTCGCTGGCCAACGCCCAGAACACCGGCAAACCCAGTGCCGGGATCAGCCGCGCCACTGCCATCACCCAGATATTCGGTGCCAGCGCCGCCACGGTATTGGCCACGCCGAACAGGATCAGAATGCTGATAAACAGCCGCTTGCGTGGGAAACGCGCGCAGTAGGCCGTCAGAAACGGCCCAAAGGCCGCCACGGTAAACGCAAACAAGGTCACCAGCAGCCCGGCTTGGGACACACTCACATTCAGGTCCCGGGCGATGGAGGGCAGCAGGCCGACGATGACGAATTCCGTGGTCAGCACGGTAAAGCCGGCGGCCGACAGCAGCAGGATGGGAAACAACATGAAAACTCCAGAAACGACGACATCAACGACAGCCCGAAGGGCGCGCTGAAGGATAGGAAAGATGAGAGGACGGAATCTTAACAGGGTTTTGCAAAGGCTGGGGCGGGCGGGTGACGCAATGCCGCACCGACGGGGACATTTCCTACAGCATGCTAGACTTCGCGATCCGCGTCCTACAGCCTTTTCTGCCTGTGCCGCCGTGCCTCCAAAAACTAGAGACAAGTGTTTATGACTGCTGCCCCTTCCCTCCTGCAACGACTGGCGCGCGTCAGCCTGGTCACGCAAATCGTCATCGGCCTGATCGCCGGCATCCTGCTGGCCTTACTGTTGCCCGAGGCAGCCAAGGCCACCGGATTCATCGGCAAAGTATTCGTCGCGGCGCTCAAGGCCGTGGCACCGATCCTGGTGTTTGTGCTGGTGATGGCGTCGATCGCCAACCATAAGCACGGCCAAGAAACCCATATAAAACCGATCCTGTTCCTCTACCTGCTGGGCACCTTTGCCGCCGCCGTGGTCGCGGTGATTGCGAGCATGTGGTTCCCCTCCTCGCTAGTGCTGGCAACCCACGACGCAACCGTGACCGCGCCCGGCGGCATCGGTGAAGTGCTGCAAAGCCTGTTGTTGAGCGTGGTGGACAACCCGGTCAGCGCACTGATGAATGCCAACTTCATCGGCATCCTGGCCTGGGCTATCGGCATGGGCGTAGCCATTCGCCATGCCGGCGAGACCACCCGCACCGTGCTCGACGACCTGTCCAATGGCGTCACACTGATCGTGCGGGTGGTGATCCGCTTTGCGCCGCTGGGTATTTTCGGCCTGGTGGCCTCGACCCTGGCCACTTCCGGCTTCGGCGCCCTGCTCGGCTACGCCCACCTGCTGGTGGTGCTGATCGGCTGCATGCTGTTCGTGGCGCTGGTGGTCAACCCGGCCATCGTCTTCTGGAAACTGCGTCGCAATCCTTACCCGTTGGTGCTGTTGTGCCTGCGGGAAAGCGGGATCACCGCGTTCTTCACCCGCAGTTCGGCGGCGAACATCCCGGTCAACCTGGCGTTGAGCAAACGCCTGGGCCTGCATGAAGACACGTACTCGGTGTCGATCCCGCTCGGTGCCACCATCAACATGGCCGGCGCCGCGATCACCATCACCGTGCTGACCCTGGCCGCCGTGCACACCCTGGGCATCGCCGTCGACCTGCCCACCGCCGTGCTGCTCAGCGTGGTCGCGGCCGTCTGCGCCTGCGGAGCTTCCGGCGTGGCGGGCGGTTCGCTGCTGCTGATCCCGCTGGCGTGCAGCCTGTTTGGCATTCCCAGCGAGATTGCCATGCAAGTCGTTGCTGTGGGGTTCATCATCGGGGTGCTGCAGGATTCGGCGGAAACCGCGCTGAATTCGTCCACCGACGTACTGTTCACCGCCGCCGCCTGCCTGGGCAAGGAAGAACAGCCGGCTTGACCGCCGGCCACAAAAAAGCCCGGGGTCGTTCTTCAGTGAACGACCCCGGGCTTTTTTGTGGCTGGATGCTTAGAACGCGCCCATGTAATCACGCTTGCCCACTTCTACGCCGTTGTGGCGCAGCAAAGCGTAAGCGGTGGTGACGTGGAAGAAGAACTGCGGCAGGCCGTAGGTCAGCAGGTAGGATTGGCCGCTGAAGCGCTTCTCTTTCGGCGTGCCTGGGCGAGTGACGATCTCGATGCCTTCCTTGCCGTCGATCTGCTCGGGCTTGATGGTGTCGACAAAGGCCAACACCTTGGCGATCAGCGCTTGCAGGTCGGCGAAGGTGACTTCGGTATCTTCGTATTTCGGCACTTCGATCTCAGCCAGGCGTGCGGAAACACCCTTGGCGAAGTCGACGGCGATCTGCACCTGGCGCACCAGTTGGAACATGTCCGGGAACAGACGCGCTTGCAGCAAGGCGTTCGGCTCGATGTTCTTGGCGGTGGCGTGGGCTTCGGCCTTGGTCAACACGCCGCTCAGGGCGGTGAGCATTTGCTTGAAGACAGGAATGGAAGCGGCGTACAGGGAAATAGTCATGGCAGTCTCTGGGTAATGTCACGGTTTGAACCAGCGGCGATTATAGCCATGCCTATCGCTTGTCTTTTATTTTTTCAGGATTAGGCTAAGGGCCTTCACTGCATAGGGAAAGCGCGATGACCGCCGAGCACGACACCGAGACCCCTGAGCCGCGCCTGAACAGCACGGAAATCCGGCTCCTGGGCTGCCTGATCGAAAAACAGGCGACCAACCCGGAAACCTATCCCCTGACCCTCAATGCTCTGGTACTCGCCTGTAACCAGAAGACCAGCCGTGAACCGGTCATGAACCTCAGCCAGGGCCAGGTCGGCCAGAGCCTGCGCACGCTGGAAGGCCAAGGCTTCACCCGCCTGGTGATGGGCAGCCGTGCCGACCGTTGGGAACACCGCGTGGACAAGGCGCTGGAGTTGGTGCCGGCCCAGGTGATCCTGATCGGGCTGCTGTTTTTGCGCGGGCCGCAGACCGTCAATGAGCTGCTGACCCGCAGCGGGCGTATGCATGATTTCGAAGATGCCGAGCAGGTGGTCCATCAGCTGGAACGCCTGATTGCCCGAGGTCTGGCGTTGCTCGTGCCGCGCCAGGCGGGGCAGCGCGAAGACCGGTATACCCATGCACTGGGTGATCCGGCGGATATCGAAGTGATTATGGCCGCGCGGGGAAGCCCGGTAGAACGCGGGGCTGTCAGCGGCGTATCGGTCGAGCGCATCGAGGAGCTGGAAGCGCGGATTGCGGCGCTGGAAGAACGGCTGGCTAACCTGTAGGAGCCCGGCTTGCCGGCGATGGTCGTTAACGGTGACGCGGGCATTGTGGATGCATGCAGCGTCTGGGCGTTTTTCGCTGGCAAGCAGCTCCTACAGGAGGAGCGGCGTTTTTGAGTCAGGTTCGGGCGAATGCCACGGCTTTTTCAAACTGTTCGTGCGTCGGTCGCACCCCGGTATAAAGCACAAACTGCTCCAACGCCTGGATCGCGATCACTTCCAGTCCGGTAATCACTCGCTTGCCTTGAGCCCTTCCACGCACAATCAACGGCGTTTCGGCGGGGATCGCCACCACATCGAACACAGTTTCTGCAACGTCCACCGCCTCGACGTCAAACGCCAACGCGTCTGCCTCAGCGCCGCCGGTCATGCCGATGGGTGTCACGTTGATCAGCATCTGCGGGCGCAGGTCACCCAACTCGGCCAGCCAGTCATACCCCAGGTTCTGCGCCAGCGCCCGGCCTGCTACTTCATTGCGGGCGACGATCACGCCATTGGCGTAACCACCGTCACGCAAGGCACTGGCCACCGCCTTGGCCATGCCGCCGCTGCCACGCAGGGCGAAGGTCGATTCCTTGGGCACCGCGTGCTTTTTCAGCAACTGTTCGATGGCGATGTAGTCGGTGTTATAGGCCTTGAGGTGCCCGTCGGTGTTGACGATGGTGTTGAGGGAGTCGATGGCTTGAACCGAATCGTCGAGTTCGTCCACTAAGGCAATGGCAGCTTCCTTGAACGGCATGGAAACCCCGCAACCACGGACGCCCAGCGCGCGGATACCACCGATCGCGCCGGGCAAGTCCTGGCTGCTGAAGGCTTTATAGTAGAAATTCAGACCCAGCTGTTCGTACAGGTGGTTATGAAACCGCAGGCCGAAATTCCCGGGGCGCGCCGACAGAGACATGCACAGTTGGGTGTCCTTGTTGGGGTGCATCTGCATGGGTAACTCCTTTGAGTAAGCAAATGGGTACAGACCTTACACAACCTTTACCTAGCGGCTGTGCTGTTTTTCAGAAATACGTTGTCTTAAAAGTATCCCCGCGACATTACTTGAGTCTATTGATGACAGACCACAAGCGCTGGGGCTAACCGAGGAATGACCATGATTCGTACAATCCCCAAGATCGCCTTGCTTGTTGGCGCACTCGCTATGGCAGGCCAAGCCTCAGCCCACGGTGGTGGTTGGGGTGGCCCGGCCGTATTGGGTGCTTTAGTCGGCGCCGCAGTCGTGGGCTCCGTGGTTGCCAGCCAGCCGCGTGAGGTCTATGTGCAGCAGCCGGTGTATGTGCAACCGCAGCCGGTGTATGCCCCGCCGCCGCCGGTCTACTACGCACCGCCGCCACCGGTGTATGTGCAACAGCAGGTTTATTATCGCCCGGCACCGGTCTACTACGGCCCTCCGCGTGGTTATTACGGTCCACCGCGCGGCTACTACGGCCCTCCTCACGGCTACTACGGCCGCGGCTGGTAACCGAACCGTCTGAAACAGGCCTCGCAGGATTGCGGGGCCTTTTTTTGTGTGAAAAGTCCGGATTCAGGGCGTCAAGGTCGCTCTGAGGACAATGCCCGGCGCGAAATCGCACATCATCGAAGCCAATGTTTACTTGCCCAATCGGGCCTCGCGCTGTCATGTTTGTGTCACAACTTACTTCCACTATCCATCCTGTCCACCCAATAACAACAAGGACGACTGACCATGCCCACGCAAAACCCGCACCGCACCGCTGGCCTGTGTACGTCCAGCAAGGTCTACAGCGCCCTCACCGAACTCAAGCACCTGGAAGGCCACCGCAGCGCCAAATTCCTCGCGCTGCTGGCAGAAAACCTGGTGCGCAAGGGTTTGCTCAGCGAGCAGGAAGTAGTGAACATGCTTGATCAAGTGGTGGACTGACGCCTCACGTCGATGTCGACTATCGAGACGGTTGATTTTTGCTACGCCAGCCTGCCCCGTAAAGTGACCCCCATAGCGATTGGAGGTCCTTATGCCCACTATTCAGATCATGTCCGTCATCGGCAGCGCCGTCCCCGCCCCGCTTCGCAAGCTGGGTTTGCTTGCCTGCTGGTACCTGGTACGCGACGGCGAAGCCATCAGCGGTCCTTTTAAAAGCAGCGTGGAAGCAGCTGCAAGCTTGAAGCTTGAAGCTTGAAGCTGCTTTTTAGGGCAATGGCAGCTTGACTCGCGGCTTGCTTTCCACAAACAACGCCCAGCTGGACATGAACAACGCCGCCACCAGCGGCCCGATCACAAAGCCGTTCAAGCCAAACACCGACAAACCGCCCAGGGTCGAGATCAGGATCAGGTAATCCGGCATCTTGGTGTCCTTGCCCACCAGGATCGGACGCAGCACGTTGTCTACCAGGCCGATCACGAATACGCCAAACAACGCCAGCACCACGCCTTGCCAGATGGCGCCGCTCAACAGGAAGTAGGCAGCCACCGGCCCCCACACAATCCCCGCGCCCACCGCCGGCAACAGCGACAGAAACGCCATCAGTACCGCCCAGAGCAATGCACTGGGAATATCCAGGAACCAGAAGATAAGCCCGCCGAGCGCACCCTGGGTCACGGCCACCAGCACATTGCCCTTGACCGTGGCACGCACCACCCGGTTGAACTTGAGCTGCAACCGGCGCTTCTGCGGCTCGGCCAACGGCACCGCCGTGCGCACCTTGCGCACCAGTTCCGGGCCATCGCGCAGCAAGAAGAACAGCAAATACAGCATGATGAAAAAGCTCACCAGGAAATCAAACGTGCCCTGCCCGAAGCTGAACGCCTGGGTTGCAAAGAACTGGCTGCCCTGCATCGCGCTCTTGACGATTTTCTCGCGCAAACCTTCCAGGTTGCCCATGCCAAAGCGGTCCAGCAGGTGCTGGAAGTACGGCGGCAACACATTCTTGAACTGCTCGATATACCCCGCCACGTCCAGCTTGCCGCTTTCCACGTTCTTATAAAGCGTCGCGCCCTCTTGCACCAGCAAGGCGCTGGTGATGATCACCGGCAGGATCGCAATGACCAGGCAGGCGCTCAAGGTGGCCAGGGAGGTGAAGTTGCGGTTCCAGCCAAAGCGCAGCTGCAGGCGACGCTGCATCGGGGCAAAGATGATGCCGAGGATCACCGCCCAGAACACCGCGCCATAGAACGGCAGCAGTATCCAGATAAAGGCGACGGTCACCAGGCCCAGCAGCAACAGCAGGGTTTTGAATTGCAGGTTGGTTTGATTCATGTCCGGTCCATGTCAGAAAAGCAGAGGGCCCATGTAGGCCCTGTTGCTTAGTCCGCAGCGAAACCTGGGAGTGCCCTCGGTTATTGAACAAGCATAGACCGCCTCACTGAATCCCCTTCGCCTCGTTCAACAGCGTCTGGATCATCTGCTCCTGCGCGTCATAACGACCTTCGCCAAAATGGGTGTAACGCACCTGCCCCTTGGCGTCGATCAGGTAATGGGCGGGCCAGTACTGGTTGTCGAAATTGCGCCAGATCGCATAGTTGTTGTCGATGGCCACCGGGTAGGTGATACCCAGCTTGCGCACCTGGTCCTTGACGTTGCCGATGATGCGCTCATAACCGTATTCCGGGGTGTGGACGCCGATCACCACCAAACCGTCCTTCTCGTATTTCTTCACCCATTGCTTCACATACGGCAGGGTGTGCTGACAGTTGATGCAGTCGTAGGTCCAAAAATCCACCAGCACCACTTTACCTTTCAAGGATTCGCGGGTGAGTTCGGGTGAGTTGAGCCACTCGACCGCACCGGCCAGCGATGGCATGGTGCCCTTGGTATTGTCCCGCGCCGGGTCGGCCTTGACCTTGCTCACCACGTAATCCACCACTTTGGGCACGTTTTCCAGCACGCCTTTTTCCAGGCTGCTGACCCCTTCGGACGATGTGCCGGCGAGCAGGGTCTTGTCCGCTCCGGTGGAAATCACCACCGCCGCCGCCAGTACCGCCACCCCGGCACCACGGCGCAGCCAACCGGTCACTGGAATAGAGGCCTTGAGTCGATTGACCAGGCCACGCCCGGCAAAAATCAGCGCACCCAGGGACAAGGCGCTGCCCAGGCCGTAGGCCACCAGCAACAGGCTGGTCTGCGCATTGGCGCCTTGCAGCATTGCGCTGGTCAGGATCACACCCAGGATCGGCCCGGCGCAGGGCGCCCACAGCAGGCCTGTGGCGACGCCGATCATCACTGACTTCAGCGGACCGGACAGCGTGCGGCTGTCAGGATCGATACGGTTGCCCAACAACACGAAGGGGCGCGCCAGCCAGCCACCGACCCGCGCCGAGATCAGCGAAAGCGCAAACAGCCCCATCACGATCAGCGCCACGTAACGGCCGGTGTTATTGGCCTGTATCACCCACTCCGTGCTGACCACCGCCAGGCTGGACACCAGCGCGAAGGTCAGGACCATGCCGCCGAGGGTCAACAGGATCGAACGGCGGGTGCGGTCGACGCCGGCGAACAGAAACGGCACCACCGGCAGGATACAGGGGCTGAGGACGGTCAGGATACCGCCCAGGAATGCGATGAGTAGCATGGTGTTCACCTTATCGAGTGGGGAGACGGCGTCACGCTGTCTGGTGGTCCAGCGCCTGGCCGAGCGGTGTGCGGCGGCTGCCGTCCTCTACCAGCAGGTCATGGCGGGCGGCGTGTTGCACCGGCGTCAGTTGGAAGCAGGTGCTGGCGGCGCAGCTGCTTTTCTCCACGGCGGCGTTGGCGTGCACGGCAGTGCCGGCAAAGGCAAAGGCGGTGGCGGTCAAAAAGCGGGTCAGCGGGTTCATGGCGGTCTTCCTGTGGTAAACAATGGGAGGGGACAGCGGGACTCAGTTATCGCCGACGCAACCGTCGCCGAACTTGAGGTAATCCAGCACCTGGGTCTTGTCGTGGGAGTCCAGGTAGGTCATGCGCGCATTCACCACGCCGCAGGTGGGCTTGGAGTCCTGGCTCATCGATACCACTTGCTTGATGTCCAGGTGCGTGCCGTAGTTGTAGGTCTGAGCGGTAACGGCGGCTTCGGCGCGGGCCGACAAGGTGCAGATGTTCAGGGCGGCAAACAGGCAGGCGGCGTAGATGGCTTTAGTGTTCATGGTGGTTGACTCCAGGTTCTCAGGGTTGGAGGCGGTGTGCCTCGTTGGAATCAATTAAAAGCCCCTGAGGTATCGCGCCTGTGTCGGAAAACCGCGCGGATAAATCGATACGTATCCACAGCCCCTGCCGATACACAGCGATACAAAAAGCCCAAAGGACGACCTGGATCAATAAACCGCCCTCACCGCTCGGCTACCTTCGCGACCTTTTGCGACCCGTGCCCATGCCTCCCATCCTCGCTCCCGAACTGCTCGCCCCCGCCGGCACCCTGAAAAACATGCGCTACGCCTTTGCCTACGGCGCCGATGCGGTCTACGCCGGCCAGCCGCGCTACAGCCTGCGGGTGCGCAACAACGAGTTCGACCACGCCAACCTGGCCCTCGGCATCCAGGAAGCGCACACCCTGGGCAAGCGTTTCTACGTGGTGGTGAACATCGCGCCGCACAACGCCAAGTTGAAGACCTTCCTCAAGGACCTGGCCCCGGTGATCGCCATGGGCCCGGACGCGCTGATCATGTCCGACCCTGGGCTGATCATGCTGGTGCGCCGGCACTTTCCACAGATGCCGATCCACTTGTCGGTGCAAGCCAACACGGTGAACTGGGCCAGCGTGGAGTTCTGGCAGCAGCAAGGAATCGGCCGGGTCATCCTGTCGCGGGAATTGTCGCTGGAAGAGATCGATGAGATCCGCCAGCAGGTACCGGCCATGGAGCTGGAAGTGTTTGTGCACGGTGCCTTGTGCATGGCCTATTCCGGGCGCTGCCTGCTCTCGGGTTACATGAACAAGCGCGACGCCAACCAGGGCACCTGCACCAATGCTTGTCGCTGGAAATACCAGGCCACCCCCGCGGTGGAAAACGCCACGGGGGATATCGTCCAGCAATATCAGCCCACCCTGGGCATTGGCGCGCCCACCGACCAGGTGTTCCTGCTCCAGGAAGCCAATCGCCCCGATGAACAGATGCCCGCCTTCGAAGACGAGCACGGCACCTACATCATGAACGCCAAGGACCTGCGCGCCGTGCAGCACGTGGAGCGCCTGACCCGGATGGGCGTGCACTCACTGAAGATCGAAGGCCGCACCAAGTCGCACTTCTACTGCGCGCGCACCACTCAGGTGTATCGCCAGGCCATCGATGATGCGGTGGCCGGTCGCGCCTTCGACCGCACCCTGATGACCGACCTCGAATCCCTGGCACAGCGCGGCTACACCGAAGGTTTCCTGCGTCGCCATGTGCACGATGAATACCAGAATTACCAGAACGGTAGCTCCGTGTCGGAACGCCAGCAGTTCGTCGGCGAGCTGACCGGCGAACGCCGGGGCGAGCTGGCCGAGGTCAAGGTGAAGAACCACTTCGCTGTGGGCAATCACCTGGAATTGATGACCCCCGCCGGCAACTTCCACTTTGACCTGGAGAGGATGCACAACAGCCAGGGCGAGGCTGTCGAGGTCGCGCCGGGGGATGGGCACACGGTGTATGTGCCGGTCCCGGCGGAGATGGATGTGCGCTTCGGCTTGCTGATGCGTGATGTTTAAATGTTGCCCAACCTTTGTGGCGAGGGCGCTCGCTCCCGCTGGGGCGCGAAGCGGCCCTAAAAGCCGGCGCCATCTGCGCTGTCGAACGGGACGGTTCGACAAGCGCCCTCGCCACAGGCCTCAGATCCTGAACTGACCGACCAACTGCCCCAACCGCTGGCCCAGCTCCGCCAGGCTGCGGGACGTCTGGGCGCCCAGCTGAGTCTCATCGGCGACGCTGTCCACCGCCACGGCAATCTGATGCACACTGCGGTTGATCTCTTCGGCCACGGCGGTCTGCTCTTCGGCGGCGCTGGCAATCTGGGCGTTCATCGAATTGATGGTGCCGATCAACTGGGCCATGGTGTCCAAAGACGCCCCGGCCTCGTTGGCCTGTGCCGAGGTGCCGTCGCCGGCATCGCTGGAGCGGCGCATGGCCTCCACCGCGGCCTCGGTGCCTTTTTGCAGGCGGTCGATCATGCCCTGGATTTCCTGGGTGCTGGTCTGGGTGCGGCTGGCCAGGGCGCGTACTTCGTCGGCGACTACCGCAAAACCACGTCCGGCCTCCCCTGCCCGCGCTGCTTCGATGGCGGCGTTGAGCGCCAGCAGGTTGGTTTGTTCGGCGATGGAGCGGATCACGCTGAGCACGCTGACGATGGAGGACACGTCCTGCTGCAGGCTGTCGAGGGACACGCCGCTGGTGCGGATATCGCTCACCAGCGCGTGGATCTGCGCAATGCTGCCGTCCACCACACGCTTGGCGGCCTGACCTTCGGCATCGGTCTGCTGGGCCGCGACCGAGGCGCCCTGGGCACTGCGCGCCACTTCTTGCGCAGCCGAAGACATCTGGTTGATCGCAGTGGCGACCTGATCGGTCTCGTGGCGCTGGCGTTCCATGGCCTGTTCGGAGCGCTGGGCCTGATCAGAGACTTGGCTGACCAGGCCAGTGAGTTGGCTGGTCATCTCAGTGATCTGGCGAACCAGGCCGTGGATCTTGTCGACAAACCGGTTGAACGCGCCCGCCAGGTCGCCCAGTTCGTCCTGGCTGGTGATGGCCAGGCGGCGGGTCAAGTCGCCTTCGCCGGCCGCGATGTCGTCGAGGTTGGCTTTCATCAGGTTCAGCGGGCGCAGGATGGTGTTGGCCAGCAGCATGCCCACGGCAGCGATCACCAACAACACCACCACAGCCACGCCGAGAATGCTCAGCAGCACGCCCTCCATGCGCTTGTGCACCTTGGCTTCGACCACCGCGACCTGGGCCTCAATGCCGTCCAGGTTCACCGACGTACCGATGACCATGTCCCATTTCGGCAGGTATTCGGTGTAGCCGAGCTTGGGCACCAGTTCGGTCTGGCCCGGCTGGGTCGAGCTGTATTGCAGGTAGTGGGTGCCGTCCTTGCCGACCTTGACCAGGTCACGGTTGACGTACACGCCATTGGGGTCGCGGTTGTCCTTGAAGCTCTTGCCCACGCCGTCGGGGCTGTTGCCCTTGAACAGGCGGATGGTCTCGGAGTCGTAGCCGAAGAAGTAACCGTCCTTGCCGTAGCGGGTGTTCGACAGGAGCTTGACCACTTGGGCACGGGCGGCGGTATCGCCGGGGGCCGCCGCGTCGTAGAGCGGTTTGATCGTGGTCATGGCCACTTCGACATAACTTTGCAGCGTGGCCTTGGCGTCGTTGAGCAGGCGCTGGCGGGTTTCATCCACCTCGTTGCGCGCCTGCCCCTGCAGGATCCACACGGTGGTCAGGCTGATGACCACGGCAAACAGCAACACCGGCACTATGGCGAGGGACAGGACTTTGGCCTTGAGGCTCAGACGCATGGCTTTTCTCTCTTATTCGTGGCGACTTGAGAGTTTATCGGCCGGTTGCGAAATACCTGTAGAAGCCGGCTTGCCGGCGATAGCGGTCTCGCGGACGCCATCGCCGGCAAGCCGGCTCCTACAGGTTGGGGGGTGTCAGAGGGTCATGGCGGCCAGCCAGCCGAACGCCAGCAACGGAATGTTGTAGTGCAGAAACGTCGGCACCACCGTGTCCCAGATATGGTGGTGCTGACCGTCGACATTCAGGCCGGAGGTCGGACCGAGGGTGGAATCCGAAGCGGGCGAACCGGCATCACCCAGTGCACCGGCCGTGCCGACGATGCACACGATGGCCACCGGGCTGAAGCCCAGTTGCACGCACAGCGGCACAAAGATCGCGGCCAGGATCGGCACCGTGGAAAACGACGAACCGATGCCCATGGTCACCAGCAGGCCCACCAGCAACATCAACAACGCGCCGACACCACGGTTGTGGCCGATGAATGCCGCCGAAGTTTCCACCAACGAGCGCACGTCGCCGGTGGCCTTGAGTACTTCGGCAAAGCCTGACGAGGCGATCATGATGAAGCCGATCATCGCCATCATCTTCATGCCTTCGGTGAACAGGTCGTCGGTATCGCGCCAGCGCACGATGCCCGACACCGAGAAGATCAGGAAGCCGGCCAGGGCGCCGATGATCATCGAGTCCAGCCACAGTTGGATAATGAACGCCGAGGCAATCGCCAGGCCGGCCACCAGCAGGGTCAGCGGGTTGTAGTGCACCGCCACCTGCTCGACCCGCTCGATTTTTTCCAGGTCGTACACGCGCTTCTTGCGGTAACTGATAAACACCGCCACCAGCAGGCCCACCACCATGCCCAGCGCCGGCAAACTCATGGCGTGGGTAACGTTGACCTGGCTGATGTCCACACCGCTCTTGGCCACGTTGGCCAGCAGGATTTGGTTGAGGAAGATATTGCCAAAGCCCACCGGCAAGAACATGTAGGGCGTGATCAGGCCGAAGGTCATCACGCAGGCGATCAGGCGGCGGTCCAGTTGCAGCTTGGTCAGCACGTACAACAAGGGCGGCACCAGCAGCGGAATAAACGCGATATGAATCGGCAGGATGTTCTGCGACGCAATCGCCACCACCCACAACAGGCCGATTAGCAGCCATTTGACATGGCTACCGCCGTTGGCTTCCTGGCGGTCCACCAGCAGCAGCGCCTTGTCAGCCAAGGCGTGGGCCAGGCCGGATTTGGCAATCGCCACGGCGAAAGCGCCGAGCAAGGCGTAGGACAATGCCACGGTTGCACCACCGCCCAAGCCGCCGTTGAAGGCCTTGAGCGTGGCGTCGATGCCCAGGCCACCGGTCAAGCCACCCACCAGGGCGCCGACGATGATGGCGATGACCACATGCACGCGAGACAAACTGAGCACCAGCATGGTGCCGACCGCGGCAATGACTGCGTTAATCATGGTTACCTCAAGCAGAAAAACTTAAAAAACAGGCATGCCCGCGCCCAGGCGGCCATAGCGTGGCAGCCAGCGTGCAGGCTTGAAGGAGGTCTTATTAGAGGGCGCGCACTTTGCAGCAGGCGGACGCTCATGTCAAAAACCTGTGGTGAGCGAGCTTGCTCGCGCTGGGCTGCGCAGCGGCCCCAAACAAAAAGGGCGGGAGCGCTACGCACTCCAGCGCGAGCAAGCTCGCTCACCACATAAACGCCCTCTCCACAAAAGCAGGTTTAAATTGACTGTTTGAATAAAGAAAACTCCAAAACCGCCGATATAGAGCCTCTATGTGTTTTCAGGTAAGGATGTACCGATGTCGCTTAGACAGCTCTCCATTCAATGGAAAATCACCCTGCTCGCCGGCCTCTGCCTGCTGGGAATCGTGACCCTGCTGGTGGGTCTGTCGTTGTATCGCATGGAGCAGAGTTCGCAGCAGGTCAAGGCATCCAGCATGCAGATGCTGGATGAGGCCGCCCAGGCGCGCATCGAGGCCCAAGGCGAAGTGCAGGCATTGGGCATTCGTCGCCAATTCATGGACGCCTATCAATACGGCCATGGTTTTTCCCGCCAGGTGCTGTTCTTGCGTGAGCAGGCCGAAAAGCGCTTTCTCGACGCTTTCGACACCCGTGAAGACCTGACCCGCCAGGTCAAGGCTGCGTTGCAGGCCAACCCGGATTTGCTCGGTCTGTCTCTGGTGTTCGAAGCCAACGCCCTGGACGGCAAGGATGAGCTGTTCGCCGGCCAGGCCGAGTTGGGCAGTAACGACAAAGGCCGCTTCGCCCTCTACTGGTCGCAGCCTACACCCGGCAAGCTAGAGTCGATGGCGCTGCCGGAAAGCGACATGTCCGACACCAGCGTCGGTCCCAGCGGTGAAAAGGCCAACGCCTGGTTCACCTGCCCACGCACCACGCTCAAGCCGTGCGTGATCGAACCGTATTTCTACAGAATCAACGGGCAAAACGTGCTGATGACCAGCATCGTCTTCCCGTTGATGGTCAACGGCAAAGTCATCGCCTCGCTGTCGGTGGACATCAACCTCAACAGCCTGCAGGCCGTGAGCCAACAGGCCAGCCACAAGCTGTACGACGGCCAGACCCAGGTGAGCATCCTCAGCCCCACCGGGTTGCTCGCCGGCTACAGCCCGGACGCGAGTAAACTCAGCCAACGCTTGGACCAGGTCGATACCGCCAACGGTGCGCAACTGATCGGCGCCCTGGCCAGCAGCACGCAAATCCGTAGCCTGCGGACTGACCACCAACTGAAGGTACTGGCACCGTTCGCGCCAATCCCGGACGGCAAGTCCTGGGGCGTGTTGCTCGATGTGCCGGAGAAAGTCCTGGTCGGCCCTGCTGAAGCGCTGAAAGCACAGATGGACGCCGATAACACCCGTGGCACCTTGCTGGAACTGGGCCTGGGCCTGCTGGCTGCGGTGGTCGGCTTGATCCTGGTGTGGTTGATGGCACGCAGCGTGACCCGCCCGATCCTCGGCGTGGCCCGCATGCTGGAAGACATCGCCAGCGGTGAAGGCGACCTCACCCGCCGCCTGGCCTACGACAAACAGGACGAGCTGGGCCAGTTGGCCGGCTGGTTCAATCGTTTCCTCGACAAGCTGCAACCGATCATTGCCGAGGTAAAACGCTCGGTGCAGGACGCCCGTGGCACTGCGGATCAATCCGCTGCGATTGCCACTGAAACCAGCGCCGGCATGGAACAGCAATACCGCCAGGTCGACCAGGTGGCCACCGCGTCCCATGAGATGAGTGCCACGGCCCAAGACGTGGCGCGCAGCGCTGCCCAGGCGGCACAAGCCGCCCGCGACGCCGACCAGGCCACCCGTGATGGCTTGAAGGTGATCGACCACACCACGCGTAATATCGGGGAGTTGGCGGCGGACATGAGCACGGCCATGACCCAGGTCGAAGGCCTGGCCGCCAATAGCGAAAAAATCGGTTCGGTGCTCGAAGTGATTCGCGGCATTGCCGAGCAGACCAACTTGCTAGCCCTTAACGCCGCCATCGAAGCCGCCCGCGCCGGTGAGGCCGGCCGTGGCTTTGCGGTGGTGGCGGACGAAGTGCGCAACCTGGCGCAGCGCACTCAGGAATCGGTTGAAGAAACCCGCGTGGTCATCGAGCACCTGCAAAGCGGCACCGAAGAGGTGGTCGGCGCCATGGGCAACAGCTATCGCCAGGCCCAGGGCAGTGTCGAGCAGGTTGGGCAAGCCGTGACGGCCTTGCGCCAGATTGGCGACGCCGTGACGGTGATCAGCGACATGAACCTGCAAATCGCCAGCGCCGCCGAAGAACAAAGCGCCGTGGCCGAGGAGATCAACAGCAATGTGGCGACGATTCGCGATGTGACTGAGTCGCTGTCGGAACAGGCGAATGAATCGGCAAGGGTGAGCCAGGCGCTGAACAGCCTGGCGAATCAGCAGCAGGGGTTGATGGATCAGTTCAGGGTCTGATCAGACCCTTGTCGAAGCGACAGGCTTATCCCTGACGCTTCGGCAATTCGATCAGCACTTTCAGCCCGCCCAACTCGCTTTCCTGCAACTGCAGCACCCCACCCCACACATCAACGATGTCCCGCACGATCCCCAACCCCAGGCCATGGCCATCGATCTGTTCATCCAGGCGCGTGCCTCGACTGAACACCTGGTCGCGTTGGGTTTCAGGAATACCGGGACCATCATCTTCCACCGCCAACCGGTAGCTGTGCTCAGCCTCGGTGACGGTCAAGCGCACCTCCGCATCCGCCCATTTGCAGGCGTTATCCAAGAGATTGCCGAGCAGCTCCAACAGGTCTTCACGGTCCCAAGGCAGTTGCAGGCCTGACGCAGCGTGGTAGCTCAGGTCCAGGTGTTCGCCGTGGATCATGTTGAGGGTGGCGAGCAGGCCGGGCAGTTCTTTTTCGCAATCAAACAGCGCGCCCGGCAGGGTTTCCCCAGCCAGGCGCGCACGGTTGAGCTCACGGTTGAGGCGTTGTTGCACCTGCTCCAACTGATCGCGCAACAGCTTGCTCAGTTCGGGACGATCCTTCAGCGCCTCGCTCGATGCGGCGCTCAACAGTACCGCCAGCGGAGTCTTGAGGGCATGGCCGAGGTTGCCCAAGGCATTGCGTGAACGCTTGAGGCTGTCTTCGGTGTGCGCCAGCAGGTGGTTGATCTGCGCCACCAACGGCTCCAGTTCCAGCGGCACCTGGGTGTCGAGCTGTGAACGCTGGCCCTGTTGCAGTTGGGCGATCTGGTTGCGTGCGGTTTCCAGCGGACGCAAGGCCCGGCGCACGGTGACCCGTTGCAGGATCAGCACCAGTAGCAGCGCCGCCAGCCCGAGCACCAGACCGATCTGACGCATGAGACGGAAGCTTTCCCGCACCGGGGTGTAGTCCTGGGCCACGCTGATGGAAATCGACTGGCCGAAGCGTTTGTAGTCCGAACGCAGCACCAGCAGTTGCTGGCCTTCCGGCCCTAGTTGCAGATTGCCCTTGATCCCGGCTTCGGGCAGGCGCGGCAGTTCCTGATCCCACAGCGAGCGCGAGCGCCAGTGGGTATCGGCAAAGTCGATGCGGAAGTAATGCCCGGAAAACGGACGCTGGTAGGCTGGCGACAGGCGTTGTTCATCCAGCTGAACGCCGTTCGGTCCACGCACCAGCGCCACCAACAGGTTTTCGGCGTCGTTGCGCAAGCCGGCCTCCAGGTAACGCTGCAAACCGGCTTCAAACAACCACAAGCTGGTTTGTGCCAGCACCACGCCGACGATCACCATCACACTGATCAGCCCCAGGCTCAGGCGTCGTTGGATGGACTTCATGCAGGGCTGGCGCCAAACCGGTAACCCTGGCCGCGCCGGGTTTCAATCACGCTGCGGCCCAATTTGCGGCGCAGGTGGTTGACGTGAACTTCCAGCACATTGGAGTCGCGCTCGGTCTCACCGTCGTACAAATGTTCGGCCAAGTGGCTTTTGGACAGGATCTGTTCGGGGTGCAGCATGAAGTAGCGCAACAGGCGAAACTCGGCGGCGGTCAGTTGGATCTCCGCGCCATCGCGCAGCACGCACTGACGGCCTTCGTCCAGGTGCAGGCCAGCCGCTTGCAGGGTGGGTTGGTTGGCCTGGCCATGGGAGCGGCGCAACAGCGCCTGAATGCGCAGGTGCAGTTCCTCGGGGTGAAAGGGTTTGCTCAGGTAATCATCGGCGCCCGCCTTGAGTCCTTCGATGCGCTCAGCCCAGGAGTCGCGGGCGGTAAGCACCAGGACCGGCGTGGTCAGCGCAGCAGCGCGCCATTGCGCCAGCACCTCAAGGCCTGGCAGGCCCGGCAGGCCGAGGTCAAGAATGATCAGGTCGTAGGGCTCGCTTCGGCCCTGGTACACCGCATCACGCCCGTCCGCCAGCCAGTCGACGGCATAACCCTGGCGTTGCAGGCCGGCCAGCAGTTCATCGACCAGAGGCACGTTGTCTTCTACCAACAGCAGGCGCATCAGTCTTCCTCGTCTTTGATCAGCACACCGGTGCTGGCGTCCAGCTTGATCTCGCGCACCACGCCTTCGGTGGTCACCAGCTCCACTTCATAGGCATATTGGCCGTGTTTCTTTTCCAGCTCAGCCTCCAGCAGGCGTGAGCCGGGGTAGCGCGCCATGGCCTGCTGCAACAGTTGCTCCAGCGGCAGGATCACCCCCTGCTGACGCAGCGCCAAGGCCTCATCCTGATTGAGGTCGCGGGCCGCCAGGCTGGAGCAGAATGCCATGAGCACCAGCGCGACACGACTGCTGGCGCATAGATTTACCTTCATTACGTATCCTGATGATTCTTGAGAACCCGCCCGGTGAGCGCGTCCAATTCAACGTCCCATTCGATGCCATGGGCATCTTCCAATTCGACCTCGTAGACGTACTTGCCGTAGGCCTCGTCCAGGTCGGTGTCCAGCAGTGTCGAACCGGGGTGCAGGGCCAGGGCCGTGGCTTCCAGTTGATCGAAGGCGACAATAGTAACAGTGGCCGGCACTTTCAGTGGCTTGTCGGGGTCCACGGCTTGGGCCTGGGTCGCCGTGAGGGCGATGATACCGGCAGCAAACAGCGCGGTGAGGCGCTTCATGATAAGTCTCCGTTACAGGATGTTTTCCTACGCCGGTCACCGTACGCGCTGCAACTTAACTGAAACTGAATTGCCACCATGGCAATTCCCTGCAAGGCCTTTTCACACATTCCGCGAGATTTTCTATAATGCCCCGCTCGCTCGAACAGAGACCGGTATGACAGCCATCCACATCAAGTTTCCCGCGCTGACGCTCAAGGCCGGCAAACGCGCCTTTGCCCGCATTCGCGAGCAAGGCCTCACGCCGGCCGACGTCGGCATCCTGCCCGGCGCAGCCGGCGGCCCCAAGGCACTGGGTATCCAGGGATTGGACCTGGCGCTGTTCGGCGACTGGTTACCCCGCTCGCCACGGGAGCGGGCATTGGTCGGTGCATCCATCGGCTCCTGGCGGTTTGCCAGCGCGTGCCTGCCCGACCCGGTGCAAGGCCTGCTGGACCTCGGTCGCCTGTACAATGAGCAACGCTTTGCCAAAGGCGTGACCATGGCCGAGGTCAGCCAGAGTTGCCAGCGCATGCTCGACGACCTGCTGGCCGGCCGCGATGCACGGGTGCTGGACAACCCGGACTACCGCCTCAATATCATGGTGGTCAAGAGTCATGGCCTGCTTGCCGATGACCACCGTGGACGCCTCGGGCTGGGCCTGTCGTCGGTGATCGCCGACAACCTGCGAGGCCGCGCGCGGCTGTCGCGGCATTTCGAACGCCTGATCATCCACGACCCCCGCCAGGCGCCACCGGTACATCCACTGAAGGACTTCCCGTCGCGCTTCCTGGCCCTGGAATTGGGCAACCTGCGCCAGGCCCTGCTGGCCTCGGGCTCGATCCCCATGGTCATGCAAGGCGTGCGCGACCTGCCGGGCGCCGGTGCCGGTACCTACCGCGATGGCGGCCTGCTGGATTACCACCTCGACCTGCCCTACCACGGCGATGACATCGTGCTGTACCCCCACTTCACCGACCGAGTCATCCCCGGCTGGTTCGACAAAGGCCTGCCGTGGCGGCGCAGCAACCAACAGGGCCTGCAGGACGTGTTACTGCTGGCGCCGTCCAAGGACTACCTGGCCCGCCTGCCTCACGGCAAACTCCCAGACCGCAGCGACTTCAAGCGCTTCATGGGCGACGACCCCAGCCGCAACAAATACTGGCAGACCGCGATGAGCGAAAGCCAACGGCTGGGAGACGAATTCCTGGCATTGGCCGATAACGGCCGCTTGGGCGAGCGCCTACAGCCCCTGTAGCCGCCACCTCCCCACTAACCACGATGCGAAGCGAGCCGCTCGTGATCTAGCTTTTGATCTTGATCTCGCTTTTGATCTCAGGTGCCCCGTCAAACACGCTGGCCGGAATTCGACAGGGATTTGGGGGGGTAAACCGGCAGGGATGCCGGTTTAGCCGCCCCGCGCCATGGATGGCGCGTGGCGGCGGCCCCCCAAATACCTGTCGGATTACGGGCACACCGAGCCTAAGCGAGGTGCCGAGTGTTGGGGCAAGAGCCTTTTGCTTACTTTTGGGCTTTTCAAAAGTGAGCCGCCGTAAGGGCGGAACCCATAGCAGCCGTTACCTAAATAACGGATATGTACCCGGTCAGATCCAACATCCAGGTCAGCTGTCAGGCCGCCATCGCTGGCAAGCCAGCTCCTACAGTTGGATCGCGGGGTGACAGTTAGAGTGTGGTCGGCTGTCAAACCGCCAGCGGCAGCAAGCCCCCTCGCCACCTGCCATCAACATTTCACCCGCAAGCCGCCCCCTACAGAGGGACGGTATGCGCAGCAACGAATCAAGCTGTTAAACTCGCCGCCTGCCAGACATCGACCGAGCTGAAAACACTGTGGAAATCTTCAAAGAATTTACCTTCGAATCCGCCCACCGCCTGCCCCACGTACCGGAAGGCCACAAATGCGGGCGCCTGCATGGGCATTCGTTCAAGGTGGCGATCCACCTGAGCGGCGACCTGGACCCCCATACCGGCTGGATTCGCGACTTCTCGGAGATCAAGGCGATTTTCAAGCCGCTCTATGAACGTCTCGACCACAACTACCTCAATGACATCCCAGGCCTGGAAAACCCCACCAGCGAAGTGCTGGCCAAGTGGATCTGGAATGAATTGAAACCCCTGCTGCCTGAGCTCAGTGCGATTCGTATCCACGAGACCTGCACCAGCGGTTGCATCTATCGCGGCGAATAAGCCGGCGCGATGAAAAAACCACCCTTGCGGTGGTTTTTTTGTGCCTGGCTCCCTTACAGTCATGGCTCCCTACCCACAAGGAGCCCGCTGCAATGATGCGCCCCGCAACGAGTCATGATGTCGCTGCTATCGAGGCTATCGTCCAGGCAGCCTACGCGCCATACATCGAACGGATCGGCCGCAAGCCCGGGCCGATGCTGGAGGATTATCACCAGCAAGTGGAAGCCGGTGGCGTGCATGTGCTGGAGCATGCCGGGCGGGTCCGGGGGGTTATTGTCCTGCGGGACACAGACGGCGCGCTGTTGCTGGATAACCTCGCCGTCTCCCCGGACGCCCAGGGCCTGGGCTTCGGGCGGTTGCTGATGGATTTCGCCGAACAACAGGCGCTCGGCGCTAACTGCGCCGCCATCCGCCTGTACACCAACGAAGCCATGAACGAGAACATCACGCTGTACACCCGTCGGGGCTATGTCGAGACCCACCGGGCCGAAGAACATGGCCTGCGGCGTGTGTACATGACCAAGCAACTCCGGGAGTAACCCATGGAAAACACTTGGCTGGCCCAGGCCAAACGCTTGCAGGCGTTGGCGTCCACCGGGCTGCACTTTTGCACCGATGATTTCGAGCGCGAGCGCCTGGAAGAAATCGCCGAGATTGCCCACAACATGCTCGCGCAATTGGGCAATGTGCCCTTGGAGCGCATCACCGGGTTGGTCACGGATTTTGCCAAACGCTACTCGACGCCGATGATCGACGTGCGCGGGGCGGTCATCCAAGGCGAGCGGATTCTGCTGGTTCGCGAATTGACCGATGGCTGCTGGGCGTTACCGGGCGGTTATGCGGATATCGGTTTGTCGGCGGCGGAAAACATCGTCAAGGAGATTCGCGAGGAAGCCGGGCTGACGGTAACGGCGCGGGCCCTGTACAGCGTGACGCACAAGGCCAAGGGTCTGTATCGACCGGATGTGCGCGACTTCTACAAACTGTACTTCCTGTGTGAACCGGTGGATCAGTCGGCACCGATGGCGGGGTTCGAGACCACCGAAGTGGGCTTTTTCCGTCTGGACGAGCTGCCACCGCTGTCACGGGGGCGCACTATTGAAAGTGATCTGGAGGCCGCATTCGCCTTCCACCGTGGCGAGACCACCCAGACGCTGTTCGACTGATCCAATTTGTATCACTGCTGCACCGCTTTCGTGCCCAATTGGGCACGGCGAACATTCCTGCCTGCGTTGTCCCCCTGTTTAGCTATAAATACTGTGCACGGTGCACAGCACCCGTCGTGCGCTCGTCACTGCTGCCGGTTTGGCACGCGCGGTGCAATAGGCCTGCGTCACTCATTCAGGGAGCAAAGCACATGACGCAGCAAGAACCGGGCAACGATTACCCCCTCAGCGAAGTCCCGATGCATGCGCGCAAAGGCCTGGCGTCTACCGCCATGGTGCTGCTGGGCTTTACCTTTTTTACCGCGACCATGTTTGCTGGCGGCAAGCTGGGGGTGGCGTTCAGCTTTACCGAGATGCTCGGCGTCGTGGCCCTGGGTAACCTGCTGCTGGGTATCTACGCCGCAGGTCTGGGTTACATCGCCTTCAAGAGCGGGCTGAATTCGGTGTTGATGGGGCGCTTCTGCTTTGGCGAAGTGGGCAGCAAGCTCAGTGACTTGATCCTCGGCTTCACCCAGATCGGCTGGTATGCCTGGGGCACCGCCACGGCCGCCGTGGTGCTGGGCAAGTATTTCGAACTGAACCAGGGCAGCGTGCTGGCGTTGATGGTGCTGTTCGGCCTGGTGTTCTGCGCCACGGCGTACGTTGGTTATCGCGGGCTGGAGATTCTGTCCTACATCGCAGTACCGGCGATGGGCATCCTGTTGTTTCTGTCGATGTGGGTGGCCACGGCCAAAGTCGGCGGGCTGGATGGGCTATTGGCGGTGGTGCCGACCGGTGAACTGGACTTGTCCACGGCGATCACCCTGGTGTTCGGCACCTTTGTCAGCGGTGCGACCCAGGCCACCAACTGGACACGTTTTTCGCGCTCGGCCAGGGTGGCGGTGCTGGCCAGCCTGATCGGTTTCTTTATCGGTAACGGCTTGATGGTGCTGATCGGCGCCTACGGTGCCATCGTCTATCAACAACCGGATGTGGTCGAAGTGTTGCTGCTGCAAGGTTTTGCCATGGCAGCAATGGCCATGTTGCTGCTCAACATCTGGAGCACCCAAGACAACACCATCTACAACTTCGCGGTGGCCGGCTGCAATCTGCTGCGCACCCAGCGTCGCAAGACCGTGACACTGGCAGGCGCGGTGATCGGCACGCTGCTGGCGTTGCTCGGCATGTACGACATGCTGGTGCCGTACTTGATTCTGCTGGGCACGGTGATCCCGCCGATTGGCGGGGTGATCATGGCGGACTTCTTCTATCGCTATCGCGGCCAGTACCCGCGCTTGGCAGATGCGCGTCTGCCGGCATTCAACTGGCCGGGGCTGGTGGCCTATGGGATGGGTACCGTGCTGGCGTTCAACTCGCCTTGGGTCGCACCGTTGGTGGGTATCGTCGCCGCGTCGTTGACCTACATCGTGCTTACCGCCGTACTACGCGTGCGTGCGCCTTTGGTTGACGTCCAGGCATGAGCCTGACTATTGCCGACGTGCTGGCGTTGCCGGGCCTCGAACCCATGCGCCTGCGCGCCGGCGCGGCCGGCCTGGATAATGCCGTGCGTTGGCCGTATGTGGCGGAAAACAGCGGGATCGCCGAATGGGTATTGGGCGGCGAACTGGTGTTCGTGACCGGGATCAATCACCCACGCGACGAGGCCAACCTGCTGCAACTACTAGAGGAAGCCTGCGAACGTCAGGTGGCCGGACTGGTGGTCCTGACGGGGCCCGCATATATCCAGGCGATTCCCCCGCGTTTGCTCGACGCCGCCGAAGCCGCGGGCATGCCGCTGATCGAACAGCCTTACTCACTGAAAATGGTGTTGGTGACCCAGGCCATTGGTTCAGCACTGATCCAGTCCGAGCAGTTGGGGCGCTCGCGGCATGATGTAATGGAGCGATTGCTGACAGGCGATTACCAATCCCTGGATCTTTTGTTGCACCGGGCCTCACAACTGGGCATGGCAGTGGCCGGGCATTGGCAGGTGGTTCAATTGCAACTGGAAGGCAGTGAGTTGCTCTTTGCCCAAGGTGATGCGGCTTCTGTGGAGGCGCAGCTGGCTCGCCAACATGACAGAATCAGCCGTCGATTGCGTCAACTCTCGGCCGGCTTGCCGGTATTGGGCCGTGCCGGGCAATGGACGATGCTGCTCCCTGCTCCGGATGCTGTCGCAGCATTGGCTAACCGCCAGCAATTGGCCAACTGGCTCAAGCCGCTGAACCTGCGCCTGGCACCACTCAAACTGTTTATCGGCCTGAGCGCCGCCGCTCACCCACCGGCACACCTGGCCCAGGCGCAGGATGAAGCCCGCCAGGCGCTGGCCGCTGCGCGACGCTTCAGCGAGCGCGCCGGGTTGTGCGTGTACGACGAACTGGGCGTACTCAAGTTGCTCAGCGGCGTACGTGATCGCGCCCTGCTCGACCAGTTCCTCAATGAGCGCCTGGGCCCGCTACTGCGCCATGACCTGCACCATGGCCCCAGCCTGATGCCCACCCTGGAAGCCTGGTTCCACGAGAATGGTAACCTTGTAGCCGCCGCTCAGCGGCTGGCCGTGCATCGCAACACCCTGACGCACCGCGTCCAGCGCATCGAAGCCCTGTGCGGCCTGACGCTGGATAATGCTTATGATCGCCTGGACATCGGCATTGCGCTGATGATCTGGCGGCTGTCTGCCTGATTGTTTTTAGCCAAGAGGAACTTGCCCATGCACATCATCAACGCCCGCCTGCGCAACCGTGAAGGCCTGCATGATCTGCACCTGGAACATGGCCGGATCGCCAGTATCACGCGGCAATCGGGGACACCGACTGCGGCGGCCGACGACCTGGACGCCGCCGGCAACCTGGTGATTCCCCCCTTCGTCGAGCCGCATATCCACCTCGACGCCACCCTGACGGCCGGCGAACCGCGCTGGAACATGAGCGGTACCCTGTTCGAAGGCATCGAGTGCTGGGGTGAGCGTAAAGCTACCATCACCCAGGAAGACACCAAGACCCGCGCCAAAAAGACAATCCAGGCCCTCGCTGCCCACGGGATCCAGCATGTGCGTACCCACGTCGACGTCACCGACCCGGACCTCACGGCGCTAAAGGCCATGTTGGAAGTGCGCCAGGAAAGCACACACCTGATCGACCTGCAGATCGTCGCTTTCCCCCAGGAAGGCATCGAGTCTTATCGCAATGGCCGCGAGTTGATGGAAGAAGCCATCCGAATGGGCGCCGACGTGATCGGGGGTATCCCGCACTTTGAATACACCCGCGACCAGGGCGTGAGTTCGGTGAAGTTCCTCATGGACCTGGCTGAACGTACCGGCTGCCTGGTGGACGTACACTGCGACGAAACCGACGACCCGCACTCACGCTTTCTCGAAGTGCTGGCCGAAGAAGCCCGCAGCCGCGACATGGGTGCCCGCGTCACTGCCAGCCACACCACGGCCATGGGTTCCTACGACAACGCTTACTGCGCCAAGCTCTTCCGCCTGCTGGGGCACTCGGGAATCAGCTTCGTCTCTTGCCCAACCGAGAGTATCCACCTGCAAGGCCGCTTCGACAGCTTCCCGAAACGTCGCGGCGTCACCCGGGTCAATGAGCTGCTGGAGGCCGGCATGAACGTGTGTTTCGGCCAAGACTCCATCGTCGATCCCTGGTATCCCCTGGGCAACGGCAACATCCTGCGGGTACTGGAAGCGGGTTTGCACATTTGCCACATGCTCGGCTACCGCAACCTGCAAACCGCCCTGGACCTGGTCACTGACAACAGCGCCAAGGCGATGGCCCTCGGTGACCGCTACGGCCTGGAGCCCGGACGGCCAGCCAACGTGTTGATCCTTTCGGCGGACAGCGACTACGAGGTCATCCGCAGCCAAGGCTTGCCGCTTTACTCGATTCGCAACGGCAAGGTGTTGATGAAGCGCCAGCCGGCGCAGGTTGAGTTTGCGTGAACGCCTGGCTCAGACGATCGAATCGATATCCAGTGTTTGCGCCCTCCCCCATTCGTGATGAAGCACAGGAGGAATGCGGGCGACCTGCGACAGCTCATGGTTTTCACGGTGGCTGAACCAGCGCTTGAGGCTGGGTTGCAAGTGGGCGCTATGGGCTTGACTGCCGTAGACATCACGGGCCTCCAGGCGTCGCCAGCGCAGGGTCGCAAGGCGCTCTCGACTAATGTGCAAGCGGTCTATTTCGGTATTCAGAGCTTCGCTGTGTTCATAACTTCGGTCGTTGGCAGGCCTTAGACGCGCCAGTTCCCGGCGCTTGTTGCGCAGTTGCTGGCGCATGGTCTCAAGCGCCAGGTCGAGTAACTCGAACTCTCTTGGTGTGATCAGCGGGCCGTTGTTTTCCTGGGTTTGTTGCCAGCGACGCAGCGTCGCCCACGCCGCCGGAATGTAGCTGGCGGTCATGAAGTGCTGGTTGGCCTGGAACAGCTGTTTCAGCAAGTTATCCCGCTCGGGCATGTCGCCATGGAGTTGCAAGGCTCGGTTGCAACCGGCCTCCTGGATGGACTCACAACCGGGCTTCCACAACACCGAAGACTGCGTGCCGTCCGGCAACATGATCGGCATGAAATGGTGTTGTTCGCCGTGGTGTCGGTAAGGGTTTCCACCCAAACGCACCAAACCGGCGGCGAACAACAGGCCGCCCGGCGCAGGGGCGCTGAACAGTGTGATGGCGCCAGGGATCCAGAGTTTGGCGGTGGTGTTCATCCACGGTGCCGGCACGCTGGGGACCGGGTCGTTGTGATTGACGATGCGGTGGTGGACCAGGGTTGAAGCGCCCTCAGTGAACTCGGCGTCGGCGGCGCGGGGGGAGCCGTAGGTGTAGAGTAGGATGTTGTAGTTGCCCTCGGGCGCTCGGCGTAATCCTTCCGCCAGGAGCAACGCGATTGCGCCGCCCAGGCTGTGGCCGCAGATGATAATTCGTTGGCCTGTGTAGAATTGGTCGAGGTAGCGCAGCACGAAATTGCGCATTGCGCAGTACGCTTGGTAGAAACCTTCATGTGCCTTGCCGACACCTTCCACAAAAGCTACCTGATGGGCGTTTGCATCACGCATCCCATCTGCGGCGCTGGCGGTTCCACGCACCGCGATCAGGATTACCTCATCGTGATGGGTGATAAACGCCTGGGTATCCGTACCGAGCTTTTCATCATCGAAGAAATGCAGATTCGCCGGATGTTCCTGTTTATCCCCCAGCTCGGGTTGGTTTTGTGGATACAGTTCAGGATCGAAGGGAAGGATCTCAAAGCGCTGGGAGTAAGGGACCTCTTCGTAAAGGGGGTAAAAACGCTGCACTTGTTCTGCATCGAAACGCCACGCCTCGTGGAAACCCGAAAGCTGTTCGGCGAACAGATGTCCGACGCTGGGATTAAGGGGGAACCGCACTTGGTCCTGGGGTTTTTTAGGTGGCTCTTGGCCGAAGTTGCAATAACTCAAGGTGGCCATCAATGCCAACTGATAAAGGTTCAAGGCGCAGAAATCGTCTTCGATTGAAAGCATCGGACGGAAGGCTCGCAGTGGCCGGACCTCCAAAGCAGTGTGGTTGTTGGGAAACAACACGACTCCTGCCAAGTTTGATTGGGGCGGTCCAAACCCCAAGTCGCCCATCATTTTTAATGCATGCCGCTGGGGTTGATGACTCCGCTGCGCAATCGGTGGCAAGTGGGCGACATGGCGGACTAAATCACGCACTTCGACCTGGTAGAACCGGTTGGCCTTTTGCTGAGCAGGATTACTTTCGGAGCGCCGACCATCAGCGACAGTAAAGCGAGTCTGCTCAGCCCGAACTTGAAGCTCAGTGATAGGGAGCTTGTAGGTGGAGCGCAACATGAGCCGCTGATACGGCTGTTCTGTTCCTGAGTACATATCGTCGAAAACAAGCACCACAGGCCCGCAAAAAAGATTGTGTAGCTTGGCAACCCCCTCTGCATTCAACCTGCCTTTGTACTCCTGCCCAGCGCTATCGTAGACGGTGTAAGGCAGTCCACCGTACGCCGTGCCCTCGCCCAACTCATTGACCAGACTAAAGCTCACCCAGTGTCCGCGCACTGGACAGGCCGGCTTGCTTTCATTGAAAAATGATTGCCTCTGTGCATCCTGCATCATGGACTTACTCCTTGTTAATTGCATGACGGATAGACATCACAAACGCGACCATCCGGCATTTTTATAGGCTTAAAGTCGGTGGTATTGCCGTTACAAAACGCATCCATATCTTCAAAGCTTTTACCTCTACAACGCTTCCAGCCGCCCGGAACGACTACCCAGTTATCACCAACAGCCGGTTCTTCCTTATCAGTGACGGTCAACGTCAACCTGAGCGTTTTTCCCGCTAATTGATCACGGTGAGCAACACCACCCGCCACAGACTTCTGCAACTGTCCCTGTTCATTTATCGAGCGACATTGCAGAAGCTTCCTGATCGCATGAAACGGCCCCACCGTCCTGAACCGCCAATGACATTGCCCAACCATTTCCTGGACACCCGACTCAGGCATTCCAGATTGATCATCCCCGCTATCTCGTATGGCGATGCCTGCACGATCTCCACCTACGTCCGTATCACGCTTTCCCCACTTCGCATAAAACTCAAACTCCAGACTTCGCAGTACCGAAGGGCAGCCCTCGATTTTTTCGTTCAGCGGCAACTCATAACTCACCCGACTTGCCAGAGGTTTGTAGTCCGTAAAAAAGACTTTCCGCTCAGGCCTCTTTCCTCGACGTCGCGGCAAAGTGCAGAATTCACCCGTAGCGGGCAAATAATTTGCGGCCGTTTTAAGCTCAAACTCCGGCGGCAGATCCACCTCCAGCGTAAAGCTATCAACCGGCTTGCCCGCACACCCTGTCAGCCCCAGCATCCCCACCACACCCCACACACCTAGCCTTCGCCTACTCATCTTTTTTCCCCATCAGTCTCCACTGCTCCACTACCCGCTCAAAGTGATCCGCCGGTGCCTCCCCAGCCAGCGGTTGCCACCGAATAACACTCTCCCGTATGGCCTCCTCCAACCGTCGCACCACCAGAAACTCCAATCGCTCGGCCCCCCGCCATTGCCAGACGCGCGCCTGCTCCAACACCTGGCTCAGCCAGATTCTCGGGTCTTGGAATTCCACCAATGCAACCAGGTCTTCGCTGTGTTCGGCCAACAGGTAACGCAGGATATTGGCGTGCAGGATGGCTTCGGCGTTTGGGTTGGGTGTGTTCAGCCAAGGGACCGGGTCGGGCAGCGAGTTCTCGCCAGGGGCCGAGTTGTCAGCGATGCGCCAGCGGTCTTGGTGCCAATAACAGACGCTGATCAACGGGCCGAGGAATGCCGGCCAGTGCTCTGCGGACATATAGGCCAGCGCACGCGCCAGGGTGCGGTTGTCGTGAAAGCGGTACAGCGATTGCGCTTCTTCCGGTCCCGTCAGCAAACGATCGCGCCAATGTCGAGTCACGGCCGTCAGGTCATCGCTCGGCAAGCTGCCCAGCCAACCCCAGTTACTCTCGGGCTGTTGCAGGAGGTCTCTTAATGCAGGCTCGTTCATCTGCTTCAGCCGCAGGATCACAGGGCCTTCCATCGCGAGTTCCGCCAGTACCGTCTCACCATAGACGCTGCAATAGTCCGACAAGCTGCGCACCGCCAGCAGCGGCGCGCGCGCGGCGCTCTGCCCGTCGAGAATCAAACACAGGTGCCGCCCGACCTGCTGTTGTTGGGCCATCCAGTGGCCTGGCATGTCCTGCATCAGGCAGCCCTCCCCGGCAAATCACACAGGCCTTCACGGCAGCGCTCGCACACCGGGCAGTAGTCCGCCCCCAATTGCCTGGCCAGGGTCATGATCGCGCCTTGTACCTTGGAGACCTCTGGCGCATCGGCCACACTCAAGGCGCTCGCCAATTGGGTCGCAGACGGTAAACCGCCAAGGGCGATGGGACGACTGCTGAAGATGCCTCCCGCCTGGATGACCAGATGCTCTCCACCTGCCTTGAGGCTCAGTTGCGCCCCGGCATCGATTACCAGGCTGGCACCGGATTTAAGGTGGAGTTGCTGACCAGCCTCAATGACCAAGGTCTGCGCCACGTGGGTCCGGCTATCGCCCTGCACATCAAGGTAGTCGCTCGCCTTGAGCAGCACTTTGCGATCGCCGGTGACCTGACGATGCTCTTCGCTTTCCAAGTAAACCGTGCTTAGCCCATGGATGACTTCTCGCCGCTCTCCCACGACCTCCAACCGGCTGTCATGACCGACCCGTTGCTCCAGGTCCCGCTGCGCACGCAGGTAGACAAGCTCCTCGCCACGACGGTCTTCCAGGTACACCTCGTTGGCACCTTCACCACCACGGGAACTGCGGCTACGCAAAACGCTGCGGGTCTTGTGCTGCGGCAAGGAATAGGCCGGCCGGTGCAACGCATTCGGCAGGCAGCCGTTGATCAAAGGGCGGTCGGGATCCCCGTCCAGGAAGGTCACCAGCACTTCCATACCGACCCGCGGGATCATCGTTGCACCAAACCCGTCACCGGCCCACCCGGACGCCACGCGCACCCAACAACTGCTTTTATCATCCGTGTTGTCTAGGCGGTCCCAGTGAAAGCGCACCTTCACCCGACCATGGGCATCGCAATGCACGTCCTCACCGGCAGGCCCGGTCACGGTTGCGGTCTGGCTGCCATTGATGGTCGACTTGGGATGCCTGAGGGGCGGTCGATGCACAGCCTGCCAAGGCGTTGCGGTAAAACGATTGCGATAGCCCTGGAACAGGTCGGTTGTGGGCGTTGCTTCCTCCAGCACCTGGGGTTGATAACCCTCATGACGCACTGACGTAATCAACCACAGGTCGTTGCAGGATGGGTCGGGGTGGTCTCGTATCTCAAGGAAGTGCCCGCTGCGCAGAATTGGCTGATCACTCTTGCCCAATGCCCGATGCCGGTCGCGCTGGTGACGCTCCAGGCTCCGACATGCCAATTGCTTGCCACGGGTATGACCGGTGAATCCCGCGGGATACTGATAGTCCTCAAGGGGGAGTGTCGACGCTACACCCGCGCTGTCGTGCAGATGCAAGGAGGGATGTTCGAAGTCGTAATCACGAAGCACCGTTTTTTGGCTGCGAATGCCCAGGCGTACGTCGAAACGCTGGATAACCGGCGCATCTGCTTGTGGCCCGCCAGGAGCGCTATAGCGTTGCACGGGTAAACGCCGAAACACGGTCTGGTCATCGCCAAACACCAGCAGATGAGTGTCCACGCTGTGACGAAAATGGTAGTGAATTCCCTCCTCTTCACACAACCGCTGGATGAAGTGAAGATCACACTCTGCGTACTGCACACAGAACTCGCGCGGCGGATAAACCACGGGGCCAAGCTCGAAAACGTATGCGTCCGCCAGGATGCCATGTTGCTCAAGGACCTCTGCGATGATCTGTGGCACGCTGCGCTGCTGGAAAATCCTCTGGTCACGTCGGTGCGCAAGGTAAGCCAGCCGGGGTGCCAGGGTCAGGTGGTAGCGCGTGGTGCGCCGACCGGGGTCATCACGGCCAATGGCGTAGATCAACCCGTGCAGGCCCCCGTTTGTTTCGCCGAAATCCAGGTAGGCGGGTTGGTGGAGCAGCGCCTCCAGATCAAGACAAGGGTTTTCGCTGACCACCTGTATGTGGATGAAATACGGTTGATCGAGGGTTTCACTGCCTTTAAATGCCAGGACTTGCGAATCGATGTTGATGGGTGGAAGAACCAGATTGAAACGTGAAGAAACAAACGCGTTAACCATCCGTTGTTACCCGTCGTTAATGAATGAAAACCCTGAGATATTCCCTCGTGCCAAATGTGAAATTAGTGGCCGAGAAAAAGTGCTGGAACGCCCCAAAGCTTAGTCATTTCAGACAGGAATCGGCCGCTTAAAAATAAAAAAGAAGTTTCGTACGGCGAAGTTGGAAGTATCTTTTACAAAATAATAAAACGAGCCAGCGTGCCATCCCTTAACAACAAGAAATGTCCTACGCAAACTTGCACCAGCATAACTAACTAACATAGAAACGGCCGACACTGATTTACAGCGTCAGCCGTTAAAAAACTTCATGCCTGCAGCAGCGCAGTGCCGAACAGACTGACGCTCAGCAACGTCTCGCCCTGAGTGAGCAAGCGAACCGGCGCAATGCCACCTGGCATCACCACCGACACCTCGCCACTCTCGACCCAGCCCGCCCGCCAGGCGGCACACGCCACCGCACTGGCGCTGGTTCCGGAAGACGCGGTGGGCCCCTCTCCCCGCTCGAATACCCGTGCGATGACTCGATTGCCGGGCTGGCGCGCCGCCCATTGCAGGTTCACCCCTGCCGCACAGGGCCGGCCACTACCCGCAGGCGGTGCAAACGCAATGGCCTTCAAGGGTTCGAACAGGGCGGGTTGCCGCATCTGTGTGTTGTCCGGCAACGCCGACACCTGCTCGACCAGCGTCACGCAATGGGGGTTACCCACCCGCACAAATTGGCTGGTTGCCCACTGTGGGTCGATCGCCGCCAACTCGCTCACATGACTCAGTCCAGTTTCATCCACATCCCTCTGCGCGCCCACCGCCTCGGGCCCGAAACCCGGCCTCCCCAACTCAAGCCAGAACCCCGCCACCTGTTCAAGGATTGCCGGTTCAACCCGTGTCGACACGGGTGATGCCGCGTCCGATTTGTCGTGGTGCACCCGCAACTCACAGGCCTCACTCATCAGGGCCTGGTCGGTGAGTGCCTGGGCGAAAATCGTCAAGCCGTTGCCACTGCGTTCGGCCAGGGAGCCGTCGGTGTTGACGATCAGCAGGTCAAACGGCGGCTCGGCCTGGAACGGCCCGACCAGCAAGCCATCACAGCGATGAGCCTTGGCACCGGCCGGACGTGGTAGCGAGCCCCAACTGCATTCGGCGGCGATAGCCGACGATGTCCAGTTGCTGCGGGTACGCGCAGCCCGCGCAGCGCTCTCGGGTACAGCAATGCCCGCGTCTCTCAATGAGGCCGGGCTGACCACGCCGTAGATATTGCCGCGGGCGTCGTAGAACAGTGCCATGAGGTCGTCCACTTGGGCATGTGCTGAAGGAGGAGCAGATTGTGTGGGATCTCGACGCTATACACCATCCTGCAAGCACTACACGCTCAGTTCCCCTGGATGGACGTTTTCATCAGGCCGATGCCCGCAAACTCCTGCGCCATCCTCGCCGCCTGTCACTGCACGCCACAGCGGCGGATAGGGTAGTGATCGAGAGTTACAAGGGTAGCGCCGAGGTGGTTGAGGTCAACGTCTATGGGCCAACGTCTGCCTGACCAGGTGCCGAAGGCGGCCTGGAAGGTGGTAATCCACCGAGAGAACCCTGGGGTTCAAAAGCCCCCGCAGGGATTACGCACCTTCCAGACCGCCTCCTACACACTCAATGCTGCTTGTGTGGCGGCGAGCCGTACTGACGTTCCAGATGTGTAAAAATAAAATTCCCGACCGCCGCAATCCCAAGGGAACCCGGCTCGCGTGCCACGGCCTGATGTGCAAGGATGTCACGCCGGACATCGTTCGTAGAACGCAAAACCAAGGATTTTTCATGACTGCCATCCCCACCTCAGCGCCCGTGGTTCCCGGACGGCTGGAGCAAATGTCGACCCGTATCGCTTTCTTCATTGCCGGATTCGGCATCGCAGCCTGGGCGCCGCTGGTGCCCTATGCCAAGGCCCGTGCGGATTTGAGCGAAGGCACACTGGGCCTGTTGTTGCTGTGCCTGGGTGTCGGCTCGATCATTGCCATGCCGGCCGCCGGTGCGTTGGCATCGCGTTTTGGCTGCCGTCGCGTGCTCAGCGCCGGGACGATCATGATCTGCCTGGCATTGCCGATGCTGGCGACGGTCAGCTCAATTCCGTTATTGATGGCGGGGCTGTTCCTGTTCGGTGCCGGCCTCGGCACCGTGGACTCCACGGTCAACCTGCAGGCGGTGATCGTCGAGAGAGCCAGCGGCAAGACCATGATGTCGGGCTTTCACGGGCTGTTCAGCCTGGGTGGGATTGTCGGTGCGGCGGGCGTTTCGGCGTTACTGGGGCTAGGACTGTCGCCACTGCAGGCGACCCTGGTAGTGATCGTCATCACGCTGGCGGCACTGCTCAAGGCCGCGCCGCACTTGCTGCCCTACGGCAGCGAGAGTTCGGGCCCGGCGTTTGCCGTGCCCCACGGCGTGGTGCTGTTCATCGGTTGCCTGTGTTTTATCGTGTTCCTGGCCGAGGGTGCGGTACTCGACTGGAGCGCAGTGTTCCTCAGTGCCGAACGCGGCGTGGACGAAGCCTATGCAGGTTTGGGTTACGCGGCCTTTGCCTTGACCATGACGGCCGGGCGATTGACCGGCGATGCCATCGTGCGCCGACTGGGCGCTACGCGGGTGATCGTAGCCGGCGGCGCACTGGCGGCGGCAGGTACATTCCTTGCCACATTGTCTCCGGCCTGGGAAATGGCCTTGCTGGGTTATGCACTGATAGGTGCCGGTTGCTCCAATATCGTGCCGGTGCTCTATACCGCTGTTGGCAAGCAGACCGTCATGCCAGAACATATCGCCGTGCCGGCCATCACCACCCTGGGCTATGCAGGGATATTGGCTGGGCCGGCGGTAATCGGATTCATCGCCCATGGCAGCAGCCTGGCCACCGCCTTCCTGTTAATTGGAGGGTTACTTGTGGCGGTGGCTGTCAGTGGAAAAGTCTTGCGGGTCTGAACGTAGGGCGGCATCGTCGGCTTGAGGCTTTCAAGCCGCAGATGCGCGCCTGCATACCTTACTTCCCCTTCTCTGCCTTGTCGTTCTCCAGCCAGCGGTCAATGCTGTAGTTCTTCAACCAACCATCGTCGTTATGACTGCCGAAGATGTTGTAGCCGTTGGCTTTATGACTGTCCAGAGAGGCTATCAATCCTGGTCGTTCCATCAAATTCTTGGCCAGGTAGACCTGTTGTTCGCTGTACATTTTCAAGGGAAACCCGGTGCGCACATCGCGTAAAGGCTCGCCGTTCTTATCAGTCTGGTTCGGATCCTTGCTGATCTCGATGAGTGTGTCTTTTTTGACGTACCGGTGTTTTTCGAAAAAGAATGTGCGGTCTTCGGACTTATCCCTGAAATCATCAAACATACCTCTGAATGCCTGGACGACCTGAGCGTCGGTTTTCGCATGGAACGGGTCCGCGCTTTGTGTATTGGGGTTGGTATTGCCGATCTGTGAGTCGCCAGCCTTGGTCAGGCTGTCATGAGTGATTTCGCCACCCTTGGCAGTAATCGCATCGTTCAATCGGGGCCGGTTAAGTATCTCTCGCGCCAACATAATGGTGCGCTCTGAGACCTTGCTGCTGCTGGGCTCCTCTTTGGCTATCTCTTGTAAGGAGTTCTGGGTCAGCCGGCCATCTTTCTTGAAGGCGTCCAGCAATGGCAGGTTGTTCTTCAAATCAGTCGCCAGCAGATGGTCATCCGAGCTGACGAAGGGGTTGCCAACTTTTGTCATGCCTCCATACATATTCTGGCCGTCGAAGTGCCGGTCGGCGCCGTTCGCGAAACGGGTGTTGAATGGCTGCGCCGCCGGCAGCGGCTTACCCAGCGCACGCGCATCGACCTCAAAGCGAGACTGACCGCTCCCCGTTGGCCCAGGTGTGTTGGACCCAGCCGTTTGCGTATAGCTCAGATTATTGACACGACCAATCATGATTCACCTCCACCCTATCTAGATTTCGTAGCCTGGGCCTTGATTGCCTGATCTTCGAAAAGGCATCGAAATCAAGATGGCACAAGCAGCGATTGAGTGGTCCCCAGAAAACAACGGTTCCGAAGACAGTCATCCAAAACACTGGATATGCCTCAGGGAATGTTAAGCGCTTGTAACCAGATCCCCTGCCGCGCATCCCCACCCTGGAAAATCCCACTGCTCAAAAACAACGACATCTAGCGCCGGGACAACTTGCTCCAAAAACTGGCTAACATGGAAATTACAGAACTGGGCGCCGACTCCTCCGTCAACACCCGAGAACCTTTGTCAAAATCTTCGGCGGTGGGCGCCTTGAAGCTGAACTTCGGCGAGGATGTGAGGTTGAGCCCCTTTGGCTCTCTTGGATTTTTTACCTCTTGTGCAAGTGCAGCCAAGTTCGGGGCGTTGTACTGAGAGTATCGGGATTCAAATGTTGTCGAGTTCATGGTCCAGACCTAATCCGGTAGATGAAGGCCCCCATCGGCATTCAATAACCGGTGGATATTTTCTTGGTGGTAGCTCTTTGCAACCAGCTCCACCTGATTGGAGGGTATGGCTGCGCCAAGCGCTTGCCGCCCCCCTGCCGTGTAGTGCACAGCAGGGGGCCCCAGGTCTAACGAAGCAGTGCGTCCAATTCCTGTCGAGAGATCTTTCCATCGCGCTGCCAACTGTGAACGTTGTCCATAGCCGACATCAGGTTCGAACGCGCCATGACCTCCCGCGCCAACTGGACGAGATGATCGCTGCATGGATGGCGCATCGCAAGCGCATGGAGGTCACGAAGCTTGATCGTGCCGCTGCAGAATCCACCTTTCAATTCATTGAAATGATTCAGCATTTCCTGAACGAGTTGCTTGTCGTCTTTCGACTTCAACGGGTTGTCTGACTGAATAAAGCTCCTGATATCGCCCTTGGACAAACGCCCGTCCAGTCCACCGGTGCTGCCATTTCGATCGAGCGATTGCAGCAGCCCAGGACGACGCAGCAGTTCGTTCGCCAGCCGAATATTCGCGTCCGTTGAAGGGTTACCGGTCAACGGTCGATTGGCCATTTTTTCCAAACTCTGTTGCGTGACGGAGCGCGAAGGCCAGCGCCCCCTGAACGCGTCATAATTGTTCAAAAGCGCCTGGGCCAATTGCTCGTTGCTCTGCTTTGAATAATGAGGGTCCGGCAACACCGGGGTCGGACGCGGAGGTGGGCCGGGGTTCGGGCGTACATTTTCTGGGAGTGGGCGCGGCGGTGGGCCGGGGTTCGGGCGCACATTTTCTGGGAGTGGGCGCGGCGGTGGGCCGGGGTTCGGGCGCACATTTTCTGGGAGTGGGCGCAGCGGTGGGCCGCCGAATATCGGGCCGCAATGACTGGAATGCGAGGTGAAATGGATGCCTGCCGAGACCTGAGCACGTGTTGCGGTGGCAGACCGTTCGTTACTGGGTTTTTCCGCTCCGGGGGAAGTTTTATCAAAATTAGGAGCGACGCTCTGATTGTATGCTGATACCGACATTCCAGTTCTCCAGTTCGGTGTATTCAAGTGCCTGACCTTGAATCGCCAAGGAAGCCAGCGAAGGCAGGCATTTGCTGAGTGGCAGAACGGTAGGAGCCGGTTCCTGAGAGCGCTGAAATTTTCCAGAATTGAAGTAGGAAGAGCATCTGGACGAGTGAGAGACAACCCACTCTATCGGCAGGACTTGCCGCTCTCCTGGATCAGGAAGAGCGGCACTTTTTCAATCAGAACCCGACGCTGGCCTGTACGAAGAACGTACGCGGCTCGCCCAGGTACAACCCGGCATTGTTGTCGCTGGAACGGGTGTAGTGCTGTTGATCGAAGACATTTTTTACGCCCACACCCAGCTTCAGGTTGGACAACTGCTCGCCAAAGTCATAACCGCTGCGTACGTTGACTGAGACGTAACCGGGGATATCACCGTACTGACCGTCAGCTGTGCCCTGAGTGACGTAGGTGCTTGTCGTGCCTGGTGCGCGCTGGCCGGACTGGGCGTACACATCCAGGTTATGGGTCCAGCGGTTGACGTCGTAGCGCAGGCCCAAGGTGGCCACTTCACGTGAATACAACGGCAGGTCACGGCCCTTGAACGGTACGTCGCCCTCCGAGGTGGCCTTGGTGTAGGTGAAGCCGGCATTCGCAGTCAGGCCATCCAGGCGTGGGTCCAGGTTCGACAAGTCGTAATGGGCCGAGGCTTCGATGCCGGTGTGCTTGGTCGCACCGAGGTTGGTCCAGCCCACGTCGTTACTGACGTATTGCAGCTCATCCGAGAAGTCGATGTAGAAGAACGTCAGTTCGCCGCCCCACACATTGTCGTTGTAACGCGTACCCACTTCGTAGGTCTTGGCCTTTTCCGGGTTCAGGCCATTGGCAGTCTGATCGCCTGTGCCGCCCTGGCCCAGTTGGAAGTATTGCAGGCTGCCAAACGAAGTCTCGTAGTTGGCGAACAGTTTCCAGGCGTCGGAGACGTGGTACATCACGCTCAAGGCCGGCAGCGGTTCGTTGTTGTGGACTTCACGGCGTTTTTCCTGGGTACGCGTGCCGTTCAAGGCAACCACCGGGCGGTCGTGCCATTCGGTACGGATGTCCTCGAAGCGGATACCGGGCGTAATGGTCCACTTGCCGATATCGACTTTGTTATCGATATAGAACGCGTTGGCCTCGGTCCCCCCGGTGCGGTCCTGGTAGACGTGACCATCGCTCTGCCCACCCGGCGTCGGCACATTGTTGACCAGGTTCAGGCTGGTGGCCTGCTCATGCATACCTTCCTTGAGGTAGCGATAGCCCAGGCTGACTTCCTGGGTACTCGGGCCCACGTCGAACACATGGGACACCCGCGGCTCGATGCCAAAGGTGTAGTAGGTGCGCGGGTAGGAGCCGATCGTCTTGAGGTCGCGGTTGGCGATGTTGCTGCCGCGGAAACTGTCGGAATAGTAAGTCAGCACTTCGGCCTGAGTGCGGTCGTCGATCTGTCGGATGTACTTGAAGGACACGTCCTTGCGGCGACCGCTGAAGTTGTCCCAGTCACGCACCGATTGGTACGGGTTGGCATCGAACTGCTTCTGGGTCAGGCCGCCGGGCATGTCGGCGCTGGCGTCGTAGTAGTGGAAGTTCAGCGAGAAGTCGTCTTGATCGGTCGGCGCCCAATGGGTCTTGAAGATCACGTCGTCGATGTCGTTGGAATTGTTGCTATTGCGGTAACCGTTGCCATTGACCCCGGAGTACAGCAAAGCGGCGCCGATACCGTTGTCGGCGGTGCCGCCGATAAAAGCGTTGTCCACGTGCTTCCAGCCGCCGTGGGCGGAGGTTTGCAGGGTGGTGCCGACTTCGCCGGAGAATTTCTCGGGAATGGCACGGGTCACGAAGTTGATCACGCCGCCGACGTTTTGTGGCCCATAACGCACGGAACCGGCACCGCGCACCACGTCGATGCTGTCTAGGTTACCCGCTGAAATCGGCGCCATCGACAATTGCGGCTGGCCATAAGGTGCAAATGCGGCTGGCACGCCGTCGATCAGAACGGTAGAACGTGGCGACAGGCGCGACGTCAGACCACGTACGCCGACGTTGAGGGAAATATCACTGCCGCCGGTGCCGTTGGATTCCTGCACCTGCACGCCTGGCACACGACGCAACACGTCGCCGACATTCATTGCGCCCTGCTCTGCCATGGCTTCGCGGCGAATCACCGTGCGGGCGCCGGGATGGTTCTGTACGACTTCAGCGTTGGCGTCGCCGAGCCAGTCGCCGACCACCTTGATGTCGGTTGCGCCCAGCTCGAGGGGCGAGCCGGCTTCACCGGTGCCGCTGTTCAGCGGGCGCAAGGTGACGGAACCGGCGTCGATCTGGTAGTCCAGGCCGCTGCCTTGCAGCAACTGGCGCAGGGCTTGTTCAGGGGAAAGGTTGCCGTCTACTGCCGGCGCCTGCTTGCCCGCGACCAGCTCGGGGCTGAAGAACACTTGCAAGGAAGTCTGCTGGCCCAACTGGCTCAGCGCCGCGCCGAGGGGCTGGGCCTGGATATGAATGGCGTCGGCCGCATAGGCCGTAGGGAGCGCGGCACTGACCGCGAGCGCCAGGGCCAGCGGCGCCCAGCGGGAGATTTTATTGTTGTTAACGGCGAGTTTTTTCACGTCGAACCTAGTCCTGTGATCGCAAGAGTATGCGGCTGTTAATGCAAACCAGTTGCAGATGCAGGAGAAGACGAAGAACTCGAAAATAACCTGAATGTCAGCGTGAAATAATTTCCTGGCTGCCGTCCGGCAAGGTACGCAAGGCCACCGGCAGTATATGCGGCAAGGCCTTGAGCAAGGCGTCGGTGTCGTTGGCCTTGAACACGCTGGTCAGGCGCAGGCTACCCACCGCAGGCGTACTGACCCGCAGCGGTTGCTCGCGATAACGCGAAACCTCGCGCGCCACTTCGCCAAGCGAAGCGTTGTTGAAGACCAGCTTGCCCGTGCGCCAGGCGGTCAATTCCTCGGTGTTCACGGCGTAGGCCGCTGCCACCGACCCTTTGTTGTCGACGTGGGTACCCAGGCCTGCCGTCAGCGTCACCACCGTGTCCGCTGAGTGCCCTTGCACCTTTACGGTCCCGGCCTCGACCATCACGCGAGTCTGGTCTTCATCACGACGCACATCAAAGCGCGTGCCGGTCACCGTCACCTGCCCTGCCCCGGCGGCCACCACAAAGGGTCGACTGGTGTCATGCTCGACGCTGAACATCGCCTCGCCCTGCTTGAGTTCCACGCCACGCCGGCCTTTTTCAAAATGCACCGCGACCACGCTGCGGCTGTTGAGGTCCATCACCGAACCGTCGGGCAAGGCCACCTGGCGATGTTCACCCAGGCGCGTGCTGAACTCGGCACTGTAGGGTTTGGGATGATCGAGCCCGCTGAACAGGCCCAAACCCACAGCGACGGCGACCACACTGGCGGCGACCGCATAACGCAACACGGCGCGGCGCTTGGGCCGCTCCACCGGGGTCTCACACAACGCCTGCAAACGCGCCTTGGGTAGCAAGTCGGTGGCGCTCCACAGGCCTTGCAACACATCGAATTCATAACGGTGATCGGGATGCTCGTTGCACCATGCATCAAAGCGTTGGCGATCGGCAGCGCTCAATTGGGCGTCTTGCAGGCGCACAAACCATTGCGCGGCTTCGTCTCGGGCACGGTTATCCATCATGGAAGATCCTGTTTCAAAGCGGGCAGTCATGGCGCCATCGCGTCCAGGCGGTCGCGCAGATGCCGCAGGGTGCGGATCATATACTTTTCCACCATGTTTTTAGACAGCCCCAGGCGTTCGGCGATTTCCTGCTGCGTCAGGCCTTCGATCTTTTGCCAGATGAAAATATTGCGGCAGTTGAGCGGCAGCTCAGCCAAGGCCCGCTCGATTGAGTCCGCCAACTGGATCGCGTGCATGAAATGCTCCGGGTCGCCGCTGTGGGGCGAGCGCTGATCAAAGGCTTCCAGCGTGATGGCCTCGCGACGGTCTTCGCGTCGATAGGCATCCACTGCGATATTGCGCGCAGTCTGATGCAGATAGGCGCGCGGTTGCTCAACCTCGGAGGAGGTTGACTCCAGCACCCGCAAAAAGGTGTCATGGGCCAGGTCTTCGGCCTGCTGACGGTTTCTCAGGCGGCGCGTCCAGGTTCCGATCAACTCTTCGTAATGTTCGAAAAAGCCTGTTCTGCGGGGCGGCTGAGGGATCATCGCGGGTGCACTGGAGAGGCGGGGCGTGAATAGTAATGCTTCCTATTAAGCGGGGCAATTGCTACCCGCCGGATGACCTCGAACTAATGAGTGCTGGTCACCTGCTTGAGTCGGCTGAGCTTTTCTCGACTGCCGCACACGCTCATCTGGCACCATTTGCGCTGCTTGTTCTTGGAGATATCGAAGAACACCCAATCGCAGTCAGCTGCGCCGCAAATGCGCAATGCGTGCAGATCACCAGAGACCAGTAACTGCGTGGCCTCGATGGCCAAGCGCCCGAGCACCATGGCGGTCAGCTCCTGCGCCGTGGTGCAGGGTTTCCACGCCCAGGCAGGTTTGCCCTCCACGGAACGGAGCACCCGCCAGGCAACGCCCTGCTGGAACATCTGGTTTACATGCTGCAAAGCGTCATCGGGCGCGGGCTCCTGTAACGACAAGGGATAAAACACCGCGTACAGGCACTCCCTGAATGCAATGATCGCGTCCAGGTCCGGCTGGTAGGCCATGGATGACGCAAACACCATCGGTTTATAGTCGTCAAACTCTCGGGCCGAGATCAACGACGCATGTAATGCCCACTCGAAGAAGAACTGAAAGCTGGTGAGTCGCTCCTCTATGACCTTGAGCGAAGTGCCAGGGCGACGCCCATTGGTGGTATTGATAAAGTCCAACACACAGGCTCCACCAATCAGACGGATCGATTTTGCAGTGCCCGTGAAATGTGTCATGCCTACTCCTGAAAAAACGCGTTCTCCCTGCGATGGCGCAGATTACCTTGTTTTTTCAGCGTGCAAAGCGTGTCATCCCCGCGCAAAGACAGACGGCTAAGTGCGAACGTCGTTATGCGCAAGCCAATCAAGAATCGTCGCAACCGACTGTTCCACTGAAAGCGCCTGGGTGTCCAAGTGCACTTCCGGAAATACCGGTACATCGTAATTGGAGTCGATACCGGTAAAGTTCTTGATCAAGCCCGCTCGGGCTTTTTTATAAAGGCCCTTTGGATCACGTTGCTCGGCGGTTTCCAACGGCGCGTCCACATGCACTTCAACAAAGCACTCATTGCCGATGATCGAGCGCGCGTAGTGCCGGCTCGCCGACGAGGGTGAAATCAGCGCCACGATCACGATCAGCCCCGCCTCCAGCATCAGCCGCGCCACCTCGGCGACACGCCGGATATTCTCGTCGCGGTCGCTGTCGGTAAAACCCAGGTCTCGGCACAGCCCGCCACGTACCGAGTCGCCGTCGATGATCGCAGTGATCCGGCCCTGTTCCTGCAGGGCATTGTCCAACGCATCGGCAATGGTCGACTTGCCGGACGCGGAGAGCCCGGTCATCCAGATGACCACGGGGTTGTGTTTCATGCCAGAGCGGTGACTGAACGCAAACGCGTGCAGGTTCCGGTGCGGCGTGTCTGGAAAATAACTCATGGCTGCTCGCTCTCCTTCACCGAAACAGGCTGTTTACCCAACAGGAACACCATCACGCATTGCACGAACAGCAACAGTGCCACCACCCAGTAGACCGTCGAGAAGGACCCGGTCAAATCCTTGGAGAACCCGCCCAGGAAATTACCGCACACGCCGCCCAAGCCGATCAGCACGTTGGCAATACCGAAGGCCTGGGTCAGGCGGCTGACAGGCACGATTTGCCCGATGTAACTGGGGACGAGCCCGAAGATAGGATAAAACGCCAGCGCAAACAGAAACGCCGCCAGGTAGAACAACGGCAGGCTGTTGAAACTGAACACCAAGGTGGCAGCCAGCCCCGCGCTCAGGAAACACATCGCCAACGACGCACGTACGCCCACCTTGTCGGCAATCCACCCCACCAGGAAGCCCGACGCCATGCCCACCGCACCGATGGTGGTCCAGATAAACCCGGTGTCCTGTACCGACACACCCAACTCATCACGCAGGAACGGCGCCAGGTAAGTCTGGAACGGCAACAACGCCATGCCATTGAGAAAGGCGATGGCCCAGGTCAGGTACAACGAACGACTGAGCCAGGGCTGCCGACTGTCGAAGGCGGTGGCGCGCTCCCCGGAAAACCCGGTGTCCTGGCTCGCTGCGAGGTTGCGTAACAGAAACCAGGCCACCACGCACAGGACCACCGAGATCAGGCCCGCGGTGAGCCAGATCGAGCGCCAGCCACCATTCAATGTCAGGAACGACACCAGCAAACCGTTGATGAATACGCCGTAGCTGGTGCCGCTGGAAATCAGCCCCATGACGCGGGAGCGATTTCCCGGGCTGAAGCCTTTGGTGACGATCTCCGCCAACGGGATGTACACCGAGGCGGAACAGCCACCGAGCAGGATCAACAACGCCCCCGACAACCAGACGCTGTGACTGACGCTCAACCCCAGCAGTGCCAGGGACGTCATCACCGTCGATACCAGGCTGATCTTCCAGCCCTCGAAAAACCGGCTGATATAGCTTGTAACCGATGAAAACAGCAGGAAGCCAATCTGCGCGCCGCCGGTGATCAGGCCCACCGTGGTGTAGTCGAAACCGATGTCGCGGCGCATGTCCACCACCAGGTTGGCGAACAGGTAGACGCCAAAGCCATAAGTGCTGGCCACGAACCCGGTAAGGACCACCGCCAATACGACGCTGTCCAAGGGCCGGGCATTGCTCTGTACGAGTGTGCTCATCAAGCCCTCCTTATTCGGCGCGCGCCGTGTGGATGACGAAATCACAATCCATCATGTCGTAGTCATCCTTGAAGTCGCCGTAACTCTCATGGTCAGTGAACCCGGACTTGAGCACTTCTCCCTTCAATTCACCCGGCAACAGGGGATAGACCTGCAACCGGTACTGTTCTGCGTTATCAAAGGAATAGATGAACTCACACAGACGCTCATTGACCTCCCCCAGACTGACCGACGCATTCGTACCGCAGTAGTAGTAATTTCCGCTGGCCTTGTACTTGCCGGCACGAATGGCGAAAAAATTACGCTGATCCACAATCAGCAAGCCACCCGGCTTGAGCAAGGAGCGGAATTTCGCCAGCACCCGCAACCGATCGTGGGCGGCAAAGACATGACACAACGAGCTGCCCAGGCACACCACAGCATCGAACTGGCCAAGCTCCTGGGAGTCCAGTGAATGCCAGTCTCGGTAATGGGACTGAATGTCCAGGCCATGCTTGCGAAAGTTCGCCCGCGCCTTGGTCAACATGGTGCTACTGCCGTCCGTGGCCACCACTTCGAACCCCGCCTGCTTAAGCTGGACGGCATGGAAACCGCTGCCCGTCGACACGTCGATCACCGAGTGCACACCGTGGCTACGCAGCAGGTTTTCGAAGAACCCGTCCTCCCCGGCCTTGCGTTTATTCCAATCGATCAACTCATCCCAACGCTCGACGAAATCCGGAGAGTACTGCGTGGCATAACTGGCAACTTCGCTGTGCTTGTTTCTGAAAACTTGATTCATCACACACCTACCAGGTTGAATTCTTGAAGGACAGGTATTTGCTCGCCAGCTCGCGGGCAAATTCGGCGGACTGCTCGATGGCCATGGTGTTCTTGGAATACCCCAGCATCGATTGCATGACGGCCATGCACTGCGGGTTGTAAGTGACCGAACCATCGCAATGGATTTCATCAATGCCATCCTGGCTTTGGCAGATGCTATTGATGCGTACCGCCTCGTCCTGTGGGCACGCGTTGGAGAACTGCACCTGGATCCGCCCATCGTGCAGCCACACCGGATACCCGCCCGGAAGCCCAAGAGGCCCCGGCGCATGCACCAGGACCGGCACGGGCGAAAACAGCCCTTCGATGACTGTGACCGCAGAGCACGCGGTGAGGAACTGCCCATCCACCCCGCCCAGGCGACGGAACTCGGATTTCACCGTCGAGAAAATCGCCTCGGCCGGCAGGCGCCCCACTTCCGGTCGATCGCGCACTTCATACAACAAGCGGTAATTGGCACGCGGCGGTAAACCACCGCGCGGCACGTAGTGGCTGAAGTAATGCTGGGCATACAGCTGCACGTGCACATCAGCGGGTGCACATTCGAGCAACCGTGCAATGGAAAAACGTACAGCCGGAATCAGGTTGGCCACATTACCGACGCCAATGTCCGGCGCCAGGCCGATGCGCGCCAGGATCGGGTTGACCGCATCGGGGAACGCCGCATTCACGGTTTTGGTGCTGATGCCGGAGGCTTTTACCGCCTGCATCAGGCAATGCATCAACGTCAGGTGCATGGGCAGCCAGGGGCCGAACTGGGCCTGGTCGAGCTTTTCGAACGACAGCTTGGGCAGCCCGGTGATCACCCGCCATGACTGCAGCGACGCACAGTTCACCAGCATATCCGGGGCTTCTTCACGCAGCAGCTGCGTGACCTTGCCGACATCCGTCAGGTCGGCAACGACGGGCTTGATGTCGATAAACTGGCCCAACTGCGCACACGACAACGCCACCAGATTGCACAAGCGGATCGTGGCTTCTTCATTGCGCCCCAGCACCACAAAGTCGAACGCGTTTTTCGGTCCCAGAATCTTGAGTATCTGCAGGCACAGGTTGCCGGCGCCCACCAGCAACAGCTTTTTCTTGCGCACCGGAAGACTCATCGCGGGTAGGCTCCGTTGTCCACCGGGATGACCCTTCCGGTGATGTGACGCATCGCATCGCCCAACAACAGCAAGATAACCTCAGCCACGCCACCAGGCAGGATGGGGTCCTTGAGGACTTCCTGGCGGGCGTACTCGGCACGTCGGTATTCGGGGATGGTGCCGTAGATGGCGGTTTCATGGATCAGCGCCGGGGACACCACATTTACCCGCACGAACGGCGCGAAGTTCCAGGCGTTGGCCTTGCTCAGGCCGATCACTGCCGCCTTCGTGGCGCCGTAGAGCGCGTCGCAACTGCCCACTTCACCGGCCACCGAAGCGATGTTGACAATGCTGCGCTGGGCTTCGTGCGGCATTTCCCGTTCGGCGAAGTCTTTGGAGAGATAGACCAGCGCCTTGAGGTTGACGGTGAGGATCTCGTCTATCTGCTCATCGGAGTAGGCATAGACACTTTTACCGTGATAAATACCGGCGTTATTCACCAAACCATAAATACTTGCATGGCGCTCATAGAGTCGTGGAATGAACCCCTTGATAACGGTCATATCCGAAAAGTCGGCAATGTGCGCCTCGAACACATCAGCGCCATAGAGACCTTGCAGTACTTTCAAGCCCTCGGCATCCTTATCCGCGCCGATAACAAAATAACCCTGTAGAATCGCCAGTTCCACAGTGGCCCGGCCAATCCCGTTGGCCGCTCCGGTAATAATCAACTTCTTCATGCAACAATCCCTATTGGCAAAATTCATTCATGCGCGCGTAAAACGTACGGTGATATTCGTACATCGCCTTTAAATTCGGATATTGATCAAATGCGTTGATATCAACGTGCGGAGTATCTGGAGAAACAATCCGCTCACTGTTTTCCGCGTCGACATGCCAACGTCGCCACGTTTTCCATTGTTGTGGGCACTCACGCTTCCACGTCATCGCGTGTGGCATAAACTCTATATTCAAATGATCACAGAGTTTACGGATCACCCGTTCCGGCTCTGCGGCCAGGTCATCCGCATTGATCACATAAGGCACTTTGCCGGTCAGCTTGGTGACCACGCAAAATATGTCGTATAGCGCTTTATGCCCAATAGCCTGTAATGGCATATCGGGATGCACCCGATGATGGGAAATAATGCTGCTGGCGGGTTCACGAATAAGAAAGATATTGTCCTGTTGCGCGAGAAAGCCAACATCCACTTTCAAGTCATCCAAACAGTGATAACACATGTCTTTATGAAAAACGTTCGCACGCTCACGGGCATTAAGCAGATGCTCTTTTATGCCTGGGTAAGTGGTGGGCAAACTGTGATCCCACTCATCCGAGGGAATCGCCGAGTCCTCGGAAAACGCCATATGCGCAAACGGCTCATGGAAAACCTCGAAATCGCCCCGCTCGATAAACACACGTTCGAGCACCGTGGAGCGCGAACGTGGGTGTGCCCACAACCCGATCATCCTGTTCATGCGATCACCCCAAATTCAGCGGCGAGCAACGCGTTGAGCGCGCGCTTGAACGGCGTCGTCACTGGGCAGAGCCGAACGCAGTAATCCGCCAGGCGCCGATGCGCGCTGTTGGCTTCATTGCAGGCGTTGATGAAGGCTTCATGGTTACCGAAGTCGTAGGGTTCGATGCTGTCGACAAAGTAGGCTTCGTAGAAATACGGAATGCGGATCAGCTTTGCGAAGGTCGACGCCGGCGGTTTCTGAGGTTCCAGCGCAGGCACGACGGGTTTGCCATGGCTTTCGCGCTCGATCAGGAACTCCACCACCTCCGGTGTCAGCGTGTAGCAGGTCGCCGTATGCCCGGTCTTCTCCAGGTGCCAGCAATGTTTGTTGCCACGCTCGTCCACATCGACCTTTATGCTGGACAGCAGGGTCTTGACCGGCGTCTTCGAGGACGCCACCAGCGCCTGGATCTGCTCGTAGATCATCAACTCAGCCCAGCGCAGCTCCTCGGCACTCAACGCCAGACCACGCTCGGCGGCCTGCAGCGTAAACTCGGGCTGGCAGGCGAAACGCCCGATCATGAACGTAATGACGTACTTGCAGCGGGCAGTGTCGATACCCTTGCTGCGGGCAGTCGCCCTACCGCGCTCGATGGCCTGGATACCGGCCTGGAATTGCGCAACCGTGAAGCAGAACGTGATATTCACCGAGCCGCCCTGGGCCACCAGGTGTTCAACCGTTACCAGCCCTTCCAGGCTACCCGGCACCTTGACCATCACGTTCGGCGCCAGGCGCTGCAGTTCCAATCCCCGGGCGCTCATGCGTTCAGTGCAGCGCACGTCAACCGGGTCGACCTGGGCGGAAATCCACCCTTCGGCCTGCGCCGACTGAATCCAACGCGGCTTGAGCGTGGCGGCCCCTTCGACGATGACTTCGTTGTACAGCTGCTTGCGCAACTCGCTGGGAGACAGCTTGCCCAAGTTGAAACGTGAGGACCAATACTCGCGCTTTTCGAGGATGACGGCCGTCACTAACCGAGGGTTGGTGGTCGCACTGCACAAGCCCCAGGGCTGGGAGAATTCATCCGGCATCAACGCTTCTATATAAGTCACAGCGGCTGGGTATTTTTCCAGCAGGTGTTTTTTATACGGTAGGTATACGGCAGGCGATGAGTCCCACCACACTTCTGAAGATTGATCGTTGCGTTTGAGCCGTTCCAGGTAACCAAGTGTGTTCACGACGCCTCCTCCCTGAGTCAATTAAAAATGGTCAATACTTCACGCATGTCAGCAATCGGCAATGCTCCGGCCGCGGCCAATTGCGCATGCCGATGCGCGGGACCAAAGCCCAACACTTTTATATTGGCCGCTACAGCCGCCTGGATACCCGTCACACTGTCTTCCACCACCAGCGCATCACTCACGTCGATGCGGTAAGTTCGGCAGGCCGTCAGAAATACCAGGGGATCAGGCTTCCAACTACCCAACTCGTAACAACTGAATATTCGCCCTTCAAAATAAGAAAACAGCCCTGCCAGGCGTAAGCAATGCTCTATCTTGCTGCGGGGTGCACTTGAGGCTACGCAATAAGGAACTTCCAACTTTTGTAATACTTCCAGCACCCCATCCGAGGCTTTCAAACTGAGGGTCAGTGCTTGCAGCGCTCGCTCGCGAAAGTGCTGTTCAAACTCCGCATCCAAACTGACATTTAATATCTGCTCAGCTTCGCGCAAACACTCGGCAATCTTCCGCCCACGGAAGCGCTCGATAAAACAGGTGACATCAAGCAGCGGGTCGCCCTGAACAAGGGCATTAAGCATGGAGATCAATACAGACAGGGTTATTTCTTCACTTTGGACGAGAACACCGTCGCAATCGAAGATAACTAACTTAGGCACGCCAACTAAGGCCGCTGCTTTTACCTGAACTGGTAGTTCCCCTATATCGGCCGAAAGGCACATAGAAATCTCTTATAGGTGGCCCCGCGATGACTTCCGAACTACCAACGGAGCGGGTTGATGTGTGCCTATAAGACACGGGGCGAAAAAGCCTGTCAAACGCTTTTGAGCGGTTTTTTAGTATCTTATGGTTATTTTTTATAGTTCTGTTATTCCATTTTTCACCATGGTTGTAGTCGCTAATTTCACACGGGTGAACTTCCCTTGCGCGCGATCAGTCAGCTACTTGAACTCACGAATTTAAGGTCGGTGAGCAATGCATATCTCGTTGGAGCAACAAGTGGCGCTGGTGACCGGTGCCAGTTCCGGAATCGGCGCCGGCGCGGCCAAGGCTCTGGCGCAAGCCGGAGCAGCCGTGGTGCTGAACTACAACAGCCAGGCCGCACCGGCCAAGGCACTGGCAGAGCAGATCAATGCCGAGGGCGGCCGGGCGATTGCCATCGGCGCCAACGTTTCTATAGAAGAAGAGGTGGAAAGGCTTTTTGCCCAGACCCTCGATGCCTTCGGCCACCTGGACATCCTGGTGGCCAACTCCGGGATGCAGAAGGACGCCAACCTGGTGGACATGAGCCTGGATGACTGGAATGCGGTGATCGGCGTCAACCTTACCGGCCAGTTCCTGTGTGCCCGCGCAGCGGTGCGCATCTTCAACCGCCAGGGCGTACGCGAAGGCGTGTCGCGGGCGGCGGGCAAAATCATCCACATGAGTTCGGTGCACCAACTGATCCCGTGGGCCGGGCATGTGAACTACGCAGCGTCCAAGGGTGGCGTGGAGATGTTGATGCGCACCCTCGCCCAGGAAGTCAGTGAACAGCGCATCCGCATCAACGGGATTGCGCCGGGGGCGATCCGTACCGCGATCAATCGAGCCGCCACCGAAGGCGCGGCAGCACAAGAATTGCTCAAGTTGATTCCCTATGGGCGGATCGGCGATGTGGAAGATGTGGCCAACGCCGTTGTGTGGCTGGCCAGTGATGCGTCCGACTATGTCGTTGGCAGCACGCTTTTTATTGACGGCGGCATGAGCCTATATCCGGAGTTCCGTGGCAATGGTTGATTTGAAGAACGAACAACAGAGCGCCATCGATGCCCACGGCATCATCGGCGATATGCGCAGTGCCGCATTGGTGAACGATAGAGGCAGCATCGACTTCTTCTGCTGGCCGGAGTTCGACAGCCCGTCGATCTTCTGCTCGCTGCTGGACAGCCCCGATGCCGGCATTTTCCAGCTCACCCCGGACCTGCCCAACGCGCGCCGCGAACAGATCTACCTGCCCGACACCAACGTGCTACAAACCCGCTGGCTCAGCGATGAGGCCGTAGTGGAGATCACCGACCTGCTGGCCATCAGCGAAGAAATCGATGACCTGCCGCTGCTGATCCGCCGCGTACGTGTGGTCAGCGGCAAGGCCGACATTCATCTGCGCTGTGCGGTGCGCCATGACTACGCGCGCACGCTCACCCAAGCCACCCTTGACAACGGCACGGTGTGCTTCAGCGCCGAAGGCCAACCCGGCCTGCGTTTGTCCGGCAGCCACCCGTTGCAGATCAAAGACGGCGCCGCCGTGGCCAGCTTTACCCTGGGCCAGGAAGAAGGTGCCGAATTCGTCCTTGGCGGCCAGGAGGATGAACGGGTGGGCAACAGCTGCACGGACCTGGCATTGGCCCATACCTTGCAGTTCTGGCGCGGCTGGATCGCGCAATCGAACTACCGTGGGCGCTGGCGCGAAATGGTCAACCGTTCGGCCCTGGCGCTCAAACTGCTGACCTCGCGTAAACACGGCGCGATCATCGCCGCCGCCACCTTCGGCCTGCCGGAAACCCCCGGCGGCGAACGCAACTGGGACTATCGCTACACCTGGATCCGCGACGCATCGTTCACCGTGTATGCTTTCATGCGCCTGGGGTTTGTCGAGGAAGCCAACGCTTATATGCGCTGGCTCAAAGGCCGCGTGAGCGACTGCTGCGACCAGCCGACCAAGATCAACATTTTGTATGGCATCGACGGTCGCCAGGAATTACCCGAGGCCGAGCTTGAGCACTTCCAAGGCCACGGCGGCGCCAAACCGGTGCGTATCGGCAACGAGGCGTTTGACCAGATCCAGCTGGACATTTATGGCGAGCTGATGGACGCGGTGTATCTGGTCAACAAGTACGGCGAAGCCATCTCCCATGAGGGCTGGAAACATACAGTAGAAGTTGCCGACCAGGTCTGTGAAATCTGGAACACCAAAGACGTGGGCATCTGGGAAATGCGCGGCGAGCAGCATCACTTCCTGCACTCACGACTCATGTGCTGGGTAGCGCTGGACCGCGCCATCCGTCTGGCCTCCAAGCGTTCGTTGCCGGCGCCGTTTGCACGCTGGGACCAGACCCGCCAGGCGATCTACGCCGACATCTGGAGCAATTTCTGGAACGAAGAGCGCGGGCATTTCGTGCAGCATACCGACACCACCGCGCTCGACGGTTCGATGTTATTGATGCCGTTGGTGAGGTTTGTCGCGGCCACCGATCCACGCTGGCTCTCGACCCTGGAAGCTATCCAGAAAAGCCTGGTGCGCGACGGCATGGTCTACCGCTATCGTAACGACGACAGCCAGATCGACGGCCTGCAAGGCACTGAAGGCGCGTTTGCGGCCTGCTCGTTCTGGTACGTCGAATGCCTGGCCCGCGCCGGGCAAGTTGAAAAGGCCCACCTGGAATTCGAGCAATTGCTGCGCTACGCCAACCCGCTGGGCCTGTACGCCGAAGAGTTCGACACCCAGGCCCGCCACCTAGGCAATACACCCCAGGCCTTGAGCCACCTGGCGTTGATCAGCGCGGCGACGTTCCTGGATCGCAAGCTCAGCGGGGAGAAAACCACCTGGCAACCCTGAAGTGGCCTGTGCACAATGGGCGGCCACTCGACCACGGACAGGAACGCCATGCGCCAGGTACTGCTGATCATCGACGTGCAACCTTCCTTCAACCCGCCCACGTGGCTGGTGGACGGCATCAACACCCTGCTGGGGCGCATGCCGTCAGTCGCCACCGTGGAGCGCCACGACGAGAGCGTCACGCCCTTCGCCCGGCAACTCGGCTGGCAACCGGCGCCGAACGACCAAAGCCTGGTGGCCGCTGATCGCATCTTTATCAAACACGGCTATGCGCCAACCCCCGAGACCGTTTCCTACCTGAAAAGCCTCGCGCCGCAACGTGTACTGGTGTGTGGTATCCAGACCGACACCTGCGTGCTGGCGGCGGGGTTCGCGCTGTTCGACGCGGGATTGCAGCCGACCTTGATCAGCGACCTGACGGTGGGTTCGTCGCTGGATCGGTCGGGGCAGTTGGGGGTGGATCTGTGGCGGCATCATTTCAAGCATGTGCTGAACAGCACCGAGCTGAGTCTAGACAAGTAACACCACTGCGTTTATCTGCACGCCATTGCGTCATACCTTTGGACTAGAGTTCCAGCATCTAACAGGAGCCTCCGATGACGATCGCCACCTCGCTGCTGTACGCACGCACGCCCATGCTCGATATCGCCTACGAAGCCCACGGCCCCCTCGACGGTGAGCCGGTGATCCTGCTACACGGTTTTCCCTATGACCCGCGCGGCTATGACGCGATTGTGCCGGTACTGGCCGAGCGTGGCTACCGGGTACTGGTGCCGTACCTGCGCGGTTACGGCCCGACGCGGTTTATCAACGAGCAGGTGATGCGTTCCGGGCAGCAGGCCGCATTGGCCAAGGACCTACTGGACTTCATGGATGCGCTGGCGATCCCGCAAGCCACCCTCGCCGGGTACGACTGGGGTGGGCGAGCCGCGTGTATCGTCGCGGCGTTGTGGCCACAGCGCGTGCGCGGGTTGGTGACCGGCGATGGCTACAACATCCAGGACATCGCCAAGTCACTGAAGCCCAGGGCGCCGGTGACGGAGCATCGCTTGTGGTATCAGTTCTACTTTCACACCCAGCGCGGTGTGGACGGCTTGACCGCCAACCGTGGCGAACTGTGCAAGTTGCTGTGGTCGTTATGGTCGCCGTCCTGGGCCGAGGGGCCGGGGCTGTATGAGCAGACCGCGCCGTCGTTCGATAACCCGGATTTTGTCGAGGTGGTGATTCACTCCTATCGCCACCGCTTCATGTATGCGCCCGGCGACCCGACGTTGGAAACCATCGAGCAGGCGCTGACTTTGCAGCCGCCGATCTCGGTGCCGAGCATTTCGCTGTGCGGCGCCGATGATGGAGTGGGGCCACCGCCTGAAGTGGATGATGATGTCGAGCATTTCAGCGGGTTTTACCGGCGTCAGGTGCTGCCCGGCGTGGGTCACAACATCCCTCAGGAAGCACCGCAAGCCACGCTGGATGCGCTGCTGGAGTTGCTGGGCGAAAAGCGTTCGCGGTAAGCCTGGGGCGTCACCGACAAGGCGCGAAGGAAGCTGCGGCGCAGGGTTTCTTCACAGCCAAAACCACACTGCACGGCGATGCGTTTGATCGACGCCGCGCTGTCAGCCAATTGCCGACGCGCGGATTCGACGCGGATCAATTCGACGGCACGTGCCGGGGTCTGACCGGTTTCGGCGCGGTAGTGGCGTACAAAGCTGCGTTCGCTCATGCCGGCTTGGACGGCCAGGGTGGCGATGTTCAGGTCCAAGGTGAGGTTTTCGGCGATCCAGGCGTGAAGTTCGGCGAAGCGGCTGTCGTCTTTTTGCAGGGACAGGGTCACGCTGAATTGGGACTGGCCGCCGGGGCGCTTGAGGAACACCACCAGGTGCCGCGCCACTTCCAGGGCCACAGCGCGGCCCAGGTCTTCTTCCACCAGCGCCAGACACAAGTCGATGCCAGCAGTGACGCCGGCGGACGTCCATACGGCGCCTTGCTGGATGAAGATCGGGTTGGACTCCACCGTCAACGCCGGGAATTTGCGCGCCAATTCTTCGCAACGTGTCCAATGGGTGGCCACGCGACAGCCATCGAGCATGCCACTGGCGGCGAGCAGGAACGCGCCGGTGCACACTGACGTCATGCGCCGGGTGTGACGGGCTTTCTCGCGCACCCACTCCACCAGCGCCGGGTCTTCGGCGGCGCCGTATACGCCCCAGCCGCCGGCAATCACCAACGTATCGCACGGCGCATCGACGGCGGGCAGCGGCTCGGCCAGCAGTGCCAAGCCAGCCGACGTCATCACCGGCTCCGCTTGGGCAGCAATCACCGACACGGCGTAAGGCAACGGCAGGCCGCGCTGACGCGCCAGGTCATTGGTGGAGGCGAACACCTGCAACGGTCCGGTGACATCAAGCACCTGCGCGTTATCGAAAGCGAGGACGTGGACGATTCTGGACATGATTGGCGTGATTCGTGGGATCAATGGCGTATTCGCCAAAGCCTAGGCCTCTAGAGTGAAGCCGTCCACCCCTTTGACGGAGCGCTATTAATGACCCTGCAGATTGGCTTTGTATTGTTCCCCGGTATCCAGCAACTGGACCTCACCGGTCCTTATGACGTACTGGGTTCGCTGCCGGATGTGCAGTTGCACTTGGTGTGGAAAGACCTGGAACCGATCACTTCCAGCACTGGCCTGGTGTTCACACCGACCATGACCTATACCGACTGCCCGCGCCTGGATGTGATTTGCGTGCCTGGCGGCTCCGGTGTTGGCGCGTTGATGGAAGACCTGCAGACCCTGGACTTCCTCAAGGTCCAAGCTCAGACCGCCCGCTACGTGACGTCGGTGTGCACCGGCTCGCTAGTGCTCGGTGCCGCCGGTTTGTTGCGCGGGCGCAAGGCGACCACACACTGGGCCTACCACGACCTGCTCGCCCCGCTCGGTGCAATTGCAGTGCAAGAACGCGTGGTGCGTGACGGCAACCTGCTGACCGGTGGCGGCATCACTGCCGGCATTGACTTCGCGCTGACGTTGGCTGCCGAGTTGTACAGCGAAGCGGCGGCGCAACTGGTGCAATTGCAGATTGAATATGCGCCGGCACCGCCGTTTGAATCCGGGCGTCCGGATACGGCGCCCAAGCATGTGTTGGAGGAAGCCAACAAACGCACGGCTGAATCGCGCAGGGTGCGTGGGGAGATCGTTGCGCGGGCGGCGGCTCGGTTGGGGTGATTCTGCATAGCTTCTGGGGATACTGCAAAAGCGATGTTTGGGTCGGGCGGGGGACATATCCGTTACCCAAACAACGGATATGTACTCAGCCTGGCCGAGACATCACCGCCAAACGCACAGCCAGCACCGTCAGCACCGTCGCCAACCCCCACTTCTGCAGCCAGGCACCCTTCGAGCGCCTGGCAAAAAACCGACTGAGCACTCCACCAAACACCCCCAGCAGCACATGAAACACCGCTGCAATCAAAGTCAGCACGCCCCCCAGCACCATCAACTGCACCGCAATAGACCCCACCTCCGGCCGTACAAACTGCGGCAAGAACACCAGAAAAAACAGCAAAGCCTTGGGATTGAGCAAACTGTTGAGCATGGCTTGCAGGAACACCCGCCCCAAGGGCACACGACTGACATGCACGGCGTCGCCTCCAGCATTTTTCTGCAACGTCTTGAACACCAACCACAACAGGTAAACCACCCCCGCATACCGAATCAGGTCAAAGGACGGCGGCCAACTGGCAACCAGCGCCGTCACCCCAGTGGCGGTCAAGGCGGTCAGCAGCAGGTCCGCCACGCCGATGCCGAGGGCCGACGCCATCCCACCGCGCCAACCATGGGTCACGCCATGGCTGATCACAAAGGCCATGTTCGGCCCCGGCGACAACAGCAACAACAGCACAGCACCGGAAAATACCGCCAGGGTCGCAAGGTCGATCATGCTCAAGCCCTCCACCGGGAAAGCCCGCAGATTAGTCCGTGCACGTTAAGCGAACAAAAAATTGTGCTGGATACATTCTTCTCCAGTAATTGCGAATCGCTACGACCAACGTCTAGAATGCGAAACATTATCAATTAAGACAGCTGCGCCAGGATGCCCATGTCGAGCGATCACCCACTGGACCATGCCGCCATCGGCCAGCTTTACCATGCCCATCATGCCTGGCTGCGCGGCTGGTTGAGCCGCCGCACCGGCTGCCGTGAACACGCCGCCGACCTGGCCCAGGAAACCTTCGTGCGCCTGCTCAATGCGCGCCGCCAGCAAACCTTGCAACAACCGCGCGCGTACTTGAGCAGCATCGCCCGCAGCCTGATGATCGACCAATACCGGCGCCGTGAACTGGAACGCGCCTACCTCGAAAGCCTCGCGCATTTCCCGCAAGTCGAGGTGCCATCGGAAGAAACCCGCCTGTTGATCCTCGATAGCCTGGAGCGCATCGACCGCCTGCTCGACCAGCTCAAGCCGCGCGTGCGCGAGGCCTTTTTGCTGGCGCAACTGGACGGCCTGACCTGTGCGCAGATCGCCCTGCGCCTGGGTGTGTCGAAGGCCACGGTGGAGCGTGACCTGTCCAAGGCCCTGCACGCGTGTTACCGGTTGCGTTATGTCGAAGGCTGACGCGCAACTGGTCGACCAGGCCATCCAGTGGATGATCACCCTGCGCTTCAATGTCGCCGACGACGCCGCCACGGCCGCGTTCGAACGCTGGCTGCACACCAGCGCCGAACACCAGCGGGTGTGGCAGCGGGTGGTGACGATGAATGACGATTTCACCCAACTGCCGGCCCAAGTCGGTCGGCATGCCCTGCGTGGGGCGCGCCAACGCATCAGCCGCCGTGAAGGCTTGAAACTGCTGGGCCTGGTGGCCGGCGCCGCCGGTTTGACCTGGCTCGGTCGCGACTACACGCCCCTGCCCGCCTTGATGGCGGACTACCGTACCGCCACCGGCGAACGGCGCTGGGTAGCATTGAACGACGGCAGCCGGATCCAACTCAACAGCGCCAGCGCGATCGATGCGTCGTTCAACGCAGAGCGGCGCCTGGTGCAGTTGCGCCAAGGGGAAATCGTGGTGAATACCGGGACCGACAACCGCCCGTTCTGGGTCCAGACCCGCGACGGTTACCTGCGCGCCCTCGGCACGCGATTCCTGGTGCGCGAAGAAGCCCAAGGCACCCTGCTTGTCGTGCAGCAAGGCACGCTGGCGGTGTTTGCCAACAGCCAGGCGGCCAGCGCACGCCAGGTCCTCACGCCCGGCGACCCCATGGTGTTCAACCGCAGCGGCATTCGCCCGGCGGTCGCCAACGGACTTGATCCCTGGGCCTGGAGCGACGGGGTAATCAGCGCCCACAATATGCGCCTGGACGACTTTCTCACCGAGCTGGGCCGCTATCGCAACGGCGTGTTGCGCTGCAGTGAGGCAGTGGCCGGGCTGCGGGTGTCGGGGACTTATCAGTTGGACGACACCGACCAGGTGCTGGGCCTGGTGGCGCAATCGCTCAAGCTCGATGTCACTTACCGCAGCCGCTATTGGGTGACCGTTTCACCGCGCGTGTAATTTTTCAAAAAATAAATGAGGTGAATTCTCATTGCCGCTCGACCTGTAAGGAAAGGCCGATCAACAGGCCGGTTCTGTCCACTTCCTTCAGGAGCATCCCGCGGTCATGCAAGCGTTCCCCTCCCCACGTTCCCCCCTCAAGCGCGCGGTCCAGGCCGCCTTGCTTGGCGTCTGCCTGAGCGGCGCCCTGCCACTGGCCGTGATGGCCGAAACACCGGCCAACGACACCCAGGCCCGCGACTGGAATATCGCCTCCGGCGCCCTGGCCAGTGCGCTGGACCAGTTCGCCCGTCAGGCCGGCATCAGCCTGTCGTACGACGCCACCAGCGTCGCCGGCAAAACCAGCTCGGGCCTCAATGGACGCTTTGATCCTCAGCAAGCGCTCGAACAACTGCTGCGCGGCCAGGGCCTGCAAGCCCAACGCCAAGGCAACAGCACCTGGATGCTGCTGCCGCAAGCAGGCGATGCCAGCACACTGAACCTGGGCGCCACATTGATCAACGGCGAACGTTTGGGCGCCACCACCGACGGCACCGGTTCCTACACTACCGGCGCGGTCACCATCGGCAAGGGCGAACACAGCCTGCGGGAAACCCCGCAATCGGTGAGTGTGATGACCCGCCAATTCATGGACGACCAGAACGTCACCACCATCGATGACGTGATGGAACGCACGCCCGGCATCACCTCCTACGAATCACCCATGGGCGGCAAGTATTTCTACTCCCGAGGCTTCAAAATGCTCGGCCAATACCAATACGACGGCGTGCCCCTGGACATGGGCAAGGACTACGTCCAGGCCGACAGTTTCAGTGCGAACATGGCGATCTACGACCGTGTGGAAGTGCTCAAGGGCGCCGCCGGCATGCTCAAGGGGGCCGGCACCGCCAGCGGTGCGGTGAACTTCGTGCGCAAGCGGCCCCAGGCCAAGCCCACCACCAGCCTGTCGTTGTCCGCCGGCACCTGGGACAACTACCGCGCCGATGTCGACACCGGCGGCCCGCTGAATGACAGCGGCACCCTGCGTGGTCGTGCGGCGGTGAGCCAACAGACTCGCGGCTCCTACATGGACATCGCCAAGCGCCAGGACCAGGCGTTCTACGGCGCGCTGGATTTCGACATCACGCCAGACACAACCCTGGGTGTCGGCGCGAGCTACGAAGATGTCGACGCCACCCCGTGCTGGGGCGGGCTGCCGCGCTACGCCGACGGCAAAAGCGCCAACCTGAGCCGCTCGACCTGCCTCGGCCAATCCTGGAACGACTGGCAAAGCCGGCGCACCACGTTCTTCGCTGACGTGACCCACCACTTCAACGATGATTGGAAACTCAAGGTCGCGGCGGTACACAGCCGCAACCTGCAAGACACAAAATATGCCGCCAGCGAAGGCACCATCAACTACGGTGACCCGGCGCCCACGGCCAACTCCTATGCGGCGTTGATGGACTACGACCACAAGGACTACGGCCTCGACGCCTATATAGACGGCAAGTTCGAAGCCTTCGGCCTGCAACACGAACTGATCCTCGGCGCCAACGGCAGCCGTGGCACCCAGGACGACGTATACGCGATCCAGAACCTGCCCAAGCGCCAGAGCATCTACCAGCCCGACCACCACTTCCCGGAACCGGCCGACAACACCTTCTGGCCGAACATGTACCGTGGCGGCACGGTCAAGGAAACCGCCACGCAATACGGCACCTACGCCACCTTGCGCCTGCGCCTGGCCGAGCCCTTGATGTTTATCGTCGGCAGCCGTGTGAGCTGGTACGAAAACCGTCGCCAGTCCAACAACCTGGCCTGGGGCGAATGGGCTGTGCAGGACGCACGAACCAAGGAAACCGGCGAAGTCACGCCGTTTGCCGCACTGATCTACGACCTTGACGAGCACCTGTCGGTGTACGCCAGCTACGCGGATATCTTCCAGCCGCAAAGTTCCTACGCCACCGCCGACGGCGCAGCGCTCAAGCCCAAGATCGGTGACAACTATGAGCTGGGCATCAAGGGCGAATGGTTCGACGGTCGCCTCAACAGCTCCCTGGCCCTGTTCCGCTCCATCGAGAAAAATGGTGCCGAAACCGACTACGCCAGTTTCTGCCCGACCTCCGCCGATGGCTATTGCTACACCGACAAAGGCAAGGTGCGCGCCCAGGGCGTAGAGGCCGAAATCAGCGGTGAAGTGCTCGAGCGCCTGCAGGTATTCGGCGGCTACACCTACACCCAGACCAAGTCCCTGAACAACATCGACACCCGTAAAGAAGGTGGCGTATCCAACACCTACGTGCCTCGGCACATGCTACGGCTGTGGGGTGACTATCACCTCGACGGTGCGTTGTCGAAATGGAGCGTAGGCACCGGAGTCAATGCGCAAAGCAGCAACTACCGCGTGCAGGGCATCAAGCTCGAACAGGCCGGTTATGCGACCTGGAACGCCCGCGTGGCGTACCGTATCGACGACACTTGGACCGTCGCACTCAACGGAAATAACTTGTTTGATAAAAGCTACTTCAACACCGTCGGCACAGCCTCCTGGGGCAACTTCTACGGTGAACCGCGTAATTTCACCGTGAGTTTGAAAGGCGACTTCTGATCCGGCGAAAGCCCCGCAAGCAGGGCGCTTAGTGCGCCCTGCAACTCCCTCTTTGTCCCCCTTTCCTACGTCGCTTCGAAAAAGGTTTTTCCATTAAGCAGGAAAAATCTCACATTTGTTCCTACACTCAAAATCAGCCCTGATGACCGAGTGTCCAGACAAGGAACGTCAATAAAATGCCGAATAAAAGACTCATTAACCTGTCTAGCATGCCACCTCCGCACCATAGTCAATTCATTGACTGAGCACAGTAAGGGAACACTCCTTTAGTCACTACCCCCGCAAACCCCCTTCAAATGGATAGCTACATTTTGGATGGAAAGTTGCGTATTACCCAGAGTAGCCAGTTTGACCAGCGCTCTAAAGCAGCCTGCTGCTTTATTGAACAAACAATCAAACAGCGAAGCCTGGAGTGCAATGAGGGATGTTTTTATGCGAGAGAAGTCGTCCGTCGACAGTTTGTTTTTAACGCGCGCCGGGTTTGTTGAGTTTTTTGTTGTTTTCGTCAAATTGATCCATGGCCTGACGGCCATTTTGCCCCCACTGGTCCTGGTGCTGTTCCTGGACCCGATGGACCCAGAGATGCGTGCCCACTTCCTGGGCCTGCTGGTGTTTTTCGCGGTACTGACCATCATTCTGTTCCAGGCTCTGGGCATCTATTCCGAAGAATTGTTCAGCAACCGGCTGCGCCTGAAAACCAAGATCAAGGCCTGGTCGGCGGCCTTCTGTTTCCTGTTGTTCATGTACCAGATCCTGCAGATGTTCCCGCAATTGACCCCACGCAATCTGGTGACATGGTACGTGGCCAGCCTGGCGTTGTTCTGCTTAGAGCGCTTGGTGATGCTGCGGCTGTACCGTCGGCTGATGCGTGCCGGAAAATACCTGCAACGCACGGTGATCCTGGGTTTTACCGACACCGCCGTGCACGTCGCCGATCACCTGCAGCGCAACGGAGATATCCGTTCCGGCCTGATCGGTTTCATCGACGACCGCACCGAGCGCATTCCCAAGGAGCTAAGCAACCTGCCCCTGCTGGGCAACACCCGCGACCTGGAAAAACTGATCCGCGCCGAGCAGGTCAACCAAGTGATGATCTGCCTGCCCTGGGCCGCCGAGCAGCGCATCCACGGCTTGGTCAACCGCCTGCGGCAGTTATCGGTGAACGTGATGCTGGTGCCGGACATGGCCGCCCTGCGCTACGGCCACAGCAAGATCACCGATGTGGGCGGCATCCTGATGTTCAACACCTCGCAATTGCCATTGCGCGGCTGGTCGCCGGTGATCAAGCGCTGTGAGGACTTCCTGCTGGCCAGCCTCGCGCTGGTGTGCCTGTCGCCGGTGATGCTGGCAACGGCGATTGCGATCAAGCTCGACTCCAAAGGCCCGGTGCTGTTTCGCCAGAACCGCTACGGCTACAACGACAATGAAATCCGCGTGTTCAAGTTCCGCTCGATGTTCACCGATCAGAGCGACTTCACTGCCGAACGCCAGACCACCCGCGAAGACCCGCGCATCACCCGTGTGGGCCGCATCATCCGCAAGACCAGCATCGACGAGCTGCCGCAACTGTTCAACGTGCTGCTGGGCAACATGTCCATGGTCGGCCCGCGCCCGCATGCCACGGCAACCAAAGCGGCGGGCGTTCCCTTCGAAGTGGCGGTGAGCGAATACAGCTCGCGGCATCGGGTGAAGCCGGGCATCACCGGCTGGGCGCAGATCAACGGTTACCGGGGGGAGACCGACACCCTGTTCAAGATCCAGAAACGGGTCGAGTACGACCTGGAGTACATCTCCAAGTGGTCGGTGTGGTTTGATTTGTACATCGTCTTCATGACGGTCCCGGCCGTCCTTTCCACCAAGGAAGTCTATTGATGAACACACTCAACGGATTAATTCCCTGCATCATTTCCGGTGGTTCGGGCACGCGGCTGTGGCCGGTGTCTCGGCAGAACATGCCCAAGCCGTTCATGCGCATGCGCGACGGCCAGAGCCTGCTGCAAAAAACCTTCCAGCGCGCCGCCAAATTGCCCGGCGTAGAAAGCGTATTGACGGTGACCAACCGCGACCTGCTGTTCCGCACCCTGGATGATTATCGCCCGGTCAACAAAGCCCACCTGCCCCTCGACCTGTTGTTGGAGCCGTTTGGCCGCAACACGGCGGCCGCGATCGCCGTGGCGGCGCTGCATGTGCAGGAACACTACGGCGGCGACGCGCAGTTGCTGGTGATGCCCGCCGACCATTTGATCCTCGATGAAGTGGCGTTCGCCGAAGCCGTGACCCGGGCCCGCGAGCTGGCCGAAGCCGGCTACCTGGTGACCTTCGGCATCCAGCCAGACCACCCGGAAACCGGCTTTGGCTACATCGAACAAGGCGAGCCGTTAAGCACAGGCCATCGGGTCAAACGCTTTGTCGAAAAGCCCGACCAGGCCACCGCCCAAGCCTACCTCGACGGCGGCAAGCACCTGTGGAACGGCGGCATGTTCTGCTTCAAGGCCAGCACCTTGGTGGACGAGCTCGCCACCCATGCCCCTGACGTGCTGGAAGCGGCGCGCGCCGCGCTCGAGCACAGCATGAGCCTGCAAAACAAGACCTCGCACCAGCGCGAACTGGACTCGGACGCCTTCGGCCGTGCGCCGGATATTTCCATCGACGTGGCGCTGCTGGAGAAGTCCAAGCAAGTCGCCGTGGTGCCCTGCGACATCGGCTGGAGCGATATCGGTTCCTGGGAAGCCCTGCGCCAACTCACCCCCAGCGACGCTCATGGCAACCAGGTCAATGGCGAGGCGATTCTGCATGACGTGCACAACTGCTACATCGACTCGCCCAAGCGCATCCTTGGCGCCGTGGGTGTGCGTGACCTGATCATCGTCGACACCCCGGATGCCCTGCTGATCGCCGACGCCCACCGCAGCCAGGATGTGCGCTACATCGTCGCCGAGCTCAAGCGCCAGAACCATCCGGCGTACAGCCTGCACCGCACGGTCACCCGGCCGTGGGGTACCTACACCGTGCTGGAAGAAAGCAGCCGCTTCAAGATCAAGCGCATCGTGGTCAAGCCGCAAGCGTCGCTGTCGTTACAGATGCACCACCACCGCAGCGAGCACTGGGTAGTGGTTAGCGGCGCGGCGCAGATCACCAACGGCGAGCGCGAGTTCCTGATCAACGCCAACGAGTCCACCTACATCCCCGCCGGGCACAAACACCGCCTGACCAACCCCGGCATCATCGACCTGGTGATGATCGAGGTGCAGAGCGGCGAGTACCTGGGCGAGGACGACATCGTGCGCTTCGACGACATCTACGGGCGCGCCCCGGCTGAAGTGAAAAAATGATATGCGTACGTCACTGATCATCCCGACCCGTAACGCTTCCAGCCACCTGGCGCGCCTGTTGCCGGCACTGAAGATGCAGACCCTGCAACCTGACGAGATGCTGGTGGTGGACAGCGCCTCCAGTGATGACACCGTGGCGCGCTTTCGCGCATTCGGCGCACGGGTCGAAGTGATCGACGCACGCGACTTCAACCACGGCGGCACGCGGCGCTGGGCCAGCGAACAAGTGGCCGGCGACGCGCTGATCGTGATGACCCAGGACGCGATCCCCGCCACCCCGGAGACCTTCGCCAACCTGCTCGCCGAATTGCAGCAGGACCCGCTCTACGGCGTGGCCTACGGCCGCCAGCTGCCGCATCCGGATGCGGGTGTGCTGGGTGCGCAATCGCGGCACTTCAATTACCCCGAGCAGAGCCGCAGCAAGAGCCTGGCCGATGCGCCGGAGCTGGGCATCAAGACCTGCTTCAGTTCCGACTCGTTTTCCGTGTACCGGCGCAGTGTGCTGGAAGCGGTGGGCGGTTTTCCGGCGGATGTGATCGGCAGCGAAGACGCCTATGTCGCGGCGCGCATGCTGCTCGAAGGCTACAAAGTGCGCTACGCCGCCACGGCGCTGGTGCATCATTCCCACGATTACAAACTCTTGGATGAATTTCACCGCTACTTCGATATCGGCGTGTTCTACGGTCGCGAACCGTGGATCAAACAGGCCTTTGGCGACGCGGGTGGCGAAGGCAAGCGCTATGTGCTGGCCGAACTCGCGGCCTTGCGCAAAGCCGGAGCCTTGCACCGCGCCCCCGAAGTGCTGGTGCGCAGTGCGTTCAAACTGCTCGGCTACCGGCTGGGCCATCTGGAGCGTCGCCTCCCCCTCGCCCTCAAGCGGCGCATCAGCATGTTTCCCGGTTATTGGAGGTGAGCATCATGACCCACAGGAAGTCCCCCTTGATGAAACGAACCCTGCTCGTCGTGGCCATGTTGGCCCTGGCCGCCTGCAATACGCCGGCACGCATCGTCCCGCCCGACGGCGATACGGTCGAGGAAGGCAAACGCGCCCTCGACCAGCTTGCCCAACTGCCGCCGGCGGTGGAACGCATCCGCATCGGCGACCAGTTGCGCATCGTGCGCGATGCCGGCGAAATGCCGACACTGTCGGCGTTCAACGTCAGCACCATTTATGAGCTGACGCTGTACACGGTGCAGACCGACGGCAAGATCAACTACCCGTTCCTGGGCCCGGTGCAGGTCGCCGGTCGCCCGCCTTCGGAGCTGGCCACGGAGTTGACTACCAAACTGGCGCCCATTTACCGCGAACCGCGCGTAACGGTAAACATCAACCAGGCGCCGGGCAGCTCGATCATCGTCGGCGGCGCGGTGAACAACCCGACGGCGGTGCAGCTCGGCACGGCCAACACCCTGGAACAAGCCATTATCGGTGCCGGCGGCGTCAGCCCGGCGGGTAACGCGAGCATGGTCGCCCTGCTGCGCGAAGACGCCCAGGGCGCGTATCGCGCGTACTTCCTGGACTTCAGCCAGTTACTCAAGACCGGCCCCAACGGCCGCAAACCCGTGCATCTGCAACGCGGCGATGTGGTGTTCGTGCCCAAATCCAACGTGGGCGAGCGCATCCAAGGGGTGGATACCTACATGAACCAACTGATCCCATTCACCAAGTCCATTGGGGTGGGCTACAACTACACCCGAACCAGCGGCGGCAATAACTAAAGGAGCGACATCCCATGATCGAGATCCGTTCTTTTCGTGATCTTCTGCGCTTGTTCTTCATCTTCCGGCACGAGTTCAAACTGGCGGCGATTGCCGCGCTGGTGATCATCCTGCTGGGGGCGTTCCTGCTGCCGGCCAAGTACGAATCCACCGCGCGGCTGTTGGTGAAGCCGGGGCGTGATTCGACCTTGCCCATCGAGATCAGCAACCGCCAGGCGCTGGTGATGCCCAGCACCCAGCGTGACCCGATTGTCGACGAGGAGCGCCTGCTCACCGGCCGGCCCATCGTGCGTGCGGTGGCCGAGCATTACCTGGAAGTGATCGAAAACGCACCACCTCCGGAAGGTTTCTGGAAACGCACCAAGTACTACGTCAAGAGCGGCGTGGGGGCGGTGTTCGACGGCGTGCGCGTGGTCATGGAAACCGTGGGCATCGTCGAAAAAACCACGGCAGTCGAACGCCTGGCCGCCAGCCTGGAGAAGAACTTCGAGGTGAGCCACGCCGCCGGCTCCACGGTGATGGACATCACGTTCAAGTGGAGCGACCCGGAAATCGCCCAGGCGGTGGTCAAGGATTGGGTCGAGACCTACATCAACGAGCGCACCGAGGCCTTGGGCCGCAAGAGCCTGTATGCCTTCTATGAAGGCCAGGTGGCCAACAGCGCGACCGAGATCAAGAGCTATAAGGAGCAGATCCTCACGCACCTGAACCAGATCGGCGCGGCGAGCATCACCGACCGTCTGGAGGATCTGTCCGAGCGCATCAACGTACTGCGCGGCGAGACCTTCAATACCACGCGGCTGATCGCGTCCTCCGATAGTGCCATTGCGAGCACGCGCACCCAGCTCAAGGGCCAGCCCAAGGAAGTCACCACGGTGCGCCAGATCGCACTGAACCCGCAGCAGCAGGATTTGCGTCGCCTACTCAACCAGAAGCTGCTGGAAAAGGCCGACATGATGCGCACCTACACCGACAACGCGCCGCCGGTCAAAGCCCTGGACGCGTCAATTCGGGCCATGCAGGTGCAGGTCAACAACGAGAGCAACACGGTGCAAGCCTCGGAAAACCGTGCGCCAAACACCTTGGAAATCCACTTGCAGCGCGTGTTGCTGGATGAAACCAGCAACAACCTGGCGCTGCGCACCCAACTGGTTCAACAGCAGAAACAACTGGTGAACCTGGAAGCGCAGCGCAAGGAGGCCCTGGAGATTGAACCGGAGCTGGCCCGCCTCTCCCGGGAGCTGAACACCACCGAGCGCAACTACGCGCTGTACGTGGATAACCTGGAAAAATCGCGCATCGACCGTGAGCTGGACAACAGCCAGATAAGCAACATCGCCGTGATTGAAGAAGCCACCCTGAACCCGGGCCGCATTTTCCCGAAAACCCTGGTGATGCTGGTGTTGGCGATCCCGTTTGCCATCGTGGTCGGCCTGCTGGTGATCTACCTGTGCTACCTGCTCGACCAGCGCATTCACGACGGCGGCCTGGTGGAGCGCAAGTTCGGCCTGCCCCTGTGGACCACCCTGCCGGAGCTGGACACCTCCACCGCGCAAAGTACCAACGCGTTCAATGCGAGCATCTACCGTTTGTACAGCCTGCTGCAGCCCGACCGCATTGCCGAGCAAGGCCTGACCCTGGGCCTGACCTCGGCGCGCCATGGCGAAGGGGTGACCTTCGTGGTGGAGCAACTGCGCCAATTGCTGCATGAGAACGGCATCAACGTGCGGGTCGGTGGGCTGGAAACCGCCGCGCCGGGCGAAGTGGTGCTGCTCGACGCCTCGGCACTGCTGGACAACCGCGAAGCGTTCGTCAACCTGCGCCGCGCCGACCTGATCGGCCTGGTGGTGGAAGCGCGCAAAAGTACCGTGCCGGTGGTGGAGCACGCGCTGTCGATCCTCAACACCGCGTTTGGCAAGGTGGACGGCATCATCATCAACCGTCGCAAGTTCGAAGTGCCAAGCAAAGTGCTGCACACCATCGGCAAATACCGGGGTGCATTCTGATGCGCATTGCCTTGCTCGCGCCCTTGCCGCCGGAAAAGAACGGGATCGCCGACTACGCGAAGCATTTCCGTACGGCACTGGAACAACTCGGTGTGACGGTGCTGACACCGTTGGCCGGCGTGGCGGGCAATTGCGAGGCGATCAAGCAAGCCATCGGCGGTTTCGACTGGCAAAGCGTCGATGTGGTGCACGCCGAACTGGGCGGCGGGCGGCTCGGGGAATTCCTGGCCTTGCGTGAACTGCGCAAGGCTTATCCGCAGTTGCCGTTGACTGCCACCGTGCATGACCCGGAGCGCATCGTGTGGCGGCGTGAGCACCTGCCCTTCCCCTTGAATCTGTTGGAACGCCTACCCAGCCCATTGCCCCAAGCGGCGGTGGTGCTGGCCGACCCGCTGACCCTGCGCGAAGAACGCCAGGTCGCCAAGGGGCTGACCCGGCTGGTGACCCTCACCCGCCTGGGTGCCGACTGCTTGACCCAGCGCATGCAACTGCCGGCCAGCAAAGTCGCAGTGATCAACCACGCCAACCTGGCGATTGCACCGGCTGCATTGCCGTCGCTGGATACCCTGCGGCTGCTGTATTTCGGCTTTATCTACCGGGGCAAAGGCATCGAAGACCTGGTGCAAGCCTTGGCGGATGTCTTCAAGCAAGCCCCCGAATTGCGCGACCGCGTGCGCTTGACCCTGGCCGGCGGCACCGCCGCCGAAATGGCGTTTGGCGCGGGCGGCAACTACCTGGAACAGCTGAACGCGCAGATCGCGGCATTGGGCCTGACCGACGCCATCGACTGGCAACTGAACCTGCCGGCCGATCAGATCGCCCAGACCATCCAGGCCCACCATGTAATGGTGCTGCCCTACCGTGAATCGAAAAAACTCGGCCTGCTCGGGCGCCAGCGCGGCACCAGTGGCGCGTTATCCTGGGCCGCCGCCTGCGGGCGCGGCGCGATCACTTCCGACGCGCGCGCATTCGCCGAGGAAGTCGCCAGCGGCAACGGCGCGATCTACCCCGAAGGGGATGTCGCCGCGCTGGGCGAACAACTGCTGCGCCTGGCCCGCACGCCATCGCTGGCGCGGGATTGGGCCGAACGCGCCGGGGAAATCGGCCGCGAGCGCCTGTGGCCGTTGACCGCGCAAAAATTCAAACAGCTCTTCGAGCAAGCCATCAGCGGAGCCCCTTATGGCGCGTAAACGCACCTATCTCGCCACCTTTGCGCTGGTTGCCGCCCTGGGCCTGACCGCATTCTTATGGGGGCGCCAGGCGGATGCCGAAAGCCATGTGCTCAAGGGCTCCAAAGAAGTGGTGTGGAAGGATTTTCTGGGGGTGAATGCGCAGTTCCTGTGGTTCAGCCCCGAGCGTTATCAAAAGCAGATCGACCGCCTCAAGGCACTGGGACTGGAGTGGGTGCGACTGGATTTGCACTGGGACCAGTTGGAAACCGCGCAAAACCAATACAAGCTCGCCACCCTCGATGAACTGGTGGGCAAGCTGCAACAGAACCAGATCAAGTCAGTGTTTTACCTGGTGGGTTCGGCACGCTTTATCACCAGCGCGCCACCGCTGTCGCTGTACCCGGACCAGTACCCACCAAAAGACCCCAACGTGTTCGCCAACCGCATGGCGCTGCTCTCCCAGCGCTACCCCAGCGTCGATGCCTGGCAAGTCTGGAACGAACCGAATCTGATCGGCTTCTGGCGTCCGGTGGCGGACCCGGCCGGCTACGCGAATCTGTTGACCGTCACCACCAACGCCTTGCGTGCCGTGAACCCGAACAAACCAGTGGTCGCCGCCGGCATGGCGTTCTTCAGTGAAATGCCCAACGGCCAGACCATGTTTGACGCCTTGGGCGCACTGGGTTTGGCCAGCCTGAACACGATCATCTCCTACCACCCCTACACCCAACTGCCCGAAGGCAACGACCCGGCCAACCTGGATTTCATCGCCAAGACCACCCAGCTCAACCAGGCCCTGCGCAACGGCGGCGTGCAAACCTTGTGGAGTACCGAGTGGGGCTGGTCGACCTACAAGGGGCCCAAAGACGCCCAGGACATCATCACGCCACAGGCGCAGGCCGACTACGTGGTGCGCCGCCTGGCGCTGATGAGCGCGATGGATTACGACAAGATTTTCCTGTTCACCCTGAGCGACCTCGACCAGCGCGCCAGCGTGCGTGATCGCTCCTATGGCTTGCTGGACATCGACACCAATCCCAAGCCGGTCTACACCGCGCTGAAGAACTTCCTCGATATCAGCGGACCGAAGCTCACACCGGGCGATCCGCCAGCCGCCGACGCGCTGCCCGACGGCTTGTTCAGCATTGGCTGGACCCGCACCGACGGGCGCAAGCTGTGGTTTTTCTGGTCGGCCCTAGGCGGCAACGCGCACTTGCCGGGCTTGGCCAGCGCCACTCTGTACGACCCGCTGCGCGGCACACAAACCCCGGTGAGCGGCACCGATGGCCTGACCGTTCCGGTCAAGTCGAACCTGCAAATTCTGTTATGGGAGTGAGGCCTGCCATGCGCATTTTATGGATCCTGCCCTACTCGCCCTGGCCCGCCACCAGCGGTGGCAAGACGCGCCAGTTCCACCTGCTGCGCAGCCTGGCCGCGCGTGGGCACCGGATCACCTTGCTGCTGCATGACAAACACCCGGTGTCGCTTACCGACCGCCAGGTGCTGGAGGCCTTTCTCGAACAGTTGATCATCCTGCCGCGTCGCCCGTTGCGCAGCGTCACGACGCTGCTCGCCGGGCTGTTCGCGCCTTACCCGTTGCTCGCCAGTGTGAATGGCCTGTCGGGTGGATTGCAGGACACCTTCAACTGGTTACTGGGTGAACATTGGGATGTGGTGCAGATCGAACACAGCTACAGTTTTCAACCCTATGAAGAGGCACTGGCGCGTAAATCCCAGCCGTTCGTGCTGACCGAACACAATGTCGAATCAGCCCTTGGTGCGGCCACTTATGACCGCTTGCCAGGTTGGTCGCTGCCCTTCATTCGCTATGACCAATGGCGCTATACCCGCTGGGAACGCCGGGTGATGCGCCAGGCCACGCACGTGGTGGCGGTCACCGACAGCGATGCCAAGACCCTGGAAAAAATCGCCGGCAAACCCGTGTCGGTGGTGGTCAATGGCGTGGATTGCGATCACTTCGCCGCCGCCCGACCCGACCCGTCGACCCGCCGCGTGCTGTTCCTGGGCAACTATGAATACGCGCCCAACGTCGACGCCATCGAGTGGGCCCTGGATGAAATCCTGCCCAAGGTCTGGGAGCGTTGCCCGGATGCGCGCATGAGTGTGTGCGGCTTCGGCATGCCGGACAGTTGGCGTGAACGCTGGCCGGACCCGCGTATCGAGTGGCAAGGGTTCGTACCCAACCTGCTGAAACTGCAGTCGAGCTGTTCGGTGTTTCTGGCGCCATTGCGTCACGGCGGCGGTTCCAAGCTCAAGGTGCTGGAAGCACTGGCTGCCGGCCTGCCGTTGGCAAGTACCGAGCAAGGCGTGTCGGGGTTGGACCTGGTGGAAGGCCTGGACTACCTCGGCGGGCAGACCGCCGCGAGCCTGGCCGACGCCGTGGTGCGCCTGCTGCAATTTCCCGACGCCGCCGCGCCCATGGGCGAAGCCGGCCGGGCCTATGTGCGGCGCGCCCATGACTGGAGCGTCGCCGCCAGCCAGTTGGAAAAGGTGTACGCCAACCTTTCGCCCGTGAATCAAAAGGAGCCCGCATGCGTGTAGGCCTGGATTACCGCACCGTCGGCACCTCGCCGCAATCGGGCATCAGCCGCCAGGTGTATGCGCTGGAAAGCGCCCTGCACGGTCTGCCGGGCATCGAGCTTGAGCGATTTACCGTGGCGCCCCTGGGCGATGAAACCCGTTTGCAGGCCCATTGCCCGGTGTGGGGCTGCGCCAAGACCGCGATGCACCAGCCGCAGAATCGCCTGCGGTTCGAGGCCGGTTTTCTGCCGCGCGCATTGCGTGAACAGCAGATCGACCTGTACATCAGCACCTTCAATATGGGCCTGCCATTGCCGCCCAAGCCGAAGGGACTGCGCACGGTCGTGCTGTTGCATGATCTGTTTCAAATCACGCTGAACAACTACCACGCCAACCGTCTGAAGGCGCTGATCTACAAGACCAGCGATCGCCTGTCGATTGCCTACGCGGTGCACAGCGCTGACCGGGTGTGGACGCCGTCGCACTACAGCGCCGATGAAACCGCGCGGTTGTTTCCCAAGGCTGCCGGCAAGATTCGCGTACTGCCCAATCAGGTCGATGGCTTTTGCGAACTGGCGGCGGACCTCAGTGCGCGCCAATTGCCAAAGCGCTATTGGCTGCTGGTGGGCACGCGTGAGCTGCGCAAGAACGTGCCGTTCCTGGTCGACGCCTGGCGGCAGGCGCGACAGCAATCCCCCGCCGTGCCGGAGTTGGTGCTGGTGGGCAGCCTTGAGCATTTACCCGAGGTTCAGCGTACCCTGCCAGGGATTCGTGCGCTCAGTGGCGTGTCGGACGCCGAATTGCACGCGCTGTACCGCCAGGCCTCGCGCCTGTGGCAGCCGTCCTATGCCGAAGGTTTCGGCCTGCCGGTGATCGAAGCCTTGAGCGTCGGCACCCCCGTGGCGGTAGCCAGCGGCACCTCGCTGGATGAAATCACCCCGCCATCGGCGCCGCGTTTTTCGCCCACCGACGGCCCGGCATTGACGCAGTTGATGCTCAGCCTCGGCGAGCGCACTGAAGACGAATCACCCGAGCAAAACCGGCAATGGGCACAACGCTTCAACCATCACGCCTACCGCCGACGCCTGGCCGAATTGATCGAGGAATTGAAGTGAGAGTGAACCTGCCCAGCCTCGTCGCCATCCTCCTAGGCCTGTTGTTTGGCGCCGTCGCCCTGCTGCTGTCGCCGGCCAAGGCGTTCCTCGCCGTGGTCGGCGTGGCCGGTGCGGTGACCATCCTGCGCTTTCCATTCTGGGGCCTGTTGCTGTTCGCCCTGGTGGCTACGTTCATGCCGTATTCCACGATCAACCTGGGCATTCGCAGTACCGTCAGCGAAGCCATCTTGGCGCTGACCTGGGGCGCGGTGCTGTGGAACAGCTTCCTGGCACGCTGGCCGGATACACCGAGCCTCACTCGACGCCCGACCGACCAAATGCTGTTGTGGCTGATGGTGTTCAGCGTGTTTCCCTTCATTGTCGGCCAAGTCACCATCCACGCCGACAGCAGCGGCGTGGCCAACTGGCTGCGTTGGTTGCTGAACTTGTCGGGGGTGTTCCTCTGCGCCAAGTTGCTGGTGGACCACAAGCACCGCGAATCCCTGGTGATCGCCCTGCTGCTGGGCAGCCTGGCCATGCTGGTGCTGTCGATTGCGGTGTTCGTGCGCACGCGCTCCGGGGCCGGCATTGCGCCGGTGCTAGCACTGTTCAACTACGGCAACTTCGACATGCTCAAATTCGGCCTGGAAGCCATGTCTTCACGCATGGGCTCGCCGTGGATGCACCCGAATGCCATCGGCGGGATCATGGCGCTGTTGCTGCCCCTGGCCTTCTGTTTCGGTATGACCGAGCAAGGCTGGAAACGCGCGCTGGGCCTGGTCGTGGCATGCCTGGGCGCGGCGGCCTTGCTGTTGGCGAGTAGCCGTGGCGCGATGGTCAGCCTCGCGTTGGTGCTGCTGTGGATGGCCACGCGCCGGGTGCCGTATACCGGCCGCCTGCTGATGATCGGCGCGGCGCTGACCGTCGTGTTGGTGATGGCCTATCCACCGTTGCAGGAACGCCTGGCGACGATCTTTTCTTCGAGCAACGCCAGTACCGAAGTACGTTTCGACGAATACCGCATGTTCCCGCAGGCGGTAGCGTCGTACCCGTTCGGCATCGGCTTCAAGGTCGATCCACCGGTGCCGGACACTCACTTGCTGGGCATCTCCAACCTGTGGCTGAACTACATCTACAAAACCGGCATCGTCGGCATGCTGTTCTTTATCGCGGTGACCGTACGCTGGTGGCGTGAAGCGCGGCCGGAAAACGGTCCGATCCGCCTGACCAAGGACAACGCCATTTGGTTGGGTACCACGGCGGGGATTCTCTCGGCACTGGTCAGTGGCCTGTTCGACCACTACTTCAGCTTTGCGGTGGTGATGGTCGCGCTGTTCTGGCTGATGGTCGGCATCAACGTGTTGGAGGCACGCCGGCTATTTCCGGCACGCCTGCCGCAGGTGAAACCGGTGGTCTTTCGCAAACCCGTGCTTGATGGCGCCAAGCCCTGATGCTGGGCTCCGCCGTCTGGCTGACGCTGGCGACACTGCTGGGCCTGTGCCTGGGTTTTGCCCGCGAATGGCTGCTGGTGGCGGCCTGGGGCGCAGGCGAGCGCAGTGACGCATTCCTGATCGCGCTGTTTTTGCCGGAAGCGCTGCGCATGTCACTGGCCGGCGGCGTGCTGAGTGCCGCGGCGCTGCCGCTGTACCTGGCGCGCCAGGACGACGAGCGGCTGGGCTGGCTGGCGGTGTTGTTCCCGGCGTTGCTGTCGATCGCGCTGGTCACCAGCCTGCTGCTGACTGTATTGGCGCCGTGGCTGGTGCAACTGCTCGGGCCCGGCCTGGCGGCCAGTGCCACGGCGCTCGCCAGCAGCAACTTGCAGATTGTCGCCTGGTGTGTGCCGGGGCTGATGCTGCATGCGCTGTTCAGCATTCCGTTACAAGCCAGCGAGCGCTTTGTACTGGCGGGCCTGGGCTCGTTGCTGTTCAACCTGCCCCCCGTGGCCTACCTCGCCTTCGCCGGCACCGCCACTCAACCTCACTCATTGGCCCTGGCCTGCCTGGCCGGCAGCCTGTTGATGCCGTTGGCGTTGCTGCCGTCGATGTGGCGCCAGGGCTGGCGGCCGTGGCATTGGCAGCGGTCGTGGGCACCACTGCGGGAGCTGGGCCAACGCATCGGCCCGCTGCTGTTGAGCAACGGCGCCAGCCAGGGCCTGGCCTTGATCGAACGGCTGGTGGCGTCCTTGCTGGGCGAAGGTGCGGTGACCTGGGTCAACCTGGCGCGCAAGCTGATGAACCTGCCGCTGATTGCGCTGATGAGCCTCAACCAGGTGTTGCTGGGCATGATGAGTCGGCGCCAGGGCGACGCGCGCCTGGCCCTGCTCAAGCGTGGCCTGGAAACCGCCAGCGTGCTGACCCTGCCCGCCGGAGTCGGCCTGGTGGCGGCGGCGCCGAGCCTGGTGGCGTTGCTGCTGCCCAAGCAATCGCTGGACTCGCCGTTGCCGCTGCTGCTCGCCTGGTTTGCCGTACCACTGGTGTTCGGCGCCTGGAACGCCCTGCTCGCGCGCTACGCCTACGCTGCAGGCGATACGCGCCAGCCATTGCGTTGTGAACTGCTCGGTAGCCTGGCCAATGTGCTGTTGCTGGGCGTGCTGCCGTTTGTGTTCGGCCTGGCCGGGATTCCGCTGGCTGCGCTGGCCGGCGTGCTCTGCACCGCGTTGTTGTTGATGCAACGCCAGGCCTTGCTCGGCGCCCTGCCCTGGGCTCGGAGCTGGCTGCTCAGCGCGGTGCTGATGGGCGTGGCGGCGTTGGCGCTGTTTCGGATTGAAGGCATGTGGCTGCAACTGGGGCTAAGCACCCTGGCTGGCGCGGTGGTATTGCTGGGCATGGCACTCTGGCTGAGACCGTGGCGCAAGGCATGAATGATCGATCAGGACAACTCATATGAAACATCGCTGGATTCAAATGGATATCGCCAAAGGCATCGGCATCCTGGTGATCGTGTTTGCCCACAGTTGGTTCGTCGCCACTTCGCCGGACTTGCTGTACCCGGTGCTGGCGTCGTTCATCTTGCCGCTGTTCTTTTTTCTGTCGGGCGTGTTCTTCAAGCCCGAGCAGCCGTTCGTGGAGATGGCGATACGCAAGGCCGATGGCCTGCTCAAACCGTTTTTCTTCACCATGCTCACCTATGTGATCGTGCGCAGCATTCTGCGTGGCCAGCCGCTTTTGCCGGATATCGGCGGTGTGCTGTACGCCTCGGTGGATACCATTCCGTGGCAGGCGCTGTGGTTCCTGCCGCATTTCTGGGTGGCGATCCTGTTCAGTTGGGTGATGCTGCGCCTGATCCAGCGCCTGAAGCTGTCACTGTTGCTCAGTTGCGCGCTGGTAACGCTGCAGTTGATTGTGGGCGTCTGGATGCTGCCGTGGTTCTGGCAGTTGCCAGTCGCGTTCGGCGGGCATACCTGGGTGCTGCCGGGCCTGCCGTTCAGCCTGGATATCACCTTGATCAGCAGCACTTATTTCATTGTCGGCTACCTGCTGCGTGATTGGCTGCGCACCCACGCGGGCTCCTGGCTGACCCTGTTGATTTCGATTGCATTGTTCGTTGTGGTATTCACCTTCACCTGGGACACCATGGACCTGGCGCAGCGACGCTACGACCACTGGTTCTGGACCACCCTGCCGGCCGTGATCGGCGTGTACGCCTGCTGGGCGCTGGCGCGCGTATTAATGGTGTCGACCTGGGTCACGCGGGCCATGACCTATATCGGTCAGAACACCTTGATCCTGCTGATCTTCCACGGCGAGATCCAGCACAAGACGGTCGACCTGCTGGAGCGCCTGGGGCTGCCCGCGTTTGTCGCGGCCTGCGTGGGGTTTGTGGTGGCGGTGGTGGTGCCGTTGTTGATCGGGGAAGTGATCAAGCGGGTGGCGTTCCTGCGGTTTTTCTACTTTCCGTTTCCGGTGCGCAAGGCGCCTGTCGCAAAAACGGCGCCTTGAGGGCGCCGTTCAATCATTGCGTCAGAAAGCGTATTTGACACTGGTCATCAGGTTGCGCGGCGCTCCGTACATGCCGTGGTTGCCGGCGTAGCTGAAGTACTCGCGATCGAACAGGTTATTGACGTTGACCGAGGCGCTCAGCTTGGACGTCAGGTCATAGCGCACCAGCAAGTTGGTGATGGCGTAGCTGCCCTGGCTGAAGGTGTGCAGGTCTTCGCCGACCTTGCTCTGCCAGTTCACTCCGCCGCCCACGGTAAGCTTGTTGAACGCGCCGGGCAAACGGTAGGAAGTGAAGGTCTTCAGGCTCTGGCGCGGCAACGTCGTGACGATGCGTTTGTCGTCGGCATCGGTGCTCACCGCATAGGCATAGCCAGCGGAGGCTTGCCAGCCGTCAGCCAGTTCGCCGTTGAGCTCCAGCTCCACGCCTTCGGTGGTGGTGCCTTGCTCGTTGCGATAGGTGTTGCCGCCCGGGGTGTCGATCCAGATGGCCAGGTTGTCCTGCTCCAGCTTGAACAGCGCCAAGCTGGTGTTCAGCCGCTCGTCGAAGAAGCTGCCTTTGAGGCCGACCTCATACCCTTTGCCCTCCATCGGCGGCAGCGCCTTGTTATTGATGTCGCGCACCCAACTGGCCTGGGGATTGAAGATCTTGGTGTAGCTGGCGTAGGCCGACCAGTTGTCGGTGAGGTCATATACCACGCCGGCGTAAGGGATGTAGACGCCAGTTTCCGATTCGTCAGTGCGGGTCGCCGTGCCGCCGTAGGGTCGATCTTCGGTCTCGCGCTTCCAGTCGATCACCCGGCTGCCGAGGATCACGCTCAAGTCATCGGTCACTCGCAGTCGCGTGCTCAAGTAAGCAGCATATTGGCTCTCATCCACCGAGGATTTACCGGTGACATTGAACGCGGGCTTGACCGACTGGCCACCCCAATTGAACAGGTTGTCGATGGCACCGGCCGGCGAGCCGGAATAGTCGTAATGCCAGCCGCCGTAACTCGGCACGCTTTCATTGTATTTGGACAAGGTGACGCCCGCGATCAGCTCGTGCTCACGCCCGAGCAGGTCAAAGGGGCCGGTGGCGTAGAGGTCGATGTTGTCCTGGCGCGGCGTACCGGAGAAACGCACCGGCAATTGAGTGGTACCACTGCCGTTCGCGTTGAGCGAACCGTTGACGTAGTTGAAGACTTCATCGAACTGGTTTTCAGTGTGGGTGAATTCGGCCTTGGCGCTCCAGCCGCTGTCGAACGTCTGCTCAATGGCGGTGAAAAAGCTCGTCTGCTCATGATCGTTGTAGGACCACGCCGGCGCGGTGTTTAGCGAGCGGCTAAGGTTACTGCGCGAATCGTCGGTAAAGCGTGTGGGCAAACCGGAACGCGCCGGCGAATCGACGTCGGTGCGCAGGTAGCTGAAGCCCAGTGTCAGCAGCGTGTCTTCGCTGAGGTCGAACTCGGTGATGCCATAAAGCAGCTGCGTTTCCTGCTTGTAGCGATCGATCCAGGCGTGTTCGGTCTTGTAGTCCGCGACCAGGCGCCCGCGCACATTGCCGGTTTCGGTCAGCGGGCCGGAGACGTCCAGGCCGGTGCCATAGCGGTCCCAGGTGCCGCCTTCCGCCGTGACACTGGCGCGCGTCTCGGTCGTCGGGCGCTTGCGAATCAAGTTGATGGTCGCCGCCGGGTTGCCCATGCCGCTGATAAGGCCGGTGGCGCCGCGTACGATTTCAACGCGGTCATACATGGCCATGCTCTGGGTGTAGTTGTCCATGCGTGTGGCGGTGGGCACGCCGTCGATTTCGAAGTTCTGGATCTGGAAGCCGCGCGAGAAATAACCGTCACTCTCCGCCCCAAGGCCATCGCGCAACACGATGATGCCGGGAGTGGCATCGAGGGTGTCACTGAGATTGGTGAGACGTTGGTCATCCAGGCGCTGGCGGGTCATTACGGTGAGCGACTGCGGGGTTTCCCGAGGCGTCAGGTTCAGGCGCGTCGAACTGCTGGAGGACTGCGTGGTGTAAGAGCCAGTGCCCTCGGTGGTCGAGCCGGGTGCCTTGCCCGAAATGGACACGGTGCCCAGCTGCAATGCGCCATCGCTCGGGCGCCGCGCCAGTGAGTAAGTGTTGCCGCTGCCATGCACGGCTTGCAAGTTGCTGGTACTGAGCAGGATCGCCAGGCCGGTATCCAGGTCATGCCGCCCGCGCAGGCCTGGGCTGGTCTGGCCGTCGGTGAGCGCGGCCGGATAGGACAGCAGGATCTGGCTGGCCTGGCCGAACTGGTTGAGCGCCTCCGCCAGCGAACCTGGCGGGATGTCGAATTCCACTTGCGGTGCTGCGTGCACCCAGGCCGACGCCAGCAACAGCGGCGTGACCACAGTGACGCTGGCAATGCCCTGCATGACGGCAAGGGCCAATGATGTCTTCAAGCGTATGTTTTTCTTCGGTGTGTGCGGCTGCATGCCCTATTCCCCAGTGAAGGTAGTGTCTGGGGATACAAGTCTCGTGAGATTCGCAAACGGACCACCCAAGCGCGAAATAAATTCACACAAGCTTCTGGCGCGGCTTGAGGGCGACCCAGAAACGGGTGAAATGCTGCACGTCCAGCTTCAGGGTTTGCGCCAGCGCCGCGATAATCCGGTCGGTGTCGGACAGCGGATAGGTGCCGGATACGCGCAAGCCGCGCACCGCGGGATCACACGCCAGGCGCCCGCGACGGTAGCGGCTCAGCTCTTCGAGGAAGTCCTCCAGGCGCATGCCCTGAGCGACGATCATTCCACGACTCCACGCCAGTTCACCGTCCCGTTGCGGGCGCCGGGCGAGCAAGGTGTGGGCATCAAAACTGATGAGTTCGCCCGCCTGCAGCAGCAGGCTGCGCGACGGGATCTGTGCCGACAGCGCGCCCTGGTCTGCGCCCAATTGGGTAAAGCCATCGCGCTGGCGCACACTGAAGCGACCACTGACCGCACGGGTCAGGCCTTCGGCGGTTTTCACCCACAGCGGGCGGATATCCGTGGGGTTGGGGTCCACCAGGATTTCACCACGCAGCACATGGATCTGGCGTACATCCGCGGTGTATTTGACGTCGATGGCGGTGTCGGTATTGAGCTGCACTTGGGTGTTGTCCGCCAAACCGATGCGCCACTGCTCGCCGACGGTGGTGCTGAAGTCGCTGGTCCAGTGTTGCAGCAGCGCCGCGTCTTTGATGCTCCAAGCGGCGGTGCCTGACGCCAGCAACACGGCGAGGTGCTTGACGACCTGGCGACGTGACAACGCCGGCAACAGCGTCGCGCGGGCCAAGGCTTGATGGGTCGGTGTGCGCACATCCTGCAAACGCTGGAAAAATCGCTGGGAATGTTGCCAGGCCTGTTCATGGGCCGGGTCCTGCTCACGCCAGCGCTGCCATTCGGCGCGGGTCTGCTCGCTGACGTTCGGCACCTGCAGCTCCAGTTGCCAGTGCATCGCTTGCTCGGCGACCTCGATCGATAACGGCACCGGATTCATGACCGCTGGCTGTCCAGCAAGATGCATTGTGCACCCGCCTTGACGATGTAGCGTTTGACCGTGGTGATGCTGGTACCGAGGCGCTCGGCGATCTCGCCGTGGCTCAGGCCATCGAGCTGCGACCACAGGAACGCCTGGCGCACGGGCAAGGCCAGGCGGCTGAGCACTTCATCGAGGGCCATCAGGGTTTCGAGGAGGATCCACTGGGTTTCGGCGTTGGGCGCGGCGTCTTCCGGCAACAGGGCCAAGGCCTGCAAGTAGGCTTTTTCGAGTTTCTGCCGACGGAAGTGGTTGGACAGCACGCTTTGCGCCACTTTCGCCAGGAAGCTGCGCGGCGCGTGGATTTCAAGGGGCTGGTTCTTCGCCAGCAGCCGCAGGAATGTGTCCTGGGCCAGGTCGGCGGCGCTCTGCGGGCAGTTCAAGCGACGCCACAGCCATTGCTGCAACCAACGGTGTTGCTGGCGGTACAAGGTGGCCAGTTCAGTGGGGCTTACCGCAGGAGTCGAAGACATGGAGGCCGCGCGCGAAGAATAAGGCGTAAATGATAACGGTTATCATATTCTTCGCAGAGCTGTTACTGCAAGTTTCTGCTACGGGAGCCGGCTGCCCGGCTCCCGTACAGGGTCAGTCATCCAATGGCTGCGCTGCATGCTTGGCGGGCTTGCCAGGTTTGGCGCCAGCCTTGGCACCCTGCTTCTCCGCTGGTGCGGCAGCGGGTTCAGGCTCGGCCGGTGCAGCGGCTTCTTTCTCGGCCATCGGCATCTGGTCGATGGCGCTGAAGAATGCCTTCAGGTCGAGGGTATCCGGCGGTACGGTCTTCTCGAGTTTTTTCTCGCCGTCCTTGCCCACCAGGATCACTTTGGTGCCGCTGCCGGCGCCCAGCTTGAGGGCACGGATCAGCGCGTTGGTTTCCGGCGGGGTGAGTTTCCTGCTGTCCTTGGGGTCCTTGGCGAATTTCTCGCCTTCAGCACCGATGCTGCCGAACTTCACGGTGTAGAACACCATGCTGCGTTCTTCAAAGGACTGCTTGGTCGCAGGCTCGTCCAGCTGATTTTTGACCTTGGCCAAGGTGTCGTTGCCGGCATCAAGCTCCACCACCACCAGCGGCCGGGCCTTGCCCAAGTCCTGCTTGAGCGGGTTGATATCATCAGCAGCCAACAGCGGCCCCGTAAAAGCCATCAAGGTAGCCAGGGTCAGCGACCGGATGAGCATGCGCACCTCCTTTGAATTCCATGCAGGGTTCTTGAGTTTCATGTCTGCGACAGTCAAATTCAAGGATGATTCCTACACCACTTTAAGAAAGCGTAGGTCAGGACGCCCGCTACGCAAGGGTTTGGTGGCCGCGACTGTCATTGTTTCCACTGATTGCGGAAACATCATGAGACCTTCCACTGCGGCCAATGCCGAGCAAATACGGGTGCCACAAGGGGGTCGGCATCCACGTGCGCCAGTGACTGGGAAAAGCCCGGCGCCAGGCCGTTCAACGCCTCCCGTGCCTCGTCCCAGCGCGACACTGCAGCCGCCATCAAGCCCAGCGCGTTAGGCGTATTGTTGGCGGCAAACAACTGGTCGGCAAACTGATCGGCAAACACCACCCAGGCCTGGTGCAGGTAGCGGCGGGTGCCAGTGACAAGCTGCGCCTGCACGGTTTCGTTGACGTTACCGAGCCAGCGTTGCGGGTAGTCGATGATGCCGATGGCCGAGTAGCAATTGGCGGCGATGTACACCAGCCCGCGAATGATCTGCGCGCGGTTGCCGCCCAAGAGCTGGGAGGCGGGAAATTCCAGGCCCAGGTGGATCAGGATCGCAGCGCTTTCCGTCAGCACCTGGCCGTCCGGGGTCACCAGGGTGGGCACCTGTTTGAGCGGGTTGATGCGGGCCAATTCGTCACTGCCCTCGCCCTCCGCCCAGGAGGCTGCGTCTACCCGTCGCCACGGCACCCCACAGCGCTGCAGGGCAATTTCGATCATGCAGGAGCCGGATTCGTCGATGCCATAGAGCGTGTACATGGGCTTTTCCTCCTAGCGTTGCAGTTTGGCCTGCAAGGTGGCCTTCACTTGCGGCCATTCCGAATCGATGATGCTGAAGCGCACCGAGTTGCGCTTGCGGCCATCGGGCATGATGCGTTCGTGGCGCACGATGCCTTCCTGCACGGCGCCGAGCCGCAGGATCGCCGCGCGGGATTTTTCGTTGAGTTCGTCGGTGGTGAATTGCACGCGCACGCAGTCGAGCACTTCGAAAGCGTAGGTCAGCAACAGCAGCTTGGCTTCGGTATTGATGCCGCTTTTCTGCGTGGACAGCGCCAGCCAGGTATGGCCGATCTCCAGCTTGCGATTGACCCGGTCGACCTTCCAGAACCGCGTGCTGCCGACCACTTGGCCGGTATCGCGGCGCACCAGGGTGAAGGGGATCACGCTGCCGGCGTCGCGCCCCGCCAGGGCGGTGTCGATGTATTTATCAACAGTGTCCGGGCCCGGTACGTTGGTGACCTTGAGGTTCCACAGTTCGCCATCGGCCGCGGCCTCGAGCAAGGCGGCCTTGTGTTCCCTTTGCAGGGGCAGGAGTTCGACCGTCGTGCCGGTCAGGGTAAGTTGGGTCATGAGGGGCTGCGCCGTCTGGGTGGTCATCAGAGACAGAGAGTGCAGGCTCGCGCCCTGACGAATCAAGCGTTTTAAAACAGGCCCATTTGCCCACCGACCAGGGTGCTGAAATCGTCATTCACGAACGGCAGGATCGCATCGGCGACCGGCTGCAATTGCCGGGTGACGTAGTGGTCGTAGTCGATGGGCGCCTGCCGCACTTCCAAGGGTTCCGGGCCGTTGACGCTGATCACGTAGCTGATCCAGCCGCCGCGCTGGTATTGGCGCGGGCGGTTCAGGCGATCGTTGTACTCATCGGCCAGGCGCGCGGCGCGCACATGGGGCGGCACGTTGCGTTCGTAATCGTCCAGTCGGCGGCGCAGGCGTTTGCGGTAGATCAGCAACTCATCGAACTCGCCGCTGAGGGTACGGCGCACGTAGTCGCGGATGTAGTCCTGGTGGGGCTGGCGATGGAAGATGCGCTGGTAGAGTTCCTGCTGGAACCTGCGAGCCAGGGGCGACCAGTCGCTGCGCACGGTTTCCAGGCCTTTGTAGACCATTTCCTCGCTGCCATCGCTGCGTACCACCAGGCCGGCGTAGCGCTTCTTGCTGCCCTCTTCCGCACCACGGATGGTCGGCATGAGGAAGCGGGTGAAGTGGGTTTCGTACTGCAATTCCAGGGCGCTTTGCAGGCCGAGCGCGGTGAGCAGGTGCTCGCGCCACCAATCGTTGACGTGCTGCACCAAGGCTTGGCCGATACGACTGGCGTCCTCTTGGGAATGCGCACTGCCGAGCCACACGAAGGTCGAGTCGGTGTCGCCGTAGATCACCTCATAGCCTTGGGCTTCGACCAGTTCGCGGGTCTGGCGCATGATCTGGTGGCCACGCATCGTGATCGACGAGGCCAGGCGTGTATCGAAGAAGCGGCAGCCGCTGGAGCCGAGTACGCCGTAGAAGGCGTTCATGATGATTTTCAGCGCCTGGGACAGCGGCGCGTTATGTTCGCGCTTGGCCACTTCGCGGCCTTCGGAAACCCGTGCGACGATGGATGGCAGACAATGCCGGGTGCGGGAAAACCGTGCGCCACGAAAGCCTTCCACCGAATCACTGTCGTTAGGATGTTTGAGGCCTTCGATCAAGCCAACCGGGTCGATCAGGAAACTGCGGATGATCGACGGGTAGAGGCTTTTGTAGTCGAGCACCAACACCGATTCGTAAAGGCCAGGGCGCGAGTCCATGACAAATCCGCCGGGGCTGGCCTGGGGCGGCTTGTCGCCCAGGTTCGGCGCGACGAAGCCCTGGCGGTGCATCAGCGGCATGTACAAATGGGTGAACGCGGCGACGGAGCCACCTTTGCGGTCAGCCGGCAGCCCAGTGACGCTGGCGCGCTCCAGCAGGAACTTGAGCAGTTCGGTCTTCTCGAAAATCCGCGTGACCAACTCGCAGTCCTTGAGGTTGTAGCGCGCCAGGGCGGGCTTGTCCTCGGCGAACATACGGTTGATCTCGTCCATGCGCTGGTACGGCGTGGAGATGTCCTTACCTTCACCCAGCAAGGTTTGCGCGACATTTTCCAGGCTGAAGGATTCGAAATTCCAGGTGGCCGAACGCAGGGCTTCGATGCCATCGATGATCAAGCGCCCCGCCGCCGCCGCGAAGTAATGGTTGCGGCTGCCGTGTTCGCGCCAGGCCATCGGTTCTTCACCACGGCCAAGCATGAGCGGCACGTTGAGGCGCTGGGCATGTTCGTGGAGCACGCGCAGGTCGAACTGCACCACGTTCCAGCCGATGATCGCATCGGGGTCGTGCAGCGCCAGCCATTGGTTGAGGCGTTCGAGCAGTTGGGCACGGGTATCGCAGTAGTCGAGCTTGAAGTCCACCGCGTCGGTGTTGTTCGGCGGGCCAAGCATGTACACCTGGCGCTCGCCGCAGCCTTCGAGGGCGATAGAGTAGAGATCGCCCTGGGCAGTGGTTTCGATGTCGAGGGACACCAGTTTCAGCGGCGGACGGTAGTCGGGCGCGGGTTTCATCTGCGCGTCGCAGAGCACACCGCTGGCGTCGGGTGTGCCGCCAAACCACACCGGCGCCGTGATGAAACGCTCCATCATGTAGCGCTCGGGCGGGCGCACGTCGCCTTCGTAGACGTCGACACCCGCCGCGCGCAGACGTTTTTCCACATCCATCGCCTGGCGGTGCTGGCGGGTATACAGGCCAAGGACGGGGCGGTGATGGAAATCGCACAGCTGCAACGGGCGCAACTCGATATCGCGCTCGCCCTTGAGCAGCCAATCCAGCGGCTTGCGATGGGCCTCGGGGATGAACATCACCGAGGTCTGCACGGGTAGGCGGATAAACCTCGGGCCCTGGTCGGTGGCCAGCCAGAAGCTGACCTCCGTGCCCGCCGGGGTATCGCGCCAATGCCGGGTCAGGACAAAACCCTGCTGTAAATCCACCGTACCGCACCTCAGGAATCGCTTTCAGGGCGTGATTCTACTCGGCATCCGCGCGCGCAGACCGTGTTGGTAAAAATTTGTTGCATCGCGCTAATAATAATTACTATCATTTGCACCGGAGTCGTATCCGCGCAGTGAGGACGCGCAACGCCGTTGCCCTTTTCCTCACACATGACGGTTAGCCGTCAGGATCGCCCATGCCCGCCCCATTCGCCGTGCCGTTTCGCCCGACCCTGCTCGCCCTGTGCTGCTCCCTGAGCCTCAGCGCTCATGCTGCCACCCCAGCCACCCCGCAGGATGCGAACACCGGTCAGGAGGGCAACACGCTGGAACTGGGCGCTACCAACATCAATGCCGACGCCCCCGCACCAAGCGCCCTACCCCCGGTGTACGCCGGCGGCCAAGTGGCACGCGGAGGTCAATTGGGTGTGTTGGGCAACCAGGACATCATGGACGTGCCATTCAGCATGGCCTCCTACACCGAGAAACTGATTCGCGACCAGCAGGCCGAGACCGTCGGTGATGTGCTACTCAACGACTCGTCCGTGCGCCAGGCGTCGGGGTTTGCCAATCAGGCGCAGACCTTCATGATCCGTGGCCTGCCACTGAATGGCGACGACATTTCCTTCAACGGCTTGTACGGCATCCTGCCGCGACAGATCATCTCCACTGACGCCTTGGAGCGCGTGGAAGTGTTCAAGGGCCCCAATGCCTTCATCAACGGCGTGACGCCCGGCGGCTCGGGGATCGGCGGCGGTGTGAACCTGCAACCCAAGCGGGCCGATGATGTGCCGTTGCGTCGATTCAGCACTGATATCAGCAGTGATGGGCGGGTGGGCGAACACTTGGATATTGGCCAGCGTTTCGGTGAAGACAACCGTTTTGGCGCACGGGTGAACCTGTCCCAGCGCGAAGGCGACACCGGTATCGATGATGAAAGCCAGCGCTCGAAGCTGTTTGCCGTCGGCCTGGACTACCGTGGCGATGCGTTGCGCTTGTCGAGTGACTTTGTGTACCAGAAGCAGCGTATCAACGGCGGGCGCAATTCGGTCTTCCTGGGCACCGCCACCCATGTCCCGGATGCACCGTCGGCCGACACCAACTACGCGCCGAGCTGGAGCAGCACCAACCTTGAAGACACCCTGGGAATGCTGCGCGCCGAGTATGACTTGAACGATAACTGGACGGCCTATGCGGCGGCAGGCGCCAAGCACACCCGCGAAATGGGGCGCTACTCGTCGGTGACCCTGACCGATAACCTGGGCAATGCCACCGCCAGCGGTTCGACCATCGCCCATGAAGAAGACAACAGCAGCGTCATGGGCGGCCTGAACGGCAAGTTCCAGACCGGCCCTGTAAGCCATCGACTCAACTTCGGCTTGGCCGGCATCTGGACCCAGGCGCGCAACGCTTATGTGTTCGCCAGCCCACGCACCCCAACCAATATCTACAACCCGGTGACCGGTGCCCCACCGGCCCTGAACAACCCACGCAATACACCGGGCACCGACTTCAGCGACCCGACCATCACCGCCAAGACCTTTGTGCGCAGTACGGCGGTGTCCGACACGCTGGGGTTCTTCGATGACCGCCTGTTGGTGACGGTCGGTGCACGCCGCCAGCAAATCGTGGTGCAGGGTTACAACTACATGAGCGGCACGCGTACCGCCAACTATGACGAATCGATCACCACGCCGGTCTACGGCCTGGTCTTCAAGCCTTGGGAGCATGTGTCCTTCTATGCCAACCGCATCGAAGGTTTGGCCCAAGGCCCGACGTCGCCTGTCAACTCCGGGGGCAGGACGGTGATTGGCGGCGGCCAACCCTTTGCACCGGCCCGCTCCAAGCAAATCGAAGCAGGCGTCAAGGTTGATATGGGCACCTATGGGGCAACACTGGGCGTTTACCGTATCGAACAACCTGGGGCTGGTTACGTTCAAGTCATCGATGCAACGACAGCGCGTTATGTCCGCGAAGGCCTGCAAATCAACAAAGGCGTGGAACTGAACGTCTTCGGCGAACCGATCAGCGGCCTGCGCTTGCTGGGCGGCGTGACCGTCATGAAGACCGAACTCAAGGACACGCAAAACGGCGCCAACGACGGTAACCGCGCAATCGGCGTGCCTTCGTTCCAGCTCAATGCCGGCGTGGATTGGGATGTGCCTGGCCTGCAAGGCGTGACCCTCAACGGCCGCATGTTGCGCACCGGTGGGCAGTACGCCGACGCCGCGAACAACCTGAGTCTGCCGGCATGGAACCGCTTCGACGTAGGCGCGCGCTACAACTTCAAGGTGGCCCAGCGTGACGTCACCCTCGGCGCCACCGTGGAAAACGTCGCCAACGAAAAGTACTGGGAATCGGCGCAGGGCGGTTTCCTGAGCCAAGGCGATCCACGTGTTGCCAAGCTGTCGGCCAGCGTGGACTTCTAACAGGGCGGCAACAACGTGAGCCGGCAGATTTGCGCATCGCCGGCTCACCACTAGACTCAGGGCTTCTCTCACACGGAAGTCCTGAGAATGAAGTTATCTCGTTCCCTGCGCCAGGCAATCGCCCTGGCCACCCTGCAGAATCCAGCCGGTGCGACGAAGGTGTTGAACGTTGAGACACCGGAAATCCGTGCCGGCCTCAAAGACCTCAAGGTCGGGCAGAGTGTGGTGGTGACTTACACCGACACCCTGGAGATCACCACCGCTCACGAAGGCTGAGACTAATCAAAGACGGGCATCATTGAGGATGCCCGTTACCCTCAAGCCTGGCGGGCCTAGCTCAGGTAGTTTTCGATATTGCCCATCTGTTCGTCCCAGCCACGGGAATTCATTTTGAAGGCCTTCTGCCGTCGTGCCTCAGGCACGGCATCAAACCCGGATTCGACCACCCGCAGCAGAATACCCGGCGCCCGATCCTCAATCGTGAATTCCACCAACGTTGGGGTTTCCTGGTAGTAGTCGACATCCTCATCTACCGCATAGGGATGCCACCAGAAAGAAAACAGTGTTTGCGGCAGGATGCGTTCGATCCTGGCCTTCCAGATCACATGTTCGTAGCCCGGATAAGTGATCGGCGCCTCGATTCTTTGCCCGGCAACGAAGGTTTTGCCTGTAAGGGCGATACCAAACCATTGGCCGAATTGCTCGGCATCGGTGATGGCCTCCCAGACCTGCCTACGTGACGCGTTGAGCAGGGCTTTTCGTTCGATTCGATCCAATACGTGCATAAGTCACCTCCTCCATTGACAGTAGGCGACATCGAACAATGCGCAGCCTTTCGGCCACGCATTGGTGTTGCGACTTACTTCAGAACTTCCACTTGGCGTTGACCATCGCGTTACGCAGCTCGCCGTAGGAACCTGAGTTGAACGTGCCCATGCCGTCGTAATACTTCTTGTCGAACAGATTGTTGACGTTCAGTCCTACGGACAAGTGCTCATCCACCTGGTAGTTCGCCAACAGGCCCGCCACAGCGAAGGAATCCTGGACCGCCTTGTAGCACGGCCCGGTGTAGTTGATCTGCGTGGTGGCATACGACTCGCGGTAGGTGTAGCCGCCGAATACGTTCCAACCGGCAGCCACTTCACCGGAAATCTCGGATGCGCAGCGTGTCGGCGAAAGGTAAATTGTCCCCCTCCCCTCGAGGTGATCACGATGACTCAACAGCTCCATGGAAGTTGCTTCTGCAAGGCCGTGCACTATCAACTCGACAGCCTGGATATGCCCATCAGCCACTGCCATTGCGACAGCTGCCGCAAGGTGCATGCGGCGGCATTTGTGGCGACGGCAGGCGTGATGCGTGAACACTTTCGCTGGACACAGGGCCAGGAGTTGCTGGCGTCCTTCGAATCGTCGCCGGGTAAACTGCGGCATTTCTGCTCGCGCTGTGGTTCACACCTGATGGCGGAGCGAGGGCATCAACCCCACGTCATTGTGCGGGTGGCGACGCTGGATGACGATCCGGGCGTCAGGCCCACCGCGCACATCTGGACCGCCCATGATGTGCCTTGGCTGGTCTACGAAGACGTAGACCAATGGGACGAGTGGAAAGCCTGAATCACACCTTGGGGTCGCCGGGCGCTTTTGCCGGAGTCGCATATTGCGGTTTCAGATGGCCTTCCTGGTCGAGCAGCCAGGCGTCCATGATTTGGCGCACCACCGGGCCTGCCACGCGGCCACCGGCCTCGCCGTTTTCGATCATCACCGAAATCACGATCTTCGGGTGTTCGGCCGGCGCGAAGCCAACGAACAGGGCGTTGTCGCGATGGCGTTCCAGGGTCTTCTCCCGGTTGTAGCGCTCACCTTGCTTGATCGCCACCACTTGCGCCGTACCACTCTTGCCGGCAATGCGGTATTGCGCGCCTTGTGCGGCAGCGCGGGCGATGCCACGCGGATCGTGCATCACCAGTTGCATGCCGTGATTGACCTGTTCCCAGTCACGCGGGTCCTTGAGGACCACGTTGGGCATGGGGTTTTCATCCACGGGTGGCACACCATTAATGGTCTTGGCCAGGTGCGGTCGGTGCCACACGCCTTTATTGGCGATCAGTGCGGTAGCCTGGGCCAGTTGCAGTGGCGTGACCTGCATGTAGCCCTGACCAATGCCGAGGATCACGGTTTCGCCCGGGAACCAGGGTTGCCGGCGCGTGGCGCGCTTCCAGGCCTGGGAAGGCATCAGGCCGGCGGACTCTTCGAACATGTCCAATGAGACTTTCTGGCCCAGGCCGAACTCAGCCAGGTAGTCGTGCAGGCGATCGATGCCCAGCTTGTGGGCCAAGTCGTAAAAGTAGGTGTCGTTGGAACGCATGATGGCCGCGTCCATGTCCACCCAACCGTCGCCGCTGTGGTTCCAGTTGCGGTATTTGTGGTCAAAGTCCGGCAACTGGTAGTAGCCAGGATCGAATACTCGGGTTTGAGCAGTGACAACACCACTGTCCAGGCCGGCGATGGCGACTTCCGGCTTGATGGTCGAACCTGGCGCGTAGAGCCCGCGTAATACACGGTTGAACAGCGGACGGTCGATGGAGTCGTGCAGCGCGGCGTATTCCTTGAAGCTGATACCGGTAACAAACAAGTTCGGATCGAAACTTGGCTTGCTGACCATGGCCAGTACTTCACCGGTTTGCGGGTCCAGTGCAACCACCGAACCACGGCGATCACCCAAGGCTTCTTCTGCCGCTTCCTGAAGGTGCACGTCGAGGCTCAGCACGATGTTTTTGCCGGGGATCGGGTCGGTGTGCTTGAGTACGCGCAGTACGCGGCCCTGAGCATTGGTCTCGACCTCTTCATAGCCGACGTGGCCATGCAACTCGGATTCGTAGAAGCGCTCGATACCGGTCTTGCCGATGGACTGCGTACCGCGGTACTCCACGGAGTCGAGGGCTTTGGATTCCTTCTCGTTGATCCGGCCTACGTAACCGATAGAGTGCGCAAAGTGAGCGCCCAACGGGTAATGGCGGACGAACTGCGGTTCTACGTCTACGCCTGGGAGGCGGAACTCGTTCACGGCCAGCAGCGCGATCTGCTCTTCGGTCAGTTCGTAAAACAAGGTCACAGGGACGAAAGGATGGCGCGCCTGTTTCAGCGCCTTGTCGAAGACAGCGCGGTCTTCGGTAGGCAGGTGCAGCAAGCTGACGATAGCGTCCAACTCCCCCTTGAGGTCGGTAGTGCGTTCGCGGGTGATGGTCAGGTTGTAGCTGGGGCGGTTGTCGGCCAGTACCACGCCGTTACGGTCATAGATCAACCCACGCGTCGGGGTGATCGGCAATACGTGGACACGGTTGTTCTCGGAAATCGTGGAGTGATAGTCGAACTGTACGACCTGCAGGAAGTACATGCGCCCCACTAGCGCGCAGGTGATGCCGATCACCAACAGCGCGCAGGCGAGCAGGCGCTTGTTGACTAGGCGGTTCTCTTTTTCGTGATCTTTGATCGGTATGGGTTCAGGCATTTCTACAGCATCTCGTTGAATAAGGTCGACGCCGCGTCCTGCGGATGAAAGATCAATCCCTGTGAAAATGTGCTGCACCATACCAAAAATGCGGAAACACTTTGTATCGAATTCCCGAACGGCATGCTGATGAGCCGTTTTTATGAGAGGAATTGCGCAGAGGAGTCACAGGGTTGTCGAATTGATTTGCGATGACTGACTTTTCGACCGCCCAAAACAAAACCCCATCTGCTTTCGCAAATGGGGTTTCGGAATTTAATCTTGACGATGACCTACTCTCACATGGGGAAACCCCACACTACCATCGGCGATGCATCGTTTCACTACTGAGTTCGGGATGGGATCAGGTGGTTCCAATGCTCTATGG